>Ga0209464_10000003_pt1 | contig 496905 bp, 430 predicted proteins | sample DOMMetBare1Fresh_2_FD_187473 | JGI IMG/M metagenome (GOLD analysis project Ga0209464, IMG submission 187473) | Wetland sediment microbial communities from St. Louis River estuary, USA, under dissolved organic matter induced mercury methylation -... | ecosystem: Environmental > Aquatic >...
CATGCCCGGCAGCCACTATGCCGACGGTCGCTACAAAAATGCAGCCACCGGTGAATACAACTGTAGCTGCCACAGCACCACAGGCCTGGTACACAACGGCGACGCAACCACCGGCCCATGGCAGCTGGATGTTCTGCCCGAGCCGGAAACAACACCTGGTGGCGGCGGTACTACAATTGACGGCGCTGCACTGTATGCATCCAAGTGCGCCATGTGCCACCTGCCGCTGGCAACTTCGACCAAGGCTGGTGCAACGTTTGACCGCATCAAGACTGCCATCACCTACCTGCCGGTTATGCAGAGCCTGAGCAGCATGACCGACGAGATGATCCACGCTGTCGCCAAAGCTCTGGGCGGCGAGTAACAAGAAGTAGTTTCACCCGTGGGTGATTGATTGCCCACAACAAACTGTGCCCCTGTTGCAATGTTGCAACAGGGGCACTTTTGTATCTAAACACTTCCGCGCTCAATCGGTCACGGTATGTAAAGCTATACCCCTGGCCCTAAGCTCCCGTAAGAATGGCTGCAACATCCTCGGCCATGACCAGCTCTTCATTGGTCGGAATCACAAAAAGTCTGATCAACGACTCCTCAGCGCTGATTTCCACCTCATCCTGCTCAGAGCGAACAGCGCGGTTCCTATCCGGGTCACAGCGTATCCCAAAGCACTCCAGCCCATCCAGTACCAGTTCCCTGACCGGCCATTCCGCGGCACCCGATCCCGTGGTAAAGACGATTGCGTCCAATGGCCCGATGATCGCCAGGTAGGCACCGATGTATTTCTTGATCCGGTAGGTTTCGATCTCAAGGGCCAGTTTGCAACGGCAATCCCCGGCCAGGGCCGCCTTCAAATAATCCCGCCGCGCCAGACGTTGCCCGGTAATGCCGAAGATACCGCTTTTATTGTTGAGAATCTGGTCCAGTTCCCTTGTGGAAAGGTTCATCTTCTGCATGATGTAGGGATGAATACCGGCATCGATGTCACCGCAACGTGTTTCCATGACCGCCCCTTCAAGGGGTGTCATGCCCATGCTGGTGTCTACGGAAAGACCGTTCCTGATTGCGCACAACGACACACCCCGGTCGAGGTGAATTGTGATCAGGTTGCAGGCGTCAACCGGTTTGCCAAGAAGTGCGGCAGCCCGGCGCAAAAGGTAGCGGTGCGACGGCCCATGGAAACCGTAGCGGCGCACCCCATAGTTTTCGTACCATTCATAGGGGAGAGGATAGAGGTAGGCACACTCGGGCATGGAGAGGTGGAAGGCGGTATCAAAGATAGCCACATGGGGAATGGCGGGCAAATGCCCCATTGCCGCTGCGATGCCCGCAATATTGGGCGCCGAGTGCAACGGCGCCAGATCCTGCAGTTTTCGGATGGAGCCGAGGACAGCGACATCTATCCGCACCGAGTGCCTGAATTCAGTGCCACCATGAGCAACCCGGTGTCCAACGGCTGATATTTCCGATGCATCTGCAATCACACCCCGGCTCGGATCCGCCAAGGTAGCTATGATACGGGCGACAGCCCCCTGATGATCGCTGATCTCCGTATCGAAACAAGATGGTTCCCGACCGGGAATGATCTGACGGATGGAGGAGCCACCCAACCCCACCCGTTCAATGATTCCCGAAGCGAGCAACTCCCGTTCATCCCAGGAAAACAGATGGTAGCGTATGGCATGGCCCCAACAGGTGATGGTAAGAATTTTCATATGTACTCCGAGACGTTCCGTAGCCGATCTATATTCTTCAGCGGCCGCGCTTGCGCACATCGTTCACGGCTGATTCGAGAGTCAGGACAAACTGTCCGAACTGGGCGATTTCACTGTCGCTGAATGGATTGAGAAGTTCGTTTTCCAGGGGGGTTACGATCTCCCGAATGCGGCTGACGAGCTGCGTTCCCGCCTGTGTCAGCCGGAGGAGTTTTGCGCGACGGTCGCTGCCATCTTCGGAGCGCTGGATCAAACCCTTGGCCACCAGGGTGTCCAGAAGACGGACCAGCGAGGGACCTTCGATACCGACCGAGGCCGCCAGATCCTTTTGGCGAACGCCGTCTCCCAGGATATGGAGATGCAAGAGGGGCCGCCAAGTGGCGTCCGTCAACCCGGCGGCCTGAAATTCGCTGTCCAGAAGCCGGCGCCAGCGCCGTGCCAGGAGTCCAAGGTGGTAGAGGATGTTGTTACGGTCAATTGGTGAGTTGGATCTGAGCATGAGACGATAGATAGCATGCTACCTATTATGGTGCAATCATTTTTACGGGAGGAGCTCTTGGTACAACTCCGGTCACCCGGCTGCAACGGGGTGGTGATTTGGGCGACAGATCTCGCCCGGTAGTTCAGCAAAGCCATTCAGGCTTGGTCAGATACAGTAATCGAACTCCACATACTGATCCATCTGTTTTCCCGGTTCGGCAACCTTCGGTTTTCCGACCACCCTGGCAGGGATACCGGCGACAGTGGAATGGGGCGGCACCTCGTTGAGCACAATACTTCCGGCCGCAATCTTTGATCCCTCGCCGACCCGGATGTTACCGAGGATCTTGGCCCCGGCGCCAATCAGCACGCCATTGCCGACCTTGGGATGCCGATCCCCGGACTCCTTGCCGGTCCCGCCCAACGTGACTTCGTGCAGCATGGAGACGTCGTCCCCCACCACGGCAGTTTCACCGATGACCACGCTGGTACCGTGATCAATGAGGATACCCTTGCCGACGCGGGCGGCGGGGTGGATATCCACATCAAAGGCCTCGGATATGCGGCTTTGCAGATAGAGCGCCAAGGGATGCCGTTCCTCTCCCCAGAGCCAGTGGGCGACACGGTATGATTGCAACGCCTGGAAGCCTTTGAAATTGAGATAGGGCAAGGCCAGGCTCTTGGCGGCCGGGTCCCGTTCCAGCACCGCCAGAAGGTCGCGGCGGACCGCCTCGCGGATTTCCCCGGAGGCGGTCAACGCTTCATAGAATACGTCGCGGAGTGAGGTGGTCGTCACGTAGGCCGAAGCCAACTTGCCAGCCAGGAAGTAGGAGATGGACGCCTCCAGCGAGCCATGCTTGAGGACCGTATCGTGCAGATAGCCAGCCAGCATCGGTTCTGACTTGGCAGTAACAAACACATCCTGGCGCAGGCGTATCCAGACCGCGTCGGACTGTTCCGACTTTGGAAGATTATGGCCCCGTTCCTGGTGGATGCTGGCCAGTGTTGCTTTTTGAGCGTAATTGGAAGTCATGACCTGTTCCTCCCCATTCAGCGAAGCTGTTTGAGTACCTGCACCAGCCGGTCGATCTCCTCGAAGGTGTTGTAGAACGAAAAGGAGGGGCGCACGGTCGCTTCCAGGCCGAACCTTCTCAGTGACGGTTGAGCACAGTGATGGCCGGCCCGCACCGCGATACCATGTTGATCGAGATACGTACCGACCTCCGGCACCGACTTGTCCCTGAGCACGAATGATGTCACGGCGACCTTTTCCCGCGCCGTTCCGATCAGCCGCAGCCCGTTGACACCCCGCAGTTTTTCGGTGGCGTATTCCAGCAAGCGCTGTTCATAGGCTGCGATGTTGTTCAAGCCGATACGGCGTACATACTCCAGGGCGATTCCCAGGCCGTAGGCATCGGCCACGTTGGGGGTCCCGGCCTCGAACTTGGCCGGAACATCGCTGTAAATAGTCTCCTCGAAGGTGACATCCTTGATCATATTGCCGCCCCCCTGCCAGGGGGGCAATTCCTCCAGCAGCTCGCGACGACCGTACACTGCGCCGATGCCGGTCGGTCCGAAGATCTTGTGGCCGGAGAAGACAAAGAAATCGACCCCCAACGCCTGCACATCCACCGGCAAATGGGCCACGGATTGGGCCCCGTCGATCAGGACATGGGCGCCATGGCGCTTGGCCAGCTGGGTCATCTCCCCAATCGGCAGCACACTACCCAGGCTGTTGTTGGCGTGGGCCAGGGCCACCAGCCGGGTGCGCGGTCCCAGAAGGCGTTCGTATTCCGACAGATTAATCTCGCCCTTGTCGTTAACCGGGATCACCCGCAGCACAGCCCCCCGCTCCCTGGCGACAATCTGCCAGGGGACGATGTTGGCGTGATGTTCCAATTCAGAGAGCAGTATCTCGTCCCTTGGTTGCAGAAAGCGGCTGCCGTAGGAATGGGCCACCAGGTTGATCCCCTCGGTAGTGCCGCGCACAAAGATGATCTCCTCGCTGGAGCCGGCGTTGAGATAGTCGCGGATCGTGTCCCGCGCCCCTTCAAAGGCATCGGTGGCGCGGGCCGCCAGGGTATGGGCGCCACGGTGGATATTGGAGTTGTCCTGCTCGTAAAAACGACGCAGGGCATCGATGACCTGACGCGGTTTCTGGGTGGTGGCGGCATTGTCGAACCAGACCAGCTGCTTGCCATGAACCTGCTGCTGCAGGATCGGAAAATCCCCGCGGATGGCGGCCACGTTGAAGGCCGGATTACCGGAAAGCTTGCTCTGTGTGGGAAGCGATTCCCGCAACAGGGCCGCAAAGGGATCTGCAAAAGCAGCGTTATGGTCAGTGCCTGTCAGATGGTGCCGGAACGCCTGGATGTTGCGGACAAAGCCTTTCAGATCGCCGTGCTGTTCGGAACTGCCGATATAGGTTTGCTGGCGCACAAGCGTGTCGGCATGCTCCCCGAGTGACGGCGCCCCGGCAGGATTCACCGATTTGAACGGATCGTAGGCCGATAGCTTGGCGGTTGTCGGGACAGGGGCAACCGTTTTTATGGAGTCAAAGGCCTTCGAGATCAGCTCCAGCGCTTCAGCGCTGCCCGGAATGGCGCCGATCGTGCCGGAACCAGACGGGGCCGTGGAGGCATCCTGTTGTGCCCGCTCAAAGAGGGTGGCGGCGATGCAGCGCGAATTGGCGATTTCATCGGGAAGCGCCGGATCAGTGGGGAGCTGGTTGTAAAGCCGTGATGCTACCTGGGCGACCAGGTCGGGAGTGATGTCTGGCATAGGGAATCCCTCAGAGTCGTTTTATTAGCACATTCATCCTGCCCCCCTTTCGTAAAGGGGGGATTTGGAACTTAGATCCCCGCGCCGGAGTTGTAGGCCACCGGGACACTGTGTTCGTAATGGTGATAGTAACCGACCTCCACATTCTCCAACACGCCGATGGCATCGTCGGTCAGCACGGCGGCCGAGAAGTAGAGCGACAGCAGATAGGAGGCCACGCCCAGGTTGTCCAATCCCATCAGTCGGGCCGACAAACTGGGTGAGATCTCACCCGGAATGCCCTGCTGGTGCAACCCGACAACCCCCTGATCCCCCTCCCCCACCCGCACGAGCAGGATGTTGGTCGTGCCGAGCCACTGGTTGTGGGCATAGCGGCTCTTGACCTCCAGCTTATCCGACGGGATCAGCGGCACACCGCGCCAGAGGATGACCGGTGTACCCAGGACCGTGGTCGTGGTCGGCGGGACGCCACGCCAGGTGCATTCGCGCTCGAAGGCGGCAATCGCCTTGGGATGGGCCAGAAAGAAGGCCGGTTTTTTCCAGACCAGGGCCAGCAGTTCATCCAGATCATCCGGAGTTGGCGCGCCGTAACGGGCACTGATGCGGTGGGAGGGATGCACGGAATGGAGCAGCCCGAAACTCTTGTTGTTGATCAACTCCCACTCCTGGCGTTCCTTGATCCCCTCGATGGTCAGGCGCAGCTGCTCTTCCAGCTGGTTATAGGGATTGTTGTACAGGTCGGAAACACGGGTATGGACACGCACCACCGTCTGCACGGCGCTGAGCGAGTATTCGCGCGGAGTCGCGGAATAATCCACGAACGTCTCGGGGATGATCACGTTCTCGGCCAGGCCGGAAACCAGATCGATATTGCGTTCGCCGTACTTGTTGACCGCGGCCAGCAGCTCCAGGTGTTCTTCGACCGCCCGTTTGAACTCCTGCTTCAGCCCGGCATTTTTGCTGAGTTGTGCATCCAGGTCCTTGCGGGAAAGGGTCAAGAGCACGCAGGGATTGATGGTGCGGATGGTGACGTCGGAGGGTTTGTCCGACACCAGATCGGCCTCGCCGAAGTATTCACCCTCGCTCAAAAGCGCAATACGCAGGTCGCTGCCGTGGACCCCCTTGCTGAGTACCTCGACCTGCCCCTGGGCGATCACAAAGAACTTGTTGCGGTCCTTCCCCTCGGTCACCAACGTATTTCCCAGAGAAACATTTTCCGTCTTGAAGCTGGTGGCGATCTTTTCGATGATATCGTCGGAAAGCTTGGCAAAGAGCGGCACACTGCGCAACGCCTGGGGCACAAAGCTGGCCACCCCGTCCGTCAGGGTAAACTCGACCCGCTCGGCGTTGGGAAGTTCCACACGGGTGCGGTTGACGCGGTAGGTGCCCCCTTCCACATGCACCCAGGGGAGCAGGTTGAGCAGGTGACGTGGCGTGATGGATGCCAGTTGGGGCGGGGTCTTGGTGGTGCTGGCCAGGTTTCTGGCTACCGAGGTGGTCACGCTACGTTGAATGAGGTTGTCTGCCATGTTAATGCCTCCTGTTTTTTTAGGATTACGGTTTTTTGATGATCAATTTGTGGATATTGTCCCGCAGGTGAATCTTCTCCAGCACCTGATAGCCCTGTTCGCTGGCAGTACGCGGCACATTGTTCAGCGGCTCGCCGGCCAACAGCAGTATTTCGGTGGTATCGCCCGCTTCCAGCTGTTCCAGGTGCAGCTTGGCCTTGACGAAAGTCATCGGGCAGCGCTCCTTGGTGATGTCGAGATGATGTGTGCTCATATGAACAGTGTCTGACCTCCTTTCGAGAGCTCCAGGAAGGAAGCGACGCCCAGGACGTCTTTCACTTCCGGTATGAAATCCGCTTTCGTCAATCCCAGTACGTGCATGGCCATCTCGCAGGCATAGAATCTGACCCCGAGGGCCTTGGATGCTTCGAACAACTCCTCCAGAGTGGCCACGTTCTTGCCTTTCATCATGCCGGTCATCAGGATCGGACTGAGACCGCCGAAATTGAGACGGCTGAGCGGCAAATTGCTTCTGCCGCCGAGCAGGAAATTGAAGAAACGGGCCAGCAATCCACTGCCGATAAACCCCCGGCCGGTTTGTTTCTTGATCGCGTTCAGTCCCCAGAAGGTGAAGAAGATATTGACCTCATAGTTGACCGCCGCCGCCCCGGAGGCCAGGGTGAAGACGGCGATGGCCTTGTCGAAATCACCGCTCATGCTGATGATGGAAAGTTTGTTTGTTTCGGCCATGGCAGCCCTCGCGTCAGATAGTTTAAAAACAAAAAGGAGGTCAAGGTGAAGAGCTGTTCGCTCTGCCTTGACCTCCAGTTTTCTGGTCAGTCGTTGAATACGATATGTAATTTCGGCTGTTAAACCGGCTGTTTCGTTACGTTAACAGCAAGATATCAAACATCGGCAGCACCCGTCAATAAAAAAATATATTATCTATGTTTTTTATATTCAATAACATTTAGAAGAGTAGGTGATCCTGTATAATACGCCCCTCCTTGACGATGGCTGGCGGCAATCGGCTCATGGCAGCGCGTATACACGTCCATCGCCTGACGCATCATGTCGGAAATGCTCAGTGAATGACGGGAAGCTATCCGTTGCAGCTCTTTTCGTTCCCGGTCATTGACCCGCATGGAAATGACGTTGTAGCGTGGTGTCGCTTTGTATTTGCCCATACTGGTTCTCCTTTGCTGCGCAGAGATGCGACCATACGCTCAAACTGGCGGGACCGGTCTCTTAGTCCGGCAGATCCGGCGTCACGTTATTCCGGTCAGCATGTCACTCTCGTCGCCCATAGCGGCGTCTTCAGATGGTGTAGACGAAGGGTTTGTCGTCTTCCCGAAAAAATTCGGCAAAGATCGCTTTACGCAGCCGCATGAATTCATAACTGCCCCGGTCGCGGGGACGCGGCAGATCCACCTCGATGATCTTTTTGATGGTCCCCGGCCTGCTCGACATGATCACCACCCGGTCGCCCAGAAAAACCGCCTCATCGATGTCATGGGTGACCATGACCATGGTGGCCTGTTCCGCCTGCCAGATGCGCAGAACCTCCTGCTGCATCTGGATCTTGGTCAAGGCATCCAGGGCACCGAAGGGTTCATCGAGCAGCAAGGCCTGGGGGCGGTTGGCCAGGGCCCGTGCAATCGAAGCCCGCTGGGCCATTCCGCCGGAGAGCTGATGAGGATAGGCATGTTCAAAACCGCTCAGCCCGACCAGATCGATGTGTTCATCGACCGACTCCCAGTCGCTGGCCGAGGTGCTATTTCCCAGACCAAAGGCAACATTCTGGCGCACCGTCAGCCACGGAAACAAACGGTGCTCCTGAAAAACGACACCACGCTCAAGCCCCGGACCGCGTATCGCTGCCCCTCCGAATTCCGCGCTCCCGGCATAGTCGGTCTCAAGTCCGGCGATGATGCGTAAAAGCGTGCTCTTGCCACAGCCGCTGCTCCCGATAATGCTGACAAACTCACCCTGACGCACCCTCAGACTGATGTCCCGCAAAGCGGTTACTGTGCCGCCGTTAACGGTGAAACTCTTGGTGAGCCCCTGGATGTCGAGTGCCGCCCTGCCCGTCTGGGCTGCCGTGCCGTATCCCATTAGATTTCCCCTCCGCGCTGCCCGAGCAGGCGCTTCCCCGTCAGCTCGATGAGCAGGTCGGTCAGTTTGCCGAAAAACGCAAACAGAACGATACTGGCAATAATCACCGATGCCCGTCCGGTCATCTGTCCGTCAATCATCAGGAAACCGAGCCCCCTGCTGGCGCCCATGATTTCAGCCGCCACCACAAACATCCAGCCCAGCCCGAGCCCGCTGCGCAATCCCACCAGATACGCGGGGAATGCCGCGGGCAGAATCACCCGCCGCACCAGTTGCAGCTTGTCGAGTTTGAAGATCCGACCGACTTCGACCAGTTTGCGGTCCACGGTCAGAATGCCGCTCAACAGGTTCAGATAGACCGGAAAGAAGACCCCCACGCTGATCAGGGCTATTTTCGAACTCTCGTGAATGCCCATCCAGAGCAGGAACAGCGGCACCCAGGCCATGGAGGGGATGTTGCGCAGAGCCTGGATGCTCGGGTCCAGCAGTTGCCGCAGCAGCGGGGTTGAACCGGTGATCCCCGCCAAGAGGGTGGCCGTCAGCGCCCCGATCAGGAAACCGGCCAGCACGCGCGCCAGCGTGTAGGCTATGTGCCGGGCCAGCTCCCCGCCACGCAGCAACTCCAGCAGCGTGTCAACGATGGCAAGGGGTGGCGGGAACCAGTTGACGGCCAGGACACCACCCCGCGCCAAGAGCTCCCACAGGATCACGAAGGCGAGCGGGAGCACGACGCCCAAGCATTTACGGGGGAACCTGAAGCTTGTTGAGGGTATGCGTACCCTCAGCGGTGTAACTTCCGCTTTTTCAAAGGTGATCAGCGACTCTTGAGTCTGTTCATGGCTGCTGCTCATGGTCACATCCTTATTGTGTGAGGTAGAAGCTGCTTGCGCATACCTGGCAAGCAGGCGTCCTCGGTTACTTGTTTTTTTCCGGGGTAACGGTTATGCCGTACTGTGGGTCAATCAGATTTTTTACCAAAGCGGCTACATCCACATCCGCCTTGATTATTCCGCTCTTTTTAAGCACGTCGCCGGCCGCGGAAATGGTTGTGATCTGTTTCGCGCCGATGACCGGGTCGCTGAGGTCGGTACGTTCCAGCACCCTGGCAGCCACGGCATCGTTGAGCTTGGCATCCCGGGCAAGGATGGCCTTGAACTCTGCCGGATTTTGCACTGCCCAGACACGGGCCCGTTCATAGGCGCCGATAACCTTCTTAACGTAGGCCGGATACTGTGTGGCAAACGCCTCGCGCACATTGAGCACACCGAACGTGTTCAGGTTGGCATCCCGGAAAAAGAGCCGGGAGCCCTTGTCGACCTCGGTCGAGGCCATCAGCGGATCAAGCCCGGACCAGGCATCCACATCACCTTTCTCAAGTGCGTTGCGGCCATCGGGATGCTGCAGGGGAACCAGTTCGATGTCTTTCTCGGAGAGCCCCACCTTATCCAGGGCACGCAAGAGGAAGATGTGCGGATCGGTACCACGGGTAACCGCCACTTTTTTCCCCTTCAGATCCTCGACCCTCTTGATGGCACTGTCACTGCGCACAACCAGCGCCGTCCATTCCGGCTTTGAGTACACATAGACCGCCTTGATCGGATTACCGTTGGCTTTGCCGATCAGGGCCGCGGCTCCTGCCGTGGAGCCGAAATCGGCGCTTTTACTGTTGAGCAGCTCCAGTGATTTGTTGCTGCCCAGGCTGTGAATCCATTCCACCTTGACCTTGTCCTTTGAGAGTTCTTCCTCAAGAAACTTCTTCTCTTTCAGCACCAGGCTGAGCGGGTTGTAGTAGGCAAAGTCAATCTTGACGACCTCGGGCTTGACCTCCTTCTTCGTGCAGCCGCTGAACAGCACTACTGCCGTAAGAGCCAAAACCGCCACTACCACCGTGACACATAATCTTCGTAGCATGACAACCTCCTTGGGAATGCGGCGTACCGCTTGTGTGCCTTTTCAATAAATCCTCGTACCGGATGAACCGTGCCGACGCTGATGCACCCAGCTTTTGTAGCGTGAATCTTCGGGATCTTTATCGAGCGCCTCTCTCTCCTTGAGATAGAGACCGATGTTGCTGCTTTCATACAGTTTGCGGTCATTGCCCACCGGACAGACCTTGCAACAGATTCCGCAAGGCCAACGGTTCTCCTGGCGCAACTCCTGGTGGTAGCGGGTACAGGCATCCACATCCATATCGGCAATGATGCGGTCAGCCCGGGTAGTGAACGCCTGCGAGGGACAGAGCCGTCTACAGACTTCACACTTTGTGCAGATTTCCTCCCCGATGACCGGATCGGCGGCCAGCTTCAGACTCGTGAAGACCGAGACCAGACGCACACGGGGGCCGTACTCCTTTGTGATCAGGTTGTGACTATAGGCGATGGTTCCTTGCCCGGCGTATTTCGCGGCATACACATGACTGAAGCAGCCGGGCGGCTTGTCCAGCAGGATTTCCAGACTGCCGTATCCGTCCCGTGGCATGAAGATCGAGGCATGCCCCTGATCATTGAGCCAGACCGACAAGCGGAAGCCGAGCTGGTCCAGCAGGCTGTTAGTGGCGTTGTACATCTCCTGGTAATTGATCGAGGGGGTACTTTCCAACACCGGCAACAGCATCGGCACGCCGATGACGATTACCGTTTCAGCCATGTTCCACAGGGCCTTGGGGCGATAGTTCGGGGGTACCTCGCCATACTCGTCCCAGCGCGAGGCGGGTGCGAAATTGACCAGACTGGCCCCCAGGCTTTTCGCCTTCCTGACGATCTTGGCCTTGATTCCTTTTGATGCTGTCATGCGTGTCTCCATCCAGCTACACCAAAAAAGAGGCCAGGGGTGTTCTCACGAACACTCTCCCTGGCCTCCAGTTTTCTGGTCAGCTTTCGGCTTAATATATACTGACTATATTTTTTATAGATATATTAACTGAGACACTCTTGTCAACATAAAAGCTGATTAGCATCGATCTTCCGCTCATGGTTCGACAGGCTCACCACGAACGGAAGATCGTTCAACATGTGAAGTTAACTACGTTTGCCCTGAGCTTGTCGAAGCCTGTCCTGAGCCTATCGAAGGGGGTGAACGGATTTCCGGCGGAAGAATAGCGCTCATCAGAACATAAAATCATCCAGCCTCCGCTTACGCATCGGCATAGAGGCCATCGTCGACAGCGTCGTCGTAATCTTCCAAGCCGGCATGCAGCTGGTAGAAATAGTCGTTGATCTCCTTGTACAGCTCCTTGAGACGGACCGGCGGGATTGCGCAGATCCCCTCGTAGGCCTCGGTAAAATGCACCTGGTTGAATTCGAGCCGGAACGGTTCGATTTTCCCTTCTGCGATCAAATCCTGATACAGAGCCGAGCCGGGGAGCGGGCTGAAGATGCTCCAGGTCCAACGGTCAAGCTCCAAGACCTTGGCCAGATCGAAGGTCTGCTGGACATCGAGTTCTTCCTCACCGGGGATGCCGATCATGAAGAAACCGAAGACCTTGACGTGGCGCTTGGCGACGGCCACCTGTTCTTTGATCCTCTCGACGGTGATCCCCTTTTTCAGGCGCAGCAGGCTCTTGGGAGAACCGGTCTCGATACCCAGATCGAGCTGGGTCAGGCCGGCCCGTTTCATCAGGATGATCTGCTCTTCGTCGATCAGATCCACGCGGGTCAACGCCTGCCACTGGATGCCGGTGTCGGCCTCGATCAGCAGGCGGCAGAACTCCTTGACCCATTCCTTGTCCAGATTGAAGATACTGTCCTTGAACCAGACCCCTTCGATGCCGTGCCGTTCCTTGAGGATGACCATCTCCGACACCACCTGGGCCGCGGTTTTGATGCGCCAGCTGCGCCCCATGGTTTCGTGTACGGCGCAGAAGGTGCACTGGAAGGGACAGCCGCGGGAGATGATCATGGAGATACCGCGGATGCTGCGCAGGTGACGGTTGTGCTCGATGTAACGCTCGATGGGAAAGGAGTCATAGTCCAACATGGGCAGGCTGTTCAGATCCCTGATCAAGGGCGCCTTGCCGTTGATGACCAACAGGCCGTCGCCATCTTTGTAGCTCACCCCTTCGATCCCATCAACAGGCAGCCCTTCAGAAAGCGCGCATGCCAGTTCGGCAAAGGCGAATTCCCCCTCACCGCGAATGACGAAGTCCACATGCCTGTTGGTGAGTACGCTGGCCGGGTCGAGGGTCGGGTGAACGCCGCCCAGGACGATCCTGGCGCCCGGCGCCGTCGTGCGGGCCAGTTCGGCAACCCGCAACGCTTCGGGTATGGTGGGGGTCATGGCGGTGATACCGATCAGGTCGGGGGCATAGGCCGTGATACTCCTAACCAGCTCCTCGCTGTCCATCAGCAGCCCCTGCATGTCGAGCAGCGTGACCTCGAAAGCGCGCTGTTTGAGAAAGGCGCTCAGATAGGCCAGACCGAGCGGCGGTTCGAAAGGGGCCACATAGAGGTTGCCCCCTTTGATCCAGTCGATGTAGTCATCAAAGCGGTTCTTGAAGGCATTGCCATCATAGAAGGCGGGATTGATCAGCAGAATCTTCATTACAGTTCCTTTTCCGGGCGTTCAGTACGCCTCTTGCCGCTTTTTCCGATGGGACAGGCAGACATGCACTCACTACAGGCGGAATAGCCATACTGTCCATTATGGGGTCGGATGACATCGTTACACTTCTCCCAGGCCAGCCCACCAAGGGAAATGGCTTGGCCCGGACAGGCGCTGATGCAGGCCGTACAATTCGGAGGACAAAGTGCCCGCGCCTCCTCGGGGGTAATCTTCTCATCAGGAGTCAGTTCCGCATCGGTCACAATGGCAGCCAGGCGCTGCCTCGGTCCGAAACGCGGCGTGATCAGCAGCCGGCTCTTGCCGAAAATCCCGACACCGGCCTCGACCGCTGCATGCCGCGTCGAGACGCAGAACAGCTTGGGATAGATGTCCATGTAATCAGGGCTCTTGCGCAAATCGGGATCCATATTGCCGATCCGGTGCGGCACCACGACCGCCTTGAAATCATGGTCATCCAGCAAGCGGCCGACATCGTAGGCGATCTGGTTGTGATACAGATTGAGGGTAATGTGGTGCAGCGCAGACAGCAGCAGATTCGGCCTGACCGTATCCGTCAACACCCTAACCCCCACGACTATCACCGAGCGGGCATCGGGAAGCAGATCCTGCGGCCGCCTCCCTTCCGGGTAACCCGTAAACCTTTCCACTGAGGCGATACCGACCAGATCGGCCCCTTTTTCGGCGGCAAAACGTTTTATATCACTGGAATCCAGCAGGTTCATCGGCACTACCTTTCTCCCTGAAATAGATACACCAGACACACTATCTACTCGTTCACATCCGCGTTATCCGGCATTCTATTACTCTTAAATCGCGTAGGCGAAGGGGCGTTCCGCTTCGGCAAAAAACTCCGCATAGATCTCCTTGCGGGTTTGGACAAATTCGTAGCTGCTGCGATCCCGGGGGCGTGGGAGATGGACCGGGATAATTTTTTTGACGGTACCGGGACGGCTGGACATGATTACCACCCGATCCCCCAGGTAGATGGCCTCGTCGATGTCGTGGGTAACCAGCACCATGGTGGTCCGTTCCACTTCCCAGATGCGCAGAATCTCCTGCTGCATCTGGATCCTGGTCAGGGCATCCAGTGCACCGAACGGCTCGTCCAGAAGAAGCAACTGGGGATTATTGACCAGCGCTCGGGCAATGGCCACCCTCTGGGACATACCACCGGACAGCTGATGGGGAAGCGCCTTGGCAAATCCGGCCAGACCGACCAGATCCAGGTGCTCGCGGATCAGGGTCTCTTGCCGGACATTTTCCAGCCCGTTCAGACCGAAGGCCACGTTCTGTTCGACCGTCAACCAGGGGATCAGGCGGTGTTCCTGAAAGACCATTCCGCGATCAAGCCCTGGCCCGCCAATCCGACTGCCGCCGATCCTGACCTCGCCGGAATAGCCGTTTTCCAAACCGGAAATGATCCGCAGGAGCGTGCTCTTTCCGCAGCCGCTGCTGCCGACAATGCTGACAAATTCACCTGCGCCTATGGCCAGGTCGATCCCCTGCAGAGCGATGACCTCAGCGTTGTTAACCTTGTAGCTTTTGTTGAGCCCTTCGATGACCAGGTTGCTGGCTGCGGTTGCACCCATATCGTTTCCCTTCAGTTGCCGGTAAAGGCGACTTTCCAGCGTATCAGCCGCGTTTCAAGAAGCTTGATCAGGCTGTCCATCAGCTTGCCGATGACACCGATGGAGATCATCCCCACCAGCACCACATCCGACTGGGAAAGCTGGCGGGCATCCATGATCAGGTAACCGATACCGCTGCTGGCGGCGATCAGCTCGGCTGCCACCACGCACATCCAGGCCACCATCAAACCGACCCGCAGACCGGTCATGATCGCCGGCAGAGCCCCCGGCAACACCACCTGGCGAACGAACTTGAAACGTGGCACCGCCAGAATCCTGGCCACTTCTACGAATTTGTGATCGGTCTGGCGGATGCCGTCGATGGTATTGATGATGATCGGAAAGAACGCCCCCAGAAAAATGATGTAGACCTTCGATTGCTCTCCGATACCAAACCAGAGTATGGCCAGCGGTATCCAGGCAATGGGCGGAATCGGCTTTACCACCTGAATTACCAGATCGGTCCAGCGATCCACGGTGCGGGAAAGACCAATGGCGACTCCCAGAGCAAGCCCCAGCACGGCTGCGATGCCGAATCCTTCCAGAACTCTCAGCACGCTCATGCCGATATGGCGGGGTAGATCGCCACTCTTCACAAGATCCCAAAAGGTCAGCGCGACCTGCGATGGCGGCGGCAAGAGCAGCGGATTGAGGTACCCCAGCTGAAACAGCGCCTGCCAGACCCCGATAATTGTTACGGAAAGACCGCAGTATTGCAGCAGACGTTGCATGCTTTGCAGGCGTGTGGTGACATCATGGGCCATGGTTATTCCTCGCTGGCAGGGGTAGCCCCTACAGGTATTTACCCTTTATCTGATGCCGAGTTCACGCGTCAGAGTCCGATCCGCAAATGTATCGATGTTGACATGCGACTTGATCAGGGCGTTGTTTTTCATGAATGCCTCGACTACCTTCAGATCTTCAATGTCGTCGTTCTGTAAAGCAGGATTGTAGTCAAACTTGGCCAACACCTTGAGCAGAAGATCGTTTGAAAGATTCACATCCTTGGCGATCAGCTGCGCAGCCGCCTTGGGATTGGCCTTGATGAAATCGGCTCCACGCTGATACGCCCTGAGGACCGCCTTGGTCTGGTCGCGATGTTTGCTGACAAAATCGTTGCTGGCGATGATGACCAGAGCGCCTTTTTTGATTCCGCTACCGTCCGCCAGGACACGGACCGCGCCCTGGGCTTCAAGTTTGGTAATGAGAGGTTCCCAGATGGCGGCCGCATCGATAGTGCCGTTGACGATCGAGGTGGCAATATCGGCTTGGGAGAGATTGATCAGTTCTATATCGCCGCTGGTCAGGCCAGCTTTCCGCAGCACCAGTACCAGCAGATGATGGGCATACGACCCTTTGACTACGGCGACTTTTTTACCTTTGAGATCCTTGGGGGACTTGATGCCGGACCTGGCCGGAACAACCACCGCCAGGGATTTTGGACCGCTGGAGGTCAATCCGATTATTTTAGTGTTTATACCGGCCGATTTGCCGATGATGGCCGGGGTGTCGCCCAGGAAGCCGAAGTCCTGCTGGCCGGCGGCGAAAGACTCGTTAATCGGAGGTCCGGCGGCGAATGAGGTCCAGGTAAGGGTCGCTTTGCTGCCGACCTTGGCCAGTTCTTCATCCAGCCATTTTTTATGCTTGGCCACAAAGATCGGGGCGTAGTGCGGGATCGGCTGGGTGGCGAAGCGGATCTCCTCGGCCTGAACCAGGCATGCGACAAACAGGGGCAGAAGTGCAAGCGAGATAATGCGGGTGACGATATTCATGGTCAGTCTCCTTTTCAAAGTCCCCCTTTGTAAAGGGGGACTTTGGGGGATTTAATTTTTTGCCAGTCGGTCCAGATGCCTGAACAGCGGATGGGCCTGTTGTTCCTCGGCATGGCGAACTGAAATATTCTCGTTGATCACCTCTTCCGGTTCAATGACCCAGACGGCCGAGAGATCCACATCGCCCAGCCGCTTACGCACTTCACTATAGTGGTGCAGGAAAAGCGGTCCGGTAATCAGCGTCTTGACCGGTTTCCCTTTGATCTGCCAACTCTGTCCGTTGGTGCCGCTGACGGATATGGCTACCTTCTGATCGAACCAGATGCTGCGGACCAGGTTCTTCTGGGTGTGCGATGACTCGACCAGTTCCAGGTAGAGCAGGTTTCCGTCGCCATCTACCCGGACATACGGTTTGCTGGCTGCGTGCGGATAGCCCTGTTCATTGACCGTGGCCAGCACCGTGGTGGAATCGTCGCTGCCGAGCAGGGCAATGATTTCCTTATCTAATTTTGTAGCCATCTCTATTCTCCTTTTCATTGCATCACAATAAACGCGACAAGTCCGAGTCGGGATGGTTGCCGCAACGACGGTAATCGTTGTAGTCGATCGGCAGCTTGTACTTGACCCGCAGGTTATGCAGCCCCTGCGCCAGTTGTACGAAGTACTCCAGCGACGGGTTTTGCTGATCCTTGAAATGGGATCCGGGACGGGGCACCCAGACGATATAGAAGGTGCTCACTCCCTGTTCGGCCAGGGATTCCGCCTCTTCCAGGGTCGATCTGAGGGCATCCGCCTCGCTGGTGAATCCATGGGGCTTGGCCAGTTCCACTCCCCCCACCAGACCGGTCCCCACATTGCCCCGCCCGAAGATATCCACCGCCCGGACCAGGCGCTGTTTCCACTCCTGATAGCCAACGTATTTAGCCTTGCCGGGGCAGACCCAGTTGAACTTGTCTTCACCCAGAACCTCCAGATCGCTGGTGTAGGCGGTCAGTCCGGTCTGCTCATACAACCGGGCCAGCTGCTTCTCGTTGAAGGCCGATGAGATCAACTCGCTGGGGAATTTCCTGGTCGAGAAGTTCTCGCCGATGGCCTGCAGGGTTTCGATGTAGAAATCAACCTCGCGATCGAATAGCTCTTCTCCCTTGATTACCGATCCAGAAGTCAGACAGATGCTGGTAAACCGCCCCGCTTCTTTAATTGCTTCGCGGATGGTCTCGGAAATATCTGCGGGTTTGAGCCGCGAGGGAACCCCCAGTTCGTCCTTCTGCTGCTTGGTATGGGTGACGATGTCGCAGAACTTGCACCCCTTGTCCTCGGCCCAGAAATAGCAGTAGCTGGACTGGAAGACGTTCAAGCGCTGCGGCCGGGCACTGACGATATGACTCATGGGAATGCCGGAGCTGGTGATTTTGTCGTAATAGAGCGGTTTGGGCCAGAGGTCGACGTACTCCACCAACTCGCCGCCATCCACCAGGGCCAGTTTGCCGTCAACCAGGTCAACCAGATAGGGGTTTTGCGCCAGAGGCGTCGGATCGGTCAGGATGGTGGTGCCGTCCCTGAGTAGCAGGGATTCGGGCAGGTCCTTGATTTCGCCATCGCGCGAGCCGAACAGATAGGGGCTGCGCATCTGGACGGATGCGTCAACACTCTTGAGCGCCCGTTCGGTGTAATGCACACCCCGGCGTTGGGCATCAATCTTAACCGCTATCAAACGTGGAAACTCGGGATGCCGATCGAGCACCTGATCCAGCTCCGACTCCTCCACTGCTACTCGTTTCAATGCAACTGTCATAGGGGGTAACCTCCGTCAGGATATTGTGCGGGCACTCTACTTAGCGGGAAAGCTCCGCCGCCCGGTCGGTACGCTCCCAGGGGAGATCCAGATCCGTGCGGCCGAAATGTCCGTAGGCAGCCGTCTGGCGATAGATCGGCCGGCGCAGGTCGAGTTGTTCGATGATCGCAGCCGGACGCAGATCGAAGTGCTTGGCGACAAGGGCCGCGAGTTGTTCGTCGCTGATCGTGCCGGTGCCGAAGGACTCGACAAACACGGCAACCGGTCGGGCCACGCCAATGGCGTAGGCGATCTGGATTTCGACCCGTTTTGCCAGTCCGGCGGCAACGATGTTCTTGGCCACATAACGGGCGGCGTAGGCGCCGGAGCGATCGACCTTTGTGGGATCCTTGCCGGAGAAAGCGCCGCCGCCATGCCGGGCGACACCGCCATAGCTATCGACGATGATCTTGCGGCCGGTCAGACCGGCATCACCGTGTGGGCCACCCACTACAAAGCGCCCGGTGGGGTTGATGAAGAAGCGGGTCCGGTCGTCCAGCAGACTCTCCGGGATGACCGGCCTGATGATCTTGTTGATCACATCCTGGCGGATCTGCTCCAGCTCGACCTCCGGGCCGTGCTGGGTGGAGATGACCACCGTATCGATCCGCTTCGGCCGGCCATCCTCGAATTCGACCGTGACCTGACTCTTGCCGTCCGGGCGGAGGTAGGCGATGTCTCCCAATTTGCGGGCCGAGGCGAGTTTGCGGGTCAGACCGTGGGCCAGGGCGATGCTGGTCGGCAGGTACTCGGGGGTCTCAGCGGTGGCATAGCCGAAGACCATGCCCTGGTCACCGGCGCCGACCGAATCCAGATAACCGTCGTGGCTCGCACCGTTACGCTGTTCAAGGGCCGTATTGACACCCTGGGCGATATCGGGCGACTGCTGATCCAGGGAAACCAGCACGGCGCTGTGTTCGGCATCCAATCCGAGTTCGGCGCTGGTATACCCCACCTCCGCGATGGTATCCCGGGCCACCCGCACGGCATTGATCTGCGCCGATGACGAGCTCTCACCGATAATCACCACCAAGCCGGTAGTGACGCTGGTTTCGCAGGCCACACGGGCCAAGGGGTCTTTTTCCAGCAGTGCATCCAGGACAGCATCCGAGATCTGATCGGCGAGCTTGTCCGGGTGCCCCTCGGTTACCGACTCCGACGTAAACAGGTAATTCTTTGCGGCCATGATCTTCTCCTTTACCGATATCCCCGAGGGGAATTGACAATAAAAAAAGGCCAGGCAGAAAGGGGGATTACTACCCCGTTCCTGCCTGGCCTCCAGTGTTTCTAGTCAGCCGTAGTACTATGAATAAATGTTATCTGGCTTTCAATTTACCATACCCATTCTCGATCCGTCAACACATAAATACATTATCTATAAATTTTGTATTCTTAACTTCTCGCAATGAATTCAGAGCAGGTAATCGGTGGAGAGGAAATGGGACTTTCTGCCCTTGACGATCTCGTTGACGATTTCCTTGTTATCGAGCGTCTCGCGGGCGGCGACCACGGTGCGGATGGAAAATACCCGCAGGGCATCGACGACCGATTGGGTCCCCTCGGCCGAGTTCTTGCGGCCGTTGAAGGGAAAGGTATCGGGAGAGCGCTGACACTGGCTGTTGATGTTTATCCGGCAGACCTGATTGACCAGCGCGTCCATGACCTGGGCGACCAGGTCCGGCGACTGACCAAAGATACTAGCCTGCTGGCCGTAGTCGGAAGAAACCACATAGTTGATGACCTCCTGGATCTGGTCGTAGGGAACAACCGGAACCACCGGACCGAACTGTTCCTCGCTGTAGACCCGCATCGTGGGCAGTACCGGATAGAGCAACGCCGGATAGAAGAATGAGCCGACAACCGTCGCCCCACCCGGATTGACCACCCGGGCCCCCTTGGCCAGGGCATCCTCCACCAGGCTGGTCAGGTAGGCCGGTTTTTCCGGTTCCGGCAGGGGTGTGATGCTGACATCCGCCTCCCAGGGCATCCCGCAGCACAGCCCGCCAACGCCATCGGCCAGCTTTTTCAGGAACGCTTCGGCGATCGAGCGCTGCACAAAGATGATCTTCAGGGCCGTGCAACGTTGCCCGTTGAAGGTCAGGGTCCCCTTCAGGCATTCGTCGGCGGCCAGATCAAGATCCGCATCGGCAAGGATCACGGCCGGGTTTTTGGCATCCAGGCCCAGGACGCAACGGAGCCGGTGGGGGCGCGGATGAAAGGCGCGCAAACGGTCGGCGACCCGGCTGGTGCCGATGAAGGCCAGAACCTCGATATCACCGGTGGCCATCAGCGGCTCGATGATGGCCTCGCCGTCACCGTAGAGCGTATTGATCACGCCAGGGGGGAATGACTCACGAAACGCCTCTAAGAGCGGCTGAAAGAGAAGCACGCCAAAGCGGGGAGGTTTCAGCAGGATGGTATTACCCATGACCAGGGCCGGAATGAGGGTCGAGAAGGTCTCGTAGAGCGGGAAGTTGTACGGCCCCATGCAGAGGGTCACCCCCAGGGGGGCACGACGGATCTGGCCAATGATCCCCTGCTGAATGATGAAGCGTGACGAGGAACGATCCAGTTCCTTCAGGGCATCGATGGTCTCGGTGATATAGGCGACAGCCCGGTCGAACTCCCGCTCCGCTTCCCGGAGCGACTTGCCGATCTCCCACATCAGCAGGCGGATGATCTCGTCCCGTTTTCCCCGCATGGCCTGCGTAAAGCGTTGTACGGCGTCGATCCGCTCCCCGACCGGCATGGTCGGCCACACGCCCCGGCCGTTGGCATAGGCCCGTTTGGCGGCGGCCAGGGCCGCCAGCGCCACCTCGGCAGAGAGGGACGGGGCTGTCCCGATCACATGGGGCGCGAGCTGCCCCCCCCTCAGTTCCCAAACCGGTGAATGCACATCCTGGGATTCACCATCCCACTGCCTGAGTGTTCCATCCAGGAGATATTCGGTCTGCCGGATGGGGTGCTCCAGGCGGAATTTTTCGGGAATAACGGTCTGGGGGGGAAATCGCAGTTCAAGTGTTGTTTTCACATCAACCTCACAGAAATGAGCAGTGCAGCGGCGCATAAAAAGTTCACCCCGCCTCCAACAGCGCAAGGCGGGGTGTCCTGCAAAACCTAATCAGTATCGCTAAGGGAGTCAATCAGTTTTTCCACCCTGTTGCACCGGCAGCCTCAGTGATAGGGATAGGAAACAAAGAAGAGCAGGGACAAACCGGCCAGCAGCCACAGGGCCGGCGGCACCTCCTTGCGGCGGCCGGTAGCCACCTTGAGCAAGGGGTAGCTGAGCAGGCCGGCCGTCATGCCGACACCGATATTGTAGGTGAAACTGATCAGGCTGATGGTTAAAAATGAGGGGATCAGCTCGGTATAGTCGTCAAAATCGAGCCGGGTGACCGGTTTGATCATGAAGCTGCCGATAAAGACCAGTACCGGACCATAGGCATGGGCCGGGATAATCGTCAAGAGCGGCGACAGGAACAGGGACAGCAAAAACAGCCCGGCCACGACCAGGGCGGTAAAGCCGGTCCGCCCCCCCTCTTCGATGCCGGCCGCCGATTCGATGTAGGCGCCGGTCGTCGTTGTGCCCAGCAAAGGTGCCACCAGGTTTGAGACGGCATCGGCCAGCATGGGCCGTTCGATGTCGGGCAGGTTGCCCTTCTCATCCAGCAAACCGGCCCGGGCCGACAGGCCGATCAGGGTGCCGATGGTATCCACAAAGGCCATCACAAATACGATCAGCACCACCGGCCAGGCCTTGGGGGAAAGGGCGGCGGCAATATCCAGCTGGCCGAAGATCGGGGCAAGGCTTGCAGGTAACCCGGCGATTTTCCCGGGCAGCGGGGTGATCCCCATGGCAATCGACAGCACGGTCACCGAAAGGATGCCGATCATCAAGGCGCCATGCACGCGCTTGACCGTCAGCCAGGCCATCACCCCGAATCCGAAGATGGCCAGTAAGACGTTGGTATTGGAGACGTTGCCGAGACCGACCGGGGCGCCCGGCACCCCCAGGGTGACGATACCGATTTCGTTCAGGCCGATGAAGGTCAGGAAGAGACCGATCCCGACGGCAAAGCTGTACTTGAGATTCTGGGGAATCGCGTCAGCCAGCCAGCCCCGCACCCGCAGCACCGTCAACAGCGTAAAGAGGACACCGGCCAGAAAGATGGCTCCCAAGGCGGTTTGCCAGGGATAGCCCAGCACCTTGACCACCGTGTAGGCGATAAAGGCGTTTTCGCCCATATAGGGAGCGATGGCGAAGGGGCGCTTGGCGTACAGTCCCATCACCAGGGTTCCGAAGGCGGCCGAGATGATGGTGGCGGTCATGGACGGTCCCTTGGGAATACCGGCCGCCTCCAGGATGGCCGGATTGACCACGATGATGTAGGCCATGGTCAGAAAGGTCGTCACCCCGGCGACGATCTCCCGGCGGTAGCTGGTGCCGTGCCTGGCGAACTCAAAATAACGCTGCATGATGATGACTCCCCATGATTCTTTGCGACTGCGCTGCAACAGCTGAAATTACGGCCACTCCTGGTTCGTGTCAAGCCTGCTATTGAACATCGGGCGTTTTCATCCAGGCCGCCGGCTGGGCTGCAACTGTTCGCGCTGCGCCAGTTGCGGGAACAGATAACGCCACATGCCAACGACCAACAGGGTCCCGATGCCGCCCAGCACGGTCGCCGGCACGACCCCGAACCAGGCGGCGGTAAGACCCGACTCGAATTCTCCCAGTTGATTGGAGGCACCGATGAAGACGGCGTTGACGGCGCTCACCCGCCCGCGCATCTCGTCGGGCGTCTCCAGCTGCACCAGGGACGAACGGATCACCACGCTGAGCATGTCGGCCCCGCCGAGGATGATCAGTGCCAAAAACGACAGCAGCATCGAGGTGGACAGGGCAAAAACGATGGTGGCTCCCCCGAAGAGGGCCACGGAGTTGAACATCTTCCGACCGACCTTGTGTCTGAGGGGAAAACGTGCCAGATACAGGGAGGCCAGAAAAGCACCCACCGCCGGAGCGGAACGCAATAGCCCCAGCCCGCGGGGTGAGGCGAGCAGGATGTCACGGGCATAGATCGGCAGCAGGGCCGTGGCGCCCCCCAGCAGCACGGCAAACAGGTCGAAGGAGATGGCCCCCAGCAGAACCGGCCGACTGCGGATAAAGGCAACACCGGCAAACAGCCGTTCCAGACTGATCGGTTCCCGGGAGCGGGGCATGGGCCTGATGCGCAGGCAGGAGATCACGATTGCCGAGAAGAGAAAGAGGGCGGCGCTGACAGCATAGACCACCGTCGCTCCGGCCAGATAGATGAAGCCACCCAGCATCGGTCCGACGATGATGGCGGCCTGCGCCACCGAGGCGTTCACCGCCATGGCCCGGGGCAGTTCCTCCGCTTCGACCAGCGAAGGGACCATGGTCTGCATGGTGGTGAATTCAAAGGCTCGCGCAGAACCGATGATAAACACGAAGACAAAGATCACCTCCCGGCTGATCCAGTGGCCGAGGGTGGCAGTGACCAGCATCAACAAGGCGGCCGCCTCGACCAACTGTGCCAGGCTGATGATCCGGCGACGATCATAACGGTCCGCCGTATGCCCCACCACCAGCACCAGCAGTGCCGAGGGAATAAACTGCACCAATCCCACCAGCCCCAGATCAAGCGCTTTCCCGGTCAGCGCGTAGATCTGCCAGCCGACCGCTACCGCCACCATCTGGTAGGCGATGATGCCGGCTCCGCGCGCCCCCAGCAGCCAGAGAAAGGAGCGCTGGTACCTGCCGCTCTGTTTTTGTTTTGCCCTTGAATTCATCCCTACATCCATCTCCGGCGACCTAAATTTACAGGCGGTTTCAAATTTAGTATCATATACCTGTAAGACAAAAGAGAGAAGGAGGTAGGGCCATGAAAAGGATACTAACCGTCATGTCAGCCTCGGCGGCCTCGGTCGTGTTATCGGCTCTCGTGATCTTTGCCGCACAGGAATGTCCCGTATCTTCAGGAGAATTCGAGAAACTGGTACAATCCAACCTCAAGAACCAATGCCTGATTGTTGCCAAGAACTGTACGACTGAAAGCGATACGGTGCAGCAACGGCTTGATACGCTGCGGATGGAAATTGCAAAAGGAAACCTTGTCTACAGTGTCGATGAATTGAGGGCATTGCGAGAACAACTCGGCTGGATTGAAAGAGAAAGCGGGAATCAGGTCATCTGAGAAAATAAACACCATTGTTTCAGAACAACAGAGTGGCACGGGAGAATCTCCCGTGCCACTCTGTTGTTGCTTGGTATGCTGCGTACCCCGGAGTGATACCTGGCTGAAAGACATCAAGCCCCTCCAGCCACCCGGCTCACTTCGCCTTCATATCCACGGGACAAGGCTTGTTCTCTGCGGGTGTATCCAGTACCTTGACCTTTTTCCAGCTCTTGTCGGGGTTATAGACCGTGATGGCCTCGGCAAGACGGTGCGTGTTCTTGCCGAGATTCTTCTCGAATACGATCCCCTCCTGATTTACCACAAAGGTCATCACCCCGGAATTCCCGTATTCTGCCGGATAGGCCAAGAGTGCGAATCCGAGGATCATCTTGTCCTTGACCACATAGTTGTAAGCGCCACCCTTGGCACGTTTTCCCTGTTCCTTGATAATCTTGAAATAATAGCCATGGAACGGTGAAAGGTTACCGTTGGTGCTGTACCCCTCCTGTGCCGCCCGTGCAATCAGCGGGCCGAGAGGACTCTGCTGCTCACCCTCTTTCGCTTCCCAATACAGGCCGTCGCGCGTGCCCGGCGTACTGATCAGGCGCTGCGCAAATTCGACCTTGCCGGCGCCACGGCAATCCTTGCTGGCATATTCGTGCTGTGCATCCACATAGGCATCGATCACATCGATGACCTGCAGTTCGTTGCGGCCAATCCTGCGGTTGAGGATCTCCTGCTTCCCTTTTCCGATGTCAAAGCCCCAGCTGTTGCCCTTCTTGACGATCGGGATCGGCAGGGACCAGTCATCGCTGCCGATATGCAGTATCCTGATCCGGGGTGTCTTGGCCTCCAGGGAATGCCTCTGTTCATAAGAGGCGACGAATTTGTCGCGCCCCGCATTATCGGCCACGTCGTCGCCCGAAGAAATCAATTCCTTGCTGCCGGGTCCGAGGATGGCCAACATGGCGCCCAGATCATCCGTCCTGGCCGCCGTAACCAACGCTTGTGCCGCTTCATCGGCTGTCGGGAAACGCTTCTGGCGCAACTCGGCCGCCCGGCAATCCGGGGCTAGTGCGGCAATGAGCAGTGCCACACTGACGAGACAGCCCAAGAGGACTTTCCAGCCCCTTCCGAAGATCGTATGCAATGCTGATATATTCATGGTTCTCCCCCTGAAATGTGTCATTAACGTGATCGAGTACGGATTCTTAGCGGCGCGATCCGCCACCGTGCGAACCACCGCCACCGGATATGCCGCCCCCCCCGCGTGAGCCACCACCGGAAAAACCGCCACCACCGCGCGAGCCGCTACCGGAGAAGCCACCGCCATCGCGTGGGCCGCCACCGGAGAAGCCACCCGACGGCTGCCGAATGATCGTTGTCCCCCGGTTGCTTATGCCGCCACGCTCGCCGGCCCGACGCTCGAAACTTCCGCCGCCGATACCACTGAAGGGTGTCTCCCGTACCACCGGACGTGGCGAGCCAATCGTCCCGGACTGTACCCGTGGCATGGTGCTGCCTTCCCGGCGTATCACAGGGGTTTGCGCTCCTGTTGTGGGCGCCTGACGCTGCTGGGACGTCTGCGGGACAACCTGTCTCTCGCCACGTTGCCGGGGAGATGGGGACGTTCCAAGATTCTGCTGTCCGACACGCCCTCCCGGATATCCACGTCGTTCAAAGTTGGAGGGTGACGAGACACGTGGAGCCCTGGCTCCGAAGCGCTCACTCGTTCTCAGATCACGATAGGCGACCCCTTGCCGGTGGACCGGATTATGGGTCCAGACACGGCTACCACCATCGTTTCTGCCACGAAAATGATGAAAATGTCCGGCCCGGACGGGGTCAATATGAACCCGATGAAACGGCCAGTCGAACCAGACCCAGGGGAAGACATTGAATCCCCAATAGATACCGGGGCCGAAACCGAAGTAGACTCCGCTGTATAAGCCGGGCGGATAGTACCAGTAGTAGGGGGGATAGTCGGGATACCACCAGGGACCATACACATAAGCCGGATCGTAGACCGGCACATAGACGACCTCCGGATTGGCTGGCTCGATAATGATATTGCCCCCCTCATCGAGTACCTTCTGTTCGTTGCTCGTCTTGAGATTGCCCTGTTCCCTGGCCTTGGCGCGCAACTCCTGAATGGTGGCCATGACCTCTTCCTCCTGGCCCAGGAAGGCGTCGCCCAATTTCCGGGTCTGGTCGAGCTTGTCGCTCATGGAGGCAAGAATATCGGGAAAATGACAGAGCGACTTGACGCTGGGGTCCCAACCCTTATCCAGCAGGGCCGTATCCAGATCGTTTCCCTGCAAATCCTTGTGCTGACTTCTCCAGCGCTCCGCCTCCACCACTTCCAACGGATAGGTTGACGCCATCAGAACCTGGGCGGTCAACGCATCGGGGTAGAGCGCTATCGGCGCAAGCATCTGCGTCAGTTCTTCCTTGCTGAATTTGTACGCCTGATCGGAATCCCCGGCATCCTGAGCCATGATCCCGACCGGCAGCACGAGCAGCGTGATGACAAGCCAGATCACCCTGCGCAAAGCTGATCCTAAAGCTCTCATACGGTCTCCTTTGTCGCGTGTGCTGTTTGCTGTTTATGGATATTATAACAGGTTACGTGAGATGTGTGCGGTTTGAAAAAAATGTCGTTGGTGGTGGGCTTGGCGATGCAACAGGGACAGACTTTCGAGGCAATAGTATAAACAAGATCACTCTGGGTGTGCTGCGTGATCCGCCTGCCCCCCATTCTGGAAGACAACCCCAGCGGTCGTACCATCATATGGGCGGGCGGATGTAATCTCAAACTCAACGTAGATTATCCGGCGCCTTGGCAAGTACATCGGCAGCCAGCTGCCAGAGGCAGTTGACCGCATCCTTCACGTAGACCTGCTCGCGTTGTTTGTAGGGAAAGCGCGCTATGTCGGGACATTGCACAAGGATACCGGCCCCAACCGGTTGATCGCTGCGCAGGCTGTCAACGGCAGCGGGGCTGTCGGCCTGGAGGCCCCAGACGGACAAGGCTTGTTCATAATAGCTCAATGCCCGTCTCAACAATGAAACCGTTGTGTCGGATCCGCGCAACAAATCAACATAGACACGGGCCTCTCCAACAGCATTTTTATACTCCCCGTAGCTGCCCCCCGATCTGCTCAGCGTGCGGAGGCGGGTCAGTTGAAGGTAGGCCACACGTTCCTGCCCCAGACTTTCATCGCTCCAGGCCGGCGCCGACGGCCAGCACAGGGCACCAATCAGCAGTAGCAGCGCCAGACATAGCTTACCTTGATAGCTGTTCATAATTATCTCCCTTTGCACTGTTGTCGAATGCCGGCCATGTTGTTTTACGAGTTCCCGTCATCTGCCGGCAGAGAGTGCATTGGCTTTCGTAAGCAGCGTCTCCATATCGGGCAGGTGACTCAATTCCGGGACCACCTGGATATAGCGCACGATCCCGGCTTTGTCCACGAGAATAACGGCACGCGCCAGCAACATGCTATCCTCCTGCAACAGGCCCGTTGAGCGCCCAAAGGCCCCCTCCCGGTAATCGGAGAGATAGGTGATCCCCGTCAATTTCGCTTCCTCGGCAAAACGTTTTTGCGCAAAGGGGGTGTCGCGGCTGATAGTAATCCTGATGATGTCGGCCGGCAGTCGCGATGCCAACTCTGCCAGATGATGGGTCTGCACCTCGCAGACTTTCGTGTCCAGTGAAGGGACCAGGCTTACCATCAGCACCCGTCCTTTTAGCTGGGCAAGATCGACTTTCTGCATGGTAAAGGCGTCGATCAGGATCGTCGCGGGCAGGGGATTTCCAATGCGCAGTGGAGTACCGCTCAGGTGAACGGTTGCACCCCGGAGAGTAACCGTGCCGCCCGGGGTTGACGATCCGACGTCCACGACGACATTGTTATCTGATTTTTTGGTGCAAGCGGATACGATCAACAAAGCAATGATAAGAATTGCTTTGGCAAGATGCGACTTTTTCATGATCTGCCTCCTCGGCGAAGGCATGGACAGCCTGCGGTTCTCTTCGTGCCGCAGCCATACGAACGCCAGTACACGGTCTTATGCGGACTTTTATTCAATTATAGGCTTTTGGTGACAACGGGTACAGTTTCTCCATGATGTCGAGGTGCTGACGGGGTTATCTCATCACAACCGCCATGACCTTGACCTCGTGCCCCCCGCATGAAAGCAGGCGGTGCCTGAGGTTGGCATCAAAATAGACACTATCACCCTCGTTGAGGACGAGACGCTGATCATCGAGTAGCAGTTCGGCGCTCCCTTGCATGACAAAGAGAAACTCTTCTCCGTTGTGGCTGTAGGTATCGGTGTTGGTGACCTTTTCGTTGAGCGTAATCAGGAAGGGATCCATCCTTTTGTTTTTCTTGCGGACGGAAAGGGATTCGTAAAAATACCCGTGGCGGGTGCCGTCCTTGGAGACGACCTTGGGAACAATGCTGCGCTGATCGCCCCGTAACACCTCATAGGGGCACTCTTCCTCGTCGTCATTAAAAAAATGTCCGATTTTTACGTCGAAAAAATGGGCGATCTTGGAGAGCGTGGCGATGGGAGGGGAAACGTTATTGTTTTCAATCTGGGAGATCAACGCGGTGGAGAATCCCGTTTCACGGGCGACCTCATGGAGAGTCAGTTTTCTTGCGCTGCGGAGCTCCTTGATCTTTGCTCCAATGTTGTATTCCTGCATGCGCCCTCCCGTTTGTGTAGCGATACTCAATATCCGATTTTCCGCAGGATCACAGACCGAGCGGCCAATCCAAGGCGTGTGCCGCACCCGACTGATTTAGTAAAACTAAAGTAGTTTATTATTAATAAAAGTCAAACATATATTTATTTTTGGTAAATTATTTTATCCAGAGTAAACCGGACATCAGCAAAAAAGAGAGGGTTACGACCAGCTGCCGTAACCCTCTCTTTCGTATAATCGTTCATCTCATTCAACCATGTCCGTAGCGGCAAACCTGCCGTCCCCTGCTCGTATGCCAAAAGGTCTACTCGACGGGGAGAGGCCTGCCGGACTCGATCTCCCGCTTCTCGTGGTAAAAGAAGCGCACCATGTAGTACTCGAAGGGATAGCCGCTCTCAAAATAGCGGAAACTCTGCTGGTGCCGCGCATCGATGGCATCCAGCGTCGATATGCCGCTGCTGATGGCGAAACTTTCGCCGGTATTTCCAAACGGATCAATCCCGGTATAGATTCCGTAGGTGATGGCGCTGTCCACGACGAGTCCACCCGTGTCACGCAGGGATGAGGGGCCGTAGACCGGCAGCACCAGGTACGGGCCGGAGCCGGCCCCCCAGTAGCCAAGGGTCTTGCCGAAATCCTGTTGACGCCGTTCCAGACCGAAACTGGTAGCCGGGTCAAACAGGCCGCCCAGTCCCAGGGTGCTGTTCGTCACGAATCGGCCAAGCGTCGTCAGCGACTCGGTCCCCTTCAGTTGAAAGAGGCTGTTGGTAAGATTTTTGACCTCCGCAAGGTTGTTGTAAAAATCGGAGATGCGCTCCTGAACAAATACCGGGGTGATGAACTCGTAGCTGTTCACCACGGGCAGGAAGAGATACGTATCGAAGTAATAATTGAAGCGGTACATGCTCCGATTGAAGCCCTCCCAGGGATCGGCTACCTCGGCGAAGCTTTGATCCCTGAACTCGCTGATCGAGTGTCTGGCCGGCACCTCGGCCCGGGTATTCACAGCGCTCGTGGCACAGCCGGCAAGTGTCAGCATCAGCAGCAGCGCCAGAATGGCCAGGCCGGTGTGGTATCGGGTAACTGTCATCGTCGTACCCTCCTTATCATTTGAGCTGAGTAGTACTGATCTACCGTTCATGGTTCGACAGGCTCACCACGAACGGTAGATCAAACTCTTATGTAGCTAAAACCCGTTCGCCCTGAGCTTGTCGAAGCCTGTCCTGAGCATGTCGAAGGGGAGGGACGGGTTTTAGCGGGGAATTGGTTCTACTCAGGCCGTTTAAAGAAATCGACCATGTGGGCCAGATTTTCCGTGAACTCCAGATTGCCCAGATGGCCGCCACGCGGATAGATCTTGGCCCGTTCGCCGAAGAGCTGGCGCAAATAGTCGAGCTCTGCGCTGGTCAGAATGAAGTCGTTCTCGTTCGTCATGACGCCGAACTTGGTGGATGATTTCAGATACGCTTCAATGCTCTTGATGCTCAGGCTGTCGATGAAGGCCTGCTTGGTGAGCCCCGGCCGCAGCCGCTCGTAGTGGGGATAGAGATACTCGTTGAAGTAATCGATGAAACTCAAGTGACTGGAGACCAGGAAATAGTCGAAAAGTGAATCGGTGGCACTCAGCACGCGGTTCTTCGGGACGACATAGCCGCTGTTGGTCATGACGTCGGAGGCGAAGATCATGCCGGCCAGGTTGATGCGATAGGTGAGTCCGATCAATCCGGCGGTTTCCTCGCGGGAAAAGAGCCCTTCCCGGTAGATCGAGTAGAGAAACTCATCGTTGATGGCGACGAAATTGCCATAGCGGTAGAACTCGCTGAACTTGGACAACATCCGGTTGAAAAAGATGCCCTGCTTTTTGGCGCCGCCGGGAATATCCTTCAGCAGGTCCTCGATTCTGGACGCCGAGCTGTAAAGGCTGACCGGGGGGTTGATCATGAGCACCTTGCGGAAGTTGAAGACCCGGCGCTCCTCGTCCAGCTTGGCCACGAAGGCGGCCTGACTGGCCCCCAGGCTGTAGCCGCACAGATGAAAGGATGAGACTTCGATATCGCCTTGCACCTCCTTCCAGGCGACCTCCATGGCGCGGTACAGATCGGCCGAGTCCTCGGTCAGATCGCCGGGGACCAGTCCTTGGGAGGCGGAGATGATAAAATTGGCATTGGAGGGCGACGGCAGGGTGATCACGTGAAAACCGGCCTGATAGAAGGCCTTCATCATGGTCATCAGCTTGGAAGAGCGGTCACTGGCGCCGGCGCCGGCGATCAGAAAGACCAGCGGCGCCTTCTGCTTCTGGTAGGCGAAGGTACAGCGCAGCCCCTGATCGTAAAAGAAAACCGGCGGTTTTTCGCGGTCCGGGATCACATCCAGCACAAGCTGCCGGCTGCGCATCTTGACGGGAAACTCGGGCATGAGTTTCGCCGGAGTGCCCAAGATGGTGGCTTCATAGGAGCCGGGGATCGGGTAGCCATAACCTGCATCCGCCGCCAGACTCGACACGGGCAGCAGGACAAGGCAGGCGAGGAACAAAATGCTCGGGAATTTCATGCGGATGCCTCCTTTGTAACAACTCGGTTGATACGGTTGAGGACGGCAGACTGTAGACGGATCAAAATCTGCTCGTGGATGAAATTCCTTCCGGCCGCGACCTCTACCCTTCAACTTGAGCCATGTCGCGCACCACGAACCTGCCGCAGATAAAACAGAAGATACCGGCCAAAGCCATGGCACAGGGGGTGATCAGGAGGGCGCTGCGCAACCCCCACTGGTCGGACAGCCAGCCCAGGATCGAGGGAGAAACCGCATCGCCCAGGGCGTGGATAAAGAAGATGTTGACCGCAAAGGCCATGGCGCGAACAGCCGGATCGGTGACGTTGATGATCACCGTATTAAGCGGCCCGGTGTTGAGAAAGAGAAAAAACTCGGCCATAAAGATCGCAACCATGCAGGAGGTCAGGCCGGGAGCCAGGATGGCCCAGACGGCAAAAGGGGTCCCGATCAGAAAGCCCCAACCGGAGACCAGCAGATAGCCCTTGCCGCTCCGCTTCTGCAAGCGGTCGCCGAGCCAGCCGCCGGCCAGGGTGCCCAGGATCCCCGCCAGCACCGTGGTCGCGCCGAAGAGCGTATTACCCCTGGCCACATCGATGGAATGGACGCGATTAAGAAACGAGGGAATCCACTGGGCCAGACCACCCATGGCAAAGGTCATGGCCGCCATGGCGAGGGTATTACAGACAAAGGATCGGTTTCTGAACAGGGCCGTGTATCCTTGCAGGTTGCCCTTCGGGTGGGGATGGCTGGCGGCCGGGTGCGGGGCGTCGCCGCCACGCGGCGGAGTGCGCAACAGGGCAATGGGAATGGTCAAGAGCAGGCCCGGCAGACCGACCATCAGAAAAGCGGCATGCCAGCCGTAGGCGTGTCCCAGTACCCCACCCAGGAGATAACCCAGCGCGCTGCCGACCGGAATAGCCACATAGAACCAGGACAGAACCCGGCCGCGGCTCTCCTTGGGGAAGAAATCGGTGATCAGCCCGGGCGAGACCGTGCCGAAACTGGCCTCACCGACCCCGACCGTGGCCCGGGCAGCCAAGAGGGTCCGGTAGCCGGGGGCATAGCCGGCCAGGGCCGTGGCCAGGCTCCAGACAAACAGCCCTCCGGCGGCGAGTCTGGTCCGACTCCAGTGGTCTCCCAGCCAACCGAAGAGCGGCGCCAGGATCATGTAGCTGAACATGAAGACGCTCCCCAGAAAGCCCAGCGCCGTATCGCTGAGGCGCAGGTCGATCTTGATCAACGGAAAGACCGCGAAGAGTACCTGTCGGTCGATGTAGTTAAGCAGGTTTACCGCCAGGAGCAATCCCAGAGCGTAGCGGCGGTAGGTGAGTGAAATAGGTCCGGCATTCATGCGGTGCATCCTCAGCTTTCCATGTATTCATTGCAAGTTGCAGCGGGTCAATCAGATCATTGGCACAATGGTACCGTATGTTTTTCCGTCAATCCGCGCTCAGATATTCCAGGGTGATGGTTACCGTACGGTTGAAGGCCCGAGCTTCCGGAGTCAGGTTGTCGAATAGCGGAGAATTCTGACCAACTCCCGAATAGCGGATTCGATCGACAGAAGCTTCTCCATAGCCGGCAGCCAGCAGCTTATACACAGCCAGTGCCCGCCGTTCGGAGAGTTTCAGGTTGTACTTTTCCGATCCGATGTTGTCGGTATGGCCGACTATCTCGACAGTAGCCTTGGGCAGTGTCTTAATGCGGGCCACAATCGTATTGACGATTTCCTGGTTATTCGCTTCAATCGTATCCTTGTCGAAATCGAACAGAATCAACGCGTATTTTTCCTGAACCCGCAAATCCTGCTTTTGTGCGAGCCGCTGACTGGTCTGAATGAACGTGACTTTGACCGGATCAGGAGCAAGCTCCATGATCTGTCCCTTGTTGTCCTTCAGCGCCATTTTCACCGCAATGTCGCCGCCGGCAGCCAGCGTTTTGAGGTCTTTGACGTCCAATGCAATGCGGCTTTCCTTAGCGGGCATCCCGTTACCGTCCAGCTCGGAGAGAGTTCCCGTGGCATTTTTGGCCGTCACCTTCCAGCTTGCAATTCCGTTCGGCGCAACGACGTCCGGCCGCAGGGTCAGGGTGGATGCATCAATCCGTGAGGTAAAGTAGGTGCTCCGGATCGGAGCAAGAATCGCCGGATCCGTCGAAATGATCTCAACCCTGCGGTTTTCCGCCTGCCCTTCCTTAAGCTTGTTGGAACTCGGCTTCGCCGGCAGGTTTCGCACTTGGATCGTCATCCGCTCGGGGGCAATGTTCCAGACTGTCTTCAGATAATCCCTGACAGATTCGGCGCGTAACGTGGAAAGTTTTTTATTTCCCTTTTCCTTGCCGGTGTTGTCATTGCAGCCGACCAGCGTGATAGTGGCATCGGGCTTATCGGCCAGACGTTTACCCACGATATTCAGATCCTGATAGTATTTTTCGAGGGTAGTAGTGTACTTTTGCTCATCAAATCCTGCCGTATCGCCAAGGGTACTGAAACGTACGTACTGGGGTGGAATCTCGCTACTCTCTTTGGCAAAGTAGATCTGAGCAAGCATCGGCGAGGAATCAATCGTCTTGATTTCTTCGATCGTCAGACTGGTCGGGGCGACGGCAAGGCTGGCGTGGGTCTGTACGAGCGCAATTTTAACCGCTGGTGCGGTCAGTGAAAGACTCTGCCCATAGCGATCCTCCAACTCCATCGTCACCGTAAGGTCACCGCTGGCGGCAAGAGCCGACAGATCGTTGGTCGGTATCGGGATCTTCAGCTCCTGTGCTGGTGTTCCTTCCGCAGCCAGTTCGGCCACGCTGCCTTTGGCATTACGTACAACCGCCTTCCAACGCGCAATTCCGTAGGGCGTATCGAGCACCGGACGTAGCGTCAGCTCTGACGGTGTGATCATCGAGGCAGGTGTGGTGGCCCCCATGAAGCGCAACTCATCGATCGTCAGGCTGGCCGGAGCAACGCTCAACGTGCCCGTAGGGAGAAACTGGTAATTGACCACGTAATAATGCTCCATTTTGGAGGCGACACTCTGGAAGATTGGAACGAGATTCGCTTCGGACGCTGCTTTCCAGACCTGCCCATGTGTCTGGCTGGTAAACGAGGTCAGGAACTTGTCGGTAGACGAATCCTGCATATAATCGATCGCATAGGCGTTGAAGCCTTTGATCTCCTGCGCCGACGTGGCCACGACCTTGCTGTTGAAGCCGCTGTTCAGGTCCTGCCCGTCGGAAAAGATCACCATGAAACGGGGTTCAGTGGCCGGCATCTTTTTAATCAGCTCAAGGCCGGCAAACATCCCCTCGTAAAGAAAAGTCTTGGAGGTAATGCCGTCGCTATAAGCCTTTGCCGTGAAGTCATTCAACTCGGTAGTACGATGCGAATTGAATATCTGCACATGCAGATCACGGCCGCCCATAGTGACTGTTTTGTTGCCGTCAAAGACGACCATCTGTACATCGTCAATCGGCCGGACAATCTTCAGCAGATCGCCTACGCCGGCAAGCAGTGCCGTGATTGCATTGCGTTCATCCATCGAATACGAATTATCCAGAACCAGGACGATATGCCGGGGAACGTCCAGACTCTCCGCAATCGGCTGCACCGAGGTGACCTTCGCCTGCCGGCCGGACTGCGCCACGGAAAAATCAGTGACCGTCAGCCCAAGCAGGGGCTTCTTCCCCGCGTCATCAACACTTACCAACACCTTGCCATACTTGATTTCCCGATCAATTGTCACCGTTGCACCTGGGTTAACGACACTGACCCTCAATTCTGGCTCACCGGCAGCGAAGGACACTCCGCTCACCAATAGTGCGATCAGCACTAAACACATTCGCATGATCAACATGATTCCATTCTCCTTTTATCTGCTAGTGTTAGCATCCATTCGTACCCTTCGGATGCGAGTAATTTTTATCCTTAAAACGGCCGTTACTCACGCGGAGACGCGGAGTTCGCGGAGAAATGCAGTACGTTACGTCAATTGACACTTACACCAAACAGGTAATGCTCGTTTCTATGTAATTACTTGATTTTGCTCCGCGTTCTCCGCGTCTCCGCGTGCAAGTGATTTTTCTAGGTTTATTTACATTTGAGTGAAGGTTGAAGTGTTCAAAGCCTCACCACCGCCTGGCGCGTCCGTTCCACGATCTCGGCCGGCTCCTCGAAACGAAAGCGCAGCGGCTCTCCAAAGGTGATTGTCACACGGCCCGGTTTGGGGATGTGCGCCTCGTGCGGGAGCACCTGATCGGTTCCGCTGATCTTGATCGGCACGACCGGAATCCCCAAGGCCTTGACCATGATGCCCAGTCCCATCTGGAAGGGCTGCATCGCACCGTCCCGGGCATGTCCCCCTTCCGGGAAGATCAGGATATTGATGCCGGCATCGGCGAGCCGCCCCATGAATTTGAGCGAGCCGCCGAATCCCCGCGACTGGGGCAGCGGAAAGAGGTTGAATAGCAGCGTTGCATACTCATAGCTCAGGCGCCGCCAGATGCGTTCGAAGCCCTGGTGCTCTCCGAAGAAGAACTCCTCCCAGGCGGCGGTAGCACAGGTATAGCGGATCTTGGGCGGCAGCGCAAACATGATGGCCGGCTGGTCCAGGTAGCTGAGGTGGTTGGCCACGAAGAAAACCGGTCCGCTCAGCTGCTCCAGCTTATCCTGCCCGCGCACCTCCAGCGTGACGAAGCTACGCAAAAGGGGGCCATGAACTACGGCGTCCCAGGCCTTGCGCACTCCCCTGAAGAAAGGGGCATTGGTCCAGAAACGGAAATGATCGTGTTGAATCACTTTTTCCCGTTTCGCAATCATCTGGCGCAGGTCCGCGACCCGCGTCTGCGGCCCGATGCGAGAGTCCTCGATATCGAGGCGGTATTCCTGTTCCAGGAAATTGACCAGTTCCAGCCGGTCGATGGAGGTCAGCCCCAGATCGGCCACCAGCAGGGATTCTTCGCGGATCTGCGCGACAGCTGTCCCGGTAACCCTGGCCAGCAGGTTGAGCAGGCTGTCCGTGCTGACGGTCGCCTCGCCTGCCTGCGCACCCTTGTCCAGTTCCTCCTTGACCGCGAACTTTTTGATCTTGAGTGTGGTGGTCTTGGGAAATTCCGGTTCCTTCCAGAGGGTGTAGCCGGTAATCCGGTTCAGCGCATCCAGATGGCTGTTGGCCTGAGCGAGAATCTCTTCCGGGGCGATACCGCTGTCGTCCAAAATCAACACGGCATGCACCTCTTCCCCCCCACCGCGCTCGATGCCGATGACGCACGACTCCTTGACCCCGGCGGTTTTGTTCAGCACCGCTTCCAGTTCATCGGGATAGACGTTGACCCCTGCAGCGGTGACGATCAGCTCCTTCTCACGCCCCTTGATGACCAGCCAGCCGTCCGGGCCGATCTCTCCCAGATCGCCGGTCCGAAACCAACCCTCCTCCGTGAAGGCCTCGCGGGTGGCCTGCTGGTTTTCGTAGTAGCCGGGAAAGACATTCTCCCCGCGCGCCAGGACTTCCTTTTCCACGATCTTCAGTTCGACCCCCGGCAGGGGCGGTCCGACCGCGCCGGCCACCTGGCGCTCCATGGTATTGACGCAGAGCACGGGTGCGGTTTCGGTCAGCCCGTACCCTTCCAGGACGCTGAATCCCATGCTATTCCAGAATCGGAACAGATCCCCATCCAGGGGGGCGCCGCCCGAGACAAAGACGGTGAAATTGCGGCCGAACTTGCGCTGCACCGGGAAAAAGATACTCCGTCGCACCCCGTTGGGGAGCCGGGCGGCACACCGGGCCAGAAAGCGGAAGAGACCCGCCAGGTGTTTTGCCTCCAGCTCGCGTTCGATGGTCGTTTTGAGCAGTTGCATGAGGCGCGGCACGGACATGATCACGTAGATATCCTCCTCGTCCAGCGCCTCCATGATCGCCGAGGGTTTGAGCGTACCCAGATAGACAATCGCCGCACCGCGATAGAGCGGAGTAAAAAAGCCGCCCATCTGCTCGAACATGTGGGAGAGCGGAAGCAGGGAGAGGAAGGTGAAGCGGGAGGTGATGATCGGCACCTGTTGGTTGATCTGGGTCAGGTTGGCGATCAGGTTTTTGTGGGTCAGGATGACCCCTTTGGGATTGCCGGTGGTGCCGGAGGTATAGATAAGCTGCGCCGTATCCGTAGGTGCCGGGGAGGCCAGTTCGTCGATCGGCTGCAAATCTTCCAACAGGTACTGCAGATCTTCCAGCAACAGCGCAGGCCCCGCGGTCAGCCGTTCGGCTTTGAAGCGGCTCTGCAGGACCAGCTTGGCGCGCGTCAGGTTACGGATGGATTCGGCGCGGGCCGGATCGGACATGAAGTCCACCGGGACGGCGATGGCGCCACGGATGATGATGCCCCAATAGGCCACCCCCCACCAGGAGGAGTTGGGCCCCCAGATCAGCACCCTTTCCCCGGCCGCCACACCGCGCTGCGCCAGGAGGTTGGCCATCTTCCGGGCCAGGACGTGCACTTCCCGGTAGGAAACCACCCGCCGGCGTACGCCGCTGCGGTTCACGAAGGCGGTTTTATCGCCCAGCGCTTCAAATGTCGCGAAAAGATCGATCAATGTCTGCATGGATAGACCGTTACTCCTCTTGATAGTGACAGACCCCCGAGGTTTTCAAAACCTCGGGGGTCTCAACATTGCCTAACCGGACAGGAATGGTAGCAGCTGTTATTTATCGCGGCCCCGGCCTCGTTCCTCATCCCGGTTCTGTCCCGCTCCGCGATCACGGCCAGGTTCCTGGGTCACGCCCCTCTCCTGGGGTCGCTGTTCGCGTTCCTGAACTCTTGGCGCCGGCTGCTGCTTCTGTTGTTGCTGACGTTGATCAATCTGTTGCCGCTGTTGCTGTTGCTGCTGACGCGGATCAATCTGTTGCCTTTGTTGTTGCTGTTTCTGTTGCTGCTGATCATGCTGCTGCCTGAGATCATTCTGCCGCTTTTGATACTGCTGTTCACGCTGCTGGATCAGTTGTTTTTGACGCTGATCGGTCTGCTGTTTCTGTTGCTGCTGCCTCTGGTCATTCTGTTGTTTTTGCAGCTGTTGTTCACGCTGCTGTTTCCGTTGTTCCAGCCGCTGATCATTCTGCTGCCGCTGAGCAGCCGGGGGTGCATTATGTTCTACCTGCTGAAAATGCTGGCGGACCACCTTGTCACGCGGCTGGTAACGGTAACTCTGGCTGCGCAGGGAGTGCTGCTGCTCCACGCTGGGATAGCGTTCCCCTGAATATTTGCGCTGGTAGACGGGCAATGGAGCCGGTGCGGGAGCCGAGCGGCGATTCCAGTTATCCCAACCTCTGTGCTGCTGTTCCCAGCCACGGCCCCAATGTTGTCCCCAACGGGGCGGCGCATTGGACTGCCACTCGCGAAAATAGACCGGGGGCTGGCGGTAGTAGCGCACGGGGATGCGCAGGATGTACAGCGGTACGACCTCGGGCTGTACAATCCCCCAGGGGCCGTTGTACCAGGAGCTGGCGTACCAGTAATCATCCTGGTAGACCCAGTACATGCCGTCGTAAAAGAAATAATTGGCATCCATCCGTGGGGCGTAGTAGACCGGGTAGCCCGGCACCCGGACGAGTTCCGGGAATATGGGCAGGTTGATGCCGATGCTCACATTGGGCAACCCGATACCGATGCTGACCTGGGCCGCGGCGGGCGACGCCAGGCAGACCAGCATTAACAGCATAATCAGGCCATTCAGATTTTTTTTCATTTTTTCCTCCAAGGCGTAAATTTCAGCTGACATGCTACAAAGTACTATACCACGTTATGGCGACAGTACCCGCGCTCCTGCTCAAACGACAGCATTCTACCTGTGCTTGTCGTGCTTGTCGTGCTTGTCGTGCTTGTCATGACCGTACTGGTTTCCCTTGTTCCCTTTATGTTTCTTTTCCTTCTTATAGTGACTTTTTTTATAGTGTTTGCCGGGTCGCTCCCGTTCCATATACACGCGGCGATCTCTTTCCACATAATAGGGACGACCGGCATCGATCTGCACGTTTACTCCGGGAGGCGCCGGTAGATAGCCATTGACGCGGACATCCACATTGGGAGAACCGGGCAAACCGGGAGGGGCTGGCAAGCCGGGCAGTCCGGGCGGCGAGGGAAAGCCGGCCTGGGCCTCACTGAGGCCAAAGCTGATGGCAACAGCCGTTATGAGCAGGAGAGAAATAATTCTCTGCGCTGTTACGGCGGAAAACAAATTCGTTACCGCACGCAAACCGGGTAGCGAGGCGGATAAAATGGAACGAAGTAAGCTGATACGCATGACACTTCCTTTTTCGTGGTAGATGTTGGCGGCAGAGACCTCTATGGCAGCCCTGTTTTCTTGGGTAGGAACAGCTGGCACGGAAAAAAGGCCGGGCAGTTTGCCGCCCGGCAATTGCATGAAGGTGGCACTTTACGTGCTGATCCAGGTAGTACAACTATCGTGCCGACGGGGTGCTGCGGGTTTTACCATGATAACAGTCTGATTATACAGTTCAAACAGGCCGTTCGCTGCATGTGCTACGCAACAATCCGTCATCGCAAGCCATCGCATGTAACATTATCCGTCAAATGTTGTGGGGTTGACGAGAATAACCTAAAGCAAAAAAGCCCGCCACCTTTTAAGGTAGCGGGCTTCTCGACGATATCCCCTGAGGCGGCCTGTATTCCCACGCAGCTGACCGTGCAAGAGGATCATCCGTGCAACTGCAGATGTAGGAACTACTGTACGACTATCTCAAAGAGAACCCTCATGTTCGACTTTGCTGCATCTGAATACAGGTCCTTAGGCGCAGCTTCATAGGATGCCGGATGTGCCTCGCCGTATCCGATGGTGGAAAGCCTGTCCCTGGTAATAAGGCCTTCGCTGATCAGGTACTCCTGAACAGCCTTTGCCCTTCGTTCGCTCAACTTCTGGTTGTATTCTTCCGTGCCGGACGCAGAGGTATACCCTGCAACACGGATTTTAGCCTTAGGGTTATCCCTCAGCGTCTGGAGGTTCTTTTTCAGAAGTATCTTCGCTTCCGGCTTGAGGGTCGATTGATCGAAATCAAAATGCACATCCTCAAACGCAAGGATAACAACCTTTTCTTCCTTCGTCTCCGTCACTACGGCACCGACCTTCTCTTCAACCTTCGGCTCGGATGCCAGAATAACGACCCTCTTGGCAACAGGCGGACAGCCATCCTTGTCTACAGCGACACCGGCAGGAGTACCGGGACATTTATCAAGATAATCGGGCACACCATCCTTATCCGAATCGAGCGGACAGCCATCTTTGTCAACGGCAACACCGGCGGGAGTAGCAGGACATTTGTCGAGCGAATCGGGCACACCGTCGCCATCGCTGTCACCATCAACGGGAACGGCAGCGGCGTTTGATTCCCCGCCAAATGCAAAGACAACACCCAAGGTAGTTTCCACATTGTGGATTGTTTCTTCAAGAATCAGATTATCCCTGACATCGACTCTCAGGGCGATGTGATCAGTCATCCAGATTTTCGCTCCCAATCCAAAATCAATCACAGACATATTCTTATTATTATTCTTCGGGCTGTAGTGATTAACTCCGTAACCACCTACAATGTATGGGTTAAAAATTCCTTCCGGCAAGAAGTGATACACCAGACCGAGATTGAACTGGGTAATATTTACGTCGTTAATGGGACTCGTGAACTGCCCTTCCCTGGTAAATTTTAACGATTTGTCATCAACATAGGTTTTCATGAAGGACCAGGTCCCTTCAATTCCCAGGTATTTCGTAAAGTTGTAGCCCAGTCGACCGCCGATGAGCGGGCTGTTCTCCAGATTCTGTCTATTTTCGAAGAAATTGTATCCTCCGAATGGAGTAATTTCAACGCTGCCCGCCTTTATCTCGGAACGTGCCGACAGGGGAAGCAGAAAAACCATGACAAACAACAGCAGCGATATCTTTTTTGCGACAGGAATCATCGGCAATATATTCTTCATCTAATCCCTCCTTGTATCGTTAAGTTATGTACTAATGGGCTGTTCTAATCGTACATCGACCTTTTCAAATCGTGCGGGGAGAAGAAAGGGAAGCCAGACAAGATTCATACATCGCAGCCTGACTCCCCTCTCCCTACCCTACCGTTATGCCGAACGCACCCAGCTACGGTGCAGGCACATTAATGACGGTGTTTACCAAGGTAACCGAAGCATTCAGGCCGATAGCCCTGCCATCCAGCGTCGTCAAGACGGTTTGGCCGGCTGTTGAGATCGTAACACCGGCACTGGCTATGATGGTTCCCACCATAGAACATCTATCTTCAATTCGAGCGGCACTGCCGACCTGCCAAAAAACATTCTTGGCCTTGGCGCCGCCGGTCAGGATAACGTTGCGCGGGAATCCCGGCGAACCCACGGTGAGTGAGGTCCCCATCTGGAAGATCCAGACATCATCCACGGTTCCATTAAGGGTGAGATCGCCATTCGTTATTTTAAATGACGAAGCGGACGTATAGGTGCCAGGGGCGAGGGTTAATCCGCCCAGTTCACCGGCGCCTGCGAAAGCTCCCCCCGGAAGTCCGGCCAAGTCGTTATAAGCTTTGAGTGCAGCAAGCGCGGCGGCATCTGCGATCGCCTTTGTTGTAGCATTTCCGCCGAAAGGACCACCCACAGCAAATATTACCGGTGGTGGTGCATCAGTGTAGATCCTGCCTTTCACATTTCCGACATTAAGCGGCGTTTCCGTGTACACATCTCCCGTACTATCGTGGAACCCGGTCATTAACGTTGAAACACCGGTCGTTCCGACATCGCCGTTATTGATGACGGTAAAAATTCCCTGGTTGGTCATGCCAGCCCCGCCACCAAAACCACCAAATGGTGCAATCGCCCCAAGGTTCGGAACGTTCATTTTGACGGTTACGAGATAATCCTGGAAGGTGCCGTCTGCCGCGAATACGCGGTACGTCTGGGAAGTTGTGAAGTTGTTAGTCGGCGGAGCCTCGCTCGTCTGTATCACCGCACCGATCCTTACGATCGTCCCCGTGGTGGTGAATTTGGCGGTCAAAGCCGTGACGTTTGTCCCGAACGGCAGGTTCACCACGATGGTCTTGGCCAGTTCATTAACCGTTCCCGGAAAGCCACTAAACCCGACAAACTCGAATGCGGTAATGGTCTTGAGAGAACTGGGGGCAATGCTGACGGTAACGGTATAGGGCACCGCTGTCGTCGTACCGTCGGCCGCGGTCACTGCGTATGCCTTGGGAGTGGTGAAGTCGTTCGTCGGTGGCGCCTCGCTCGTCTGGATCACCGAGCCGATTTTTACGATCGTCCCCGTGGTGGTGAATTTGGCGGTCAAGGCCGTTACCGGTGTCCCGAACGGCAGGGTCACCGCGATGGTCTTGGCCAATTCATTTATCGTTCCCGGAAAGCCGGTAAACCCGACAAACGAAAATGCGGTAATCGTCTTGAGGGAACTGGGGGCAATGCTGACGGTAACGGTATAGGGCACCGCCGTCGTCGTACCGTCGGCCGCAGTCACCGCGTATGCTTTGGGAGTTGTGAAGTCGTTTGTCGGTGGTGCCTCGCTCGTCTGAATCACCGAGCCGATTTTTACGATCGTCCCCGTGGTGCTGAATTTGGCGGTCAAGGCCGTCACCGCTGTTCCGAACGGCAGGGTCACCGCGATAGTCTTTGACGCTTCATTTATCGTCCCTGGGAATCCGGTAAAGCCGACAAACTCGAATGCGGTAATCGTCTTGAGCGGGCTGGGGGCAATGCTGACGGTGACGGTATAGGGCACCGCCGTCGTCGTACCATCGGCCGCGGTTACCGTATACGCCTGAGGAGTCGTGAAGTCGTTCGTCGGTGACACCTCGCTCGTCTGAATCACCGAGCCGATCTTTACAACAGTCCCCGTGGTGGTGAATTTGGCGGTCAAGGCCGTTACCGCTGTCCCGTAGGGCAGGGTCACCGCGATGGTTTTGGCAGTTTCATTTATGGTTCCCGGAAAACCGCTAAACCCGACAAAAGAAAATGCGGTAATCGTCTTGAGCGGGCTGGGGGCAATGCTGACGGTGACGGTATAGGGCACCGCCGTCGTCGTACCGTCGGCCGCGGTTACCGCGTATGCCTGGGGAGTTGTGAAATCATTGTGCGTTGTTCCGCTCGTCTGGGTCGTGGCGCCTATATGTACGCTGGTTCCCGTGGTGGTGTATTTGGCGGTCAAAGCGGTTACCGGTGTCCCGAACGGCAGGGTCACCGCGATGGTCTTGGCCAGCTCATTTACCGTACCCGGAGCACCGGGATACTCGACAAACGAATATGCGGTGATGGTTTTGAGAGAACTGGGGGCAATCGTTACGGTGACGGTATAGGGCAGCGATGTGATTCTACCGTCTGCCGAGGTAACCGTGTATGCCTTGGGAGTTGTGAAGTCGTTCGGCGTTGTGCCGCTCGTCTGAATCGTGGAGCCGATCTTCACAATCGTCCCCGTGGTGGTGAATCTGGCGGTCAGGGCCGTTACGTTTGTCCCGAACGGCAGGGTCACCGCGATGGTCTTGGCCAATTCATTTACCGTTCCCGGAGCGCCAGGATACTCGACAAACGAATATGAGGTAATAACGGGTGGAGCAGCTGGTTTAGTCCAGACGCCACCTCCGCCTCCGCCGCATCCCGCCAGACAGCTGATGAATACAGCCACGAGTACCATGCATACGAGATACGCTTTATGTGTCTTAACTTTTTTCATATAACCCCTTTCCAATATTTATTAAAAACCCGACCGTCTCGTTCCAGCCCACAACCGTGCTGTCACTTCTCTTTGTCACTTCATACATCGCACAGCCCTTCATTCAGTCGCATCCTCCTTCCCCAAAAAGATCAAAACTCAACATTTGCACCAGATGACCGGAATATTGTGCCAGTAGGAGCAAGTAACCGGCCAAAAGGGGATCATGACCGGCAATAACAATTTATCCATTGATAACGAGATATTAGCTTGTTTTGTGGGGATACTGGGCAGGTTGACAATTTTTCAATAACTTTCATATCTGACAGAACCGCAATATACGAAGGCGCCTTAATGAGAATAAGCGACTCTCAATTCACGCATTTCATACATTTGTTAAAAAACAAGTAAGACAAACAATAAAATACTGGTATATCTATCAGCATGAAAAACCGACAGAAAGCGGCGAACGGCCTTAAAAACCGACTCAAACCATCATTATCCGAGCCCCCGGCGCTACAGGAGAGCACAGCCTTTCCGATTGTCGGCATCGGCGCCTCGGCCGGCGGGCTGGAGGCGCTGGAACTGTTTCTCAGCCATGTACCGCCCGGATGCGGTATGGCCTTTGTCATCGTCCAACACCTGGACCCGACCCACAAGGGGATCATGCCCGAGCTACTCCAACGCACCACCGCCATGGAGGTCATTCAAGTCCGGGACCGGATGCGGGTCATGCCCAACTGCGTGTATGTCATTCCCCCCAACAAGGAAATGTCCATTCTGCATGGCGTGCTGCACCTGTTCGAGCCGATGGCGCCCCGCGGCCTGCGCCTGCCGATCGATTTTTTTCTGCGCTCCCTGGCCGAGGACCGCCAGGAGGGGAGCATCGGTGTAATCCTCTCCGGCATGGGTTCGGATGGCACCATGGGACTGAGGGCCATCAGGGAAAAGGGAGGGGTGACGCTGGTGCAGGAGCCGGCCTCGGCCAAGTTCGACAGTATGCCCCGCAGCGCCATCGAGGCCGGCTTGGCCGACCTGATCGCCCCGGTGGAGGAGTTACCCGGAAAGATCGTCGACTATCTCCGCCACGCCCTGGTTATCTTTAAGAGCGAGCCGTTGGAGGAAAAGGATCAGAGCGCCCTGGAGAAGGTCCTGATCCTGCTGCGGTCCAAGACCGGCCAGGATTTTGCACTCTACAAAAAGAACACCGTCTACCGCCGGATCGAGCGGCGCATGGGCATTCACCAGATCAGCCGAATCGCCTCTTACGTCCGCTACCTGCAGGAGAACCCCCAGGAGGTGGATCTGCTCTTCAAGGAGCTTCTGATCGGCGTGACCAGTTTTTTCCGCGACCCGGAGGCCTGGAAACAGCTGCGGGCAGAGGCCTTTCCGGCACTCCTGGCGACCCGGCCGACCGGGGGACAGGTGCGGGCCTGGTCAGCCGGCTGTTCAAGCGGGGAAGAGGCATATTCCCTGGCCATGACCTTCATAGAGGCACTGGACCAGGTCAAACCGGCGGCAGAATTCAGCCTGCAGATCTTTGCCACCGACCTGGACCGGGACGCGATCGACAAGGCCCGCCAGGGGGTCTATCCGGTCAACATCGCCGCGGATGTATCTCCCGAGCGGCTGAAACGCTTTTTCATCAAAGAGGATAACGGCTACCGGGTCGCCAAGGAGATTCGTGAGATGGTGACCTTCGCCACCCAGAACATCATCATGGATCCACCTTTTACCAAGCTGGACATCCTCATCTGCCGCAACCTGCTGATCTATCTGACGCCGGAGCTGCAAAGAAAGCTCATGCCGCTCTTTCACTACAGCCTGAATCCGGGCGGCGTCCTGTTTTTGGGGAGCGCCGAATCCATCAGCACCTTCAGCGCACTCTTTGAGCCGCTGAACCTCAGGTCGCGACTCTTCCGGCGGCGCGAATCCGTCATGGCCACTGAATCGCCCGTCTTTCCCATCTCGTATATCGCGGCCCGGCCGGGAATTCCCAAGGAGTTACCGATGTTGAAACCAGCAGCAAATCTTCAAACCCTCGCCGACCAGTTGCTCTTGCAGCACTTTTCCCCACCAGCGGTCCTGACCAACGACAAGGGCGATATCGTCTATATCAGCGGGCGGACCGGCAAATACCTGGAGCCGGCGGCCGGCAAGGCCAACTGGAATATCTTCGCCATGGCCCGGGAGGGGCTCCGTTTTGATTTGGCCAGCGCCTTCCAGAAGGCGCTCCGCCAAAAAGGGGCCGTCGTCGCCAGGGGTCTCAAGGTTGGGGAAAGTGACAGGCCGCAGTCCGTCGACATCACGGTCCAAGCGGTCGAGGAGCCGGAGGCGCTGCGCGGGATGGTGATGATCGTCTTTAACAACGTGGCGCCGCCCCCTTTGGAAAAGAAAGCGCCGGGGCGCTCCAAGCACGCTCATTCAGGCAATGCCAGAGTGCTCGAGCTGGAGCAGGAACTCCGCGAGGCCCACGAGTCTCTCCAGAGGACCCGCGAGGAGATGCAATCATCCCAGGAGGAACTCACCTCCACCAACGAGGAACTGCAATCCACCAACGAAGAGTTGCAGTCCACCAACGAGGAGCTGACCACCTCGCGGGAAGAGATGCAGTCTTTGAACGAAGAGCTGCAGACCGTCAACGCCGAGCAACAATCCAAGATGGAAGAGTTGGCACGACTCAACAACGACATGCGCAACCTGCTCAACAGCACGGAGATCGTCACCGTCTTTTTGGACAACGATCTCCATATCCTGCGCTTCACTCCCGGTGCGGACAAACTCTTCAAACTGATCCCGGGCGATGTGGGACGCCCCCTTTCCGATATCGTCAACGACCTGCACTATCCCGAGATGATCGACGAGGCGCGCGAGGTGCTGCGGACACTGATTTTTTCGGAGAAGCAGATTGCCACGACGGATGGGCGCTGGTACGCGGTGCGCATCATGCCCTACCGCACCATGGAGGATGTCATCGCCGGGGTGGTGATCACTTTTTCGAACATCACCGCCACCAAGGCGCTGGAGGCGAAACTGCGCAAGGAGATAGCAACACTGAAGTCCGGGAGCTGAATCTAGGGGGCGAAGCAGATGGAGATTTTTTCCTCCCTGCTGTTGAATTGGAGGAGTAACCATGGGAACCAGGACGAACAAAAGCCGGTTAACAGAAACCTCCGAACTGCGCCGCCAGGCGGAAGAACGGCTGCGCGCACAAACGACGCAAGCGCAGCCTCCCCGGAGCAGGGAAGAAAATCAGCGACTGGTCCATGAACTGGAAGTCCACCAGATCGAGCTGGAGATGCAGAACGCGGAACTGCGCCAGGCCAGGGAAGAACTGGAGACGGCCTTGCTAACGTGCAGCGAGCTCTACGATTTTGCCCCGGCAGGCTACTTCACCCTCGACCGCGGCGGGAAGATCAAGGCCTTGAACCTCTGCGGCGCCAGCCTGCTTGGCCATGATCGCTCCCGCCTGGTCGGCCGACGATTTGGCCAGTTCGTTGCCCCATCCGACCACCCTGCCTTCAGCAGCTTTCTGGATACGCTCATATCCAGTCAGGACAAGGAGACCTGCGAAGTAACGCTGCTGTGCGAGGACATGCCTCCGCGCATCGTCCAGATTGAAGCCATGTCCGACTCGACGGGGCAGGAGTGCCGGCTGGTCGTGATCGACATCAGCGAGCACAAGCTGGCCGCGGAAAAACTGCACCAGAAGAACGCCGAGGTCGAACAGTTCATCTACACCGTCTCCCATGACCTGCGCAGTCCGGTGGTGACCGTAAAAACCTTCCTGGGATATCTGGAACACGACCTGGCCGACAGCGATCCTGAGCAGCTTGCCCAGGATCTGCAGTTCATCCGCAACGCCGCCGACAAGATGGCGATGCTGCTGGACGAGCTGCTGGTCATGTCCCGCATCGACCGGGTCGAAACGCTACCCGTCCAGGTACCGCTCTCCGAGCTGCTGACTGAAGTCGTGGACGCCATGGCCGGCGTAATCAGCGAACAGATGGTTGAGATCCACCTCTCCGACACGGACCTGATGCTGTTCTGTGACCGCTCGCGCGTCTGCCAGATCTGGCAAAACCTGATCGAGAATGCGATCAAGTACCGCTCTGGCGACAGCCTTCCCCGTATCGAGCTGGGCGTGCGACAAAAAGCCGGCGAGATGGTCTTTTATGTAAAAGACAACGGCATCGGGGTCGACCCCCAGCATCAGAGCAAGATTTTCGGCATGTTCGAAAAGCTGGACTCGAAGAGCAGCGGCGCGGGTCTTGGGCTGTCCATGATCCAGCGCATCGTTGAAAAATGCGGCGGCCGGGTCTGGGTCGAATCGCAGGGCAGCGGCCAGGGATCGTGCTTCTATTTTACCCTGCCTCACTGCACCGCCCTGACTTCGCCAACCACATCCTTAGCTGCCTGAGACATTCAGCCTCTTGAACAGGCCTCCGGCGGAACTCAGTTACACAGGCAGCCCCCAAATCCGGGACAGGTGAGCGTGAACAATGGCAATCGACAAAAACAAACCCGTGATACCCAACGTCTCCGCCATGCGCCGCCAGGCGGAAGAACTGCTGCGCGCTTCAACAGCGGGAGTGCCTGCCCCCCTGACCGGGGAAGCAACCTTGCGGCTCGTTCATGAGCTGGAGGTCCACCAGATCGAGTTGGAGATGCAGAATAACGAGCTGCGCCAGGCCAGGGAAGAGCTGGAGCTGTCGCGGGACAGCTATGCCGAGCTCTATGACTTTGCCCCCATCGGCTACTTTTCCTTTGACCCGCACGGGCTGATTCGGGAGGTCAATCTTACCGGCGCGCACTTGCTGGGGATGGAGCGGGGCCAACTGGCCAATACAACCTTTGGCAAGTTTATTGCCGATGCCGCCGATAGGGCACTTTTTCTCGATCACCTGGAACGGGTCATACAACGTCAGGTCATGCTGAGATGCGAAATCAATCTCCGAAAAGATGACGGTACGCTGATCTATGCCCAACTCCAGAGCGTGGCGGCCCGCAGGGATAGCAAGGATGTGTACATCCTGACCTCAATCGTCGACGGAACGGTTCGCAGAGAGTTGGAAGAGGCGCTGCAATCTGCCCATGACAAGCTGGAACTCACCGTAGAGGAGCGGACCCAAGAGCTGACCAGGGCCAATCAGCAACTGCTGCGGGAGATAGACACCCGCAAGGACACGGAAGCGTCACTTCTAGCCGCCTATGAAGAAATAAAACTGATGAAGAACCGGCTTCAGGCCGAGAATGTCTACCTGCAACAGGAGGTTGATCGCAAGTACAACTTCGGCGAGATCGTCGGTCAAAGCGTTCTCCTCGCGCGTGTCTTCACCCAGGTCGAGCAGGTCGCCCCCATGAACGCCACCGTGCTTCTGCTGGGCGAGACCGGCACCGGCAAGGGCGTCATCGCGCGCGCCATTCACAACAGCAGCAGCCGCAGGGGAAAAGCATTGATCACGGTTGACTGCGCGACACTGCCGGCGACCCTGGTGGAAAGTGAGCTCTTCGGGCGGGAAAAGGGGGCCTTCACCGGCTCTACTGTCCGCCAGATCGGGCGCTTCGAGTTGGCCGACGGCGGCACCATTTTCCTCGACGAGATCGGCGAGATGCCGTTGGAGTTGCAATCCAAGCTGCTGCGCGTTATCCAGGACGGCGAATTCGAACGCCTGGGCAGCCCGCGCACGATCAAGACCGATGTCAGAATCATCGCGGCCAGCAACCGCAACCTGGAAGAGGAGATCAAAAACGGCCGCTTCCGGGAAGACCTGTACTACCGCCTGAATGTGTTTCCGATCACGATGCCGCCACTCAGGCAACGCCCGGAAGACATCCCGCTCCTGGTCAATCATTTTGTCGCCAAATTCAACAACAAAATCGGCAAACGGATCGAGACCATCTCAAAAGAGACCCTGACCGCCCTCCAGGGATACCACTGGCCCGGTAACGTGCGCGAGTTGGAAAGTGTCATCGAGCGGGCGGTCATCACCAGCCAGGGAAGCGCGTTGCAGGTACTGGACCGCTTCGATAGCTTTTGCAAGAAAGAGGAGCCGACAGACCGGGACATCAAAGCCCTGGCCGAGTTGGAACACGACCACGTCCTGCATGTGCTCCAGAAAACCGGTTGGCGCATCGAAGGACAGAACGGGGCCGCCCTGCTGCTCGGCCTCAACCCCAGCACGCTCCGCGCCAGGATGCGCAAATACGGTATCACCCGCCAGTAAATCCCCCATTGATTGGAACGCAGGCATCTTGCCTGTGTTTCAAGCGGGGTTCAACCCCGCTTGAATAGGCAGGCTGGAAGCCTACCCCCCAGCAGTGTCATCTTGAATGCACAACCAAATGGATCCCCCTTCATAAATGGGGGATTTACTTCCCCGCTCCCATCCTCCAGATATGACAGTTATGTCAAACATGACGGATTCCAGTGACGGTTTCTCCCTCACCTTGTGCGCTCCCCTACCATTTTACCCAATCAAATCAGACCATTGAACAGATAACGCCGAAAGTTTTTCTCTGGCACGTTAGTTGCGATTTTAGCTGCCTGACAGGCATTGGTGCTTGTCGTGTTTTTTTGCACACGCGCACCTATTTGTCAGGCGGAGTACCATGAGCATACCCGACAACACTCTGAAAATTCAGACCCTGGGCCACTTCGAGATTTCTCTTTCCGGGAAAACGGTGGCCACGGAATGGCCGGACGAAACGACAAAATTGCTGTTCTGCTCACTGCTCTCGCCGTTGGATCTCCATTTCTCCTGGGACCGGATCTGCCGCGCCCTATTGGGAGTACCGGCGACACGCACCAGCAGACGCCTTCTGGAAGAGAGCTTCATCCGTCCGCTCAACGCGTTTCTGAACAGCGAGCTGGGTTTTACCCCTCTGGTCAGCGGCCCCGAGAACATACGACTCGATCAGCAGTGCATGCGTGTGGATGCCCGTGAGTTTTACAGCGCTGCCCTGGAAGGGCTCAGACTCGTGTCACGTGGCGACCCTACCGCGGCACAGGCTAAATTCAGCACGGCGGCCGCTTTGTATGCCGGCACATATCTGCCCGGCATGACCGGCAAGATCATCACGAACACACGCAATGAACTGGACACCCTGTACCGGACCACGATCATCGATGCCATGCCGTTGACACGAAATTCCGGCGGTTGAGTTAAAAGTATCGGCGAGAGATGGCCCTGCAAGCAAAGTCAGCGTCATGTGGATGCTGAAGATCAGCAGTGTAAAGGGGGCAACAAGGAAGTCAGCAGAGAATGAAACCATCATGTCCCGTGCAACGGGATTCATGCATTGACGAGGTTATTTCCACAACCAAGCTGGAAATAAGCTCCTATCCGACTCAAAGGAGAAATTATGAAGAAAACGTGTACCTTGTTCCTGGCCCTCGCAGTCGCATTGATCGGCATCACCTCCCCGGCATCCGCAGCGGAGGAAGGCCCCTCAAACTATGTGCTGGTAAAGGGGGGCATCTATGCGCCCAGCCTGTCCTTCGACCTTGACAATACCGGGGTGAACAACAGGAACCACTATGACAGCAAGACCGGTTTCGCCGGCGAGATCGCCTTCGGCCATTACTTTTTACCCATGCTGGCCCTGGAACTGGGCGGCGGCTACTTTGAAAGCAAGGGTTCTCCCGGTTCAAACGCCGACGGAGCCAAACTGAAGGTCGTTCCGCTGATTGCAAGCGCCAAGGTATTTCTTCCGCTGGGCATCTTCGAACCGTACGGTCTGGCAGGTATCGGGGCCTACATCACCGACCTGGACGTTGACGTCCGTCAGGGCACCTTCCATGGTTCCACGGAAGTTACCTACGGATTTCACGCCGGCGCCGGTTTCAACATCAATTTCTCGAAAAGCATGTTCGCTGGTGTTGAAGGGAAATACCTCTGGGCCGAGCCTTCATTCGGCGGTCAGCATATCAAGCTGGACGGATTTGTGACGACCGCACTTCTCGGTTTCAGATTCTAAGAGATCCGCAGCCGTCCCTCCGGACGGGCAGAGAACCTTACCAGCCACGCCCTGTGGACATGTCGTGACTGGTAAGGATCATTCGAGGGATCGTTTTTTTCACTTACCACATTAACGCTGATAAGGAGACAAATCATGAATCGAAGAACGTATCACGCCGCTTTCCCGGCGGCACTGTTTGTTGTGATGATGTCGTTTCTCGCAACCATCTTTTTAGTCGATGCACAGCCCGCTTTTGCAGCCACTCGCGCAAAGAAAGCAGCGGCCGTTGCCGCTACCTCTGCCGTCGATCACACCGAGGCCCGCATCAAAGAGCTGCAAGCGGCACTGAAGATCACCGAGGCCCAGCAGGAATTATGGAATAACCTGACCATGATGATGCGCGAAAATGCGAAAGCGATGGACGCCCGCACCAAGGAGAAAGCTGCAAACAGTGAGACCATGAACGCGGTTGAACGAATGAAATTCTACAGTCAGATCACCGAATTCCGTTTAGACCAGATGAAGAAGTTCATCCCGCCGTTCGAGGCCTTTTACGGCAGTTTGTCCGATGAACAGAAGAAGGTTACCGACACCATCTTTCGGACCGGAAACCATGGGAAACAGGGAAAACAGAAGGGAAAGTGATCCCCATCGCCATGCAGCTCAAGATCGACGCCAATCGGGCGATCAGTATCAATCCAGGAATGGAGTGACGTTATGAATAGTTCACGTATATGGAATTTCAGATCCATGGGGGCCAGGATCATGCTGGGGTTTGTGTTAGCCGCAATGATCGGCAGCATGAACGTGGCGCCGGCCATGGCCGATAACGACCACGACCGCAGGGGAAATCACGATAACCGCCGTTACGAGAATCGGGGGCGTGGGTACGAGCGCGACCGCTATGTGCAACGCAGACGGGTCTATCGGGCCCCTGTTTACCGGGAACGGGTGTATCTGCCACCGCCGGTCATCTATGAACCGCCACCACCACCGGGAATCAGCATCTTCTTACCTCCCGTTTTACTGCGGTTTTGAGCGAGCTGCTGCACAGGTTTGACAGCCGGGTTCTTCAGGAAATTCGGCACACAGTTCGGTCCACCGTCATAGGAGAACTGCCATGAAACACTGTACGTACACCCAGTTCAAAAACCAGTTTCGGGATGTGTCTGTTCACGTCAAGCAGGTCACCGGGAAACCGGGCGACAATCAAAGGCTGGAAGAAGAAGCCGCCGTTGAAATAATAGCCGGCAACAGCCAGGAAAGGTTCGAGCAGTTCAAGAAGGCGCTGAGTGGGTTATGAAAATTTTATACACGCCGTAAGGCACAAAAAGGAGAACGCACCATGAGAGCACTACAATCCATGACATTATCGGCTGCTACATTGGCTCTGCTGTCGTTCAGCGCACCGTTACCCGCGTTTTCAGAAATGATGGACATGCCCATGAATGAGCATCGCGAAGGACATGGGCAGATGATGGCAATGGGGCAGATGGACAAGATGGGCGATATGATGGGCATGTGCCTGGAACATGCGGACAAACTGGGACTGAGCGATGACCAGATGCTGAAAATGAAGCCGATTCATAACGACATGAAAAAGAAGCAGCTGCGCTTCAATGCAGACCTGAAGATCGCAGAGCTGGAACTCATGGAAATCATGGACGTGAAGGATTTTGATATGGAAAAAGCCAGCTCTGCGGCCAGGAAAATCGGAGAGATTAAAACGGCCCATCAGTTGGACATGTTAAAGTCCATGAAAGAGATGCGCGCCCTGTTGACCGATGAACAATTCAAAAACATGAAAAAGATGATGCCCATGAAAAAAGACGGGAAAAAACCGGCCAAACGGATGTTGAAACATCACAAATAATCCCCATCAGGAGACCTGCCATGAGAACCACCTTTAACGTATTGTTGCTGTCCGCACTGGTGCTGCTGGCGTTCAGCGTGCCTGTGCAGGCCGGGAAGATGGACAGCCGCATCGAGTTGGCTGCCAAGCAGTCCTATGTGTTCAAGACCTACCTCCAGTCTGATGACATCAAGATCCAGTCCGAGGAGGGCGCGGTCACCCTGACGGGGGTCGTGTCGGAGAACTACCACAAATCCTTGGCCCAGGAGACCGTTATGGGACTCCCCGGCGTCAAAAGTGTGGACAACCGGCTGGAAGTCAAGGGCGCTGCACCCACCACAAACTCGGATGCCTGGCTGAGTGACAAAGTAAAAGTCGCGCTTCTCTTTCATCGCAGCGTGAATGCGACTGAAACGAAAGTCGAGGTCAAAGACGGCATCGTGACCCTGCGCGGAGTAGCTGTCAGCCGTTCGCAGAAGGAATTGACGACTGAATACGCCAAGGATGTGGATGGGGTCAAAGACGTGATCAATGAGATGAGCGTGGCTCATGCCTCGAAAAAGCCACACCGAACAATCGGTCAGAAGATCGATGACGCTTCCATCAGCGCCCAGGTCAACATGACCTTGTTGAACCACCGTTCGACGAGTGTCATTAACACCACGGTCAAGACCAAACGCGGCGTGGTTACGGTGGCTGGCAAGGCCAAAAACACCGCCGAAAAGGAGCTGGTCAGCAAACTCATCAGCGACATCAATGGTGTCAAGGGCGTAAAAAACCGGATGACCATCGAGTAGTCCGACGCACGCAAGCAAGGATTCCGTATAACCACAGCCGCCGGCAGAGGGAGACACGACACGACCTGACAAATTTCAGCACGGCAGAACACGGGGCGTATCTCTTTTAGCGGATACTCAGGAAAAGGGCGCATCTCGGTGTGCCTTTTTTTAATGTGTAATTGCCGCCCAGACCGGTTTTGGGAATAAAAGTTGTTTGATATCGAACAATCGGTTTGCGAGCACATTCGAAGCGAGAGAAGGGCAGCGATGAGAATCGTTAAAGACAAAAGAGTGCTGAAAAACGCCTCCAAAACGCGGGAAGCTGTCGCCGCGGTCCGTAGCGAAGCAACCGTGCTCAAGGCGGAGGCGCTGCAGAGTGCGATTTTCAACAGCGCCAACTTCTCCAGCATTGCCACCGACGCCAGGGGGGTCATCCAGATCTTCAATGTCGGCGCCGAGCGGATGCTGGGCTACACGGCCGCCGAGGTGCTGAACAAGATCACCCCGGCCGACATCTCCGACCCCCAGGAGGTCATCGCCCGTGCCCAGGCACTCAGCGCTGAACTCGACACTTCCATCACCCCCGGTTTCGAGGCCCTGGTCTTCAAGGCCTCGCGGGGTATTGAGGACATCTATGAGCTGACCTACATCCGCAAGGACGGCAGCCGCTTCCCGGCAGTCGTTTCCGTGACGGCCCTGCGCGACGAGCAGGACGCCATCATCGGCTATCTGCTGATCGGCACCGACAACACTGCCCGCAAGCGGATCGAGGAAGAACAGAAAGAGCTCGGTCAGCGGCTGCGCGACCATCAGTTCTATACCCGTTCCCTGTTTGAATCCAACATCGACGCCTTGATGACCACCGATCCCTCGGGCATCATCACCGATGTCAACAAGCAGATGGAGGTGCTGACCGGCTGCACACGCGATGAACTGATCGGAGCGCCGTTCAAGAATTACTTCACCGATCCCGAGCGGGCCGAGAAGAGCGTCAAACAGGTGCTGAGAGAAAAAAAGGTCACCAACTACGAGCTCACCGTACGGGCCAGGGACGGCAAGCAGACCGTGGTTTCCTTAAATGCGACCACCTTCTATGACCGGGACAGGAGATTACAGGGGGTCTTCGCCGCGGCGCGCGACATCACCGAGCGCAAACGCCTGGATCAGGTCCTGCATGAAAAAAACATCGAGTTGGAGAATGCCCGAAGTGTGGCGGAAAAGACCAATGTCACAAAATCAGAATTTCTGGCCAACATGAGCCACGAACTGCGCACCCCGCTCAACTCGGTCATCGGCTTTTCCGAGGTACTGCAAGACCAGTTGTTCGGGCCACTCAATGAAATGCAACAGGACTATGTCATCAACATCCTTACCAGCGGCAGGCACCTGCTTTCCCTGATCAACGACATCCTCGACCTCTCCAAGGTGGAGTCGGGCAAGATGCAGATCGAGCTGAGCACTTTTTTGCTCCGGGAATCACTGGATGCCCCGCTGATGATGCTCAGGGAAAAGGCCCTGAAGGGTGCGATCAACCTCCGCATGAACCTTGCTCCGGAAGCCGATGTCAGCATTGTGGCGGACCAGCGGAAACTGAAACAGATCATGTTCAACCTCGTCTCGAATGCGGTGAAATTTACCCCGACGGGCGGGACCGTCGACGTGAGTGCACGCAGAGACGGCGATTTCATCGAGATTACCGTGGCGGATACCGGCATCGGTATACAAGAAGAAGACATTCCAAAACTCTTCCAACCGTTCACGCAACTGGAATCGGTCTATACCAAGGAATACGAGGGCACCGGCCTGGGCTTGGCACTGGCCAGACAACTGGTGGAACTGCACGGGGGCAGGATCTGGGTTAAAAGCGAGTTCGGCGTGGGAAGCAGGTTCAGTTTTACCCTACCGCTTTCACCAGCCACCAGTAACGTGCCCTCTGTCAACCGTCAGGGCACCCTGCCCAGCAAGCACAGCGTACTGCTGATCGAGGATGAACCATTGACACTGGCGGCCGTGGAAAATGCCCTGCAGGGGCAGGGCTATCGGGTATTAAAGGCGAGCAATGGTGGGGATGGCATCCAGATTGCGCGACATGCTTCGCCCGACCTGATTATTCTTGACCTGTTGATGCCGGACATGGACGGCTTCGATGTCGCCGACCGGCTGCATAGTGATACGGCTGCCGCACATATCCCGATCCTGGTTTTGACCGCCATGGACCTCTCGCCTTCCGACCGGAAACGTCTGGCGGGAAAGGTCTGGGGGATCGCGGAAAAAGGCGGCCTGGCGACACAGGAGCTTATCACCCTGGTCGGAAGCGCCATTGGTTCAAGGAGCAGGTAAATTCAGCAGACCAACTGACGCATTCAGGCGAATCAGAGGTACGAAAAGAGCGCTTGTGTGTGCTCTATAACGAGCGTCGATCTCAGGAGGTAATCAGCATGCCGCACAAGATACTGATCGTAGAGGACAACACGAACAACTGTCGGTTATTGAGGGATATCCTGAGCTTTCACGGCTACGAAGTATCGGTGGCCTCTGACGGCCAGGAGGGAGTAGCTCTGGCCATGGAACTGATGCCCGATCTGATCCTGATGGACATCCAGATGCCGGGCATGGACGGCATGACCGCCGGACAAATCCTGAAGAAAAACCCGGCGACCAGCGGGCTGAAGATCATTGCCCTGACCTCCTTTGCCATGCAGGGCGACCAGGATAAATTCATGACGGCCGGATTCGACGGTTATCTCGCCAAGCCGATCAGTACCCGTGAACTGCCGGAGCTGATAAAACGCTGGCTGAGTGGAGAAGGATGATTATGAGCCACGGCACTCCGCGAATCCTGTGTGTAGACGACGAGCCTCTCAATCTCAACCTGTTGAAGGCCATGCTGTCGCCCAGGGGATTTGAGCTGCTGTTTGCAGCCAATGGCCCCCAAGCCCTGGAGAAGATCCGCACGGAACGGATCGACATCTGCCTGTTGGATGTGATGATGCCGGGAATGGATGGTTTCGAGGTCTGCCGCCGGATCAAATCTGATGAAGAGCGCAGTAATATCCCGGTGGTCATGATCACCGCCTTGGACGACAGGGCAAATCGCATCCGGGGAATTGAGGCGGGGGCCGAGGATTTTATCTCCAAACCGTTTGACGCAACAGAGGTCCTGGCCAGAATCAAAATGCTGCTGCATGTCAAGACGCTGAGTGACCGCCTGAATTCCGCCTACCATAACATTGCCCGGTTGAGTGCTTTTGGCGAACAGATCATCAGTAACTTCGATCCTGTCAATTTCAATTTCATGGAAAAGATCGACAGCATCGTGCAGCAGATCATCAGAAGAAGATCGGATCCCCTGGACAATCCGCAGATCGTCGTTATCGGCATGCTTGATCACAACGGCGGCTGTCAGTGGGTACGCTATGATGCCACCGGCCTCGATACGGATCGAAGTACGATCAACATGCATCTTGAGCATAAACTGGCCTTCTCCGACAGCCCTGATCCAATCGTGGTGTTCTATAATGAAAGCGATGCGGACTTGGCGGCTTCAACGCTTGTCGGAGAGCTCAATAGACACTCCATACCGGTTTCCAATCTGGTCAGATACTCCAACGATTGTTTCTGCCTGATAGCGCTCAATTATGGCCGCGAAGTCACCACGCTGGATGCAACCGTATTAAACAGCGTTGTCATGCAGAGTCTGTTCCTGCGATCCCTCGCAGCGCAGGTCAAGGACACGGAATCTGCATTCGAATATACGGTCTTTGCCCTGGCCCGGGCATCGGAGGCAAATGACGAGGATACGGGGGACCATATCCGGCGGGTCGGTAATTATTGCGCACTGCTTGCCAAGCAACTCCACCTGCCGGATACGTTTGTAAAGAACATCCGCATTCAGGCGGCATTGCATGATGTGGGAAAAATCCATATCGCTCCGGCAATCCTGAAAAAGCCCGAAGAACTTACTGCTGATGAACGGCGGGCCATGAGCAAGCATACGGAGTATGGCTCAAAAATCATCGGAGGGCACCAGCGCATGGGTATGGCGGCCAGGATCGCCCTCAGCCATCACGAGAACTATGACGGCAGCGGCTACCCCTATGGCCTCTGCGGTGAACAGATCCCGATCGAGGCACGCATCGTGAGCCTGGCCGACCAGTATGACGCCCTGCGCAATGCGCGCTGCTACAAACCCGCCTTTGACCACAACACCGCCCGCCGTATCATTCTTGAGGGTGATGGCCGCACTCTCCCGCAGCATTTCGATCCGGCGGTACTCGATGCTTTCAGACTACTTGAGAGTCGCTTTGCAGAGGTGTACGATGCGTTGACGCATCGTGACCACAATCGGAGGCATCAGCGTAATCAAATTGGAACAGTCCCCGCAAACGGAACCGGCTAACGCATGCGGTTTCTGAACAGACGTGTGCCATTGGAACGGAAGCGGGATAAGGAAACACCATTGTTGCCAAGAATCAAAAGACATCTAACATCCAGCCTGTTCATCGCCGTAGCGGCGATCCTTTTTTCTTGCACCTGCGCCCGGGCGGCCGAAACGCCCCGCCAGAGTGCGGAGATCCTGCTGCACACCTATCACATAAACAAAGCCAGACTGGAGACAAACAACTTCGGCATTCCTCTGGTTGTGGATTCTTCCGAGCGTGACGACAGGGTGCATGTGGATGTGTACGGGATTTTCGATCACCCCTTCGGCAGCGTTGTCGACGTACTCAAGCTCCCGTCAAACTGGTGCGATATCGTCGCCCTCTTTCCCAATGTCAAGGCCTGTACCTCCCGAGACCTGCCGGGCGCCGGGATGCTGACCTTGTACCTCGGCCGCAAAACCTATCAGGCCCCGGAAGACGCACGCCAAATCATCTTCAACTTCCACAACGTCGTTCAACAACAGGGCTACGCCGATTTCATCCTCAAGGCGAATGAAGGCCCCTTCGGTACCAAGGACCACAGAATCCGGGTCGAAGCCCTGCCCCTCGATGGAGCCAGGACCTTTATCCACGTCAGTTATGCATACAGCGACAGCGTTGCACTTCGCCTGGCCTCAAAAATATATTTTGCCACCTTCGGTCGAAGCAAGGTCGGCTTCACCGTGACCGGAACGGACGAGGACAACAACCCGGTCTATATCGGCGGGCCGCGCGGCGCTGTCGAGCGAAATGCCGTGCGCTGCTACCTGGCGATCCAGGCCGTGATGATTTCGATGCGCTCCCCGGAACAAAACCGATTCAACATAAGAACCAGCCAGTGGTATGATCTGTCGACACGCTACAGGAAACAGCTCTTCGATTTGGACAAGGATGAGTACCTGACCATCAAGAAAAAAGAGCAGAAGACCCGGCAGACGCTTCAGCAACGGTTGGGTCAGAACCAATAAACCTATAAGAAAGCAGTTGCACGCGGAGACGCGGAGAACACGGAGCAAAACCGAATAATTACATCGGAGCCATTCTTACCTGATTGGTGAAGGTTATTATTGGCGTAACGTATTGAATTTCTCCGCGACCTCCGCGTCTCCGCGTGAGTAACTACCGTTTTCAGGATAAATGTATCCAAAGGATGGCGCAATGAAACACACGGAAGCCGAACTCTCGGAAAAGCTGTTTCGCAGGAAGTATGAACAACTTGGCAAGCAGGAACGGCATGTTGCCCATCATCTGGCCGCGCGCACCCCGATTGCGAAAAATGTAAGTCGGGATTTTTCCGAGCAGATGACCTTCGGCCAGCGGCTGGCAGACAAGGTCGCTGCTTTCGGCGGTTCCTGGACCTTCATATCGATCTTTGCCGTTATCCTGGTGGTGTGGGTTCTCCTGAATTCGTATATTCTGATCAGGTACAACAGTACGGCATTCGATCCCTATCCCTACATCCTGCTCAATCTGTTTCTCTCCATGCTGGCCGCGATCCAAGCTCCCATAATCCTGATGTCTCAAAACCGCCAGGCCTACAAGGACCGCTTGAGCGCGGAACATGATTACGAGGTCAACCTGAAGGCGGAACTTGAAATAATGACGCTGCATGAAAAAATAGATGCCCTGAGAGAGCATCAATGGAGTGAACTCATCTCCATCCAGGAGCAGCAGCTCAAGCTCTTGGGGCAACTTACCGAAAAAATGAAGCCATCTGACCCATAAGTTTGAGCGCTTATCAGATCCCATTACGCTTCATGCGGCTGCTCGCCGCGCAGCTTGGCCGTCATATATGGCAGTTATGTTATCTATGACGGGTAGCGTTGACTGCTTACCCCTCTCCCACGGCTTCTCTTCCTGATTTAATCCGTACTATCAGTCCCTTGCACTATCACCTTCCGTAAGACTTCTCCGGCACGTTAGTTGCGATTTGCCTTTGCAGCAGAACCGGGCATCGGCATTTTCCATACACCATATCCGCCCCTACGGGCGCGGGAGCATTCAGATGAAGATTCTCCTTGTATATCCCCAGTACCCGGACAGTTTTTGGAGCTTCCGCCATGCCATGAAATTCATCGGCAGAAAGGCGAGCTTCCCACCCTTGGGGCTTCTGACGGTAGCGGCCATGCTACCGGGCGAGTGGGAAAAGCGGCTCGTTGACATGAATGTGCGCCCCCTGGTTGATGCGGATCTGGCCTGGGCGGATTACGTCTTCATCAGCGCCATGACCGTCCAACGGGAATCGGCAGAGGAGGTGCTTGACCGCTGCCGGCAACAGGGGGTTACGACCGTTGCCGGCGGTCCCCTCTTTACCACCTACCATCAGGATTTTCCCGAGGTGGACCACCTGGTCCTGGGCGAAGGGGAACTCACCTTACCCAGGTTCCTGGCGGATCTGGCCAATGGCGAGGCCCGCCATCTCTATGCCGATGAGCAACGAGCCGACCTGGGGAGCAGTCCCATGCCGCTTTGGGAGCTGGTCGATGTGGGCAACTATGCCGCCATGAACATCCAGTATTCCCGGGGCTGTCCGTTTAACTGCGAGTTCTGCGACATCACGGTTTTGTTCGGGCGTACACCCCGCACAAAGAGTCTTGCGCAGATGCTCACGGAGATGGAGAGCCTGTATCAACGGGGCTGGCGCGGCGCAATCTTCTTTGTCGACGACAACTTCATCGGCGACCGCGGGAAGCTGAAGCGGAATATTCTCCCCGGCATTATCGACTGGATGGAGGCACATGGGCGGCCGTTCTATTTTTACACCGAGGCGTCCATCAACCTGGCCGACGACGATCGGCTCATGGAAATGATGGTCAGGGCGGGCTTCGAGGAGGTCTTTATCGGCATCGAGACCCCCCACGAGGAGGGACACACCGAGAGCGGCAAGCTGCAAAACCGAAACCGTGACCTGCTGGCCTCGGTGAAACATATCCAGCATGCCGGGTTGCAGGTGCATGGGGGCTTTATTGTCGGCTTCGACAGCGATCCGCCGGCGATCTTCGACAAACAGATCCGCTTCATCCAGGAAAGCGGCATCGTTACCGCCATGGTGGGGGTGCTTTCCGCCATGCGCGGCACCCGCCTCTATCAGCGCCTGGAACAGGAAGGCAGGCTTCTCGGAGAAGGTTCCGGCAGCAATACGGCGATTGACCTCAACTTTGTCCCCAGAATGCAGTCACAGGCGCTCATCGGCGGCTACCGGACAATCCTGGATACCATCTACTTACCCAAAAACTACTATCAACGGGTGATCAGCCTTCTCAGGGAGTACCGGCCGCTGCATCTGGGTAAATTTCACCTCCAGCCGGGGTATGTGGGGGCGCTTTTCAAATCGATCCTCTTTCTGGGGGTTCTGGGCAAGGAACGGCTTTATTTCTGGAAACTGTTCTTCTGGTCTCTCGCACGGCGGCCGCGGCTCTTTCCGCTGGCCATAACCTATGCGGTTTATGGGTTCCACTTCAGGATGGTCGCGGAAAAAATCAACTGGAACGGGATCTGCGATGCTAACGACGCATTCAATGAAAAGGACGGCTATCATGAATAATAGTGAATATATTGAAGTCAACGACAACGTTTTTCTGCACATTCGCGATTGGGGGCAGGGCCCTCCGATCGTCTTTCTCCCGGGGTGGCCATTCGGACATGAAATGTTTGAATACCAGTTTACGCAGCTGCCTGCACGGGGTTACCGCTGTATAGGCATCAGCATGCGCGGCTTCGGCAAATCCTCAAAACCCTGGGGCGACTATACCTACGATGTGTTTGCCGATGACCTGCAATCCGTCCTACGGGCTCTTGATTTGAGTAACGTAACTCTGCTGGGTTTTTCCATGGGGGGCGCCATAGCCCTGCGCTATATGGCACGCTACAATGGAGACAGAATTGCCAACCTCGTACTCTGTGCCGCAGCAGCACCGAGCTTTACGACAAGAGCCGACTTCCCGTTCGGGCTTGAACCGGGATTCGTGGATACGCTTATGAAGCTCTGTTATTCGGACAGGGCCAAGCTCAATGCCGATTTCGGTAAAATTTTCTTCAAAGACAGCAGCACGGTCACCCCGCAACTGCTGGACTGGTTCCAATCTCTGGCCATGGAAGCATCGGCGCATGCCACGGGAGCTTGCCTGGCAACACTCCGGGATTCGGATCTGCGTGCGGATATGGGATCCGTAAAGGTGCCCACGATACTGTTTCATGGTGTGCATGACCAGGTTTGCCCATTTGCACTTACGGAGACGATGACCGCGCCGGCTGGAGAAATGCCGGCCGTGGCCAAATCTATGGCGGCGGAAGCGGAAGCGGTTGCCGGCGGGATCCGGGGAGCAACCTTGGTTCCCTTTGGAAACAGCGGTCATGCCCTGTTTTATGAGGAAAGAGAGAAATTCAATGCTGATTTGATCCGCTTTATCGAAAAAAAGCCCGCCAAAGAGGAAAAATATTTCGGCGTTTCAACGAGCTGAGCAGGGACGGTTTGCTCCCCCAAACAGAGGAGGACTCCATGAGCGATAAAAAAATCATTAAAGGTATGGGGTCGATCCCCCACTCCGGCGGGGTCGCGTTTCGTGTGTGGGCGCCTCATGCGGAGCGGGTAGCTGTCATCGGAACGTTCAATGACTGGGATGGCGAAAGACATCCCCTGCACGCCGAGGAGAACGGCTATTGGTACACCGATCTGACGGAGGCGAGTGTCGGCGATCAGTACAAGTTTTTGCTGGGCACCGCGCAGGGCGAGTTCGTGCGCATCGATCCCTATGCCCGCGAGGTAACCAGCTCGGTCGGCAACGCCATCGTCCATGACCCGCTCTTCAATTGGGACGGAGACGACTTTCATCTGGCGCCCTGGAACGAGCTGGCACTCTACGAGCTGCATGTCGGTACATTCAACGACCAGGGCGATGACAATCATCCTGGCAAGTTCCCCTCTGTGTCGGCGCGTCTGGGACACCTGAAGAAGCTCGGTGTCAATGCGATCCAGATCATGCCGGTGGGCGAGTTTTCAGGTGAGCGGTCGTGGGGCTACAATCCGGCCCATATCTTCTCGGTGGAGATCGCCTATGGAGGCCCTTTGGCGTTCAAGCAGTTTATCAAGCGCGCCCACCAGGAGGGGATGGGGGTGATCCTGGACGTCGTCTACAACCACCTGGGTCCCAGCGACCTGGACTTGTGGCAGTTCGACGGTTGGAGCGAAAACGATCGCGGCGGCATCTACTTCTATAACGACGACCGGGCCAGCACACCCTGGGGTGAAACCCGGCCCGATTACGGACGTGGCGAGGTCCGCCAGTTCCTCCTCGATAATGTTCTGATGTGGTTGGAGGAGTACCACGTTGACGGCATCCGCTTCGACTGCACCCAGTTCATTCGCACCGTCAACGGCGCCGGCACGCGGGACCTGCCTGAGGGGTGGAGCCTGCTCCAATGGATCAATAGTCAGGTTGCCGAACGATTCCCCGGCCGCATCACCATCGCCGAGGACCTGCAACACAACCGCTGGATCACCAAGGACGTGGGCGCCGGTGGAGCCGGATTCGGCTCGCAGTGGGACGCCATGTTCGTCCACCCTATCCGCCTGGCGGTAATCACACCACAGGACGAGCAGCGTTCAATCGCCGCTATCCGCGACGCCATCTGTTACCGCTACAACGATGACGCTTTTGATCGGGTCATCTACAGCGAATCGCATGACGAGGTGGCAAACGGAAAAGAGCGCGTGCCGCAAGAGATCGACCCGAACGATCCCACCGGGTGGTACGCCCGGAAACGATCGACACTGGCTGCGGCCATGGTCTTTACGGCGCCGGGCATCCCCATGCTCTTTCAGGGGCAGGAATTTCTCGAAGGAGGCTGGTTCCGCGACACAATTCCCGTTGATTGGGATCACAACGACGAGTTCCACGGCATTGTCCGGCTGTACCGCGACCTGATCCGCTTGCGGCTCAATCAGGACGGTGTTACGCGCGGCCTCTGTGGACAGTTCACCCAGGTCCATCACTTAAATGACGAGCGCAAGGTCATCGCCTTCCACCGTTGGGATCTGGGCACAGCAACGGACGACGTCGTGGTCGTGGCCAATTTTTCCCATGAAGCGCAGGAGAACTACGTCATCGGCTTTCCGGCCGGGGGGATCTGGAAACTCCGTTTCAACAGCGACTGGCAGGGCTACAGCGACGACTTCCACGACCATCCGAGCAGCGACGTTGTCGCCGAAGCGGGTGAGAACGACGGCCTTCCATTTTACGCCACGCTTTCCATCGGCCCTTACAGCGTACTGATTTTTTCCCAACTCGATTAGTTCGATCTTCCGTTCATGGTTCGACAAGCTCACCACGAACGGAAGATCAGAGCGAATCAATCCCTGGAACGGGTACGGGTTACCCCGGTCAGGATCGCAACTCCGACAAGGATGACGGTTGTGATCAACACATAGACAGTGCTCACCCCCGCGACAACCAAGCCCCAGGCAATTCCTCCAATTACAAACGCGAAACCGACGAGATAGATAATCAAGGACATGGTGCGGTGCCTCCTGCTGAATCCAGCGGCGTATCAGAGTTTAAAACAACGACCGTGCGCCTGAGCAAGGCACTTCCCCTCGACAGGTGGCTAACGAGACGATCTTGGCCGCTAAGCACGATATGCATAAACCAAACCGCACACTATTGCCCCCTCTCGCCCTGCTATGCAGAGAGTGTGGCACGGTCAAGCCGCAGCAACAGCCCGCCGGATATGGCGGTTATACCAAACATGACGGATTCCGCTGACGGGCTTTTGCTGCCCCCCTCAGATTTTCTTCGCAGTTCCCCCACCCAATCGGGCTGTTGCGCTCCCGGTAGCATTGATCTTCTCTGGCACGTTAGTTGCGGTTTAGGGAAGTCGCATAGTGGAAAATCCCTGCGATTACTGAGCGGACATCAGTATGGTCCGGCAAGTTCTGGAGATCGGAAAGCCACACCCCTGGAGAATACGCATGACTAAGGGCAGAGAAGAAACGTCCTGGACAAAAAAACTGCAGGGTTCAAAGATAGTTCGCTGGGCTGTCGGTATTGCGCTTGTCCTGATATTGGTCCTCTATAGCGCATCCTATTTCCTTGACGAACCTCTGCGCAGCAACATGGAAAAGAAACTGAATCAAGACCTGAAAGGGTATTCGGTTCGGCTTGCGGGAGTACATGTCCAGTTGATTGGCCTCTCCATGACCTTGAAAGAGCTGACCGTCCTACAGCAGGCTCATCCTGATCCTCCCGTCGTCTCTTTTCCGGTTCTCAAGGCCAGCATCCACTGGCGCGAGATTTTCTCGGGGAAGCTCGTCGCCGAATTCATGCTCGACCGTCCGAACCTCAACATCAACCTGCAGCAACTGCGCAGCGAGGTGGCCAACAAGGTCTCGCTCAAGGAGCGCGGCTGGCAGCAGGCGCTGGAGGATATCTACCCACTCAAGATAAACACGCTGAGAATCAACGATGCCAGCATCACCTATATCGACCAGGACCCGAAAAAGCCTCTCGTCCTGAACCACTTGAACCTCAAGGCAACCAATATCCGCAACATCCACCTGCCCGATCAGGTCTATCCATCCTCGTTCCATCTTGATACGGCAATCTTCGACAGCGGACATGGCACGATCGATGGAGCCGCGAATCTGCTCGCTGCACCGTATCCCGGCATACGAGGGCGCCTGATACTGGAAAAGGTACCGATTGATCGTATCAGCACGGTGGCTGCCCGCTCGAATCTTTCCATACATGGCGGGATGCTGCGGGCCACCGGCGACGCCGAATATTCGCCAAAGGTTAAAACTGTCCGCCTGGAAAACCTGACGATCCAGGGGATGCGAATGGACTATATCCATTCGCAACGTACTGCCGCTGCCGAAAAAAAACGCGCGGCCATAGTGGAAAAGGCAGCCAAGGGACTCACCAACAAGCCCGGAATGTTGATACGTGCCGATCAGGTGAGCCTGATCGACTGCACCCTCGGCATGGTCAATGAGACAGCGCGCACACCATACCGCGTATTCCTGAGCGATACGGATTTCCATCTGAGCAATTTCTCCAATCATTTCTCACAGGGACCTGCACACGCGCGACTAAAGGCGAAATTCATGGGCAGCGGTATCACCACGGCATCCGCGACGTTTCGGCCGGAGCAAGGTGGCCCTGATCTCGACCTCTCTGTTAAAATCGAGGATACCCAGCTGACGTCCATGAACAACCTGCTGCGTGCCTACGGAAATTTCGATGTTTCCGCCGGGGTCTTTTCCCTCGTTACGGAGTTACACATCAAAAACGACACCATCTCCGGTTATATCAAACCATTCTTCAAGGGGATGAAGGTCTATGACAGACGAAAAGACAGGGAGCGCGGTTTCGGGCATCAAATGTACGAAATGATGATCGGCGGGGTCGCCAAGCTTCTTGAAAACAGGTCACAACAGGAAGTTGCCACCAGGGCGGACATCTCCGGCTCAGCGGGCAATCCGAAAACCAGCAGCTGGCAAATCGTCGCCGAGCTCATCAAGAACGCATTTTTCAGGGCGATTCTGCCCAGCTTTGAAAAGGAGTCCGGCGGTGCAGGCAAGCGTTGAGCAGGCGGGCGCGCTATCAGGAAAAGATCTTCATGCCCGTTTCACGGTCACCGGTCTGGCATCGGTCATAATTGCCGCCCGAAACGCGGCCAAGAAACTCTAACAATGAGCCGGTGTTTGTTTAATGTAACAAACATTAACCGTCACATATCGCAGTTATATCAAACATGACGGATTCCTCTGACGGCTCCCCGGTCGTCCCCACAACACATTTCTATTTTTAGCTTTAACATCAATCAGTTGTACTCACACACGCCTTCCAATCCTTAGCGGCATGTTAGTTGCTCTCTCCTTGCCTAGCAGAACAAGAACCGTGTCGAGCGTTCTGCATGACCTGCGTGGTTAGAACATACGAAGTCAATCGTGGCTTCCGTAACAGCTGTCAAATTCAAGTCCAAAAGGAGAAACACCATGAAAACCAGTACCAAGGATCAAGCTGAAGGCACGTTCCACGAAGTTAGGGGTAAGGCCAAGGAGGTTATCGGTAAACTAAGCGATAATCCAAAGTTGGAAGGTGAAGGTCTCGGCGAAAAGATCGCCGGTACCATTCAGAAAAAAGTTGGCCAGGTCGAGAAGGTTTTGGAGAAGTAGCGCAACTAATCGAGTAGTACCGTCTGATATGTAACGATGATGCCAACAATTTAAACTGGTTCGGCGCAATTGAATACAAACATTCATCTGGGCAACGGTTGATACCTGCCTGATCCGAAACGGATCAGGCAGGCGCAGTGCTCCAACATATAATTTCAAGATGCAAGGAGATCTGCATGCAACGAAAAGCTTCTGCCGAATGGAAAGGAAGTCTTAAGGACGGACTAGGAAGCATCTCCACGGGAAGCGGCGTACTGGTCAAGACACAGAACTCGTTTGGCAGCCGCTTTGTGAATGAGATCCGTGCCACTCCGGAAGAGCTGGTCGCCGCTGCCCACGCGGACTATTTTTCCATGCAGCTCTCGGCCCTGCTTGCTAAGGCCGGACTGGTCCCGGATCACATCACCACATCAGCCGTTATAACCATTGAGAATGTGGACCCGGGCTGGGCCGTTACCGAAAGCCATTTGGAGGTCAATGCCTCCATACCAGGAACCGACCTTGAGTCGTTTGCCAAACTGGCACATGAGGCAAGGACAGGTTGCCTCATGTCGCGACTTTTCAATACAAACGTCACCATCGACGCGAAACTGATGACATAAGCCGCAACACAGCAGCACACCATCCTCTCTCATCAATCATGAAATGCAGACACATAATAATATATTTATGAAAATCGCTTGCATTAAGGAACATGTGAGATACATCTTCGGTATGCCGGGTGAGGCGGAATATATCCTGTAACCGGCGAAGATAGCCGGACTGCTCGCCCAATTGCTGAAAAGGTCGGGAGGAATATGAGGGGGAGGAAATCGTAGCATGCCTGGAGAACCGGAAAACGAAAACGGAAAATTGATCCTTGTTGTCGAAGACAGCCCCGTAGATGCAGAGTTGCTCAAAAACAGGCTTGAGTGGGAAGGACACCGGGTAGCCGTTGCACACGATGGCACAGAAGGGCTGATATTGGCACAAACGCTCAAACCGGCGCTCATCCTCAGCGACGTCATGATGCCGGTGATGGACGGCTTCAGTATGTGCCGGGAGATAAAGGATACGAAGGGCCTCAAAGAAATACCGGTCGTGTTGTTGACGCAACTGTATGAACCGGAAGAGATCATTCGCGGCCTCGAATCGGGCGCGGACGCCTATATAACCAAAACGGTCCGCGAAGATCTGTTCATGGCAAAGGTTCGGTCACTGCTGACCAATCCGCTTCAGTTCAGGAACCGCCCCGACCTGAAATGCACCACGTTTGAATATCAGGGCAAATACTATGAACTCAGTATAGACCGCGCCCAGACACTCAGTTTCCTCATCTCCACCTACGAAAGCGCCGTCTGGCAAAGCATGGAACTGGACAAGGCGCAGAAACAGCTGCGATCCCTCAACGAGATGCTCGAAGAAACCGTCAGAGAAAGAACGCGGGAGCTTACCAATGAGATCGCCGAACGCAAGCAGGCGGAGGAGGCTCTGAAGGAATCGGAGCAACGATTCAGAACGATCTTCGAGAGCAACACCGACGGCTTGATTATGGCCGGTATCGAGGACAGGAAATTTTATATGTGCAACAGGGCGATCTGCCGCATGCTCGGGTACGGTGAGGATGAGCTGTTGCGGCTCGGCATTGCGGATATCCACCCGACCGACAACCTGCCGCACGCGATCAAGCAGTTTGAAAGGCAGGCAAAGAGAGAGATTTCAGTTGCGGAGGATCTTCCGGTCAAAAGAAAGGACGGCAGCGTCTTTTACGCGGATGTAAATACCTCACCCATCTCCCTGGCCGGAAGACCATACCTTATTGGAGCCTTCAGGGATATCACGGAGCGAAGGAAACTCCAGGAGTCCGAGATCGCCCGGCTTGCGGCGGAAACGGCAACCAGGGCCAAATCCATCTTCCTTGCCAACATGTCGCACGAGATCCGCACCCCGATGAATGCCATCCTCGGCTTCAGCCAGCTCATGCAGCGCGATCCGGACCTTACCCCACGCCTGGCAGAGCAGCTTTCCACGATCAACAGGAGCGGCGAACACCTGATGACGCTGATCAGCGACATTCTGGAGATGTCCAAGATCGAGGCGGGCCGCATTGTGCTGAGCCCTGACGCGTTCGACCTCCACGCCCTGTTCCAGGATCTGGAGGTCATGTTCCGCCAGCGCACCGACAGCAATCAACTCTCTTTTTCGGTTGAGTTGAACGACAATATCCCGCGTTTTGTCAGGGGTGACGAGGGGAAGCTGCGGCAGGTACTGATCAATATACTGGGCAATGCGGTCAAATTCACCTCCAAAGGGGGCGTCATACTGCGGGCAGAGGCGAATAGAGCGGATACAAGCCACATTCGTCTGGTTATGGAGGTTGAAGACACTGGTCCCGGCATCTCTTCGGATGACTTGCAGCGGTTGTTCAAGCCCTTCGAGCAAACCACGGCCGGTATGCGTACAAAGGGGGGAACGGGACTTGGTCTGGCCATCAGTCAGGAGTATGTACACATGATGGGGGGCGATTTCACTGTACAGAGCAGTGAGGGCAGCGGCAGCATTTTCCGCTTTGACATCCTGCTGGAGGAGACGGATGACTCTTCCGTTGCACAGAAGTGGGACGATCGCCGCGTAGTGAGCCTGCGGCCCGGTCAGCCGTCATTTCGCATCCTGGTTGCCGACGACAAACAGGATAACCGCGAACTGCTGGTGCAGTTGCTCCAATCGGTGGGATTCGACATCCGTGCCGTTTGCAATGGCGAAGAAGCGCTGCAGGTCTTTGAGGCATGGCGCCCTCATCTGATCCTGATGGATACACACATGCCGGTGATGGATGGGTGCGAAGCCATTCGCCGCATCAGAGCCGGCACGCGCGAAAAAGATGTCAGGATCATCAGCGTGACGGCCAGCGCCTTCACGGAAAACAGAGCAGAAATGATGGCCATCGGGGCGGATGACTTTGTCGGCAAGCCCTTCCGGGAAAACGAGCTGTTTGCGAAAATTCGGGATCTGCTGGCGCTGGAGTATGAGTACGACAAAAAGAGCCCCGGCATGCCCACGCGAGAAGAGGGCACAAGGGCAAGGGTGACGCGGGAGTCTCTTGCCGCCATGCCTGCTGATCTGCTTTCCGAAATACGCGCTGCAATTGTCGAGGCGGACATTGACAAGGCGCTGGTGGTAATCGATCTGCTGGAGGCGCGCGATGCGGGCATGGCCGGGGAATTGCGGAACCTGGCACAGGGATATGAATATCAGACCTTGCTCGATCTGCTCCCCGAAGGAGAGCACACATGAATCCACTCAATTGCGGGGCCGCTCCCCCGAATATCCTCATAGTCGATGACACCCCGGCAAACCTGCAGATGCTGTCGGACATGCTCAGGGAACGCGGTTACAAGGTCAGGCCGGTGTCAAGCGGCAAGCTGGCCTTGCAAGCGGCAATCGCCTTTCCCCCGGATCTGGTTCTGCTCGACATCACCATGCCGGAACTGGACGGCTATGAAGTCTGCGAACGCCTGAAGGCGCACGAAGACCTGCACGACATCCCGGTGATCTTCATCAGCGCTCTCAACGAAACGATGGATAAGGTCAAGGCGTTCACGGTTGGTGGGATAGACTACCTGACAAAGCCGTTTCATATTGAGGAGGTCGAGGCTCGCATATCGACTCATCTCAAGCTGCGCGCCTTACAGGTTGAAATGAAACAACACAACCATCACCTGCAACTGATGGTAACGGATCAGGTAAAAGAGATATCCGATGCGCAACTGGCAACCATCCTGGCGCTGGCTAAGCTGGCCGAATGCAGGGACGAGGAGACCGGCAACCATATCCTGCGCGTTCAAAGGTACTGCCGGGCGCTGGCGGAAGAATTGGCCGGGAGTGGCGTTTTTGGAACCGTTATCGACGAGCAATTTATCGAAGACATCTTTCATGCGAGCCCGCTGCACGATATCGGGAAGGTTGCCGTTCCCGACAGCATCCTGCGCAAAGCTGGATCTCTCACCGATGAAGAGTTCGAAATCATGAAGAAACATACGCTTGTGGGCGCGAATGCCCTGGCTGCGGTCATGGAGACATATCCCAATGTCTTCGTGCAGATGGGGATGGAACTGGCAGACTCCCACCACGAGCGCTGGGACGGGAGCGGATATCCGCGCGGGCTGGTAGGGGATGCCATACCGCTTTCAGGCAGGATAACCATGCTTGCCGACCAGTATGACGCGCTTCGTAGCGCCAGGCCGTACAAACCCCCCTTTGACGCCGCAAAGACGTACGCAATCATAACCGAGGGAGACGGGCGCACAAAGCCGTGTCACTTCGACCCGCACGTTTTGGAGGCGTTCAAGGCAATCAGGCCGATTTTTGAGAATATTCACGCCGAGTTTAGTAATTGATTCAGACAGCCTCTGATCTCCATTTCAGAATAATCACCTATAGGAGACAGTGCAGTTGCGGCACATCTGCTTCGGACTGCGCCACCAGATAAGCATGAGCTATCGCACGATACTTTCAGTCGTCAACGAACATACGGTGTCAACAGTGATTGCCCGCTATGCCTTTTCCATGGCTGCGGCATGCAAGGCCCGACTCGTGTTGTATTGCGCCCATGACAACGGCACAGACGAGGCCATTTTGCAACGCAGCCAGCGCCATCTGGATCATCTCTATACGGTTGCCTCTGAACTGGGCATCTCAGTGACCAGGGTCAGCGAGATCGGGAAGATCGACACACTGCTTCCCAAACGGGTACAGGCGGATAACGCCGATCTCGTGTTGTATCCCCTGACGCCCTATAAGCGCTACGGCGTTGACCGACAGCGGCACACGATCCATCGCCTGCTGCGGACGATCAAGACAGATCTGGCAATCATGCGGATCATCACCCTGACCAAGCCGCACCCCAGACAGATCCTGGTGCCGCTCGGAGGGGTTGTTGACGAGCAGGGACATCACCTGCGGTTTGTCGCTGAGCTGGCCAAGAGCTTCCAAGCCCAGGTCACGCTGTATCATCTATTCCCGAAGCGTGAGACAAAGGAAATACCCGACGATATCAGCGACTTCAGAAAACAGCTGCAGCAACAACAGGTTGCGGTGCTGGAGCGTAGCAGCCGGGGAGATATCGCCAGATCCATCACCGTGGAAGCGATTACCCGCCACCATGACCTGATCGTACTGGGCGCCAGCAGGCGCGGACTCCTGGGACGAATGATCTACGGCAACCCTGCCGGTGATGTCATGCACCAGCCCCCCTGCAACACCATCCTGTTCCGCTCCGGGCCATGAAAATCCAGACCCTTACCCATGACGAAGTCTTCTCCACCCTGCTGAGCACCCCCCAGGGGATCACGACTGACGAGGCCATACAGCGGCGCGCTGAGTATGGGGCCAACGAGATCAAGGAGATACACGGCCGTTCCATGATTATGCGTTTGGCGGCCCAATTCACCCATTTCCTGGCCCTGCTGCTCTGGTGTGCCGCCCTCCTCTGTTTCCTGTCCGAATACATCCACCCCGGCGAAGGACTGCTCCGTCTCGGCATTGCGATCCTGGCAGTCATCTTTATCAACGCCATCTTCACCTTTATTCAGGAGTACCGCACCGAAAAAGCGATTGAGGAACTCCGCAAGATGCTCCCCTTCCGCGTGGCCGCCATTAGAAACGGCAGCGAGATAGAACTCGATGCCGCCGAGATCGTGCCGGGAGACCTGGTGTTGCTGCGGGAAGGAGACAAGGTTCCCGCCGACGCGCGGGTCGTGGAGAGCAGCCGGCTGACCGTCAACAACTCGCTCTTGACTGGTGAATCCGATTCCCGTCTGCTCGACGCTGTTCCCTGCGATACGGAGCTGCTTGACAGCGGGAACCTGGTCTTCGCGGGTACGCTCGTGGTAAGCGGCAGCGGTACGGTCGTTGTCTATGCAACCGGCATGGCGACGGAGTTCGGCAAGATCGCCCAGATAACCGGCAAGATCGTAGAGCAGGTCAGTCCGCTGCATCTGGAGATCACCAGGGTCAGCCGCATCGTTGCCATCATTGCCGTGGCCTGTGGCGCTTGTTTTTTCCTGATCGGCACGTTGATCGGGCGGGGATTCTGGGACAACTTCCTGTTCGCCATCGGCATCATCATCGCCACCGTACCGGAAGGTCTGCTGCCGACCGTAACGCTCTCACTGGCCATGGGGAGCAAGCGCATGGCCCGCCGGAACGCACTGGTGAAAAGCCTGAACGCCGTGGCGGCGCTCGGCACGGTTGACCTGATCTGCACCGACAAGACCGGCACGCTGACGCAAAACCTGATGACCGTAAAAGCGCTCTGGACTCCCGCTGATCCGGCCATGGCCTGCACGGTAGCCCGTCTCTGCAACAATGTGACGGTGACGCCCCAAGGGATCAAGGGAGAGCCGACCGAAACGGCGCTCTACAGCTATGCAGTCGAACAGGGCGCCGGGGATGCCGAACGACTGGGCGAGACCCCCTTCGATGCCGACCGGAAACGGATGGCCACCCTCCACCGCATTGACGGGAAGCTGTTCGCACTGGTCAAAGGAGCGGGCGAAAGTATACTGCCGCTCTGCACGTCGCTCAGTCAGTCCGGCTCAACCACTATCCCGCTGGAAGGCGGCACCAGCGCCGAACTCATCGAGCGCTTGCAGAGCATGGCCTCCGAGGGGCTTCGGGTAATCGCACTGGCTTTTAAAGAACTGGATGAGGCACCCACGGGGGATATCCCGGAAGATGCACTGACCTTTGCCGGATTCATGGGCTTGCTGGATCCGCCGCGCCCCGAAGTGCCTGAGGCTCTCAAGAACTGCCACAGCGCAGGCATCAAGGTCATTATGATTACCGGTGACGCCGGGCCGACGGCAGCGGCCATTGGCAAGCAGATCGGCTTGCTAACCGGAGTTCCGATCATCATCGAGGGGCACGACTGCGTCAGCATGCCGGATGACCAGTTGCGTGAAGAGCTGAAAAAGGAAAATCTGATCTTTGCCCGCATGTCTCCCCAAAATAAGATGCATGTCGTCACGCTGTTGATCGAGGAGGGGCATCGGGTCGCGGTGACCGGTGACGGCGTCAATGACGCACCGGCCCTGAGAAAGGCCCATGTCGGCATCGCCATGGGGCTGTCCGGAACCAGCGTTGCCCGCGAGGCGGCCGATATCGTGCTGTTGGATGACAACTTCGCTTCCATCGTCAATGCCATCGAGGAGGGGCGCGCCGTCTTCGAGAACATCCGCAACTTCATCACCTACATCTTCGCCTCCAATGTAGCGGAACTGATCCCCTATATCGGTTACATCCTCTTCGGCATCCCCTTACCGCTCGCCATCATGCAGATACTGGCGGTAGACCTGGGCACCGACATGTTCCCGGCACTGGCCCTGGGATCTGAAAAACCTGCGCCGGACATCATGCAACGCCCTCCACGGCCAAAAACCGAGCATTTGCTCACCAAGGGCGTCATGATACGTTCCTTCCTGTACCTGGGGATCTGGGAGGCGTTTGCCGGGATGGCCGCCTATTTCTACGTTTTATTCCAGGGGGGATGGAGCTGGTCCCTGCCCCTGGCGAATACGTCAACGCTTTACCTCCAGGCGACTACGGCCTGTCTGGCCGGCATCATCGCAACACAAATTGCCAACGTCTTTGCCTGCCGTTCAGCCAACGTCTCCATCCTCACCCTGGGAATCTTTTCAAATCGACTGGTACTGGCGGGAATCGCCAGCGAGCTGCTTCTGGCGACGTTCATCATCTACACGCCGCTCGGCAACTCCCTGTTTGCCTGTGCCCCCATTGCTATCAACGTATGGCTGCTGCTGATCCCGTTTGCGGTCATGCTGCTTGGCATTGATGAAACGCGAAAATATTTTGTCAGGCAGACAAACCTCAAGGCGCCGGCATCAGATCCAACGTGTGTGAATTAATTATCGTATCGAAACCATGTGCGGCTCCCCAGCCCGTCATATTTGGCAGTTATGCCACCTATGATGGATGCCGCCAACGGCTTTCCTCAATTACGTCTACCTGTATTCAATTTCCAAGCAAACAATCAAATAGTTGCACCGGCACTGCCTGCTGACACCTCTGGCACGTTAGTTGCGGTATACTACTCACACGAGGCACCACATCAGGAGAGCAGCTAGGCCTGCTACTGCCCGGCGGTAGCTCTGTTGAGCAGAGCCAATTCGAGCATGGCCGTTAACCGGCAACATGTTACAGGAAATTTTCTCCCCATGGACAAACGACAGGGCATATATCAGCTGATGGTTCGTCTCTCGGCTTTCAGCTTGCTGGTCCTGCGGGGATTCATGCGCAACCAGGGGCTGCTACTGTCGGGCGCTGTGGCCTATTACAGCCTGCTGTCGATCATACCGTTGTCAATCCTGGCCCTGATCGTGCTGACGCAGGTTATCGAAGAGCAGCAGTTGATGCTTACCCTGTCGACATTCCTGGAGATGGCGATCCCCGGCTATGCGGCAACGCTGACCGAACAGGCGCGGGCGTTTCTTGTGCATCGTACGGCTGTCGGCATGATCGGTTTCCTCGGCATGCTCTTTTTCGGTTCCACGGCCTTTTCCATGCTCGAAAACGCCATGTCGGTGATCTTTTTTCAGCGGGTCAAAATTCAACGCAGATACCTCGTCTCGGCGTTCATCCCCTATGTGTATATCCTGGCCATGGGGCTGGGCATCGTGCTGGTGTCGTTCATTGTGGGGACAATCGAGACATTGGAGAGCAGTCATGTGACGATCTTTGGCCGCAGCCTGGACCCCGGAGTCGTTACCTGGGCAGTGCTGTATCTTCTGGGGATTGTCGGCGAGGTGCTCTTGTTCAGCTCCATCTACCTGGTGATGCCCGTGGTGCGGGTCAGGTTTCGTCTCGCGCTGATCGGCGGGATCACCGCCACGCTCCTCTGGGAAATCACCCGCCGGATAATGATTTGGTATTATTCGGTTGCAACCATGGTAAACGTTATCTACGGCTCCATCACCATGACGGTCGTGGCGCTGATCGGCATAGAGGCCGTTGCCATAATCCTTCTGCTGGGTGCCCAGGTGATTGCGGAACTTGAGCGCTCACCCGATGAATCGACCGACCAGATACCACGTGGAGATGAAACATAACCCAAGGAGGAACACATGCACGAACTTTCACACGACACAAAGATGATCGTCGCTTCAAATCTGACCATTGCCGCGGTTATCAGAGATGCCGCCATGGCGATGAGAAGCGGTCCGCAACCGACTGACTCAAAAGACAAGGTCACCCAGATGTTTGCAGCGATCATGGCCACTTTGGAGAAACCGTCCGACATAACAACCTAGATTCACGGGGGGGGGGGAAGCGTATGAAGTCCATCATTATCGCGCTGAGCATGAGTATCGTTATAGCGGATGCGGTCACATGCCTGGCTATCGATCAATCAATTTGCAGTCCCGGTTCCGAAATCACCTATTATTCCAATGGCCAATTGAAGTCATGCTCGCTCAAAGAATATTTCGTGATCAACGGCGTAAAATGCAATCAGTCCTCGCCGATCAACTTATTCGAAAACGGAAAGCTCAAAAGCTGCGTCTCAAGCAACTATTTCAATTACGGCAAATTCACCTGCAACCAGTCCAGTCAAGTCAGCTTCTACCCATCCGGAAAATTGAATACCTGCGAACTTGCCAAGCCGACCCAGGTTGATGGCAAAACCTGTGCGCAAATGGAACTGATCTCTCTTTTTGAAAACGGCAAGCTGAAATCCTGCAGCAAGCCTCAATAATATCGGCATCGGTGAAGGCGGCTGGAGAAAAGCCATGAAGACCTGGACATGGGCAGTGACTCTTCTGCTGACGGCGACAACCGCCCTCGGCGCCACACCACCGAACATTCTCGGTATGTGGAAAACCGCTGGCGGTGATTCCCAATTGGAGTTTTTCCGCTGTGGCGATAAAATCTGCGCTAAGATCGTCTGGCTGAAGGTGCCGAATTACATCGACCGGAAAGACGGACCGGTCGGCACAACCAAGGTGGACAGGAAAAATCCCGTCCCGGCGCTGAGAAAGCGCCCCATACTGGGACTCCAGGTGATGAAAGGGCTCACCGCCACAGGTCACAATCGCTGGGAGAAAGGGATCTGCTACGATCCCGAAACCGGCAAGAGCTACAAGTGCAAGATGCAGTTGGCAGGACCCAACCGTCTCAATCTGCGCGGCTATATCGGTATCTCCCTTATCGGCCGCAACTTCGCTTTGACGCGATGACAGGTAACAAGAATGGATAAGAAGATCTATCTGAGCATCATGGCTGCCCTTGCCACGGCCGGCGCCGTCTGGTTGTTTGCCCTCTTGGCGGCTCCCATCGCCAAACCGCTGGCATGGGCGCTGATCATCGGCATCGCGACCATGCCACACCACGACCGGCTGGCCGGAAAATTCCCCGGCCACCCGGATCGCGCAGCCGGCTTGATGGTTTTGGCAATTACCGTGTGCTTCATCCTGCCGATTGCAGCCCTGATCACCATGGTGGCTGAAAACGCCGCCGACTGGTACACGGAGGTTGAACGGCTCGTTCTGGCATTTACAACAACCGGAACAGACACCCTCAGTCATCTTCCCTTCGCACACCAGCTGCTCACCCTGGGAGAGCGCTTCGGTATCGATCTTACCGATTTCGGCACAAAACTGGCTGCCGGCGCGTCGGGATATCTTCTTGAGCTCACGACCAATACCGCACGAAACCTGGGGGAGCTGTTCTTTACCCTGGCGGTGGCCCTCTTCATACTCTTTTTCATCTACCGTGACGGCGAACGGGTTGTATCGGCCGCCATCAGACGCTTCGCCAGCAACCAGGAGACCGCCGGACGCTATGTATCCGAAATACGCGCCACAACGACAGCCGTGACGGTCGGTACGATCTTCACTTGTCTCGTGCAGGGCCTGACCGCCGGAGTGGGCTACTTTGTCGCCGGAGTCCCGGCCCCGGTTCTCTGCGGTGCGCTGACGGCGCTGGCGGCACTGGTACCGGTTGTCGGCACGGGCATTGTCTGGGTGCCGCTGGCAGCCCTCGTGGCCATCAACGGCGCCTATCTCAAGGCCCTACTTCTCTCGATCTGGTGTCTTGTTTTCGTGGGCCTCGCCGATAACGCCATCCGGCCGCTGGCCATCGGCGCGAAGAGCAACATCCCGGTCACGGCAATCGTACTGGGAGCGATCTGCGGGGTGTTTGCCCTGGGTATTCTCGGCCTGATCCTGGGGCCGGTCATCTTCGCGATCCTGATCACCGTCTGGCGCGATGTAATCGGCAGCGATCAGCTGCCGGAGTCCGATTCGATAAAACAGACCGATGACAAACCTTAAAGCGTTGATACTGCTCGTGCTGTTCATATCCATTGCGCTCCTCGGCAATGGCTGCGCGACCTTGCCGAATGTCTCCCAGGTGATTGATAACGCGCCGACCGGACAACCACCCGGCCAAATCGTTTCGAGTAAAGGCTTGCTCTCCCCCCAAAAAAGCAAGGCGCTCATGGAGCGACTTAAGCGCTCCGTCAATCCGACGGATATTCTGGAGCGTCACACCGCCGTGGTGGAATCGATCACCGAAAGCCCGCTGACGAAGGGCAACAAGGTCACCCTGCTCAGTGATGGCCAGGCGACCTATGCCGCCATGTTCAAGGCCATAGAAAACGCCAGGGACCATATCAACCTGGAAAGCTACATCATTGAAGACGATGAAACCGGCCGCAAATTTGCCGATCTGTTGTTGCAAAAGCAGACGGCGGGTGTTCAGGTACATATCATCTACGACAGCCTGGGGAGTATGAATACCCCCGAGACATTCTTCCAACGCCTGCGTGACAACGGCATCCAGGTTGTCGGATTCAATCCGCTCAACCCGCTCACTGCCGGGGACAACTGGGCACTGACCCACCGTGACCACCGCAAGATTTTAATCGTGGACGGCACGACCGCCATCATCGGCGGCATCAACATCAGCAAGGTCTATTCGAGCATCCCTCTCAAACGAAAAAAGAAGACACCGCCGCCGATTCACTGGCGCGACACGGACGTTCAGATTGAAGGTCCGGCCGTTGCCGAATTTCAGAAGCTCTTCCTCGACTCCTGGCAAAAGCAGACGGGGGCGAAACTTTCCGCAGGCAACTATTTCCCGGTTCTGGGGGAAAAGGGAACGGCCCTGGTACGGGTAATCGGCAGCACACCGGGAGAGAGCAACCGGCTCCCCTTTATTGTGTATGTGTCGAGCATTGCCTTTGCAGAGCATTCGATCCACATGACGAATTCCTATTTCATCCCCGATGACCAGATCGAAAAGGCCCTCAGCGATGCAGCCAAGCGCGGCGTTGATGTAACGATGATTCTGCCCGGCGTCACCGACTCCACGTTGGCTCTCTATGCCCAGAGGTATTATTATTCCGGGCTGTTGAAAGCGGGGGTGAAGCTCTATGAGCACGACACGGCCCTGCTGCACGCCAAGACCGCGGTGATTGACCAGGTCTGGTCCACGGTCGGCTCGACCAACATGGACTATCTGAGCATGTTGCACAATGACGAGGTCAATGCGCTGATCCTGAATCGCGAGTTTGCCGTTGAAATGGAGAAGATGTTTGCCAGGGATCTGGCCTACTCGCGACAGATTCAGTGGGAAGAGTGGAAAACGAGACCTCTGCTCCCCAGGCTCAGGGAGTGGTTTGTGAATCTTTTCGTCAGGTGGTTATAACCGTCCGGGCAGATACGCTTCGCCGCATGGACAGTTGACGACGATAGAGATTGCTGCCACAAGCTGAACCGTCATATATGGCAGTTATGTTATTCATGACGGATTTTGCTGATGGCTTTTTGCCTCTTCCTGCATAGTTTTTCCAAAGTTCCCCGTAATATCCGACCGTTAACCTCTCTGTACCCAATGGTATACTCTGGCATGTTACTTGCGTTTTATATGCCGTATTCCAGGTTGTCATCAAGATGGCACGAAACCTCCCCGCTCCTTTCTTCCTTCACTTGAATCGCCAATTTCCAGGCATGAGGGACAAGGTTGATGGAGGTTAGTGGTGAAGTTTTTTGCTCGGGTCATCCCACTGACCACCATGTTTCAAAAGGAGGTATGACAGATGAAGACAGCACTCTTACTCAAACTGGCAGTTTTGCTTGTGACGATCGCTACCCTGGCGGGTTGTCTTTTGGTGCCGGTAGATGACGGCTATTACGATGGAGATCATCATGACAGGGGCCGTGGGGGAGATCGTGGGGAACGTCATGACCGCCGTTGATAAACATTCAAACGAGGAGGAAACCATGAAATCGAGCAACAGGGATCAGGTTGAGGGAACGTTTCACGAAGTCAAGGGCACCATCAAGGAAATCGCCGGAAAACTGAGCGACAATCACAAGTTACAAGTGCAAGGTGCCGTTGAGAAGATGGCCGGCCAGGTCCAGGAGAAGGTCGGCCAGGTCAAGAAGGTTTTTGGGAAGTAACGACCACCTCCCTGTGCCAGCGCAGGCGTTTGCCTGATGCTGTACTACCGGGACTCCGCAGGGTATGAGCTTTACGGAGTAATCTAAAAGTTAAAAAATTGGAGGTGTCGCTATGCAAAGCGTAACAGCAAAGAGGGTACTCACCTGCGCCATGGCCCTGTCCCTCATGGGCACGATGTTCGGCTGTGCCAATTACGAGGTCAATACGAGACGCGGCAATATTCCGGGACATTATATCCGCTATGAGATGCAGGAAGCGGATCGTGCCGTAGAATCGGCCCGGGCCGCGGGAAAAGACAAGACCTGCCCGGTCGAGTTTAAAGAAGCGGAAGATGCCAAGGACCATGCCTATGATGTCTTCAGGGCATGCCACACCGAAGAAGGCGCCGCACTGGCAAAACAGGCCACGGCAAAAGCCAATGCCCTCTGCCCTTCTCAACCGGCCGCGGCCATAGCGGTCCCGGAGGAAGCTCCCCTTGAACCGATCCCGGCCGCCGAACCGTCCCCGAAGATGATGAAGTACTGCGTTTCCCTGGACATCGAATTCGATATCAACAGGTCCGACATCCGTCCTCAATATAACGATGAGGTCGGCAGGGTCGGCAACTTCATGAATAAATATCCGACAACCACCGCCGTTATCGAAGGATATGCCGATGAAGTCGGCAGCGACGAGTATAACCGGAAGATCTCCCAGCAGCGCGCCGAGAGCGTTGTGAAGACTCTGGTGGATAAATTCGGCATTGCCCCCTCGCGGCTCAGCGCCAAGGGATACGGCAAATCGCGCCCGATCGCCAGCAACGACAGCGATGCAGGCAAGCAGAAAAACCGGCGTATCGACGCCATCATCGACTGCGCTCTCGAAACCAAGGAAATTGCCACGCCCCCCGAGAGGCTCTGCATGACCCTGAAGGTGGAATTCGCGACCGATAGCGCCGAGATCCAGCCCCGTTATTTTGACGAAGTCAACAAGGTCGGCGAGTATATGAAGAAGTATCCGACCACCACAGCCGTCATCGAAGGACACACCGACAACGTCGGCAGTGCCGAGCTGAACATGAAGCTCTCACAGCGGCGGGCCAAAAATGTCGTAACCTATCTGGTCGATAAGTTCGGCATCGATCCGTCCCGACTCTCCGCCAAGGGGTATGGTTCCTCCCGGCGAATCGCCTATAACACCACCCCCGAGGGGCGGCAGGCCAACCGCAGAATCAATGCAATCATCGATTGTGTCATCCAGAAGTAAGGTCAGGCAGTAGACGAAAAAGGGCGCACAGCGATGCGCCCTTTTTTATTGTACTAGACAGGAGTATGACAACATCATATCCTGTCCCGAAAATGCCAAGTTTGACCTACCACAGACCTTGTCTCGCCCGAACTCTTGGATGCTAAGGAGAAGACGACCTCCTTGTATGAATGACTCCGAATCACGATCACATACCCATGTCGCAGCTTCCCACGCAACCCTCCTTGCCGCCTGTACCTGCCTGTTTCTCTGGCTCTGCCTTGCCGTACCCTTACATGCCGCTGAAGCGGTAGAGGTCGTCGTGAGCGGCATTACGGGTGCTGCGCTGAAAAACGTCCAGGACGCTCTCACCCTGCCGGTCGGATTGGTACAGGACGGAACAATTGATAAACTCTGGCTGGAGCGCTTTGCCCAACAGGCGGTCGAGACAGCCAAGAGTGCGCTGGAGCCCTACGGTTATTATCAGGCCTCGCTCACGGTTTCGGTCGAGCCGGCCGAAAAAGGGTACCGCCTGCTGGTTTCCGTGGTTCCGGGAGAGCCGCTACGCCTGACGGACGTAACCGTGGCCCTGGTCGGGCCGGGTAACCAGGAAAAGTCCTTGCAGCAGCTGATAGCAGCATTTCCCCTGAAGAAGGGCGACGTACTGCTGCAACCGAGGTACGAAGAGACCAAGGCGGCCCTGGCAGCGCAAGCCCGCGAGCTGGGCTACCTGGATGCGGATTTTTCAAAGCACGAAATCCGCATCGCGCGTAGCGCCACAAGCGCCACCATCGAGTTGGTCCTGAATACGGGGGAACAGTATCGTTTTGGTGCCACCCGCATTCAGGGGGCACCCGGCTACCCGGACAGCTTCCTGGGGCGGCACCTGACCTACAAGCCGGGCGAGCTCTTTTCCTATGCCAGCCTCGGCGAAAGCCAGCGTAACTTCACCAACTCCGAGCGGTTCAAAGAGGTGATCATCACCCCGCAAAAACAGGACGCCGAAGCCCTGCGCGTGCCGGTCAGCGTGCAACTGACACCCGGAGCGCGCATAACCCTGCGCCCCGGCATCGGCTACGGCACGGACACGGGCGCCCGTTTCACCATCCGTTACCGCGATCTGAACATGTTTCACCTGGGACATGAGTTGTATTCAAACCTGTATGTCGCCGAGCGGCTTCAAGGCCTGGTGACCGGCTATATCTTCCCCAGTCCCCGGGATGTCAGGAGCTCCACGACCCTGCAACTGAACCTGCAGCAGGAAACCACCACAAGCTATAATAGCCGGATACTGGCCCTGGAGCTGGATCGAAACCGGAGTTTCGGCACGGGCAAACTGGGCACCGCCTATCTCAAGGCCCAATACGAAGACTACAGCGTGGGTTTTCAGAACTCCAGCGCACGCCTGCTGCTGCCGGGGGTGCGTTTTTCCGATAATCGCTACGACAACCCCTTACGTCCCCGACGCGGCTTCCGCTACGCCCTGGAACTGCGCGGCACCCATCAACTGCTCGCTTCGGATACGGCTCTGTTCCAGTTTCTGGCCGAGGGGAGTCATCTCCTGCCGCTTCCCTGGCGACTTTCCCTGCATAGCCGTGCGAATGCCGGGATAACCCTCTTCAACGACCCGCTCCGCGACATCCCCCCTTCACTGCGTTTCTTTACCGGTGGCGACCAGAGTGTGCGCGGCTATTCCTACAAATCACTCGGACCGCGCGACGCCACGGGCCGGGTCGTGGGCGGCACGCAACTCTTGACCGGCAGCGTTGAACTGGAGCGGGCGCTCTTCAAGGATTGGGGCGTCTCCCTCTTTTATGACCTGGGCAACGCCTTCAATTCATTCGCCGCTGTCAGCCTGTTCCAGGGAGCGGGCGTCGGCCTGCACTACTACACCTCGCTGGGGGCCTTGAACCTCTCCGTGGCCCGGCCGCTGGGGGTGGACAACCCGTCGATCCATTTCCACTTCACGGTGGGCTTCGAGCTATGAAACGGCTGAACAGACAGATTCTCGCTGCGCTGCTGGCGCTCGCCCTGGCAGGCACACTCATGGCGGCCGTTGTCTGGGTGGTCGCCACGACCCAGGGCAGCCGCTGGCTGTTGACATCGGCCGTCCCCCTGAGCGGAGTCGGCTTCAGCGCCCAGAAAATCGAGGGGAGACTCATCGATGATCTGCTCATCAGCGGGGCACGGCTGGAGCTGCGCCACCAGAACGTAGAGATCGACCGGCTGGAGCTGCGCTGGAAACCGCTCCTGCTCTTGGTGGGCAGCGTCGCTGTCCGGGAACTGACTCTCCAGGGTCTGCGGATTCAGGATAATAGCCCATCTGCCACCAAACCGCCGACTCTGCTCTGGCCGCGGGTGTCCCAATTCGAGCAACTGCTTGACGCCCGGATTGCCCGCTTGAGGGTCACCAATCTCGTCTATCGCCGCTTACATGAGCAACCACTGCTGCTGGCCTCAATCAACGGCTCGCTCACCTGGCAAGACGCCCTTCTGTCGCTCGATGATCTCAAACTGCAATCCGCTTTCGGGCAGATAAGCGGCCATGTCGCGGCGGGATTCAAGCAAGCCTCCCTCACGGCAGACCTGGCCCTGGCCCTGACGCAGCCCATCGCAGGGATGGATCATCTTTCCCTGCAGGTCAGGCACGGCAAGAGCCGAAAACCGGAAACGCTGGCCGGGACGATCACGCTGGCCGGGAGCAGCGCGTCCCGCAAGCTGCTGGAATTAAATGGCGAAGTGGGTATGGCGCGCGACGCCATCCATCTGCGCAGGCTGACCTTGAGCAGAACGGGGCAAAAGGCGCGTATCACGGCCGATGGAGCGCTCAGTTTTACGGCAGTGGAGCCGCTCCTGTCGTTGCAGGTCACGGCCGCCGCTCTCGATCTGGCCCCCCAGCTGCATCTGCCGACAAACATCACCGGCACGCTCCGCTTCGCGGGTTCCCTGAACAACTATCGTGGCGATTTCAGCCTTGCCAATCGGGCCCAGGGATGGCGGGCGGCAAACCTCAGCGCCTCCTATCAGGGCACACGGAACGGCCTGAAACTGACCTCCCTGAAGGGCACGCTGCTCGATGGATCCCTGGCGGGCAACATGGCAATGAACTGGCACAACGGTTTTGCCATGCAGGCGCTGCTCAGCGGCCGCAACCTCAACCCGGCCAGACTGGATCCCGCCTGGCAGGGTCTGGCGAATTTCAATGCGACCGGCCGGCTGGCCCGCACAGGTCAGGCCCCCCTCACGGGGAACATCAGCGCCTCCCTCCTGGAAAGCCGTCTGCACGGGCAGGCACTGACCGGTGAGCTGCAAGCGGACTTCAGCGGCAAGAATATCAACCTCGCCCGTCTGGCACTGCAGGGCAACGGCTTCGACCTGCACGCCTCGGGAGAGCTGAACCGGCGCATCACGCTGGCCACACATATCAGTGACTTCTCGCGGCTTGTTCCCGGAGCGGCCGGGACGCTCCAGGCCGATGGCTGGCTGCGCTGGTATGCGGGGCAGTTCACGGGCGACCTCAGCGGCACCGGCAATAGACTTGCCTACGCCGGCGCACAGGCAGCCGGTGCCGACCTAACTGCCCGGTTTGATGAAGGCCAGGATCACCCGCTGCATGTCGCCGCGTCTCTGAAAAATGTGGCCTATAAAGGCTATACCGTGGATGCCATGGCGCTTGCAGCGGACGGAACCCTACAGCGTCACACCCTGAATGCGACCGTGCGTTCGGGCAGCAGCGATGCGCAACTGGCGCTGGCAGCCGGCTACACGAACGGGATCTGGCAGGGTGAGATCACACGTCTGGCCGGACAGGACAACAACGGTCCCTGGCGACTGACCGCTCCGGCAAGCTTTGCCCTCGGCGCAGAAAAAGCTTCCCTCGCCCCCCTGATCCTTTCCGCCGCTGGAGCGGAACGACTCGAAGTCGCCGCGGAGCTGTCCCTGAAGCCGTTGAGCGGCCAGGTGCGGACCGCCTGGTCGGCTCTTAACCTGGCCCGGGCCAATGCCTATCTGCGGGATGCACAGGTAAAGGGGAGCAGCAGCGGTAAGGCCCGGGTCGGCTTTCAGTCGGGCTCGATGACATCCCTGTCCGGAAACGCCGCCGCCAGCGGGACATTCACCAAGCGAGGGAGCAGTCTGACCCTCCGGCAGAGCACGCTCACCTTTGACGGCGACGAAAGGGGACTGCGGGCCGGGATTGACCTGACTGTGGCGGACAACGGGACAGTGAAAGCAACCTATGCATCTCTGGCACCCTTTCAACCGGCCATTCCCGAAAAGGGTGCCGTGACTGCGGAGTTGAGCAATATCAACCTGGCGCTCTTCAAACCCTGGTTACCCGCAAATACTCGGCTTGAAGGACGCATCAGCGGTCACGCCAAGGGGAACCTGATCACGGGGAAACGCATTGAACTGGACGAAGGACAGCCCCTGCATGTCAGCGCGTCGCTGAGCGACGTACTCTATAACGGGTATGCGCTGAATGCCGTGACACTTGCGGCAGACGGGACCCTGCAGCATCACAACCTGAACATGGCCGTGCGCTCGGGCGGCAGTGATGCACGGCTGACCCTGGCAGCCGGCTACACGAACGGGAACTGGAAGGGAAAAATCACTCGCCTGGACGGCAGGGACAGTAACGGTCCCTGGCGACTAACTGCTCCGGCAAACTTTGCCCTCGGCGCCGAAAAAGCGTCCCTGTCCCCGCTGAGCATTTCCGCCGCCGGAGCCGAGTGGCTCGAAGTTGCCGCGGAGCTGTCCCTGAAGCCTTTGAGCGGCCAGGTGCGGGCCACATGGTCAGACATCAACCTGGCCAGGGCCAATGCCTATCTGCGGGATGCGCAGTTCAAGGGGAGCAGCAACGGCACGGCCCACTTGGGCTTGCAGTCCGGCACGATGACATCCCTGGCAGGCAAGGCCACCGCCAGCGGGACATTCGCCAGACAAGGGAACAGCCTGGACCTCCGGCAGAGTATGCTCACCTTTGACGGCAACACAGGGGGGGTGCGGGTCGGCCTTGACCTGACAGTGGCAAATGGCGCAACGGTGAAAGCCGGCTATGCATCTTCTGCTCCGCTCCGACTGGCCATACCCGAACAAGGTGCCCTGACCGCGGAGTTGAGCGGCATAGAGCTGGCCCTCTTCAAGCCCTGGTTACCCGCGAACACCAAGCTTGAAGGGCGCATCAGCGCTCAGGCCAAGGGTGTCCTGCGGCCGGGGAAACGCTTTGAATTGGACGGCACGACCGCCATTTCCGGGGGAATGTTACACCAGCAACGCCCCGGCGGAGAGCTGAAGTTGAGCTTCAGCTCGGCGACAGCCGCATGGGGATGGCACGGAGAAACGCTGGCCGGCACCCTGGCCATGACCATGGCTGAGCACGGCCAGGCCAAGGGCACTTTCCAGCTGCCGCTTGCGGCACGTTTCCCGCTGGCCCTCAATACGAAAGGCCCTCTGCGGGGGACTCTGATCGGGCAGTTCCACGAAAACGGGATCATTACCGCCCTCTTCCCGGGGCTGATCCGGGAAAGTTCGGGCGAACTGGACGCCGACCTGGCCGTTAACGGGAGCTGGTCAGCGCCGCTGCTCACGGGAACAGTGCGACTGAGCAAGGCCGGCGCCTATCTGCCCACCGCGGGTATCCACCTCAAGGATGTCCAGCTCGCGGCACACCTGGAAAAGAATCTCATCCGCATCGACTCCTTCCGGGCTCTCTCCGGGCCGGGCCATCTGGAGGGAACGGCACTGATCAGCCTGGCCGATTGGCGGGTGATCGGCTACAAGGGCACTCTCAGCGGCGATAAATTTCAGACCGTACATTTCCCGGAACTCCAGCTTCTGAGCACGCCGAAACTCACATTTGAAGGGACTCCCCAAAAACTGACCCTGCGCGGTGAGCTGCAACTGCCGGAACTGAAGATCGTCGGCTCCAAGTCCCGTACCGTTGTCAAACCCAGCAGTGATGTTATCCGCGAGGGGGTTATCGCTCCGCCTGCGAAGAGTTCGCCCCTGGCATTGGACGTCCAGGTCCGGGTACTGCTCGGAGATAAGGTCTTCGTCAAGGTTGCCGGAATCGACGCCCAGTTGGGTGGGGGGATGGATCTGTCGTTGACTCGTCTCGACAGAATCACCAGTAAAGGCGAGGTCAAGGTCATCAAGGGCAATTACCGGACCTACGGAGTGGACCTGGAAATCGTCCGCGGCCGGCTTTTCTTCGCCGGCGGCAGCATTGATCGCCCGAGCATCGACGTCCTGGCTCTGCGCACCATCGGCAACATTCGGGCCGGTGTAACGGTCAGCGGCACCCTGCAGAAACCGGTGACCAAACTCTACTCGGAACCGGCCATGCCGGATGTGGATGTCCTGGCATATATCGTCCTCGGGCATCCACTCGGCAGCAACAGCCAGCAGGCCAGCCTGCTGAATCAGGCTGCCGGCGCCCTGCTCACCTCCAGCCAGGCGGTAGCTCTGCAAGAGCAGATAAAAAGCTACCTCGGCCTGAGCACCCTGGAGATCAAGGGTGGTGTCGGGACAACCTCCGGCGCCATGGGCTACAAGCCGCTCCCGGTAACCGCTCCGGGAGCCATACCCGCAGCGCAGCAGGCCGGCGTGACCGAGACGGTATTCACCGTGGGCAAGTATCTGACCCCGCAACTCTACATCAGCTACGGCAAATCCCTCTTTACCGGGGGCAACCTGTTCCGGCTGCGCTACGATCTGTTCAAGCACTGGCAGATCGAAACCCAGGCCGGCAGCGGCGAGAGCGGCGCCGATCTCTACTACAAGTTGGAGTTCATGTAACATCATCCATGCGTGTGTAAAACATCCTGCCTTGCCTAGATAATTTGCCAATAACGACTAAATTAATGTTACATTCCCCACACGATGCCAGGATCTGTAAACCAACAAATAAGCCGACTTCTCGCCGGCTTTAACTCTGCTCTGACGCCAGAGAAGCGGCTGTTACTCGCCCTATCGCACTTGGATGTGGGAGATGCGAGGCAGGCAGAGGTGCTTGAACTGATCGGAAAGAGCATTAACTGGTCAGTTTTTTTAAGGCTGTCTGAAAAGCATGGGCTTTACCCGCTCGTATGCAGAAACCTTCGCAAGCTGGACGACGCAATCCCTCCAGGTACAATTCCGGGAAGCATCTCCTCGGCCTTACAGGATAAGTTGCGCAACAATGTTGTCTACATGACCGTGCTGACCGAAGAGCTTCTGCGCCTGACCGCTCTACTTGATGAAGCCCATATCCGCACTCTCCCCTGGAAGGGACCGGTGGCGGCACTGCAAATTTACGGAGACATCCTGCTGCGCACTTCCGGAGATATCGACCTGCTGATGGCATCAGAAGATATCATTTCGGCTGTCGGAATACTCGTTAAGGCCGGCTATGAAATCATCGGTTATCCCGGCAACTTAACGCATGAACAATTGCTCCATATCGTGCGACACCATCATCATTTCCCACTGTTACACAACACTACGACAGGCATGCATGTTGAGCTGCACTGGAAGATCACTTCCATGTTTACCGAGTCAGAACTTGATTTCAACGACCTCTGGCAGACCTCACGGGTAATTACATTGGCCGGACATAAATTCTACAGCATGCCCCGTGAAACCCTATTTATATCCATGGCTGTGCATGGCTCACGGCATTGCTGGGGGCAGTTGCGTTGGCTCTGCGATGTGGCCACGCTTCTTGAAAACAAGGAGCCGCTTGATGGCGAATGGATCATCAAGGAAGCCTACCGACTGCGGGTTTTGGAAATTATCCAACAGACGCTGATTCTGGCAAATTTGTTTTTCAAGACCCCGCTGCCGGAATGGGCAAAGAGTTCACTTGTCCGTAGCAGAAAGGCACAAGAGCTTGTGCGGCAGGCAATAGGAATCATGACGGATCCGCCCAAAACAGCACCCGCTGTTTTATTTCTCAAACCAGGCCGCAGAATGAACCGGTACCGCACCCTGTACTGGAGAAAAAAGCGGTATGATCTGGCCTTACGTAACACGTTTTACCGAAAAATATCCTACCTGCACCTGATCCTCGCTCCAACCAGTGAATCTTTCCAATGCATATCCCTCCCCCATAAACTGCATTTTCTCTACACTCCCCTGCGACTATTCCTCTGGATTCGCCGTCGGATTATACGAGGCGAATGACACGACAGACCGTGTTCATCACGTACTTCAAGGCGAAGCCCAAGTGATCCGATGTACAATACGAAGATCTTGATGCACGAGCTAGATGATCTTCCGCCCTTGAATGACGCGTAGCAGCACCACGATGATGGCAATTACGAGCAGTATATGGATCAGGCCACCCATGGTGTACGAGGTAACCATACCCAACAGCCACAGCACTATCAGAACCATGCAGATTGTCCACAGCATATAAAATCCCTCCCTTTGATTGACTGGCTGACAGTAGCGTCAGCCTCTCTTGCTTGAACCGTTGGTAACATCGATAAAAAAACCCGCCGAAGCGGGTTTTAGACTCGGACAACTGATCATCTGCTACTTTACTTGCAGGCTATTTTCTACTGCGATGACTCCAGCAACACGTTTGGCGACCTCTTCTGCCTTGGTCACGTTCTCTGCCGAATCGACAAAACCGCTCAGCTGAACCACCGCTTTGTAGGTCTTGACATTGATCTGCAAGGTTTTCAAATTCGCTTCGTTAAAGATGGCGGTTTTTACCCTGGTGGTAATGACAGTATCATCCACATACTGGCCGGCCGTTTCATGTTTTTGCGTTTCTGCGCAGGCCACGGATGCAGTCAGCATCCCGATACACACCATTACGTGCAGAATGCGATGCAGTTTCAACATAATTCATCTCCTTTTCCTTACGAACAAATGCAGTTATCTCAACAGGTTAAACAGGTCTGTGACGTAAGACTATTTCTTCTCCTGGTATAATTCTGCCTTGATTTCATCGAGAGCGATGATGACCGGCTTAAGAGATTCCTTTAAAGCAGCCAGGTCCTGGACCGATTGTTTGGCGACCGGCGTGATCGACTCGACCCCTTTGGGCGTCAAGTCGGTGGACAGATATTTCTGGATTTCCTTCAGGTCCGTCAGATAGGCATTATAGGTACCCTGGATTCCCGCGGCGGCCGCCGGAACGCGAGCATAGATTTCGGCTAACTTGTTGCGGCGCTCTGCACTGAGCTCACGAATCTCCGGATTGGTAAATGCGTCCCCCTGCTTTTCCCACTCTGCAAAATATTCCTTGCTGCGTGACTTCATTTCCTCGGTGCGCTTGGTTACCCGTTTACCCTCTTTTTCAAGCTTGGCAAGATTATCCGAATAGCTGTCGAAGTTTTTTTTCAGCTCCGTAGCTCCGGGAGCTACCAGGGAGTCAAGCGCTGCAGCCGTTACATCGATCTGAACGCTCATTTTCCTGATCTCATTGTCCACGTCGCGTATCGAGTTGGAGGTCTTGACGGAACGATCCATTCCGGTTGTTGCACAGCCGCCCAGAAAAGCGACAGTGCCGAGCAAAAGCGTGCTGAAAAAAAACAGTACAGTACCTCTGAGTTTCATGATGTTCTCCTTTTCTGCGTGAATGATAGATGTGCGGCAATTACATCCTGTTTTTTCCGTTTCCCCACAAAAATGACTACTCGCTATAGCCAGACGTGTTGCGTATCTGTATCGCAAGGAGCCTGCCAAGAACCGATATCAACACATCGCCTGAATCACCCCTTTGATAACAGCATGTTACGCAATCAATCACATCTCCGGGCAGACAGACAATCATCTGCCCAGCCACAGCATGTGGTGGAACCTCAGCATACGGAGGGACTTTTGAGGGAAACAGGGAGGTCAAGCGGCTAAGATTGGGGAGATTGCGAGACCGAAAACTATTGTTCGGTCTCGCCTGACTAACGAGGTTTTTGACAATGATCAACGAGACGTGGGATTTATTTTTTGAAACTGTCGAGCCATTTCCAGCCATCGCTCAGTTCCGGGAATGCGGCAGCGACATGGACCGTCTTGAGCGGATCGCTTGGGGAGATGTTAAGGAGGACTTGTTCTTCTACCAGTTCGACACCAGGCCCCCGTAAGGTGTGATTTTTGGCTCCGGCACTGCTGAAGGCGTTGAAGGCAACCTGGGAGTTGGCGTAGGGGACCAGATCGTCACTCATGTGATGGTACATCCGCATCGGCACGGTCGGCACCCAGGCGGAGTTGACACGCCCCGGCAAGCGGTACGAGTCGTTTTCCTTGAGGAAGGCAACCACCAGACTCGTATCGAGAGTGAGCTGGTCGATGAACGGCTGAGTCAGAACGCTCTTTGGTACGATCAGGGTTACCGGACTGAAGACCATCCCCATGGCCTCACTGATCATGTCCGAGGGGGAGTTGCCGGTGAAGAGCGGGGGAATGGTGCTGCTATAAGGGGGAACCAGGTCGGAGGCCGGACTGAAAAGAGTGCCCCCGGAGGCGTAATGGTAACTGGTCAGCAGGAAAGGCAGGAAATACGGGGCCTTGAAGGTGCTGTTGGAGAGCATGACACCACGCATCACGCCGGAAAGGTCATGGGGACCGGAGAGCGGCGCCGAGGCGGTCACGGTGAACTCGGCGGCATGGTTAAGCTGCAGTTCGCGGGTTGTCGTCATGGTTACATAGCCCCCCTCTGAATAGCCCATGAGGAAAAGCTGGCTGTTCCACGAACAGGGGGAACCGCTGTTGCCTGCTGTTCCGCCGATTATGTCACGGCTGGCCCGGAGCATATCGATTACCTGTTGCGCCAGCGTGGCGCCATGCACATAGGGCTGGGTGTCGGTGTTGTCGCCCATCCCTTCGTAATCGGCCATGGCGACAGCATAGCCGGTGGAGGCCATTGCCGCCGCAACCATGACTTCAGGGTAGTCGGCCGGCCTGTTCAAATGGCTCAGGAACTGGGAGGGTGAGTAGGGGCGAAATGGTTCGGTGCCATGCTGATACAGAAGAATCGGCACCGAAGGTTTGGCGCCGAAAATCGATTTCGGGAGAATCAGCAGGCCGGTCATGGCATGGGGTTGACCATCCGCACCAATGGATTGGTAGGTAACCTTGCGCATTTCAAGGGTATAGCTGATGCTGCTCAGAAGAGAACCGAAGCTGCTGATAAAACTGCTCCATTCCCAGCCTGCCAATGCCCGCGCCGCGGGTTGTTGGATAGTGGTGCCGATATCGGCCAACAGCACGTTGGGATCGATGCTGACAACGCCGTTCGTAGCGGCCTGCTGTGAGGAGCTCTTTGAACCGCAGCCTGCCGCGACGAGCGACACGACCACAACTGCCATACGAAGTGCGTGCGCTGCGCCTGTAAACCTGAGCATAGGTTGTCTCCCGTTCATGTTGACCTGAGTTCGATTGCCTCTGCTGGACAACCGTGATAAAGCTGACTATACGCCTTCTTAGTCTGGCCCCGATATCTTTTTCATTAGAATGACGTATAGGTACTTTCTAATCGCAGTGAGGCGTTCTTCGGCAGGTCGGAAGCCGCCCCTCCGTTCGTATCAACGTGAGAATACGACGAGCATATATGACTGAAAACAAATCAAATATTACTCCCTTTCTGCTGCTCTGCCTGATCGGTTTTGCGGCCTTTTTCAGCTCGTACCTGCGCATCCCGGTCATGCCCCTGTTTGCGGCCACCTTGGGGGCCGGTCCGGCCCAGGTCGGGACCATCAACGGGGCCTTCATGCTGACGGCAGGGCTGCTCTCCATTCCCGCCGGCCTGCTGGCCGACCGTTTCGGACGCAAGGCACCGATCATCGCCGGCGTGACGGCCACCGCGCTCTCTTCGCTGCTGGTGACCCAGTGCCACCTGCCGGGGCAAATGGCCGCGGCCTATGTGCTCTTTGGTGCCGGTCTGGCCGCCTTTGCCCCCGGCATGCTTTCACTTGTGGCGGATGTCATGCCGGCCAATCGGCTGGGACAGGCCTACGGCTGGTATACCACCGCCATCTACATCGCCATGACACTCGGTCCGGCCACGGGAGGCTATCTGGCCAAGGTCATCGGGCTTCGCCAGGTCTTCGTCGTATCCGGCGGCCTGTTGGTAGCGGTGACGCTGCTGGCCCTGCTGGTGCTGCCCCAGGGGCCTCCCCGGCACAAGACCGATCTGCAGGCCGCACTGACGGCAAGTTTCGAGCTGCTCCACAACCGCCACCTGCTGGCCTGCCTGTTGGCTACCATCGGCAGTTGCATCGGATTCGGCGTCTTCCTGACCTTTCTCCCGCTCTACGCGGCGCAACAGGGCTACGATCCGGCCCAGGTCGGCCTGGTATTCGCCGCCCAGGCCGTCACCAATGTGGTCGGCAGGGTACCGATCGGCCGTCTTGCCGACCGCGTCGACCGCCGCCGACTGGTGGCAGTCGGTCTGATCTGCCTGGCCCTCTCCCTGGCTGCACTGGGGCAGGTCGTGCAGCTACCCCGGATGATGGGCTGTGCCGTGGTCATGGGGGTGGGCATGGCCCTGACCTTCACCGCCATCGGCGCACTGGTCGCGGAACTGGTTCCAGCCGTGCAACGGGGGCTGGCCATGGGCATGTATAACAGCTGTGTCTACCTGGGGATGATGAGCGGCTCCACCGTCATGGGGCTGGCCCTGAAACGGATCGGCTACCCCACGGGATTTGCCGTCGCGGGCAGCGTGGCACTGGTTACCCTGCTGTTCTTCTTCCCGATGTTGCAGGCGAAACAGCCATGAAGAATGCGCATCCGCTACCCGCCATCAGGCGACATGTGCTGCCCATGCTCCTGCTGCTGGCAACCCTTGCGACCCTGGCCGGCTGCTCGGCGACACGCCCCTCCCTGACAACGGAGGGCGCACCCTGTTCAATGTTGCCGGGTGAGGTACCTCCCCAGAATGCGCCGGACGATTGTCGAAGAGAGATCTGCCGGGATGGGCATTTGACGAGCATTGAAGATCTGACTGAAACCGCAGCGGTATCCGCGTGGGCCGAAGAGGGATTCTGCTTTCTCCATCCGTTTAATTGCTTCAGTGCCCTATCGGTTAGAAAAGAGGTCCTGCACTGGGAACAGACCATGATAAAGACCGGCCGCTGGGACCGGGCGTCACTACAGGGGGGATTGGGGGATGCGGCCCGCCATGGTTACCTGGCCTGCCGCTTGACTGAAGAGTTTGGAGAAAAATTTGCCAAAGGCCTTTTGGACGCCCATGAAGAGGACAACACGTTGTTGTTCGGCTTCGGCACGGCCACCAAGGGGAATCGCTGTTGCGACAAACTCATGGATTTGAACAATAACCGCATCGGCATGGAACTGGCCCGCCTCCCCGGCGACTGCCAGGACAAGGTGCTCAAGGCCCTCCCGCGCTTCCGTCATTCCCTCTGCGTAAAATGATCACCGCGCCCAAGCCTGGAACACACATGGATATCCGCGCTGCAAGCCCTGCATGCTGATCGGACTTGCAGCGCGGATCATGCTCATCAGAACTGCCCCGGAAGGGACTCCACGCACTCGTCGCGGCTCCAGGAATCCAACTCACCATTGGGAAGCCGGACCTGCACCGTCTCTCCCGCCAGGGTGCAACCGAAGGAATAACCCACCTGGCCGTTTTTCACGTTGCGAAGTAATACACTCTCATCGCGTTGTTCCGTCCTGTAACAGACCTTACCATAACTGCTGTTGTTCATAGCGAGACCTCCCTTTGACTAGAGGCTTTTGAGGTTACTGAATTCACCCCATTCCAGATACGTTCTGGGCTCCTCGACAAAGAAATAAATATTTTCGAGCATGGTCAGATGTTCGCGCTCTTTGGTGGCCTGCATGCGACAGAGCTTCTTCAGTTCGTCGTTCTCGGCCTGGTTGCTCAATTGATCAAAGAACTCGATCGTCTCCTCTTCCTCCTGAACGACATGACGGTAGGCGTCCGGGTCATGGCGCAGGGCATCGGCCAGATGCCGCGGATCGATGTGCGAACTGTAGACGCACACGCTTTCGTCCAGTTTGCCAACGTCCTTCTGGTTGAGCTTATCCATCGTGCCCTGTAACTGGATCAGGTTATCGATATGCTCATCTTCCGCAGCCGCAAGCATGGAAAACAGACGCTTCAACTCCATGTCCGTTGTGACCTCCGCAAGTTGCGCATAATGTGCCTGAGTTTCTTTTTTCATCTTAATCGTGCATTCGAGAATGTTCATCCTGTTCTCCTTTCAAGGCCTGACAAAGTTGCTTCAGACCGGTACTCCCTCATCCATGCTATATACTAGCATTTTTATATTATCTCGGCACACATATTCTTGATCAAAAAGATCGGATTGGCGATATACTGTTCTTACAGGAGACAAGTTTATCGACCCGCCGGATATGACGGGCACGGGAGGTACGCCATGAGAGGCCAGGAAGCCATTGCCACCCTCAATGCACGTCGCAGCGAAAAGGACTGCTTCGTTAAATGGTGGAGAAAAGAGGAGGATTTTCTGGATTACGACCTGATCGAGCGCTTTGTGGAAAACACCCGGGGCAGCGAAGAGATCGGGGGCATTGACCTGTTGACCATGGATGATATGTGGAACGAGATCAGGCGCATCAGCGGTTCACGGGTAACATTGCTGCATAGTGCGGATGGCGACAGAGTTGAATGGGTTCACAAGGGAAAAACAGGGCTGCGGACGAACAAGTGCGCATTTACTCCCGAAACGCTGATGGAAATTTATGATGTGGAGACCAAGGGCAATGCGGTGGATTCATGATATAATGGCTATCGCTTGAAAGAAAGGCTGCTGACCGGGCAGCCTTTCCGGTTTTCTGATATCACCATGCACCGGCATGCGGCCGGAATCAGAGAGGGTACCCATGAACCCCAGATACGACCTGATCATTCTCGGCTCCGGTTCCACCGCCTTTGCCGCTGCCCTGCGCGCCACGGGCTACGGGGCACGGGTACTGATGTTCGAGAAAAGCGTGCTGGGAGGAACCTGCATCAACTGGGGCTGCATACCCAGCAAGACACTCATCCATGCCGCCCTCTTCAAACATGAAGCCCACCTGGGAAACGCGATCGGTCTCAACAGTGATGACGGCAGCCACGGAATTGACGCGGAACAGCTCTTCAAACACCGCGAAACAGTTGTGAACAAGCTGCGCCAGGAGCGTTACCTGGATGTACTCGGCGCCATGCCGGGACTGGATCTGGTCAAGGGGACCGCCCGCTTCAAAGATCCCCGCACCGTGGAATGCGACGATCGTCACTACCAATCAGAACGGATCCTGATCGCCACGGGCGGCAATCCCCGTATTCCCAAGCTGCCCGGATTGGAAAAGTGCACCTATTACACCAGCCGCAGCGCCCTGCTGCTCCAGAAGATCCCCACCTCGCTGGTCATCATCGGTGGCGGTGTCATCGCCGTGGAACTGGGCCAGATGTACCACCGGCTGGGGTGCCGGGTGACGATTCTGGAACATGGTCCGCGCCTGTTACCGGCCATCGAACATGAACTCTCAGCTTCGTTGGAGAAGATCCTGACCAAGGAACGGATCACAGTGGTGACCAACGTAAACTTCTGCTCCCTGGACAGGCTCGGCGAATTGAACGTGGTCTATGCGGACGTGGCTGAGAGGCGGCATAAATTTACCTGTGAAAAGCTGCTCCTGGCGGTAGGCACCGTTCCAGCCACGGACAATATCGGCCTGGAAAGCACCGGCGTGACCCTGGATAAGAAGGGTTTCATCGTAACGGACAGGAACATGCGCACCAGCGTGGACGGGATCTGGGCCGCCGGCGACGTGGTCGGAAAGATGCTGATCGCCACGGTCGGCGCCCGGGAAGGGATCGTTGCAGTGGATAACATGTTCAAGCAGGGCTGCGGCTGCGTCATGGACTATCTGGCCGCCCCCATGGCGATCTTCAGTGATCCGGAGGTAGCCATGGTCGGGCACTCCGAAGAGAGCGCCCGCCAGGCCGGCTTCGATTGCATCGTCAACTGCATGCCGGTCAGTGCCATTCCCAAGGCCCATGTCACCGGCATGACGGAGGGGGTGATCAAGATGATCGCCGACCGCCCCACGGGGCGGCTGCTCGGGGTTCACCTGGTCTGCCACCGTGGCGCGGAGATGATCAACGAGGCGGCCCTGGCCCTGCGCCTGGGGGCCACCGTGAACGACCTGGCCACTACGATGCACGTCTACCCGTCCATCGGCGAAGGGCTCAAACTCTGCGCCCAGGGCTTCAGCCGGGATATCAGCCTGCTCTCGTGCTGCGCGGAATGAGCAGACAAAACTGCAGATGATGACGATGCGAACAACGGAACAATCAGTTGACATAACTGGGCTTTTTGAATGATTTCGGTTTTATCGCTTGATGCTATCGGAAAATATCATAGTATAGTCCCGCAACCACGTAACAACGTATGATCCAGCCGTAGGGAGGTAAATATGCACACTAATTTACGCATGGTACTGCCGGATCAGGAACTTCTGAAACTGTACGAGCAGATGTTCCTTTCCAGGGAATTCGAGGAACGCTGCGCCGAACAGTACGCCAAGGGACATATCACCGGTTTCCTGCACCTGTACAGCGGCCAGGAGGCGGTGGCGGTCGGGGCGACGGCCGGACTGCACAAGGATGACTACATCCTCTCGGCCTACCGCGAACATGCCCAGGCCATCGTGCGCGGCGCCGATCCCCGGCGGGTCATGGCCGAGCTGTTCGGCAAGGCCACCGGCATCTGCAAGGGCAAGGGGGGCTCCATGCACCTCTTCGATCCCAGCCTGAACTTCATGGGGGGCTACGCCATCGTCGGCGGACAGTTCCCCATCTCGGTCGGCCTGGCCTTTGCCGCGCGTTACCGGGGCGAAGACCGCCTGGCCGCCTGTTTCTTCGGCGATGGAGCGGTCAACCAGGGCACCTTCCACGAATCCCTGAACTGGGCCCAACTCTGGCAACTGCCGGTGCTGTTCATCTGCGAGAACAATTTCTACGGCATAGGCACCGAGGTCCACCGCTCATCGGCCCTGGCCTCCATCCACAAGCGCACCTGCGGCTACGACATCCCCTCCGAAAAGGTGGACGGCATGGACGTGATCGCCGTCTACAAGGCCGTAAAATACGCCGCCGAAAAGGTCCGTGAGAGCGGCCACCCCTACTTTATCGAGGCCACCACCTACCGCTTCCGGGGGCACTCCATGGCCGACCCGGCCAAGTATCGCTCCGCGGCCGAGCACGACGTCTGGAAGGCCCGCGATCCGATTCCCAATCTCGCCACGCGCCTGATGGATGAGGGCATCGCGATACGTGAGCAACTGGACGCCATCGAAGCCCGCTGCCGGGTGACGGTGGATGAGGCGGTGAAATTCGCCGAGGAGTCCCCCTGGCCGGAGGACAGCTCCGTGTACGAGGATATTTACGTGTGAAAAGCTCTCACCACGGAGGACACGGAGAAATGCAAGAGGAAATCAAGAGGAACCCGATGGATCGGCCTTCTAAATGGAAAGAGACTACAGGACCATGCCCAAAATGCGGCTTTGAAATAGTCATCGCAAGAAGATCTCGGAAAACTAATGAATTGTATTTTGGCTGTGCGAGACCAAAACAGGGACCAAATTCGGGATGTAACTTCAAAGGCTGCAGAAGTCATTGATTTTCTCCGTGTTCCTCTGTGTCCTCTGTGGTAAATGCTTTTTGGAGGTGTTTAATGCCTGAAATGACCTATAGAGATGCTTTGAACCTGGCACTGAAGGAAGAGATGCGCCGCGACCCGTCGGTATTTGTGTTGGGCGAGGACGTGGCCCTCTACGAAGGCTCGTTCAAGGTCACGCGTGGCCTGCTGGCCGAATTCGGCGAGGAGCGGGTCAAGGACACCCCCATCTCCGAGAACACGATCATCGGCGTCTCCGTCGGGGCCGCCATGGGGGGCTTACGACCGGTGGCCGAGTTGATGACCGTCAACTTCGCCCTCTTGGCCATGGACCAGATCGTCAACCACATGGCCAAGATCCGCTCCATGTTCGGCGGCCAAACCTTCCTGCCCATGACGATCCGCATGCCGGGCGGCGGCGGCAGCCAACTGGGCGCCCAACATTCCCAGAGCCTGGAGACCTATTTCATGCATTGCCCCGGCATGCACGTGCTCTACCCGGCCACTCCGGCCGACGCCAAGGGGCTCTTGAAGAGCGCCATCCGCGACAACAACCCGGTGGTCTTCCTGGAACACGAACTACTCTACAACAGCAAGGGCGAGGTGCCGGAGGACCCGGAATTCCTGGTGCCCATCGGCAAGGCCGAGGTCAAGCGCAGCGGTGAGCAGGTCACGGTCGTCGGCTACGGCCGCATGACGATCCTGGCCCTGCAGGCGGCGGAAGAGCTGGCCGGGGAAGGCGTTTCCTGCGAGGTCATCGATCTGCGCAGCCTGGCCCCGCTGGATATGGAGACGATCCTGGCCTCGGTCAAGAAGAGCGGCCGGGTGGTGGTGGTCGAGGAGTGCTGGCGCACCTGCGGTCTGGGAGCCGAGATCGCCTCCCGGATCTACGACGCCTGTTTCGATCTGCTTCAGGCCCCGGTCAAGCGGGTCTCGGGGCTGGATGTGCCCATGCCCTATTCGCGCAAGATCGAAAAGATCTGCATCCCCCAGGCCGAGACCATCACCCAGGCGATCAGAGACGTTCTGACCGGCAGCTATTAACCATAAACAAGACTGATTCTCACGCAACGCCGCGACGAAATTCAAAAACGTAACACATTGTAGATCTAAACCTGAAAAAGGCTTTTGGGTCCACTAACAACACGAAAAGACACGAACTGTTGAATCATTGGAGCAAACAGCAATTCACCAAAAGGTTACACAGTGAAGTTAAATTTCTTCCTTAGTAGTACTGATCTCCCGCTCATGGTTCGACAGGCTCACCACGAACGGAAGATCAAGCAGCTATATAGCTAAAACCCGTTCGCCCTGAGCTTGTCGAAGGGTGGGCGGATTTTAGCGGGGAATGAGTTCTACTCAGGTATTTCTTCCCGATTTTGTTCGTGCATTTCGTGTTTTTCGTGGATAACTGTTTTTTCTAGCTTGATGTTACGTTGCGTCGTCGCGTCGTTGCGTGAAACCGTTTTATAGTAAAGGAGACGTTTCTATGGCCAAAGAAATCACCATGCCCAAGCTTTCCGACACCATGACGGAAGGGCTCTTTGCCGGCTGGCGCAAGAATGTGGGTGAGCGTATCGAGCGTGGCGATATCATTGCCGAGGTAGAGACGGACAAGGCGGTCATGGAGCTGGAGGCCTTTGCCTCGGGTGTGCTGCTCAAAACCATGGCTAAAAACGGTGAACTGGTTCCGGTCGGGACAGTGCTCGGCCTAATTGGTGAGCCTGGCGAACTGGCGGAACAATCCGCCAGCGCCCCTCCGCTCGAAGCCGAAACACCGCCCCCCGCAGCAGCAGCGACGACGGCAGCGACACCACCGACGGCTGTGACGCCAGCTGCTCCGGCGGCACCACAACCAACGCCGGTCCGCACGGAACAGGAGCATGAGAAGGCCTCCCCCATGGTACGGCGCTTGGCCCGCGATCGGGGCATCGATCTGGGACAGGTCCATGGCAGCGGCCCCGAGGGGAGGATTACCCAGGAGGATCTGGCCGCCTTCTCCGCGCCGCAGGCCCTGCAACAGCCGGAGCAAGCCAGCTCGCCGGAGCCGTCTGCTGTTGCAACAAGCCAGCCTCTGCCCGCGGAGCCCAAAGCGCCCCAACCTCCCAGTTCCATGCGCCAGGCGATTGCGGCGGCGGTCAGCCAATCCTGGCAGACCATCCCGCACTTCAGCGTCACGGTGGAAATCGACATGCAGGCCTGCCGCGAGATCGTCAGCGAACTGAAGAGCGATACCCATCCACTTGGCTATAACGCCCTGTTGATCAAGGCCTGCGCCGGCGCGCTGGAGCGTTTCCCGCTGCTGCGCTCCGGCAACCCGGCCGCTGACGACGGCATTCATATCAGCTTTGCCGTGGCTCTGGAGGATGGTCTGCTGATGCCGGTCATCAGGCGCTGCGACAGCCTGACCGTGACGGAGATCGAACGCGAGTCGGCCCGTTTGATCGAAAAATGTCGTGGGGGCCGGCTTACCTCCGAGGAGATCAGCGGCGGTTGTTTCTCCGTATCCAACCTGGGCATGTTCGGCGTGGATCAATTCAGCGCCCTGATCATGCCGGGGCAGACCGCCATACTGGCGGTGGGCGCCGTCAGCGAGCGCCCGGTCGTCCGCAACGGCGTGCTGGCGGTTGCCGCAACGATGCGGGTAACCCTGTCGAGCGATCACCGCACGGTGGATGGCGCCTATGCGGCCCGCTTTCTGGCGGACGTACGCGCCATCCTGGAGAAGCCGGTATCGCTGCTGGTGTAAACCTTAACCCCTCCAAACCTCCCCTTGTCAGGGGAGGCTTAAAGGCTTCCCCCCTGACAAGGGGGGATTGAGGGGGGTTGAATTTAAATGACCGAGGTAGCTACCCAATGAACAGACAGTGCAGCGATTCCCCGCCGGGACAGCTCCTCCAGGCCATACGCGAGTTCAACGGTCGCAACTGGTTCGAATGCCACGAAACCCTGGAGGATCTCTGGATCGGAGAAACGGGCGAGATACGTGATTTTTATCAGGGAATGCTCCAGATCGCCGTGGCGTTGCACCACTGGCGCAACGGCAACTTCGGCGGCGCCGTCAATCTGCTCAAGGGAGGTGCCGGGTATCTGGGGCGCGTATCCGCTGAGTGCCAGTGGGTGGATGTGGCCGGCCTGATTACGGATGCGGACAGGCTGCGGGCGGCCCTGGAAGAGCTTGGCAAGGAGCGCATGGAGACGCTCGATCAGGCGCTGATCCCCCTGATCAAGACCGTCGCAGTATCCCGCCCATGAACTGGCAGGTCTATATCATCCTCTGCTCGGACGACAGCCTCTATACCGGCATAACCACCGATCTCCAACGCCGCTTCGCCCAACATGCCGCCGGCCGGGGAGCCAAGTACTTTCGCGGCCGCCAACCGCTGCAGGTGGTCTATCAAGAGAACGGTCATACGCGCAGCACGGCCTCCCGCAGAGAGCTGGAGATCAAGGAGCTGGCGCGCGCCGAAAAGCTGCTCCTGATCTCTTCCAGAAAAGAACAAAGATAGGCTGCTTATTTTACATTGCAATCAACATGGCACTATGTGGGGCGCAGGCATCTTGCCAGTGCTTCAAGCGGGGTTTAACCCCGCTTGAATAGGCAGGCTGGAAGCCTACCCTCCATTCGTGTCAACGTGAAGGCAACCTCGAATTAGACAGCCTTGGGCAGGATAAAATCGTTGCCGGCGTATTGTATGGCCGTCGCATCCGTGGCGCGCGGCGGCGAGACGGCATGCACACCGCCGCAGGCCGGGCAGCTCTGCACGAAGGTCTCCAGCAGCAACGGCTTCCCGCACCCCTGACAGGCGCTCTCCAGCCGGCCGCCGGGCAGTGCCGACTGGGCGATTGCCCCGCCATGGGCATTCAAAACGAACTCCACCAGTGCCCTGCCGCTTGCAAAAGGCCCTACCTCCGCTGTCCGGGATGATCCGCATTCACACATTTCCATTCCTCCTGTCGTACTGGCTTAATTTTTGTGCTATAGTGCCCAGCTTGACCGATTTCGCACGACGCCGGTATGACCTGAGTCAATTTTTGCGGATTGATCCAATTTCAAGGAAAGCATACAGCCTATCAGAATCATGAATAAAACAGACCTGCTCCAGCTCATCGTAGACCAGCTCACCCATGACCTGGCCGTCCAGTTCAACGCCGCCTTATCGGCCCACGAAGCCTCCACCCATGAGGAGAATATCCCCGACAACAAGTACGAGACCCTGGCTCTTGAGGCCTCCTACCTCGCCCAGGGGCAGGCCAACCGGGCCCAGGAGATCAGGCGCGCCCTGGAGGGGTATAAACAGCTCTCCCTCCAGGACTTCGACGATAACAGCGCCATCGCCCTGACCGCACTGGTCACCATGGCCGCTGATGACGGGACAACCCGAACGGTCTTTGTCGGTCCGCTGGAGGGGGGCATGAAGGTGGTGGATCCGCTGACCGGAACCGAGATCGTGGTCATCACCCCGGCCTCGCCCCTAGGACGGGACCTGATCGGCAAGTACATCGGCGAGCAGGTCAGAATCGGGATCAACAGCGGTTGTAAAGAGTTCGAAATCATCCAGGTCTGCTGACGCCATGGACCGTTCATCCAAGAATCGCCTGACGGACAAGCTTCTGGGACAGTTCCCCGGAGAGGCCCTCTTTGATCGCATTGCCCGGGCGGTCTGCCGGGCCGGCTGCCTGCCGCGCAAGGAGTTGTACGAAGCCTGGGAGGTGGCCCGGCGGGTCCGGCGCCGCTTCCGGGGTGGACGGGTCATCGACCTGGCTTGCGGTCACGGGCTGTTGGCTCACCTGCTCCTGCTGCTGGACGACAGCTCGCCACATGCCCTGGGGATTGATCTCTGTATCCCGGCCAGCGCCGCTCGACTGGCGGCGGTCCTGGAAGAGGACTGGCCGCGCCTGAGCGGGCGGGTACTGCTGCAGCAGGCGAATTTGGAAACAGTTCAACTGGAGCGGAACGATCTGGTCGTGTCGGTGCATGCCTGCGGAAACTTGACCGACCTGGTGCTGGAACGGGCCATGGCCGCCCGTGCCAGGGTGGCGGTCCTCCCCTGCTGTCACGACCTGAAAATGGGAGACCTGGGCGGTTTGCAGGGGTGGCTGGACGGAGCGCTGGCCATGGATGTCATGCGGGCCGAACGCCTGCGGAGCGCCGGTTACCGGGTCATAACCCAGCAGATCCCGGGCGACATCACCCCCAAAAACCGTCTCTTACTGGCCGAACCGGACGAGTAACGGTGGTGTAAAATCTGAAAAGCTTCTGTCCACGAAAAGCACGAAATACACGAACAAGAATCAAGAGACATTCAACCAGACGTTATCCAGATGTGCATCTTTGATCTAGGATTCCCGAATCCGTGACGCTTCCGTGCCTCCATTTGCCCGGAACGCCTATAGCTTCAAGCGTTCATGAGTAAGTAACCGTACACCGAAGGATACCTGACAAAACAGGATTGTACCGACACGGACGACGGGCCGCTCCGGCATTCCACGCATTCCGGCGCTACACCGTCACGAATTCAGCGGATTGTTTTGTTCGTGTTTTTCGTGTAGTTCGTGGACACCGGTTTTAGCTGTTACGCGATGATTTTTCACACTGAGCCTGATAAATTGAATACATACAAAGGAAGGTCAGCATGGCACAGCCCTGGAAGACGATTGAAAGTGTTGCCACCGATGAAGGGATACTGGAACTGCGCCAGCGGGGGGAGCGGGATTTTTTGATCACCATCGGTCCCCAGGTACTGATGAACAGCCTGGCCAACCGTTCCGAGGTAGTGCTCGGCCAGCTCGGCTGCGGACAACTGCGGGAGAGTGAAGGGGCGCGGGTGTTGGTGGGAGGTCTGGGGATGGGCTTTACGCTCCGGGCGGTGCTGGACAGCCTGCCCGCCACGGCCCGGGTGGTGGTGGCCGAACTGAATCCGACCGTCGTCGAATGGTGCCGGGGACCGCTGGCCGCGCTCACCGGAAATGCCGTCGGCGACCCGCGCGTCACGGTGGAGATCGGTGACGTTGCCCAGCGTATCCGCAAAAGCGCCGTCAACGGCGGCGAAGAGCGCTTCGACGCCATCGTGCTCGACCTGTACCGTGGCCCGCACGCCAAGACGCATCACAGCGACGACCCGCTCTATGGCAGCCGGGCCATCGAGAATATGCGGGCCGCCCTGAAACCGTGCGGGGTAGTAGCTGTGTGGGGGGAACAGTATGACGAGGGTTTCGACAAGCGCCTGCGGAGTGCCGGATTCACAGTGACCAGCGACCGTCCCGGACGGGGCGGCCTCCGTCACGTGGTCTTTCTGGCCCATCTCAAACAATCAAAAAAAACCGGCAAGCACGCCTCCTAAGAGGCGTGCCGAGATTGGATCGGGGAATCTTCCTGCCTATCCCCGGCTAAGAAGCGCCTGCAACTTTTCCATCTCATCGGGGCAGACGCTCAGACAATCCTGTCCTTCCAGATAGGCCACCAGCGAGGTCAGGAAGGTTCCGAAGGAGATGGGCACGTTGGCCTTGTTGTAATAGTAGTCGCAATTGTTGATCAGCACATTCAGGGCAAAACCGGTGTTGGGCGAGTTCAACTCGACCAGCCCCTTGATCAGGCGGTAGATCTCTTGTTCCAGTTTGCGCTGGGTGCCGCTAGCTGGTTTGGCCTTGTGGGCGTGCATGAAATTCAGGCTCACCCCGCTCCGTTTTGAGGTACATCCCAGCAGACCGTCGAAGATCCTCATCATATCCTTGGCAATGTTATCCCGCGCGACCTGCGGCGAGGAGTCCTCTTCCATGACCTGCGTGTCGTTGCTCAACGCGCGGGATGACAGCCGGCTGGCGGTCGAATCCGCCGCCAACCTCCAGACCTTCTTGTTATCCTGTTTTTCTTCCATTACCTGTTGCTCCTGACTTCAATTTATTTGCTAAGTAGCGTCGATCTTCCGCTCATGGTTCGACAGGCTCACCACGAACGGAAGATCGTTTAACATATGGAATCAAAAAATCCGTTCGCCCTGAGCTTGTCGAAGGGTGAATGGATTCCCGGCGGAAGAATGGCGCTAATCAGAACTTATTTTTTTCTGTGTCTCCGTGGTGGACTGTTTTTCTAAGCTTTTCCGCCTTGCTCCGCCTCTTTGATCGACAAGGCGATCCGCTTGCGCTGGGCGTCGGCGGAGAGAACCTTGACCTTGACCACCTGCCCGGCCTTGACCACGTCGGCCGGGTCCTTGACATAACGGTTGGCCAGGTGACTGATATGCACCAGGCCATCCTGGTGGACACCGATGTCCACAAAGGCGCCGAAGGCGGTCACGTTGGTCACGGCCCCCTGCAGGATCATGCCTTCCTTCAGGTCGTTGATCTCGCGGATATCATCCCGGAAAGCTGCGGTCTGGAACTGGCTGCGCGGGTCGCGCCCCGGCTTCTTCAACTCGGCCATGATATCGTTCAGCGTCGGCAAGCCGACATCCTCGGTCACATAACGTTTCAGTTCGATTTTGCCCGCCAGGGCCGGATCGGCGGCCAACTGGGCCAGCGAGACGCCCAGATCGGCGGCCATGGCTTCCACCAGGGCGTAGCGCTCGGGATGCACGGCCGTGTTGTCCAGCGGATGCTTACCCCCGCGGATACGCAGGAAGCCGGCCGCCTGCTCGAAGGCCTTGGCCCCGAAGCGCGGTACCTTGAGCAGCGCCTTGCGCGAGAGGAAGGAACCGTTCTCGTCGCGGTAGCGGGTAATGGCCTTGGCCAGGGCCGGCCCCACGCCGGAGACATAGGCCAAAAGCGCCCAGGAGGCGGTGTTCAGATCGACCCCCACGAAGTTGACGCATGACTCCACCACGCCATCCAGGGACTTTTTCAACATGCTCTGGTTGACATCGTGCTGATACTGGCCGACACCGATACTCTTGGGATCGACCTTGACCAGCTCGCCCAGCGGGTCCTGCAACCGGCGGGCAATGGAGATGGCGCCGCGCACGGTCAGGTCCAGCTCGGGAAACTCCTCGCGGGCGATCTCCGAGGCCGAGTAGATACTGGCCCCGGCCTCACTGACCGAAACTACCGGCAGCGGCCGCCCGGCTCCGGCCAGGGTCTCCTTGACAAAGATCTCCATCTCGCGTCCGGCGGTGCCGTTACCCACGGCGACCATCTCGATGGCATGGCTCTCGACCAGCCGCAACAGATCCTGCCGGGCCTGGGGAATGCGCCCCTCGCCGATGTGGGGATAGACCGTGACATGCTCCAGGAAACGGCCGGTCTCATCCACCGCCGCCAGCTTGGAGCCGGTGCGAAAACCGGGATCGATCCCCAGCACCCGCTTGCCGCCAGCCGGCGGGGCCAACAGCAGGTCCCGCAGATTGCGGGCAAAGACCTGGATGGCCGCCTCGTCGGCGCGATCCTTACTCTCCAGGCGCAACTCGACCTCGATGGAGGGGGCGATCAGCCGTTTGTAGGCATCCTCGGCCACCCGCTCAAGCAACGGGCTGAAGATGCTTTCGCGCAGAATCAGGCGCGATTTCAGACCGGCCAGGATCTGCTCGACCGGCGCGGCGATCGAAAGATAGAGCACCTCTTCCTTTTCACCGCGCCGCATGGCCAGCATGCGGTGCGAGGGGACCGCCTTGAGCGGCTCCTGATAGTCGTAGTACATCTCGAATTTGGTGACCTGCTCGCGGTAGTCGGACGCCACCCGCGAAGTCATGACACCCTGTTCCTTGGTCAAGCGCCGTACCATGGCCCGGGCATCGGCATCGTCGGAAAGGCGCTCGGCCAGGATATGCCCGGCCCCTTCCAAGGCGGCGGCCGCATCGGGCACGTCCTTCCCGGGATCGACGAAGGGCAAGGCCGCTTCCTCGGCGGTGCCTGTGCGCAGTTCCTGGGCGGCCATAATATCGGCCAGCGGCTCCAGCCCCCGCTCACGGGCGATGGTTGCCTTGGTGCGCCGCTTGGGTTTATAGGGCAGGTACAGGTCTTCCAGCTCGGTTTTCTGGCGCGTGGCCTGGATGCGCTCGCGCAACTCGGGGGTCAGCTTGCCCTGTTCCTCGATGGACTTGAGCACGGTAACCTTGCGCTCCTCCAGTTCGCAGAAGTAAGCGAATTGTTCCTCAACCGTGCGGATCTGGACCTCGTCCAGCTCGCCGGTCTGCTCCTTGCGGTAACGGGCGATAAAGGGGACCGTAGCCCCTTCCTGCAACAATTCAACGGTATGTTCGACCTGAAACGGCTTCAGGCCGGTTGTTTCGATGATATAAGGGATCAGTCTGTGGGTCTGTTCTTCGGTCAGCTTCATTACAACTCCGGTTAGTGAGGATAAGGTCGAACATGGTACTACAGCGGCGGCGAAATGGAAAGGCTCCAGCGTCGGCCGGCCGGATCCCCCCATCTGTTCTGGGGAATAGATTTACTTTTCAAGAGCATGCGGCTATAGTCCGCCAAAATCAGTCAATGAAGATACAGACGAGGGTCCCATGAAAAACATACTGATCGTAGCGGCGTTGCTGCTCTTGATTGCGGGAAACGCCCTGGCCGGCAGCGGCTATGACCGATGTATCCAGGACGAGAAGGCCCTCAAGGCGCAGGAAGCCGGTGATTGCAGCGGGCTCAAACACCTGCTGAATCCAAGCGCCTGTTTTGCGACGCAGAAGCTCCTCAAGGAGTATAAGGTGGGGAAATGCAGACAGATCGGCCTGGCGGAGCATGTTGATTTCAACGCCCCCACCGTGCTACCGGAGAAAAAAGCCTCTCCTCCCGGCGCGAGCAGCATAACGGAACATACCGAAGGCGTCAGCAGTGGTATTGCAGCAGAAAAGATCAACCGTAGTGGGGAGAAAAAGGTAGCAGTGGAAGCTGCCCAACCGGAGGGCACAATTGAGCAGTTGAAGGAAGAAAATGCCCGCCTCAAGGCCGAGATCAGCCACTTGAAGGCGGAAAACGACCTGCTCAGAAAAGCGGGACACTAATCATTAAAACGGATTTGGGGTCCACGAACTTCACGAAATAACAAGAAAATTAAAGTCTTAGAGCAAAACCTCACCGTACCGAACCGGTGAGCCCATGATGTTTCTTATTGTATTAATTTCGTTCGTGATTTTAGTGTATTTCGTGGACAACTGCTTTTTATAGGCTAATTCAATTAGGTGAGGTTTTACGGGAGGACGGCAGACGGCGCCGTCCCCCCAACACGTTCTATCAGAGCTTCTTCTCTTCGAATTTGACAGCGATACCTTTGACGTTTGTGCAGGTGTAGGTGAAGAGATTGTAAACCGGTATAAACCCATACAGGCTACTCGACACCGTAACATTCAGCAGGGCATCGCCACCCGATTTTAGCAGAGCCTCATCGACAGCTGCCGCAACATCCGAACTTCCGAAAGGAAGAACCGACAAAACAAAGAACCGGCATGCTTCACCCTCCGCCGAACCAAGCTCGCGAAACGCGGTCGGATTTGTCAGCAGCGCCCCAGGATTCGCGGTACTTTTCACGACCATCCCCAGGTTACCCGACGAAGAACATCCACTAAGAGCCATCACCATCATTACTACCGCAACCATCATCAACCGTACTTTCATCCAACCCTCCATTCGATTTTTTACTGAATTCCATCTGCTGCTACCATAAACTCCTGCGATTCAAGGAACCAGGGACAATCTGCGTCCCGTGAGACCTTTGACAAAAACGTTGTCCCACGTCAAACGCTACCCCTTTTGGGGAATCCCATTGTTCTTAATGCGTCATAGGATCTTGCGGATAGAGTTATTTGCCGTATCAGCCAGATACAGGCTTGTTCCGTCGGTTGTTATGCCTCCAGGACGGTAAAAGCTTGCTGCCAAACCAACTCCGTCGGTTGAACCGGCAATACCTGCTGTCCCGGCAATAGTTGATACCATTCCGGTAGCTATGATAATTTTACGGACAGTGTGATTATTGTCCTCAGTCACATAAAGATTTGTACCATCCGTTGTGATTCCCCAAGGGCAATTAAACCGTGCGTCAGCCCCTAAGCCGTCAGGAAATCCGATAGTGTTTATAACTTCCGCCTTGCCTGCCATCGTCGTAACGGCCCCGGTGGCTATCACAATTTTACGAATAGTATTGGCATCGACAACATAAAGGTTCGCCCCATCCGTGGTGATTCCCATGGGCACAGCGAAACGTGCAGCTGAGCCTATTCCGTCAGAGTATCCGATACTACCAGCAGTGCCTGCCAGTGTGGTGACTGCCCCAGTGGCAATTACTATCTTGCGGATTGTACAGTCGCTTGAATCTGCCACATAAAGATTTGTTCCATCTGTAGTAATACCCTCAGGGGATTTAAATGCAGCGGCAGCGCCTAAACCGTCGGCTGATCCGGATTTACCTGGTGTGCCGGCAAGAGTCGTTACCTCCCCTGTTGCAATCACTACTTTACGAATAGTACCGTTACCTGCATCGACAACATAAATATTGGTCCCATCTGTAGTTATTCCCGCAGTACTATAGAATCTAGCTGAAGCCCCTATGCCATCCATCGATCCGAAAGTGCCTGCGGTTCCTGCTATTGTTGTGACCACTCCACTGGTAATCACTATTTTTCGTATTGTGCAACTGTCGGAATCGCTTACATATAGGTTTGTCCCATCTGTTGTGACACCAAGGGGTCTTTTAAAACTCGCAGTTGTTCTGTTGCCATCGGCGGAGCCTGAAGTGCCGCCAGCAAATGTTGTAACAGTTCTGCTTAGAGAAAGCGGAAGGCCCTGAATTGCTCCACCCATTTGAACGCTAACGGAGTTTCCACCATTGCCATTCCCGCTGTTGCCACCACAACCAACAACCATTATCGCAACAATCAGAACGACAAAAAAATTAATTAGTTTAATTGTTTTCAACAATTTCCTCCAGAAATTGATCCAATTCGTTATTGAGCAGCCAGAGTCTGGCCTCACTATGGCACGACAAGGTATCAGGCCGTATCTCGCCCCCATCGCGGCATCTTGCGTAACGCATTTATTCTCACAAATCAACAGTATTTTCAGCAAGATACGAGACATTACGAGTGTAAAGTTTCTTTACACACCCATAAATTACGTCGATATTTCAGCAGCTTGCCTGGTGTAAAGTTTCTTTACACATTACATAACATATTGTAATTGCAAGCTTCTTAAAGTCAGCGTTTTATTGGTTTTTTTTAGTAGATGTATCAAGGAAAGGGATCTGAGGAGGGATGATTCGGCCTGAAAGGGAGCGAGGTTGCCCCTAGGGGACAACCTCGTTTGTCGTTTTGCAGCACTCAAATTGAATCCATGAGTCGAGCCCGTTTTATTCAAGCCCTCAACTCCCGACGCAATCAATGCCTGTTGCTTACGTCATACCCCTTCGATTAACTTGTAATACTCCTTGAGGGTACGAATGGATTCCATCGTAGTTTGAAATAAAAACCAACTGAGGACGAGGATTACCATGGTGAGTCCGATCTTCCACGCCGGCGTCATGTGTGGATGCCACCAGATCAGCGGCAGCGCCAGAGGCCCCACGGAACAGACGGCGATGATGATAAAGGCTTTTTTGAAATACCATTGTCCCTTTTCTTCCGCAACTCGCGGCCGGGCATGGGCATCCAGAAACTCACCGCAATGTTTGCACTTAATCGCTTCGTCTTGAATATCTTCGGCACAGAAGGGACACTTCTTCATGATCCACGCTCTTGTTCTTCCTCGTTAAACAGCTCCCGCAGTGTCATCATACTTGTCCACTGCCCACAACAAGAAAAGGCCGCCCTGAAGCGGGCGGCCTTTTCCTTTATCCGGATCGGGTTATCTCTTGATGGTCTTGTCGCCCGGCTTCCAGTTGAGCGGGCAGAGTTCCTCGGTCTGCAACGCCTTCAACACCCGCAGGGTCTCATCGACACTGCGCCCGACCTTGTCGCTGTGTACGACCCGGTACTGGATCACGCCGTTCGGGTCGATGATAAACAGGCCGCGCCGGGCGGTGCTGTTTTCCTCGTCCAGCACACCGTAGGCCCGCGCCGTCTGCTTGCTGAAGTCGGATAAGAGCGGATACTCCAGCTTATCCAGGGCACCGCTCTTCAGCCAGGCCAGGTGAGAATACTTGCTGTCCACGGAAACGGCCAGCACCTGGGCATTGGCGGCGCCAAATTCGGCCAGGGCCTTGTTGAAACCCTTGATCTCGGTCGGACAGACGAAGGTGAAATCTCCGGGATAGAAGAACATCACCACCCATTTGCCGCGGTAATCGCTCAGACTGAATTTCTTGAACTCCTGGTTGAGCACCCCCTCCAGGGTAAAGGGGGGAGCCGGCGAGCCGACTTCGTAGGCGGCTGTATCATGGCTGACGGGATGGATATTGGAAACCGGCGCGGCTCCAACGATGCCGGAAGTGGAGAGGACAAGCACTGCGGTGATGATTACAACAAGGTGTTTCATTGTTTACTCCTTATAAATTAATTTTCGATCTGACACAATAGCGCAGCATTTCCACTTTGGCAATGCTTCAAAACAGTTCTAATTTTTCTAAATTTGTGATAGATACAACTAAGTTAACTCGTTTTAAAAAACATCGGGAGGTAGTACATGTCTGAGCAGAATCCGCAGGTCATGCTGGAAACATCCATGGGAAACATCACCATTGAACTCTTCAAGGAGAAGGCACCCATCACAGTCAAAAACTTCCTCGGCTATGTCAAGGACGGCTTCTACGACGGGTTGATCTTTCACCGCGTCATCAAGGATTTCATGGTCCAGGGTGGCGGTATGAGCGAAGCGATGGAACAGAAAAAGCCAAAGTTCGCCATCAAGAACGAGGCCACCAACGGCCTCTCCAATACACGCGGCACGCTGGCCATGGCCCGCACCAGTGTAGTCGATTCGGCTACTTCGCAGTTTTTCATCAACACCGTGGACAATCTGTTCCTCAACCACAAGGGCAAGCAGCCGGACAGCTTCGGCTACTGCGTTTTCGGCCAGGTTACCGAAGGCATGGACGTGGTCGACAAGATCCGCGCGGTCAAGACCGGCAACAAGAACGGTCACTCCGATGTCCCGGTAGAGCCGGTCTTCATCGTCTCCGCAAAACTGATCGAAGCCTAGTTCTCCGTTTCACCCTGACAACCGACACGCCCCGTCTCCCATAACCTGGGTGCGGGGCGTATCTGTTTTCCCTCTCCCCCAATCTTGATACGTTCTTGATGCCATCCTTCCCCATCTTGATACCGCTTTGATGTGAAATCTTCTACCGTCGTATTTGTAGAAAGAGCCGCACAAGGGGAAGATGAATGGAAAACCAGGCTACAAATGGAAATGCATCGCTGCTGCAGAAGATTGTTCGCGCCATCACCGGCGGCCCCAAGCACCTGAAAGATCCGCACCTCTTCCACAAGATATCGCTGATCCCGATCCTGGCCTGGATCGGACTGGGGGCCGACGGACTATCGTCCTCGGCCTATGGTCCCGAAGAGGCCTTCAAGGCCCTGGGGGAGCACACCTATCTGGCGGTTTTTCTCGGCCTGGCCACCGCCATGACGGTCTTCATCATTTCTTACGCCTACTCAAGAATTATCGAGCATTTTCCTCACGGCGGAGGTGGCTATATCGTGGCTACCCACATGCTGGGGGAAAAGGCCGGGGTCGTTTCGGGAAGCGCCCTGTTGGTTGATTACATCCTCACCATCACCGTCTCGATCGCCTCCTGCGTGGATGCGGTCTTCAGCTATATCCCGCAGGGGTTCCATCATTACAAGGTGCCGGTGGCCTGCCTGCTGACCGTCATCCTGATCATCCTCAACATCCGCGGTGTCAAGGAATCCATCACCGTCATGGCCCCGATCTTCATGATCTTTGTGGCCACTCATCTACTGATGCTGATTTACGGAGTATTCACCCATACCGACAAGTGCGGTCCGCTGGTCTGCGATGTCCAGGCCGGCTTCAGCCACGACCTGTCCAGTATCGGCATCTTCGGCATCTTGCTGCTCTTCGTGCGGGCCTACTCCCTGGGGGGCGGTACCTACACCGGCATCGAGGCGGTCAGTAACGGCCTGCAGATCATGCGCGAACCGCGCGTCCAGACCGGCAAACGCACCATGGTGTATATGGCCACATCCCTGGCCTTCACCGCCGGAATCCTCTTCCTCTGCTATTCCCTGGTGGGGGTCAAACCGGTGGAAGGCAAGACGCTCAATGCCGTCCTGGCGGACGGATTATTCTCAACATGGCCCATGGGCAACTGGATCGCCTTCATCACCATCTTTTCGGAAGGCGCCCTGCTGCTGGTGGCGGCCCAGACCGGTTTCGTGGACGGCCCCAGGGTCATGGCCAATATGGCGGTGGATTCCTGGCTGCCGCACCGCTTTGCCTCCCTATCGGTGCGCCTGACCATGCGTAACGGAATCATCCTGATGGGGGCAGCATCAATCGCCCTGCTGATTTACACTCATGGTTCGGTCTCGGCCCTGGTGGTCATGTACTCGATCAACGTCTTCGTGACCTTCTCCCTCTCCCAGTTGGGGATGTCGAAGTTCTTTATCGGCAAACGCAAGGACGACCCGCAGTGGATGCGCCATCTGTCCGTCCATTTGGTGGGGCTCTTGCTCTGTGTGACGATTCTGATCATCACAACCTTCGAAAAATTCATGGAAGGGGGCTGGTTGACTCTGGTGATCACCTCGGTGGTGATCGGTCTTTGTTATCTGATCAAGGGGCATTACACCAGGGTCAGGCAGGGGATGCGGGATCTGGACGAGACACTGCTGGATGTACCGGTAACTACCCACGGGGAACCACCGCCCATCGACCGCGGCGCCCCCACGGCCATCCAGCTGGTCTCGGGCTACAGCGGCTTCGGGGTGCATACGCTCTTCTCGATCCTCTCCACCTTTCCCAAGACCTACAAAAATGTGATCTTCGTCTCGGTGGCCATGATCGATTCCGGCTCCTTCAAGGGTGCCGAGGAGGTCGAGGCCCTGGAGAGAACGGTCAATGAGGGGCTGGAAAAGTATGTGGCCCTGGCCCGCAAGCTGGGCTTTGCCGCCGAATATCGCACCGCGCTGGCAACCGACGTGGTGGAAAGCGCCGTGGAGCTGTGCAAACAGGTGGCCGAGGAGTTTCCCCGTTCCACGGTCTTCACCGGCCAGCTCACCTTCCGGTTGGAGAAGTTCTACCACCGACTGCTGCACAACGAGACCGCCTTCGCCATCCAGCGCCGCCTGCAGTGGGACGGCCTGACCACGGTGATCATGCCGATCCGGGTCAGGACCTGATCCGCGATCTTCTCGCGCAGTAAGGGGAAAAGTCGCACCTTAAATAAAGACCTTCCTCTTGTTCATCAAATCAATAAGGCCGGTCATCGCTGATCGGCCTTATTGATGCATTTTGGTTTTTCAGGGGCATTATTGCGATGTCTGCTTAGCATTATCCGCCGTCAACATCTCGTAAATCTCCTCCGCCGCGCTACGCACCTCCGGGGCGATGTTGAAGAAATAGTCCCTCGTGCCGACCTGTATCGCCTTCAGCGCCTCCACCAGCGGACGCCAGGAGTCGTCCAGCTCTGACAGCAGGGTTATGGCTTCTTTGATATATCCTCTGGAAACAGATGTTTTGAAAAAGAATATTAAGTCCATTAGTCGATCTTCTGTATCTGAGCCATCGCTATTTAGAACCGACATTACGGCTGTAGCAGCTTCCGACCATTTTTGGTTAGCAACAAGTGTGGCAGCAAGTCTCAGCTTGTAAGAAATGTTGCCCGGTTCCAATAATACCGTTTGGCGATATGCATGTTCTGCTTCCGTATATCGTGAGCTTTCATGCAGTAGATTTGCCAAATTGTTCCAGGCAGCATCATTCTCTGGATCAAGTTCTATTGCTTTTTTGAATGATTTCTCTGCTTTTACGGCACCTGTTTCAGAACAAGACAGAGTAAAGCCAAGTTGATTCCAGAGGATGCTGTCATTTGGATCAATTTTAATAGCTTTATTGAGCAGTCTTTTTGCTTCAGCATCACGCCCAGCATACAATAGGACAATACCTAGTATTTTATAGGAATGGGTATTTTGGGGATTAATTTTTATTGCGTTTCTGCATGCTTCCTCTGCCGCTTTGCCGTCATTTTTGTGAAACGCAAAAAGGTCAGCCAATCCTATTAACGCGTCACAATTATTTTGATCCAGCTCGATTGCTTTTCTGTATGCCACTACTCCTTCTTCAATACGATTAAGATAGCCCAAGGCATTGCCATAATTATTCCATGCTGCAGAAGAGGTTGGATCAAATTTAAGTGATTTTTCGAGGGCCTCTATAGCCTCTTCATTTTTATTAAACTTATCGCCCAGAAGCGTACCAAGCAAAAACCACAACTCTGGATCTTCAGGAGTCAACTCAATTGCCTTTTGAAAAGCTTTACAGGCTTCCTCATAAAAGCCCAATCCAATGTCAGCCTTTCCAAGGCATCCCCAAGCCCAAGAAAATTTAGGATTTATATTTTCAAGATGCTCTTTGAAAACTTTTTGCGAGTCAGTGTCTTGCTTCTCTTGGAGTTGCAAGCCAAGAGCCATGCTTACCAGTTTAGGTGCACTAAGGACATGAGCAGCCGATTCTGCTCCTTCGATGTCATCCCATGACTTCATAAGACCATCGCGGATCGCACGGTAAAGCAAGTTTACGACGGTGTCATGTTTAAACTGGCTCGCGATTTCAGTTTTTGCATCAATGAACAATTGATATATTTCTATCAGTTTTTCTTTTGAGAGAGTTTCAAGTCCTTCCGACAATTTTATTTTTGTTGCGGTATTAATCCTAGGAAAACCGCAAATCAATTTATAAAACTCCTGCTTATCGATATCCCCCCAATCTACTTTGGCATATAGGATTTTTTCCCTAATCTGCTTCATGATCAGTGTCTGTTGATCCACTTCATCCAGGTCAATAGCGCTGTCATTTAACAACTCACGAAATCTGTCGTGAATATCCAGAGTTATGCGCGAAGCGGAATGCTCCAACGCTCTGCGCCATCCCCGGTCATCTAGCGCCTCGGCCAAGGCAAAACCGTATTCGGCGTGTTTCAACAGTCCCGTTCCCTCAAGCTCAGGCTCCTTTGCAAAAAAGTGCCGGGCCAAGTTGTGTAAATCTTCTTGGCTGTAGAAACTCTTCAGAAACCGGGAGAGCCAGATCAGCTTGCGCCGCATGCGGCGGCTGGCGCGCATGAGATACCAGATGTTGAAGAACCTCTCGGTAATCTGGAAGCCGGTTTTCTTCTTGGGATAGAGCCGTACCTTCTCCACGATCCCCTGTTCCGAGAGTCTGTTGAGGTGGGAGGAAACACTGTTGACATCCAGGCGTGTCCGTTCGGCAAGGGCCGAAGCCGGGGCCGGGTCCCAGTGGAGCGCCAGGGCATCCACCACCTGCTGGGCCTGGTTCGACAGCTCCTCGAAACGGGCCTTATAGAGGGGGGTACACTGGTCCAGCAGCCGCTCCAGGTCGCTGCGTACGTCACCGTCGATTCCCTGGGCCAGAACCGAGAAGAGCAGGACCGAGGTGCGGGGATTGCCCCCGGTCAGATCGTAGAGGACGCGGATGCGGGCCGGGTCCTGGTCCAGGAGGTTGCTGACCTGCGGGGCGTTCATCTCAGCCGCCAGGGTGCGCAGCACCTCGTGCATCTCGGTCAATTGCAGCTTATTGAGATTGCTGATCTTGAAGAAGTCGTAGAACGCCCCCTGGTACTCGTAGGTCGGCTCCAACGGCCGGGCCGTGGCGCCGGTGAGGAGCGGCGCCCCTTCCTTGGAAAGCATCTCGCGGATGGTCCAATGCTCCTTGGAGAGACGGTCGAAGATCAGATCGATATTGTCGATCAACAACAGCAAACGTTGGCCGGTCTTCTTCGATTGCTCCAGAAGAACATTCAGGGCCGTGCGTGCCCGTTCCTCTTCACTGCCGTCCGGCAGGGCATCAATGATTCCGTCCAACGCATCCGCCTCTTCATGTTTCCCCTGCCGCTCCAGGGCATCGCTCACGGCGTCGAGGCAGTTGAGCCAGAGGTCAGAGAGACGTGCAATGTTGTATTGCTCCTCGGGAAAGGTTAGCGGGAGCCATTCTCTGCGTAGCGCATCGTCATCCTCGACCGCATAGGAAATCCGCCGCAACAGCGTGGTCTTGCCCATGCCGCGGCTGCCGACCAGCAGCCGGTGTTGCGGGATGCCATTCGGCTTTTCCCGGCGCAGGTCGTCCATGATCTGCTGCAAGAGGGCCCGCCGGGCCACGAAGAGGCGGATCAATTCCTGTCTGCTGAGAATTCCGGGGTTGTATACCGCGATACCGTGAAGCGGTTCGTTGGCAAGGTGACGTTTCATGCTCTGACCCTCCGGTACCAGTAATCACGCAGCAGGCCGAACCTGAAACGGTAGCGGTCGTCATCCTCCACCAAGTAACCGTCGTTGACGAGAATATCGAGGAGGTAGCGCAACCGGTCGCTGCACTGCTCCGGGTCGGCAATCTGGGTATGCAAAACCTGGAACAGCGTCTGCCGGGCACTGCCCGAATCGTCCTGACATGCGGCATTGAGCAGCAGCGTGGCATGCCGGTCGTCCGGTGCGCCCAGCTCTTCCGTGAGACGCTGCCGCCAGTAGTCGAAATAATTGCGGTTGGAGGGAGACAAAAGCTCGTCGAATATCCGGGGTATCAGGTCGAGGGGCGGTTCCCACTGCCCGGCATGTTCAGGGGCATTGTCGCGCAGGAGCGAAAATACGATTTGCAGGTAGTAAGGGAGCAACCAGCCGACGCGCCGAACAATTTCATCACGAACAGCAGGTGTGAGTATATAGCCGTAACTTTCGGCCAGCGTTTCCAGCAGCCGCCGGGCGCTCTCCTCGTTGAACGGGCCGAGGGTAACGGTCTGAAGGTCATTGATGGTATCCCCCATGTTGAGCCGGGCCGTTACCGTATCGAGTCCAATGGAACCGGCCAGCACCCAGCGTATCTCGGGATGTTCCTGCCGTAGCACGCGCAGCCAACCGAGAAAAGCCCGCACCCGTTTCTGCCCCTCTTCCAGCTTCAACAGTTTGAGGACGAAGAGCGGCACTTCGTCGATTTCTATGAGCCAGGGCTCCTTGATATCGTTAAGCGAATGGGCAAGGGTCTTGCCCAGCTGGGTCCAGTCATCTCCGGCCAGTTCGCCGAACTCCACCCCGACACCTCCGCCGGATACCTTTTTGATTTTCTTGAGCAGTTTCCCAACGGAACTGTTCATGATCCTGTCTAGGATCGGCTCGCACCCTTCGACCTCGCAGAACTTTTCATAAAACTTCCGCACAAAGGCGGTTTCGTCACCGATATCCTCGACGCTGAAGAAGAGACACCGATAACCATGGGCGCCGGCATCCTTTTTAAAGCGCAGCATCAGCGACGTTTTGCCGACACGGCGCGGTGCCAGAAGCAGGAGATTGTTCGTCTCCAGCTTATCCCACACAAGGCGTTGCTCTTTTACGCGGTCAAAAAAATCCTCGTTCATGACCGGTGGTCCGGCGGTATTTTTCATACAGGCCCCCATAGCACAACATACTTGTCTTACAACAAATATGTTGTACAACATATTTGTTTTGAAATCAACCTCAAAAATTGCACTACTTGAATCAGGTCGTGATTATCCCATTGTCTTTTGGAACTACCTCCCCTACAGCCATATCCTGGTGCACATCGAGCCGTGTTCCGGCGGGTGCGGCATCCGTGCCACGGAATGCCCCAAAGTTCACCAGCACTGACCAGCGTCCCCAACTCTTGACGAAAACTTGATCTCTTCCCCTCCCATTTTGACACCCAATTGATCTCTCCCCTGCTACCCTGAAATCATGAATAAAGCTTGCAGCAGGAGGGAGAATAACCATGAAAGCCTATCTATTCGACACAGAAACCGGCATCTACGAGGGTGAAACTTTCGAGGAAGCTGATATGCTTCAGTATTCGGACGGTATCACAACCGTTCCCCCGCCCGACTATGAACATGGCCGGGTGCCGGTGTTCGATCGCCGGATGAATAGCTGGGCCGTGATACCAGTCACTATCGCCAAACAACTGCTTCGTCTTGGTGATAAAGCAAACCTGGAGAATAAATTATGAATAGCTATGAATGGCTGCAAACAATCCTCTTTTTTGGCGTACTACTGGCCCTGGTCAAGCCGCTGGGCGGCTTCATGGCCAAGGTCTTCCAGGGGGAGCGCACCTTTCTGTCGCCCGTCCTGGTCCCCTGCGAACGGTTGATCTACCGTGTCAGCGGAGTAAAAACGGAAGATGAGATGGGATGGAAGCGTTACGCCGGCTCGGTGCTGCTCTTCAATCTGGCGCTCTTCGTGTCGCTCTTCGTCATGCTGATGACCCAGCACCTGCTGCCGCTCAATCCGCAAAAAGTCCCGCCCTTCACCTGGCAACTGGCATTGAACACGGCGGTCAGCTTTGTGACCAACACCAACTGGCAGGCCTATGTGGGCGAGCAGGCCGCCAGTTACTTCACCCAGATGGTCGGGCTGGCGGTGCACAACTTCGTCTCCGCCGCCACCGGCATCGCCATAGCCATTGCCGTGATCCGCGGCTTCGTGCGCCGCAAAACCTCCGGGCTTGGCAACTTCTGGGTCGACATGACCCGCTGCACCCTTTACATCCTGTTGCCCATCTCCATCATTGGTGCACTCTTGCTGGTTTCACAGGGGGTGATTCAGAACTTCAGTGCCTACAGGAGCGTGCCGCTGGTCCAATCCACCAACTATGACAAACCGAAGCTGGATGACAAAGGTGCTCCGCTGAAGGATGCCAAGGGCAACCCGCTCACCGAGAACATTATCGTCAAGCAAGTCCAGATTCCCATGGGACCGCTGGCCTCCCAAGAGGCGATCAAGGAGCTGGGCACCAACGGCGGCGGCTTCTTCAACGCCAACTCGGCCCACCCCTTCGAGAACCCGACACCGCTCTCCAACATGCTGGAGATTCTGCTGATCCTGTTGATTCCGGGCGCCTTGACCTACACCTTCGGGGTCATGGTGGGCAACACCCGCCAGGGGTGGATGCTCTTGGGCGTGATGCTCTGCATCCTGATCGGCGCCTTCGGGGTTTTGCAATGGGCCGAGTCAAGCGGTAATCCGCTGCTGGCCAAACTGGGTGTACAGAGTATCAACATGGAAGGCAAGGAGCTGCGCTTCGGCCTGGCCGGTAGCAACCTTTTCAGCGTGGCAACCACCGGCACCTCCTGTGGCGCGGTCAATAGCATGCACGATTCCCTGACCCCCATCGGCGGCATGATGCCGCTCTCCCTGATCCTGTTGGGCGAGATCATCTTCGGCGGGGTCGGTTCCGGGCTCTACACCATGCTGGCCTTCGCCATCATCGCGGTCTTCGTCTCCGGGCTGATGATCGGCCGCACCCCGGAATACCTGGGCAAGAAGATCGAAGTGCGCGAGATGTGGATGTCGATCCTGGTCATCCTGACCGCCGGGGTTACGGTGCTGATCCTGTCGGGCATCGCCATGATTACTCCCCAGGCCGTGGCCTCCATGGCCAACCCCGGCGCCCACGGCCTCTCCGAGGTACTTTACGCCATCGCCTCCATGGCCAACAACAACGGCAGCGCCTTTGCCGGCCTGAACGCCAATGTCAACTTTTACAACCTATTCGGCTCCCTGGCCATGACCTTGGGGCGCTACGTCCCGGCCATCGCGGTGCTGGCCATGGCCGGCTCATTGGCCGAGAAGAAGTACGTCCCACCCAGCCTGGGCACTCTGCCGACCGACAAGGCCCCCTTTGCCATCTGGCTGACGCTGGTGATCCTGATTGTGGGGGCGCTGACCTTCTTCCCGGCCCTGGCTTTGGGACCGGTGGTGGAACACCTGATGATGGTGTTGTAACCAAAACCTGATAGGACACGGGAAAGGCGGATTGAACGGATTTCATGGATCAAACAACAAAACAGGTTTCACGATTGAGATCCGACTTTATCCGTTCAATCAGGTTTGATCCGTGTTCCATTGCTTTTAAGGAGATTTATTACCATGTCCAAACATATCCAACAGCCGAAATCAGCCTTTGACGCAGAACTGATACAAGGGGCTTTGCTCGACTCCCTCAAAAAGCTCGACCCCCGCACACTCTGGCGCAATCCGGTCATGCTGTGCGTCGAAATCGCCAGCCTGATCACCCTGGTCACCTTCGCCATGTCCCTGACCGGCGCCAACCGGGAACCGGCCTGGTTTACCGGCACCGTCTCAATCTGGCTCTGGCTGACGGTCATCTTTTCCACCTTTGCCGAGGCCCTGGCCGAAGGGCGCGGCAAGGCCCGTGCCGCTTCACTGAGAAAAAGCCGCACCGACGTGACCGCCAAACAGCTGGAGAAGCCGGAATTCGGCGGCAACTTCACCACCGTCGGCGCCAGCCAGTTGCGCAAGGGGAATCTGATCCTGGTCGAGGCGAATGAAATGATCGCCGGCGACGGCGACGTGGTAGCGGGCGCGGCCCTGATCAACGAATCCGCCGTAACGGGAGAATCGGCGCCGGTGGTTCGCGAATCGGGCGGCGACCGGTCGGCTGTCACCGGCGGAACCACGGTCATTTCCGGCAGCATCATCGTCCGCATCACCGCCAATCCGGGCGAGACCTTCCTGGACCACATGATCGGCCTGATCGAAGGGGCCAAGCGGCGCAAGACCCCCAACGAGGTGGCCCTGGAGGTACTGCTGATCGCCCTGACTCTGGTCTTTCTGCTGGTCTGCGCCAACATCAGTCCGCTCTCGATCTACAGCGTCAAGGTGGCCGGTCACGGCACACCGGTCTCGCTGACAATCCTGGTGGCGTTGTTCGTCTGCCTGGCCCCGACCACCATCGCGGCGCTCTTGCCGGCCATCGGCATTGCCGGCATGGACCGACTCTTCCAGAAAAACGTCATCGCCCTCTCCGGCCGGGCCATCGAGGCGGCCGGCGATGTCAATGTGCTGCTTTTGGACAAGACCGGCACCATTACCCACGGCAACCGCGAAGCGGTCGCCTTTGTCCCGGTCGGCGGCCATAACGAACGGGAGCTGGCGCAAGCCGCCCTGATGGCCTCCCTGGCCGACGAGACCCCGGAAGGACGCAGCGTGCTGGCCTTGGCGAAAGAGAAGTACAGCCTGACCTTGGAGACCCCGGCGGACGCCGAGGTGGTCGAATTCAGCGCCGACACGCGCCTCTCCGGCATCAATACGAAAGGAGAACAGTACCGCAAGGGCGCTTCCGATTCGACGATCGCATTTGTCAAAAAAGCGGGCTGCACATCCATCCCCGCGGATCTGGCCGAAGTGGTGGACCGCATCGCCCGGGGCGGAGCCACGCCGCTGGTGGTCTGCAAGGGATGTGAAATTCTGGGGGTGATCAACCTCAAGGACATCGTCAAGGCCGGCATCCAGGAGCGTTTCCTGCAGCTGCGCAGCATGGGGATCAAGACGGTCATGATCACCGGCGACAACCCACTGACCGCCGCCGCTATCGCCGCCGAGGCCCAGGTGGATGACTTCCTGGCCCAGGCCAAGCCGGAGGAGAAGCTGCGCCTGATCCGCGAGTACCAGGAACAGGGCTATATGGTGGCCATGACCGGCGACGGCACCAACGACGCCCCGGCCCTGGCCCAGGCCGACGTGGCCGTGGCCATGAACACCGGTACCCAACCGGCCCGCGAGGCGGCCAACATCATCGACCTGGACAGCAACCCGACCAAACTCTTGGATATCGTCGAGGTCGGCAAGCAGATCCTGATGACCCGTGGCAACCTGACCACCTTCAGTATCTCCAACGACATTGCCAAGTACTTCGCCATCATCCCGGCAGCCCTGCTCTCGATCTATCCCCAGTTGGGGGTGTTGAACGTGATGCACCTGGCCAGCCCCTTCAGCGCGATCCTCTCGGCGGTAATTTTCAACGCCATCATCATCCCGCTGCTGGTGCCGCTGGCCCTGAAGGGAACCAAGTTCCGCCCCATGCCGGCCGAAAAGCTCCTGATCCACAACCTGCTGCTCTACGGTGTGGGCGGAATCATCGCGCCATTCGTGGGGATCAAGGTCATCGATATGGTGATCGGGATAATGGTGTAAAGATCTTCCCCCCTTTAACAAAGGGGGGCCAGGGGGGATTTGATCTCAGCCGACAAAGGCAAATCCCCCTCAATCCCCCTTTGTTAAAGGGGGAGGAAAAACCAAAGGAGATTCAACCATGCAAGACATAAAACCGGCCATTTTGCTATTGGTCATCTTCACCGTCATCTGCGGCGGCATCTATCCGGCGGTGGTCACCGGCTTGGCCCAGGCCCTCTTTCCCCGGCAAGCCAAGGGCAGCTTGATCAGCGACAAAAGCGGCGCGCAGATCGGCTCAAGCCTGATCGGCCAACCCTTCTCCGACCCGAAGTACTTCTGGCCACGCCCCTCGGCTACGGGCGATTTCGGCAATAATCCCCTGGCCTCGGGCGGTTCCAACTCCGGGCCGACCAACCCGGATTACCTGAAAACCGTGGCTGAGCGGATCAAGGCACTTCGCGATACGGGCGTAACCGGTAAACTCCCGGCCGACCTGGTGCAGGCCTCGGCCAGCGGACTCGACCCGCACATCTCGCCCGAGTCGGCCCTGCTGCAGGTGCCGCGTGTAGCCAAGACGCGCGGAGTATCCGAAGACGTGCTGGTAAAGGCCGTGGCTCAGGCGACTGAAGAGCGCCAGCTGGGCTTTTTGGGAGAACCGCGGGTAAATGTGCTCACATTGAATGTGACCTTGGATGGACTGAAATAATCGGTTATAACCGTAGCATCAAGATCTGCACGAAAGAATGCTGTGAAGGAGCAGGAGATGAAACGAGCAAGAGTGTTGGCAGCCGCAACCGCAATGGTAGTAGTGACATCTGCTTCGGCGATGGCAACCCCCACGTCACAAACCTGGATTCCCACGACCGACACGAAGGGCTTCAAAGAAGCCACCATAACCTTATCCAGTATGCAGCGTTTTTCGCCGAAGAGTGACGCAGGCGCCAGCAGCTATGATGCCGGTATCGTTGTGGGTGTTCTGCCTTTTGAATCCTTGAAACTGGAAGTGGGCTTCGACTACCTGACGAGCAATGCACAAACCAACTCTGCAGCGGACAACCACCCCTTTTACTTCAATGCGAAACTTGCTACTCCCGAGGATCTTGGTTTCAAGGGTATGCCGGCCATGGCAGTCGGTGCCTTTAACCTGGGCACCTACGACAAGCCGGAAGTTGGCGTTTCAACCCGCCAGAACATCGTCTATGGTCTGCTTGCCAAGACCTTGCCGGTTATTGGCCGTTTTTCGGCAGGCGGATACTATGCTTCCGCACGAGCCCTGGCCACTAACGGCAATCCGGGCAACACCAATAACAATAGCGGCCTGCTGCTTTCCTGGGATCGTACCATCAGCGAGATTTCCGACAAACTCTGGGCAGGCGTTGATTACATGGGGGGCAATAACCCCAATGGCGAAATCAGTGTCGGCGCTTCCTGGGCCTTCACGAAACAGATCACCTTGCTGGCCGGAATACAGGTTTTCAATCCCTTCTACAAATTATCGGCAGGGGATAACGGCACTCTTCCGGGAGGCAAACCGGCCTTTACCACCCAACTCTTGATCAACCTTCCCTGACGCTTGCTCCACGCATCCGTCAGACAGCCAGGAGCAAACGCCATGACCGACAGCGACGACATACGCCCCTCCCCGGAGGCGATGCTCCGCCTGGCCCAGGCCGAAGAGGTCACGGCCGAACTGGGCAAGCTGAAGATCTTTCTCGGCTACGCGGCCGGGGTCGGCAAGACCTACGCCATGCTGGAGGCGGCCCGCCAGCGCCAGAAGGATGGCCGGGATGTGCTGGTTGGCTATGTGGAGTCCCACGGCCGCAGCGAAACCGATGCCTTGCTGAAGGGGTTGGAACTTCTGCCGCGCAAGGAGGTCCACTATCTGGAGGTTGCGCTTCCGGAGATGGATCTGGACGGCATCCTGGCCCGCCGGCCGCAGATCGTGCTGGTGGACGAGCTGGCCCACACCAACGCCCCCGGCTCGCGGCACGAGAAGCGCTGGCAGGACGTGGAAGAAATCCTGGCGGCCGGAATCGACTGCTACACCACGGTCAACATCCAGCACTTCGAAAGCCTGAACGACGTGGTGGCCCAGATTACCGGCATCATCGTGCGCGAGACCGTGCCCGACCGTCTGCTGGACCTGGCCTTCGAGATCAAGCTGATCGACATCCCCCCCGAAGACCTGATCCAGCGGCTGCAGGAAGGCAAGGTCTACATCCCCGACCAGGCCGCCAAGGCCATCGAAAAATTCTTCCGCCCCGGCAACCTGATGGCCCTACGGGAGCTGTCCCTGCGCCGCACCGCCTCGCGGGTGGACGACCAGATGCGGGCCTACATGGAAACCCAGTCCATCGCCGGTCCCTGGCCCACGGCGGAACGCCTGCTGGTCTGCGTCAGCGGCAGTCCCTACAGCGAAAAGTTGATTCGCGCCACCTGCCGGCTAGCCGAGGAGCTCAAGGCCCAGTGGTTCACGGTCTACATCGAGACCCCGGCCGGTGGCCGGCACGTCCGGGAAAACCGCGAGCGCATCTGGCATAACCTGCGCCTGGCCGAAGGGTTGGGGGCCCAGGTGGCAAGCGTCACCGCCAGCGATGTCACCGATGCGGTCATGGAATATGCCGGCCGGCACAACATCACCAAGATCGTGATGGGCAAGCCCAATAAACCCCGCTGGCGCGAGATCCTGCAAGCACCGGTTGTGGACCGCATCATCCGCCGCAGCGGGGCCGTGGATGTGGTCATCGTCAGCTTTGACCCGGACAACGCCACCACGGCCGCCACCACCCCGAAGCACCGCCATCCGTTTGAGCTGCGCGGCTATGCGGCCAGCTTTGCCCTGATTGCCGCCGCTACCCTGCTCTGCGAAGTGCTGCGTCCCTTCCTGGTCCCGACCAACATGGTCATGTTTTACCTGCTGGCCGTGGTTGTCGCCTCGATCCGCCTGGGACGCAGACCGGCCATGGCCACCGCCTTTCTCGGCGTGCTGGCCTTCGACTTTTTCTTCGTCCCCCCGCGCATGACCTTTGTGGTGGCCGACACCCAGTATCTGCTGACCTTTCTTGGGCTGTTCGTAGTGGGGGTCGTGATCAGCACCCTGGTGGCCCGTGCCCGTGAACGGGCCGAGATCATGCGGGCCCGCGAGCTGCATACCGCCAGCCTCTACTACCTGAGCCGCGACCTGGCCGCTTCGGCGAATATCGACGCCGTGCTGAAGGCGGTGACTACAAATGTGGAAGAGGCCCTGAACGCCCAGGTGGTGATCCTGCTGCCGGAGGGGGAGCGGCTCGACATCCTGGCCGCCAGCGACGGGTTGCTGTTGGACATCAAGGAACAGGCCGTGGCCGACTGGGCCTTCCGCAACAACCACCCGGCCGGTCGGGCCACGGATACGCTCGTATCCGCCGACCTGATTTACCTGCCCCTGCAGACCCCGGCCAGTGTGCTGGGTGTCATGGGGGCCAGGCTGGAGGATGAGCAGGCCTATCACAATCAGGACAACCGCCGTCTGCTGGACGCCTTTGCCACCCAAGCCGCCATGGCCATGGAGCGAATCCGCTTCTCCCGCCAGGCGGAGCAGGCCCAGATCCTCCAGGCCCGTGAAAACCTGGAGCGCGCCCTGTTGAACTCCATTTCCCACGATTTGCGCTCACCCTTGGTCTCGGTCACCGGCGTCCTCTCCAGTCTGAAGGATGAGGGTGCACATCTCAGTGACCGGGCGCGGCGGGAACTTTTGGAAACCGCCTGCGGCGAGGCGGAGCGTCTCAATCGCTTCGTCGGCAACCTGCTGGACATGACCCGCATCGAGGCCGGCGCAGTCAGGCTGAACAGCGAGCAGTGCGACGTGCAGGATCTGGTCGGCTGTGCGCTGGCGGCCCTCGAAACACGCCTGGGAGACAGGCAGGTGTCGTTCAAGATGCTGCCGGTCATGCCGCTGGTGCCGATGGATCTGGTACTGATGACCCAGGTACTGGTCAATCTGCTGGACAACAGCCTCAAGTATTCGCCCGCCGGAAGTCTGATCGAGGTCGTCGCATCCATTGAACCGGGCTGGCTGGTGCTGGAGGTAGCCGACCAGGGCCCCGGCGTGCCGGAGCAGGATCTGAAACGGGTCTTCGACAAGTTTTACCGCATCCCGATCCCCGAAGGGGCCGGCGGTACCGGCCTGGGGTTGTCGATCTGCAAGGGGATCGTCGAGGCTCACGGCGGGAGGATCAGCGCCGAAAACCGCACCGCCGGCGGCCTGAGAATCGTGGTACGGTTACCGCTGGGGAAAAAGAGTTCGTAGAGTTGAAGAGTTCATAGAGTCTGAGAGGTTAACTCCATGAACTCTACAAACTCTAATAACTACATAAAGCGAGGCACCATGACGGCTGAACCAAGCGGGGAAAACCTCCCCCGCATCCTGATCATCGATGACGAACTGGCTATCCGGCGCTTTCTGCATACGGTCCTGTCCAGCGAATCCTTTTCCCTGCACGAGGCCGAAAACGGCCATGCCGGCCTGGCCGCCGCGGCAGCATTTCGCCCGGACGTGATCCTGCTCGATTTGGGGCTGCCGGATCTGGACGGCATCGAGGTCATCAAACGGATTCGCGAATGGTCCCAGGTGCCGATCATCGTGCTCTCGGTGCGTGATCGCGAGAGTGACAAGGTGGCCGCCCTGGATTGTGGGGCCGACGACTATCTCAGCAAACCCTTCGGTGTGGGCGAGCTGCTGGCCCGCATCCGTGCCGCGCTACGCCGCACTCTGCAAGAGGTTCCCGAACCGGTTTTCAAAAGCTCCGATCTGCAGGTTGATCTGGGCAGCCGGCGGGTAACGGTGGCGGGTGTGGAGATTTCCCTGACGCCAACCGAATATGACATCCTGCGCCTGCTGGTCAGCCATGCCGGCAAGGTCCTGACCCACGGCCAGATCCTGAAACAGGTCTGGGGCATGGCCTACCTGGAGCAACCCCATGTGCTGCGGGTCAACATCAGCAATCTGCGCCGCAAGCTGGAGAGCGACCCATCCCGACCACGGCATATCGTCACCGAGCCGGGGGTCGGCTACCGCCTGAAGCAGGAATAGGAAATAGTACCTTTCGTCGTTTCCTCCCGCAAAAGCGGGCTTGAAACTGTATACAATTTAGGCTAGTATGCCGGCACAATTCATATAAACTTAATCCGGGAGAGATCAACATATGAGCGACAATCAGGTCTGTTACACCTTTGACGCAGCCGTGGAAATGGCCATCCAGATGGAGAACGAGGGCTTTCGTCACTACCTGTCCGCCATCCGCCAACTGACCAACAAGGGAGCCCGGGAACTGCTGCGTGAAAACGCACTGGACGAGCTCAACCACAAACATCAGCTGGAAAAGGCGCTGCTGGACGGCAGAATGGACGGCAGCGACGCCATGGATCAACCGATCCCCTCCATGCACCTGGACTATGTTTTCAAAAAACAGGAACTGAAACCGGATTCCGGCGTGCGGGAGGCGCTTTTGTATGCCATCCACCTGGAAAAAGGGGCCGTCGATTACTACGGCCGGGTGGCCAACGGCTGCGCCGGGGCACCGATGGGCAACCTGTTCAAACAGCTCCTCGCCGAGGAGAGCCGCCACCTCCAGTCGCTGGAAGATCTCTACGAGCAGCACTTCATGACCGAGAACTGAGCAGCGCTTCATCACCTCTATAACGGCCGGGTCGTTCAATCGATCCGGCCGTTTTTTTGCCTGCTTCCCCGTATTACACTCTTCCCATCTGAAAACGCCATGTTATAATGAGACAAAAGTTGTCTTGATTCATACATTCCGAAGATGAGGTAGCCACCATGAAGAGCATTACCCCCATGCTGATTGCCATGCTGCTGATGTGTCTCCAGCTCCAGCCGGCCCAGGCGACAGCCACCGAAACAGCCACCTTTGCCGGCGGCTGTTTCTGGTGCATGGAAGCCCCCTTCGACAAGCTGCCGGGCGTGCTCTCCGTAACGCCGGGCTATTCGGGCGGACGGACAAAGAACCCCAGCTATGAACAGATTTCCGCCGGCGGCACGGGGCACGCCGAAGCGGTGCAGATCGTCTTTGACCCATCCAAGATCAACTACGCCAGACTGCTCGACATTTACTGGCGCAACATCGATCCGACGGTGGCCAATCGCCAGTTCTGCGACGTGGGTAACCAGTACCGCAGCGCCATCTTTTATCACGGCCAGGAACAGCTGCGCGTTGCCCTGCAATCAAAGGCAGCGCTGGAGAAGAGTAAACCCTTCCCGGGAGCGATCCTGACCGAGATCACCCCGGCCGGTGAATTCTATCCGGCCGAGGAGTATCATCAGCACTACTACAAGAAGAACCCGATCCGATACAAGTATTACCGGACCAGTTGCGGCAGGGACCGGCGGCTGAAAGAGTTGTGGGGCAGCGCCGCGGGTCACTGAACAGGAGCTGCAGAAGGAGGGCGATCATGATTAACCGCAGAGTGTTCCTGATTACCTGTTTTTTCGGCCTGATCGCGGCCTGCAACCGCAAGGGGGCCATCACTGCCGCGACCGCTACTCCAACTGCGGGCGTACAGGCACTACCGTCGCAGCTGCGGCTCTATTCCGCTGAAAAAAAAGGATACATCATGAGCGACAAGGTCATCAAAAGCCCCGCAGAGTGGCGCAAACAGCTGACCCCCATGCAGTATCACGTCACCCGGGAACAGGGGACGGAAGCCGCCTTCAGCGGTGACAGCTGGAACAACCACGAGCACGGCGTCTACCAGTGCATCTGCTGCGGCAACGACCTGTACCGATCGGAGCACAAGTACGAATCCGGCACCGGTTGGCCCAGTTTCTGGCAACCGATCGCCCCGGAGAATATCACCACCCGCCCCGACAACAGTCTCTTCTCCCGACGAACCGAGGTGCTCTGCAGCCGCTGCGACGCCCATCTGGGGCATGTCTTTGAGGACGGCCCCAAACCGACCGGCTTGCGCTACTGCATGAACTCGGCGGCCATGAAATTCGTCAAGACGCCATGAGCTCGCCGCTCGGCATACTGCCGGACACACCCGAGAACCGGGAGCTGATTGCCAATTGCCATCCACCGGAGTGGGTCAATCCCCGGCCGGAGGGGCGTTACAACCTGGTGGTGGTCGGCGCCGGCACGGCCGGTTTGATCTGCGCGGCCGCAGCCGCCGGTCTGGGGGGCAAGGTGGCTCTGGTGGAGCGCCACCTGTTGGGGGGCGATTGCCTGAACTACGGCTGCGTCCCCTCCAAGGCGCTGATCCGGGCGGCGCGAGCCATCTTCGATGCCCGCCACTCCGGGGCGTTCGGTGTGCGGGGTAACGACGATCTGGGCTTCGACTTCGGCGCGGCCATGCAGCGCATGCGTCGTCTGCGTGCCGATATCAGCGCTCACGACTCGGCCCGACGCTTTCGGGATGAATTGGGGGTGGATGTCTACATCGGAGAGGGGCGCTTTGTGGGGCGTGACTGCCTGGAGGTGGACGGCCGGCAGTTGTTCTTCAAGAAAGCGGCCATCTGCAGCGGTGGGCGGGCGGCGGTCCCCCCCATTCCCGGCCTGGAGGAGAGCGGCTACCTGACCAACGAGACGATTTTCTCCCTGACCGAACTCCCCCGGCGCTTGGCGGTGATCGGTGGCGGTCCCATCGGCTGTGAACTGGCCCAGGCCTTTGCCCGCTTCGGCAGCCGGGTGACCCTGATCGAGGCGGCGCCGCAGATTCTGGGACGTGAGGACCGGGATGCCGCAACGATCCTGCAGGCCGCCTTTCTGCGCGAGGGGATCGATCTGCTCGGCGGAGTAAAGATCCTGGCCATCCAGCAGCGTGGTACGGAGCGGCTACTCAGCCTGGAGCGGGAAGGGCAGCCGATCGAGGTGAGCGTGGACGCCATCCTGGTCGGCGTGGGTCGCGCACCCAATCTGGAGGGATTGGGACTGGAAGCGGCCGGCATCGCCTACGACGGGAGCGGCGTACGGGTCAGCGACACCCTGCAGACCTCCAATCCCCATGTCTACGCGGCCGGTGACATCTGTTTCCCCTACAAGTTTACCCACACCGCCGACGCCCTGGCCCGCATCCTGATCGCCAACGCCCTCTTCATGGGGCGTCAAAAAACTTCCGCCCTGACCATTCCCTGGTGTACCTACAGCGACCCGGAAATCGCCCATGTCGGCCTGTACGAACGGGACGCCCAGGCCAAGGGCATCCCGGTGACCACCCTGACCGTAGCGCTAGGCGATGTGGACCGCGCCGTCCTGGATGGAGAGACGCAAGGCTTTGCGCGGGTCCATCTGCGCAAGGGCACGGACAGGATCCTCGGCGCCACGATCGTGGCCCGCCACGCCGGGGAGATGATCAATGAATTTTCCCTGGCCATCACCGGCGGAGTGGGATTGGGAACCATCGCCCGCACCATCCACCCCTATCCGACCCAGTCCGAGGTTGTCAAAAAGCTGGCCGACATGTATAACAAGAGCCGCCTGACACCCCTGATCGGCAGGCTGCTGGCCGCATGGCTGAAATGGCAGCGGAGATAGTCGTGAACGCAAAGAAGTTTCTCATCCTCCTGGCGGCGGTTGCCGCCATCGCCCTCTTCTTCTGGTTTGACCTGCAGCGTTTCCTGACCCTGGCGGCGCTGAAGAGCAACCGCCAGGCCCTGCTGGACTTGTACGCCACGCACCGCCTAGCCATGGTGGCTGGATTCATGGCGGTTTATATCATCCAGACCGCCCTGTCGCTGCCCGGCGCCGCGATCCTTTCCCTGGCGGCCGGGGCGCTGTTCGGATCACTGCTGGGTACGCTCTACGCCGTGGTTTCGGCCTCCATCGGCGCAACCCTGGCCTTTCTGGTCACCCGCTACCTGCTGCGCGATCTGGTACTGGGCCGATTCGGCGAGCGACTGGAAGGGATCAACCGGGAACTGGAGCAGCGCGGCCTGAACTACCTGCTCTTCCTGAGGCTGGTGCCGATCTTCCCCTTCTTCCTGATCAACCTGGCCGCCGGCCTGACGCGTCTGCCGCTGCGCACCTTCCTGCTCGGCACCCTGCTCGGCATCATCCCGGGCGGATTTGTCTTCGTCAACGCCGGGGCCAGCCTGGCTACGATCACCTCCGTCTCCGGCATCGCCTCGCCCCGCGTGCTGGGGTCTTTCGCACTGCTGGGGCTATTTGCACTGCTGCCGGCGCTGTACGGCAAATTCAAAAGGAGCACCCGTTGACATGGAAACCTACTACGATCCGGCCGATTTGGCCAAATTCGGCGACATTGGCAAGGAGGCGCCCGATCTGGCCAAAAAGTTCTTCGACTACTACGGCGCGGTCTTTGCCGAGGGTGCCCTGACCGAACGGGAGAAGGCCCTGATCGCCCTGGCCGTGGCCCATGCCGTGCAGTGCCCCTACTGCATCGACGCCTATACCACCGGTTGCCTGGAGAAGGGCTCCAACCTGGAGGAAATGACCGAAGCGCTGCACATCGTCACCGCCATCCGTGGCGGCGCTTCACTGGTGCATGGTGTGCAGATGCGCAAGATCGCCGGGAAGCTGTCACTGTAATCCCCTATGAAGCGTTCAGCCTTTGAAGATAGCCTTGCGCGTCACGGAGTGCAGCTGACCAGGGACGCGACCACGACCCTGCAGATCAACGTCGGCCTGACCTGTGATCTGGCCTGCCGTCATTGTCATTTGGAAGCCGGCCCGAGCCGGACGGAGATGATGAGTGAAGAGACCGTGGCGGCGGTGATCGCCTGTGCCGAACGGATCCCCTTTGCCGGCATCGACATCACCGGTGGCGCGCCGGAACTGCTGCCCCAGCTGCCCCGTTTGGTGGAGCGGCTGGCGCCGTTGACATCCCGGCTGATCGTCCGCACCAACCTGACCGCCCTGGCACGGCCTGAATCCGCGGCACTTCCCGAGTTGTACCGGACACAGCGGGTGGTGATCGTCGCCTCGCTCCCGGCGGTCAATGCCTCCCAAAGCGAGTCCCAACGCGGAGGGGGGACCTGGGAGACCAGCCTGACGGTCCTCAGACACTTGAACGAAATCGGTTACGGGGTCAAGGGAAGCGGACTGGAACTGGATCTGGTGGCCAATCCCACCGGTGCCTTTCTCCCCGCCGGCCAGGCCCAGGCCGAGCGCAGGTTTCATCAGGATCTGGAGCGGCGTTACGGCATCGCCTTCAGCAATCTGTACACCTTTGCCAATGTGCCGCTGGGGCGCTTTCGCAGCTGGCTGGAGCGCTCCGGCAACCTGGACGCCTATCTGCAAAAACTGGCCGCCAGCTTCAATCCCTGCACCCTGCCCGGCCTGATGTGCCGTTCCCAGATCTCCGTGGACTGGAACGGCTTTCTCTATGACTGTGATTTCAACCTGGCGGTCGGCCTGCACCACGGCCAACAGAAACTGCACATCTCACAATTACATGGACTTCCGGCAGCGGGGACCTTGATACCGGTCGGCGACCACTGTTACTCCTGCACCGCCGGTTCGGGCTTTACCTGAAGCGGCAGTATTGCGACCCAGGCTGGGCCGCCATAAAACCGTTCACCCGGAAACAGAGAAGGCCGGCTAATTGCCGGCCTTCTTCGTATCTGACAGCACGTCGAATAAATTACTTCTGCTTGTCCTTCTTGAGCGGATTTTGCTGTTTCCAGTAGATGCCCAACACATCGCGCTCGTTGGCATTCAACTTGACACCTTTTTTCTCCATCTGGCTCTGAATCTTGAGCATGTCCTTATTGGCGGAAAGTGCCGCATCAATGACCTTGTCGCTGTGACAGCGCGTACATTTCTTCTCGATGACGGCGTGGGCCGCTTTCACATCGCCGCCCAGGACATTCCCCATGTTGGTAACCTCCTGAGGCGCTACCGCCGCCATGAGAGGCGTAGCCCCCAGTAACAGTCCAACGATCATCGCCGCATATTTTGAATTCATGATGACTCCTTTGCAGTAATTTAAAAGCCTGCCGCGGTTACACGGCAGGCCCTTTACAGTGTCAACCAGCTCTGCTGCCGCACCTATTCCCTGACGTAGGTATCCTGATCGGATTCGTGGACCATACCCATGATGTGGGCATACTCGGATTCGATCAGGTCATAGTGCCCCTGAGTCTCCCTGACAACCCGCTCGAAGATGGCGCGCACCGCCGGATCGACGACCCCTTTGGACAACTGGGTGTACTGACCGATGCAATCCTTTTCCTCGATCAGGGACAACTCCAAGGCCTTCTGCTCGACCATATCGTCATTGATCGCCTTCATCAGTTTGACATAGGTCGGGTTTTTTTCATCGGCGGGTGCTTCGATGTAGGATTTGAGGTCACCGAATTCGGTCCCCTTATAGTGATCAAAGAATGCCTTGAGATGGCCGACTTCCTCGTTGGCCAGCAGATCCAGCACCTTTTTGGCACGCTCGTTTTTGGCGAGCGAGGCGGCTTTACGATAAAAATCCATGCTGTCTTTTTCAGCCCTGATGGCAAGCGCTAAGGCTTCCTGAACCGAGTATTCTTTCCCCATAAGACCCCTCCCGTTGGATAGAATTGTGTATTAGAGTATATCCAGAAAAACAAAATGTTCAACTAAATACTTCCCTGGCGGGGCTCTACACGGTATCGGGCTGGAGCAGGTGATTGACCACCACGCCGGCCATGGTCAATCCGAAAATAGAGGGAAGATAGGAGATGCTGCCCAGGATGACCCGGCGATGCTCGCAACTGAACACTTGGTCGCCGCGATTGGGACAGATGCACTCCGCACCGCAGGCCGTGGCGGTAGCCGGGTCCAGTTCGCGATGTTCCTCGGTGGAATAGACGACCTGCACACCGCTCTCGATACCGGCCTTGCGCAGGATCTTGCGCATGCTGCGGGCCATGCGGCAGTTTCTGGTTTCGCCGATATCGGCAACCTGAATCTTGGTCGGATCGAGCTTGTTGGCCGCTCCCATGCTGGAGATGACGCGCAGCTCGTGTTCCCGGCAGATGGTAATCAAGGCGCTCTTGGCGGTGAAGTGATCGATGGCGTCCAGGACGTAGTCGGGGCGTGAAGCGAGGAGTTGTTCCGCATTTTCCCGCGAGAAGAAGGCCTTGACCGGTATGATCTCCGCCTGCGGATTGATGTCGCGCAGACGGGCAGCCATGGCCTCGACCTTGGGCTGACCGACGGTGCTGGAGAGGGCATGGATCTGCCGGTTGACGTTGGTCAGGCAGATATCGTCAAAATCCACCAGGGTGATCTGCCCGACTCCGGCCCTTCCCAAGGCTTCTGCGGCATAACTGCCGACCCCGCCGATACCGCAGATCATGACGCGGCTGTTACGCAGCCGCTCCAGACCACTCCGTCCGACCAGCAGTTCGGTGCGTGAAAAACGATGCAGGCTCATGGTTGTTTCCCCTGGGACGCCGCATTGACTCCGAGCAGCAAGCGTCCGTCTTCATCACGCCAGCGTAGCCAGCCCAGCGTGTTTTGGTCAGCCAGAACCATGGCCCAATCATTTTCCAGGCGCAGCACCTTAAGGGTCTGCCTGGTCGTCAGAGGCGCAAGAAGCGTCTGTCCCGGCTGTTGATAGAGTTGATAATACCGTTTTTGCAGTCCGGGCAGCAATCTGCTGACATGATCTTTCAAATAAAACTCCCAGGCTTGAAAAACGCCCCTCCGGGTCGGGCTGATCCAGGCCTCGCGGCCGGCATCGTCGTAGGCAACCCGCAGCCAGGGACCTTTGCGCTTTGTCACGATCAGCGGGGCGGCTGTGGAGAATGTGCCGAAGATCCATTCATACTTGGGAATTTTGGCCGTAGTGAGGGTACCAAGGCGGGACAGACCGGGTTCTTCGTAGAGCGGGAGGGGGGTATTCAACGCATCTCCCGTAAGCGGGAAGAGCAGTATGCCGACCCCGCTATAGGGACGCATCTTGGGAGCTGCGCCGGGGGCAGACCATGCCGGGGATACGGTCAACATACTGAGGAGCAACAGCGTCAGAAATTTCATGGCAGCGCCCGTGTCAGGACTCCAGCGACGTCTGCAGCTCTTCCAGATACCCGGCAACCCCGGGATCGCCTTCCGCCGGTGCCCAGGCCGCGATTTCGGCTGCGTTGAGCGGCAGGTAGGGACCGGCCTTGGCTTCAAAGAAGACCGTTCCCGGCTCCAGCGAGAGCACCGTGTGAAAGACGCCATGCGGTACATCGGCCGCCAGGACGCCCCCCTCTTGGGACAGGACCACTGTCTCCGTAATTGCGCCAGTATCGGAGAAGAGGATGATACCCAGCCGACCGCTGAGCAGGATGAAGGCCTCGTCTTTCTCGGGATCGAGATGGCGGTGCGGGCGGATGTAGGATGCCGGTTCGATGGCGTTCAGCAGACGATGACAGCGGGATTCGTCGCCGGTGTGCAGATTGTGGTTCTTGCGCAGACGTGGCGAAATGCGGGCAGACTCGGTCAATTGATGCAGCAGTTCATGGGTGACGATCCGCATCTCAGCGATTCACCAGGGCCAGCTGGTTGCCGTCCGGATCGGCAATTACGGCCATCTTGCCCCAGGGGCTGGACTCCAGCGGCTCGACAAAACGGACGCCGCCAGCGGCCAGACTTTCGCACAGCTCTTCGATCTTCTCAACCGTCAGGGTGATGCCGGTATGCCTGCCGACCAGCTTGCGCGCCTCGTCCTGCAAGGCCAAGGCAATGCCCAGGGTCGTTGAAGCGCCGGGAAAGAACTCCATCAGCATTTCGCTCTGGCCGGCCAGCGGCAGACCCAGCTGATCGGCATAGAAGGCCTTGGCCTTGGCAAGATCGGTGACGAACACGACGATATTTTTCATTGTTACGGACATAGGACCCTCAATGCGAAACCTCCGAGGTTTTGAAACCTCGGAGGTTTGTTTAGAAACTATTTCTGCGACAAGCGGTGGACGCACTCGACCATGAAGATCGCGTTTTCCGGCGGGACCGTCGGCAGGATGCCGTGGCCCAGGTTGAAGATGTGTCCCGGGCGACCGGCGTTTTCGTCCAGCACCCGCTTGACCTCACGCTCGATGATCTCCTTGGGTGCAAACAGCACGGTCGGATCCAGGTTACCCTGGACACCCATCGTGGTGCCGAGTGTATCGCGGGCGCTGCCCAGATTGACGTGCCAATCCAGTCCCATCACGTCTCCGCCGGCCTTCTGGACGATCGGCAGCATGGTGGCGGCACCCTTGACGAAGTGGATCACCGGCGTTTCCACCCGGTTGAGGCCGTTGATCAGTCGGGTTGTATAGGGAAGCACAAAGCGCTCGTAATCGGCGGGCGAGAGGATCCCACCCCAGGTATCAAAGATCTGGATGCACTGGGCGCCGGCCTTGATCTGGGCATTGAGGTATTCGATGCTCATGGTGGTGATCTTGTCCATCAGGGCCCCGTAGATTTCGGGCGCGGCATACATCATGCGTTTGATCTGGGCAAAATCCTTGGAACCTTTTCCCTCGACCATGTAGCAGGCCAGGGTAAAGGGTGCACCACCAAAACCGATCAGCGGCACCTTGTTGGCCAGTTCGCGACGCAGGATCTTGATCGTTTCAATCACATAGGGCACATCCTGTTCCATCTGGGGGATACGCAATTTTTCCACATCGGCCATGCTGCGGATCGGATTCTCGAAGACCGGACCAGGTACGAAATCCAGTTTCATGCCCATCGGCTCGACCGGGGTCAGAATATCGGAAAACATGATCGCCGCATCCACACCCAAGACGTCAACCGGCTGGATGGAGACCTCGGCGGCCAGCTCAGGAGTCTTGCACAGTTCCAGAAAGGTGCATTTGGAACGTACGGCCATGTATTCGGGCAGGTAGCGGCCAGCCTGGCGCATCAGCCAGACGGGTGTACGGTCGACAGGTTTCCCCCAACAGGCATCAAGAAAGCGAGTATTCATAGTATCTCCTGTAGCATGGCCCCGTTATACCGGCAGCCGCTGCGTGTAATATGATGTTTGTTCAGGACAAATTGAACGGGAATTGTAGCGTTAGAAAGGTTAAAAAGTCAATATATTTGAGGTCCGTAGTGGGCAGATTATGCCTCCCGCGTAACGGTAAATTCATGTTCACCCAGCTCCACCCGATCACCCGGATAGAGTTTGCGTCCCCGGCGGGTCTCCGTCTCGCCATTAACCCGGACCTCTCCTTCGGCGATGATGATCTTGGCCTCGCCGCCTGATCCGACGACGTTGACCCCCTTGAGAAAGCTATCCAGCTTGATGTACTCCGTGGTAATGCCAAAGCTCATCTACAAGTTCCCCCTGTTGAAATCGGTCTGTTGCCGGAGAGTAGCACACCCGGCCTTGAAATAGTAGCGTCAGGGCGCCCCACGCAATCCGGCCGTACCCAAAAAATTCGCCAAAAGAGCCTCTGCCGTAGCGCGATAGGGAGCTTGCATGGCGTAAAAATCAGCCAGCAGTTGATCAACCCGGCCGGAGGTGGCCCGGTCCCAGGCGCACCAGTCGCGGATGATCTGCTCCGTCACCTCGGGGTGAAACTGGACACCCCAGGCAAGGTTGCCCACGCGGAAGGCCTGGTGAGGGCAAGCCGCCGAGGAGGCCAGCACGACGCCTCCATCCGGGATATCGAAGCTGTCGTGATGCCACTGGAATGTTTGAAACTCAATCGCCAGCCCCGCAAACAGCCTGTCCTGACAGCCCTCTGTCGTTAACGTCACCGGCAGGCTGCCCAGCTCCTCCCAGCGATTTGACGCAACCCGCGCCCCCAGGGCGGCAGCCAGCAACTGCCCTCCCAGACAGATCCCCAGATAGGGGATGCCGGCGCTAACGACCTGCCGGATGAAGAGCTTCAGATCATATAAAAACGGGTGCCGCTGATCATCATTGGCGCCCATGGCGCCCCCCATGACGATTAGGGCCGAGACATCCCGCAACTCGGGTAACGGCTCCGCGGCGTAGGGGTGGTGCACGCAGTACAGGACGCCCATGGCATCCAGGTTCTCCGTAATCGTGCCGGGCGGCACCTGCGGATCATTTTGAATAATGTGTAACATGATGGTAGGTATCCTTTACCTGTAATCTATTCAGCATCGCAATAACTCCCCCTGTCCCCCTCTTAACTTAAGAGGGGGACGTGAATGGCAACCTTGGCGACGACTCCTTTGTCAGCCGCATCGAAGCGTCCCTCCCCTTAACTAAGGGGAGGACAGGCGGGGTTACGGTTTTCGGCTGACCATACTGAATAGCATCCTTTACCTGAGCGGATAATCGGACATGCGGACAAAGCTGAAACCGCGCCGCTTCAACTCCGGGACGGCCGCGATGATCCCGGCGCCGGTGCCGCTCTCGGGGTGGTTCATGTGACAGAGAATCACGTCGCCCGGCCCCGCCCCCAGCATGGCAGCCTTGACTTGGGCGGCACTGTAGGTCGCCCCGGCATCACCCAGAACGCTGAATCCCGCTACCTGGTGGCCGAGTTCGGCGGCGATCTCCACGGCCACCTCGTCATAATAGGCGGTACCGGAACGATACAGGCGCGGCCTGGTACCGCTGATCGCCGCTATCTTGCGGGCATTCAGCTCGATCTCCTCAACCAGCTCGCCCGCATCCCTGGTCCCTGCGATACCGTAGATCGACCGGCCGCTGACCGAGGCAGGTTTATGTCGCAGACCATGGTTGGCGATCTCGAACAGCGGATTGGCCGCCAAGCGCCGGAACAGCTCGGGATTGGCGTCGATCCAGCGCGCATTAATGAAGAGCGTGGCCGGAATCCGCTCCCGTTCCAAAAAATCCATCAGCCGCATATCGACACCTTTGCCCTTGGCGCTGCCGCAGGCGTCCAGCGTCAGGGCGACAACCTTCTGATCCGTTGCCAGCCGGCTGCGCACACCGGGGATATGTTCGCCCCACTGCGTCGGTTTTCTACCGGAAAAATGCTCTGTTACCCGCTGTTTGACAGCTTCGAGCGTCGAAGGCGTATCGGAAGAGATGGCCTGTGCTGCGGTCAATGCGAGCATCAACGCAACAACTAGAACAGAGCGCTTGATTTTCTCCATGAGTCGTCATCCTCTTATTGTGAGTAGTCGTGGAAATGTAGCACTGTTTGATGCGAGTGAAAAGCCATGTCTGCATTTGTTGTTGACCTGCGTAATCCAGGCACTATGATTCAACGTCCAAGTGAATGTAGTCAGCAACGAAAGGAACCAGCGGAGTATGGAAACCCACATGGAATGCCGCGTCGGCTGCGCGGCCTGCTGCATCGCCCCTTCCATCTCATCGTCGATCCCCGGCATGGAAGCCGGCAAGCCGGCCGGTGAGCGCTGCATCCAGCTGTCGCAGGACAACCGCTGCCGAATATTCGGCAGTCCCCTGCGTCCGGCGGTCTGCAGCAGCCTGCGTCCGAGTTGCGAGATGTGTGGCGACAGCTCGGATGAAGCCATGCTGCGCTTGACTGAATGGGAGCGGATTACCCGGCCGCACACCGGATAGTTTTTACTTTACCTAAAGCATTACTCATAAACCAACCGCCTGCCGCCAGCATCTACGTTTACGTTTAATATCATTTGTGTAAAGAATAAAAAATCTGTATTGTAATCACTGCATTAATGTCCAACCCGATTCCGCCCACTTCTCCACGGTTGAAATAGATATTTGTCAATTTTATTTTGACTAAAAGGTGTCTGCGTGAAAAAGAAAAAGATGATCCTCTCCCAGGAGACGATGGACGTGAGCTTTGTACGCAAGGTCGAGGCCCTGTCCGGCACCTCGGTGCGACGTTGTTTCCAGTGCGGCAAATGTTCGGCCGGCTGCCCCATGGCCACCTTCATGGAACATCCCCCCAACCGGGTCGTACGCCTGCTGCAGCTCGGCCAGTGGCAGCGCATCCTGGCCGGCCGCTCCATCTGGTACTGTGCCTCCTGCGAGACCTGCTCCACCCGCTGCCCCAACAAGGTCCACCTGGCCTCGATCATGGACGCCCTGCGCAAACTCTCCTGGGACGCCGAAGGCGCCTCCAAGGAAAGCTACGTCCAGCTGGCCAACAAACTCTTCCTGCAAAACATCCGCACCTACGGCCGTCAGTACGAGATGCGCCTGGCCGCCGTCTTCAACGTCAAATCCGGCCAGTTCCTGAAAGACCTCATGCTGGGACCCAAGCTGCTCGCCAAGGGCAAGTTGAAAATGTTCCACAAGAAAAACAAAAATATGAGCGAGATAGAAAAGATCTTCAGCCGCATCGAAGAGATGCGCGCGAAGGGCGAAGCGCTGTAAAGGCAGTTTCATGAGTTACCTGAGTCTGGGAGTTTCATGGGCTCAACCCAACAACTCATGTAACTCATGTAACTCATGTAACTCATGTAACTCATGTAACTCATGTAACTCAATAAACTCAAATAACTCATGTAACTCAAAGACCTCTATGAACTCAAAACTCTCATACTCTTACTACCCCGGCTGCTCCCTGCATGCCTCGGCCGGAGAATACGATCTCTCCACCCGCGAACTATTCAAGGCCCTGCACATCGGCCTGACCGAGGTACCGGACTGGTTCTGCTGCGGCGCCACCCCGGCCCATAACGTCGATGAACTGCTCTCCCTCTCCCTGTGCGCCAAGAACCTGGAGCTGGCCGACAAGGTCCCGGGCGATCTGGCCGTGGCCTGTGCCGCCTGTTTTTCGCGCCTCAAGTTTACCCAGCACACCCTGGAAGAGAATGCTGGCAAGCGCAGCCAGGTGGAAAAGGCCATCGACGCTCCGGTCAAACTGGACGGCAAGGTTAAGCACCTGCTGGAGATCCTGGCCCGCGACCTGGGATTGGAACGCTTGGCGGCTGCGGTCAAGAAACCGCTGTCGGGCCTGAAGGTGGCCTGTTACTACGGCTGCCTGCTGACCCGCCCACCCGATGTCCCCAACCTGGACTGCGTCGAGGCCCCGACCATCATGGAGGACGTCCTCAAGGCCGTCGGCGCCGAAACCGTGTCCTGGACCCACCGCATGGAGTGCTGCGGAGCAAATTTCACCCTTTCGCGCCCCGGCGTCGTTATCCAGCTGACCAACGCCATCCTTGATTCGGCCAAGGCGGCCGGTGCCGATTGCATCATGGTCGGTTGCCCTCTGTGCCACGGCAATCTGGACATCCGCCAGAAGGAGATCGAAGGGGTCTACAACACCGATTACAACATGCCGGTCTTCTACCTGACCCAGTTGGTCGGTCTGGCCACCGGCCTCTCCGCCGAGAAGCTGGGACTAAGCGCATTAATAGTCAACCCCATGCCGTTGTTGAAGGAAAAACAGCTGCTGTAAGATCTAACCACAAAGCCACGAAGGACACAAAATATAACCAAAAAACAACATAACCGGGATGAGCGGGATACACGGGATAAAGGCCTTTCGATGTACCCAATAGGTTTAGGTTTAAGCTTCTATCCCGTTCATCCTGTTCATCCTTGTAAAAAACATTTTTGCTTTTGAAGTGCTCCGTGTCTTTGTGGCGTTGTGGTAAACAGATTTACGAGGTTTAAATGTCCAGAATAGGCGTATTCATCTGCCATTGCGGCGAGAACATCTCCCGGACCGTCGACGTCGAGCGGGTTGCCCGTGAAGTCGGGCAGCTCCCCGGTGTGGCCTTCTCCACCGACTACAAGTATATGTGCTCCGACCCCGGCCAGAACCTGCTCAAGAAGGCCATCCAGGAGCAAAAACTCTCCCACGTGGTCGTGGCGGCCTGTAGCCCTCGCATGCACGAGAAAACCTTCCGCAAGGCCGTGGAAGCAGCCGGCCTGAACCCCTTCCTGTGCGAGATGGCCAACATCCGCGAGCACTGCTCCTGGGTCCACGAGGACAGGGAAGAGGCCACCGTCAAGGCGGTCGAGATCGTCGGCATGATGGTCGAACGGGTCAAGAAGAACCGTGTCCTGCCCACCATCACCGTACCGGTAACAAAAAGATCCCTGGTCATCGGCGGCGGCATCGCCGGCATCCAGGCCGCCCTGGACATTGCCGACTGCGGCCACGAGGTCATACTGGTCGAACGGGAACCTTCCATCGGCGGCCACATGGCCCAGCTCTCCGAGACCTTCCCAACCCTGGACTGCTCGCAGTGCATCATGACCCCCAAGATGGTCGACGTGGCCAACCACCCCAAGATCAAGCTCTACACCTACTCGGAGATCGAACTGGTCGAAGGGTACATCGGTAACTTCCAGGTCACCATCAAGCGCAAGGCCCGCTCGGTTGATGAGTCGAAATGCACCGGCTGTGGCGTCTGCATAACCAAATGCCCGGTCAAGAAGATCCCCAACAAATTCGACTGCAACCTGGGCATGCGTCCGGCCATCTATATTCCCTTCCCCCAGGCCGTACCCAACACCCCGGTCATCGACCGGGAGAACTGCCTCAAGTTCAAAACCGGCAAATGCGGCCTGTGTCAGAAGGTCTGCGGCCCGGGCGCTGTTGATTATGAACAAGAGGACAGCTTAGTCGTCGAAACGGTGGGAGCCATCGTGGTGGCCACCGGCTTTGACCTCTACACCATCGACGAGAAGCCGAAAGGCTCCATGATCAAAGGCTACGGTGAATTCGGCCACGGCAAGATCCCGGACGTCATCGACGGCATGACCTTCGAGCGCTTGGCCTCGGCCTCCGGCCCGACCGGCGGCAAGATCCTGCGCCCCTCGGACGGGCGTGAACCAAAACAGATTGTCTTCATCCAGTGCATCGGCTCGCGGGCCCGGGAAAAGGGCATTTCCTACTGTTCCAAGGTCTGCTGCATGTACACCGCCAAGCACACCATGCTCTACCATCACAAGGTCCATGACGGTCAGGCCTACGTCTTCTTCATGGACGCCCGCACCCCCGGCAAGAGCTACGACGAATTCTGGCGCCGATCGATCGAAGAGGAAGAGGCGGTCTACATTCGCGGCATGGTCTCGCGCCTCTACCAGAAGGGGGACAAGATCGTCGTCATGGGCAGTGACATCGCCGTCGGCGTACAGGTGGAGATCGAGGCCGACATGGTCGTCCTGGCCACGGCCGTCCAGCCCCAGAAAGGGGCCGACACCCTGGCCCAGAAGCTGGGCATCTCCTACGACAAGTACAACTTCTACTCCGAGGCCCACGCCAAACTGCGCCCGGTGGAGTGCGCCACGGCCGGCATCTACCTGGCCGGCGCCTGCCAGGGTCCTAAGGACATCCCCGAGACCGTCAGCCAGGCCTCGGCCGCTGCGGCCAAGGTCATGACGCTCTTCGCCAAGGACAAGCTGGAGCGGGAACCGATTGTGGCCCGGGTGCGCGAAGCGGGTTGCGTGGGCTGTTTCGCCTGCAAGAAGGTCTGCGCCTACGGCGCCGTGGAGGAGAAAGAAATCCGCGACCGCCAGGGCAACCTGACCAAGGTCGTGGCCTACGTCAACCCGGGCGTCTGCGCAGGCTGCGGCACCTGCCAGGCCACCTGCCCGTCGAAATCAGTTGAGTTGGATGGGTATACGGATGAGCAGATTGTCGCCATGATAGAGGCACTGTAAAAACAAACCGATTTTACCACGGAGGACACGGAGGAAGAAAAGCGAGGAAAACAAAAAACAAAACGAATTGTTTCTGTTTTACCCTCAAAATCTTTAGGTTTTGATTTTCCTCCGTGTCCTCCGTGGTGAATGCTTTTTAAAAGGATTTGTAATGCACCCTGAAAAAGTTAAACACACCTTCGAACCCAAGATCATCGCCTTCGTCTGCACCTGGTGCACCTATGCCGGGGCCGACCTGGCCGGCACCTCGCGCATGCAGTACCCGTCCAACGTGCGGGTGCTCAAGTTCCCCTGCACCGGCCGTATCGATCCGGTCTTCATCCTCAAAGCCTTTCAGCAGGGTGCCGACGGGGTGCTGGTCTCGGGCTGCCATCCAGGGGACTGCCACTACATCGCCGGCAACTTCCACGCCCGCCGCCGCTTTGCCGTCTTCCGGAAACTGCTGGAGTTCGTGGGGGTCGATCTGAACCGTTTGCAGTTTTCCTGGGTCTCGGCCGCCGAAGGGGGCAAGTGGGTCGAGGTGGTCAGCGACCTGACCGAACGGGTACGTGACATGGGACCGATGACCGAGTTCAAGGAGTTGGCCATGGAAGAACAGTGGTCCGGGGCGATCAACACACCGGAGCTTAAAGAGGCCTACAACCAGATCTAATAACGTAAAGCATTCACCACGGAGGACACAAAGGAACACGGAGGAAAAACAAGGAAAACAAAAGCAAGACAAACTGTTTGGTTTACCCCTAAATCTTTAAGGCTTTGTTTTTGACTTTCCTCCGTGATACTCCGTGTCCTCCGTGGTCGGCTTTTTAAGGAATCTGACTACATGACTCAACCTATCGACACATCCATCTACGCTGCCGTTGGCGAGGCCATCCGGGGCGAGGCGCAGCGCATCCTCTCCAATGGGGAAGTCTCGGCCGTCGTCGGTTATGCCGCCGCCCGCCGCACGGCATCGGTCCAGCCGATCATTATCAGTGACGCTGCCGATGCAGCCAGGTTGATCTTCACCCCGGCCTGCGTCAACAACCTGGCCGTCTACCTGACCAAGGCCAAGAAGGAGATTCCCAAGAGCGGCAGGATCGGGATCGTAGTTAAGGGATGCGACCTGAAGGCCTTGGTGGGGCTGATGGGGGAATCCCAGCTCAAGCGCGAGGATCTCTACCTGATCGGTGTCCCCTGCGCCGGTGTACTCGCTTCAACGGTTCAGCCATCAACGGAGTTGACGGCTGACAACATCGCCGCCAAATGTACGGAATGCGACGCCCACCTGCCCCAGGGGTGCGACTTCCTGCCGGCACAGACCCCGGTCACACCCGAGCTGGAGCACAAATATGCGGTCGAGATCGCCCGTCTGGAGGCACTGACACCCGCCGAGCGCTGGGCCTTTTGGAAGGAACAGTTCAGCAAGTGCATCAAATGCTACGCCTGCCGCCAAGTCTGCCCGTTCTGCTTCTGCGAACAGTGCATCTGTGACCGTAACCGCCCCCAGATGGTGGAAAGCACCCCCCGCCCGGCCGGTAACACCGCTTGGCATATCGTCCGGGCCATGCACCTGGCCGGACGCTGCGCCGGCTGTGCCGAGTGCGAACGGGTCTGCCCGATGGACATCCCGCTCAATCTCCTCAACCGCAAGATGGCCAAGGAGTTGAAGGAGCTCTACGCATACGAGGCCGGTTTCGATGTGCAGGACAAGGGACCGCTGAACAGTTACACCGAGAAGGATGATCAGAGTTTTATAAAATAATAGCTGAATCAAAAGCTGATTTACCACGGAGGACACGGAGGAAAGGCAGAGGAAAATCAAAATCGAAAACGTAATAGATTGGGGTTAATCCAACATCAATTCGTTTTTACCTTGTTTTCCTCGTTATTCTTCCTCCGTGTCCTCCGTGGTAAATAAAAGGTTTTCGAATGCAAAAGTACATCTCTCAAGAAAACTTGAACGCTCTCCTGGACACCCTGATCCAGCAGGGCATCCGCGTGGTTGCCCCGCGCATGAACGCCGGTACACCGCTCTACGAACCGCTCACCAGCGCTGCCGAGATGATCAGCGACCAGCTGCCGCGGCGCTCGGCCAAGGAGGCTTTCTTTCCGGTCTGCGAAACCATCATGTCCTACGCAAAAGAGGGGCAGAAGATCGAACTGAAGGACATCGACCCGTCCCGCTTTCCGGAGACGGTCCTGGTGGGGGTGCGCCCCTGCGATGCCGCCGCCATCCCGGTCTTGGATGCGGTCTTCTCTTGGGACTACAAGGATGAGTTCTTTCTGGAACGTCGCAGGAAAACCACCATCGTAGGCGTGGCCTGCACCCAGGCCGATGACGCCTGTTTCTGCAGCGCCGTGGGACTCTCCCCGGCCGAGACCAGGGGCAGCGACCTGTTTCTGACCCCGCTGGAGGGTGGCGGATATAGTTGCCAAACATACTCGGAAAAGGGTGAGGCGTTGATCAACAGTCACCAAGAGCTGTTCACGGAGCCCAACAGTGCCAAGGCAGTTCCCCTGGCCCAGCCGCAGACGGAGGCCTTTGATCTGAAGCGGGTCAAGGCCTGGCTGGACGGGCACTTCGAGGATCCATCCTGGGATGCCATTGCCACCCGTTGCGTCGGGTGCGGGGCCTGCGCCTTTGTCTGCCCGGCCTGCCACTGCTTCGACATCGTCGACGAAGGGACCGAGAAGGCCGGCAAGCGCAGGAAAAACTGGGATGCCTGCGGTTTCTGGAAGTTCACCCACCACGCTTCGGGGCACAACCCCAGAGATGGGCAGCCCAAGCGTTACCGCAACCGCATCATGCACAAGTTCAAGTACTACGACGACAAGTTCGGACAGACCCTGTGCAGCGGCTGCGGCAGGTGCATCCGTATCTGCCCGGTGGGGATCGATATCGCCCAGATCGTTGAAGAGATCAGCAAGAAATAAAAAAACAGGCTATAGAACACGGATCAAATCTGATTAAACGGATTTTATAGACTAAAATCGATCGGGGACACCTTAAAGTCTTTTTGGTTCACCCCCAAGATCTCTTGGTTTTGTTTCAAATCCGCCTTTATCCGTTCAATCCGTAAAATCCGCGTTCTATTGAATTGGACTGAACACCATGTGTGATCACAGCAACAAAAACATCTACCTCCCCTATCTGGCGACTGTCGCGGAGGTCATCGACGAGACCCCGGACGTACGCACCCTCAAGCTGGTCTTCCAAGATGAGGCCGTCAGGGAGAGCTTCACCTTCCGGGCCGGACAATTCGGCGAGTATTCCGCCTTTGGGGCCGGTGAATCGACCTTCTGCATCGCCTCCTCTCCCACACGCAAAGGGTATATCGAGTGCTGTTTCCGATCCGTGGGAAGGGTGACCGAGGAGTTGCGTCGCCTGGAGGTGGGCGACAGCATGGGGGTACGTGGCCCCTACGGCAATTCCTTTCCGATCGAGGAGTTCTTCGGCAAGAACCTGGTCTTCGTGGCCGGCGGCATCGCCCTGCCCCCCCTGCGGACCCTGATCTGGAACTGCCTGGACTGGCGCGACAAGTTCGGCGACATCACCATCGTCTACGGCGCCCGCACCGAAGCCGACCTGGTCTACAAGCGTGAACTCAAGGAGTGGCAGGAACGTGGGGACGTACGCCTGGTGAAAACGGTCGATCCGGGGGGCGACGGTCCGGAGTGGGACGGTAAAGTCGGTTTCGTCCCGACGATCCTGGAAGAGGCGGCACCTTCGGCCGAAAACAGCATCGCCCTGGTCTGCGGTCCACCGGTCATGATCAAGTTCACCCTGCCGGTGCTGGAGAGGTTGGGCTTTAGCGACGAGCAGGCCTACACCACCCTGGAGAACCGCATGAAATGCGGCCTGGGCAAGTGCGGACGTTGCAACGTGGGCAACGTCTACGTCTGCAAGGACGGCCCGGTCTTTACGGCCAAACAGATCAAGGCCATGCCGATGGAGTTCTGATACGGCTGACGCGCTATAAAACAGATATTCACGAAAGTCCGGGTTAAAAACCGGACTTTTTTATTTTCTACCTGTGAATCTCTTGGCACAGAAATGCGACACATGTATAGTGAGCCATCTTCGCCCCTTCAAATTGGCTATGAATCAATGGCATAGCTGAAGAAGTTGTCCGCTTCGCCACGGCGGTCACGCTTCAGCAGGATACCCGATGAGCAGACCCCGCTCCCTGTCGATAGGCAACCTGATTATTGCACTGATCATCCTGATGACACTCCTGTCCTTGGGAATCATCGCCTATACGGCTGTCCGGCAACCGGCAGTTCGCACAGAGCTCATCTTCGGCGCCGGACTCCTCCTGGCCAGCATGTTTGTCCTGCTGGGCATATCCATCCGTTACTGCAAACGAAACATCCTGGACAAAATTTCTGTTTTGCTGAATGCCACCCAAAAACTCGCCAGCGGTGATCTGACGGCCCGGATCCCCGATCATATGGCTGCCCGTGAACTTGGAGAGCTGGGAGACGCCTTCAATGACATGGCGACCAGGGTACAGCAGGCCAGTGAGGCGCAACGGGAAAGCGAGGAAAAATACCGCGAACTGGTCGAAAATGCCGGCAGCATCATACTGAAACTGGATCACGACGGTACTATTACCTATTACAATGCATACGCCGAACATTTTTTTGGATTTTCCGGCATGGAGCTCCTGGGACACAACGTACTCGATACCATTTTTCCTGAGGTCGAATCCACCGGCAGGAATCTGACGGTGCTGGTCCACAGGATCTGTGCACAACCGGATGCGTATGCCCACACCATCAATGAAAATATCCGTAAAAACGGCGAACGGGTCTGGGTGTCCTGGAACAATCATTCCCTGGCACATGCCGACGGTTCTCCAGCCGGTATTCTCTCGGTGGGACAGGATATCACCCGCCAAAAACGTATTGAAAAAGAGTTGCAGCGGAGCGAACAACGCTTCCGCTCGTATGTGGAAAATGTCAACGACACAATCTTTGCCCTTACGCCAACGGGTATTTTCAGCTATGCCTCTCCCAACTGGAAAGAGACCTTCGGATATGACCTTGAAGAAACCATTGGAAGGTCATTCATACCCTTTATCCATTCCGATGATGTCCCCAACTGCCTGGAATTCCTGAAACGGGTCTTTGAGACAGGCGAGAAGCAGAGTGGGGTCGAGTATCGAATCCTGCACAAGAACGGCAGATGGATCTGGAACAAGGCCAATGGGTCGCTGATTCGCGATATCGATACTGGTGATGCCATATTCATCGGTATCGGCCGTGATATCAGCGAACTGAAAAAAGCGGAGGAGACCATCCGCCAGTCCGAAGAGAAGTTTTCCGCCGCCTTCCGGGCTTCACCGGATGCGATTACCCTGTCACGCCTGAACGACGGACGATACCTGGAGCTCAACAAGGGCTTTACCAGCTTGACCGGCTACCTGCCAAAAGAGGTCATCGGCAAGACCTCCCAGGAAATTGAAATTTGGAATGACCCTCAGGATCGGCTTCAATTTCTTCAAGACCTCAATAAATATGGCATTGTCAAAGACAAGGAATTCAAGCTCAAGCATAAGGATGGTTCCATACGGACCGGGCAAATATCGGCCCGGATCATCGAAATCAACTCCGAGCAGTGCATGCTCGGCATCACGCGTGACATAACGGAACGAGAGTACCTGCAAAACGAACTGATCAAGGCCCAAAAGCTGGAATCAATCAGCATCCTGGCGGGTGGTATCGCTCATAACTTCAACAATGTCCTCACCGGCGTCATCGGCTATATCTCATATGCCAAAAAACACCTGGAGGATACAAACAAGGTCCTCCAAACACTGGAGGCAGCGGAAAAATCTTCCTACCGGGCCGCCGGACTCGCACGACAGCTGCTGACGTTTTCCCAAGGAGATATCCCGATCCGAAAACCGGTTTCCGTGGACGCTCTTGTGGATGAATCGGTGTTACTCTTCCTGAGCGGCTCCAATGTCAAAGGTTCCATTTCCCGCACGTCGCCGCAGATGGTTAATGGCGACAGTCAACAGCTCAATCAGGCCTTCAACAACATAGTGCTCAATGCTATCCAAGCCATGCCGAATGGCGGTTCCTTGGAAGTACGTATCGACAGCGCCCTGCTTGACGACGACAACCGCTATGCGCTGCAGCCGGGCAGGTATGTCAAGATCGTCTTTGAGGACAGTGGCAGCGGCATAAAGCAAGATGACCTGAACAAGGTCTACGACCCTTACTTCACCACCAAGGATAGCGGGACCGGTCTTGGATTAAGCACGACCCATTCCATCATCAGCAAGCATGGCGGGTGCATCGACATCACGTCGGAAGTGGGCAAGGGCACGATTGTTACCGTCCTGCTCCCCTCCTATTCCGATCAAGAGGGGGGTAACGAGCGTAGAAAGGCCGTGGCAAAAATCACCCGTGACAGCAATTCCATCCTTGTCATGGACCATGAGGAGATAATTCGGGAGGGAGTAGCTAACATGCTGAATGCGCGGGGCTATAAGGTAACGACCTGCGCCAACGGCGAAGAGACCTGTACCCGTTACACGGAGGCCATGGCAGCGGGGAAGACATTTGCGCTTGCAATTCTGGAGCTGTCCATTCCAGATGGCATGGGGGGGAAAGAGGCGGCGCTCAGAATCCTTGATCTTGACCCACAGGCGTGCCTGATCGCATCAAGCAGTTACGTGAACAGCGAGGAACTGGCGGAATACGACCAATTCGGCTTTTGCGGATCAATTAACAAACCGTACCGTAGTAGTGAGCTTGCCCGGAGTATAACACGAGCCCTGCAGAACCGTCCCAGGTAACAGGCTACGGTTTGGCACCGAGAAGTTCTTCAATCCGCTTGATATCAAAGCCCTCAATGATGCGCCCGTTAATCATGAACGTCGGGGTAGAGTCCACCTTTGCCCGCTTGGCAATCTCGAACTGCTGTTCCTGAAGCTTGACTCCTTCGGCAGTGACCGTCAGTTTTGGAACGGCATCCATCTTTCCCGACATGACATCATGGTAGGCGCCGGCCTTATCCGTCATGGAAAGAACAAAGCGCGCCTTTTCCCGGGCCTTGGGATGACGGGCAAGCGGATAAAAGAAGACATGGCGGGTTATATCCGTACGCTCTTCAAAATACTTGGAAGCCTTGCGGCAATACGGACAATCGGGATCGGTAAACTCTATCACGGTCTTGGGGCCGGAACCGATCGTAATGGCTTTACCGAAGTCCATCTCTGCCGCAGCCGGACGGATCATGACGGCAGATGCAAACAGTAACACAAGGAAAATTTGTCTGATGATCACGGCTGTTCCTCCAGAGTCAATCTGTCATAGTGTTAGGTAGCAAGATGACAGGGCAGAAGCATGACGAACTCACTGCCGATCCCTGCTCCACTTTCAGCCCAGATGATGCCGCTGAAGCTTTCAACCGCCATCTTGCAAAATGCCAAGCCGAGTCCCGCGCCACCCCTTTCACGGTCAATTGCGTTTTGTGACTGGGTGTAACGTTCAAAGATATGATCCAGGTCTTCGAGAGGTATCCCGCTTCCGGTGTCTTTGACAGCGATACGGACGAAACAGCGCCCCTTGAGAAATCCCGGCGGAGGAAGCACATAGACCGGAATACGGAGGTCGTGGGCCGCGCTGTTCCTGACACACCGGCACGACACCTGGATTTTTCCACCTTCAGGCGTGAACTTCATTGCGTTCACCAGGAGGTTGGCAAGTACCCTGCCCATCAGGCTTCTGTCAATGGCAACGTCGGTCCTGTCCCCATCCGTATCCAAGCTGAGTTCTATACCCACATGCTCGGCGGCCTTGCTGAAACGCTCAACCGCTGCCGTTGCGATCTCCGCCAGACAATGGGGACGAAGCGTGACCGGCATCATGCCCGCCTCGAAGCGCTGTATATCCAGCATATTATCGATCATTGCCACGACCTCGTTGCAACTGTCGATGGCGGATTGCAGATATTCGGCCTGTTCGCTGTTTACCGGGCCGAGACGCCCCTCACGCATGATGTCTATGGAACCGACTACAGCCGTGATAGGATTTTTCAGGTCATGGGAGAGCATGAAAAAGAATTCTTCCTTCTCCTGTTCAAGCCGCTTTTTACTCAGCAGCATCTGCCGGTTGGCAATCCCGCGATCCACACGCTGCAGCATATCATCCAGTAAAAAAGGCTTACTGATGTAATCCACCGCCCCTGACATCATGCATTCCACCACCAGATCCTCACTGCCATGGGCCGTCATCATGATCACGGCCACATCCAGCCCGGCTTCCTGGATCTGATTAAGGACTTCAACGCCACTCGGACCGGGCATCTTTACATCCATAAGCACCAGCGAGAATCCACCCTCCTTCAGCAGTTGCAACGCCACCTGACCGTTTCCGGCCCAGGTGGTGATGTAACCGGAGTCTTCCAGGTGCAGCTTGAGGATGGCCGCAATGTCAGCTTCATCATCGACAATCAATATCCGTTCGGGTTTTTTGGAAACCAACGTCAGAGCTCCTTTCTCTCACCAGCCAGAAACGCCTCGGCCAGTATCAGGTCCTCGGGAGTGGTAATCTTGATATTTTTGTAGTCCCCACGCACCACCCTGACAATCCCGCCACGTCGTTCCACCAGCGAGGAATCGTCGGTCCCCATGAAGCCTTCCTCTTCGGCAGCCCGATAGGCAGCATGGATAATTGCAAAGCGAAACACCTGGGGGGTCTGGGCCTGCCAGAGCATCTCGCGGGGAGGGGTATCGATAATCCTGCCGTCACGGACAGTCTTGATGGTGTCCTTGGCCGGCACCGCCACCAGGGCACCGTCACTGTTTCGGGCCACCTCGATGGACTCTTGCAGCAGCTCTGAAGTAATCAAGGGCCGGACCCCGTCATGAATCAGCACCACGTCGTCGTCAGCCACACGCCCGCGCATGGCATTCAGGCCGTTCATGACCGAGTTTTGTCGTTCGCGGCCACCGGGAACGATCTCAACCACCTTGCTAAATCCGCAGGCAGCCAGCACATGCTCGCGACAGTAGGGGATCTCGTCGACCGGGACAACCAGATAAATGGCTTCGATCAGGGGTGATTGTTCGAAGACCGAAATCGTACGGGCCAGGATCGGCAGACCGTCCAGGTGCAGGTACTGCTTGTTGATGGAGGCCCCCATCCGCTTACCCATTCCGGCGGCCGGTATCAAGGCAAATGCCTTGGATATACTCATAGTGTATCCTTTACAAGGGAAGCGCATACCTCTGCCAGGGATTGAATCAGGATCGGCAGGTCACGGTCCAAGATAGTACGGACGTCCAGCAGAAATCGGTCACGCTGGATGCGACCAATCACCGGCACAGTTGCCCCACGCAATGCAACTTCAATCTGCTGCGCTGAATACCCGGCAATCCCGAGCTCTATCAGGGTAGTCGGCAGCTGCAGCAAGGGAAACGCGCCGCCGCCGGCACTCGATTCTCCCGCATGCCTGACCAGGGTAACCGCATCAGGAAGAGCCCGGCGCAGCCTTCGCAGCAGCGCGTCAGCCCGGCGAGCCAGCTGCGTGGGCGTCATCGTCAACATCCGCAAGGTCGGAATGGTGGCCACTGCCTGACGCTCGTCACGGTACAAGCGCAGGGTTGCCTCCAATGCGGCCAGACTGAGTTTATCCATGCGCAGTGCCCGTAACAGGGGGTGACGTTTCAAGGGCTCAACAAAACGACGCTTGCCGGCAATCAAGCCGGCTTGTGGCCCGCCCAGCAATTTATCCCCGCTGAACGTGACCAGATCGGCACCGGATTCGAGATAGCGCCTGATGCTCGCTTCACCGGAGATGCCGTAGGGAGCGAGGTCAATCAGGCAACCGCTGCCCGCATCCAGCATGACCGGTATGCCGCACTCTTGCCCCAAAGCGGACATCGCGGCAATCGAGGCGTCAGCGGTAAATCCTACAATGGCGAAATTGCTGGTATGTACCTTGAGCAGCAGAGCCGTCTCATCCGTTATGGCGCTCCGAAAATCCCGGATATGGGTACGATTGGTGGTGCCGACCTCGACCAGCTTTGCGCCGCTCTGTCGCATCACATCCGGGATACGGAACGACCCGCCGATTTCCACCAGTTCACCACGCGAGATGATCACCTCACGCCCCTGGGCCAGTGAAGAAAGGGCCAAAATCACGGCAGCAGCGTTGTTGTTGACGACCAGGGCAGCTTCCGCACCGGTCAGTTCGCAGATCAGCTCCTCGACATGGGCGTAGCGTGAGCCGCGTTCGCCGCTTTCCAGATCATATTCCAGATTTGAATAGCCGGTCGAGATTCTCTCAATGCCCTGGAGCGCCTCTACGGCCAGGGGCGAACGCCCCAGATTGGTGTGCACCACAACGCCGGTTCCATTGATCACGGCCTGCAGACTGGGCTTGGAGCGAGCCGCCAGTTCGGTGGAAACCAGGTTGCTGATCCGGGTCGGGTCAAGTGCGGCAGTAGCAGCACCATTCCTGACCTCTTCACGCAGTTGTTCAAGCACCGTGCGAACAGCGGCCAGCAGCACCGGACGGGGATACTTCTCAAGCAGGCCCGTCATCTGCGGCCAGCCGATGATCCGGTCCACCTTGGGAATCTCTTGCAACATGTTTTTAACACGTTCAGCCATATCCATGCACCTACTATTGCTTTCAGACAAAAGATAACATCAAAGTCGGTGCGGAGTGCGGCGTCGCTGACGCAGATGATGCCACGTTGAGGAGCCCGAACGATTCAATGACAAATTGATCGGCACAACCTGCGGGGATGATCATGACGGTCCCTAACCCCGGAATATTAAATGTCTATCTGCAACTCCGCCCGTTGGGATGCCGTAACCCCGCCATCCAGCAGCACCCGACCGCCATATTCGGCATTCTTGCGCACCAGCATTTCGGCAGTTTCGGCATCCCTCCTGCGAAATGCTTCAATAATCTTCTCATGTTCCTGGACGGCGATTTTCATCCTGCCCGGCAGGCTGAGCGACATGAAACGCAGTCGTTGGAAGCGTGTCACAACGCTGGTGATCAGCTCGCGCAGCCTTTCATTATCAGCCGCCCGGATGAACATGTCGTGAAATTCGTTGTGGATCTTGAAAAACGACTTGATATCATTGTGATCCGCCAACTCCGAGAGCCGATTGTTATTGGCCTGCAATCTATCCAGATCCCTGTCGGTCAACTTATAACAGGCCTGGCGTGCCGCATACCCCTCCAGAATACTTTTGATGGCATAAAAATCCTCCACATCCTTCTGGCTGAACTCGCTGACCACGGCACCGCGACGCGGAATGACCGTCAGATACCCCTCGGATTCCAGCTGACGGAACGCCTCACGGATCGGAGTGCGGCTGATGCCATAACGATCAGCCAATTCCGGCTCGGAAACTCTGCTGCCAGCTTTGAGTGAGCCTGAAATGATTGCGTCTCGAATATGTTCCAGGATTTTTTCACGCAGGGTAAGGTGTTTTTCTATGGTTTTTTTCATTATGGTACAGCTCCAGGGCGAAGTTTGGTACATTGTATACAGTATGCAATATTTGTCAATTGCACCCGCAAACTTTGTCGCAATCACACTCGCGGGAACAGTTCAAACACGCTTGCAGACATAATCGCGCTTGAATTTTGCGGTCCCAGCAGGTAATCTGCGTCAATCATGGATCCGGTCAGACACCTGAAAATATCGATGGTTGTGCTTTTTCTGCTCATGTTCATGGGAACGGCAGGCTACATGAGCATCGAGGGGTGGCGTTTCATCGACTCCCTCTACATGACCGTCATCACCCTCGGCACCGTTGGATTTGAGGTTGTCAAACCGCTCAGTGATGCCGGTAAACTGTTCACCATCGTTTTGATCATCTTTGGCGTCAGCGTATTGGGTTATATTGTCGGCAGCCTGGCCCAGATCATGTTTGAAGGGCAGATTCAGCGGATCATGGGGAGGAAGAAAGTGGAAAAAAAGATTAACGCGCTTTCCGAGCATTACATCATATGCGGTTTTGGCCGTATCGGCTCATTGATCTGCAAAGAATTCCAAGCCAACCGCCTCCCCTTCGTGATCGTAGAGAAGGACATCGAAACGACTGAAAAACTGGATGAAGATGGCTATCTGCACCTCAAGGGCGATGCCACCCTGGACGAAACCCTCCTCAAGGCCGGCATCAAGCGCGCCAAGGGTTTGATATCGGTCGTCACCTCAGACACGGAGAACGTCTATATCGTCCTGACCGCCCGCGGACTCAACCCCGATCTTTTCATCCTGGCGCGCTCCGGCGAAGAGGGCTCTGACATCAAGCTCAAACGTGCCGGCGCTAACAAGGTTGTTTCCCCCTACATCATCGGTGGCAGCAGAATGGCCCAGTCGATTCTGCGACCAAACGTGGTCGATTTCATCGAGATCGCCACCGGCAGCGAGCATATGGATCTGCAGATGGAAGAGATCACCATTCCAACTCACTCGGCGTTTTGCGGCGAAACCCTGGTTAGTTCCGGATTTCGCAAGGAAATCGGCGTGATCATCGTCGGCATCAAGAAATCCCACGGCAAAATGGTCTTCAATCCACACTCCCAAGCCAAGATCGAAGGCGACGACACCCTGATTGTCCTGGGCGAGCCGGGTTCAATTGCAAAATTAGAGGATCTGGTGGACCGGACCTCAACAGATGCGATCATACAAAAGCATCGGAAAGACCAGGCCAATGCACTCTAATCTCCATGCCCACGTCCCCTATTCCCGGCTTTCCGAGAACCTGGAATATGTTGTTGCCAACCGGATCAACCCGGAGCTGTTCTTTTCGGCACCGGCCCTGGATCAGGTCGTCTGGGAGGAACTGGCGGCCCAGGCCCATATCCTCCACGAGGCGGGCCTGGCAACGACCATTCACGCTCCCTTTCTGGACCTGAATCCCGGTGCCATCGACCCGTTGATTCGTCAAGTTACGCATACACGATTCCAGCAGGTCTTTCAGGCGGCAGAGATACTCAAACCACGGGTCATCGTTTTCCACCCCGGGTATGACGATCTGCGTTACGGTGGCAGCCGGCTGGATTGGCTTAAAAACAGTATCGATTTCTGGAAGGAATTTGTCCCCCGCGCCAAGGAAACGGGCAGTATTATCGCCGTGGAAAACATTTTCGAGAAAGAGCCATCCACGCTCCGTGCCCTTCTGGAAGCGATAGATGACCCCGGGTTCCGGCACTGCTTTGACGTGGGACACTGGAACATGTTCACCAGCGTCACGCTGGAAGAATGGTTTGCCGACCTCGGCCCGTTTATAGCCGAAGCGCACATCCATGACAACCATGGCCAAGCCGACGAGCACCTCCCCCCCGGCGAAGGGCAGATCGATTTCAAACTGCTGTTCGCCCTGCTCGAACGCCATGCGCCGGACGCGGTCCAGACGATCGAGGCCCATACGCTCGAACGCATGGAACGGGCTCTCAAAACCCTCAAAAAACACCTCCCCACATTATAAGAGGAATGCCGTGTCAGAGAAGATCCTTGTAACCGGTGGCTGCGGCTATATCGGCAGCCATGTAACCCGTCAGCTCACCGAATCGGGGCGGAAGGTCGTGGTCTATGACAATCTTTCCACCGGCTTTCGCGATGCGCTTACCCAGGGGGAAGAGCTGATCGTGGGCGACCTGTCCGACCGGGAGACCTTGGATGCGGCATTTCGGGAGCACCGCTTCACGTCCGTGCTCCATTTTGCCGCCGCGATCATCGTCCCGGAATCCGTAGCGCTTCCTTTGAAATATTACGGCAACAACACCCGTAACACCCTTGGTCTGCTGGAGAGCTGCGTCAAACACAAGGTACAGCGCGTCATTTTTTCCAGCACTGCCGCAGTCTACGGCTTTCCCGATGGCGGTGTGGCCTCCGAAGAGAGCGCTCCTGCCCCGATCAATCCTTACGGGACATCAAAACTGATGAGCGAATGGATGTTACGGGATGTTTCCGCTGCCCACGGGCTGCAGTATGTGGCATTGCGCTACTTCAACGTGGCCGGTGCCGACCCGCAGGCACGCATGGGGCAACGTACACCTGAAGCAACCCACCTGATCAAGGTCGCCTGTCAGGCGGCCCTGGGACTTCGGGAACACGTCGCTATCTACGGTACCGATTACCCGACCCCTGACGGTACCGGCATTCGTGACTACATTCACATTGAAGATCTGGCCTCGGCCCATCTGAGCGCCCTGGAGTACCTGAAAAAAGGGGGCCGCCCCACCGCCATGAATGTCGGTTATGGCCGTGGCAGCAGTGTACGCCAGGTACTGGAAGTGGTGCGGGAGGTAAGCGGGGTGAATTTCAAGACCATCGAAGCCGACCGCCGGCCGGGTGACCCGGCCTCACTGGTTGCACAAGCTGACAGAATCGGACAGTTGACCGGCTGGCAGCCACGCCATGCTGATCTGAGGTCCATCGTAGCCGATGCATGGCGTTGGGAGAGCAAACTGGCAGGGCGCTGATCCGTACCTGACAGCATGATTTGTTTCGCAGTTGCACAAGAAAAAGCCCACCATGTTGTTCGGTGGGCTTTCTTTTTTCGGTTATTATACCCTGTTCGGGTTGTTCTCCGATTGCTTGTGCAATCGGGGTAATTATATTTCCTATTTCAGATAAAAACCTGGTGGAGTGTCTTCCATAAGAACCTGCAAACCTCCTTTTGGTGATCTCTGTTTCTTTCCAGCTGAGTAAACTATAGCACCCCAAAAGTGAAAAAACAGTCTATCTCAAAAAAAAATCTACGAGTATACTGGGAAACTGTGCCCCGCGTGCAGGTATATACCTAGCTTGAACCCGTTAAGAGTATTGGCCCACTCCAAAGTATCCGCCTACGGGATCGGCCACCCGCTTTCAAAGCCTTCCGGAAAGAAATTCTCCCTGGTCCGGTTGTAATAGCCGAACTGCAATCGGGGAAACTCCTTCTTCAAGCGCTGCAACAGTTGGTACATACCGATCCCCTTTCCCACCACTCCCATCGCTTTATTGTAGTAGTCAGGGTCAATCGACAGATTTCGCATCTGAATCATGTCGATACCCGTATCCGCCACAAAGCGCAACAACTCCTCCACCTCTTCCGGGGCATCGGAGACCCCCGGTGAGACCAGGTAATTGATCATGGTGAAGCGCTTATTTTCCTTAGCACATGCTACTGAACGCTTTACATCGGAAAATGTGTATCCTTTCGGACGATAGTAGCGGTTGTAGATGTCTTCCCTGACCGAGTTCATCGAGAAACGAAACGAATCCATCCCGGCATCGCATAACAGCTGTATCCGATCGGGTAACGAGCCGTTGGAATTAAAATTGACCGTACCGCGCGAAGTCGCCTTCTTCATACGCCGGGTGGCCTCTGCAATGGTATCGGCCTGCAGAATCGGGTCTCCCTCGCACCCCTGACCATAGGAGACAATCGCCTGCTCAGCCTGTTCCAGGTGTGGCACGGCAATTTCACATAGTTCTTCCGGGGTCGGGACAAAGGCGATCCGGTCATGATTCGAAGGGCAGCATTCAGCGGCTTGCAAACTGATACACCCCAGACAGGCCGAGTTGCAGACCGGGGAAGTGGGCAGCGGCGCTTCCCAGCGTCGATAAAACAGATTCTTGGCGGCGAAGCAGTGATAATCCACCGCACAGCGCGACAACTGCTCCAGCAGGCGGTTGTTCGGCATCTCCCGCAGCATCTTCCGGACCAGCGGGTCCAAGGTGCGGTCGTCGTAATTGCAAGGGTTCCAGTTGCTATTATTGTCAACCTTGCTCGCCGCCACAACGAAACAGTCACGTTCCTCATCCCATCCCACGGCCGTGTAGGACCAAAGCGGAAGATGGGTCTTCTGATTCGGATATACACAGGCCGGCAACAGAGTTCTCAGATATCCGGGGGCCATGAAGGCGGCCACGGCCTGAATCGGTTGCCTCTTGCGGCCGGATGCAATTTCTTCCACGGCAGTAAACGATTTGCTTTTATTATCCCAGGCGATGGGCGGCATTGCAGGCATGGTAAAAAGCCTACTGTCCTCCGGCAACGGGATCAGCTCCACATCGCTGGGCAAGACCGACACAGTGCCGTTCATCCCGGCCATGCACAATTCTGGGTGATCGAAAATATTTCCTTTGGAATCCGCATACACCATTTTGGGAAGACGTTTGCTCACGGTAAATCCTCGCATCGTTTGATATCGCTCCAGAGTCGGCAGGCTAACTTGGCCGCTCTGTTTCGCCTATAGGGTGTACCATTTTGCACCTGAAAAGTCTCCTCTTAGTACCGATGAGACAATTTCCCATACAACAAAACGTCCCTTGCTTCGCAGGACAAAGAAGCGGGTTGCACAACCTGACGCCATGCAACCCGTTTATGTTCCTGTGATCAATCTCAGCCAGCACTTATCGCATCATTCATTGCCACGATCGCTTTGCTATTCGATGGAGGAGCGGATTCGTACCCGATCGCCAACGTGATAGCGGGTCTTGGTGCGAAACTCTTCACCGCTTTCGACGGTCACAATGTAGCCATCAATCACGTCTTTTTCTCGTTCAACATAACTGATCCGGTCTCGTGGGTAACATTTTGTGCCGCGGGTCATATTCTGCCCGGTTACGGCTCCGGCGACAGCCCCAAGCGCCGTCATGGCGGCATTCCCCGACCCTTTGCCAAACTGGTTCCCGATCAGCCCCCCGGCCACGCCTCCCAGAATTGCGCCACCAACACCCCGGTCATCCTCACAGACTTCTTCCCGTGTAGTGATCGGCTCGCGGATGGTGATCGTTCTAAACACCTCGCGCACATTGGTAACGGTCGCCAAAGATACCGACACCCCCTCGGCAAAGGCAAACGTGCTCGAAAAAACGACACTAGCAGCAATCAGCAATCTAATTGTTTTCATAATATTCCTCCGATTTGGTTGTTTACGAGAGTTCGGCCCTTATACCATCCGGGGCACAGGTAACTTTCCATGAATCAAGTATATACAAAACTATATATCTTTCAAAGTGCGATCAGAGTGGGCTGCATGAATCAATACACAGAGAGCAGAAGACAAAGCGGATCAGCAATCCACCAAAAGATGTCATCTAGCACACCAGAGCTAACCACACAATCCACTACAATGGCGCCTCATGCAAAAAGCCCTTGATTTCTCAAGGGCTTTCGTCAATTGGTGGAGGTGGCGGGAATCGAACCCGCGTCCGAAGAACCTACGATCTGAATTACTACACCGTTAGTCAATTGCTCGATTTAACCGGTGTGCTGCGCATTTGACAAAACAGCATACCGGCGGTCCCGTTGATCTCGGGATGCGCTACGGGCGTCGCGCATCCCTATCCGGTAGTGAATGACGCCCCCGTTGTACCACCGGCATCTTCATTGGGGGCGCCTGTTAAGCAGCTAGTGCAACAGGAGTGTTATAATTGTCGGCAATTAAGCCGTTGCAGGTTTATTAAGGTCGGCCGCCTGCCCCGACCCGGTGCAATCCAGAAATTCACTTCCCCGTCGAAACCTTTACACCCCCTTGAAAAATAAGAAAACTTCTAATCAGGTTCAGGCAACATACCTCTCAACCTGTAATCTGTTACCTCTTCCTGCATCTCAATCCCTGTTTCTCGACTTCATCACCTGCGATATCTCGCGCTGAGTATCCTTCTTCTTCATGTCTTCCCGTTTGTCGTACATCTTTTTGCCTTTTCCAAGTCCGATCTCGACCTTTACCAAGCCATCCTTGAAATAAAGACGCAACGGGATGGCCGAGTAGCCCTGCTCCCGGATGCGGCTATAAATCTTGTCTATCTCCTTGCGGTGCAGCAACAACTTGCGGTTGCGGTCAGGCTGGTGGTTCTGGCGGTTACCGAAATCGTAGGGCGATATGGTGAGATTATGGAGATAGGCCTGGCCATCGCGCACCAGCATGAAAGATTCATTCAAACTGGCCTTGCCTGCCCGCAGGGACTTGACCTCCGTCCCTTGCAGCACCATGCCGGCCTCCAGTTTTTCTTCAATGAAGTAATCGTGGTAGGCCTTTTTGTTATTGCAGATCAGTTTCTCACCCATAATAGCTTCATATCATAGCAGAACGGACCTGCAAAGGAAATGCAATCTTTCGCTGCACAAATCTTTCGGCGTTTTCATGCAACCGTGCAACCCGATTGGGGCGCCATTCGGCAATTGACAAAATGCCATTTCAGGTCTATAAACAAGCAGATATCCTCGTTAGCAGAGGCGTTTGCACAAACACAGGCTACTGCCCAAAAATGTCGAAAGACGCCAATGGGTAGACCAGGTATTGTCGGATTAAGGCTTTACCTAAGGTAGCTGGTTCATTCAACCTACGTTGTGCACTGCCAAAAGTCAACCAGAGAGGAAGATGCGCCTTGCAGTGTCCAAGGGTCTTCCTCCGAAGACCCTTTTTTATTGGCGTGCCAGATACATTGTCTTTATTTTTAAAACAGATATCTTAACAGGCTAATTCTTCCGCTAAATCCCATTCACCCTTCGACAGGCTCAGGGCGAACGGGCTTTAGCTTCGTAACTGTTTAATCTTCCGTTCGTGGTGAGCTTGTCGAACCATGAGCGGAAGATTAGCCCTATTCAGAAATAGGTATGATTTCGTTTAGGAACTTATCCGGTTAATCCGGGCGGGACAGGCGTACATGACCTCGGAATTCAATGAAATATACCTGAGCGCGGTTCTCGGAAAGACCGTGATCAACAGCAAGGGAGAAGCGCTCGGAGTCCTGCGGGATCTGATCATGGTTCCCGGTGAGGTCTTTCCCGAGGTCTCGCACATCGTATTCAAGTCCCGCAAGGGATTCAAGACCCTGCCCTGGTCCCAGGTCGCGCTCTTCACCCATGTGGTCATCTCATCCGTCGGGACCCATCCTTCCGGTCTCATGTCGCACGAACCTTCCGACACGGAGATTTTGGTCAAACGAGACCTGCTGGACAAGCAGATCGTCGATGTAGACGGCGCCAAGGTCGTCCGGGTCAACGACATCAAACTGGGTAACCTGAACCAGAAGCTATGTATCTTCTCGGTCGATATCGGTTTCCGCGGCCTGCTGCGCCGTCTGGGCTACGAGCGCTTCGGTGAAAAGGTCGCTCAGGCGCTGCACAAGGATATCCCCCATGCCGAGATCAGCTGGGAATACGTCCAGCCCCTGGAGATGCGTTCATCCAGTCTGGCGCTCAACATTGCCCGCAACCAGCTCAATGAACTGCATCCGGCCGATTTGGCCGATATCATCGAGAACATCCCCATCCAGAATATCCGTACCGTTCTGGACTCCATCGATGCTGAAACAACCGGCGAGACCCTCTACGAACTCGAATCCGAGATGAGGAATGTGGTCATCAGCCAGATGGACAGCGAGGAGGTCTCGGACATCCTGGAAGAGATGGAACCGGACGAGGCCGCGGACGTGCTTTCCGACCTGCCGGAGCAGCGGGCGCAGGAACTGCTGGAGATGATGGACCAGGAAGATGCCGAGGACATCCAGGAACTGTTGGAGCACGAAGAGGATTCCGCCGGCGGCCTGATGAACCCCGAATATTTCCGCCTCTCGTCGGACATCACGGTCGGACGGGCTCTGGAAATCTTCAAGGAATGCGCCAAGGAGATCGAAACCATTTTCTATGGTTATGTTGTGGATGCGGATGATCGCCTGGAGGGTGTCGTCAGCCTGAAAGGGCTGTTGTTGACACCACCCGAAACACACATCACCGATATGATGGAAGAAAACGTCAAGACCGTACCGATTGATGCCGAAGCGGAAGACATGCTGGAGACCCTGGCCAAGTACGACCTGATCGCGGTACCGGTTCTGGACGAAAACAATCGCATGGCCGGCATCGTCACGGTCGACGATGTCCTGGCTCACTACCTTCCGTTGATACTCAAGACCAAGCGCCGTTAGAGAAGAGAAGTCATGTCAATCTTCAGCAGTATTTCCTCATCCCGCTTCCTCAAACCAGTCAAGGGGATCAACACCAGAAACATCATGCTGTTTCTGGCCATCCTAGGACCGGGGATCATCACGGCCAACGTGGACAACGATGCCGGCGGCATCACCACCTACTCACTGGCGGCGGCAAACTACGGCTATGCCATCCTCTGGATGATGATTCCCACCACGATCGCGCTGGTGGTGGTTCAGGAAATGTGCGCACGCATGGGCGCCGTAACCGGCAAGGGGCTTTCCGACCTGATTCGTGAGTCGTTTGGTGTCAAGGTCACCTTTTACGTCATGATCGCCCTCTTGCTGACCAATATGGGCAACTCCATCTCCGAGTTCGCCGGCATCGCCGCCAGCCTGGAGATCTTCGGCATCAACAAATACATTTCCGTACCGATCTGCGCAATTCTGGTCTGGTTGCTGATTGTCAAGGGCTCCTACAAGGTCGTGGAAAAGGTCTTTCTGGTGGCCTGCCTGGTCTACATCGCCTACCCGATCGCCGCCTTCATGGCCGGACCGGATTGGAATATCGTCCTGAAAGCATCCGTTACCCCCACCTTCAAATCCGACAGCGCCTACCTGATGACCCTGATCGGCATCGTCGGTACGACCATCGCCCCCTGGATGCAGTTCTATCAACAGGCAGCAGTTGTTGAAAAGGGGATCACGGCCGAGCAATACAATTTTTCACGGATCGATGTCATCTTCGGATGCATCATGGCCATCGTGGTAGCCTTCTTCATGATGGTTGCCTGCGCTTCCACCATCCACATTCATGGACTGAAAATCGAAACCGCCGCCGACGCGGCCATGGCGTTGAAACCGCTGGTAGGGAATTATGCCTCGACGCTGTTCGCCTTCGGACTGTTCAATGCGTCGCTGTTTGGCGCATGTATCCTGCCGCTTTCCACGGCCTATTACATCTGCGAGGGGATGGGGTGGGAGTCGGGGGTCGATAAGGATTTTGAGCAGGCGCCCCAGTTTTTCTGGCTCTTCACGGCCATCATTGCCATCAGCGCAATCCTGATCCTGATTCCCAACGCACCGCTGATGACCATCATGTTCATCTCACAGGTCGTCAACGGGGCCGTGCTGCCGTTCGTCCTGTTTTTCATGATCATACTGATCAACGACAGGAAACTGATGGGTGACTATGTCAACGGACCAGTATTCAACATCATTGCCTGGCTGACGGTTGTGATCATGATCCTGCTGACGATTGTCATGACCCTGGACATGGCCTTTCCGGGGTTGATGAAAAGCGTGATGAAGTTCTGATCACTTCAGATTGACGGTGATACCCGCTTTGCGGGCATTCTCCACCTGCTGATTGTACTGTTTTCTCAGTTCATTGAACTGTTCAAACAACTTACTGCGTTCGGAAAGAAGAGCATGCATATGTTCTTTATCCGAAGTTTTACTCTTCACAACGGCGTCAATCTCGTCAATCCGTGTTCTGATCGCCAGCATGGCTGCTTCACGCTCGCTAAATTCCTGTTTCCACTGGTCGTAGCTCTTACCGCCGAAATTCCCCGTGGATGATTCCGGTTTTCCGGAAGTCGTATTCTTTGAAGACTCCCCCGGTACCACCTTGGATCCGCTTGTCGGTGAGACTGACTCCGTTTGGACAGGTTCCGAGGTCATGTTTCCCCGTTTGCCCACGCTCTTGCGATATTTCTTCGGGACACGTGAGTAATCCTCAGTAAAGTTATAGGTACCGTTCTCATCAACCCACGAGTAGGTTTCAGCCATCAGCGGAGCAGCCCATACCAAAAATCCGGCAAGTGCAATCAGTACTTTCATCATGCCCCCCATCCTTGTGTCAGGTTATCCCGGAGGCCAGGCAAAGCTGCGCCCCGCCAACAAGTGAAAATGAATGTGAAAGACCGATTGTCCGGCGCCGGCACCGTTATTCTGCACCAGGCGGAAGCCGGACTCGGCATACCCCTTCTGCCGGGCGATCTCGCCCGCTTTTCTGAAGATGTAGCCGATCAGATTATCGTCCGCCGCGCTCATATCGAGACAGTTTTCAAAATGTCTTTTGGGAATACAGAGCAGGTGCAGCGGCGCCTGGGGGGTAATGTCCTCGATCACCAGCATCAGATCGTCTTCAAAGACCTTTTTTGATGGGATCTCTCCCCGGATGATCCTGCAAAAAATACAATTATCCACGCAAACCTCCCTACAGTACTCTATTCGAATAGGCAGAAGCGGCCCTGGATCAGGCTTCGGGCAACTCCAGAAGAATCAGGAATTCCCGGTTGCCGTCCGCACCGGTGATGGGCGATTCACACACGCCTGCTGCGAACAGCCCCATTTCTATCGCGGTCCGGCGGACAGCCTCAACAACCCGTTCATGTGCGGCCGGATCGCGAACGATGCCCCCTTTGCCTACCTCACCTTTGCCCACCTCGAACTGCGGCTTGATCAGTGCGATAATACGTCCACCCGGCTTCAGCAGATTAACGGTGGCCGGCAAGACCTTGGCCAACGAGATAAATGAGGCATCGATCACCGCCAAATCGGGCAGGGTATCGAGCTGTTCCGGCAGCAGGTGGCGGATATTGGTCTTTTCCATACTGACAACGCGCGGGTCCTGTTGCAGCTTCCAGGCCAGCTGGCCGTAGCCCACATCCACCGCAAAGACCTTCAGAGCCCCGGCCTGCAGCAGACAATCGGTAAAACCGCCGGTGGAGGCCCCCACATCGATTGCCACCCGTCCGCTGACATCGACGCCAAACTCGTCCAGGGCCTTTTTCAGCTTGAGTCCCCCCCGACTGACATAGGGGAGCACATCGCCCTTGATGCGGATTTCCACATCGCCCGCCACCTGGCGACCGGCCTTATCGACGGCGTGATCGCCCACCACCACCTGACCGGCCATGATCAAGGCCTGGGCCTTCTCTCGGGAAGGGGCCAGGCCGCGTTCCACCATCAGCTTGTCAAGGCGCTGCTTTTCCGCCATTACGCCACGAGCTCGGACTTTACGAAGAGCGACTTCAGCCAGTACCCTTCGGCTTCGATATTCTCACGCCCGCCTTCCTCGCGGTCCACCAGGGTGACGATGCCGAGCACCTTCAGGCCCTCTTCCTCTGCGCGGCGAACCGCCTTCATGGAAGAGCCGCCGGTGGTAACCACATCCTCGACGATGACAACCCGTGTCCCGGCAGGCAGGTTCTTACGCCCTTCCAGCCATTGACCGGTGCCGTGTCCCTTGGGTTCCTTGCGGATGATGAAGGCGTGCATCTTCTGTCCGGCCAGCAGGGCAGCGATGGAGGTTGCGGTGGCGATCGGATCGGCCCCCAGGGTGATGCCGCCAACCGCCTGAACACCTTCCACGGCCTTGATCGCCTCGTAGAAGAGTTTGCCGGTCAGATAGCCACCTTCGGCGTGCAGGGTGGTCTGCTTGCCGTCAAAGTAGAAATCGCTTTCCCTACCCGACGCCAGCTTTACCAAACGTTTTTCATAGGACAGTTCCAGAATGATCTGTTTAAGTTTTTCCCGATCGGTCATTTTATTTTTGCTCCTCCTCGAATAATCCCATCTGCGGCAGCTCCGCAGGTTTGGGGAATGCAACCGGATAATCTCCGGCAAAACAGGCCTTGCAGAAATTGGTGTTATTGAGCCCTACAGATTGCATCAAGCCCGCTTCGGACAGGTAGCCCAGGGAATCGGCCGTGATATAGCGGCAGATCTCTTCATTGGTATGGGACGAGGAGATCAGTTCCTTGCGATTGGGGGTATCGATACCGTAATAACAGGGGTAGCTGGTGGGAGGCGACGAGATGCGCATGTGCACCTCCTTGGCCCCGGCGGCACGGACCATCTTGACGATTTTGCGCGAGGTCGTGCCGCGCACGATCGAGTCGTCGATGACTACCACCCGTTTGCCCTTGAGCAACTCCCGCACCGGATTGAGCTTGATCTTGACCCCGAAGTGGCGGATGGATTGGGCCGGCTCGATAAAGGTCCGTCCCACGTAATGGTTACGGATCAGCCCCAACTCGAAGGGGATCCCGGACTCCTCGGCATAGCCCATGGCGGCCGGCACACCCGAGTCGGGCACGGCGATGACCACATCGGCGTCGACCTGGTATTCGCGGGCCAGCTGGCGCCCCAGTTCCTTGCGGGTCAGGTAGACATTCTTGCCGAAGATCGTGGAATCGGGACGGGCAAAGTAGACGAACTCGAAGACGCAGGGGGTCGGAACAACCTTTTTAAAGGGGAACAGCGACTCGATGCCGCCATCCGTATTGCAGACGATCATTTCGCCCGGTTCGATCTCGCGGACGAACTCGGCCTCGATCAGATCCAGGGCACAACTTTCCGATGCCACCACCCACCCGTCACCCAGTTTACCCAGGCAGAGCGGTCGGAAACCGTTGGGATCGCGCACGGCAATCATGCGGCTCTCGGTCAGAAACAGCAGACAGTAGGCGCCCTGGATGCGGTTCAACCCCTCCACGATGCGATCGACCAGCGAATTGGTGCGGGCCACGGCCAGCAGATGAATGATGATCTCCGTATCCATGGTGGTTTGGAAGATCGAGCCGTAGGCCTCCAGCTCGGCCTTGAGCAACTGGGCGTTGACCAGGTTGCCGTTGTGGGCCACGGCAATCGAACCACGGGAGTAATCGACCATGATCGGTTGCACGTTCTTTTCCACCGAGGCCCCGGCGGTGGAGTAGCGTACATGTCCAATGGCCGATCGACCGGGCAGCTTCTTGAACACATCCTGGTTACCGAAGACATCGGCCACCAAGCCCATCCGCTTGTGAGCATGCAGCGTGCTGCCGTCGGATGAGACGATGCCGCAGCTCTCCTGCCCGCGATGCTGCAGGGCGTACAGCCCGAGATAGGTCAGGTTGGATGCCTCGGGGTGGTTGTAGACTCCAAAAACTCCGCATTCTTCTTGGGGACGTGACAGTTTCATAGTAGGTTCTTCCTCACATAATCTGCTGCATTCTTGTACAGGATCAGGCCATCGCCCTCTTCCGGCAACTGTTCGCGTGTCCAGCGGGGATGCTGGGTGTAGTGGACAAATGCCTCGGGATGGGGCATCAGTCCCATCAGGCGGCCGGTCGGATCGCAGATACCGGCGATGGCGTTGATGGAGCCATTGGGGTTGGCGGGGAACTCCATGGTCGGCGCGGCATAGTCGGCCTGGGAATACTTGAAGACCGCCAGGTGCTCACGCTCGATACGTTCCAGGGTCGCGGCCGAGTCGCAGAGGAACTTCCCCTCGCCGTGGCGCATGGGCAGGTAGATGCCCTTCTCGATCCCCCTGGTAAACACGCTGGGCGAGGCCGGATCGGCCTTCAGATAGGTCCAGCGGTCCTGGAAGCGGCCGCAGTCGTTATGGGTCAGGGTCACGGACTGTGTCAGGTACTCACCGTCAAAACCGGGCAGCATGCCCATCTTGACCATCAGCTGAAAACCGTTGCAGACCCCCAGGATCAGCTTGCCCGCCTGAATGAAGCGGCTGAACTGTTCGACCAGCTTTTCACCCGTTCCGTCCACGCTGGCATGTTTCAGGCGATTGGCCTGGGCCTTGGCGCTCCCCAGGTCGTCGCCATCCAGGAATCCGCCGGTCAGATTGAGGAAGTGGAAATCATCCAGCCGGACCTCGCCGGAGAGGATCTCGGCGATGTGGGCGATGACGGCTTCGTCGAAGCCCCCCAGGCGGCAGGCGTGGGCCGCCTCCATCTCGCAGTTGGTGCCGTTGCCCGTAATGACGATTGCGCGTGTCTGTGCCATGTATGCAGCTTCTCCTTGAGAATCAAAATGATAGTCTAGTCACTTGCCCTGAAACTGTCTGTTAGAAATTGTTTTTTGCTTCAATCGATGAAACGAGTCTTTCAATATCACCGTGCAGACTCGGCAGGTGATTCTCAATGACATCCCATACGATGACCCAGTTTACTCCAAAATATTGGTGAATCAGTTTATCCCGCATGGCCGCGAGTTGTTTCCAGGGAATTTTGGGATTTGCTTTTTTTAAAGCCGTTGAGACGTTTTTTGCGGCCTCTCCGATGATCTCGATACTGCGGGAACAGGCACGCTGCAACATTCCATTTCCCTGCAAATCCGCCAATGTTTTCCCGGATGTTGCGCCAAGCACAAAATTGATTTCGTCAAGAATATGCTTCAGAAACACCTCGTCAGGCTTCATTCCAGACCACCTCGTTCTCGATGTATGGCCGAACATGGCTACTCAGGCTGTCCGGTGTTACAAGGTCAACATGGCGGCCAAACAATTTTTCCAGTGAAAACGCGAGATTCATGAAGTTGTCAAACGTGGGATGTTCAAATTCCACCAAAAAATCCAGGTCGCTGCGCAGTCGCCCCTGATTTCGTGCAAACGAACCAAAAAGCCCGATACGAAGCACCCCCTGGTTCTTAAGCAGGTCGTCATTAGCACTCAAGATGGCCAGTATTTGCTGCCTGGTCGGGATCGTCTTTTTAGATTTTTCCGCCATTGGCTCTACCTCCTGAACATGAAGCGATCGGCCAGACCAAAAGATCGATTTGTGGTAGTTGAAGCAGGCAGTTCTCTCGTCTCACCTATATCAGCACCGTTTTCAGTCGGCATTGCGTCGTCTTGCCCAACCTACGCTAAACGCTTTACCCGCGCCCCGCGCACCAGTCGCAGATCGGTATAGGTGATGGATTCCGGCAAGCCCTCTTTGAGCAGCGTCAGGCTGACGGCTCCCAGAGCTTCCAGCCGTGCGTCAATCAGAGGCAGTTTATCGGCATCCACAAAGCGGCGCAGGTCAATATCCAGGCCGGCGGCGGCCAGTTCTTCCAAGTGGGCGGCAACCGTCAGATCCTTCAACCCTCTGCGCGAGGCGATCTCCGCCAGGGACAACCCCTGTTGGGAGAGGAGATAGGTTTCACGCTGGGTATCGCTGAGGGCCAGGTTGGGATCGATACCGTCCGCCCCGGGTGCCGTGCGTTGCCGGTATTCGGCAAGTGCGGCCAGAAACGGTCCGCCGTATTTGCGCAGCTTGTGCTCGCCGACACCGCTGATCGAGAGCAGTTCGCGCTCGTCGCGCGGCCGGCTCTTGGCCATCTCCAGCAGTGAGGCATCGGAGAAGACCACGAAGGGGGGCACGCCGGCACTGTCGGCGATCTGCTTGCGCAGCGCCCGCAACTCTTCGAACAGGGCGCGATGGGCGCCCTCCCCGGCCCCGCTCTTGCGGCGCGACTTCTCTTCCGCCTTGGCCGCATCGCGCGGCAAGCCGAGGATGACCTGGGTATCCCCCTTGAGCACGGGGCGCGCAGCCGCCGAGAGCCCCAGGGCGCCGAAGCGGCTGAAATCCTGGACCAGATACCCCAGGTGGATCAACTGGCGGATGATATTTTCCCACTCCAGCGCCGAAAGATCGGCGCCGATACCGTAGGTGGAAAGTTCGTTGTGGCGCAGCTCCAGGATGCGTTGCCCCTTGGCGCCGCGCAGTACATCGATGACATGCCGGGCTCCGAAGCGCTCACCGACCCGGTAGACACAGGAAAGCGCCTTTTTGGCCGGCTCCGAGGCGTCGAAACGCCGGGGAGGATCGTTGCAGATGTCGCAGTTGTCACAATCATGGTCCTGCTGATCGCCGAAGTAGGCCAACAGCGCCCGGCGACGACAGGTGAGCGCCTCGGCGTAGGCCACCATGGCGTTCAGCTTCTGTAGCTCGATCCGCACCCGCTCGGGGTTGTCGCTGTTCTCGATCAGCGAACGGGCGGTCATGACATCGCCCATGCCGAACAACATCAACGCCTCGGACGGCAGCCCGTCCCGCCCGGCGCGACCGGTCTCCTGGTAGTAACTCTCCACGCTCTTGGGCATGTCATAGTGCACCACGAAGCGGACGTTGGGCTTGTCGATACCCATGCCAAAGGCCACCGTGGCGACCACGATGCGCAGATCGTCGCGGCGGAAGGCGTCCTGCACCCGCCGGCGTTCAGCGTCGGGCAGGCCGGCATGATAGGCGGCCGCCGTAAATCCGGCGGCATTGAGCCGCTCGGCCACCTCTTCGACCCGCTTGCGGCTGAGGGCATAGACGATGCCGGCCTCATCCCGCCTACCGCTCAGAAAGGCGCCCAGCTGGGCAAAGGGCTTGTGCTTGGCCATGACCGTATAGGTGATGTTGGGGCGGTCGAAGCCGGCCACATAGACCGTGGCCTGCTCGATCCCCAACTGCCGGATGATATCCTTGCGTGTCTCCGGGTCGGCCGTGGCGGTCATGGCCACGATCGGCACCGTGGGAAAGATCCCGCGCAAGCGGCCGATCTGGACGTAGTCGGGGCGGAAATCGTGCCCCCACTGGGAGATGCAGTGGGCCTCATCGATGGCAATCAGCGCCAGTTTCAACGAAGCCAGCCGATCCAGAAACTCGGCCTGCATCAGCCGCTCCGGCGCCACGTAGAGCAGATCCAACTCGCCGCTCTCCATCCGACGCGAAACGGAGCGGGCCTCATCCGCTGAGAGGGATGAATTGAAGCAGGCCGCGCGGACCCCATTGGCCGAAAGCGCATCGACCTGATCCTTCATCAGCGAGATCAGCGGCGAGACGACGATCGCCAGCCCCGGGCGATGCAGGGCCGGGATCTGGTAACAGAGCGACTTGCCACCACCGGTCGGCATGACCAGGAAGACATCCTCACCAGCCACGACCCGTTCGATGACCTCCCGCTGGGGAGAGCGGAACTCGTGAAAGCCGAAGACCGTCTTAAGGGTATGCTGAATGGTGGTGGTCATATAATACCGGACATCGAAAACCTTTTTTTACCACGGAGGACACGGAGGAAACCAAAACAAAACATTGAGGTTTTACCTTCAGAATTAACGAGTTGTGCTTTTTTTGCTTTCTCTGTGTCCTCGCTTAGAAGCGCCTACTATTGGCTGTGGTGAAAGCTTTTCTACAGCTCCCGCAACGTCTTCTGCCAAGCCTCTTTCAGCTCGGCTAGATCGGCCATGACCACATCGTGCCCTTCGATGGCCTCGATACTCAGGAGTTGTTCCTCGGTGACCACCCCGATCCGCGAGCACCCTTCGTCGCCCATGATCGCCTCGAAGGCATCGGCATGTTCCGGCTTGATGGTCACCAGCAAGCGGGAAGCCGATTCGGAGAAGAGCAGCGCCTCGTCGCTCCACCCTTCTTCCGAGCCGTTCCAGGAGACGCGGGAGAGATCGATGCTCATACCGAAGCCGCCGGCAAAGGCCGACTCGGCCGCAGCCACGGCCAGACCGCCGTCGGACAGGTCGTGGCAGGAAGCCACCAGCCCCTGCTCCAGGGCCCGCAGATAGTCCTGGTAACGGGCATAGGCAACGACGGCATCCACCTTGGGCACCTTGTTGCCGATGAAGCCCTTCATGGTGAAATATTCCGATGCACCCAGCTCGTCGGCGGTGCAACCCAGCAGATAGACCAGGTCACCGGGGCGCTTGACGTCCATCGTGACGGCCTTTCTGGCATCCTCGATCTTGCCGATCACCGAGAAGAGCAGCGTGGGCGGGATGGAGATCTTGGTGGTGCCGTCGTAGAAATCGTTTTTCATGGAGTCCTTGCCGGAGATCAGCGGCAGGTTGTAGACCATGCAGATGTCGTAGAGGGCCTGGTTGGAACGGACCAGCTGGGCCATCTTGTAGGGGCCGTCGGGGGTCTTCTCCGACTGGACCGGGTCGCACCAGCAGAAGTTGTCCAGACCGGCCACCAGCTCCAGCGAGCCACCCACGGCCACGTAGTTGCGCAGGGCCTCGTCCACCGCGTTGGCGGTCATGTGGTAGGTATCGATATCCGAATAGCGCGGGCAGATGCCGTGGGCCGTGACCACCCCCTCGAAGGAGTCCAGGATCGGCCGCACCACGGCCGCGTCCGATGGACCGTCGTTGGTCACACCCGAGAAGGGCTTGACCACCGAGCCCCCCTGGACCTCGTGATCGTAACGCCGGACCACCGACTCCTTGGAGCAGATGTTCAGCGCCGAGAGCAACTGTTTCAGATCCTGGGTGTACTCGGTTTTTGCCTCACGGATCGGCTCCTCGTGCTGGGGAGGGGTCCACTTGGCCGGCAGCTGCATGGGGGGCAGACCTTCGTGCATGAACTCCATGGGGAGCCAGGCCACGGTCCGCTCACCGTAGAGCATGTGGAAGATGCCGTTGTCGGTGAACTCGCCCAGCACGGTGGCCTCGACGCCGAAACGCTTGGCCATGGCCAGGAACTCGTCGATCTGTTCCGGCGGCACGGCCAGGGACATGCGTTCCTGGGCCTCGGAGATGAGGATCTCCCACGGGTTGAGACCGGGGTATTTCAGCGGCGCCAGGGAGAGATCCATACGACAGCCACCGCACTCGCCGGCCATCTCGCCGATGGAGGAAGAGAGCCCACCGGCGCCGTTGTCAGTGATGAAACGGTAGAGCCCCTTGTCGCGGGCGCGGATCAAGAAGTCAAACATGCGCTTCTGGGTGATCGGGTCACCGATCTGCACCGCCGTGACCGGCGAGTTCTCGTTGAGCTCCTCGGAAGAGAAGGTCGCTCCGTGGATGCCGTCCTTGCCGATGCGGCCGCCGGTCATGACGATCAGATCGCCCGGTTTGATATACTTGTCGTGTCCCGGCTGGCCGTTGACCACGGCCGGCATCAGACCGGCCGTACCGCAGAAGACCAGCGGCTTGCCGGCAAAGCGCTCGTCAAAGACGATCGAGCCGTTGACCGTGGGGATACCGCTCTTGTTGCCGCCATGCTCGACACCCTCCACAACCCCTTCGTAGATGCGACGGGGATGCAGCAGGCGCGCCGGCAACGGCTTTTCGTAGAACGGGTCGGCAAAACAGAAGACATCCGTATTGAAGATCAGCTTGGAGCCTTGGCCGGTGCCGAACGGATCGCGGTTGACGCCGACGATACCGGTCAGCGCCCCGCCGTAAGGGTCCAGAGCCGACGGGGAGTTGTGGGTCTCGACCTTGAAGACCAGCGAGTGCTTGTCGTTGAACCTGATCACCCCGGCGTTGTCCTTGAAGACGGAGAGACAGAAATCCTTGTCACCCAGCTTCGCGCGCACATCCTTGGTGGTGCGCTGGATAAAGGACTTGAACAGGGACTGGATCTCCTGCCTGTTGCCGTTCTCATCCTCATACTGCACCGTACCGGCAAAGATCTTGTGCTTGCAGTGCTCGGACCAGGTCTGGGCCAGACATTCCAGCTCCACATCGGTGGGCTTAGCGCCGAGGCCGAGCTTCTTGCGCTGTTCGACGATCGCGGCATCGCGGTAGTGGGCCTGGATGATCTGCATCTCGTCCAGGGTCAGGGCCAGGACCCCTTCCTTGCTGATGCGCATTAGCTCCTCGTCGGAGACCTCCAGATCGATCTCGCGCACCTCGGCCTTGGTTTCTCCGCTGACCTTGGGTGCCAGCGCCGGGAATCCGCGGCGAGCGACGAACTCCGCTACCGGCAGGATCGAATAACGCTGGATGAGGGTGTTGCAGAGCAGGCCGGTGGCGATCCGTTCCACATCGGCCTGTGTCAGTTTTCCCTTGAGCAGATACTGCACGGAATAATAGACCCCTTCGCTCCCGGCAAAGGGACGGCCGGTCAGGTAGCTGACCGCCTCGCGGGCCGTACGCCCGACGTTGTCGGTCACGCCGGGGCGAAAACCGACCTCCACGGCGTAGTCGAAGCCGGCAGCCAGGGGACGGTCGATGCTCCAGAGCTGGATGACCGGGTCGCTGAAGGGACCGCTGGCGGCCTGCTCCAGTTCACCCGCTGAAAGGGGCGCATCGACTGTATAGACATCGATGGTACGGACCTCGGCCACCGGCAGGTGCAGGAAATGTTCGATTTCGCGTTTGATCCGCTCGCCGCGGGCATCGCGGACACCTTCTTTGAGGGCTATTTCTATTCGATTGGGCATATCACTCAAGTCCTTTTTCCATAATCACCGTCCGGGTGGGGAACGGTATTTCAATGCCGCTTTCATTGAAGCGGCGCAGTAGCAGTGAATTGATCCTATCGGTGACAGCAAACAGCTGACCGTACTCCTCAACCCAGAAGAAGAGCGACATGGCCAGGGCAGAGTCCCCGAACGAGGCAAAGTAGGCCTCGGGAGCCGGATCGTGCAGGACCCCTTCGACCTCCAGGGCCGTCGCCACCAGGATCTGCTTGACCTGTTCCACATCGCTGCCATAGGCCACGCCGATATTGACACGCCCCTTGGCACGCCGGTCGGGAAAGGCCTGGTTGGTCAGGATCGTGTTGCACAGGTCGGAGTTGGGGATGATCAGCTGCTGGTTGTCGAGGGTCTTGATCTTGGTGCTGCGCAGACCGATGTCCAGCACATCGCCGACCTGCCCCCCGGCCAGCTGGATGCGGTCGCCGATGCGGAAGGGACGGTCCAGCATGAGGGTAAAGCCGGAGATCATGTGGGCCATGGTATCCTTGGCCGCCATGCCGATGGCCAGTGAGCCGATGCCCAGGGCGGTCACCAGCGAGAAGATATCGTAGTTGAAATGCTTGAGGATGATGATCAGGGCCGTACCCATCAGGAACAGTACCACCAGCTTTTCGGCAATCGGCATGATCTGCTCCGAGATCAGGGCGGCGTCGCCATTCTGCCGGCCGGCGATGTACCATTTCATCAACTCGTCCAGGGCATGGTAGATCAGATTGAAGATGATGATCACCAGGATCACGAACAGGACCCCGGAGGAGACCTGGACCAGCTTTTCATGCAGGGGCAGCGAACGAATGGCCAGATAGAAACCGAGCATGATCAGCAGGCGCGACACATGCGGAATGACCCGCTGCAGGATACGGTCGTCCAGATCGGTCGTTGTAAAACGCGCCAGCCGCTTGCCCCACTTGTTGAGCAGGGAACTGACCAGACCGGCCAGCATCCAGAAAAAGGAGATGATCAGCAGAGCGGCCAGGAGCTCCTTGGCCCAGAGCATCACGCTGCTATCGTCCTCCAGAGGGCGGAACAGCCCCTCTATGACGGCCAGCAATCTATTCACCGAAAACCCGCTTGAAGATCGTATTGACATGCTTGAGGTGATAGTTCAGGTCAAAGGCCTCGCGGATCTTGGCCTCGCCCAGCGCCCCGAGTACCTCCTGGTCGGCCAGCAGTTCGGTTTGGAAATCCGCTCCCTGTTCCCAGACCTTCATGGCGTTGCGCTGCACCAGGCGGTAGGAATCCTCGCGGGACACGCCGGCCTGGGTCAGATCGAGCAGAATCTTCTGGGAGAAGACCAGCCCCTTCATCTGATTCAGGTTGCGCAGCATGTTCTCGGGATAGACCACCAGGTTCTTGATCAGACCGTTGAGACGGCGCAGGGAGAAGTCCAACGCCACCGTGGCATCCGGGGCGATGTAGCGCTCGACCGAGGAATGGGAGATGTCGCGCTCGTGCCAGAGGGCCACGTTTTCCAGGGCCGGGATGCAGAGCGAGCGGATGTAGCGGGCCTGACCGGTCAGGTTTTCGGAGAGGATCGGGTTGCGCTTGTGGGGCATGGCCGAGGAGCCCTTCTGCCCCTTGCTGAAGAACTCTTCCGCCTCCAGCACCTCGGTGCGCTGCATGTGGCGCACCTCGATGGCGATGCGCTCCATGGACGAGGCGATCACCGCCAGGGTACAGAAGTACTCGGCATGGCGGTCGCGCGGGATGACCTGGGTCGAGACCGGCTCGGGCTTGAGTCCCATTCTGGCGCAGACATACTCTTCCACGTAGGGATCGATGTTGGCAAAGGTGCCCACTGCGCCGGAGATGGCGCCGGTGGCGATATTTTCACGGGCCGCGGCCAGGCGCACCCGGTTGCGCTGCATTTCGGCGTAAAAGGAGGCCAGCTTGAGGCCGAAGGTGACCGGCTCGGCGTGGATGCCGTGGGAGCGGCCGATGCAGACCGTATCCTTGTGCTCCAGGGCACGGACCTTGATCGATTCCAGGACCATGTCCAGGTCGGCCAGCAGCTCATCGGCGGCCTGGACCAGCTGCACCGACAGACAGGTGTCGAGGACATCGGAAGAGGTCATGCCCTGGTGGATAAAACGTGCCTCGGGGCCGACGAACTCTGACACGGAGGTCAAAAAGGCGATCACGTCATGCTTGACCTCGGCCTCGATGGCATCGATCCGCTCGATATCGAACTCGCCCTTGGCGCGGATGACCGGAACAACCTCCTTGGGAATGACCCCCAACTCGGCCTGGGCCTCGCAGGCCAGGGTTTCGATCTCCAGCCAGATTTGAAAACGGTTTTTGGCAGCCCAGATGCGGGCCATGTCAGGGCGGGAATAACGTTCGATCATGTACACAAACTCCTTACTCTATTTAAATTGAAACCACTGGGAAAACAGGTAAAAAAAACACAAAAAAGCATTCACCACGGAGGACACGGAGGAACACGGAGAAAAACCAAAAGCAGGGCAGGCTAAATCAAGACACCGGCCTTCCTCCTGTTTTTCCTCCGTGTACTCCGTGGTAAATCAGCTTTTGATTTTAAAAATCATATTGCAACAACACGACTTGCCTTGAACTGGTCACCGATGATCACGGTTGGTGCGCAGACATTCTGGTCGCGCAGAAAGGCGGCCGTGGTACGCAGCACGTGGTCGGGGTGGTTGTTCACCTCGGACAAATGGGCCATCACCAGCGCCTCCAGACCGTCATGGGCCAGCTCGTGCAGTAGCTCCAGCGACTCCTCGTTGGAGAGATGGCCGTGGCGCGACTTGATGCGCTGCTTCAGTTCCCAGGGATAGGGACCGTTCATCAGCATATCCAGATCGTGGTTCGACTCCAGGTTCAGCAAGCGGCAGCCGCGCAGTTTTTCCGTCACCAGGCGGGTGACGATACCCAGGTCGGTGGCCGAACCGCAACGCCCCTCACGGGAGTCGATCACAAAACCGACCGGATCGCAGGCGTCGTGGGTAATCGGAAACGGATCGATGCGCACCTCACGGAAGGTGAAGGGCGATCCGGATTCAAACTCGATCACCTGGGTCTTGGCCAGGTATTTCTCGGCCTTGCGACGCAGCAGATGACTGGCCAGGACCGGCACCTTGAATTTCCGCGAAAAGGAGCCGGCGCTGCGGATATGGTCGATGTGCTCATGGCTGACCAGCACGGCATGAATGCCGGCCGGATCGATACCACACCCTTCCATGCGCAGCAGGGTCTCGCGCAAAGACATGCCCACATCGATCAGCACACGGGTATCACCGCTCTCCAGATAGAGACAATTTCCCTTGCTGCCGCTGGCCAGCGAACAGATTTTCACACAGACTCCAGGAATTCAATGATTAGAGGGAAACGCATGCCGCCGGCGCCATTAAAACCACAAATACGGGCAGTTATAAATATAGGCGGCAATGGTGGTGCGGAAAAAAAACAAGCATTATTTATACTAGAAGAGCGGCAGAGTTTCAAGGTTATTCATGACACCATCCCCCATTCCCCTTCCTGATTCAGGTGGTGGCGGGGGTGACGAGGCTGGTCACCCCCGCGGGTGAATCTGCTGATGCAGCCGCTTCAACCGCTCACGGGTGACATGGGTATAGATCTGGGTGGTGGAGAGATCGGCATGGCCGAGCATGACCTGCACACTGCGCAGGTCGGCGCCGTTTTCCAGCAGATGGGTGGCAAAGGAGTGCCTGAGGGTGTGGGGCGAGATACTCTTGCTGATGCCGGCCAGAGCGGCTCGTTTTTTGATGATATTCCAGAAAGCCTGACGGCTCATGGAGTCTCCCAGGCGGGAGAGAAAGAGGAACTTGTTGTGACCGGCGGGATCCAGCCGGTAGCGGACTCCCTCCAGGTAGGCCTTGACCCGCTGGCAGGCCGATTCACCGATCGGCACCAGCCGCTCCTTGTTCCCCTTGCCCAGGGTCATCAGATAGCCGACCGCCAGGTTGACCTCGCGCAGCTTGAGCCCGACCAGCTCCGAAACCCGCAGGCCGGTGGCGTAGAGCAGCTCCAGCATGGCCAGGTCGCGGATATTCTCGCCCGAGGTGCCGGCGCAGGCCGCAAAGAGGGCATCCACCTCCTGGGTGGATAGGAATGACGGTAGTTTGTGCAGGGTGCGGGGGGCCTCGATGATCGCTGCCGGGTTGACATCGGCATAGTTCTCGATCATCAGGAACTTGTGGAACATGCGGATCGCCGAGAGGCAGCGCGCCCGGCTGCGCGGGCCGATGCCCTGATCCTTGAGCCGTCCCAGGAAGCAGGCAATATCGGCGGAGCCGACGCTGGCCGGCGCCGTCCGCCCCTGCTGTTCCAGGTAATCGAGATAACGGGCCAAGTCGCGGCTGTAGGCCTGCTGGGTGTTGCTGGAAAGCCCCTTTTCTACGGCCAGGTAGCTGATGAAGAGATCGAGATAGTCATTCATACAGGTATTTCATAGTCTCTTTCAGTGAAAAACCAGTTTGCCGCCGTAATAGCCGAGCACGACGCAGGTGGCCGTGCAAGCCCCCAGCAGGCCGGCATACAGCACCACCGGCCAGGAGGCGTGCATGGCGGCTATTTCGGGATACACGAGCCGCACAACCAATGCGACGGCGGCAAGCAACAACAGAACATAGGCCCCCCAGATCTTGATCCCGAAGACCCGCGTCATGGCCCCTTTGTAGCGCAGTTTCCAGTCGATATAACCCGAGATGATGCAGACCGGTGAGGAGAGCAGGCCGAAGATCAGCGCCGTCAAGGCCCCGGATTCAAAGATGGGGTTACGGGTCAACATCCCGAGGATGAAGGAGGCAAAGGCCACCGGGAAGAGGGCCTGGGGAAAGTGAACAAACATCGGATGCATGTGGGGAATCGGCTTCTTCAGAGTATCCATCTGTTTCCTCCATCTGCTGCGAAATCCGCGAGCACTCCGGCACTCAATCAGCAGAGCCGCTCGTCAGGGGACGCCTGTTGTACGTGCGTAGATTCATCCCCCAGCCTGTCCCGCAGATACAAGGCCTCGACCTTGTCCCTGGCCCAGGGGGTCCGCCGCAGAAACTTCAGACTGGAGGAAATGCTCGGGTCATGGGTAAAGCAGCGGATATCGATCAGCCGCCCCAACTCCTCCCAGCCGTGGCGTTCGACCAAGTCGGTCAGGATCATTTTCAGGGTGACACCATGCAACGGGTCAGTAGCGTATTGATCACTCATTCCTGCCCCCATCAGGTCCACTCGTCGATGGCCGTTTTCAGCTGTGTCGTTATCTCGGCCAGTTTCTCGGCGTTCATGATCTTCTGGCCGAAGATATCACGCACATAGAACACGTCCGCCACCTGATCGACCTTGGTGGAGATTTTGGAGACGCCGATGTAGAGCCCCAGGCGGGTCAGGGTGCTGGTGATCAAATAGAGCAGGCCGACCTTGTCGTGGGTGTAGATATCGAGTACCGAGTAATCGGCTGAAACCTCGTTGTCGACCTCGACCCGTGTGGCAAAGCGCGGGGTCGGGCGGGAGGTCAGCAGGGTCGGCCGCTGTCTCCGGGCCACCAGCTCGCTGACACTGACCTCGCCGCGCAGCGCTTGGCGCATCTCGTTTTCCACCTTCTGCCAGCGCTGTTCGTCCCTGATCAGCATCCCCTGGGGGGAATTCACCTGCAGCACATCCAGCACCTTGCCGTTGCGGCTGGTGTTGATCTGGGCCCCCAGGATATTGACCCCGTTGGCCGCCATGACGCCGGTGATGCGCGAGAAGAGACCCGGCATATCATGGGCGCAGATGGTAAATTCCGAGTAACCGCTGGCCGGTTCGTGAACCAGCTGCATCAGCACGTCGGACTCCTCCAGACCGATCAGTATCCGGGCCTGGTTCGCGATGGCCGGCAAATTATTGGAGAGCAGCAAGCGGACCGGCATGGCCTTCAACTCCTCGCGCACCCGGGCCGTGGGGAACTCGTCCTCAAGCATGCCGGTGATTTTCTTGATGACCGCCTTGACCCGCTCGCTGCTCTCCTCCAGATGGAACTGCCCCCGCTCCAGGACATTGAAGGCCTTTTCGTACAGCTCCTGAAAGAGGAGCGCCTTCCAGTTGGTCCAGACCTCGGAGCCGACCGCCCTGACATCGGCGATCGTCAAGAGCAGCAGCATCTTCAGGTTTTCGCTGGTCTCCATCTGGCGGGCAAACTGGACGATCATGTTTTCGTCATGCAGGTCGCGACGCTGGGCAATGTGGGCAAAGATCAGGTGCTGGCGGACCAGGAAGGCCAGCCGTTCGCTGTCTTCCTTGGAAAGCCCCATCCGCCGGGCGATGGTGGGGATCATGGCGGCCCCCTTCTCGGCGTGACCGCCCCCCTCGCCCTTGCCGATGTCGTGAAACATCACCGCCAGGATCAGCAGCTCCGGCTTGCCGATCTGGGCCGCCACTTCGCAGGGAAAGGGCAGGATCTCTTTCGAGCTGCCGTTGAGCATCTTTTCGGCCTCTTCCACGGCAAAGAGGGTGTGAATATCGACGGTATAGATGTGATAGAGGTCGTGCTGCACCTTGCAGTAGATATGCTCCATCTCGGGGATGAAACAGTTGAGGAATTCCAGATGGTGCATCAGCCGCAAGGTCTCGGTCACATCCTTGGGCGCCCGCAGGATGTTCATGAAAGAGAGGTTCACCTCGCGGTTGCGCCGGAACTTGTCGTTGACCAGATGCAGACTTTTTCTGATCAACCCCTTGACGCGCACATTCAGCTGGACGCGGTGTTTCTGGGCCAATTCGAAGATTTTCATCAGTACCGGGGGATTGGCTTCCACGATTCTTTCATCCGGTATGATCAACTCCCCCTTCAATACGAAGCAGCCGTCGCCAACCGGGCGGCGTACGAAATAGCCCAGGATCCGCATGGCCCCCTCGTCCCGCCAGATACAGCGGGTTACCAGACTGGAAGAGAAGTGTTCCACCCGGTTGGCATGCCGGTAATAGTCCCGCATGAAGTCCTCGACCGCCAGGACCCGGCCGCGGCTCTGATAGCCGAAAAACGCGGCCAGATGCACCTGGGCGTCGAAGGTCAGCTGGTCGTTCTTGCGCCCGTTGAAGTAATGCAGCTCATTGCGGATCCGCCAGAGGTAATCAAGAGCCGCATGATAGCTTTCCAGTTCTTCCTCGCTGAGGATACCCTTGATGATCAGCTCCTTGGGCTCGCTGAACTTGAACTTGACCCGCGCTACCCACATGGCGGTCTGCAGATCGCGCAGCCCCCCCTCCCCTTCCTTCAGGTTGGGCTCCAGCAGATAGACGGTCGAGCCGTATTTCTCACGGCGGACCTTCATGTCGGAAATCTTTTCCTTGATGAACTTGTCGCTGGAGCGGGGCAGGATCTGGGTGAAGATGGTCTTATGCAGGGCCGTGTAGAGCGGTCGGCTGCCGGACAGGTAACGGGCATCCATCAGCGCGGTCTTGACCGTACCGTCGGCGGCGGCCATCTCGACGCAGTCGGCGATCACCCGTACCGAATAGCCCACATCCAGGCGCATATCCCAGAGGAAGTAGAGCAGTTTCTGGGCGATATCCTCGATCCGGGCGGCCGGCATGGAACCATCGTGCAGAAACATGATATCGATATCCGAGTAGGGATTCAGCTCTCCGCGACCATAGCCCCCCACCGCCACCAGGGCGATATGCTCCATCAGGGCGCCACTGGCATCCAGATCGTAGATGATGCTGTGCAGCAACTTGTTGATGAGCTCGTCGATCATATCGCAGAGCAGATGGGTCACCTCGCTGCCCGAAGCCCCACTCTCATGCAGTTTTCTGATCTCACCGCGGTATTCGGCCAGGAAATTCTTGCAGCCCGAAAAATAGAGCGGCCGTTTTTCTTCAAAACCGGCCATGCCGGAATCGCCGACAGCGTTTATGTCATCGGGGAAAAAGTTGTCGATAAAGAATTGCATTGAGCCTCCGCAGCATGTCCCGCGTCAGAGATTATTTTGCGGCCTTGGAAAATAATCGCGTAGATCCAGGTAGCTATTCAGATGGGTGTGCCGAAAGAGTCTATATGCAACGAATGGCGGGTTCAAGGCAATCGATTTCTTGTCGGAATCGGCGATACGAAGGGCATGCCACGCGGGCAGACAGGTGACCGGCTTCAATGGCTCCCTCCCCCACCAGCGGGGGAAGGGGCCACGGGATCAATCTTTCAGCCGACCTCGGCGGCCTTACGCAGCAGCCACTCGACACCGCTGGCGATCTCATCGTGGGCTGCCAGGCGATTGCACCAGGCAACGGGCAGCGCCTGAATCCCCAGCGCGGCCCCCAGCCAGGAGCCGATCATGGCCCCCCGCGCCGCATTATCACCACCGACAGCGGCCGTGGCGCGCAGGGCCTGACCAAAATCATCCGCGTAGTGCAACGCACACTGCAGGGCAGCCGGGAAACTGCCTGCCAGCGGACAGGATTGCCCGAATTTCAAGGTGACATCCCGCACTGGCAGATCACGATCGGCAAGCGCGTCTGCGATCTTTTCGGCCAGCAACTCTCCCTCGGATCCCAACTCCGGGGCGTATTTTGCAGCGCGTCCGGTGGCGTCAGCGAGGTCTGCTCCATTGAACAGCTCCCGCAGGATCATGGCATGCACCTGGTTGTAGACTATGGCCCGTTGATTGTTCTGGCAGACCCGTGTTGCCCGCTCGACGATGCCCAACAGGCCTGCATCCCGGAAATAGAGGGCCACCAGCGCTGCCAGCCTGGTGATACTGGCCGGTTGGTCGTCATCGGCCCCATCCTGGTAGCCGTAGACCTCAGTCGGATGAAGTACCCGGTAGGCCCGGTAGTTGGCCAGCGTATCTTTGGCCGCATGATCGCGGTAGCCGCCGTATCCCGGTGACTCGATCAAGGAGACGAAGCGCGAACCGAAGTCCGAGACATCCAAGCGGCTGCGTTCGCGCAGCGATCGAAGCAGTAGCAGGGCTCCCTCTCCGTAATGGGTCAGTTCGCCCGGTTTCTTACCGGCATGGTAATGGTCGGCCGCCGGTTCTTCAAAACCCTGGGGGCCACCGGGGAAGCGCTCTTCCAGCTGGCCAAGGTCATAGATCCAATGACTGCCGAGACAGAAGGCATCGCCCACAAACTGCCCCCAGACAGCGCCGCTGATGCGATCCGTAATCGATGGTGGTAATCTGGTAGCATTGTTTCGCTCACTCATGGTACACCTCGTTACAATTGTTGAAGTTTTCAAGATTATTCCCACAATTTATTGTAATCAGATGCGGCAATAAATACCATCCCCTGTTCGAAGAGCAGCGGGAGACAAGGACCCCATGCCAATCAGACGCTCCACAATCCATTACGGCTGGGTGATCGTGGCGATCGGATTTCTGATCATCTTCGCCTGCATCGGCCTGGCCCGCTACGCCTACACCATGCTGCTCCCCTCCATGCAGGCCGGGCTGGGTCTGCCCTACGACCGCATGGGCTACATCGGCACCGGCAACTTCTGCGGCTACCTGCTGTCGGTGGTGCTGGCCCCCCGCCTGATCAGGCGCTTCCGACCCCGCCCGGTCATCGCCGGCAGCCTGCTCTTGATCACCTGCTCCCTCTTCGCCATCAGCGCCAGCCACGGTTTTCTGATCCCGCTCGTGCTCTACTTCCTGGTCGGCATGGGCACCGGCTTCGCCAACATCCCCACCATGGCCCTGATCAGCCACTGGTTTCGCAGCGACCAGCGCGGCAAGGCGGCCGGGCTGATGATCGGCGGCAACGGCGCCGCCATCGTACTGGCCGGGGTCCTGGTGCCACAGCTCAACCGCAGCTTCGGGGCCGACGGCTGGCGGGCCGGATGGCTGCTGCTGGCGATCTGCGCCCTCTTGGTCACCTGCTTGGCGGCCTGGTTGGTGCGCAACCACCCCTCCGAGATGGGATTGGAACCGCTCGGACGGGCCACGCCCCCCTCCCCCGACCAGTTGCTGCCCAGAGAGCACAGAGGCGACGGCCTCCTGCTGCTGCGTCTGGGACTGCTCTACCTGGCCTTTGGCGCCACCTTCATGGTCTACGGTACCTTCATCGTCACCACCATGGTACGCGAATACGGTTTCAGCGAGGCCAAGGCCGGGATCTACTGGTCCTGGGCCGGCTTCTTCAGTCTTTTTTCCGGGGTGGTCTTCGGCACCATCTCCGATCGCATCGGCCGCAAGCACGGCCTGGCGCTGGTCTTTGCCGTGCAGAGCGCCGCCTATGTGCTGGCCGGCCTCAAGCCGGGCAACGGCGGACTGATGCTCTCTATAGCCCTCTACGGCTCGGCGGTTTTCGCCATACCGGCCATCATGGCCGCCGCCGTGGGGGATTACCTGGGGCTGAACCGGGCGGCAAGCGCCTTCGCCACGATCACGGTCTTCTTCGCCGCCGGTCAGACCGTCGGCCCAGCCCTGGCCGGGGTCATCGCCAAGAGTTCGGGCAGCTTCAGCGGCGCTTATCTGCTGGCGGCCCTGATCACCGCCCTGGCCATGCTTTTTGCCCTCTGCCTGCCCCGCCCGGACCCGGCAACCCGCTAGAACGGGCAAACGGAGCCGCATCCTTTGGCCGTCAAATATCATCTCCGCTCCGAATGGGGATTGTGGCCCATGCCGGACTGTATTACTATGTAACGATTCGATGTATACAGATCGGATAGAGCGCAGAGGAACGCGATGCACTTCAATAGATTCTCAAACCTGCCCATACGCATGCAACTGGTCGTGCTGGCCATCATCCTGACGCTGCCGGCCCTGGGCATCATCGTCTATGCCGGCCTCAAGGAGCGTAACGACGACTATCGCAAGGCGGTCGTCGAATCCCAAAAGCTGGCCGACCACCTGGCCGCCGAGCAGGAAAACCTGGTGCACGAGGCCCAGCAATTCTGCGGTTTCCTGGCCGAATTGCCGGATGTGACCAATCGCCGCACGGACGATGTACAGGTCATCATCAGAAACACCCTTAAAAAAAATCCCCATTTTCTGAACATACTCGTCACGGATGAAAACGGCATGGTCTGGGTTTCCGGCCTACCCTTCGCTCCCGGACTGTCACTGGCCGAAAGGAGCTATTTCAAGAACGCCCGGGCCAGCAAGCGTTTTTCGTCGGGCGAGTTCATCGTCGGCAGCATTTCCCAAAAGCCGACCATCGCCGTGGCCTATCCTTTGGTTGATCACGACCTTTTCCGTGGTGTTGTGATGATCAGTTTTGACCTGGATGTGTTGAAATCCATCCTGAGGCGTTCCCAGCTACCGCCCAATTCCAACTACATCCTGGTCGATCACAAAGGAATCATCATCAGCCGCGGCAGCGAGAACGGCGCCAAGGTGGGCGAACCGATGCTGGCAACGGAACTAAAAAAGATGGAGGCCGGGCCGGACCGAAACACCATTGAATTCGTGCGCGTCGACGGTGACCGGCGCGTCACCACCTACCGCAAGCTGCGCCTGCCCGACGAGAAGACTCCCTACATGTACGTGCGGGCCGGCATCTCGATCAAGTCGGCTGTCGCCAAGGCCAACCAGCAACTGATCTACAACATCGCCATGCTGGTTCCCTTTGTCGGCTTTGCACTGATCCTGGCCATCTATATCGGCAAACGAACCATCGTGGATCGCGTCAGAATACTGCGGACGGCTTCCCAGGCCATTGCCGGGGGTGATCTGAAGACGCGGGTGGGCGATCAGGTGGTGGGAAGCGAACTGGGCGAGTTGGGGCACGCCTTTGACGAGATGGCCCGCAATCTGGAAGAAAATATGAATGAACTGAATCGCTCCCATCTTCTGCTGCATGAAAAGGCTTTCATGCTGGAAGAGGAAATTGCCGAGCGTCAGGTTATTCAGGAGGATCTGGCGGACAAACAACAGATGCTCGAAGCCCTGAATCGGACCCTTGAAGAGCGCATCCACGCCGCGGTGAACGAACTGCGCCAGAAGGATCAGACCCTCATCCAGCAAAACCGGCTGGCGGCCATGGGCGAGATGATCAACAACATCGCCCACCAGTGGCGTCAGCCCCTGAACCTGATCAGCCTCATCGTGCAGCGCCTGCCCGAATGCAGGGATCTTCCAGCGGAGGAGCTGGAGCAGCAGATCGAGCGGATCATGGACATCATCATGCACATGTCCCAGACCATCGACGACTTCCGCTACTTTTTCCATCAGGATAAGGAAAAGACACACTTCAGCGCCAATCAGGCGGTGGCACGGGCGGTGGATTTCATCAGTCCCAGTCTGGAGGACAAGGGCATCAGCATCTCCATCGACGAGCAGGACGATGTGGATGTCTTCGGCTACAGCAATGAGTATGCCCAGGTCCTGCTCAACATATTCAGCAATGCCAAGGACACGCTGGTGGAGAGAAACATCACCGCTCCGCACATCCGCATCAGCATCTTCAAGGCCGGCGAGCGGGGCGTGGTCACGATCACCGACAACGGCGGCGGCATCGCCCCGGAGATTATGCCCAAAATATTCGACCCCTATTTTACGACCAAGGAAAAGATGCAGGGCACCGGCATCGGCCTGTATATGTCCAAGATCATCATCGAACAGAACATGGAAGGGAGCCTGACCGCCCGGAATATCGGCGAAGGGGTCTCGTTTCGCATCGAAGTATAAGCCGCAACAAGCGGCAGACGCGTGTTAATGCACGCGTAGTAGATTCTCAGACATTGAAGGAGTACCTTGGTGAGTTCCCTGCACTGGTCAGGCGATTACAGCCTGAACATCCCGGCCATTGACAATGAGCACAAGTTGCTTATTTCCATCGTCAACGATATCGAACACGGTTTGCATCATCACAGCCACCTGCGGACCCAGGTCATCAGCGAATCCATGCAGCGGCTGTCGAACTACATCCGCACGCACTTTGAATCGGAAGAGCGCTTCATGCGGGCGCTCAACTATCCCGAGTTCGAGGAACACAAGGCACAACACGCGGAGCTGCTGGAGAAACTCGACCGCTTTGAGGCGAGGTTGAAGAGCGGGGGCCAGGCCTTCAACGAAGAGATGTTGCTGTTTCTGAAAGACTGGTTGTTACGACACATCATCCTGCATGACATCAAGATCGGTCACTTTTACCATGAGATTCAGCGGAGCACTCCTGTCGGCTGATCATCTCGGTCATAGCGTCAACGTCAAATCCCTCGCTGTAGAGACCTGATTCGATGTTTCATTCAAGTTGTCATGAATGGAGGGTAGGCTTCCAGCCTGCCTATTCAAGCGGAGTTTAACCCCGCTTGAATAGGCAGGCTGGAAGAATTACCCGCCGTTTACCAGCTGTCTGCCCAAAGCGCGGATATGACGCTCGTCGGTCCCGCAGCAGCCCCCCAGAATCTTCAAACCAAGTTCCCCGTGCAATCCCGCAACGACTCTGCCGAAAACCTCGGGATCTTCCTCCATCAGGCTGCTGCTGTCGTTCAGCTCTTCCGGGCTGAGTGCGGCGGTATTTGCCAGCAGACCGATGACCCGCTGCCGAACCAGGGGTGATGAATTGGTCGCGTGCAAGAGTGCCGCCCTGGCAAAGGATGCATGGGTGCAGTTGATCATATAGGCCAGTGGACGCGGAATCACGGTAGCATCGATTGATGTGATAGCATCGTTCAGTGGCGTACCATCCAACAGCGTTCCCTCTGGACGAACAATGAAGCTGATCATGTAGGGCCGACCGGTAGCGGCCAGGGCCAGAGCCAAGCCGCTGGCCTCGCTGAAAGCCGGAAGAGTGGCGGCGAGCAGGAAATCCACCCCGGCATCGGCAAGTTTTCCGGCCTGCCAGGCATGGAACTCCCGCGCCTGATCAATTGTCAGCGCCTCGGCAGGATTGTAGGCATCTCCGCGGCAGCTCATCAAGCCACAGATGGCGACCTTCTCCGCATACGCTCCGTAACTTTTCCGCAGCAAATTAAGAAACCTGACATTGTCGCCGTTCACATCGACCCCGTTCAGGCCGGCCGCGGCGATCCGTTCCCGGCTCGCACGCCAGGTCGGGGTGGACATGAGCAGCGGCACGTCCAACTCGTGGCCGATATCCAGGTACTGTCGGCAGATGGCCTCCAGCACGTCACGTTTCGCATCATCATAGATAAAAGCGGAATTGACCAGATCGGGGTCAAGTTCCAACTCCCTGTTGCGGCGCAGGCGCTCGATGACCGCGCCTTCACCGAGGACAAACGGAGCGTTGTTAAGGAGTTTTTCAAAAGGAGTCTGATTCATTGGCTGTCATTTCTTGAGATACAGATATGCATTGACCTCGGCGTTTTTGTTCAGGGTGTTATACAAGTACATTCGATAACGAGCAAATCCAATAAGCTGATTGTTCAGGTTACAACTGAAGTACTCGGAATCTCCGCCGGTTATTTTGCAGATTGTTTCAATCGGAAACTGTATCTGCTTTGCCTCTTTGAATGCCCTCAGAATGGCCTCTTCATCCGGGATCAAAATTAGCCCGACATTCCCGGAAATAAAAGTTGTACTCTTGATCTCCCCTTGCAAATACACCGACAGATTAGTGAAACCTTCTGTCTCGATCTTACCGGCATGGAACATTTCGCTGAGTTCAGCTCGCCTGGAAGGTGTCAACAATATGTTTTCACGTTTGAGAGCTTTGGCCATACCTTCAACTGAAACGTTACCCTTGATCTGCTGAGTCTCAGGAAAGTTGGTGACCCGTACCTCAGAAGCTTCGGCGGCCCGCCCTGGTACCGTCGCCATCGCAAGCTGCAACATGAGAAAGCTGAAAGATACCATTAGCACGCTTGTTGTTTTGATCATCAAATTCTCCTTTTTGTTCAACCGGCATGAGGTTGACCCGCACCGGGGTATTTCTTAGCCCCGCTTGGTGTCCAAGGGCCTAATTGGATCTGCTCTTTTAGGATCTACAAGGCACCACTTTCCTCGTCTTCTTGAGTGCCATATTTCACATCGTAAAAACCTTTTAGTAAGACAGCGATATAAATAACAACTATGTATCCTGAATCAGATACTCCCAGATTTCGATCGACCAAGGCCCACATCATAACGAAATAGAAAGTGGCTCTGATTGCTATTGCCTTTTTTATCTGGTTTTTCTCTGACGATGGGTATAACGGCTTGACGAATATGTGCTTCTTGTAGACGACAACTCCAAGGACAATATCGGCAACTATGGCAATCGTTAGCGCTATTTCGATCAAATTGACATAAAGGTCAACAGCCGATGAATTCATTAAAGTTATCCTTGGTGTGATCCTAGATAAGTTTCTTGGAGTTAATCATTTTAATCACCCAACGGGGCTGAAGGTGGTGCGGTAAAAACCGCACCACCCGATGGTTGGCCGCTGTCTGATCAGGCATATTGAGACAGGAGTATCCCCAGCCCTAGGCTTCCAGACAAACGAATTAACTCCGCAGGGAATAAGTCGTTTTGATTTGCGACGTCTCTCTTGTCGATAATGAACTGCAAGTATGCGTTGTCCGCTTGTTCCATCAGTTGCCTTAACTCTTCAAAATTGGTTTTTAAAAAATTAATCGCTTTCGCCGTTTGCTCCTCCAGTCCTTCCGACTCCACCATGCAAATCTCCAGCATGAATCCTGAGTCTTGGCGCACGTCTCGGCGAAATGGTTCTCCTTTGTGCCATTTCGTTAAATTCTGTGAGTCAATTGCTAGGTTGCTTCTCGATGTGAACGCATCAACGTCAAATCCATCTCCGGAGACTCTCAGGTAACAAACATGCATTTTGTCTTTTCCTCTTTGCTTCTTAATTTGCTTTCGGCCAACGGGCATGAGTTTGACCCACCGGTTTTGGGGCGGGGAAAGTCACCGGGTCAGGAAAGTCACCGGAAAGTCACCGGGTCATGTTTGACATTTGAAGTTTCGTGCCTCCCTAAGATGACCCCTTTCAAGGGCTAAACATCCCTTCCATCTTTTTAGACTCTTTACTCTGAATAGTTGTTACCAGACTTCCAGTTTTCGAGCGACCAGGTAGGAAAAGCTGTTTATGGCACTATTCAAGTCATCGTTGAACAGTTTCCCATTGTCAGCAGTAAACTCTTCGAGGGATCGGTGCTCTCTGAAATCCTGCTCAGACTCTACCGTACCCTTCAGTAGTATATCTTCTGTATTTACTTCATAAACTGTCATATCGCCGTCGATTGTAACGCTAGGTAGCTTTTCCTTGTAGGCAGCAAGGCCGTATGCAAAGTTAATTACAGCCAAGGTATCTATTCCTGATGTCTTACATTTGGCAAGCCAACGCTTGTCATCGTTATCCGCGGGTTGCTGATTATTGGATTTGCTTAAATCGGTTATCACGTATTTTTTTGACAGTTTTTCGGCAAGTTTGGCGTCAACCATACTTTTTATTACATCGGATGCGATATACCTTTTGATTTGTTCTGGGTTTCCATTGACTGATTTATTCATAGCGTATTGCGCCTCGGCCCAGACAATAGGTCGATCAATCGGGAAATAGCGTTCAAGCAATAATGGCACTACTCCACCAATGTATCTGAGATAGCTTATATTACTGACTCCGGTATGGTCGAAAACCTTTAGGTCATGCTCGGTGAGACGAGTGATGACTCCGACTCGCTTGATGGTTGGTACTTTTTCAAGGTTCAATGTAGATGGTGGTGCACAACCGGCAATAATTATACAGATGGCGCTTAGTAGAAAAATATGTCGTAGCAACAAGGCAAGAACTCCTTTGTCTGAGGATCTTCAATTTGATTTTTTCGATTTGCGACCAACTCGTAATTGATCAGATCCGGCCATCCTCAAAAGTAGCGGGATGGCCAGACCGGGTCTCGGTTTTGTGCCGTATGGCTTGAGCAGATAATGCCCGCTGAGTATAACCTGTCAGGACAATTTCGCAATCCTGTGTGAGCGTTGCTGCAAAGATAAAAAAATGGCCACAACGAAAGCTGTGGCCATTTTAGTTTCAGTATTGTTTTGAACGCCCCGCATAGAACTGCCGAAGCGGGGCGTTTTTCATCGCGAATATCAGGCGATGACGACCACCAGGTCCTCTTTCTCCACCTTCTCACCCTCTTTGAACTTCACCTCAGCCACCTTGCCGTCAGCCTTGGCCTTGATGTTGGTCTCCATCTTCATGGCCTCGGTCACCATCAACACATCCCCGGCCTTGAACTCGTCACCGGCCTTGACCGTGACCTTGATCACCTTGCCCGGCATGGGGGCGCCGATGTGGTTGGCGTTGCCCTTGTCAGCCTTCTCGCGGGCCTTCTCATCGGTTTCCACAGACTGGTCACGGATGATCACCGAACGGTTGTTGCCGTTCAGCTCGAAGTAGACCGCCCGGGTACCGTCGCTCTGCACCTTGCCGACGGCGTTGAGCTTGATGATCAGCGTCTTGCCCGGCTCGATGTCCAGCGAGGTCTCCTGCCCCGGCTCCAGGCCGTAGAAGAAGATCGGCGTGGGGATGACCGAGATGTCGGAATAATCCTGACGGTGCTGATCGAATTCGGGAAAGACGTTGGGGTAGAGGATCGACGAGATCAGCGCCTTGTCATCGACCTTGTGGCCCAGTTTTTCCTCCAGCTTGAGTTTCTCCTCGTCGAAATCCACCGGTTCCAGCAGCTCGCCGGGACGGCAGGTAATCGGCTGCTGCCCCTTGAGGATGATCTGCTGCAGTTCCTGCGGCCACCCCTGGTAGGGCTGCCCCAGCATCCCCTTGAACATGCCGACCACCGACTCGGGGAAGGCCAGCTCTTCCTTGGAGGTGAAGACGTCCTCCGGCTCCAGGTTGTTCTTGACCAGGAACATGGCCATGTCGCCGACCACCTTGGAGGATGGCGTGACCTTGACGATGTCGCCGAAGAGCATGTTGACCTTGTGGTACATCTCCTTGCAGTCGTCCCAGCGCTCGATCAGGCCGAGACCGGCCACCTGCGGCTTGTAGTTGGAGTACTGGCCGCCGGGGATCTCGTGGTGATAGACCTCGGCCGTGCCGGATTTGAGGCCGGACTCGAAGGGGGCGTAGTAGTCGCGCACCGTCTCCCAGTAGTTGGCCAGGCGCTGCAGACCGCGGGCATCCACCAGCGGATCGCGCTCGCTCCCTTCCAGGGCCGCCACCAGGGCGTTCAGGTTGGGCTGGGCCGTCAGACCGGAGAGGGATGAGAGGGCCGCATCGACGATATCCACACCGGCCTCGCTGGCCTTGAGCAGCATGGCGCTGCCGTTGCTGGAGGTGTCGTGGGTGTGCAGGTGGACCGGGATACCGATGTTTTCCTTGAGGGCCTTGACCAGCTTGTAGGCCGCCATGGGCTTGAGCAGACCGGCCATATCCTTGATGGCCAGGAAGTGCGCCCCCATCTGCTCCAGCTCCTTGGCCATGCTGACGTAGTATTCCAGCGGATACTTGTCGCGCTTGGGATCGGTGATGTCGCCGGTGTAACAGATGGCGGCCTCGCAGATCTTGCCGCTCTTCCTGACCGCCTCCATGGCGACCTTCATCCCCTTGGTCCAGTTGAGCGAGTCGAAGACGCGGAAGATGTCCACGCCCGAATTGGCAGCCTCTTCCACGAAACGCTCGACCACGTTGTCGGGATAGTTGGTGTAACCGACGGCATTGGAACCGCGCAGCAACATCTGGAAGAGGATGTTGGGCACCAGTTCGGAGAGTTTGTGCAGGCGCTGCCAGGGGTCCTCACGCAGGAAGCGCATGGAGACGTCGAAGGTCGCTCCGCCCCAGCACTCCAGGGAGAAGAGATCGGCCCCCAGGTAGGAGGTCGGCTCGGCGATCTTGAGGATATCGTAGCTGCGAACGCGGGTAGCCAGGTTGGACTGGTGGGCGTCGCGCATGGTCGTGTCGGTGATCAGCAGTTTTTTCTGTTCCAGGACCCACTTGGCCAGCCCTTCGGCCCCCAGCTGCATGAAGAGGTCCTTGCTGCCGGTCGGACGGGGACGGTTGGTATCCACGTCCGGGGTGCGGGCCTCGATCAGATCGGCCGACTTGAGCGTGCGCGGTGTGCCGGGCGAACCGTTAACGATCACCTCGCCCAGGAAGGAGAGCACCTTGCTGGCGCGGTCCTTCTTCTCGCTGAAATGGAGCAGTTCGGGATGTTTATCGATGAAGGATGTGTCGCACTGCCCCCTGAGGAAGACCGGGTGGGTGACCACGTTCTCCAGGAAGCCGATGTTGGTCTTGACGCCGCGCACACGGAATTCCTGCAGGGCGCGGTGCATGATGTTGGAGGCATCCAGAAACGAGAGTCCCCAGGAACTGACCTTGACCAGCAGCGAGTCGTAATGGGGGGTGATCTTGGCGCCCGTATAGGCATTACCGGCATCCAGACGGATGCCGCAACCGGCGGCGGAACGGTAGGTGGTCAGGGTCCCGAAATCGGGGGAGAAGTTGTTGGCCGGATCCTCGGTGGTAATCCGGCACTGGATGGCGTAGCCGCGCATGTCGATGGCCGACTGGGAGGGGATATTGATCTCCGGGTCGGACAGTTTGTGGCCGCAAGCCACCAGGATCTGGTTCTGCACCAGGTTGCGACCGGTGATCATCTCGGTCACCGTGTGCTCGACCTGGATGCGGGGATTCATCTCGATGAAATAGTGCTGTCCTTCCTGATCCACCAGGAACTCGACCGTGCCGGCATTGCGATACTTGACCTGGCCGGCGATCTTCAGGGCGGCCGTGCAGAGGTCGGCCCGCTGGGTCTGGGTCAGGGAGAGGGAGGGAGCGAATTCAACCACCTTCTGGTGGCGACGCTGTACCGAGCAGTCGCGGTCGAAGAAGTGTACCAGGTTGCCGTAGTTGTCCCCCAGCACCTGCACCTCGATATGTTTGGGGTTGGCCAGGTAGCGCTCCAGAAAGACCTCGGCATTGCCGAAGGAGGCCTTGGCCTCGCTGGCGGCCGCCACCAGCCCCTCCAAAAGCTCTTTCTTGTTGTGTGCCACGCGCATGCCGCGGCCGCCGCCGCCGGCCGAGGCCTTGATGATGATCGGATAGCCGTGTTCCTTGGCGAATTTGAGGGCCTCTTCCTCTTTCTCGATCGGCTCCTCGGTGCCGGGCACCACGTTGACGCCGGCCGCGATGGCCGCCTTGCGTCCGGCGACCTTATCACCCAAGGCACGCATCATGTCGGAGGTGGGACCGATGAAGGTAATGCCGTTAACCCGGCACTCCTCGGCAAACTCGGCGTTTTCGGCCAGAAATCCGTAACCGGGGTGAATGGCGTCCACGTCGGCCTTGATCGCCAGGGCGATGATCTCGTCGATCCCCAGATAGGCGTCGATGGGGGCCTTGCCCTTGCCGATCAGATAGGCCTCGTCGGCCTTGTAGCGATGCAGGGAAAGCTTATCCTCCTCGGAGTAGATGGCCACCGTGCCGATGCCCAGTTCGGTACAGGCGCGAAAGATTCGGATGGCGATCTCACCGCGATTGGCGGCCATGACTTTACGGAACTTCTGTTTGTGCATTAAAATCCTCCCGAGTGTGTTTTATTATTCCGAAAACAAAGTGTAATCCGTACTTAAAATTATTTAGCAATACTAAAAAAATTCAGATATTTTATATAGTTAGCCTGCTTTGGATGGCGGCAATAAAACAGATTGGTTCCGTTTTGTCAACAATGTTTTTCGCCTTGCCGTAACTTGTCCGTATATGGTAATAAAATTGAGCCACACCAAGATTGAATGGAGGATTGTTTCCCATGGATATCACTGTTCTTCCACTGCCCGTGGAAAATATGAAGCATAAGATCAAGGACGAGACACAGCTCGGCTTCGGTAAATACTTTACCGACCGCATGCTGCTGGTGGAATGGAAGGCCGAAGAGGGGTGGTGCGATGCGCGCATTCAGCCCTATGCCCCCTTCCAGCTCGACCCGGCCTGCCTGGTATTTCACTATGCCCAGGAGATCTTCGAAGGGCTCAAGGCATACAAGTGGGCCGATGGCCGCATCGCCCTCTTCCGGCCGGAGATGAACGCCCGCCGTTTCATCCAGTCGGCCGATCGCCTCTGCATGGCCGAAGTGCCGGTAGATCTGTTTCTCGACGGCATCAAGCAGCTGGTTTCCCTGGAGCGGGACTGGATCCCCACCGCCGAGGGGACCTCGCTCTACATCCGCCCGACCCTGATCGCCGTTGAACCGGTGCTGGGCGTCAAGCCATCCGGGCATTATTACTTCTATGTGATCATGTCGCCGGTCGGCGCCTACTACTCGGCCGGTTTCAACCCAGTCAGCATCCTGGTAGAGGACTTCTATGTGCGGGCCACGCCGGGCGGCACCGGCGATGCCAAGACCGGCGGCAACTACGCCAGCTCACTCAAGGCCGGGCTGGAGGCCAAGAAAAAGGGCTACGACCAGGTGCTCTGGCTGGACGGCAAGGAACGCCGCTATATCGAGGAAGTCGGCGCCATGAACATGTTCTTTGCCTACGGCAAGAAGATCGTTACTGCTCCCCTGACCGGCTCGATCCTTTCCGGCATTACCCGTGACGCGGTGCTCAAGCTGGCGCCGACCCTGGGCTATGAAGTCGAGGAACGCCAGATCGACGCCAACGAGCTGTTTGCCGACATCCGCGCCGGCAAGGTCACCGAGGCCTTCGGCAGCGGCACCGCCGCCGTCATCACCCCGGTTGGAAAGCTCTGTTTCAAGGACGAATGCCTGGAACTCACCGGCGGCCAGGTCGGCGAGATCACCCAGAAACTGTACGATACCCTGACCGGCATCCAGACCGGCCGCCTGGAAGACACCTTCGGCTGGATCACCTTTGTAGATTAACAGCCCGGCTGGCCTCCGGATTTTACGGAGCGGAGGCCAGCCGGATGCGGGCGCCATGAAATCAGCTAAAAAACAAACCACCCTGAAAGCGCCGGCCAACAAGCTCTGCACATCCTGCCGGCGAACCTGCAAGCAGGTGGCAAACTCCGTTGTCGCCCAATGTCTGCGCTATTACCCCTATTCCCGCAAACAGCCCCAAGCCGAGTTCACATGGAAACAGATGGATCTGGGACTATAGACGGCCGGCCCAACATCCCGTCCATCGACACCACCCGCTGTAGCGGCTGCGGCCGTTGCATAGCCGCCTGCCCCCAACGCCTGATCACCCTCGATACAATCGGTCACCGCAAGACCGCCCGCATCATCACCCCCGAACGCTGCACCCTCTGTGGCAAATGCATTGAAAGCTGCCCGGTGCAGGCACTGATCGAAATGTGAGTTGGCGACGTATTGTGTCACAACGTTTTGCTATGCTTTTGCTAAACCTAACAGATGTCAACGAAGCGGTATCAGAGCGATCTCAAGAAAAAGTTTGTAGCTGGGCGGGGTATTGAAATGTCCGAAAAAATCGGACAGCTGAAGAGCCCCATCGGGGCGTTTGATGGTAGCCGTGGGATTCATCCCACGGATTGAGGCGCCCACCGCCCATTCATCCGTCGCGTACGCGACGGTGGGATATGTTGCACCGTTAATCCGGGGAATGAATTCCCCGGCTACTATCACACCGTCCCTACGGGACGAAGGAAAACCTCATGGCCAATACATACACGTCATTGCATTACCATATCGTGTTCAGCACCAAAAACCGGGAACCGTGGCTTGTTGCTGCCAAGGAAGCCAGAATATGGGAATATCTCGGCGGCATTGCCCGCACAAATGGGATGAAGGCGCTAAAAGTAGGAGGGTATGACGACCACATACATATCCTGCTGGCATTACCGGCCACCATTGCCGTCAGTAAAGCGGTGCAACTGCTAAAAGGAGCCTCATCTCGTTGGATTCATGAAAGCGATAACGATATGATGGCGTTTGCATGGCAAGATGGATACGGGGCATTCACGGTCGGTCTTTCCCAGATAGCCGATACGGTACGCTATATTGAAGGCCAACGTGAACATCACCAAGCAAAATCGTTTCAGGAAGAGTATGTTTATTTTCTTAAAAAGCATGATGTTGAATTTGACGAACGCTATGTGTGGGGTTAGACTAACGCCCCGTCGGGGCTATTGACGCTAGCCGTGGGATTCATCCCACGGATTATAGCGACATACCGCATTCATCCGTCGCGTACGCGACGGTGGGATACGATATATCGTCAATCCGGGGAATGAATTCCCCGTCTACCATCACACCGTCCCTACGGGACGAAGAAAGTTTCATGGCCAATACCCCATGGCGAATTTCTCGTTTGTCACATCCCACCCCTTGGTAGCAGATCCGTTTTTCACCTTGCCTTTCCACCATCAGCTGTGCTATAAGATCACGCTTTTCAATTCGCACGCCCTGCAAGTGCCAATGGTGTCCCACACGATACGGGATGAAACGGGGCGGAGGAAAAACCAAAGGAGAAAGAGTATGTCAAGTATCAGCATGAAGGAACTGCTGGAGGCCGGTGTTCATTTCGGTCACCAGACCAAGCGTTGGAATCCCAAGATGAAACCCTACATCTTCGGGGCACGTAACGGCATCTACATCATCGACCTGCAGAAAACCGTCCGTTACTTCAAATCCGCCTACAACTTCGTCAAGGAATCGGCCCAAGACGGCAACACCGTACTGTTCGTCGGCACCAAGAAACAGGCTCAGGACTCGGTTGCCGAAGAGGCAGCACGTTGCGGCATGCATTTCGTCAACCAGCGCTGGCTGGGCGGCATGCTGACCAACTTTGCCACCGTCAAGCAGAGCATCGACCGCCTCAAGCGCCTGGATGCCATGTTCGAAGACGGCACCGTTGAAGCCTACACGAAAAAAGAATCCCTCCAGTTCGACAAGGAACGCGCCAAACTGCAGAAGATCCTGGGCGGCATCAAGGGCATGCACAAGCTCCCCGGCCTGATGTTCGTCATCGACCCCAAAAACGAAGAAATCGCTGTTCAGGAAGCCAACAAACTGGGTATCCCGGTTGTGGCTATCGTTGACACCAACTGCGACCCCGATCCCATCGACCACGTCATCCCCGGCAACGACGACGCTATCCGCGCCATCCGCCTGCTGACGTCCAAAATGGCTGACGCCGTCATCGAAGGCAACCAGGCCCGCAACGCCGCCCAGTCCAAAGACGACGAAGGCGAGTACGCCGGTGAGCCGACGGAAGAAGCTGCCGCAGAATAATTGCTACACCCGGTTCGATAACGAACAACACTTCAAATTTCAAGAATTCCCGCAACGGGAATGGAGGATAGAAATGGCCGTAACAGCCGCACAGATCAATGAATTGAGAAAATCCACCGGCGCCGGCATGCTCGACTGCAAAAAAGCGCTTGAAGAGACCGCTGGCGATTTCGAGAAGGCCGTTGACTTTCTCCGTACCAAGGGCCTCGCCGCTGCCGCCAAGAAGGCCGGCCGTGCCGCTACCGAAGGTATGGTTGCCGCATTTGTGTCCGACGACCTGAAGAGCGGCGTCCTGTTGGAAATCAACAGCGAAACCGATTTCGTCGCCAAGAACGACAAGTTCCAGGCCTTTGTTGCCAGCATCGGTCAGCATATCCTGGCCGCTTCTCCGGCTGATGTTGCTGCCCTGCTTGAGCAGCCCTTTACCGGCGATGCTTCCAAGACCGTCCAGGCTTACCTGAGCGAGTCGATTTCGATCATCGGTGAAAACCTCCAGATCCGCCGTTTTGAAAAGCTGGATGTGGCAGGCGACGGCTGCGTCGGCGCCTACATCCATGCCGGCGGCAAGATCGGCGTGCTCGTGCAGATTGCCAGCCCGGCCGTAAGCGCTGCCAACAAGGAGACCCTCCAGGGCTTCGTGCGTGACGTGGCCATGCATTCCGCCGCTGCGGCACCGGCTTTTGTCTGCCGTGAGCAGGTTCCCAGCGACGTGCTTGAGCGCGAAAAGGATGTCTATCGCGCCAAGGCCAAGGAATCGGGCAAGCCGGATGCGATCATCGAGAAGATTATCGACGGCCAGATCAACAAATTCTATGCGGACATCTGTCTGATCGAGCAGGCCTTCGTCAAAGACACCGACAAGACCATTCAGCAGGTGACCAAGGAGTGTGGCGCGGCAGCCGGCGGCAACGTCAGCATCACCCGCTTCGAACGCTTCGTCCTCGGCGAGGGGCTCGAGAAAAAGGAATCGGACTTTGCCGCCGAGGTGGCGGCAGCGGCCGGCCTGTAAATTCGGTAAAGCCGGCCAACATGGCCGGCTTTTTTTTTAGTACGTTAGAATTATTTTCTGAGTCTTTTAACAGAAAATAATTCGTTAACGTACGTATCCTGCGAAGCAGGGTTAGTTGGTCAGACCTCAATCATCGAGCACAGCAGGGGGCACATCAATGAGCAGGCCGTCATTTACCAGAGTTCTTCTTAAACTATCCGGCGAGTCATTGGCAGGCGATCAGGGCTACGGTATTGACCCGCAGACGATCAATGCCATCGCCCGAGAGATCAGCGAGGTTGTCGCCCAGGGCGTCCAACTGGCGCTGGTGATCGGCGGCGGCAACATCTTCCGCGGCCTGGCGGCCTCTTCCAAGGGGATGGATCGTGCCAGCGCCGATTACATGGGCATGCTGGCCACGGTGATCAACTCGCTGGCCATGCAGGATGCCCTCGAAAAACAGGGCGTTTCCACCCGCGTCCAGTCTGCGATTGCCATGCAGGAGGTGGCTGAACCCTATATTCGCCGCCGCGCCATGCGGCACCTGGAAAAAGGTCGCGTGGTCATCTTCGGTGCCGGCACCGGCAACCCCTACTTCACCACCGATACCGCCGCCAGCCTGCGGGCCATGGAAATCAATGCCCAGGTAATCCTCAAGGGGACCAAGGTGGACGGGGTCTACACGGCCGATCCCAAAAAAGATCCCGATGCGGTCAAGCTGCCGGAGCTGACCTATATCGAGGTTCTCAAAAAAGGACTGCAGGTCATGGATGCCACCGCTATCTCGCTCTGCATGGACAATAAGCTGCCGATCATCGTCTTTGACCTGACGGTCGAAGGAAACATCAAGAAGGTCATCGGTGGTGACGCAATCGGAACAATCGTACAAGGAGAATAGACATGCCAAAGAGCGTACTCGACGACATGAAGTCACATATGGAAAAGACCGTGAGTGTTCTGAAGAACGAATTCCAGAAGATCAGAACCGGACGGGCATCGACCTCAATCCTCGACGGAATCAAGGTCGATTATTACGGTAATGCCTCCTCGATCAGTCAGGTGGCGACCCTGGCGGTGCCCGAACCACGCACCATTACCATCGCGCCCTGGGAAGCCAAGATTATCCCGGCTATCGAAAAGGCGATCCTCAATTCCAACATCGGCCTGACCCCTTCCAACGACGGCCGCACCATCCGCCTGAATCTGCCTCCGCTGACCGAGGAACGCCGTAAGGAGATTGTCAAGGATCTCAAGAAAAAGGCCGAAGAAGACAAGATCGCTCTGCGCAATATCCGCCGCGACGCCATCGACAAGCTGAAGAAGATGGAGAAGGACAAGGCCGTCACGGAAGATGAGCTCAAAAAGCTGGAGAAAGACGTTCAGGATGTCACCAAGTCCTTTGAAGCCAAGATCGACGAGGTCGTTGCCCACAAGGAAAAAGAGGTGCTGGAAGTCTGATGGAGGCCATTGACCCCGAGAAACTCCCTACGCACCTGGCCATCATCATGGACGGCAACGGCCGCTGGGCGCAGCAGCGTATGCTCAAGCGCATCGTCGGGCACCAGCGCGGGGCTGAAACGGTTAAAATGGTGGTCGAGCAGGCCTCGCTGCTGGGGATCAAGTATCTGACCCTCTTCGCGTTCTCTTCGGAGAACTGGTCGCGCCCGGCGGTCGAGGTACGGGCGCTGATGGCGCTGCTCAAGAAATACATCCGCCAGGAAACCGCCCGGATGATGCGCAAGAACATCCGTTACAACGTGATCGGCAACCGCAGCGACCTGCCGCAGGATGTCAACGACACGCTGGATGGCGCCATTAAAGAGACCGCGGGCAATACCGGCATGGTCCTGACCCTGGCCCTTTCCTATGGCGGCCGTCAGGAATTGAGCATGGCGGCCACAAGGATGGCGCGGGATGTGGCGGCGGGAAGACTTGCCCCGGAAGCGATCACAACCGATGTATTCGGTTCCTACCTGGATACGGGTGGACTGCCCGATCCCGACTTCCTGATCAGAACCAGCGGCGAGATGCGTATCAGCAATTTCCTGCTCTGGCAGCTGGCCTACACCGAACTGTACTTCACCGATATCAACTGGCCCGACTTCACCATCAACGAATTCCACAAGGCACTGGCAGATTTCCGCTCCCGCGAACGACGATTCGGCAAGACAAGCGACCAACTCAACAAGGGGAATTAGCCATCAAACGCCTGATTACCGCTCTTATCCTACTGCCGGTTGTCATTCTGACTATCATCAAGGGCGGCGCCCTTGCTTTTGCCTGCCTGTTGTCCATTTTCAGCTTCATCGGCACCTACGAATTCTACCGTATGGCGCTGCCCGAGCGCAGGAGCGAGGTCTGGCCGGCGGCCGCATGTGCTGCCCTGGTCATCTTCATCCCCTTCATGGACGGAGAACGCTTGCCCCTGGCCTGCCTGAGCGGGCTGTTTTTGCTGTTTGCCCTGCTGTTCCTCTTCCGTATCCGCGACATCACCAGCGCGGCCCGCGAGATTGCCTACGTGGTACTGGGCTTCCTCTATGTGCCGTTCATGCTGATGCACCTGGTCATGCTGCGTCAAACGACCTACGGCTGGCAGTGGCTGCTGGTCATGATGCTGATCGTCATGACCAATGATTCGGCCGCCTACTACACCGGCAGCGCCTTCGGCAAACACCGCCTCTACCCGCTGGTCAGCCCCAAGAAAAGCGTCGAAGGCGCCCTGGGTGGCCTGGTCGGCAGTGTCTGCGGCACCCTGCTGGCAAAGTTCACCTTTTTCCCGCAACTGACCTTGGCCGACGCCCTGATCACAGCCATTGTCATCGGCACCCTCGGCCAGACCGGCGATCTGTTTGAATCCCTGCTCAAGCGCAGTTTCGGCGTCAAGGACTCGGGCAACAGTATCCCCGGCCACGGCGGGGTCCTGGACCGGCTGGACAGTATCATCTTTGCCGCACCGGCCATGTATTATTACGTCATCTACTTTTTTTAGAAGGATTGCATCATGAAACAGCTTTCCATCCTCGGTTCAACCGGTTCCATCGGCGTCAGCACCCTGGAGATCGTCGCCTCCTATCCGGAACGTTTCAAGGTAGTTGCCCTGACTGCCGGAAAGAATCTGGAACTGTTTGTCCGACAGATCCGCCAGTTTTCACCGCGCATTGCCGCCGTCGCCTCACTAGAGGACGTCCCGCGCCTGAAGGAGATGTGTGCCGGGCTGCCGGTCGAGATTCTGGGCGGCGTGGAAGGTCTGATCGCAGCGGCGACCGCCGATGAGATCGACATGGTGGTGGCCGCGATTGTGGGAGCCGCCGGCCTGGCCCCCACGGCCGCCGCGGTACGCGCCGGCAAGGACATTGCCCTAGCCAACAAGGAAACCCTGGTCACGGCCGGCCACCTTTTCATGGAGATGGTCAAACAGTACGGGGTCAAGCTGTACCCGGTGGACAGCGAGCACAGCGCCGTCTTCCAGTCCATCGAAGGTCACCGCAGCCAGGATATCACCAAGATCATCCTGACCGCTTCCGGCGGTCCCTTCAGAAACACCCCCGTGGAGCAGCTGGCCCACGTCACCGTGCGGGATGCCCTCAATCACCCCAACTGGAGCATGGGCAGAAAGATTACCATCGACTCGGCCACCATGATGAACAAGGGGTTGGAGGTGCTGGAGGCCCGCTGGCTGTTTGATGTCCCGGTGGACAAGATCGACGTCAACATCCACCCCCAGAGCATCATCCACTCCATGGTCGAATATGTTGACGGCTGCGTCATCGCCCAGCTGGGTACGCCGGATATGAAGGCGCCCATCGCCTATGCCCTCTCCTACCCCGAGCGGATCGCCACCGGCATCCAGCCCCTTGATCTGACCACTTTTTCCGGGCTGACCTTCTTCGCGCCGGAGCTGGACAAATTCCGCTGCCTTGCCCTGGCCTACCGTTCCATCACAGATGGTGAGAGTATGCCGGCCGTGATGAACGCCGCCAACGAGATTGCCGTTGACGCGTTTTTGAACGGCAAGATTGCTTTTCTACAAATTGCGGAAGTCATCGAGCGCACCATGGATGCCCATCAGGCGCATGCCTTGAAGTCGATCGATGAGGTTCTGCTGGCAGATGCCTGGGGACGGGAGACGGCCCGGACCATCTGCGGAGGATTGGTACACTGATATGATGGTCATCTACGCAATCATCGTCCTGGGAATCCTGATTTTTGTCCATGAATTCGGGCATTTCATCATTGCCAAACTGTTCAATGTCAAGGTCGAGAAGTTCTCCCTCGGTTTCGGCCCCAAACTTTTCGGAAAGCAGATCGGCGAGACCGAATACCTGCTCTCCGCCTTTCCGCTGGGCGGCTACGTCAAGATGTTCGGTGAAGGCGGGATTATCGAAGGCGCTGCCCCCCCCGTATCCGAGGATACGGAGCGGGCCTATGACGAGGAATCCAGCGAACCTCTCGACGAACCAAGCGAGCTGACCGAGGCCGAGAAGGCCCGTTCCTTTGCCCATAAACCGACGCTGGTGCGCATCGCCATCGTCATGGCCGGACCGGTCTTCAATCTGGTCTTTGCCTGGCTGATCTTTATCATGCTCTGCATGCTGGGGGTCCCGACTGTCACGGCCAAGATCGGCGAAGTCATCAAGGACAAGCCGGCCGCCAGGGCCGGTCTGCTCAAAGACGACATCGTTACCTCGATCAATGGCAATAAAATTGGCCAGTGGGACGAAGTTGCCGCCAGGATCGCCGAAGGAAAAGGTCAACCGATCAACCTGACCGTGCAACGTAACGGCCAGGAGCTGCGCTTTACCATCACCCCTGAAGCGCGGGTTTCCAAAAACCTCTTCGGCGAGAGTGTCAAGGGGCATGCCATCGGCATCGCTGCCGCCGGTGAGATTGTCCTGGAAACCTCCAACCCGCTCCAGGCATTTGTCAAGGGATCGCAGCAGACCTGGAAGGTCATTGATCTGACGTTCATGTCGCTGGTCAAGATGGTCCAGCGGGTCGTGCCCCTGGACAGCGTCGGCGGGCCGATCATGATCGCCAAGATGGCCGGTGAGACCGCCCAAATGGGTGGTTCCAGTTTCCTGGCCTTCATGGCCCTGCTCTCGATCAACCTGGGAGTGCTCAACCTGTTGCCGGTGCCGGTACTGGATGGCGGCCACCTCTTCTTTTTCTTCTGCGAACTGATCATCGGCCGACCGGTCAGCCAGAAGGTACGCGAATATGCCCAGCAGATCGGTCTGTTCCTGCTCTTGAGCCTGATGGTGCTGGCCTTCTACAACGACATCGTCAGATACTTCTTCAGTCATCAGGGGTAATGGTGAAGATCCTCGCCCTCGACACCTCCACCTCCATGGCCACGGTCGCGATTACAATCGCTGAAAAGGTCGTTGCCGAGGCGACCTTCAACACCGACCGGACCCTCTCCGCGCGCCTGATCCCCGAGATCGAGCGTCTGCTGGCCCTGGCCGGCCTGACGGCCGGCGATATCGACCTGTTTGCCGCCTCACTCGGGCCCGGCTCGTTTACCGGCGTGCGCGGCGGTGTCGCCACGATGCAGGGTCTGGCCCTGGCCGGCGGCAAGTCCTGTGTCGGTTTTTCCTCCCTGATGCTGCTGGCGATGAATTTCCCCTTTGTGACCCAGCCGGTATGCACCCTGCTGGATGCCCGCAAAAGCGAGGTTTATGCCGCCCTCTTCGACTGCTCCGGCTCCATCCCGACAGCACGGATCAGCGACTGTGTCCTGTCGCCGGAGCGTTTCCTGGATCTGCTCGATGCGGCCGGCGACAGACAGGTGCTCTTCTGCGGGGACGGCGTCGTGCGCTACCAAGAGCTGATCGCCGAACGCATGGGTGAGCGTGCAATTTTCGCCCCCTTTCCGCTCAACACGGCCCGCGCCTCCAATGCGGCCCCGCTGGCGCTGCATGCCTTCCAGAAGGGAGAGGCAGTGGACCCTTCCCGTCTGCTCCCCGGCTACCTGCGGGCCTCCGAGGCCGAAATAAACCGCAAGGCCAAACCATAACCCGACCTTTGCAGCGCCCCTCTCTCCATATTCATTGATCAGTACTGATTTTCCGCTCATGGTTCGACAAGCTCACCACGAACGGAAAATCAGGCAATTAGGGAACCAAGATCCGTTCGTCCTGAACATGCCGAAGGGGATGAACGGATCTTGGCAGAAAGCGTCATGTCTCGCCTTCGCGACAAAGCCGCTTGTACGCTGCGACTTTCCTGCTATACTTTCCCAGCTGTTCGGCAACATGAGAGTTTTTCGTCAGATCCCCAGACAGATCCTGTCGCTGTACAAAATTCACCCGTTGGAGCGTACCCCATGAACATTCATGAGTATCAGGCCAAGGAGATTCTCAATAGTTACGGCATTCCCATCCCCCGTGGACGGGTGGCGCTTACCTCCGACCAGGTCGAGCGGGCCGCCAAGATGATGGGCGGCCGCTGCGTGGTCAAAGCCCAGATTTATGCCGGGGGACGCGGCAAGGCCGGCGGGGTCAAGCTGGTCCACTACCCGGAACAGGCCCAGGAGTACGGCAAGGAACTCTTCGGTCGCGCCCTGGTCACCAACCAGACCGGGCCGGAAGGGTTGAAGGTCCGCCGCATCCTGGTGGAAGAGGCGGTCGAAATCGCCCGCGAGTTTTACCTCTCCATTACCCTGGACCGGGAGAGTTCCCGCTATGTGCTGATCGCCTCCGCCGAAGGGGGCATGGACATCGAGGAGGTCGCCCGCAAGAGCCCCGAGAAGATCCACACCCTGCTGATCGACCCCTTCACCGGCCTGCGCCCGTTTCAGGCCCGCAAGATCGCCCTGGAGCTGGGGCTGTCCGGTTCCATCTGCGAGGATTGCGTCGAACTGCTGATGAACCTGTACCGGATCTGCCAGGAGAAGGACTGCGCCCTGGTGGAGATCAATCCCCTGGTTGTGACCAAGGCCGGCTGGCTGATGGCCATGGATGCCAAGATCACCTTCGACGACAACGCCGTCTTCCGCCACCGCGAATACCCGGATATGGTCGACTACTCCCAGTTGGATCCGCTGGAGATAAACGCCGGAAAATACGACCTGGCCTACATCAAGCTGAGCGGTTCCATCGGCTGCCTGGTCAACGGCGCCGGCCTGGCCATGGCCACCCTGGACGTGCTCAAGGAGTGCGGCGGCGAACCGGCCAACTTCCTGGACGTAGGGGGCGGGGCAACCCGCGAGAAGGTGGCCGAAGCCTTCAGGATCATCCTCCAGGACAAGGACGTCAAAGGCATCTTCGTCAACATTTTCGGCGGCATCATGCGTTGCGACGTGATTGCCCTCGGCATCATCGAGGCGGCCGGAGAGGTTAACTGCACCCTGCCGATCGTCGTCCGCATGGACGGCAGCGAGGTGGAGGAAGGCAAAAAACTGCTCAGTGAATCCGGGCTGAATGTGCAGGTCGGCAACAACCTGGGCGACGCGGCGACACGAATCGTAAAGATGCTGGGATAAGCCCCATAAGACCATTCTCGGAGAGAAGCCATGTCCATACTACTCAATAAGCATTCCAGAATCCTTGTCCAGGGTATTACCGGCCGCAGCGGTCTGTTTCACACCCAACAGTGCCGCGAATACGGCGCCAACATCGTGGCCGGCGTGACTCCCGGCAAAGGGGGCATCCATATCGAAGGCATCCCGGTCTTCAACACGGTGGCCGAGGCGGTCAAATACACCAACGCCAATGTGTCGATGATCTTTGTCCCCCCTCCCGGTGCCGCCGACGCCATCCTGGAGGCCGCCGACGCCGGGTTGGAGTTGGCGGTCTGCATCACCGAAGGCATCCCGGTCCGCGACATGGTGCCGGTCAAGGCCATCCTGCAGGGGAGCAAGACCCGTCTGATCGGCCCCAACTGTCCCGGCGTGATTACTCCCGGTGAGTGCAAGGTCGGCATCATGCCCGGCCATATCCACAAAAAAGGGAAGATCGGCGTTGTCTCGCGCAGCGGCACCCTGACCTATGAGGCGGTCAAGCAGTTGACCGACATGGGGCTGGGGCAGTCCACCTGCGTCGGCATCGGCGGCGATCCGATCATCGGCATGAACTTCATCGATGTGCTGGCGCTCTTCAACCAGGACCCGGATACCGAAGGGGTCTTCATGATCGGCGAAATCGGCGGCGGGGCCGAGGAAGCGGCGGCCGAGTGGATCAAGAACAACATGAAAAAACCGGTCGCGGCCTTCATCGCCGGCGTTACCGCCCCTCCCGGCAAGCGCATGGGACACGCCGGGGCGATCATCACCGGCGGCAAGGGCAAGGCCGAGGACAAGATCCGCACCCTGCAGGAATGCGGCGTAGTGGTTTCCACCAGCCCGACCCGAATGGGCGAGGCCATGCTGGAGGCGCTCAAGGCGGCCGGGAAGAATGTTACCCGGATGACCGCCAAACCTGCCGCCAAGAAGAGCAATAAATAGTGTCGCGATGCACAAGAGCCCCGTTTTTCAATCGCAAAACGGGGCTCTTTTATTCAATTTCACGGGATTTAAAGCGACAAGGGCTTACAAACAGCAGGATGAGGGCAAGATGAATAAGCGTGTGTTACTCGTATCCGCCGGTCTTTTTCTGCTGATGCTGTTTGGGATCGGCTCCCCGCGCCACTGCTTGGCAACCGAGGAATATGCCAAGCAGACCGGACGGGAGTGTGCGAGCTGTCACCGGGATCCGGCCGGCGGCGGCGAACTGACCGCGGCCGGCACGGCCTTTTCCTCTACGCTGCACAGCACGGCGAAAAAACCATCCCCGACCATATTCGCCAAAGGTCTGCGCCTGGTGGCCGGCTATATCCATTTTCTGACCGCAATTTTCTGGTTCGGCACGATCCTGTATGTGCATCTTGTGCTGAAACCGTCCTATGCCGCCAGCGGCCTGCCACGCGGTGAGGTGCGGGTCGGCATCGTCTCCATGGCCATCATGGCTGTAACCGGCGCGATCCTCACGTACTACCGGGTTTCCTCTCTCGACACCCTCTTGCACACCCGCTTCGGCATCCTCCTGTTGGTCAAGGTTTCCCTGTATCTGGTCATGGTCACATCCGCCGCCGTTGTCATTATCGTGATCGGACCACGGCTCAAGGCCAAAAAGAGCACACCGCCACTTCCTCCGGCCGGTGATCTGACGCTGGAACAACTAGCGGCATGCGACGGCAAAGAGGGACGCCCGGCATATTTTGCCTTTGAGGGAAAAATTTACGATACAAGCGGAAGCCGGTTCTGGAAGCAGGGTCTCCACATGGGCCGACATAACGCCGGCACCGATCTGAGCGACGCATTGAAGCAGGCGCCGCATGGCCGGGACAAGGTAACGGCCATGCGGGAAATCGGGAAACTCATTGACGCCGCCCCGCGCAAGAAGGAGCTTCACGAAAAGGTCTTCTACTTCATGGCCTACATGAACCTCAGCATCGTCTACGCCATCGTGCTGATCCTGACCCTCTGGCGTTGGGGGTAGACGACTGCTGCCCCGTTCCTGGATCACCGTCGCCAACGCACTACGCCCCGTTTCCCATCAGAAAAACGGGGCGTTTTTTATTTCAAACACTCCTCATCAAGCGCTCTACGTCATTGCAGCAGTTTCATGAACTCACCGGCGGGCATCGGATAGCCGAAGTGGTAGCCCTGTCCCTGGTCACACCCCTGGGCTTTCAAGACTCCGGCCTGGATCGGTTCTTCGATGCCTTCAGCGACGACTTTCATGCCCAGTTTTTTAGCCAGATTGATGAGCGAGCCGACGATGGTCTGACTATCCTGGGCATCGGCTATATCGCGGACAAAGGACTGGTCAATCTTCAGCTTGTCGATATAGAAACGCTTCAGGTAGCCCATATAGGAATAGGCACTGCCGAAGTCATCGATGGCCAGCGACACGCCCAGGTCGCTCAAGGCCTTCATCAAATGCCCGCCGGTTTCGACATCATGCATCAGGAAGCTCTCGGTCAGTTCCAGCTCGATGCTTTTCGGCGGCAGGTCGGCGTTACGGATAATCATGCTGATCTGTTCCAGGAGGTTCTTCTGGCGAAACTGGACAACCGACAGGTTGACCGCCAGCGGCACGACCGATAGCCCCTGCTCGCGCCACTGTCGAGCAAAACGGCAGACCTCCCCGAGTACCCATTCACCGATCGGCACGATCAGGCCACTATCCTCGGCAAGACGTATAAAGCTGCCTGGGGTAAGCAGGCCAAGCTGCGGATGGTTCCAGCGCAGCAGCGCCTCGGCACCGCACAACCGGCCGCTGGCGAGGTCGATTTGCGGCTGGAAATAGACCTCCAGTTCTTTGCCGAGGATGGAGAGACGCAAGGCGCTTTCCATGGCCAGACGTTCCGAGGCCGCCTGGTTCATGTGGCCGGTGAAAAACTGGAAATTGTTGCGTCCCGACTGCTTGGCGAAATACATGGCCGCGTCGGCGTTCTTGATCAGGGTCTCGCTGTCGCTGCCGTCATTGGGATAGATGGCGATGCCGATGCTGGCGGTCAAGGCGAGTTCCATGTCACCCACCGGCAGGGAGCGGGCCAGCGCCTGTTTGAGTTTCTCCGCGACAATGGCGGCATCGCTCTCCTCGGCAATGCCGTTGAGCACAATGATAAATTCATCGCCCCCCTGGCGGCAGACGGTGTCCACCGCGCGCAGCTCTTTCTCAAGGCGGTTGGCGACCTGTTGCAGCACCTGATCGCCGACCTGGTGGCCGAGCGAATCGTTGATCGTCTTGAAGTTATCCAGGTCGAGGAAGAGCAGGGCGATCTGCCGGTCATCACGTTCGGCGCAGGCGAAGGCGTGTTCCAGGCGGTCGCGCAGCAGCAGGCGGTTGGGCAATCCGGTCAGGGCATCGTGCTGGGCCAGGAAGCGGATACGCTCCTCGGCCTGCTTGCGCTCGGAGATGTCGCTGAAGATGCCGATGTAGTGCGTCGTCTGGCCACAGACGTCAGCCAGCGCGGTGATCGACAGCCATTCCGGAAAGACGTCACCATTCTTGCGCCGGTTCCAGACTTCGCCCTGCCAGTAGCCGCCGCTAACGATGTCGCCCCACATTTCGGCGTAAAACTGCGGGCTCTGGATCCCCGCGTTGAGCAGGCGAGGATTCTGGCCGATCACATCAGCGCTGGCGTAGCCGGTGATGCGGGTGAAGGCTTGGTTGATCGAAATGATCCGGCACTGGCCATCGGTGATCATGATCGCCTCGCCGGCCCCCTCGAAGACCTTGGCCGCCAGGTGCAGCTGTTGCTGCGAGCGCTTGTGCTCGGTGAGATCGGTGACCAACTCCCACAGCTCGTAGGGGCGTTGGTTCTGGTCGCGGCGCAGGATGCTCTGCACAAGGGCCGGGACCAGCGTTCCGTCACGCCGCACGAACTGCCGTTCGTATTCGGGCATGAAACCCAGCTCAAAGAGTTGCTCGCGGACCATCGTGACAATGCTCTGGCGCTGTTCGTCGGGGATCAGCGAGGCATATGGCCGGGCGCTCAGTTCGGCCAGGCTATCGAAGCCGGTCAGGGAGAGGAAGGCCTGATTGCAGTCGATGATGTGTCCGGCGGAACCGAACAGTTCCTCCCCCCCCAACATCGGGGGCATAATACAGACACCGATGCGAAAATTCTGGAACATCATCCGGTAGCGCTCTTCGTTGTCGCGAAGCATGATTTCGGAACGCAGCACATTGGCGCACTTGTGCAGCGCATTGAGCAGCAGGTCGGTGCGCACCGGCTTAACCACGTACTTGTCGATGCCGACATCGATCGAACGCATCAGGTAATCCTGACGCTCGAAAGCGGTGGTGACGATAATCGGCACCGTCTTACTGATTTCGCGGATCCCTTCGGCCATCGCCAGGCCGTCCATGACCGGCATGAGGATGTCAGTGATAACCAGGTCGGGCTGCTGTTCGCAAAAAGTGGTCAGCCCTTCCTGACCGTTGGCGGCAACGAGCAGACAACCGACCCGGCGGCGCAGGAACTGGGCCAACTGGTCCCTGACCTCATTGTCGTCTTCCACATAGAGGACGGTCAGGTTGCGCAGAAACTCATCATCGCTTATGAGTACGCTATGCTGGATCATGGTAGTTTCCTTGTTGGGTGACAGCCAGCGGGGTGCATAGGGTAAATTCGGCGCCTGCTCCGGCGTTGCCGGCGCTGATGTGCCCGTGCATGTTGCGTTCGATGATCATCTTCGACATATACAGGCCGATACCGGTCCCCATCGGCTTGGTGGAAAAGTACGGTTCGAAAATCTTGTCCAGGAGGTCGTCCGGGATGCCGCCGCCGTTGTCTCGGATCGCAACGCAACCCTGCTCGCCGACAATCGACAGGCCGATACGGACGCTGCCCTGGAGAATATCCCTGGCCATGATGGCTTCCTTGGCATTGTTGAGGAGATTGAGCAGGACTTGCGAGTATTCGTTGGGAAAACCGAGCAGAAGCAGATCGTCCCCCTCTTCCAGAGAAATGTCGATATTATTGTTCTTGAAACTGGCCGAGACCAGGTCGATCGCCTCTTCGATCTGTTCGCGTGCCGAGAAGGGGCGCATTTCCTTATCGGGCTGGAAGAAGTTGCGGAAATCGTTGATCGTGGAAGACATCTTCTGGATCAGGCGATCACCGTTCTGGGTGCATTGGCGCAGGTAATCGGCGCTCAGCTCTCGAAATTCATAGGCATCCTGGATATTGGAGAGCACCAGGCCGAGCGCATTGAGCGGCTGCCGCCACTGGTGCGCGATGTTGCCGATCATCTCGCCCATGGCGGCCAGGCGTGACTGTTGGATCATCAGCAGATCCTTTTCCCGATTCTTGCCGACTTCCTCACTGATGCGCAGCTCCAGCGTCTCGTTCAGGCTGCGCAATTCCTCCTCGATCTTCTTGCGCGCCGCAATGTCGGCCTGCAGCGCGGCGTTGGCGGCGGCCAGTTCGCCGGTCCGTTCCTCGACGCGCAGTTCCAGTTCGTCGTGGGCATGGCGCAGCTCGTCCTCGGCCCGCTTGCGGGCGGTAATGTCGCGCATGATGGAGATAAACAGCCCCTTGCTGTCGCTCGTGCGGCGGACAAACTGGACAAAGACTTCAACCGGGTAGATGCTGCCGTTCTTACGCTGGTGAATGGTCTCGAAACTGACCGACTGCGCATCGCCAGAGAGCAGGGGGGCGAGCCGGGCTCGATAGGAGTCATAGTCGTATTCCGGCTTGGTCTCATACACCGCCATGTTCAGCAATTCGTGGCTCGAATAGCCCAGACTCCTGACCACGCCGTTATTGACGTAGGTCAGTTGCAAGGTTTCCGGGTCGAACATCAGGATCATGTCCAACGTGTTGTCAAGGACATGCTTGAAACGGCTCAGCTCCTCTTCGGTACGTTTTCTTTCGGTGATGTCGCGGGCGGCGGCAAAGACACCGGCAACATGCCCCTGCTCATCGAGATAGACGCTGGCGTTGTAGAGCACGTCGGTGACGTGACCGTCGGCATGGTGGATGGCCAGCGGGTAGTCGGTGATAAACCCCTTGCGGAAAACCGCCTGGTAGCCTTCGCGGGCCTTGTCCGGCTGGGTGAAGTAAATCGAGAAATCGCTGCCGATCAGGACCTCGCGATGCCGGCCGGTGACCAGCTCGGTGGCCCGGTTGACGTCCATGATCTTACCGTCTGCGCTGATCGTGACCAGCGGGTCGAGGCTGGCTTCGATCAGGCTGCGCGCGTACAGCGAGGTGGCCCGCAACTGTTCCTGGGTGCGTTTCTTCTCGGTAATGTCCCGGGCGGCGGCAAATGCGCCGGCGACATTACCGTGCTCGTCGCGATAGACGCTGGCGTTGTAAACCACGTCGGTGATCTGGCCGGAGACGTGGCGGATGGCCAGTGGATAATCCTTGACCTCGCCGCGTGAGAATACGGTCAGATAACCTTCGCGCGCCTTGGAGGGTTCGGTGAAGTAGTCGCAGAAATCGCTGCCGATCAACGCGGCCCGGGGCAGGCCGGTAGCCGCCTCAGTCGCCTGGTTGACGTCCATGATCTTGCCGTCCGCGCTGATCGTGACCAGCGGATCGAGACTGGCCTCGATCAGGCTGCGCACGTAGAGGGCTGTGCTGCGAAAGATATCGCCGGCGGGCGCGTGATCGGGAGAATTCGGACTGGTCATGAGGATCATGCTCCATCTGTTGTACGGGCCCGATGAGCCCGAACGCGATTGTTCCCTCTCGAACAGGACGGGAAGCAAGGGCCAGAAACCTACTCTTCCAGCGAGATCTGGTAGAGAAACCATATCACCAACGAGGCGGACGTCAATGCAAGTTTGGGTGTTTTTCAATATGTTGGGGAGATTTTGGGGAGGGGCTGCGGGTCGTCTCCGGCGTTTGGCAGATATTCTGCCTCATGCCAGTTCACGCGGACAACGAATCATCCGATTCGGTTAAAGCTTTTCTCTTTGAGACCGATAACTGTAGCAACAACACTAAACGGGAGCAACCAGACATCAAACAGGAAGGAGATGAGGATCATGCCCTGGTATAAGAACCCGCTCACAACCTGTAAGGTATTGGACAAAATTGCACGACGTTACGAGAGCTCATCACTGCAACAGCTCAGAAACGTCATCGACTCGGTTACGGAATTAATCTGGAAGAAACAGGCCAATTACAATAGAGCCACCTGGCACGATAAGCAGTGCTAGGGCTTTTAGTACGTTACAAATTATTTTCTGCGTTTTTTAGGCAGAAAATAATTTCGATAATGTACTTATCCTGTTTATCAGGGTTAGGGTGACGGGGGAAGAACAGCGCTGCTCTCCCCCCGCCATGAGGACGGCCTGCAAGCCGCTGTTTTTCCTCTCTGCCTACCTCGCAACCGTTACGATCGAATAGGGAGCCGTTCCGGCGCTGACAGCTGCCGGAATCATGGCGCTCAGCGGTCCGAATTTTCCGACCAGGTATTGAGTGATACTGTTGCCGATGCTGTTGGCCACATAGGCATACCTGCCTGAAGCATCGATGGTTATGCCGTAGGGTCCGGTTCCCGCAACCTCGCTTGCCGGGTTCAGAGCCGTCAAAGCGCCATTAATGCCGATTGTGTATTGGGAAACGTTATTGCTGACATTGTTGGTCACATAAAGATACATGCCCGAGGGATCGACAGTGAGCGACGAGGGGGAAGTCCCCGCCGCAACGGTTGCCGGAGTCATGGCACTCAGGCTGCCGTTGGCGGCAATCGCAAATAGGGAGATGTCATTGCTGCTACTGTTAGCCACGTAGGCATACTTTCCCGAGGGAACCACGGTAACCGAGACCGGCCCGCTCCCGGCGGCAACGCTTGCCGGAGTCATGGCGCTCAAGCTGCCGTTGGCATTGATGACATACTGTGAGACGGTATTATCGGCACTGTTCGCCACATAGGCATACTTGCCGCCGGGGTGAACGCTAACGGAATGGGGAGCCGCTCCGGTCACCGCGGTCGCGGGAGTGATAGCCGTCAGGCTGCAGTTTGCATTGACGGCAAACTGCGAAATGGTGTTGCCGTTGGCGTTGACAGCATAGGCGTACGTGCTCGACGGGTTGACGACGATGGAGTAAGGATATGCACCGGCAGCCACGCTTGCCGGCGTAACGGCGGCAAGATCACCATTTGCTCCGACGGTGAATTGGGAAATATCGTTACTGATGCCGTTTGTCACATAAACACAAGTACCCGCCGGATTTGCCGTGACAGAGGTCGGGCTGGTTCCGGCGGCTACGGTCGCCGGAGTCATGGCGCTAAGGTGCCCGTTTGTCCCGATAGTATACTGGGAGACATTCCCACTGCTGCTGTTTGCAGCATAAGCGTATTTGGGCGTTTTGCCGGAGGATGAATTCCCCCCGGTGCCGCACCCTCCCAATACAAAAGCGAACAACGCAAGCACAAACAACAAACCACATAATCTCTTCGTCACGGCACCCCTCCCCAAGACCCACTTTATGAACAACGCTTCATGTCCTTTAGCGCATCAACGCTCGACATTCAACAGTTATTTCGGTTAGTTACATCAAACGGCATGTGTAAAGTTTCTTTACACATGCCCAATTTCATCAACCATTACAGTACATTAGCCGGTGTAAAATTTCTTTACACTTTTCGTAACCTACTGACAGTAAAGGTTTTTAGTATTTTGAGGGTTGAGAAAATATTTGACGTACCGCTGGCAAGCCCGGGCTTGCTCGTCCCCCAACTCACCGCCATTACACACAAAATGTAGAGCAAAAACCCTTTCCTTGACACCACATCTTGGCATGGGGCATAATTTCCCCTTCATTGATTTGCCGGGAGGCAGCACCCCATGGAAGCAGCTACTAGTATTGAAAACGTACCGTCCGCCTCTTTTGTCCACCTCCACCTCCACACCCAATATTCCCTGCTGGACGGCGCCATCCGCTTCGACGACCTGATCGCCAAGGCCAAGCAACTGAATATGCCGGCTATCGCCATGACCGACCATGGCAACATGTTCGGGGCGGCCGAATTCTACCTCAAATGCAAGAAGGCCGGCGTCAAGCCGATCATCGGTTGCGAGCTGTACCTGGCGCCGGAGTCGCGCTTTTCCAAGGATGCCAAGGGGATCTCCGATGCGGCCTACCACCTGGTCCTGCTCTGCGAAAACATGCAGGGCTACAAGAACCTCTCCTACCTGACCTCGGCCGGATACAAGGAGGGCTTCTACTACCGCCCCCGTATCGACCGCGAGCTGCTGGCCGGGCGCTCCGAGGGACTGATCGCCATGTCGGCCTGCCTCAAGGGGGAGGTGGCCATGCAGTGCGGCCGCGGCAGGATGGAGGAGGCCATTGCCACCGCCCGCTGGTACAGCGAGCTCTTTCCCGATCGTTACTATATCGAACTGCAGGAAAACACCATCCCGGAACAGGACATCGTCAACAAGCGCCTGCTGGAGGTGGCACAGGAGCTGAAGCTGCCCCTGGTGGCGACCAACGACTGCCACTACCTGAACCGCGAAGATGCCCGTGCCCACGAGGTGCTGCTCTGCATCCAGACCGGCAAGACCATGAGCGACCCGACCCACATGCGCTTCTCGGTGGATGAGTTCTACGTCAAGTCCCCGGAAGAGATGGCCCGCGCCTTCAGCTACGCCCCCGAGGCGGTCGGCAACACCCTGGCCATCGCCGAACGCTGCAACCTGGAGCTGGCGGTGGACGGCAAGACCTACTACTTTCCGCACTTCGAGCCCCCCGAGGGGAAGAATCACGACGATATGCTGCGCGAGCTGGCCACCGACGGGCTCAAGGAACGGATGAAAACCATCCTGGCCAAGTATCCCGACATGACCCTGGAACAGCAGCAGGGCTACTTCGACCGCCTGGAGATCGAACTGGACTGCATCAGCGTGATGAAGTTCCCGGCCTACTTCCTGATCGTGTCGGACTTTATCCGCTGGGCCAAGGATCGCGGCATTCCGGTCGGGCCGGGCAGGGGCTCGGCCGCCGGCTCGCTGGTAGCCTACGCCATCAAGATCACCGACCTGGATCCGATCCCCTACAACCTGCTCTTCGAACGTTTCCTCAATCCGGAACGTATCTCCATGCCCGATATCGACGTGGACTTCTGCCAGGACCGCCGTTCCGAGGTGATCCAGTACATGGTCGAGAAGTACGGCCGTGACCGGGTCTGCCAGATCATCACCTTCGGGACCATGGGAGCCAAGGCGGTGGTGCGCGACGTGGGGCGGGCGCTGAACCTGAGCTACGGCGACGTGGACCGCATCGCCAAACTGATCCCTGATGACCTGAAGATGACCCTCGGCAAGGCTTTGCAGCAGGAACCGCAACTGAAGGAGCTGTCCGCCGCAGATCCGCAGGTCAAGGACCTGCTGGACACAGCCCTCTGCCTGGAGGGATTGACCCGTCACGCCTCGACCCATGCCGCCGCCGTCGTCGTGGCGCCCGAACAGCTGGAGGAGTTCCTGCCGCTCTACAAGGATCAGAAGACCGGCTCGATCAACACCCAGTACTCCATGAAGTATGTGGAACTGGTCGGTCTGGTCAAGTTCGACTTCCTGGGGCTCAAGAACCTGACCGTGATCCAGAACGCCGTCCGGCTGATCCGCGAGGGTAAGGACCCCGTCTTCGACATCACCCTGCTTAAAGACGATGACCAGGCCAGTTACGACCTGATCACCGCCGGCAACACGACCGGTATCTTCCAGCTTGAGTCCAGCGGCATGAAGGAGATGCTGGTCAAGCTCAAGCCATCCTGCTTCGAGGACGTCATCGCGGCCGTCGCCCTCTACCGTCCCGGCCCGCTCGGCTCCGGCATGGTCCAGGATTTCATCGACCGCAAGCATGGCGTGCAGAAGGTTGTCTACGACCTGCCGCAGCTGGAGCCGATCCTCAAGGACACCTACGGGGTCATCGTCTACCAGGAACAGGTCATGCAGATCTCCCGGACCCTGGCCGGCTACTCCCTGGGACGCGCCGACCTGTTGCGCCGCGCCATGGGTAAGAAGGACCCGGCCGTTATGGCCAAGGAAAAGGAGCCTTTCCTGCAAGGGGCCAAGGAGCTGGGCATCGACCTAAAAAAGGCCGGTGAGGTCTTCGATCTGATGGCCAAGTTCGCCGAGTACGGCTTCAACAAGTCGCATTCGGCCGCCTATGCCCTGATCACCTACCAGACCGCCTATCTCAAGGCGCACTACCCGGTCGAATTCATGGCCGCACTGTTGACCTGCGACATGGACAGCACCGACAAGGTCGTCAAGAATATCAGCGACTGCCGCGAACAGGGGATCGAGGTGCTGCCGCCCGACATCAACGCCTCGGGGCTTTCCTTCACCGTGGTCGGCACATCCATGCGCTTCGGCCTGGGAGCGGTCAAAAATGTGGGCACCGGCGCCATCGAGGCCATTCTTGAGGCCAGAAGCGAGGGGGAATACAAGGACCTGTATGACTTCTGCGAACGGGTCGATCTGCGGCGGGTCAACAAGCGGGTCATTGAATCGTTGATCAAGTGCGGCGCCTTCGACTCCACCGGTTCGACCCGCGCTTCCCTGATGGAGGGGCTGGAAGCGGCCTCGAACTACGGCCAGAAGATCCAGGAGGAACGCGCCAGCGCCCAGGTATCCCTGTTCGGCACCGAAGAGGTCACCAGGGGTAATGGTCACGGCGGCATGAAACTGCCCCAGCTGCCGGAATGGCACGACAAGGAAAAACTGGCCCTGGAAAAGGAGGCCCTCGGCTTCCTGATCACCGGCCACCCCCTGGATCGCTACCTGGATGACATCAAGAGACTGGCCAGCTGTGACATCATCAACCTGAGCGAGCAGACCGATGGCAGCGAGGTGCGGATCTGCGGCATCGTCTGCGGCCTGAAGGAAATTACAACCAAGAAGGGCGACCGGATGGGCTTCGTCACGATCGAGGATCTGACCGGCACCGTCGAGGTCACCATCTTCTCCGATGTTTACGCCAATGTGGTAAATATCCTCAAATCCGATGACCCGCTGCTGATTACCGGCAAACTGGAACGGGGTGAAAAGGGAGCCAAGATCCTGGTCCAGGCTCAGAAAGAAGGAGGCAACGCCTGGCAGCAGAAGAACCGCGGACCGGCCGGTGATGTCAAGTTACTCTCCGAGGCCAGGAGCCAGACGACGAAGAAGGTCTGCTTCAATCTGCATCTGGACGACATGCCCCTGGAGCGGCTGGATGGCCTGAAGGGGATCATCGAGCGCCATCACGGCACGATACCGGCCTTCATCTCTTTTGCCATGGCGCCGCGCGGTACGGCGACCATGCAGCTCCCCGCCGAGATGTACGTGATGCCAAACGATGATTTAAGACTGGAAGTTGAGCGGCTGTTCGGATATAATGCCGCCACTTTTGAGTGAGAGTAAAATTGCATCTCTGACCGAATACGGGCAGGTCTCACATAAAAAGTTTATTTTACAAGAAGAAACAGGATGAACAGGATCCGGGCGCGGCGGGATTTTTTGATGCCATCCTACCCATCCCCTTCATCCTTGTTAAATTTTTGAGTATTCCGTAAAGCTTGACTCGTCGACAAAAATCATAGAGGTGTTACCATGGCAAGCCCATTTTATCTGGAATTTGAAAAACCGATCGCTGAGCTGGAAAAGAAGATCGACGAATTGAACGCCATGTCGCTGGACAGCCAGGGTATCGGCGCCGATGTGGCCAAACTGGAAAGCCATGTGGAGAAGATGCGCGAAGATATTTTCTCCAACCTTTCCCGCTGGCAGACCGCGCAAGTGGCGCGTCACATCAACCGTCCCTTTACCCTGGACTACATCAACCTGATGTTCACCGATTTTGTGGAGCTGCACGGTGACCGCAACTTCGGCGACGACCATGCCATTGTTGCCGGCCTGGCCCGTTTTGAAGGTCAGCCGGTCATGGTAATCGGCCACCAAAAAGGGCGCGACACCAAGGAAAAGGTCTTCCGCAATTTCGGCATGCCCAACCCCGAGGGATACCGCAAGGCCCTGCGCCTGATGCAGATGGCCGAGCAATTCAAGCTGCCGGTAATCACCTTTGTCGATACACCCGGCGCCTACCCCGGTATCGGTGCCGAAGAGCGCGGCCAGGCCGAAGCCATTGCCCGCAACCTGCGCGAGATGGCTGCACTCAAGACCCCGATCATCGTCTGCATCACCGGCGAGGGGGGCTCGGGTGGAGCTCTGGCCATCGCCGTCGGCGACCGGATCCTGATGCTGGAACATTCGGTGTATGCCGTCATCTCACCCGAGGGGTGCGCCGCCATTCTCTGGTCCGACGGCACCAAGGGCGAGCAGGCCGCCGAGGCGCTCAAACCGACGGCCAAGGACATCATCAAGCTGGGCGTCATCGACGAGATCGTAAAAGAACCGGTTGGCGGGGCCCACCGCGACCATGAGGCCACGGCCAAAAACATGAAAGCGGCCATTGCCCGCAATCTGGCCGAGCTGAACACGCTTTCGACGGAAGAACTGGTCGAAGGACGCTATGCCAAATTCAGGGCCATGTCGCGCTTCGTGGAGTAGACATACCGCATCTGAACAGATGTTCATCGGATAGGCTGTACATCGCGGGGCGAAGCAGATATGACGTTTGCTTCGCCCCGAAAGTTATTAACACCGTATCGCTGCTGTTGTGCCTGGACCGGCTTGAAGGGAATAATTCAAGATGCATCCGCAGACCATCACCAAAACCGTCCTCGAATTTTACCCGAATGTGCAGGGGGTCTATCTGTTCGGCTCGTATCTGACAGCCGACGAATGGCCGGACAGTGATGTGGATATTGCCCTGCTTCTGCCACCTGAGACGGCAAAATCGGAACCTAATCTGGCCATGAGTGAATGCAGTCTGGCACTGGCAAGAGTTCTGGGTAAGGATGTAGATCTGCTGAATGCGCGCACCGTATCGACCGTATTCCAGAACGAAATCATATCCAAGGGCAGGCTCCTGTATTGCGGTGATCGCTATGCGGTCGATGAATTCGAAATGCTGACCCTCTCCTACTATCAGAAGCTGAACGAGGAGCGGGCCGACATCATAGCCGCGGCCCTGGCTGACGGGAGGTTCCTGAACCTATGAACGATATCGTACTGAATAAGAAAGAGAGCATCGAGCGCTGTATCGGTCAGGTCAGAACCTACTATGCACTCCCCTCTGCTGTCGCCTTCGAGGAAGACTATCTCAAACAGGACGCCATTTCCATAAACCTGCAACGCGCCTGCGAGCAGTGCATCGATCTGGCGAACCACACCATAAAGGCTCGCAAGCTGGGGTTGCCGAAAGACAGCCGGGAAAGTTTCCGCTTGCTGGCAACCGGCAAGATTATTCCACACGAGCTCGCCAAGCGGCTTGAGGGAATGGTCGGATTCAGAAATATTCTGGTGCATGAGTATCAACGTATGGACATCGGGTTGATGATCCGGGTCATCGAACAACACCTGGATGATCTGGTCGAGTTTACCAACTGTATTACCAGGGCCTTTTCCCAGAAGACACCTTCCTGACGTGTTGCCCACGCCACGGGACAGATCAAGCAGAATATAAGAGGAATCATGCTCGAACGACTTCAAAAAATAATTTCCGCCGCCGGGATCACCTCGCGGCGTGCCTCTGAAGAACTGATCCTGGCCGGGCGGGTTACCGTCAACGGGACAGTCGTAACCGAGCTGGGCAGCAAGGCCGATCCGGCCAGCGATACCGTGGCCGTGGACGGCAAGCCGCTGACCATCGCCGCAAAGAAACTCTACATCCTGCTCTACAAACCGGTCGGGTATTTGACGACCCTCGACGACCCCGAGGGGCGTCCGTTGGTCACCGATCTGCTGAAAGAGGTTGGTGAGCGGGTCTATCCTGTCGGTCGCCTGGATTACAACACCGAGGGGCTGCTGCTCCTGACCAGCGACGGCGAGTGGGCCAATCAGCTGATGCATCCGCGCCACGAAGTCGAAAAGGAGTACCACGTCCGGGTGCGCGGCAAAGTCCATAAGAGCCAGCTCGACCAGTTGGCAGGCGGCGTGGATATCGACGGGCGCAAAACTGCCCCGGCCAAGGTGCGCATGATCAAGGAAGGGGAACAGAACGACTGGTTTTCCATCACCATCCACGAAGGTCGCAACCGCCAGGTCAGGCGCATGTGCGAAGCGGTCAGCCTGTCGGTGGTGCGCCTGAGAAGGGTGCGCTACGGTACTCTCTCCATGGGTGCCCTGCAGCCGGGAAAATTCCGCATGCTGACCGAAGCCGAGGTCAGCGGGCTCCGTAATCCGCACCAGTCCCAGGAGAGCGCTCCATCCAAGGCTCCAGCCAGACCCAAGCCGGCGTCCGCCATGCGAAACCCACAGCGACCGGCAGCCGGCGCACACGCGCAAAACACATCCAGCGGGAAGCGGGCCGCTGCCCCCAATAAAAACAGGTCCCCAAGGAAGCCATAACTTCCCCTGGGGACCCGCGTAGATGCATCAAGCGCTGCTAACTTATGCTTGAAAAAAACAGATATCCACGGACGTTCGCGCTATTCGTGGATGATGTGCCGTTTTCGGGTTTATCTCTTTGTCTGGGCCTTTTTCAGCGATGCCTGGAACAGCTCGGGCGTAAAACCTTTCACCACGACCTCATCCTTGCCGGTGCCGATAACGATCACCGGCACCCCCTGGCTCTTGTATTTTCCCGTCAGATCTTCCATTGCCTGTTCGTCAACCTCCACATCGCGGTTGATAAACGGAATCGTGTTTTTGGTGAGATATTCCTTGGCCTCCTTGCAGTGCGGACACCAGGCGACCGAATAAAGCACTATCTGGGGGTAATTTCTGGCGGCCTGGGCCTTGGCCGGGTTGAGCGGGCTCTGTTGCCCCTGTTCGGCGGCCATGCAGGTGACAGACAGGATGCAGACACAAAAGATTGCCGTTAGTACAGTTGATCGCATGGCTAGTTCTCCCCTTTGGTTTCGGTTGGTTGCGTCAAGCTGAGTGTAAACCTAGCATAGGCCGCCCAACAGGTCAAACAACGAGACGCTTGAACTCTTTCCCCGCACATCGTATCATCACCTCTATTTCTTAGATGGGAGCAGATTACCTATGAGAATGCGGATCCGAGAACTACTTGCCGCCGGAGCGGCACACCAGAACTGTACCGTCAGCGGTTGGGTACGTTCGCTGCGGGCTTCGAAAGATGTGGCCTTTATCGTCGTAAACGACGGCAGCAACCAGTCCGGCATCCAGGTCGTGGCCGGTCGCGATCTGGATAACTTTTCGGCGATCTGCCGCATGGGCACCGGAAGCGCCCTGCGGATCACGGGCGAGCTGGTCGAATCCCCGGCCGCCGGCCAGGAGTGGGAACTTGCGGCCAAATCGATAGAATTGATCGGCGCCGCCGATGAGACATTTCCGCTCCAGAAGAAGCGCCACAGTTTCGAGTACCTGCGCAGCATTGCCCACCTGCGTCCCCGCACCAACACCTTCGGAGCCGTCTTCCGGCTCCGTTCCAAGCTGGCCCAGGCCATACACCGTTTCTTTGCGGAAAGAAATTTCCTTTACGTCCACACGCCGATCATCACCGCCAGCGATTGCGAAGGGGCCGGAGAACTGTTCCGCGTCACAACCCTGGATGCCGCCGTCCCGCCCCTGATCAACGGCCAGCCGGACTTCAACCAGGACTTTTTCGGCCAGCGTACCGGCCTGACGGTCAGCGGCCAGCTGGAAGGGGAACTGTTCGCCCTGGCGTTCAGCGACATCTACACCTTCGGCCCGACCTTCCGCGCCGAGAACTCCAATACCGCCCGGCACGCCTCCGAATTCTGGATGATCGAGCCGGAGATGGCCTTTGCCGATCTGGCCGACGATGCCGACCTGGCTGAAGAATTCATAAGCTACCTGTGCCGTTTTGCCCTGGAAGAATGCACCGAGGAGATGGCCTTCTTCGACAAACATATCGAAAACGGCCTGTTGGAGCGGATCGCCACGGTCGCCGGGGCCGGTTTCGCCCGCATGGAGTATGGCGAGGCCATCCAGCGCCTGCAACGCTGCAACGCTCCCTTCACCTATCCCGTTGAGTGGGGCCTGGACCTGCAGACCGAGCACGAGCGCTACCTGAGTGAACAGGTGGTGGGCGGGCCGGTCTTTATCCTCAACTACCCCAAAGACATCAAAGCCTTTTACATGCGCCAGAACTCAGATGGCCGCACCGTGGCCGCCATGGATCTGCTGGTACCCAAGGTGGGCGAGATCATCGGCGGCAGCCAGCGCGAGGAGCGCCTGGAGCTGCTGGAGAAGCGCATGGTCGAACTGGGCATCGCCCGGGAGCCGCTTGGCTGGTACCTGGACAGCCGTCGCTGGGGCAGCTGTCCCCACGCCGGATTCGGTCTGGGCTTCGAGCGTCTGGTGATGTACCTCTCCGGTATGGAGAACATCCGTGACGTGATCCCCTTCCCGCGTACCCCACGTCACTGCGAATTCTGACCCATGACAGACGTGATCGATCCCCACCTCAAGGCGCGCTTGGAAGAAGCGCGCCAACGGCGCAGAGAGTACATCGAAGCCAGGGCCACGCGGCCGGTTGCCGCCGCGCCATCCGGCCAGCTGCGCCTGCTGATCGAACCCGCGGAGCAGGGCAATGGGGTCAAGGGCCACATCAAGCGCGGAACGGAGACCGTCTACGGCTGGTCCATGCGCGGCATTCCGTCCGATCTGGGCCGTTTCCTGGCAACCAATTACTATTACGAATCATCCCCGCGGTACTTCGAGTTGTTTCTCAAACTGACGGACAGCGCCTATCCGATCGTGTTTCGCGATAAAAGCGGGACCGAAACCCCGCTCGTCTACCAGGGTGACGCCCCCTGCCGGGCCGGTATCTGCTTCCATATCCGCGACGCAGAGGTGTACATCTCCCGCACCCTGGATAACGGCGCTGCCATTCCACCCCGCGCAATCACCCACGGACAGCTGATCTTCGATCCCGAGGCCGGAACGATCCGGCCGGTAACCAATGGCGACGCCTGGCAGACCTGGGACGCGCTTGTGGATGAGTTGGAATCGGTCAACGACCTTGATGATCTGGTCGATTGGGATGAGGACGCTGATGATGGCGTTTTTGGTGAACCCGACCGGGAGAGCCTGCCCGACCTGGCCGCGGTCCTCGCGCTACGCCATCTTCCCAACACCATCGTCGTACCGCTGGCCCTCTTCAATGCAGCCTCCGTCAGGCTTCAGCCGCAATTGCTCGATGACGTCGCCGAAAATTGCCGTTTTCTTCTCAACGATGCCCCCCTCCCCCCGCGCCGGGCCCTGCCGGCCTATCTGCTGGACGTGCCAAACGGCACGACGGGAAAGACAACCAGCATCGTACCGCTCGGCATGTACGAAGGGCTGCCGTTCCCCTTTTCCGACGCCGCCTTCTGGATCCTGAATCCCGCCCGCCGCTCGGTTCTCTCCGTGCCGATGAAAACCAAGAAACGGGTTCGCACGATCCTGGATGCCGCCTTCGCCCTGCTTGGTGAATCCAAAAGCAGCCTGCGCAACGCCATCATCCGTTCCCACACCTCCTCGGCCGATTTTTTCAAACGTGCCGTGAAGCGGGAGGCGAAACTGCTCTTGACCCATTTGGGCGAAGAGTGGAGCAAGAAGATGATGCTGATCATGGCCATGCCCGATGGGTGGCACGCCGTGGAGGATGACTGCGCCACGCAGGCCAGGATGCTGCAGATCCTATATGAGATGTTCGGTGCGGAGGCCTTCTCCAGCGCTGTCTTGCCGGGCACGCTCGAACTGCCGACGGAGCTCTTCCTGCAAGAATTGCCGCGTCTGGCGGCGCGCCTGGCCAGGGAAGGCTTCTCACTGCGCCTGGCCAACGAGACCATGACACACGCATCCTGGGAGTTCCACCTGGATGCCACCTCCAGCAGCCTGGACTGGTTCGAGCTGCGCCCCGAGATCCGTTGCGACGGCCAACTGCTGAACGATGATGAGTTGCGCGGCCTGCTGGAGGGTAGCACCATCCTGCGGCGCGACGGTCGTCTGCTGCTTCTGGATGAGTTGAACGCCCAGGTCCTGGCCATGTTCAGCGGAGTCATGCCGGCCGCGAAACGAAAACGCAAGGGAGAACAGGAAACCGTGCGGGTGCCGCGCCTGCAGATCCTGGACTGGCTCCAGCTGCGCAAGCACGCGGTGACCGTCCGACTCAACCCGGCGGATGCAGATGTGCTGGAGAGCCTGCTCAACTTCGAGAGCATTGAGAAACGCCCCTTACCGCACGGGCTTACGGCAACCCTGCGTCACTATCAGGAGGACGCCTGGCACTGGCTGGCCTTCCTCTACGAGCACCATTTCGGAGCCTGCCTGGCCGACGACATGGGGCTGGGCAAGACGCTCCAGGGGCTGGCGCTCCTGGCCGGAATCATCTCGGGCGAGATCGCATCCCGCGCACCCGCCGGCGCTCCCCATCTGATCGTCGTGCCTCCCTCGCTGTTGTTCAACTGGGAAGCCGAGATCGCCCGCTTTTTCCCCTCCGCACGGCTGCTGCTCCATACCGGAAGCGGACGTTCCTGCACAACATTTACGGGGCACGATATCGTCATCACCAGCTACGGCGTCGTCCAGCGCGACATCGAGGAGCTGGAACAGCTGCGCTTCGACGTGATCATCTTCGACGAGACCCAGGTGGTCAAAAACCGCAAGGCCGCCACCAGCAACGCGGTCCGCCGTCTGAAGGGGGCCTTTTGCCTGGCCCTGACCGGCACCCCGGTGGAAAACCATCTCGGAGAGTACCATGCCATCATGGATCTCTGCCTACCCGGTCTTCTGGGGAGCTACGAGGAGTTCAACCGCCAGATCAAACGGGGCGGACAGGAGGGGATCGAGCGCCTGATCCGGCGCACCAAGCCCTTTATCCTGCGGCGCAGCAAGCAGATGATCGCTACCGAGCTGCCCCCCAAGATCGAGACCGATATCCATCTGGAACTCTCCCCCAAACAGAGGGCCCTGTATCAACGCACGGTCGAGGAGGTGCGCAGTCAGGTCAGCGAGGCCTTTGCCAGTCACTCCCCCGGGCAGGCCCGCATCATCGCCCTGACCGCCATCCTCCGTCTGCGCCAGATCTGCCTGGCCCCAGCCCTGGCCGTTCACGACGCCAGCGATGCCTCACCCAAGCTGGATTTCCTGGCCGAGCAGCTGATCGAGTTGCGCGACGAGGGGCATAGTGCTCTGGTCTTCTCCCAGTTCACCGGCTACCTGGACATCATCGAGAAGGGGCTGAAACAGCATGGCCTGAACTACCTGCGCCTGGACGGCTCCACGCCGGTGCCCCAGCGCAAGAAGCTGGTCCAGTCATTTCAGGGCGCTCGCGAGCCGACCGTCTTCCTGATCAGCCTCAAGGCCGGCGGCAAGGGTCTCAATCTTACCCGCGCCAGCTATGTCTTTCACATGGACCCCTGGTGGAACCCGGCCGTGGAGAACCAGGCCTCGGACCGCGCCCACCGCATCGGCCAGACCGCCCAGGTCACCATCACCCGCCTGGTCATGCGCCACACCATCGAGGAGAAGATGATGGCGCTCAAGGAACGCAAGCTACAACTCTATACGGCCATCCTGGATGAGGGTGCCGCAGGTGGCGGGGCCGGGCTCTCGCGGGACGATTTCGAGTTTCTGCTGGAGTGAATACCTAAAACCTGCGAGGTGGTATAAACCGCGCAGGTTTCTTAAAGGAGCATGCAGTCATGCACATCTTCTGCCTTGAACTGCACCTGTCTCTCCCCGCCCATTCCCTCAAGGAAAAACGGGGCATCGTCAAGAGCATCCTGGGGCGGGCCAGAAACCGCTTCAATCTCGGCTGCGCCGAGGTGGACCGTCAGGACAATCCGGCCGTGGCGGTGCTGGGATTCGTTACGATCAGCCCGGACAAGGCCATGGCCCGCAACGTATTGGTCCGGGTCGAGGAGTGGGTCTACGAATCCTGGCCCGATGTGGAGATCATTGCCAGCGACATTTCCGAGGTCTGAGGCGGGCCGCCAATCCGCTTCAACAACAGTTTTATTGACACCCCCACCTGTTTCGGGCTATCTTTAAAACTTATTTCAACTACTTACGCGTCGCCCGCGTAACTGAACCGAAACCGTTTCGCCCCTAGCGCCCCTATACTATGTCGGAACAACTTGGCAGCAACCAGGATCAAAACACAACCCAAACCTACTTGAGCAAGCTGGGCGCCAACTTCCTCGATTCAATCGTACGGAGGTTTTCAAATCCCCGCACCGCCCGGCGCAACAGGTGTATCCTGCTCGCCATCACCGCCCTGATCCTGACCTTTTTGATCCTGCCCAGCCAGCATTTCAGCTCCTTTTCCTTCAAGGCCGGAGATATCGCCACGTCGGATATCCGCGCCACACAGGATTATCTCGTCGAAGACCATGCCCTGACCGAACAGCGTCGCAAGGAGGCCGGCACAAACGCTCCGGTCATCTACAACCTCAGTGACCGCGTGCCAACCTATCTTGCGGAAAAACTGGAACAGACCCTCAGTGCCACCCACCAGGGGCAACCCGGCAGCCGAAAAACGATCGAGGAGTGGCGTAAGGTTCTGATCCCGCTCTTGGATACGGAGTTGACTGAAGCGGATATCCATGCCCTGATCCGCATCAAATCAGCCAAACTGTTTCTGGAGGACACCAAACGGCAACTCGATGAGCTCTACAGGCGCAAGATCGTTCTGGACGGCAAGGTTTTCCAGACCGACGCCCGCCGGGGGGTCGAGATACTCGGTGACGACGGGCACTTCATCGGCGCCGGAGATGCCTCGACCAGCTTCACTGAAATCGCCGAAGCCCGCCGGATGGTCAGCGGCTGGACATTCAGCGGCCTGGGCGCGGCGGGTGACACCGCCCGGATTTCGGCACTGCTGGCCCGGATTCTGCTGCCGAATCTGTTCTTCAGCAAGGAGAGCACGGAAGCGCGCAGCAAGGCCTCCATGGAAACGGTTCGGCCGGTACTCTTCAAGGTCCAAAAAGGGGAGATGATTGTCCGCATCGGTGAACGGATCAGCGCCGAGCAGGCTCGCAAGCTGCGGACGATCTTCCAGGATCAGAAGAGCGACAGCCGCCTGTTCATGGCTTTGGGGATCTTTGCCCTGATCCTGGTGCTGTTTTATTTTCCCTACCGCTTCGCCTGTAAGAACATCCGCAAATTCAACCCCAGCAACAAGGATGTCCTGATTATTTCCCTGCTGATCACCGGCAGTTTTTTCGTCTTCAAGACCGCCTTGCTGATCAGCCACAACATCGGACCGGTCTTTCCCAGTGTGGACGTGAACAACTACTTCTATCTCTTCCCCTTTGCCGCCGGGGCGATGATCGTGCGCGTCTTCATCAACTCCGAGGTGGCGCTGGTCTATTGCGCCGTGCTGGCCCCGCTGTTGGGGATCATGTTCAACAACAGCATGTTCGTGGTGATCTACGCCCTGCTGGGGGGCATCATCGGTGCCCACGGCATGCGTCACTGCTCGGATCGCAGTACCATCTATACGGCCGGCCTGAAGGTCTCCGTGGTCAACCTGGCCCTGGCCCTGGCCTTCCAGACCTTCAGCAACACCCTCTTCACCATGCAGACCGTGTATGTGGCTTTTTTTGCCCTGGTAGGGGGTATTCTCAGCGCCGGATTCGCCTCGGGCTTCATCCCGGTTATCGAGACCCTCTTCAACTACACGACCGACATCAAGATGCTGGAGCTGGCCAACCTCAATTCGCCCCTGCTGCGTGACCTGATGATCAAGGCCCCCGGCACCTATCACCATAGCGTGGTGGTCGGCAATCTGGTGGAAGCGGCGGCCGAATCGATCAACGCCAACCCCCTGCTGGGCAGGGTTGCGGCCTACTATCACGACATCGGCAAGGTTTCCAAACCGCTCTATTTCATCGAAAACCAGGGTGGGGAGGAAAACCGCCACGACAAGCTCACCCCCAGCATGAGCGCCCTGATCCTGATCTCCCATATCAAGGAAGGGGCCGAACTGGCCCGTGAAAGACATCTCGGCCAGGCGATCATCGACATCATCCGCCAGCATCACGGCACCGGCCTGATCAGGTTCTTCTATGACCGCGCCAAACAGCAGGCCGAGGCCAACGGACAAACCGTGGAGGAAAGGGATTTCCGCTATCCGGGTCCCAAACCCCAGACCCGCGAGGCAGGCATCGTCATGCTGGCCGACTGTGTCGAAGCCGCTTCGCGGACACTGGTCAACCCCAGCCCCGACCGGATCCAGGGCATGGTGCAGAACATCATCAACCGCATTTTTACCGACGGACAGTTGGATGAGTGTGAATTGACCCTCAAAAATCTCCATGAGATCGCCAAAAGTTTCAACCGGATCCTCAACGGCATCTTTCATCACCGCATCAACTATCCCGAGCCGGTCCACAAGGGGGGCGGCGGGGTCAAAAAAGTTGAAGCCAAGAGCCTGATTCAGGATACTACCCCCGCAGAGAATGGAGACGTCCCGCATGCTGATTCTGTTGAACAACCGCCAGCGAAAACATCCGATCCACTCCCGCCAGCTAAAAAAGGTGGCGGAGAGGATCTTAAACGCCTTGGAATGTCCTGATGAGACGGAGTTGTCCGTCACCATCGTCGGCGATCGCTCCATCCAGCGTATCAACCGCGACTATCTGAGCAAGGACCGCCCCACCAACGTGATCTCCTTTTCTCAACAGGAAGGTGACTGTGCTGGCATGGCAACCGGCATGCTCGGTGACGTAATCATCTCGGCCGACACGGCGGCCCGCGAGGCTGAAGAGGGAGACATGCCGACCTTCGAGCGGCTTAGTTTCCTGCTTCTGCACGGAATATTGCACCTGAGCGGCTACGATCACGAGCGGAGCGGAGAGGCCGAGGCAGCCAGAATGGAAGAGAAGGAGGCAGAGTTATTCGGGATCCTGAAGAAGGAAGGGTTGATAAACCCAACCGTTTCATAGATTCGGCCAACTGCGCCATCGAGGGCATCCTCCATGCTGCCCGCACCGAACGGCATATGCGCTATCACTTCATCGCCACCCTGGTGGTGTTGCTGGTGGCGCTGTTTTTGCGGGTGACGCCGATCGAATTCGCCCTGCTGGCGCTCTCGATACTGTTCGTACTGTTTGCCGAACTGATCAACACGGCCATCGAGGCCGTGGTCGATCTGGTCTCCCCCGGTTTTCACCCTCTGGCCAAGATCGCCAAGGATACCGCCGCCGGAGCGGTGCTGGTGGCGGCTTGCGGCGCCGGGATCATGGGCTATCTGATCCTGGCCAAATACATTCTGCCGCTGTATGGAAAGGTACTGCTTATGTTTGGTACACAATCCGATCTGGGTACCGTGGTCGCCGTTTTAGTCGTCACCATTGCGGTGATCATGATCAAGAGTCTCAGCGGCAAGGGGACACCGCTGCAGGGCGGCGTCCCCAGTGGTCACGCCGCGGTGGCCTTTTCCATCGCCACGGCGGTCACGCTGAACACCGCTAACCCGCTCATCTCCCTGCTCTGTTTTGCCCTGGCAGCCATGGTCAGTCACTCGCGCCTGCTGGCGAGGATCCACACCATGGGCGAGGTCGTCTTCGGTTCACTGCTTGGTGCCGGTATCACCATCATTGTTCTGCTGGCATTCAAATACATGGGATAGTTGTGCTATATATGACGCATGATTAGCTGCCGTTACTGAAAGCTATTTTCTGACGAATATTGCTCGGCAGCAGACAGGAAAGCGTAAGGCTTTTTTTACAAGGATGAACGGGATAAACAGGATAAAAACTTTCAAGAGTTTTTTTCTCTAGTTTTTTGCCGTTATCCCGTTGATCCTGTTCATCCCTGTATAGATGCTTTTGATGTTGCTGCAGTTATTATTGCGCCGTGCGCAAGCAGCGGGAATCATACCGCTCTCACGTACAACGCTACTTAACATTGGAGGATGAAAATCTTGGAAGAAGGCGGTAGTAGAAAGTCCGGTTTTATCGAACTTGTCAGCCGGCTCGTGAATGGACGCAAAAAGATCACCGAAGAGGAGATCCACGATTTTATCGAGGCCAGCGAGGAAGAGGGGCTGGTCAACGAAGAAGAGAGCGAGATGATCCGCTCGATCTTTTCGCTACGCGCCACGGTGGTGCGCGAGATCATGGTGCCGCGTACCGACATGGCCTGCGTTTCCGTGCAGGCCACGGTTCGTGAGCTGCTGGAGACGATCATCGCCTGCGGTCATTCCCGGATCCCGGTCTACGAGCAAACCATCGACAACATCATCGGCCTGCTCTACGCCAAGGATCTGCTCAAATGCTGGGGAGAGCCACAGGAGCAGATTCAGGTACGCGCCATCATGCGTCCCCCCTTCTTCATTCCCGAAACAAAGAATCTGGAACAACTCCTCCAGGAGTTCAAGCGCAAACGGGTGCACCTGGCGATTGTGATCGACGAATACGGTGGCACCTCCGGCCTGATCACCATCGAAGACCTGCTGGAACAGATCGTGGGAGACATCCAGGATGAATATGATCACGAGGAAGTTCTCTTTACGGTCAACAGCGACGGTTCCATCTGCGCCGATGGGCGCATGCCGGTGGAGGAGTTGGAAGAACATTTCGACATCCAGATCGAACGGGACAAATTCGACTCGGTCGGCGGCCTGATCTTCCATCTGACCGGCAAGATCCCCGCCACAGGAGATATCATCGAAGGCGACGGACTGCAGCTGACCATTCTGGATGCCGATGAACGCAAGATCAAAAAGGTATCCATCGCCCGTATCGGCTCGCTTGGGGATATGAAGCAGGATAACGAATGACCGTTTCCCCGCTGTCCTTTACTGCCAAAGCCGTCACGGAACGTCTGGCGCATTATTTCGATCGACCGGCGCTGCTGGCGATCGTATCCGGCGTCATGATCGCCCTCTCCTTCCCCAACACGGGCCTCTCCTTCCTGGCCTGGGTTGCGCTGATCCCGCTGTTGATCGCCCTGGAAGAGAGTTCGCCGCGCCTGGCCTTCCGCATCGGCCTGACCTGCGGCATCACCGCCTACGCCTTGATCCTCTACTGGCTCAATATCGTCTTTACCCGCTACGGGCACCTCCCCTGGGCGGTCAGCATACCGGTCTACCTGCTGCTGGTGTTCTGGCTGGCCATCTTCTACGGGCTGAGCACATGGATCGCCCGTCTGGGAGAACTGATCGGCATCAAGGCCGCCTTTACCCTGCCGGTGGCCTGGGTTGCCTTTGATTTCGTCCGCTCGTTCTTGTTCTCCGGTTTTGCCTGGGCCATGCTGGGGCACTCCCAGTTCCGTACCTTGCCGCTGATCCAGATTGCCGATCTGGCGGGTGTCTACGGCATCACCCTCTTGATCGTCCTGGCCAATATCGTCCTCTACCGCGCCCTGCGGGCGGTATCCGGCGCCGGGGTCCCCTATCCGGTAAAAAGCCTGCTGGTGCTGCTGATCCTGCTGGTCGGCACCCTCTACTATGGCTTCAGCCGTTTGAACGCCCCGGAGACCAGCCACGCAAAGCCGCTGCGGGTGGCCTTGATCCAGGGCAACATCCCCCAGGATGTCAAATGGAGCCCCGAGTTTCGCCAGCAGACGCTGGACACCTACGAGCGCCTCACCCGGGAAGCGTCCCAGGGAGGGGTTGACCTGATCGTCTGGCCGGAAAGCGCCGTGCCGTTCTTCTTCCAGGATGAGCCGCTCCAGGCGGAACGGATCAGGAACCTGGCCCGCGAGATGCATGCCTGTCTCTTGTTCGGAAGCCCGGCCCATGAACTGCGCGGCGGCCGGAGCACCTTTCTGAACAGCGCCTTTCTGCTCTCGCCCCGTGGCGAAACCATCGGGCGCGCCGACAAACTGCATCTGGTGCCCTTTGGTGAATACGTGCCCCTGGGGAACGTCCTGACCTTCATCAACAAGCTCGTCGTCGGCATCGGCGATTTCTCCCCCGGCGAACGGGCGGAAGCCCTCGATATGGGCAGTACCAAACTCGGCGTTCAGGTCTGCTATGAGATCATCTTTCCGGAACTGGCCCGTCAATACGTCCAGGCCGGCGCCCGTGTCCTGGTGGCGATCACCAACGATGCCTGGTTCGGCCGTTCATCGGCCCCCTACCAGCACCTGGCCATCTCGACCTTCCGGGCCATCGAGACCCGCACCCCGCTGATCCGCGCCGCCAATACCGGCGTGACCGCGATTGTCGATCAGAACGGCTACATCAGCACCATGACCGGCCTGTTTGTGGAATCGTTCCGCAGCGGGGAGATCCAGCCGGGCAGCGGCAAGTCGCTGTACCTGATTATCGGTGACACCCCGGCCTGGCTCTGTCTGCTGCTGACCGCCGGCGTGGCCCTGCTGGTCCTGCGCAAACGCAAAAACATCATTTTCCAGCCCTGACTCATCAGACTGATGCGCCAACACCATAAGGAGCAATAACCATGTACCGTGAAGAAATTGCAAAACTGAAGGATTGTGAAGAGCGGATCGCCAAACTTCGGGGGTCTCTTTGACATAAATGTCAAACGCGAGTCGATCGAGGAGATCGAATCGATCATGGCCGTGCCCGGATTCTGGGACGACGCGAAAAAATCGCAGGAAATCATCAAGAAGCGCACGACCCTGGAGAAAGTTGTCCAGATGTGGGACGGTCTCGTGCGCCAGGCGGAAGATTGCCGCGTGATGATCGAGCTGGGCGAAGAAGCCCAGGATGGCGAGACCCTGACGGAGGTGGCCGGCATGAGCGCCCGGCTGATCCAGGCGGTCGAAGCGGCCGAGTTCCAGCGCATGCTCTCCGGTCCCCATGACCGCAACTCCTGCTTCATCACCATCAATCCGGGGGCCGGCGGCACCGAGTCCCAGGACTGGGCCGAGATGATCCTGCGCATGTACCTGCGCTACTGTGAAAAGAAGGGCTGGAAGACCACCATCACCGAATTCCAGGCCGGAGACGAAGCCGGACTCAAGTCGGCGACCTTCAACGTCAGCGGCGAATACGCCTACGGCTACCTGAAGGCGGAAGCCGGCATCCATCGCCTGGTGCGCATCTCCCCCTTTGACAGCAATGCCCGCCGGCATACCTCCTTTGCCTCGATGTACGCCTTCCCGGAGATCGAAGAGGAAGATATCGACATCAAGATCAGCGACACCGATTTGAAGGTGGACACCTTCCGTTCCGGCGGCGCCGGGGGGCAGCACGTCAACACCACCGACTCGGCCGTGCGTATCACCCATATTCCGAGCGGCATCATCGTCGCCTGCCAGTCCGAGCGCAGCCAGATCTCGAACCGGGCCACCGCCATGAAGGTCCTGCGGGCCAAGCTGTATGAGCGCGAGGTTCAGGACCGCAAGGACAAGGCCAACGAAATTGCCGAAGAGAAGAAGGATATCGGCTGGGGAAGCCAGATCCGTTCCTACGTTCTGCACCCCTACAAAATGGTCAAGGATCTGCGCACCGGCGTGGAGTCGGGCAACCCGGACGCCATCCTGGATGGCAACCTGGAAGATTTTGTCGTGGCCTACCTGATGGGGGTCCGCCGCGACGTCAAGGACGCCGAGTAAGTGGCAAAATTTTCTTTACTCGATCAACCCGCATGTGGATACTGTCAAAACCTATGAAAAGAACCCTACTCATCACGCTGCTGTTCATGCTGACGCTGGCCCTGCCCTCCCTGGCCGCCAGGAAGAGCGCCATCAGCCGCATCGGCTACGCCATCCAGATGGGCGCCTTTGTTGACGTCAAAAATGCCGAACGCTTCACCAGCCGGCTGCAATCCAAGGGGCTGGACGCCTTCTATTTCCGCAAGGACAATGGCGTCTATGCCGTGCGCTTCGGTGATTTTCCCAGCAAGGAGAAAGCCCGCGCAGTAGCCGCCAAGCTGGTTAGTGACCGCTTGATCGACAGCTATTACATCGCCCCGCCCAATGAGATTGTCTTTGCCAAACCCCAGGGGCCGGGCCTGCAAAAGCCCCGCCCCGATGAGATCAAGGCCCCTCCGGAGACAACCCGGCCCGACCGGCCCAAAGCGACGGAACGTCCCGAACGGACCCCGGCAAAGCCAACCGCCAGGGGCGACAGGGATATGGGCGCCATTGCTGCCCGAACCGCCGAACGCTTTGTAGGCATCCCCTACCGCTGGGGGGGCGAAAATGTTGTTGACGGCATGGACTGCAGCGGCTTCGTCCGGGCGGTCTACAACCTGTGCGGACTGAGTATCCCCCGCACCTCGCGCGATCAGTTCAAAGCGGGCGAATCCGTGGCCAAGGGCGATCTCCAGGATGGCGATCTGGTCTTCTTCGGCGCTTCGGAAGAGCAGATCAATCACGTGGGCATCTATGTCGGCAACGGCAGGTTTGTGCATGCCCCGCGCCGAGGTGAGGAGATCCGCGTCACATCCGTGGATGAAAGTTATTTCGAGAAGCGCTTCGTCGGCGCGAGAAGGTATTTTTAATTCATAAAAACAACTGTCCACGAAACACACGAAAAACACTAACAAAACAAGTGGGTATCAATAATTGTGCCTATGCCTTTCCTGTGAAACATTGATAAACCGTATCATATTGATTGTTCGTGTTATTTCGTGTCGTTCGTGGATTAACATGCCTTTTTTAGGTTAATTGGTCGTACCTCCCCCTGTTGTAACGAGGGGAATCAATTTCAGGAGAAGCTCGCATGGCTATCATCAAACCATTCCGGGGACTGCGTCCCCCTCAAGCGCTGGCCGACAAGGTCGCCGCTCTCCCCTACGACGTCATGGATGTGGCCGAAGCCCGCGCCATGGCGGCCGACAATCCGGACAGTTTTCTGCACGTCTCCCGCCCGGAAATCGATCTGCCGGATGAGATCGATTGCCACGACGAGCCGGTCTATCGGCAGGGACAGCAGAACCTGGCCGATTTCATCCGGCGCGGGGTCCTGGTTCAGGAAGAGCGGGACTGTTTCTACGTCTACCGTCAGCGCATGGGCGCAATCACCCAGACCGGTCTGGTGGTCTGTGCCAGCGTGGATGACTACCAGTCCGGGGTGATCAAAAAACATGAGCACACCCGGGCCGACAAGGAAGAGGACCGCGTCAAGCATATCGACTACCTGGACGCCAACGACGAGCCGGTCTTTTATCTTTCCCGCTCGTGCGCCGAGGTGGAGGGGATCATCGAAGGCGTCAGCAACGGTCCACCGGCATACGATTTCGTCACCAACGACGGTGTCGCCCATACCCTCTGGATCATCGCCGATCAGACCCTGATCGAGCGGTTGACCGTTTTGTTCGAGGCCATCCCGCGCCTGTACGTGGCCGACGGCCACCACCGCAGCGCCGCCGCCGGCAGGGTGCGGGAACTGCGCCGTAGCGCGAATCCCGGCCACACCGGCCAGGAGGAGTACAACTTCTTCCTGACCGTCGTCTTTCCTGAAAACCAGCTCCACATCATGCCCTACAACCGTGCGGTCAAGGACCTGAACGGCCTCGCTACGGCCGAGTTCATCGAACGTCTGGGAGCTCTGTTCGAGATTACTCCGGCCGCTAAGACCGTCCTTCCCGACTCGCGCCATAACTTCGGCATGTACCTGGCCGGACAGTGGTACCATCTGCACGCAAAAGCACACCTGGTCAACGAGGCCGACACCGTCGACCGGTTGGATGTCTCCATCCTGCAAAACAACCTGTTGGGACCCCTGCTCGGTATCCACAACCCGCGCACCGACAAGCGCATCCATTTCGTGGGGGGGATTCGCGGCAACGACGAGCTGGTCAAGCTGGTCGATTCGGGTGAGTATGCCGTGGCCTTCGCACTGTTTCCCACATCTATCCGGGAGCTGATCGAGCTGGCCGACCAGGACCAGATCATGCCCCCCAAATCAACCTGGTTCGAGCCCAAACTACGTAGCGGTCTCTTCGTGCACCTCTTGCGCTAGAACCGCCGGGAACCATACAAAAACAAACGCCCCGCCTTCCTGATTGGAAGCGGGGCGTTTGCTTTTGTATGGTTCAGGTAACTGCTATGCGGCGCAACGCAAGGAAGTATCAACAAGCATGGCTTCAACGCTGAGATGATAGTCGATATCAAGCCACTCTATTCCGGTACCACGACAGATAAACTTGTAATTGCGCAATTGCTGTAGTGTGCATTTTTTCAGATCGGGATACCAATCCAGCGGGGTGGAGATAATCCGCCCATCTGCCAGCTCAACATGCAAATAACGCTCGTCAAAAGAAACCTTTTTACCTCTTATTGAAGAACTCATGCCATTTCCTCGCAAATTCAGCCTGATATTCAGACACAATCTCTAACACTCTCTTCAGCTCCGACGATTTCAAATGACTCTCGACAACCCGCATATCAGATAAATTGATCTTTGCATAGCCGTTGCCCTTGATTACATGCACATGCACCGGCAAATGTTCATTTGCATAAAAAAAGAACTTGAAACCTTCGAGAATCAATAAGGTCGGCATGGAAAAACTCTATCGTATTCCAATTTGATATGCAACCAAAAGCCCCGCTCATTACGCAAACGCCCCGCCTTCCTGAATGGAAGCGGGGCGTTTTTGTTCTGTTTAATATGTACGCAACTACTCCATAGCCGGCTCTGTGGCACATTCTGCGTCAGGCACCGTTTCGGCAACATCCTTCACCGGTTCCTCGAAACTGATCCGCCCGAGTTTGCCCGCCCGCAACTCCCTCAGAAATGCCTCGGCGGCCCGGTGCAGGTCGATCTCGCCACCACTCTTCAGACACCCCAGACAGCGCCCAATGCTGGTCAAAAGATCGGTGGCATTGTCCGGCAACAGCTCCAGCTTGTAACGAGTCTTGAGCTTTTCCGGGTAGCGCCCCATCAGAAATTCGCCGGCAAACAGCCCCACCACCGTGTAATCGAGGGCATTGGCCCCGATCGCGCCGGTGGTTGCCAGACGGTAGGCCCCTTCCTGATCGGCCATGTCCGGCCAGAGCACTCCCGGCGTATCGTTGAGCACGACCCCGTTCCTCAGGTCGATCAACTGGGTGGTGGTGGTGATGGCTGGTTTATCGCCGACCTTGGCCATGCTGCGGCCGGCCAGGGTGTTAATCAGAGTCGATTTGCCCACATTGGGGATTCCGACCACCATCACGCGCACCGGGAACCCCGGCTTGCCCCGTTTGGGCGCCAGCACCTGGCAGAGCTTGATCAGCTGTTTTGTCTCGCCAGACTGTTTGGCGGACATGGGCAGGGCGCGGACACCGACCTGTTGTTCAAACAGACGCACCCAGGCCTTGGTGATGGCCGGGTCGGCCAGATCATGCTTGTTGAGCACCTTGATCCAGGGTTTGGTGCGACGCAGGTTTTCCAACTGGTGATTGGAGCTTGACATGGGCAGGCGTGCGTCGATCACCTCGATCACCACATCGACCCTTTTGATCAGGTCGGCAATCTGCTCCAGGGCCTTGCCCATATGTCCGGGATACCATTTGATGGTCATAACAGTTTCTTTCCTTAATAGTCTTTCGAATAGTTGCCGCACCATACCACAGGGGGGGGATGTGAAAAACCATTATCTTGAATTGTGCTCCGCTCCACCTGGAATTCAGCTTGAACGGGTTTCCGCCATGGCATACAATCTTCTAACCGGACAAGCCCGGAACCCAAACAAATCCTGTTTCACGCAACTCCGCCACAACGCAACGAAAATCATGTAAACAAGTTGCATCCATCGCACAACGTCAGCCCCTTTTATGTAACAAGGATAAAAGGGATCAATGCGGATCAGATCAAAAACAAGACGAGAAGTTTTTTTGGTTTAAACTCAGCTGCCTGTTTTAAAGGTTTTATCCTGTCCATCCTGTTCATCCCTGTAAAAATGTTTTTGGTTGTGTGGTCTATTGCAATAGTGCTGAATAGTTACACAAATTGTTATTCACGCTACGATGCAACGAAGGCATGTATACCAATTTTCTGTTTTGGATTTACGTTGCGTCGTAGCGTCGTTGCGTGAAAAACGGGTTACACCGGGAGGTGCCACATGTTCAGTAAAGCCGCCGAGATCATCAACAAGGCTGAAGCCTTCGTCATCACCGCCGGAGCCGGCATGGGTGTGGATTCGGGCCTGCCCGACTTTCGCGGCGACCACGGCTTCTGGCAGGCCTATCCCCCCTATGCCCGCCTGGGGTTATCCTTCGTGGAGTGTGCCAACCCGGAACATTTCCAGCGCGATCCTGCTTTCGGCTGGGGCTTCTACGGCCATCGCACAAACCTGTACCGCTCAACGCCCCCCCACGAGGGCTTCCAGCTCATCCAGAAGTGGATCAAACGTAAGAGTGCCGAATACTTCGTGGTCACCTCCAACGTGGACGGCCAATTCCAGAAGGCCGGTTATGACGACGACCGCATCGTGGAGGTACACGGCTCGATCCATTGGCTGCAATGCCATACACCCTGCAGCGCCACAATCTGGTTCAACGACGAGACCATCCTGGTGGATGAAGCCAGCATGCGCGCCCACCACATCCCCCGCTGCCCAGCCTGCGGCGATGTCAGCCGTCCCAACATCCTCATGTTCGGTGACCGATCCTGGCTGCCGGAACGGACCCGGATCCAGGAGCACTGTTTTGACAATTTTCTCGCCAGAAACGCCGATCGCCGGATAGTTGTCATAGAGATGGGGGCCGGTTCTGCCATCCCCACCATTCGGGCCACCTCCGAGCGTATCGGCTGGAGCCTGGCAAAGGCCACCGTCATCCGCATCAATCCCCGCGAAGCGGAGATAAAAGCGCCCCACATTTCGATGCCATGCGGGGCGCTGGAGGGATTGCAAAAGATCGATGCACTGCTCTGACTAATTGTTGCTATGGTAGTAACAAAACGGCCCACTGAAATAATCAGCGGGCCGTTTGTTATCAACATATAACCATGAGGGGCGCGGGCTTTTTCGTTCTGGCAAGGCTGTCAAGGTAGCACGCGGAGACGTAGCAGCGCTACGTCGCACAAGTGCTGCCGCAGACTTACGCAGCCAGAGCGGAAAAGAACCGCCCCGTCAGCGGGCCATGGCGTCGTCCATGACCTTGTAGGCACAAAACTCTCCGCACATGGTGCAGGCACCGTGATCGGAGACCGGGGAGTCGGCGCGGAACTGACGGGCCTTGTCCGGGTCCAGGGCCAGGGCAAACTGACCTTCCCAATCCAGTTTCTTGCGGCAGCGGGCCATGGCGTTATCCTTGTCCATGGCGCCCTTGACACCCTTGGCAATGTCTGCGGCATGGGCGGCGATGCGCGAGGCGATCACGCCGTCACGCACATCCTGTACATCCGGCAGACGCAGGTGTTCGCTGGGAGTGACATAGCAGAGGAAGTCGGCCCCGGCAGCAGCGGCAATGGCTCCACCGATGGCGCAGGTGATATGGTCGTAACCGGGAGCGATATCGGTGACCAACGGCCCGAGGACATAGAACGGTGCACCGTGGCAGAGACGTTTTTGCAGCTGGATGTTGGCCTGGATCTGGTTCAACGGCACATGTCCCGGCCCCTCGATCATAACCTGTACACCCGCATCCTGGGCCCGCTGGGTCAGCTCGCCCAAGAGGATCAGCTCATGGATCTGAGCCCGGTCGGTGGCGTCGGCCAGACAGCCGGGACGGAAACCGTCACCCAGCGAGAGGGTCATGTCGTATGCTTTGGTGATCTCCAGCAGCTTGTCGAAGTGTTCAAAGAGCGGGTTTTCGCGTTTGTTGTACTTCATCCACTCGATGGTAAAGGCCCCGCCGCGCGAGACCACGTCCATGATCCTGCCCTCGTTCTTCATCCGCTCCACGGTGCCGAGCGTGACGCCGCAATGCACGGTGATAAAGTCCACCCCGTCCTCGGCATGCTTGACAATCCCGGCAAAGATATCGTCGACAGTCATATCGACAATGGCCTTCTTCTTGACCCGCACCGCATCCAGGGCAGCCTGGTAAAGCGGCACGCTGCCGATACAGGCGCTGGTTTCAGCGATAACGGCCCTGCGGATCTCATCCACCGGTCCGCCGGTGGAAAGGTCCATGATGGCATCAGCACCGTATTTGACGGCAACGCGGGCCTTTTCCAGTTCCTTCTGCATGTCGGTATCGTCGGAGGAGGAGCCGATATTGGCGTTGATCTTGGTGCGCAGACCGGTTCCGACCGGTAGCGGGATGCCGTTGGTGTGCTTGATGTTATGGCAGATAACGATATTCCCGGCCGCCAGACCGTCGCGGATAAACTCGGGAGAGACTCCTTCGGTTGCGGCCGCAATCTGCATCTGTTCGGTGATAACGCCCCTGCGGGCATATTCCAACTGGGTCATGGTTTTTGTTCCTCGTAATAATTTCGTTGACGCTCTTATCTATTTACGTACGTTGCTTATGGTTTTTCGAGTGCCGCCAGATAATGATTGACCGGACTGTGCCCCTTGCCGAGCGGACGTGCCAGACGGATCGCTGCTGTGATGAACTGTTTGGCCTTCTCAACGGCGCTCTTCAGCGGCTCTCCCTGGGCCAGAAAGGCCGAAACGGCCGACGCATAGCTGCAGCCGGTGCCATGGGTATTGTTGGTAAATATGCGTTCGGCACTGAACAGGTGACATTCGTTGCCGTCGAAAAGCAGATCGTTGGAATGTCCGCCGGTCAGATGCCCCCCCTTGAGAAGCACGTTGGCGGCCCCCATGCCATGCAGGGCGCGGGCGGCCCGTTCCATCTCCGCCTCGGAACTGATCATGGTTCCCAGGAGACGCTCCGCTTCAGGGATATTGGGGGTCAGCAGATAGGCCTGGGGCAGGAGCTGCCGGCTGAAGAGCTGGATTGCATCCCGGTCCATCAGGGCGGCGCCCCCTTTGGCGATCATGACCGGATCGATCACCAGCGGGATCAGGACGTTCCGTTCCGTCAGATTTTCGGCCAGGGCCGAGATGATGGCCGGCGTCTGCAACATGCCGGTCTTGATCACGTCCACCGGGATATCGGCCAGCACGGTCTCCAGCTGTTCGATGACAAACGAGGGCGGCAGGCCGTGAATGGCCGAAACGCCCCTGGTGTTCTGTGCCGTCAGGGCGGTCAGGACGCTGGCGGCATAACTGCCCAGAAGGGTGATGGTCTTGATATCGGCCTGAATACCGGCGCCGCCACCCGAATCGCTGCCGGCCACCGTCAGGACGGAGCCGCGCGGGAAGGGACGGTTACGGTTGAAGAGCAGCTTCAGCTCGGCCGCCGCCATCTCCGGTCGCGGAGTCGAAAGCACCGAGGAGATCACCGCCACGGCGTCCGCACCGGCATCAATGACCCGGCAGGCATTGGAGGTGGTGATGCCGCCGATGGCGACAATCGGGAGCCTGACATGATCACGGATCGCCGCCAGACCGGCTGTGCCGGCAATGTGGGTCACGTTTTTGCTGTCCGTGGGATAGATGGCGCCAAAACCGATATAATCGGCCCCGTCCCGTTCGGCCTGCTGGGCTTCCTCCAGGTTATGGGTGGACTTGCCGATAATTCTGCCCGGCCCGAGCAATGCACGGGCATCAGCCACGCTGCCGTCGTCCTGCCCCAGGTGGACACCGTCGGCCTCCAGGGCCAGCGCCAGTTGCACATCGTCGTTGACGATGAAGGTCACACCGAAGCTGCGGCAGAGCTGTTTCAGCTCGCCCCCCTCTTCCAGACAGAGCTCGCGCCCCTTATCCTTGGCGCGATACTGAAGCACGGAAACTCCGCCGCGCAACGCCCGGCGCACCCTGCCGAGCAGGTCATCCCCCTGGTCGGTCACCAGGTAGACTCCGCAAATCGGCGGCAGCTGGGGGGCCGCATTATTTACCACCAGTCGGATCGGTCGTTGCTTAGCGCTCATATCACCCTGCTCACTACATAAGAAAAGCCGCACTGACAAAAAGTATCAGGCGGCTGGATTCACTACTGAATACACTCACGAGCCGCTTTCCTACGCCGGTGCAAACCGGATCAGGTTCAAAGGGTCTGATTCCGCTGAATCATCTCAGTTCTGACGAACTCCCCCAGGGCCTTACATTGCGCGCACCTTACCGGAATTTGCCGATTCTGTCAATGTCTATGACAGCCAGACGCCGCCCTCCACCCCCCTTTCGCTTTACACTATTTTGCAGACATGCTAATAAGCGTGTTCCCGGAATGCCCGCATGTTTAAAGGAGTCCAGCGCAGTGTACGACAGTCGCCCAACATTCGCCGAGATCGATCTGAAGGCCCTGCAGCACAACTTCAAGGTCATCCGTTCCACCCTGCCCGCACAGACTGAAATTCTGGCGGTGGTCAAGGCCGACGCCTACGGTCACGGCTTCATGGACATCAGCCGCGAACTGGAACATCTGGGGGTCAACGCCTTCGGAGTCGCCTTTCTGGCGGAAGCGATCCAGCTCCGCAAGAGCGGCATCGACAAGCCGATCCTGCTCTTGGGCGGCATCTATCCCGGTCAGGAACGTAAATGCATCGGCTACAACCTCTCCACCGCCGTCTTTACCCTGGAACAGGCCCAGGCGCTCAATCTGGCCGCCGGAAAACTGTTCCGCAAGGCGCAGATTCACCTCAAGATCGATACCGGCATGGGACGCCTGGGGATCCGCTATTCGGAGGCCCCCGCCTTTCTGGCTGAGTTGCGCAAGCTGCCCAATCTGGCCCTGGAAGGGGTCATCTCCCATTTTGCCAGCGCCGACGAACTGGACGAATCGGGACAAGACTTCACCAGGCTGCAAGCCGAGCGTTTCGCGTGGGTGCTCGCGGAAACCCGCAAGGCCGGATTCGTGCCCCGCTACACCCATATCGCCAACAGCGCCGGTGCCCTGCTCGACCATACTCCCAATTGCAACCTGGTCAGGCCGGGCATCACCCTCTACGGCTCCCCTCCTTCGCAGGACTTCCAGGGCAAGCTCGATCTCAAGCCGGTCATGCGGCTGAAGAGCCGCATCGCCATGTTGAAGTGGGTCGAGACAGGTACCACCATCAGCTATGCCCGCCGTTTCACCACCGCCGGCAAGACCCTGATCGCCAGCGTCCCGGTCGGCTATGCCGACGGCTATCCCCGTTCGCTGACCAACAAGGGCCAGGTGCTGGTCCGCGGACAGCGGGCAGGAGTCACCGGCACGGTCTGCATGGACTGGATCATGCTTGACGTCACCGGCATCGAGGGGGTCGCGGTCGGGGACGAGGTGGTCCTGATGGGGAGTGACGCAGCCGGCAACTGTATCCATGCCGAAGAGCTGGCCACCTGGGCCGGCACGATCCCCTACGAGATCTTCTGCGGCATCAGCAAGCGGGTGCCGCGGGTCTATCTGACGTAAACAAAAACGGTCTCACGCAACGAACGCAACGACGCGACTAAAAAACAAACCAGCTAGCCGTGGGAGCCTTTCCAGTAATAGCCGTTTTTATGATATACCACTGAATCTGTGACGCCTCCGTGCCTCCGAGTATCTTTTACGATTTTTGAATTTCGTTGCGTCGTAGCGGCGTTGCGTGAGTAATTGTTGTAATGCCTCTTTCCACCCACACAAGGACTTAGAACTCCATGATCAAACTGACACAGCTGGTAAAAGCCGCCGGTTGAGCCGCCAAACTGGGCCCGGCGGGCCTGGCGAAAGCCCTGGACGGGCTTTGGGATCACCGCGACGCAAACCTGCTTGTAGGACCGGAAACATCCGATGATGCCGGGGTCTACAGGATTATGCCGGAGTGCGCCCTGGTGGAGACCACCGACATCATCACCCCCCTGGTCGATGATCCCCATAGCTTCGGCCGGATTGCGGCCGCCAATGCCGTTTCGGATATCTATGCCATGGGCGCCCGCCCGGTTACTGCCATGAACCTGGTCTTTTTCCCGGCCTGTAGCCTGCCGGGAGAGGTCTTGCGGGAGATCCTGGCCGGCGGCCAGAGCATCCTGCAAGAGGCCGGGGTCTGCCTGGTGGGGGGGCACACGGTCGAGGACGACGAGCTGAAGTACGGCCTCTCCCTGACCGGTCTGGTTGCGCCGGACGCGATCATTCGCAACTCCACCGCCCGGCCGGGCGATGTGCTGATCCTGACCAAACCCTTGGGCACGGGCATCATTTCAACCGCCATCAAGGGTGAAATGGCCGCCCCCGATACCATCGACGAAGCGGTACGCTGGATGACAACCCTCAACCGTGCGGCCGCCGAGCTAATGGCCGAGTGCCGGGCATCTGCCGCCACCGACGTGACCGGCTTCGGCCTGATCGGGCATGCCAGCGAGATGGCCCGTGGGGCCGACGTGACCATGCGCCTTGAGCTGGCCGACATTCCGCTCATGAATGGCCTGACGGAACTGATCGCAGACGGCATGCTGCCAGCCGGCTGTTACCGCAACCGGGATCATTACCAGCCGCTGATTGCCCCCGAGCACCCCGACAGCGACGCACTCCTGCCGTTGTTCGATCCCCAAACCTCGGGAGGCCTGCTGATCGCCCTGGCTGCGCAGGATGCCGACAGATTCATGACCGCCGCCGACAGGCTGGGCATCTTCGCCCGCCGCATCGGTTGCGTCCTGCCGCCGCAGACCCATTCCATCGAGGTACACTGAAGAGATGTACGCCATTGCCATTGACCTGGGAACCACCACCCTGGCCGCCTCCTTGATCGAGCTCAATAACGGCAGACGCCTGGCCATGACCGGCAGCCTGAATCCACAGCGTCGTTTTGGCGCGGACGTGGTTTCGCGCCTGGATGCGGCCGTCGGCTCCGAAGACACCTTGCGGGAGATGGCACACGTAATTCGTGAGGCGCTCTGGCGGCTGATCGGCGAATTGTGCGAGAGCACGGCCATCCCCTGGAAGGATATCCAGCAGGTTGCCATTGCCGGTAATCCGGCCATGCAACACATTCTGCTGGGGCAATCCGTCAAATCCCTGGCCTTCCCCCCCTACCGGCCGCTTTCTACCGCTGGCACATTCACCCGCGCCGCAGAGCTGGGCTGGCCGGGAGAGACTCCTGTCTACATTTTTCCCTCTCCGGGCGGTTTTGTGGGGGGCGATACGGTCGCGTTCCTCTATGGGCAGATGAGAGACCGGGGAACTAAAGAGCAAGCAGCGCAGAGAATCGCCCCTACCGCAACCCTCTACCTGGACATGGGCACCAACGGCGAGATTGCCCTGGTCGTGGGGGACGCGATCTGGGCCACCTCGGCCGCCGCCGGACCCGCCTTTGAAGGGGGCAACCTCTCCTGTGGCATGGCGGCCCTGCCGGGGGCGATCAGTTCGGTTTCCCTCGCCAATGACCGGGTCAAACTCGCCACCATCGCAAATGCGGCGCCAATCGGCATCTGCGGCTCGGCGGCCATCGAGACGGTCTGCCAGTTGCTGCGCCAGGCGATCATCGAGCCGGGCGGCCGTTTGCGTGACAGCTGTGAGATCCCTTCCAACCTGGCCACGCGGATCATTGTGCACAATGGCGAAAACGCCTTCGTGCTCCATCGCGACGCACAGCGCCTGATCGTGCTGACCCAGGGGGACATCCGCCAGATTCAATTGGCCAAGGGCGCCATCCGGGCCGGCATGGATGTGCTGGCCGACAAAGCGTGTATACACTATCAGGCCTTGAGCGAGGTGGTTTTGACCGGATCCTTCGGGGCGGTTTTGCAAGCTGAATGGCTCAAAAGCATTGGAATTTTCGACGAAGGCATGGTACACATTACCCGTTTTACCCCGGAAGGGGCCTTGACCGGGGCCGAACAAGCGCTCATGGCGGGAGATGATTTTGCCGCCGTTGAAGAGCTCGGCGCACGCGTCCGGGTCGTACCGTTATCAGGAACACCCTTATTTGAAACCCTGTTCATGCAACAGATAAATTTCCCCGACCACAACCACGTTCAATAACCACGCTACATAAAAGGAGTATGTACCCATGGCACACATCACCCGGGCGTTGATCAGCGTCTCAGACAAGACGGGTATCATCGAGTTTTCCAAGGAACTGGCCGGCTTCGGCGTAGAGATCCTCTCCACCGGCGGCACGGCAAAACTGCTGCGCGAGGCCGGTCTGAACGTAAAAGACGTCTCCGAATTCACCGGTTTCCCCGAGATGCTGGACGGCCGGGTCAAGACCCTGCACCCCAAGGTTCACGGCGGCCTGCTGGGCATGCGTTCCAACCCGGAGCACGTGGCCAAGATGAAGGAACACGGCATCGAGAACATCGACATGGTCGTGGTCAACCTCTATCCCTTTGAGGCCACGGTTGCCAAGGAAGGCTGTCACCTTGAGGATGCCATCGAGAACATCGATATCGGCGGCCCGACCATGCTGCGCTCGGCTGCCAAGAACTACCCGGATGTGACCGTGCTGGTGGATTGCGCCGACTATGCCCAGGTCCTGAATGAGATGAAAGCCAGCGCCGGCGCGGTCTCGGCCGCGACCAATTTCGGCCTGGCGGTCAAGGTCTTCCAGCATACGGCCGCCTACGACGGGGCCATCTCCAACTACCTGGGTGCCCGCCTGGGCGAAGAGGTTGCCGACTACCCGGCCACCTTCACCATTCAGGTCAAAAAGGCCCAGGATCTGCGCTACGGCGAGAACCCCCAACAGACGGCGGCCTTTTATGTCGAAAAGGACGTCGCGGAACCGTGTGTATCGACCGCGGTGCAGTTGCAGGGCAAAGAGCTCTCCTTCAACAACATCATCGACCTGGATGCGGCCATCGAGACCGTCAAAGAATTTGAACAATCGGCGGCGGTCATCATCAAGCATACCAATCCCTGCGGCGTGGCCCTGGCCGATTCTCCGCTGAGCGCCTACCTCAAGGCTCGCGAGTGCGATCCGGTCTCGGCCTTCGGCGGCATTGTCGGTTTCAATCGCCAAGTGGATGCCGACACGGCCAGGGAACTGACCTCGACCTTCCTGGAGGCGGTGATCGCCCCCGGCTACAGCGAGGAGGCCCTGAGCATCTTTACTGCCAAGAAGAATATCCGCGTCATGCAGGTGCCGCTGTTGTCCGAGTACCGGGCCGGTGGTTACGACCTGAAGAAGGTTACCGGCGGTCTGCTCGTCCAGGGACGTGACCTGGGCATGGTCCGCGCCCTGGACTGCAAGGTTGTCTCCGAGCGCACTCCCACGGCCACGGAGTACGAAGCACTCGACTTCGCCTGGCGGGTCTGCAAGCACGTAAAATCAAATGCCATCGTCTTCACCAGCCGCGACCAGACCGTGGGTATTGGCGCCGGACAGATGTCCCGGGTCGATTCGTCACGCATTGCCGTCCAGAAATCGCTCTTGCCCACCAAGGGAACGGTTCTGGCGTCGGACGCCTTCTTTCCCTTCCGCGACGGCGTCGATGCGGCCGCCGAGGCCGGCGTAACCGCCATCATCCAGCCGGGAGGCAGCGTCCGTGACGAAGAGGTCATCAAGGCCGCCAATGAGCACGGCATCGCCATGATCTTCACCGGCATGCGCCATTTCCGTCATTGACAGCAAGTTAAAATAATAACCAAGGGCAATGGAACGCGGATCAAATCTGATTGAACGGATTTCCACGGATTAAGCGAGAAGAATATGCTATTGAAATCCGCGTAGATTCGCTCAATCTGCGTCATCCGCGTTCCATTGCAGTTTTAATTATCTACTTGTAAATAGCTACGCAGTTATAACTACTTAATTTGAGGTATGAATATGAAAGTTCTGGTAATTGGCGGCGGTGGCCGCGAACATGCCCTGGCCTGGAAGATCTCCCAGTCGCCGCTTGTAACGAAGCTTTACTGTGCCCCGGGCAATCCGGGCACCGCGACCCTGGCCGAAAACCTCCCCATCGGCGTCGATCAGCTGGACAAGCTGCTGGCCTTTGCCTATGAGAACAAGATCGATCTGACCGTCGTCGGTCCCGAACAGCCGCTCTCCCTCGGCATCGTCGACCTGTTCGAAGCGCACGGACTCAAGGTCTTCGGCCCGTCGCAGCAGGCGGCCTTCATTGAAGGGAGCAAGGCCTTTTCCAAGGATCTGATGCACAAGTATGGCGTGCCGACCGCCGCTTATGGTGTTTTTACCGACCAGAGCGAGGCGGAAGAGTTCATCAAACGTACCGGGGCTCCGATTGTGGTCAAGGCCGATGGCCTGGCAGCCGGCAAGGGTGTCATTATCGCCCAGTCCTGTGAGGAAGCGATTGCGGCGGTTCAGGACATGCTCAGCGGCAACGCCTTCGGCAGCGCCGGTTCGCGCGTGGTCATCGAAGAATTCCTGACCGGTGAGGAGGCCTCCTTTCTGGTCATCACCGACGGCAAAAAGATCATCCCCCTGGCCAGTGCCCAGGACCATAAGGCGATCTTTGATGGCGACCAGGGTCCCAACACGGGCGGCATGGGCGCCTATTCGCCCGCTCCCGTGGTGACGCCGGAGATCCACGAAAAGGCCATGCAGCTGGTCATCCAGCCGACCGTGGCCGGTATGGCCGCCGAAGGACGCACCTATCGCGGGGTGCTCTATGCCGGTTTGATGGTCAAGGATGGTCAGGTCAAGACCCTGGAATTCAATGCCCGTTTCGGAGATCCGGAGTGCCAGCCGCTGCTGATGCGCATGAAATCGGACATCGTGCCGATCCTGATGGCGGTGGCTGATGGCGACCTGGGGACACTGGCGATCGAGTGGCACGACAAGGCGGCTGTCTGCGTCGTCATGGCGGCCGAAGGCTACCCCGGCGACTATCGCAAGGCCGATGCCATCGAAGGGCTGGAGGATGCCGCGCGGATTGATGACGTGTACGTTTTTCACGCCGGAACGGCTCTCAAGGACGGTTGCTGTGTCACCAACGGCGGCCGGGTTCTGGGAGTAACGGCTCTGGGTGATACGGTAGTTCAGGCCATCGACACCGCCTACCAGGCGGTCGGGTGTATCAACTGGCCGGGTGTTCAGTTCCGCACGGATATCGGCAAGAAGGCCCTGGAGCGCAATTAACGGATTCAAGAGGAGAGGTTTTTGTATGGCTGATTCGCCACTAGTCCTGATCATGATGGGGAGCGACTCCGACCTGCCGGTCATGCGGGAAGCCGCTGATATCCTGGTAAAATTCAAGGTACCCCATGAGATCCGCATCTCTTCGGCCCACCGTTCGCCGCTCAGAACCCTGGCGCTGGCCTCCGAGGCTGCCGGCCGGGGTATCCGGATCATCATCGCCGGCGCAGGCATGGCTGCCCATCTGGCGGGAGTCGTTGCCGCCAAGAGCACCCTGCCGGTGATCGGTGTCCCCATGCCGGGTGGTGCGCTGAACGGCGTGGACGCGCTCTATTCAACGGTCCAGATGCCGGGCGGCATTCCGGTGGCAACCATGGCCATCGGCAAGGCCGGTGCAAAGAACGCCGGGATCTTTGCCATCCAGATTCTGGCCCTGAACGATGCCCGCCTGGGTGAGGAGCTGGCCGCCTATCGCCAAGAAATGGATCGGGAAGTTGAAGAAAAGGATGCCGCATTGCAGAACGGCTGAACAGGATTGTATACAGTTTTTAACTTGACATCGCTTGGTCATATCTTGTAGTAAAGTAAGCAAAATTTCTGATGGAGGTCGTACAAAAATGAAAAAAGTTATTGTTGCCCTGATCACTGTCGTAGCGTTTGCCGGAACCGCCTTTTCCGCAGATGTGCTCGAGTTCAAACGTGGTGTAAAGTTTAACCACAAGGCACACCAGGAGAAAGTTGGCGGCGACTGCACCAAATGCCACGCCACCAAAGCAGGCGGCAAGATCGAAGGTTTTGGCAAAGAGTTCGCTCACAAAACCTGCAAAGGCTGCCATGCCGACATGAAAAAAGGGCCGAGCGCCTGCAAGGACTGCCACAAGCAGTAATTTTCCGCAATAAACGTACGTAAACAGGAGGGGGGCAATGGAAATGTTGCCCCCCTCTTTTTATTTTAACTGCATTAGAAAATTTTATTTTATCTGCAAAAAAGTTGTTCCGTTTTTTCCGGTTTTGGTCTATTAATATCGGATTAAATAAGTGCTTTTTTTTGCGCGGCACTTTCACATCTCATATCCCTGGAGAAAACATTGGCCACCAACGAACGCAACTTTGTTCAATCAGTCTGGGATTTTTTCTGTTCTCTCAAACTCACCATGTTCCTGCTCATTTCCCTGGCGCTGACCTCAATCATCGGCACGATCCTGCCCCAGGGAGCAACCCCACCGGAATACATTGCCACGATCAGCGCCACGAAGCTGCAGATCTACCAAAAGCTGGGCTTCTTCGACATGTATCATTCCTGGTGGTTCATCGCGCTACTCTGTATCTTTGCCCTCAACCTGACCTGCTGTTCCATCAAACGCCTGCCGCACGTGTTCAAGTTCATCAGCGATCCGACGCTGGTCCTGGGCGACTCCATGCGCAACTCCTTTTCCCTGAAAAAGGAGTTGTCCTTCGGCGGTTCCGCTGAAAACGGAAAAGGCAAGTTAACCGAATTCCTCGGCAAAGAATTCAGCACAGCGACAGTTACCGAACATAACGGCGAATATCACCTATTTTCCCAGAAGAGTGCCTGGAGCCGCCTGGGGGTCTATGTGGTGCACACCAGCATCCTGGTGATCTTTGTCGGCGCCATCATCGGTTCCCTGTACGGCTACAAGGGATACACAACCATTGTTGAAGGCTCCTCGGTCAACAGCATCGAAGGACGCGACGGCAGCCAGATCCCCCTCGGTTTCGAGGTCGCCTGCGAACAGTTCAACCTTACCCTCTACAATAACGGCGCCCCGAAAGAGTTCAGAAGCACCCTGACGGTTCTGGAGAACGGCAAACCGGTCCCGGGATACTCGAAGGTGAAGGTCATTGTTAATGAGCCGATGACCTACAAGGGCTTCACCTTTTACCAGTCCAGCTACGGCCAGGCCACCGAGGGGAGCGAGCACAAATTCAGTGTAAAAGCACGCGCCGGCGGCCAGGCTGAAAAGTTCTCCATTCGCAGCGGCGAATCGACTACCGCCACGGACGGCACCATCTTCAAACTGCTGGAGACCACCCCGGAAGTAGCTCAGGCCGTGCCCGGTTTTTCCGGTCCCGCAGCACGCGTCGAGGTCACCTACAAGGGCAAGGCTCCCCAGACCTTCATAGTCTTTAAAAACTACCCCGAAATGAATGCCCAGCGCGGAGACGCCCTGATCTTCGATTACGAGGGCACCGACGCCCGCATGTACACCGGCCTCCAGGTGGCGAAGGACCCGGGTGTGTGGGTTGTCTGGCTGGGTTGCGCACTGATGTGCATCGGCCTCTATATCGCGTTTTTCATGTCGCACAAGCGGGTCTGGGTCATCGTCACCAAGGGACACGCCCGCATGTACGGTAATGCCAGCAAGAACCAGGCGGCCTTCAGCATGCAGTTCGATGATCTGGCCGACAAGTTTTCCAAACTGAAAATCTAGCGGAGGTTTCAACCATTATGACCAGCTCGCTTCTCTTTAACGCCACAACCTTTGCGTATCTCGTTTCCATGCTGCTCTTTTTCGCATTCATGGCCAGCCGTACCAAGGCCCTCGGCACCGCCGGCATCTCGGTGGCCTACTTCGGCCTGCTGGCCCAGACCGGCGCCATTGCCCTGCGCTGGAAAGAGTCCTATGACATGGGCGTCGGCCATGCCCCGCTCTCCAATCTCTACGAATCGGTGGTTTTCTTCTCCTGGACGATCGTGCTGATCTATGCCCTGCTCGACTTGAAGTACAAGTACCGGGTCATCGGCGCATTTGTCATGCCCTTTGCCCTGTTGGGCATGGCCTGGGCGCAGCTCGGCATGCACAGCGGCATCGAGCCGCTGGTACCGGCCCTGCAGAGCAACTGGCTCACCTATCACGTCATCACCTGCTTCCTCGGTTATGCCGCCTTTGCCGTGGCCTGCGGCGTCTCGATCATGTACCTGATCAAGGCCACCCATGACGAGGGTGGACAGAAGTCCGGCGAGTCCAGCCTGATGAGCATGTTTCCCCCCATTCGGGTCCTGGACGACCTCAACTACCGCGCCATCATGATCGGCTTCCCGCTCTTGACCCTGGGGATCATTACCGGCGCCGCCTGGGCCAACTACGCCTGGGGCACTTACTGGAGCTGGGACCCCAAGGAGACCTGGTCCTTGATCGTCTGGTTCGTCTACGCCGCCTTCCTGCATGCCCGCTTCACCCGCGGCTGGGTCGGCAAGCGCGCCGCCTGGCTCTCGGTAATCGGCTTTGCCGCCACGATCTTCTGCTACCTGGGTGTGAACCTGTTCCTCTCCGGTCTGCACAGCTACGGCAGTTCGCCCAAGATGTAGAACAGTAGCGAACAACAGACGCAGATACCTACCATGAAGCCTCCTTGATCGTGATGCAGTGCAGTTCACGTTCAAGGAGGCTTCAACACATCTCCGCCAGATGCAGGACCAGTTTCAAGGTAGAAATCATGGCCACCTTTTCTTTTATCATACCGGTGAAACCGGGCGGTTTCATTGCCGCACTTGCAGCGCTCCGCCAACTGCAAAGCGCTGACCACCCCTTTGAAATCCTGATCGCCGAAGGATGCTCGCCCAGCAGGCAACGCAACCTCGCCGCCCGTGAAGCCCGTGGCGAGATCATCTATTTTCTCGATGATGACGCCCTGGTTTCAAGGGAGTGCCTGGAGCTCTGCGCGCGAATCATGACGGAGCCCGCTGTTGCCGTTGTCGGTGGGCCGTCCCTGACACCGCCCGGCGACTCCCTGTTGCAACAGCTCTTTGGAAGCGCCCTTTCATCCCTGCTGGGCGCCGGCGGCGTGCGCAACCGTTACCGGGCCAGCGGCGTCACCCGCAGCACCAGCGACAAGGAATTGATCCTCTGCAATCTGGCGATACGGCGCAACGTATTCCTCGATTCAGGCGGCTTCGATGAACGCCTCTATCCGAATGAGGAAAATGAACTGCTCGACCGGATCCTCTCCCAAGGCATGCAGCTGATCCATGCCCCGGGACTGGCCATCCAGCGCAGCCAGAGACGTACGCTGCGGCTCTTTGCCCGGCAGATGTTCGGCTATGGTCGCGGGCGTGCCCAGCAGACACTGATTGCCGGGCCGGGCACGGTGATCGGCTTTGCCCCGCTCTTCTTTCTTCTCTACCTGCTCCTGCTGCCGTTTATGCCGCACAACCCGCTGACCTTGGCGCCGCTCTTCACCTACCTTGTCTTGGTGATCGCTTCTTCCGTGGCTGGCGTTATTGCATCCCGCTCGCTCACCCGCTTGCTGCTGATCCCGCTCTACCCCCTGATGCACATCGCCAACGGCTGTGGACTGTTCTTCGGCCTTCTGGGCGGGAAGAGCGGCCCATCCCGGAGCGGCCAGGAAAGTGAGATCACCATTCGCAGAATCAAGGAATTCGAACAATCAACCTGGTGATCGGATCAAATAAGTATGTGCAGAGAAATAAGTTTCTGCTATCTTTGCTGATCAGCAATCACCATCTCGTGCATCAATCTGGAGCGTTACGTGAACTTTAGCATTGTGGTTCCGATCTATAATGAAGAAGACAACATCTCGGCCCTCTACCGGGCGATCACCTCGGCCCTGGACGGAACCGATTCAGACTATGAAATCATCCTGGTGGATGACGGTTCCGCCGACGGCTCCTTCAACGCCCTCAAGGCGCTGGCCGCAGAGGACCAGCGCGTCAAGGTCATCCGCTTCCGACGTAATTTCGGTCAAACCGCCGCCATGGCAGCCGGCTTCGACGCCGCCGCCGGCAATATCATCATCCCGATGGACGGCGACCTGCAGAACGACCCGGCCGACATCCCGCGTTTGATAGCGAAACTTAACGAAGGCTATGATGTCGTATCCGGCTGGCGCAGCGACCGCAAAGATACCTTTATCAGCCGCAAGATCCCTTCCATCCTGGCCAATGCCCTGATTTCATGGCTCACCGGGGTTCACCTCCATGATTACGGCTGCACCCTCAAGGCCTACCGCCGTGAAGTGCTCGACGGCATCAACCTGTACGGCGAAATGCATCGTTTTGTGCCGGCGCTGGCCTCCCAGGTGGGCGCCAAGGTCGCCGAACTTCCGGTCAATCACCATCCCCGGCTCCACGGGACCAGTAAATACGGCATCTCCCGGACACTGCGGGTCATCCTTGACCTGATGACGGTAAAATTCCTGTTGGCCTACTCGACCAAACCGATCCAGCTCTTTGGCAAGTGGGGGGTCTACACCCTCCTGGCCGGTCTGGGCAGCGGCAGCATGACCATCTACATGAAGGTCTTCGAACATTTCAGCATGAACCGCAACCCACTCCTGATTCTGACCGCCTTCCTGCTCTTCATGGGGATCCAGTTCATCGTACTGGGGCTTTTGGGCGAGCTGAATGCCCGTACCTACTATGAGGCCCAGGGCAAACCGATCTACGTCGTCAGGGACAGGCTCAATCTTGGCTGACCGACGGCTGAAGATCCTCATGTTGGCCCCGACCCCCTATTTTGCCGACCGGGGCTGCCACGTACGGATATATGAGGAGGCGCGGGCGCTGCGCAGTCAGGGGCACGATGTGCGTATCGTCACCTATCATCTGGGACGGGACCTGCCCGATATCCCGACCATCCGCATCCCCCACATTCCCTGGTATTCAAAACTGGAAGCCGGCCCCTCCTGGCACAAGCTCTACCTGGATCTGCTGCTCTTTTTCAAGGCCGCCCTGCTGATCCCTGATTTCAGACCGCATCTGATCCATGCCCACCTGCATGAAGGCGCCTTCATCGGATACTTCCTGAAGAAGCTCTCCGGCGTGCCGCTGGTCTTCGATTACCAGGGAAGCCTGACCGGTGAGTGCATCGACCACGGTTTTTTCGGCGCGCAATCCCGGACAGCGGGGCTGTTCCGAGGGATCGAGCGCATGATCAACGGCTTCGCCGACAGGATCATCACCAGCTCCAGCGCCGGCACGAGCGACCTGGTCAGCAGCTGGGGAGTCCAAACGCAACGGGTGACCCCGCTGATCGATGCCGTGGACACGGAGATCTTTTCTCCGCGGCCGGATCACGCGGAACGGGAAGCACTGGGGATTCCGCACAACGCCTTTGTCGTCGCCTATCTGGGGATATTGAGCCGCTATCAGGGCACGGATCTGCTGCTAGATTGCATCGAGCAGTTGAAACAGGACGGGATCAAGGCTTGTTTCCTGATCATGGGCTTTCCCGAAGAGCGTTACAAAGCTGAGTCCGAGGCGCGAGGCTTGACCGAGATGATCCGTTTCACCGGCAAGGTCGATTATGCGCGTGCCCCGCTTCTGCTCTCGGCGGCCGACATTGCCGTCACCCCCAAGCTGTCACCCAGCGAAGCCAACGGCAAGATCTTCAACTACATGGCCTGCGGACTCCCGGTGGTAGCCTTCGACACTCCGGTCAACCGGGAGGTTTTGGGTGACACGGGGGTCTACGCCGCGTATGGAGACGCGCGTGATCTGGCGGCCAAGATTGCCGGGCTGGCCAGCGACAGCGCAGCACGGGGCAGCTACGCAGAGCAGGTACGCGACAAGGCCGTTCAGGAACATTCCTGGCAATCACGCGGTGCGTTGCTGTCCGAGGTGTATCGATCCCTGCAGCTGCCCTGATTGCAGCGAGGCAGCTACAGGGCATTGCGCACACTCTTCTGTCGGCGCAGTTTTTTCAAGATTAGAGACATTTTTCGTTGACAGCGGCGGCGCTCTCTGGTAAATAACAAAGCTCATCGCGCGGGAATAACTCAGTGGTAGAGTGCAACCTTGCCAAGGTTGAAGTCGCGGGTTCGAATCCCGTTTCCCGCTCCATTCAAGCGCACAGAACCATTCCTGGTTCTTGATGATCAGCCCCGACTATCATCTAAAACTTTCACCACGAGAGTTTTGAGGGTAGCGGGGCTTTACAATAACAAAGCTCACCGTGCGGGAATAACTCAGTGGTAGAGTGCAACCTTGCCAAGGTTGAAGTCGCGGGTTCGAATCCCGTTTCCCGCTCCATTTAACAACATAGAATCGTTCCCGATTCTTGATGATCAGCCCCGCTATCACTAAAACTTTCACCAAGAGAGTTTTAAGGATTGCGGGGCTTTCGTTTATGCGATCCTACTAACTCCTCTTTCAGCCCTGCGACGTAATCCCTCGTAGTCCCCATCCCCCCTAAAACAGAGATACAAAAAAGGACACCCACAAGCCACAGAGTGTCCTTTTTTTCTACGCGGATTTGAGCACTACTTGGCGATTATATGCTCCAATGCCGCATCGTACCACTCGTGTTTTCCTGTTAACTCACGTGCAAACCGCGGGTTCTCAATCATCCACTTTTTCAGCCCGTCGAATGCCTTCGACTTATGAAAATCGTGGAAGTCGTAGGCATACGTTCCCTTCATGAGGAGCCGGGCCCCCACCTCTTTAGAAAGCCGCCGGAACGCTACAGGGCCAAAACCTTCCAGAGAGATACGTATCTCGTTGCGATTGCCGTATTTGGCGATATGGTATCCCGCCGTCCGCACCTCACGGTGATCAACAAAATCCTCATCTACATGGATTACTTCTCCTCTGTCTAGTTCGACGCCTCCTCTGCCGCAGATGATGTATGGCCCATGATCGTCAACAATAATCCGGAAAGTTTTATTCTTTATGGTCGTCTCGTAGAAACACGTCGAAACCTGGCGGTAGCGGGGCTCGCCCGAGAGGATGTCCCCTATCGCTTCGATAAACTTAGTGACGGCGGCTTCATTTTTCCACTTTCCGGCATACCTGCCGTAGGCGTTGAATATCTTAGCCACCTGGGAGAGCTTCTGCGCAAACTCTTTCCACGTAAGGCGCATCTCATGGCGCATCTCTTCGGTGTCGGCAGCGAGATCGCCAAGATGTGTACGAGCTGACCCGCTCCATAAGCCGAAAACCCCCTGCAAATTGATCGCGATTGGGTATGGGCTGTCGCTACCTGGCTCCGCGACTTCAACATTGATGACATCGCCGGTGTCCATGCGCTTATCTCGTACGATGCGGAAGGCAACATCAGCCGCATCGGCAGGGAACCCGAGGTAGAGGTTCGATGCACGGATGGCAACGGAATGCCGGGAGAGGATCAATTCACCGTGGAACGAGCAATCTCCTTTTTTCAGCCCACCGGCAGGTTCTATGGAGACGTCGTACTCAATGGCAGGCACATGGGCGCCGTGGATCAGTGTCATCTCGGGGTAGCCATACTCCTCGCCGTCCGATCTGCGCTGTAGCACTTCCAGCGCGTTTGCTTTGGCATGTTCCCGGATGGTCGGCAGGATTGTATTGCGCAGCAGTCGGTTCAGTTCACCGAAAATAGGCAAACCATCGAAAGCAACCATCTGGTTCGATTCGGCGGGAACGAAGTTCGAGCCGAAGCCATACCCGTTGCAGGCATGGTAGGTGTTCCAGTTTTTTGCGCCCTGCATACGGGCGATGATGTTGAGACATTCGCTGTGGGACAGTCCCACATGTGGCTTGAGCAGGTTACCGAGGTGCTTGGCATATTTCTTGGACGCAACTACAGCAGGGGATTCTTGGGCTTGGGCAGGCATGCCAGTGTCTCCTTATATCGGTTCTGCCTGACTTCAGTTGCTATTAACTGTCGATTACCTGCGTTGTCGATGCCAGACAGTCCTTTTAAAGGAGGCTACCGGAAGATCGAGGGATGTTACGTACTGAGACGAGAGCATTTGCTTTGCGGAATTGCAGGCCGACCGGATTTCGTCTTACCCGTGAACAAGACTATATCGGCATAATTTGCTTTTTGCAATGTGAAAGGAACGACCAACAGTTGATTGACACTGGCGGGAGTTCCGGGGAAGGGATACATGGCACCTCTTCCGGGGGATAAATCCCCCGGCTACATTTGTACGTCCCTAACGGGGCTTAAAATCTAGAGGCAAAGCCCAAACCGGACAACGCTAAAGCAAAATAAATATTGGCGAGAAAATGTACGCTAAAACAGAAACTTTCCAATTACATTGAAGTTATTGGCTTTATTATTTATCTGGGCGACTTGACAGCTGAGAACTCTTGGGTAGCATTAGTTTCAATTTACAAAATCATACTAAAGCCAAACCTTGGGTAACCAGGGGACGGAAAGTCTACGGGACTTGGAGTTTGAACCCAAGTCGGCCGGATTGTCGGGAGCCGCCACCGTGTGGGCAGCACCAGTGCAATTCGGCCTTTTTGTTTTTAACGGCATGACAACCGTATGATGGAAGTGGGGCAAAAGTGCTCGATATCACGCTTCAATTCCTCAAGGATGAACTGAACAGCTACCTGCACGCCAGGACCGGGTCCAGCGCAGAGGTCGTCAAGCTGAGCAAGCTGGTGGACGAGGCCGGCAAATACGCCTTCGACAAGGACACGATCTGTGCAACCATCATCAACATCGAAGAAGAGCGGACCGTGAAGGAGCATCTGCCCCACTATTCCCAGGTCAACGGGCAGCACGTCATACTCATGCCGGAACTGAAGCTGAATCTGTATGTCATGTTCGCCGCCAACTTCAAGCTGTACGACGTGGCCCTGAAATACCTCTCACATCTGCTGATCTTCTTCCAGGCCCACCCGATGTTCATTGCCAGCGAGTATCCCGCGCTCGATCAGCGGATCGAGAAACTGACCATGGAACTGCAATCGCCCAGCTTCGAGCAGCTCAATCAGATCTGGGCCTTTATCGGGGCGAAACAGCTCCCCTCGTTGATCTATAAACTGCGCATGGTAGTGCTCCAGGATACGGCCGAGGCGGCCATCCAGCCACCGCTCCAGACCCTGTCTACCAGCTTTAGGGCCCCCTGATGAACAGCTACGCACCCCTCATAACCATAGAGATCGCCCACGCCTACTACCGGGAAGCCTGCCGCGACCTGGATTTTGTCGTCCCCCGGGCAACGGCCCAACTCATGAGAGACAACGCCATGACGGCCAAGCTGCGCGACGGACGGCTGTACGTCTATTGGTCCCACAACAAGGCCCATGCGACCGGCGCTTGCCCCCTGCGCTTCGGCCTGCGGCTCCTGAATCCGCAGTTCAGTAACTTCACCCGCCTGGAACACGACCCGCGCCTGGAAATACCGCTCTACCGCAATCTCGGCGACCCCGGCCAGATGGACCCCCTGAAGCCGGTGCGGCTGGTCGGCCGCTGCCTCAGCCACGAAGTGATCGAAACCGGGCGTCCCCTGACCGTTAGCCTGCTGAACGGTAACGGCACCACGCTGAATAGCACGCTGCTCCCCGAAGGACGGGGCGCGGCGCAGGTCACCTTCGACCTCTCCCGCTTTCCCGACGGCTGTTATCGGATCGTAGAAGGGCTGTCCGGCGCCGCCCGCGGCGTGGCCTACTTCAAGGATCAGGAACTCTCGCGGGCGGGAATCTTCGGCATCGTCGAGATTACCGTTGCCGACGCCTTCTACGGCGCACCGCCCCTCCTGACGATTCCGTTCCAGGCTGCGGCGGAGCGCTTGAAATACTACGTGGTAGCCAACAATTACTCGGACAAGGAGGTCGATCAACTGGCGATTACGGATCTGGGGCATGAACCCGGCACCCCGGACCGGATCACCTTTAACAAACTGGCACATTCGTCGGACCCCCAAGAGCAGAAGACGTTCGAGCTGCTCAAGGGACAGGGGCGGTCGGTGCTCCTGTTCACGTCCTCCGGCGAGGTCAGGCGCCAACAGAGTGGACAGAAGAAGATCCAGTTAACCAAGAATGGTGACGTGCTCATCCAGAACCTGCCCCAACCCGGCCCCAACAGAGGCAATGGCGACGTAATCATTCATATTTCAAAGTGACGAGGACCAAAACTATGCCTACGTACAAGACACCGGATGTTTATGTGGAAGAAATCTCGCTCTTTCCCCCTTCCGTCGCGGAGGTGGAGACCGCTATCCCGGCCTTTATCGGCTACACGGAGACGGCGCTCCGCAACGGGGTCGAAAACGTGCGCCTCATGCCGACCGAGGTGACCTCCTTCATCGAGTTCCAGGAGATCTTCGGCGGCGCGCCGCCGGTCCGGGTGCAGAAGGTGGAGCTGGATGCCAACAACAGAGTGGTCAAGGCGGAGGTCGCCTCCACCTACTACATGTTCGACGCGCTTAGGCTCTTCTTCCAAAACGGCGGCGGCAAGTGCTACGTCATCTCCGTCGGCGCCTTTGCCGCGGACGGCAGCATGGCCAAGAAGGATTTCCTCGACGGCCTGGATGTCCTGGCCCGCAAGGACGAGCCGACCATGATCCTCTTCCCGGATGCCGTGCTCTTCAAGAGCGACGATTTGTACGAGATCCAGCAGCAGGCGCTGATGCAGTGCGAGGATCTGGGGGACCGGGTGGCGGTCCTCGACCTGCTGGAAGGGCGCAGCGACAACGCCATCTTCGACTGGAAAGCCGGTTGCCAGGAGTTCCGCGACAAGGTCGGCATCAACTACCTGAAGTACGGTGCCGCCTACACCCCCTACCTGCAAACGACACTCAGCAAGACCGTCCGCTACAAGGACATCAAATCGGTACTGACCAAGGGTGGCATCGGCACCGAATTGAAGAAGCTGACCGACGACGCCAAGAGCATCAACAACATCGAGAATCTCGACCTGGCCCTGGCCGATAACGCCATCATCAACGGCGACAAGAGCACGGCCGGCAGCATCGCCAGCTTCGTCGACAGCCTCTCCGCCAGCAGCCTGCGCTCCGGCTATTACGACCGGGTCCTGGCTTTCCGGGCCAAGGTCAACGTCGAACTGAACAAGGCCAAAGCCGCCGACCGCAAGGCCGACGCGGTGCGGCAACCCTTTGCCGATCTCATGGGCTACATCTACGGCGCGGCCAACGGACTGCTGGACAGCTGGGCCAAGTCCGGGACAGCCCTGGCCGACGACGCCGCACGGCAGACCGTGGTCGGCGACATCCGCAACCTGGTGGCCGGTCAGGCCAGGACCGCCCTGACCCAGCTGAACGCCTGGAACGAGAACATGGTGGAAAAAATCGGCGGCGATGCCGCCAAGTTCAACAAGCTCTACGCCGCCTCCACCTGGTCGGCCAAGGCCTGGGACAAGACCTTTACCGCGGTCACGGCCGACAACGGCGTCTACCCCCTGACCGGCGTCAATGACGACGAACAGATCCGCAACATGAGCGCGGCCGAGCCCAAGCTCACGGAGCTGTTCGAGTCGCTCAACGGCGTAATCGCCACCATCGCCCTAGCCGCCGGCAAGCGGGTCGACAACTACGAAGAGGCCATCAAGGCCACGGTGCCGGTCTTCAAGAACATCCTGGCCAAGGTCGGCTCGGCCCTGACCATCCTGCCCCCCAGCGGCGCCGTGGCCGGGGTCTACGCCATGGTGGACGGCTCCCGCGGCGTCTGGAAAGCACCGGCCAACGTCAGCCTGGCCGGCGTGGTCGGAGTGACCCAGGTGATCGACAGCAAGCGCCAGGAGGAGCTGAACGTGGATGTAGTGGCCGGCAAGTCGATCAACGCCATCCGCCCCTTCACCGGCAAGGGCATCCTCGTCTGGGGGGCACGCACCCTGGCGGGCAACGACAACGAGTGGCGCTACATCTCGGTGCGCCGCTTCTTCAACATGGTCGAGGAATCGGTGAAGAAGTCCACCTACTGGGCGGTCTTCGAGCCGAACGACGCCAACACCTGGGTCAAGGTGCGCGGGATGATCGAGAACTACCTGACCCAGAAGTGGCGCGAAGGGGCACTGGCCGGGGCCTCGCCCAAGGACGCCTTCTTCGTCAAGTGCGGCCTGGGCACCACCATGTCGGCCCAGGATATCCTTGAGGGACGGATGAACGTGGAGATCGGCATGGCCGTGGTCCGGCCGGCGGAGTTCATCATCCTCAAGTTCTCGCACAAACTGCAGACATCCTGATCATGACGCTGGTACACGACACGACACCCGTATCCCATAGAAAAGGAAAATGACCATGGCAATTACTGCTCAATATCCGCTTCCCGTATTTCATTTCATTGTCGAGTGGGGTGGCAAGCGCGTCGGCTTTTCCGAGGTCTCCGGCCTGACCCAGGAAAACCAGCCCATCGAGTACCGTGACGGCTCGTTTCCCGAGTATTCGTCGATCAAGATGCCCGGGCTGCGCAAGTTCAGCAACATCATCCTGAAACGCGGCATCGTCAAGAACGACAACGAATTTTTCAAATGGCTCAGCACGGTCAAGCTGAACACCGTCGAACGCCGCGACCTGATCATCAGTCTCCTCAACGAGGAGCATCAGCCGGTCATGGTCTGGAAGGTCCACAACGCCTTCCCGGTCAAGGTGGAAGGGCCGCAGTTGAAGGCCTCGGGAAACGAGGTCGCCATCGAGACCATCGAAGTGGCCCATGAAGGGCTCGAACTGCAGAACGAATAATGGCCAACTACTATCCGCCGGTAGGCTTCCATTTCAAGGTCGAGGTGCTGGGGCTCAGCGCCGCCGACCTGGACGTCCGCTTCAGCGAGGTGAGCGGCCTGGCCATGGAGATGGGCAGCGAAGAGGTGCCCGAGGGTGGCGAGAACCGTTTCGTCCAGAAGTATCCGACCCGGGCCAAGTTCCCGGAGCTGATCCTCAAGCGCGGGCTGCTGACCAACTCACGGCTGGTGGAGTGGATCCGCCACTGCCTGGAAGACTACCGTATCGAGCCGAAGAACATCGACATCAAGTTGCTCAACGAGGAGCACCAACCGCTGCTCACCTGGCACCTGATCAATGCCTATCCGACGCGCTGGTCGGTCAGCGATCTGAATGCCGCGAACAATGCTGTGGTGGTGGAGAGCCTGCAGCTCTTCTACCAATACTTCAGGATGGATAAGGGATAGCCCATGCCGGTCATCATAGATGAGGTTGTCATTTCCGTGGAGGTCGGCGGCCAGGGGGCTCCCGGCGCCGCCCCTGCAGCCGGCGCCGGCGATGACCGGCAGGCCATCATCAACGAATGTGTCGAACGGGTCATGGAGATCCTGCGGCAGAAGGGGGAGCGCTGAGATGGGCGAACGGGGGGCTTTGGAAAAACTGCTCATCCTGGCTTTCCAGAAACCGGACTACTCGGATACGGAGGTGGCCCGCTTCGAGGCCTTCGTCAACCCGAGCGAGATCACGCTGTCCTACGAGATGGAGTACGACACTGCCCAGGGGGCCGGCACTACCAATAGCCGGATGAACTTCAAGAAGGCAAAACCGGGCGATCTGGCGCTGACCTTCTTCATCGACGGCACCGGCGCCAACGGCCAGATGGCCGACGTGCAGGCCAAGGTGGAGGAGTTCCAGACCGTCACCGGCTACGACGGCCGGATCCATCGCCCCAACTACCTGAAAGTGGTCTGGGGGACACTGCAGGTGAAACGCTGCGTGCTGAAGAGCGCCTCCATCGCCTACAAGCTCTTCCGCCCCGACGGAGTGCCGCTCAGGGCGGTCATCAGCGCCAGCTTCAGCGACAACTCCGACGACAAGACCCGCCAGGCCATGGCCCAGGACCAGTCGTCGGATTTAACCCATGTGCGGGTCATCAAGGCCGGGGACAATCTGCCGACGCTCTGCCAGCAGATCTATGGCAACCCCGGCTACTACCTGGAAGTGGCCCGCGTCAACCGGCTGGATAATTTTCGTTGCCTGGAGCCGGGCTTGACCGTCTTCTTTCCACCATTGGAGAAATAGCCATTACACAGGAACGCACCCTACCGATTGCGGCCGGCCATCGCGAGTTCATTGTCAAGGTGAACGGTCAGGCCATGGCGCGCGAGCACCAACTACTCGGGGCCAGCATCACCAAGGAGGTCAACCGCCTGGCGGCCGCCCGTCTGACCTACCTGGACGGCGCCGCTGCCAGCGGCGAGTTTCCGCTGAGCGAGTCGGACCTGTTTCTGCCCGGGGCCGAGGTGGAGATCCTGGCCGGCCCGGACAACGATCCGGTCTCCCTGTTTCAGGGGATCGTGGTCAGACAGAGCCTCAGGATCAGGCAACAGGGCTCCGCCCAGCTGGTCGTCGATTGCCGCCACCAGGCGGTCAAGCTGACCGTGGGACGCAAGAACGCCTATTACTTCGACCAGAAGGACAGCGACATCATCGCGACCCTGCTGGACAATGCTTCGCTCTCCTCGGCGGATGTGGAAGCCACCCGGGTCAGCCACAAGCAGCTGGTGCAGTACCAGGCCACGGATTGGGATTTCCTGGTCATGCGGGCCGAGGCCAACGGCAAGCTGGTGCTGACCAACGGGGCAAACGTGGTGGTCAAGGCCCCGCACTTGGGCGGCTCCGCGGCCTGCACCCTCCTCTTCGGCGCCACCATCCTGGAACTGGACGCGGAAATGGATTGCCGCCAGCAGTACCAAGCCGTCAGGAGCAGCAGCTGGGATGCGGCCCAGCAGAGTGTGGACAACAAGGACGGAGCCGATCCCGGCATCGCCGAGCCGGGCAACGTGGCGGCCGGAGATCTGGCCGGGGTGGCCGGCCTGGACCATGTGCAGTTACAGAGCGCTTCTCTGGTTGCCGACGAGGCTCAGGCCTGGGCCGATGCCCAGTGGCTCAGCTCACAGATGGCCCGGGTGAGCGGCCTGATCAAGTGCGAAGGGATCGGCACGCTGCAGCCGGGCGATCTGGCGGCCCTGGACGGGGTCGGCAAGCGCTTTAACGGCAAGGTCTTCGTCAGCGGGGTGAGGCATGACTTCGACACCGTCCAGGGGTGGAAGAGCCATCTGCAGTTCGGCCGGAGTGCCCGCTGGCTGGGGGAAGAGCCGTCCGTCAGCGCTCCGGCGGCCGGTGCGCTGCTGCCGGCCGTGCACGGCCTGCAGATCGGCGTGGTGGTCAGCAACGAGGATCCCGACGGCGAGGACCGGGTCCGAGTGCGCATGCCGCTGGTCGACCAGGAGAGCGACGGCACCTGGGCCCGGGTGGCAACGCTCGACGCCGGCAAGGAGCGCGGTTTCTTCTTCCGCCCCGAGCTGGACGACGAGGTGCTGCTCGGCTTTCTCAACGACGACCCCCGCCAGGTCGTGATCCTCGGCATGCTGCACAGTAGCGCCCATCCGGCGCCGCTGGCCGGCTCAGACGACAACCACGAGAAGCTGTACCAGAGCCGGTCGAAGATGAAACTCTACTTCAACGACGACACCAAGGTCATGCGACTGGAGACGCCGGCCGGCAATGGGATTACCCTCAGCGAGGCCGACAAGGCGATCAAGATCGTCGATCAAAGCGGCAACAAGATCGAGATGACACCGGACGGGATCACCATCGAGAGCTGCAAGGCGATCACGCTCAAGTCGGGCACGGAGCAGAAGATCGAATCGGGTTCGACCCTGACCATGGAATCGAGCGGTTCATGCGCCATCAAGGCCGGTGCCGACCTGAAGCTGGAGGGGAGCAGCGGCGCGGAACTCTCCAGCGGCGCCACTACCAAGGTCAAGGGGAGCATGGTGCAGCTCAATTAATTCCAAATTGCTTCCAAGATGAGATTTTTGGAGGGCAGGCTTCCAGCCTGCCTATTCAAGCGGGATTCAACCCCGCTTGAAGCACAGGCAAGATGCCTGCGCTCCTTTGAGCATCACCTTGATTGCCACGTGGAAGAAGAACTGCGAATTGTATCCTGGTGGGCTTCAAAATGTGAAAGGGGAACACACCATGCCGGCAGCAGCGCGAGTAGGGGATACGACCAATCATGGCGGCACCATCGTCGGACCGGGGTGTGCGACGGTCCTGATCGGCGGCATGCCGGCCGCCGTGGCCGGGGACAGCCACGTCTGTTCCCTGCCGCCCCAGGGGCATACCCCCACGGTCAGTATTTTCCCCAATGGCAGCAGCAGCGTGCTCTGCGGCGGGATAGCGGCCCTGCGCACCAGCGATGCCTGTATCTGCGGGGCCATGGCCGCGGTTGGCGAGCCGACCGTGATGATCGGCTGAGGAGAGCAGATGAGTGAAGAACAGAAACCACAACGCTACACCTCATTTCTCGGAATCGGCTGGGGCTTTCCCCCGCAGTTCTCGCGGGATGCGGGAGGGGTGCGCATGGTAGCGGACGAGGAGGATGTGGCCGACAGCCTGCGGATCCTCTTCGGCACCATCCTGGGTGAGCGTTTCTTTCAACCGGCCTACGGCCTGGAGATGCACGGCCTGCTGTTCGAACCGCTGAGCACCACCATGAAGACCCTGATCACGGACCGGATCAGGGCGGCCATCCTGATCTACGAGCCCAGGATCAGCCTGCTCTCTTTGGAGCTGGACACCTCGACCCAGACGGAAGGGCGGGTCAGCATCGTCCTGGAGTATGCGTTGCGGACCACAAACTCGCGCTACAACCTGGTTTACCCCTTTTTCAGGTCGGACAGCAGCGAGGTGCGCAGAAGCATCGAAAACAAGAGCGCTATGAAGTGAATTGCAGGTTACCCCCCTTTGAAAAGGGGGGACAGGGGGGATTTCCAAGCACCATCCGAAGGCAACTCCCCCTGAATCCCCCTTTGCCAAAGGGGGACTTGGATAAGACGGTGAACCTATGGCAGAAACAGACATCATCCAGAACATGATCCGGCAGCTGGGGCAGAGCCAGGAGGAGCGTCGGGCCGGGGAACTGGACCCGCTCTTCGCCCAGGTGGACGAACGGACGATGGCCGACCAGCTGCTCTTTGCCCGCCGGCTGGCCGAACAGCTCACCTATTACCAGACCGGCAGCGGCGTTGCCGATGGCAGCTGGGCCGATTTTTTCCCGTCGGACGAGGCCGGGGTCAAGCGGCTGCTGGAGGACAATTCCGGCGAGACGCCGCCCCATCTGGCCCTCTTCCTTGCCTTTCTGGAGCTGTACCAAATCCCGCGCGAGCTGATCAACCGGATCACCGGCGAGCACCTGACCTTCCACTACCGCCGACTGCTGCGGCTTGCCCCGAAAGGGGCCGTGGGGGACCGGGCCCATCTGCTGCTGGAACTGAAGAAGAACGCGGCACCGCTTAAGATCACTCCCGAGCATCTCTTCAAGGCCGGCAAGGACGCCCTGGGTAAGGAACTGCTCTATGGGCCGATCCGCAGCACGATCATCAACAGCAGCCGGATCGATTCCCTGCGCAGCCTGTTCGTGGATCGCCGTGGCCACGGTACGATCCGCTGCGCCCCCATAGCCAATTCGGCCGATGGCCTGGGCAAACTCCTGGACGAGACCGCGCCCCGCTGGTCGGGCTTCGGCCACCAGGCGCTCCCCCTGGCCGAGGTCGGCTTTGCGCTCGGGTCGCCGCTCCTGCGACTTCAGGAGGGGCTACGGCAGGTCACGGTCACCCTTGGCATCAGCAATCTTTCCACGACCCTGCTCACTAGTACGGAGATCGAACAGGCCTGGGACGTCCATTTGACCGGGGCCAAGGGGTGGCTCGGGCCGTTCTCCCTCAGCTCCGCCAGCCATACCGCCGGCACCCTGCAGTTTTCCTTCACCGTGCCGCTACGGGAAGGGGCCGTGGTCGATTTCGATCCCACCGTTCACCTCGGCTGCCACTATGCGCCGGGCATGCCGGTCCTGCAACTCCACCTGCGGCAGGCCGGCATGGCGGCCGGCTATCTCGACTTCTCCACGATCATCGTCAACTCGGCCCGCATCACGGTGGACGTGTCGCAGATCACCACGCTCGCCCTGGAGAGCGACCATGGCCGTCTGGATCCGAGCAAGGCCTTCCTCCCCTTTGGTCCCAATCCGGCCGCTCTTTCCCGCTTCCGGGTCAACTATGCCGAGGCCTTTGCCAAGGATCTGACCCGGGTGAGGCTCGACGTGCAGTGGAAAGGTCTGCCGCCGGACCTGGGCGCGTACTACCACGGCTATTACGAAAAGGAGATCGATGGCAGCGCCTTTACCGCAGCCGTCGAGCTCATGGACCATGACGGCCAGCACTCCCTGGCGAACGACGAGCCGCTCTTCGTCGAAAGGGAGGCGACCGGGGCCGCTACGGTGAGTGCGGAGAAGCGCACAAAGGGGACGGTCAGGAAAGAGAGTAGCCCTTCCTCTGAGCTGCGCACGTTCTCCTTCCGTGTAGATCAACGCAAACGTCCGCAACAGGCCGGCGCTGCCATGCAACAACGGGCCCTGCATGCCACCGGCAGCGCCTGGGCACGCCAGGAAGCCGGCCGGCGCGCACTGGTCAACTCCCTGCTGACCGGGGATCTCCCTGCCCTGGCCGGTCGCGCCGAAACGGGGCTGTGCTTCCGGCTGAACCGGGACCTGCTCCATGATCGCTATCGCCAGCTGCTGCCGCAAAAGCTGACCGAACTGGCCAAAATCGACAAGGGCTCGGCCAAGGTCGGCAACGTCTCCCTGGCGGAGCCCTACACCCCCTGCATCCAGTCCATTTCGTTCGCCTACCAGGCCTCGTCCGATCTGGTCCAAATCTCATCCAACAAGGAGCAGGACTTTGCCAACCTGGATCTGCTCTTTTATCATCTGGCCTATTTCGGCCAGTACCGGGAACACGGCTTCCAGCGCTCCCGCTTCGGACTCGCTAGCCCGGTGCCGCTCCTTCCGCTCTACGAGAACAGCGGCGAGCTGCTAATCGGCTTCAGCGGCCTAGCCGTGGGGGACAGCGTCAGCGTGCTGTTTCAGGTAGCGGAAGGGAGCAGCGACCCGGACCTGGCACAGGAACGGCTCAGCTGGCATGTGCTGGGCAACAACTACTGGCACCGGCTCGGTAGCAGCGCGGTCCTCCTCGACACGATCAACAACTTGCTGGCCAGCGGCACGATCACCTTTGTCATCCCGGATGTGGCCACCAGCGACAACAGCATCCTGCCCAGCGACCGGATCTGGATCAAGGCCGCGGTTGCCGGCCGGGTGGAGGCCTTTTGCCAGCTGTTGCAGGTGGCGGCCAATGCCGTCGAGGTGGCCTTCATCGACCAGGGCAACGATCTCGCCCATCTGGCGAGCTCCCTGGAGCAGGGGCGGATCGTGGTCCCCCGCCAGGGGATCGCCGCCCTGAAGAGCGTCAAACAGCCCTACGCCTCCTTCGGCGGCCGGGCCGGCGAGGACGATGCCGCCTTCCACACCCGGGTGGCCGAGCGGCTACGCCATAAGAACCGTTGCATCACCCCCTGGGACTACGAGCGGATCGTGCTGGAGGCGTTTCCCCGGCTGCACAAGGTCAAGTGCATCCCCCACGCCCGGCCCGGCTGCTGGCTGAGTCCGGGGCACCTGCTGCTGGTGGTGATCCCGGACCTGAAGAACAAAAACGCCTTCGATCCCCTGCAACCCAAGGTCGACGCGGCCACCCTGAGCCGGATCAGCGACCATATCCGCACACGCTGCAACAGCCAGGTCACTGCCCATGTCCACAATCCCCGCTACGAAGCGGTGCAGTTCGCATTCAAGGTCCGCTTCGTCGACGGCTTCGAGCCCAACTTCTTCGAGCGCGAATTGCGGGGCGCTTTGCTGCGCTTCCTCTCCCCCTGGGCCTTTACCAGTGACCGGGACATCAGCTTCGGCGGCACCATCTACCGGTCGGTGCTGCTCGACATGATCGAAGAGCTGGAATACGTGGAGTACGTCACCGACTTCAGGATGTGCCGGTTGACCGGCGACGATGCGGGGCAGGACCAAAGCGAACTGAGACCGACAACCCCCGACGCCATCCTGGTCGCCGCCAGGGCAGAGCAGCACCGGATAACCGTCATCTACGAACAGGATTAAAGGCCAGCCATGCTTGCAGAACTTCTCATACCGAAAAACCGCTCGCAAGAAGCGGCCTTCGACCAGCAGCAGCTCTACACTCTGGGGCTCCAGCACGTGCAACGCCTGGCCAGCCGGGTCTGGACCGACTACAACATCCATGACCCCGGCATCACCACCCTGGAACTGCTCTGCTACGCGCTGACCGACCTGGGCTACCGGGCCTCACTTCCCATGGAGGATCTGCTGGCCGATAAAAACGGTGGCAGCGGCCCGCCGTCGTCCCTCTTCAGCGCCGGACAGATCCTCCCCTGCCGGCCGGTCACCGAACTGGATTATCGCAAACTGTTGATCGATCTGAGCCTGCCCCTGGAGACCGCCGACGACACTCCAGACGGGTCCCCCGCCCCGCTGTCGGGCCTGCGGCGTGCCATCAAGAACGCCTGGCTCGAACCGGCCAGCCTCTCCTACTTTGCCGACACCTGCGCGGGAGAACTGTTCGGCCCGGCCGGCCTGCTGGCCGACGAGATCCTGGATCTACCCCTCCTGGCCGGCCGGTTGCGGGAACCAACAGAACCTCTGGCGCGCTATCTGGCCGGGCAGTTGGCGGAAGAGACTCGACAGGCCCTGGCCCGCTACCGGGGCGCCGTTGACGCCGAAGCGCTGGCCGAGCTGCTGCGGCGGGACCTGAACCGGCTGATCCAGGGGGGAGAAATCTTCGACACCGGGCGCTGCGCTAGCGTGCCGCTCTCCACCGAACTGCGACAGCTGCTGGCAATCAGGAGCAGCGACGAGGCCATCGTCAGGCTCAACCGTCTCCTGGGGAACCGGCTGTTGCTGGAGGACGCCTTCCCCGGCATGCTGGCCCGAAACCGCCTGCTGCGGCAGAAGGCCCTGCTGCCCGGTATTCGGGAGGTGCCCCTGGCCGGACTGCATGAGGTGGTCATCGATTATGCCGACGGCATCGACGACCGGGCCACCAGGGAGCTGGTGCTGAAGAAGGCACAGGAGACCCTGCACGCCAACCGCAACCTGGGAGAGGATTTCATCGCCTTCCGCGAGGTGGAGTGCGAACCGTTCCTGCTCTGCGTTGCCGTGGAACTGACCCCGGAAGCCGCGACCGCCACGGTCAAGGCCGAGATCCTCCACCAGGTGCAGCAGTACCTGTCGCCCGCGGTCAGGAGCCATTCGCTGCAAGAGATGCTGGCGCGGCAGCAGCGGGGCGAGATCGCCTTCACCATGGATGAGCTCTTCGACGGCCCGCTGCTGGAGTGGGGCTTCATCGACGATGACGAACTGGCGACAAGCGAACTGCGCCGCGAGATCCGCCTCTCCGACCTCATCAACATCATCATGGATATCGGCGGCGTACAGTCGGTGCGAGAGATCGCCATCCGGCCGGAAAACGGGAAACCGGCCACTGCCGGTGCCTGGAGCGTGCCGGTCACCCCGGGCAGGAAGGCGCTGCTCAACCGGGAACGCTCCGTGATCTCCCTCTCCAAACGCTCCATGCCGGTGGTGCCGGACAAGGCCCTGGTAGCGGCGGAACTCCGGCGACTGTCCGCGGACGGCTTGGTGCAGACCGAGGTGCCCGCCCGGGATCTGGCGGCACCCACGGGAAGTTGGCGCGACCTGGAGAGCTACTACTCCTTTCAGAACCACTTCCCGGAACTGTACGGCCTGAGCGAGACCGGCCTGGCTGATAGCGAGGACGATGTCAAACGGGCCCAGGTCTATCAGCTGAAGGCCTATCTGCTCTTCTTCGACCAGGTCATGGCCAACTACATGGCCCAGTTGAGCCGGGTGCGGGAACTGTTCAGCATCGACCCCGAGCTGAAGCGGACCTATTTCCCCCAGGTGGTCGATTCCTTCGTGGACTTTGAGCGGATCTACCGGGACAGCACGCAGCTGGCGGGGAATGGGGGCGCCTCGGACACGGATCTGCTGGAGGACGCCGCCACCTTCCAGGCGCGCCGGCACCGTTTTCTCGATCACCTGATCGCCCGCTTTGCCGAACGCTTCACCGACTTCGTCCAGATCATGTACGCCTGTTTCGGGGCCACACCGCAGGCCATGATCGCGGTGAAATGCGCCTTTCTGAAGGATTATCCGGCCATCAGCAGCGAGCGCTCCCTGGCGTACAACTGCCGGCTCCGCGACCCGCAGGCGCTGTGGAACTCCGACAACGTCTCCGGCCTGGAGCGACGCCTGGCCAGGCTCTTGGGCATCCGCAACCACCACCGCCGGAACCTGGGGGAGATCGCCTACCAGCTCTACGCCGAGATCGACGCCACCCCCCGCGACGAATTCCGCTTCCGGCTCTTCAAAGGGGACAGCGACAAGATCCTCCTGAGCAGCACCACCAACTTTACCACCCAGGAGCAGGCCCGGGCCGCGCTGAAGCTGGCCATCCGCTGCGCCCTGAACAACACCCTGCAGCGCAAGATCAGCAGCGACGGCCGGCACTACTTCAACGTGCTCGACGACACGGGGCAGATCGTGGCCCGCAGGATCGAGTACTTTGGGAGCGCCGAGGCGATGGAAGCGGCCATTGCCGAACTTGCCGATTATCTCCAGGAGAACTTCAGCGACGAAGGGATGTATCTCATCGAGAACTGCCTGCTGCGGCCGGAGCAGGCTACCGACCCGTTCCTGCGCATCTGCTCGGCCGGCAACCAGAGCAGTTGCGCTGACTTCGACCCCTATTCCTTCCGGCTGCACATGATCCTGCCGGCCTATGGCAGCCGCTTCGGCAACATGGATTTCCGCCGCTTTGCCGAGGAGGTCATCCGCGAGGAGACACCGGCGCACCTGCTGCCGAAGATCTGCTGGGTCAGCGCCGACGACATGGCGAACTTTGAACGGCTCTACCGGGAGTGGATCTCACTCAAGGCCGGCGCCAGCACGGCAAATCGCCAGAAAACGCTGGCAGACTTCTACGAGAGCCTCTTTACCATCAAGAACGTCTATCCCTCATGCCACCTGCACGCCTGTGACAGTGCCGAGAACCTGGAGAAATTCATCCTCGACCGGACCGCCATCGGTAGCGCTCCGGACGACGATCCGGAGAATGTGCCATAACTCCCCCCAGCCCCCTCTTAGCTTAAGAGGGGGAGCCTTTTTCCTCCCCTTACGTTAAGGGGAGGGCGGGGGGAGGGGTTATGTTTCGGGGTACAGCCTGTCAGCTGAATAGATACTCCAATTAGAGGATGAGACAACAACGGGGAGCACAACCATGACCACCACACGAAGCACGCTGCAAAGCATAACCACCGCCTACGCCCTCTTTGAAAAGGATCAGGTGCTGACCTCGGATCAGCTGAACAGTATCGCCGCCTACCTGGAAGGGCAACAGCACCTGGACCGGGTCCTGCTGTTGGGGGTCGGCATCATCAGCGGCCTGCGGCTGACGTTGCACAAAGACGGCAACGTGGCGCTCGGCAAAGGCTTCGGGGTGGCCACGGACGGGGATCTGCTGGCACTGCTGCAGGATACGTTCTTTGACCGGTACAAGCTTTATGACGAGTCCCAGCCGGTCTATGCCCCCTTCTATCCCGCTCCGGCCGGGGGTGGCCAGGGGACGCTACTGCCGCTGTACGAACTGGTCGCCACAACCACGAGCGATCCCCGCGCCCTGCCTCTGGCCGCCTTCCAGGAGAAGAGCGGCACGGCGCTGGCCGACATGACGGCACTGCTCTACCTGGAGCGTTACGCCACGGACCGGGACTTCTGTGCCATTACCGACTGCGACAACCTGGGCCAGGAGAACCGCACGGCGCTCAAGCTGCTGCTGCTGCTGGATAAGCGGCAGGCCGGTCTGCTGCAGGCCGCCTTCACCACGCCGCACCAGGCCTACGCCCACCTGGCCACCATCGATATCGACCGCCCCCTGATCACCTCCGGCGTCAGTACGCTCAACCAGTTGGCCGGTCTGTACCGGGCCGCCTGCGACCGGATCCTGGGCAAGCTGCTGCCTGAGCTCCAGAACATGATCAAGCAGTGTGCCCCTTTTCTGTCGGAGCTGTTCGTCACGGATACGGCTTCCGAGTGGGAGAAGTTGCTACAGGGATTGCGCAGCACGGCTGGGGCAAACGACAAGGGGGTGCAGTATTTCTACGACTTCCTCAAGGATGTGGCCGAGAGCTATAACGCCTTCCGGGAACTGCTCTTCGGCGACAACAGCGTGGCCTCTCCGGCGCTGGACGCCTTCCCCAAGCACCTGCTGCTGGGCGACCTGGTCCCGGACGAAGGCAGCCCGGAGAAGCGCACCCCCTTCTACCCCTCGCCCCTGACCAGCCGCAGCAGCGGCCAGCTGGAGCATGCCCGCTTCCTGGCCAGGAAGATCGATGCCCTGATCCGTACCTTTCAACTGCCCGCAGGCGGGGCCATCCGCATCACCCCCAGCCAGAGCGAGGAGCAACCGCTGGAGGAGCGGGCGATCCCCTGCTATTACCCGGCCGGTGAGGCGACACCGATCCATGCCCAGTGGAACTTCCGCCTGCTTCAGCGCGGCCAGGAGCGCCGTCAATTCTCCTACAATGCCGCCGGCTTTCAGGGACCGACTAACCCGCTCAGCCAGCAGATCGGCCGTTTTCCCTTCTTCCGCATCGAGGGGCACATCGGCCTGCCGGCCCATACGGCGGTCGACGAGATCAGGCGCCAGATCGGGGCCTACAACCTCCCCTTCGGGCTGCACTCAATCATGCTCGGCCGGGATTTGGGCAAGCTGCTGCGCAGGCCGGGCATCCGCTATACGGACCTGCACCGTCTGCACTACCTGGTACGCCAGGATGTGAGCCAGCAGCTGCACGAAGTGATCACCTTCAGCCAGAATTTCAAGCAACAGATCGGCAGCGCCGTAAAGAACAACCGGATCAACGACGACGAGGCGCACGGGGTTGAGCTGAACAACATCTCCCGGGAACATAACGCCGCCATCGCCCGCGGCGCGGCCCAGGCCCGCAGCACCCTCAACCGCGGCTACTCCGCCTACAAGAGCGACACTGCCACCCTGCAGAAGAACCTGGTCCCGCTGCTCCAGACGGCCGGCCAGTTCAAGTCGCGCCTGAGCGACGTAATCAGGACCGATTTCGCCACCCCCATCGATTCCTTGATCAGCAACCCCCATCTCAAATGGCTCGACTGGCTGGACGAGCTGATCAAGGCCAAGGACGACAAGGAGGACGACAAACTGCTCTTCAGCAGCTTCGTCAGCCTGCATCCCGGCCTGGAACATGGGGCCGGCGTGATGCGGGGAGGGACGTTCATCCTGCTCTACGACGAGAACCAGATTGTGGTGGGGGACTTCATGATCCCCTATTACTGCGACGACCCGGGCGAGGAGGAACCGCCGCAACCCCCCCTGAAACCGCCGGTGGTGCGGCCCGGACGGATCGTCGGCGGAGGCATTACGGTGCTCCCTTCCCGGGACAGGTTCGTGGCCGGGAAGTTGACGGAATTCACGGATCTCCACCTCAAGGACGTGGTCAAGATCGACCGGCTCGACCTGGAGGTCCAGAACCGGCTGGCCGGCTTCAAGTTCGACCAGGTCGACAAGATCCAGAACACGATCCAGACCCAGTTCAATCAGCAACAGAAAGAGTATTTCACCGCCATGAAGGATTCCGTGACCATGATGGGCAATGCCCTGACCAGCAGGAAGGAAGCCGCCCTCAACCTGACCGAGGCCGTAGCAGGTGGCGACGCCAGGCTTTCTAAAGGGGTCGAGAACACTCGCGGGCTTACCCGGACGGTCGCCTATTTCGAGGAGCAGATCGCCAAGAGTCCCGACAAGAAGGAGCAGTTGCAGCCGCTGATCGACAATGCCAAGGAGGCCTTGGCCGATGTGGTCGCCGAAACCACCCGCTATGTGGCCGAACAGACAACCGCCAGCAAGATGGATGTTTCCATGGGGAGCGAGGCCTTTAACGCGGTCATGGAATTGAACAAAGGGGTGGAAGCGCTCAAGGGATCGACGGCCCAGGACCGGCTGACGTCAGCCGTGGCGGATGTGAGTGTGGAGAAGATGCCGAGCACGCTCACCTTCCTGGTGGGGAATATCCGCACCAGGAAGGTGAGCTGACCCTGACGGGGGACAGCTGCCCATGGAAAGCTCATCGCACAGGATACGCAGCCAGCGCTGGCAGGTCCGGGCCGGATCGCCGGACGAGGCCTTTGCCTGGCGCGAGTTCCTCCACAATCAGGGGGAAGCGCTGCTGGCACCGGTGCTGGAGCAGGCCCTTTGCGAGCTCGCCCCGCCCGGTATGCTGCTGCACATCCCCCGGCTGTGCCTGGAGCTGAAGGTCTCGTCAACCGACGAACTGGCCGACATGCTGCCGGGGCTGCTTCGCCGGCAACTGGCGGCGCAGCTGCACCGGGAGAAAGACGCCCTCCCGGCAGGAGCGGCGCCGGAGACAGCCTGGCAAGAGACGCCCCTGGCCCAAAGCCGTCTGGAGATGCTCCTGCACTACCTACAGACCGGAAGCCTCCCCTGGCAGAATGCTCCCTCCGCCAACGCCGACGGAGAAAACGTGGCAGAGCTGCTGCAACAGATCTGCCGCGACGAGCTGTTGCAGCTGATCGGGCTGCTGCGCCACGAGCGGGTCGACGCGCCCCTGTTGTTCCGGCTGCTGCAGCTTCTGCCCGACGCCGACGTGGATGCAACCGCAGTCAGCCTGTTGGTTGAACTCGACCCGAGCGCCACGCCGGAGCGGTCGCTTGTGGCGCGACTCCTGGCCACACTGCGCCGCTGTTCCCTGCCCCGGCAACGCTACCTGTATCTGATCGCCGAGATGCTGGCTGCGGCGCTTGCCGGATCCGACTCTCCCACAACCGATCGGCAGGGAACACAGCAGCGGGACATCGACAGGCTCTGCCAATCGCTTTTTCGCCATGCGGACCACAACGAGGCGCTCGCTTTTCTACGGGCCCTCGCGGCCACACTTCCGGTAGAGGCGAGGGAAATCGTCCTGCGGCTCGGCCCGCTTTTGCTCGACTCCCCCATCGCCGGGTCCAATCCGCACGCCGGGCATTCCCTGCTTGCCGCCCTGTCGGCTCTCGCGCTCCGTGGTGGCGATCTTGTTGTCGGCGGTGAACTGCTCGCCACGCTACGGGCCACGGGCGAGCCGTTTGCCTCCGCGCTGCTCGCCATGTTCCCTGCCTCAGTCATGGATGGGGTCTTGGAACAACGGAAGAACGGGGAAGATGCCGCAACAAGGCCGGGCCCTATCCAGGGTTCTCTGCCCGACGGATCAGACCCTGGGACAGGGGAACAGGGCGTCGTGGAACCGGACAGGGTGTCTGAGCAACAAACGTCGCTCGCGACTGCCCGGCAGCAGATCGAGCTCCCCGATCTCCACGAGGAGGACGCAGCCCCGCTTCCCGGCCTGTTGCCCCTGCTGGTGCAGCAGTCCGGCCTGATCCTGCTGCACCCCTACCTGGCCAGGTTCCTGGTCCGCTGCGCTGTGCTGGCCCAGGGGGACAGCATTCTTGCCCCCGCTCTCCTGCCGCGCGCGGCGGCGCTGTTGCAGCACCTGGTCTCCGGGGAGGACACGCCCTACGAGTTCGAGCTGGGGCTGATCAAGGTGCTTCTCGGCCTGCGACCGGAGCAGCCGCTGCTGGTCAGCGCGGGGCTGGTCTCCGAGCAGGACCGCCACGAGGCAACGGCACTGTTGCAGTCGGTCGTCGGCCATTGGCAGGCCCTGAAAAACACCTCTGTCCACGGCCTGCGCAGCTCCTTCCTGCAGCGTCCCGCCATGCTGCGCGAAACGGAGAATGGCTGGCAATTGCGGGTAGAGCGCCGTCCCTTCGATCTGCTGCTGGAGCAACTCCCCTGGGGTTTCGGCATCGTGAAACTCCCCTGGATGCCCCGGGCGATCTTTACCGAGTGGTGACACCATGACCGAGAATGCCCACGACCTTGCCCTGGATCTGGAGTGGTTCGCCCTGTTCCTGGACGCGCGCCTGAAGGCCCATTTTCCAACTCCGGATGGCGACCCTGTCGCGGCACCACCCGACCCGCCCGACCTGAGCGCAAGCGACTCCTGCTATGCCCGCTTTCTCGCTCACTACGGGGTCAGCGTCCCGGAGCGGCTGGTGCTGCTGCTGGCGTTGATCCCCCATATCCGCCCCCAGCTGCTGGATCTGCTCTGGAGCAGGAACGAGACAACCGATCGCGGCTTCAGCGAATTCGGCGGCCAACAGGGAGCCACCCACGGCGGCTTCATCCCCACCGGCGAAACCGCCGCCTTCATCGTGGCTGGCGATGATCTGGAGAGCCGCTTCCAGATGACCCGCCTCTTCGAGGGAGACCATTTCTTCGCCCGCCATGCCATCCTCTCCCTGGCGCCGGTGACCGCCGGCGAACCGCTGTTGAGCGGCGCGCTGACCCTGGCGAGGGAATACGTCAGCTGGTTCACCATCGGCAGCCAGCAGAAACCGAACTACAGCAGCGAATTCCCGGCCCGGCTGATCGAAACCGAACTCGACTGGGAGTTCCTGGTGTTGCCCAACGCCACCCTGGAACAGCTGGAGGAGATCAAGTTCTGGATGCTGCATGGCGAACAGCTGCTCCAGGAGTGGGGCATGCGGGCGAAACTGCAACCCGGTTTCACCAGCCTGTTCCACGGCCCCCCCGGAACCGGCAAGACCCTCTCGGCCTGTCTCCTGGGGAAGCATTGCGGCTGCGACGTGTATCGCATCGACCTGGGGCTGATCGTCTCCAAATACATCGGCGAGACCGAGAAGAACCTGGCCCGGGTCTTCGACATGGCCGAGGACAAGCGCTGGATCCTCTTTTTCGACGAGGCCGATGCCCTGTTCGGCAAGCGGACCACGGTCGACGACTCCCACGACCGCTACGCCAACCAGGAGGTCAGCTTTCTGCTGCAACGGATCGAACAGTTCAACGGCGTGGTCATCCTGGCCACCAACCTCAAGGCCAATATGGACGACGCCTTCCTGCGCCGCTTTCACTCGGTGATCGCCTTTCCCCTGCCCAGGCCGGCGGAACGTCTGCGGATCTGGCAGGGTGCCTTCTCGCCGAAGGCCGAGCTGGCGCCCGACGTGAACCTGGCGCTGATTGCCGAAACCTACGACATCTCCGGGGGGACGATCATGAACGTGGTCCGCTATGCCTCGCTCATGGCCCTCAGCCGGGGTGAGACGACGATCCTGCGCCGGGACCTGGAAGAGGGAATCCGGCGGGAGTATCAGAAGGAGGGGCGCACCCTGTAGCCGGCCAGGCCGTGCAGGGCGCTCCAGAGGACGGATCATGGAAGCAGCCCGACAGAAAACCGCCACCTCAGCCGCAAAGGCCCAGCCCGCTGCCGCGCCCAAGAGCGTGCAGCGCAAGGCCGCGGCAACCCGGCCAGCGCTGACTGTCCAGGCCAGCAGCAAGGTCTCGTCGCCCCATGACCCGGCGGAACGGGAGGCCGATGCCACGGCCAAGAAGATCATGCGTATGGCTGTGCCCGAAAGCTCGATCGCCTCCGTGAGAAGCGGTAGCGGCGGCGTCTTCCGGCAGATCAACAAGGAGGAGAAGGAGAAACAGCCGCAATCCGGGCAGCCGGCGCCCCGCATCAGCCGCTTTAGCGACGTGGTCCCCTTCGCCCAGGAGCGGATTCGGCGCAAGGCGAACTCCGAAGCGGACGCCGGCAGCAGCGTCTTTAGCGATATCGAGAACAGCAAGTCCGGCGGCTCGCCCCTGCCGACCGGGGTGCGACGCTTCATGGAACCCCGTTTCCAGGCCGATTTCAGCCGGGTCAGGGTACACACCGATCAACGGGCCGCCCGGCTCAACCGCCAGCTGAGCGCCCGGGCCTTCGCCACCGGCAACCACATCTTCTTTGGCAAGGAGCGCTTCAACCCCGACAGCCGCGAGGGCAAGGAGTTGATCGCCCACGAACTGACCCACACGGTCCAGCAGGGCGGGTCAGTGCAGCGCAGTGCCGAGATCTCTATCACCCCCACCCAGCCCCATATCCAGAGGGAGTCAGACAGCAAGATCCTCAACTGGATCGCCGACAAGGCCAACAACATCCCCGGATTCCGCATGTTCACCATCGTCCTGGGCGTGAACCCGATCACCATGAGCGGTGTTGACCGCAGTCCGGCCAACATCCTGCGGGCCCTGGTGGAGTTCATGCCGGGTGGTGCCCTTATCACCCAGGTGCTGGACAACCACGGCGTCTTCACCAAGATCGCCACCTGGATCGACGGCAAGATCAAGGCGCTGGGCATGGTCGGCCAGATGTTCAAGGAGGCGCTCTCGACGTTTCTCGATTCCCTGGGCGTAGCCGATCTGGCCCCCTGGAACTGGGGCGATGTCTGGAACCGGGCCAAGAGCATCTTCAGCGCCCCCATTGACCGTCTGATCGCCTTCGCCAAGGGGGTGGTGAGCGACATCCTCAAATTTGTCAGGGAAGCCATCCTGAAACCGCTGGCCGCCCTGGCCCAGGGGACGCGCGGCTACGACCTGCTGCGGGCCCTCCTGGGCGAAGACCCGGTCACCGGCGAAGCGGTGCCGCGCACTGCCGAGACCCTCATCGGCGGGTTCATGAAGCTGATCGGTGAGGAGGAGATCTGGGAGAACATCAAGAAGGGCAAGGCGGTGGCGCGGGCCTGGGCCTGGTTCCAGGGGGCGCTGGCCGGACTGATGGGGCTGGCGCGGGCCATTCCGGGCAGGATCGTCGCCACCCTCACATCGCTCACCTTCCGGGACATCATCACCGTTGCCGGCGCCTTCGGCAAGATCGTCGGCCTGTTTGCCGGCATAGTGGGCGATTTCTTCAGCTGGGGGGTAAAGACGGTCTGGAACCTGCTGGAGATCGTCTTCGACGTCGTCAAGCCCGGCGCAATGGGCTATGTCAAAAAGGCCGGGGCTGCCCTCAAGGGGATCCTGAAAAACCCGTTGCCCTTCGTGAAGAATCTGGCAGCAGCGGCCAAGCTCGGCTTCGAATTCTTCAAGGACAATATCTGGACCCACCTCAAGAACGGGCTGATCGAGTGGCTTACCGGCTCGCTCAACGGCGTGTATATCCCCAAGGCGCTCTCCCTGTCCGAGCTGGGCAAGTTTGCGCTCAGCGTGCTGGGCATCACCTGGGCCAACATACGGGCCAAGATCGTCAAGACGCTCGGCGACAAGGGTGAGACGATCGTCAACGGCATCGAAAAAGGGGTCGAGTGGGCCATGAAGGGCTTCGAGATCGTCAGGAAGCTGGCCACCGGCGGCATCGCTGCAGCATGGGAGCTGATTCAGGAAAAACTCAGCGAACTCAAGGATACGGTCGTGAACGGCATCATCGACTTCGTGGTCGAGTCGGTGATCAAGAAGGCCATTCCCAAGCTGATCAGCATGTTCATTCCCGGCGCCGGTTTCATCTCGGCGATCATCTCGATCTACGACATCATCATGGTCATCGTCCAGAAGATCGCCAAGATCGCGGCGGTCGTGACCGGCTTCGTCAACTCGATCATGGAGATCGCCGCCGGCAATATCCGCGGCGCGGCCATCAAGGTCAACAATGCCCTGGCCGGCATGCTGTCGCTCGCCATCAGCCTGTTTGCGGGTTTTGTCGGTCTGGGCAAGGTCAGCGACAAGGTCAACGGCGTTATCATGAAGGTGCGCGACAAGGTTGATAAGGCCATCGACGCGACGATCAAGTGGATCGTGGACAAGGCCAAGGCGTTGTTCGGGCGGCTGTTCGGGGGGAAAGGCAAGCAGGCTGCACTCGACCCTGACGTACAGAAGAGACTGAATGCCGGCCTTGCGGCAATTGAGGCTGCGGAGGCACCACTCATGAAGGACGGCAAGCTTGCCGAGGAGGACGCGCAGAAAGTCGCCGCTTCGGTTAAGAGCACACATCCCGTGTTCAAGTCCTTGCGCGTTGTCCAGAGTGGCGACCATTGGGAATACGACTATGTTGTAAATCCGCCGGGGAAAAAGGCTGGTGCGAAGAGCGGCGTAAAAAGCTACCTGGGAGCCACCCGGATCGGTAAATCGAAGTCAAAATTCAAAGGCAGCTTTGGCGACCCGGCTTGGAACTGGAGCGGATATCCGACAAAGGCGACACCGCATCCGGCGAACCTGTTTGCCAAGAGCCCCAACGCTGCTTCCGTCCCGCAACCTACCGGGACATACTCGGTAACAGGTGCCGGTACAGAGGGCAATCTCTCCACCGACAAATGGCGTACACATATCGACAAGCAAAAAAATACGGAAAAAGAGAAATTGCAGAAAAAATACCCGAAATGGAAGGCAACGGATCTGGAGAATACCGCCAAGTCAATGATTGAAACGCGGTACAACAAAATGGGGTGGAAGGATCTCTATCTGCTTGACTGGGATCAACACCACATTCATCCCGTCAACTGGAAAGGTCGCAATAGAACGAGCAACATGCAGTACTTGCGAAGATATAGCGAGCATAGTCCGCTTACGTCATGGTGGAATTCACGCAAGGCTACCATACTAGCCAACCTTTGAACCAGCGGACTGGATTTGAGACAAAAGTCGCATGACAATGTTGTTCCAGAGGTGACCAGCCATGAACTCATCATGTACGGAAAAATGTAAAACGACCACCGGCTGCCGGCATAGTACACCCGCTGCTGCACCGGTGAAGCAGCGGGGCCTAGCGGTCAAGGCGGTAAGGACGTTTGCGACCGGCCAGCTTAAATACGGCGAAACAAACTGGAATCCCAAGGTCAGCGCCACGTTCCCCAAGCTTGAGATCGACTGGAGCGCTTCAGGCAAACAGTGGACCGGCAAGGTAAAGCCGACTACCGCCGCCATGGGGGCGGTGAGCATGTTCTCTCTTGCACCCGGCGTCTATCAGGTTCCGGGGGCGCTGGTCAAGGCCAACGGTCCCCAATGCGGGAATCAAGGGAAGATGGTGCCTTTCTTCACCACTGTCGACGCCGCCATGGCCGACATCGCCAAGAAAGCCGAACAGGAACATAAGGACGACTATCAGCGGGCCTATGATCTGACCCTGAAAAAGTGGGCCGACATCATCAATGCCGTAGCTGCGTCGGGGCAGACATTCGGGCCGGATACAAAGCCCAAGGTTGAAGCCGATATCAACAAGCTGCTCACCCAAAACGGGAATAAAACCCGCGCCCAATGGGTAGCGGAAGTAAACCGGCTCAACGCCCTGAGCAAGCAGCGCGATATCAATAGGTGGCATGCATTGAAGTCGGATGGCCCGCCCGTAACCGTCGCGCCGGACTGCTCGAAGGTTACCGGCACCACCGTACCGGCAGCCACGACGCAGGTTCCGGGACCGGCTTCAGCCGCCCTGATCAATTAGCAACGCACCAGACGCCGCCATCGACGTGGCGTGCCGCAATCCAGTAATAAAAGGAGCGACCCCATGAATCTCACACCAGACCAGAAGCGCATCTGCGAACAGGTAATCAACGTCTTCGAGACCGGCAGCCCCCAGGGGATCTATAGCGCCATCGCCGTACTGAAGGATGGACCGCACAAGATGCGCCAGGTGACCTACGGCCGCTCCCAGACCACCGAGTACGGTAACCTGCATGAACTGCTGGAGATGTACGTGGCCAGCGGCGGCAGCTACGCCGGCCAGTTGCAGCCCTATATCGAGAAGATCGGGGTGACGCCGCTGGCCGACGACAGCCAGTTCAAGCAGCTCTTGCGCGATGCCGGCAAGAAGGACCCGGTCATGCGCCAGACGCAGGACTCGTTCTTCGAAAAGCGCTACTTCCAGCCGGCCATGCAATGGGGCGACGACAACGGTTTCACCCTGCCCTTATCGGCCCTGGTGATCTATGATTCGTTCATCCATAGCGGCTCCATCCTCCCTTTTCTCCGCAAACGCTTCCCGGAAATGCCGCCGGCCAAGGGTGGAGACGAGCGGCGCTGGATCAGCCAGTACGTGGATGCCCGCCATCAATGGCTGGCCACGGCCGATAATGTGGTCCTGCACCAGACGATCTACCGTACCACCTGTTTCAAAAACGAGATCGCCCGGGGAAACTGGGACCTGGCGCAACTCCCGATCAAGACCCATGGGGTGGATGTTAGTGGTTGATTTTCTTTCGAAAGGGAGCTGATTTCTTGACGGATGTATAGGCAGTGAATTGGGGAACCCGGGAGGGGGTTCCCCCGGCCCCACACGACCCGGCATGCGGGTCCTCTTCGACTACGCTCAGGACAGCCCCCCCCAGGCGGTGTCTGAAGATAGACGAGCATGGCAGGTCGGTAAAAACTATGGCGACGCTTCCGTTATGCTTGTTGTATTAAGTCAACAGGATTGCCGCGGCTAAGATACGTCTTGAACTCATCAGAGATTCTAGCGTCAGTTGAAACTCGTTGCCAAAAGTCGTGAGCCATATCCTTTATCCCCGCAGCAACTTTAGGGTCCAGATTTAACAGTTTCGGTTCTGAAGGAACAAATTTATATGGCGGAACTTCACCACCACTTTTAGGCGCAAACCCCATAGAGCACATATCATAAATCGGCAATAGCCTAAATACGCTCCCCTCTATTGCTAAGCTCAAGTTACCCAAATGCATATCAGTGTTATTTATAAGGCAGCCAAAACACCACAAGTACTCTGCATCAAAGACATGTTGCCAACTTACCAAGTCCTTTTTATGCAACGCATCAAAAACCTGCGGCCAACCAGTTCCCACCCCGGTAAACTCGGCATCAATCGATTGAAGAGAAATCATTGACATCCGACCATATTCTCCGGCCCTATCAAACCGTTGAGATTCTAAGAAGAGCCTGTTGTCTTTTTCGATGAGTCTTGTCTCTGCAGCCGGGAAGTCATTACCATGCATTGTTTCGACCGCATGATACTCAGTAATCAAGATGTCTCGCCATCGCCTTGCAACATCATTGTCGCCTTTAGGTGAAAATTTCACTATTACATGGGCTAATCTATTACCACAAAATGCTGTAAACTTTGGTTGCTCACCACCTGCTGATGAGCCTGGGATGTTACCACTCATGACACTATCGGCTAATTCGGGATAGTCGTCTTCAGACGTATATACAGGCTTGCGGCGAACACGTAGCAAAGCTTGTTCACCAAATTTGAAATTCCCGGGGAGGTCGTCGCCATTCGACACCAAGTACTTGCCAATATGATTGGCATTCCAGCGTCTCGGGTCAGGTGGAAAATCACCATTTTGATTTGATAATTCTTCAGCAATTTGGCGTCCGAGAAACCCTTGGGGGCACAGATCAAGGAGAAAATATGGCAAGTCTTTATAATAACCGGTTTTGCTTTCTCCCAATAGTAATGGCGGCATACCTGTAGCGGGTTCAACGTAAAAACCGCCATGGACTAATGGACGTATCGTAGCTACCAAGACTGTATTCCCGTGTGCATCCACCATGCTTAATGGTAGTTTGTCGGAACCTCCAAAAGCGTTACGAGTCAATGCGTACATAGGCGTTCGACCATTTTGCAGCTTAATTACTTCATCGCCCATGCTCCGCAGTTGGCGTGAAACGGCAGTTTGGCTTTGAGCCGTGTGAATTTGGATCTCTTTTGAAGTTGCTGGGCCAAGCCTTAAATAATCTCTAATGGACAGGGACATATAGAACCTTTCTTTACATATTGAAGCAGAAACAGCTCTTAACTAACAAAGTGACTAGCAAACAACTAATCAATCTACAAAAAATACTCTTTATTATTTATATGTTATATAAATAATATAAAAAACAATAGCTAGCTTTTAGACTAGAATCAAGTAAATAAATTCAATTTACATAACCACACGGCGGCACGCGAACGCTGACGCGCCGGTGCGCCGCTGGCCCGTTATCTATACTGTTCAGTCGATATACCGGCTTTCAGATCTCGTTTCCCGCACAAAAAAGAATCTAGGGTTAGACGCCATGTCTAACCCTTTTTCTTTGCCTAAACACGTTATCCCAATTTTTCACTTCCCATCCTGCGCTCTTCGTTTTCTGCTTCACCCGGATTCTGAAAATCCCCCCTCACATGGCACGCCCTACCCGTGAACGGTAACGGGAATGTGTGTCGCCATGCAGTCCCGCCAGTTTACCCAAAGTATATTTTTTTACTTAAAATAAATCTGTCGACACTTTTTACTTGATTATTCGTTTTTAGGGGATTATTTTTCGTATACAAGATCAACAAAACAAAAGGTGTCGACAATATGAATACTACACTCAACGATATGAACCAAACGGCCCCTCCCTTGACGGACCGGATCTTTGATCTGCTGCAGGAATCGATCATCAAGGGCGACATTCCGGCGGGGAGCAAAATTTCCGAACCCGAACTGGCCAAGACCTATGGGGTCAGCCGCGGGACGCTACGCGAAGCCTTGAGCCGCCTGGAAGAACGGCACCTCATCGTTCGCTCGCCAAACCATGGCGCCAGGGTCATTTCGCTTTCCTATGAGGAGTTGATCGAGACCTACCAGATCCGGGAGGCCTTGGGCGGTTTGGGTGGGGCGCTGGCCGCGGTGAACATGACTGACGAAGAGATCGCCGGGCTGCGCAACCTGCTTCACGAGCATGAGAAGAGCATCGAGCAGGACCAGGGACTTTCCTATTACCAGCAGGAGGGAGAGTTTGACTTCCATTACCAGGTCCTGAAAGGGAGTCGCAACAAAAAGCTGCTCGCCATCCTGGATGGCGGACTCTATCAGCTGATCCGCATGTACCGTTCCCAGTTCAGCAGCGCCAGTCCCCGACCGTACCAGGCCCTGAAAGAGCACCATCGCATCGTTGATGCCATCGAGGAGCGGGATGCGGAACTGGCGGACCTGCTCATGCGCCGTCACATCCGAACAGCCCGTCTGAGTGTCGAGGAACGACACCAAAAAGCAATGGAACAGGCAGCCAACAACGGTTGAGCACGATTATCGATATCACCTGCCGGAGAATGCAGACGATTTCTCCGACATTCATCTTGAAAGGAGCACACCCGCATGTCGTTGAAAGAAACACTCAAGCAGAAAATCGAGGAATTCCGTCCCCGCACCACCAGGTTGGTCAAAGAGTTCGGCAAGGTCAAGATTGACGAGGTTACCATCGAACAGTGCATCGGCGGCGCCCGCGACATCCGTTCGCTGGTCACCGACATTTCCTACCTCGACCCCCAGGAAGGGATCCGCTTCCGCGGCAAGACCATCCCCGAAACCTTCGCCTGCCTCCCCAAGGCAGCCGGTTCGGATTACCCGACGGTCGAGGCCTTCTGGTATTTCCTCCTGACCGGTGAGGTCCCCTCCCCGGCCCAGGTTGAGGAAGTCCTCAGCGAATGGAAACTGCGCCAGGAAGTGCCCCAGTATGTATTCGACACCATCCGCACCCTGCCCAGGGACAGCCATCCCATGGCCATGCTCTCGATCGGCATTACGGCCATGCAGCGGGATTCCAAATTCGCCGCGCTGTATAATGCAGGCCGGTTCAACAAGCTGAGCGCCTGGGAAAGCGTCTATGAGGATGCCTGCGACATCGTCGCCCGTATCCCGATTATCGCGGCATTCATCTACAACCTGAAGTACAAGAATGACCGCCAGATCGCCATCGATCCCCAACTGGACATGGGCGCCAACTTTGCCCACATGATCGGGCAGAGCGCGGCCTATAAGGATGTGGCCCGGATGTACTTCATCCTGCATTCCGATCACGAGTCCGGCAATGTGTCGGCCCACACCACCCATCTGGTCCATTCGGCCCTCTCCGACCCCTACTATGCCTATGCCGCCGGGCTGAACGGCCTGGCCGGCCCGCTGCACGGCCGCGCCAATCAGGAAGTACTGGATTGGACGATCCGCTTTCAGGAGAAGTACTGCAAGGACCAGGAGCCGACCAAGGAGCTGATCACCACGGCCCTGTGGGACACCCTCAATTCCGGCCAGGTCATCCCCGGCTACGGGCACGCCGTCCTGCGCAAGACCGACCCCCGCTATACATCACAGCGCGAGTTCTGCCAGAAACACCTGCCAGGCGATCCGCTGTTCAAGCTGGTCTCCATGATCTTCGAGGTGGCGCCGGGCGTTCTCACCGAGCACGGCAAGACCAAGAACCCCTGGCCCAACGTCGATGCCCAGTCCGGCGTGATCCAGTGGCATTACGGCGTCAAGGAGTGGGACTTCTACACGGTTCTGTTCGGCGTCGGACGGGCACTGGGCTGCATGGCGAACCTTACCTGGGACCGGGGACTCGGCTATGCCATCGAACGGCCAAAATCGGTCACCACACCCATGCTTGAAGAATGGGCAGCGGCTGGTGGGCGCTGATTTTTTTGGTAATCACACCCTAAAACACATAAATAGACCTGAGTAGAACCAATTCCCCGCTAAAACCCGTCCTCCCTTCGACAAGCTCAGGGCGAACGGATTTTAGCTACATAATTGTTTGATCTACCGTTCGTGGTGAGCCTGTCGAACCATGAGCGGGAGATCGGTACTACTCAGGTAACTAGAACAGGAGAAAGATCATGTCGGAATATGGAACATTGCAGGAACGTGTGCGCTGTAAATCCCTGTTGAACAAGGTCATGACGGCCGAGCAAACCATCCCCTTCTTTAAGGATGGTATGAATCTGGCCTGGTCGGGCTTCACCCCGGCCGGCTACCCCAAGGCAATACCGATCGCCCTGGCCGATCATGTGGAAAAGAACAATCTGCAGGGCAAGCTGCGCTTCAACCTCTTCACCGGCGCATCCGTCGGTGCCGAAACCGAAGACCGCTGGTCGACACTCGACATGATCGACCGTCGCTGGCCATATCAGACCGGCAAGAACATTGCGGCCGGCATCAATGAAGGACGCATCCGCATGGGAGACAAGCATCTCTCCCTGTTTGCCCAGGATCTGGGGTATGGTTTTTATACCAAGGACTCCGCAACGGGGAAGTTGGATCTGGCAATTATCGAGGTTTCCGCCATCACGGAGGATGGCGGCCTGGTACCGACCTCTTCCTGCGGGGTGATCCCTGAAATCCTGATGACCTGCGATCGCGTCATCGTGGAGGTCAATCTGGGGCAGCCTTCCTTTGAAGGCATGCACGACAATATTACCTGTAACAATCCGCCGCACCGCCAGGTCTTTAATATCACCAAGGCCGATTCCAGGATCGGCAGCACCTCTATCCCCTGCGATCCGGGCAAGATCATCGCCATCGTGGAATCACGTCATCGTGACAACGGGCGGGCCTTTGCCGGACAGGACGAAACATCCGAAGCGATCGCCAACCACATCATCGATTTTTTCAGCCACGAAGTCAAAGCGGGCCGCCTGCCCAAGAACCTCCTGCCGCTCCAGTCCGGCGTCGGCTCCATCGCCAATGCGGTCATCGGCGGCCTGGCCAAGGGGCCCTTCAGCAATCTCTCCGTCTACACCGAGGTACTGCAGGATACGATGCTGGACCTGATCGACTCGGGCAAACTGGATTGCGCCTCGTCCTGTTCGCTCTCGCTTTCCAAGGGTGCCGGCTTTCCGCGCTTCTTTGCCAACATGGACAAGTACAAGGACAAGATTCTTCTGCGGCCGCTCTCCATATCCAACGCACCCGAGCCGATCCGCCGTCTGGGGGTCATCGCCATGAACACCCCGGTGGAGATCGATATTTACGCCCACGCCAACTCGACCCTGGTCGGTGGGACCCGCATGATCAACGGCATCGGTGGTTCCGGCGATTTTCTGCGCAACGGTTTTCTGAAGATCATGCATACCCCGTCCAGCCGCCCCTCCAAGACGGATCCCAACGGTATCACCTGCGTCGTGCCGCACTGTTCCCACATCGACCACACCGAACATGATCTCGATTGCGTGGTCACCGAGCAGGGGCTGGCCGATCTGCGCGGTCTGGCACCCAAGGAGCGTGCGAAGCGGATCATCGAAAAATGCGCCCACCCCGAGTACAAACCGATCCTCTCCGAGTACCTGGAAATTGCCACCAAAGAGTGCCTGGCCCGCAAGGTCGGCCATGAGCCCCAGTTGTGGGACAAGGCCTTCAAGATGCAGCTCAATCTGGCCCAGAACGGCACCATGAAGATCAAAAACTGGGATATGAAAATAGATCTGTGCGCATAAGAGCGGAGCATGGCCGTCCAACGGCAACCGCTACAGCACACACAACATCACGAGGAGATCAGCTACTATGGCTAGTTCAATTGTAAAAGAAGGGGCAACAGCCTTCGCCATCAACGACACCACGGCAAATCCGGCCCCCCTTGGGCTGCTGGGTTTCGGCATGACCACGGTTCTGCTCAATCTGCACAATGCGGGACTGTTTCCCCTGGACGCCATGATACTCGGCATGGGCATTTTTTACGGCGGGCTCGGCCAGATCATCGTCGGAGTCATGGAATGGAAGAAAAATAATACCTTTGGCGCGACGGCGTTTACCTCCTACGGTCTCTTCTGGCTGACTCTGGTCGCCCTGATCATGCTCCCCAAGACGGGCTACATCCAGGCGCCCGACGATTCCGCCATGACCGCCTACCTTGTCATGTGGGGGATTTTTACCGGGGTTCTCTTTATCGGCACCTTACGCTTGAACCGGGCCTTGCAGGTCGTGTTCGGCTCACTGACCGTCCTGTTTTTCCTCCTTGCGGCCGGAGATGCAACCGGGAATCACACCCTCAAGATCATCGCTGGTTACGAAGGGATCTTCTGCGGCATGTCGGCCATCTACGCCGGACTGGCACAGGTGCTCAACGAGGTCTACGGCAGGACGGTAGCCCCGCTCGGCTTAGTCCGACAAGCTGGGTAACAGTAGTAAAAAAGGGTGCCCGATCACGCGGGCACCCTTTTTTATTTTTGTCGCAAGCGAGGTAACGAGCTAGAAGGTATAGCGCAGTCCGGCCACGATATTACTGCTCATGTAAGAAATATCCGAACCACCAGAGATCTTGAAATCCGAGGCAGCACCCTGGAAGCGATAGGAGAGATCCAAGGCCACATTTTTAGTCACATTATAGGCGGCTCCAGCAATCAGTTGATAACCGAATACCGTATCATCACTTTTAAAACCCGGATCGCTAAATTCACCATTCAAGGCACCGATGCCCGCCCCCACATAGGGGGTGACCTTGGAACTGTTCTTAAAATCATAATACGCATTAGCCATATAACTCATAAATGTTGTATCAGAACCGCTACCAGGCGTTGATCCGCCACCTGAGGTAAATTTATCCACATCGGCTTGCTTGTAACCGAACTCGAACTCAACTCTGACGGGCTCAAAATCATAGCCAGCATTTACATTGAAACCATAACCTGTCTTGAGCTCAGCCGTAGAGGTTGCACCTAAAGGATACCTGATATCCTGGTCATGAATAATACTTACTCCGCCTGAAGCACCGATGTACGGTCCTGACGCCATCGCGGTCGTGGCTGACACCGCCAATAACAACCCTGTCAACATTACTCGAAGTTTCATCTGTCTACCTCCAAAATGAGTTTAAATATACATGTGCAAATTCATACCAGCAAAACCCGGATAGTCAACTGACATGTTAAAAATATCAAACTCTGATTTGATTGACCGTCAATTTTGACGTCGGTTTCTTGCTCCAAAATAATTTCAGGGGTAGACGATCCGTCTACCCCTGAAATTTTAAATCCTATACTACCGAACACAGTCACCAGTCCCTGTCAGGCGACCTCGTTCATCGCCCCGGTGCGGTAGCCTTGCAGGTCGATGGCCACATACACGAAACCAGCCGCTTTGACCAGACGGTTGACCTCCTCACGCAACGGCCCGCAGGCCAGGGCAAACTCTTCCTCCCCCAGTTCCAGACGAGCGACCGTATCGTGATAGCGCACCCGTAACACGCGGAAACCCAGTTCACGCAGCCCATCCTCGGCCTGGCCGACCTGCTTGACCCGCTGGGTGGTATGGCGGGTCCCATAGGGAAAGCGGCTGGAGAGACAGGCGAAGGCCGGCTTGTCCCAACTGGGCAACCCCATCTGCCGCGACAGGGCGCGGATATCGGCCTTGGTCAGCCCGGCTTCCTCCAGGGGGCTGCGCACACCGATCTCCTCCGCCGCTTGACGTCCGGGACGGTGGTCACCCCGGTCATCCAGGTTGGTGCCGTCCAGCACATGGGCCAAACCTTCCTGATCGGCGATCTGCCGCAGCTTGCCGAAGAGCTCCTTCTTGCAGTAATAGCAGCGGTTGCGCGGGTTATGCTTGAATTCGGGAATATCCAATTCTTCGGATACGACTTCACGGTGCCGTGCGCCCAATTGCGTAGCCAGCGAGCGCGCCTCGATCAGCTCACGCTCGGGATAGGTTGCGGATGTTGCCGTCACCGCCAGAACCCGCTCACCAAGCACCTTGACCGCGACCGCCAGAAGCAGGGAGGAATCCACACCGCCCGAGAAGGCCACCAGGGCGCTTTCGAGGCCGGCCAGAATCCGTTCCAGGTTTCCAAGTTTGTCCGCCAGTTGCGGATCGATCGTATCGTTCATATACCCGTCCCTTCGTCAGCTGACAGGCTCTCTCCGGGGCGCGTGCCCCGTTTGAAGAGCAGGATACTGACCCCTTCCGCCCTGCGATCGAATTCAAATGACAAGCTCTCTCCGTAGGCCAACAGCGCCAGCGCCGGCAGTTGATCCAAAGCCCGCAGACGGAACAGAACCCGGTTGCCCTTGCCCAAATAGTCAATGAAGCTGTCCGACACATCGAACTCGATCGGCCCCTCTTCGCCGCTCAGATCGACCACGCTCACCCCCCTGCCGTTGATGGAGGCTTCAGTCAGGCTGATACGCCGGGGGCTAGCGGCAGGTGCACCGGCCAGGTCCATGGCGTGGACAGTTTGCGGTTCCAGGGGCGCCGTTGCGATGACCATGCCGGCGGCCACGGTGGCGTTACTGAAACGGTCGATCAGGATAAAACTGCCCGTATCCCGGTTCTGTTGGTAGGTGTCGAATGCGATCGGGCGATCAAGCTCCAGGCTGACCACGCCGATTTCGTTCAGCCCCAGTGTCGGCACCTGGCGTTGCTCCAGGGTGTTGACATCCACCGCGTACTGCACGGCGGTCACCCGACCGGGGGTTACGGCGGTGGCGGTCTTGACCAGGTAGATCTGTCCCGGTTGCAGGGGCACATCGTGCATCCAGACCAGGTGTGCCTCCGGATGGCGGGCATGGAAGGGCGGAGCCTCCGGGGCGGTCAGCATATCCCCCCGGCTGACATCGATCTCGTCCGCCAGGGTCAGGGTCACCGCCTGGCCGGCGGTCGCCTCCTTGAGATCGCCACCCATGGTGACGATGCGGGCCACCCGGCTGCTGCGCCCGGAGGCGGCCACCCGCAGCTCGTCTCCCGGACGGATCGTTCCTGCGGCAATCACGCCGCAGAAACCGCGAAAATCCAGATGGGGACGATTGACCCACTGCACCGGCATGCGGAAGGGCTGATGGCGGTTGTCCGCTTCCAGCTGAACGCTCTCCAGGTACTCCATCAGGGTCGGCCCCGTGTACCAGGGGGTGTTGGCACTGGCTTCGATCATGTTGTCGCCGTTCAGGGCCGAGAGCGGGATGGCGGTAATCGAGGCAAATCCCAGCGGAGCGGCAAACTGGCCATAGTCGGACACAATCGCATTGAAACGCTGCTCATCGAAATCGATCAGGTCCATCTTGTTGATCGCCAGTACCACATGGCGGATGCCGACCAGGGAGACCAGAAAGCTGTGGCGCCGGGTCTGGGTCAAGAGCCCCTTGCGGGCATCGACCAGGATCACCGCCACCTGGGCCGTGGAAGCGCCGGTGACCATGTTGCGGGTATACTGCTCGTGGCCGGGGGTGTCGGCGACGATGAACTTGCGCTTGTCGGTGGAGAAGAAGCGATAGGCCACGTCGATGGTGATCCCCTGTTCCCGCTCCGCCTGCAACCCGTCCAAAAGCAGGGCGTAGTCGATGGCGCCCCCCTGGGTGCCGACCCGCTTGCTGTCTGCCTCCAGGGCCGCCAGCTGATCCTCGAAGACCATCTTGGAATCCCACAACAGCCGCCCGATCAGGGTGCTCTTGCCGTCATCGACGCTACCGCAGGTGATAAAGCGCAGCAGGGATTTCTCTTCCTGGCTCTTGAGATAGGCCAGGATATCGCTTTCTATAAGTTCAGACTGATGTGCCATTATAAACCTCGCATCAACGCTATAACTACCAATTTCAAAAAAGGCAATGGAACGCGGATTACATCTGATTTGAACGGATCCTCGCGGATTTATTTGCGAACAATTACGGATCGATCCGCGTAAATCCGCTGCATCCGCGTCATCCGCGTTCTATTACGGTTCAGACCTAAAAATATCCTTCCTGTTTCTTCTTCTCCATGCTCCCGGCCTGGTCGTGATCGATCAGGCGTCCCTGGCGCTCGGAGGTGCGGGTCAGCAGCATCTCCTGGATGATCCGCGGCAGGGTATCGGCCGTCGATTCCACGGCAGCGGTCAGGGGGTAGCAGCCCAGGGTGCGAAAACGGACCGATTTGTGCTGGATCTGCTCGCCCGGCCTGAGATCCAGACGCTCGTCATCCACCATGATCAGCATGCCGTCCCGCTCCACCACCGGCCGCACGGCGGCATAGTAGAGCGGCACGATCGGAATGTTCTCCAGGTGGATGTACTGCCACACATCCAGCTCGGTCCAGTTGGAGAGCGGGAAGACGCGGATGCTCTCGCCCGGTTTGACGCGGGTATTGTACAGGTTCCAGAGTTCCGGGCGCTGTTCCTTGGGGTCCCAGCGGTGATTGGCGCTGCGGAAGGAGAAGATGCGCTCCTTGGCCCGCGACTTTTCCTCGTCCCGCCGGGCGCCGCCGAAGGCCGCATCGAACTTGTAGCGATCCAGGGCCTGCTTGAGCCCCTCAGTTTTCATGATATCGGTGTAGAGCGCCGATCCGTGGGTAAAGGGAGAGACCCCCTGACGGACCCCCTCCTCGTTGACATGCACGATCAGGTCGAGGCCGCATTCGGCGGCCATGCGGTCGCGGAACTGGATCATTTCGCGGAACTTCCAGGTGGTATCCACGTGCAGCAGGGGAAAGGGGGGCGGGGCCGGGTAAAAGGCCTTGCGGGCCAGGTGCAGCATGACCGCCGAATCCTTGCCGATGGAGTAGAGCATGACCGGGTTGCCGAACTCGGCCACCACCTCACGGAGAATGTGGATGCTTTCGGCTTCCAGCAACTGCAGATGGGTCAGATTTTTGTTCATATTTTCAGCTCCTAAACCGGACAAACCGGAATCAAAACAAGAAAAAGATTAGAGACAATGGAACGCGGATCAAATCTGATTGAACGGATTTCCACGGATAAAGCTTAACAGAAAAGTAGATTCTAAAATCCGCATATATCCGTTCAATCCGCGTCATCCGCGTTCTAATGCAGTTAGTAGTACTATTCGATCCAGCCACCGCCCAGGACCCGCTCACCCTCGTAGAGCACCGCGGCCTGGCCGGGCGTCACGGAGGTCTGCGGCACGTCAAACTGCACCTCGAAGCGGTTGTCGGGAAGCAGTGTGACCATGCAAGGCGCCGGCTGGTGACGGTAGCGGATCCGGCAGGCGGCGCGAAACTCACCCTTCGGTGGAGGGTTGCTCCAGGTGGCCCGCCCGGCCGTCAATGACTGGCGGGAGAGCTCGTCGCGCCCGCCGACCACAACCCGGTTGCGTTCCGTATCAAGACTAACCACGTGCAAGGGGTGGCTCCAGGCGATCCCCAGCCCCTTGCGCTGACCTATGGTATGGCGGTGCAAGCCCAGGTGGCGGCCGACAACACTCCCCTCGACGGTCACGATTTCACCCGGCTTGAGGGTAACGCCGTGCGTCTCCAGAAAGCGCACATAATCGTTGTCGGGAATAAAGCAGATCTCCTGGCTTTCGTGTTTCTGCGCCACGGGCAGATTGAATTGGGCCGCCAGCCTTCTGACCTGGCTCTTTTCGAGCCGGCCGACCGGAAAGACGATCCGGCGCAGCTGTTCCTGGGTCAGGGTGAAGAGAAAATAGGACTGGTCCTTGGCCGGGTCCAGGCCGGTCAGCAGCCACTTCCGTCCCTCTTCATCCTCTTCGCTACGGGCATAATGACCGGTTGCCAGCAGCTCGGCCCCCATTTCGCGGGCCTTTTGCAGCAGCAGGTCGAATTTGATCAAATCGTTGCAGCGGATGCAGGGGTTGGGGGTGCGTCCGGCCGCATATTCGGCGATGAAATAATCGACCACCAGCTGTTTGAACTCGGCCCGCATGTCGATGACTTCAAAGGGGATGCCCAGCTTCTTGGCCACCCGGCCGGCATCCAGGACATCATCCAGCGAGCAGCAGGTTTTGATCCGGCAGCCCGCTTCCCGTGGGATCGGGTCGTAGAGCTGTAGCGAGACGCCGACCACATCGTAGCCCTGTTCCTTGAGCAGGGCCGCGCTGACCGAGGAATCGACCCCGCCGCTCATGGCGATCACTACACGTTTGTTCTTGTTTGATTCACTCATCTGTTGTGCCCTGACTCCCCCCTTTGCAAAGGGGGGCTGGGGGGGATTTGGTTACGAGTTCATCGTCGGTGCAGCCCGCATTCCTTGTTCTCCGGGTTCTCCCACCACCAGCGCCCGGCCCGAGCATCCTCCCCCTCCCGGACCGCACGGGTACAAGGGGCGCAGCCGATGGAGCGGTAGCCCTGGCTGTAGAGCCGGTTTTTCGGCAGGCGCCGTTCTTCCACATAGGCCAAGAGCTGTTCCTCGCTCCAGTCGAGCAACGGATTGATCTTGATCAGCCCGTCATTAATGGCATCCTGCTCAATGGCTTTCAGGTCGCTGCGGGTGATGTTCTGCTCACGGCGCATGCCGGTGACCCAGCCGGCCAGTCCCTTGAGTGCCCGGCCAAGCGGCTCCACCTTGCGGATAGCGCAACAGGCGTGGCGTTTGTCCAGCGACTCGCGGAAGGAGAAGAGCCCTTCGGCGCTCTCCAGCTGCTGCAGATCCTCATGGCGCGGAAAGTACCAGTCGATCTTCAGGCCATAACGCTCCACCAGGGCCTCGGCCACTTCGTAGGTCTCCTCGTTCAACCGGCCGGTATCCAGGGCAAAGACACCCAGAGTCAGCCCGGCCTGGTGGGCGATATCGATGATGGCCACATCCTCCAGGGAGAAGGAGCAGGCCAGGGAGACCGGACCGCCCGCCGCCCGGATGCCGAGGCCGAGGATCTCGGCCGGAGGTGTATAGATTGGTAAATCTGGAATGGATGAACTCACGACAATTCCTTTTAAAACTATAAATCTGAAATAGAACGCGGATGACGCGGATTCAGCGGATTATCGCAGATAAGACCACATAATCGGGGAGATACGTGTTCCAAGACCCGTGTAAATCCGCTTAAATCAGATTTGATCCGCGTTCAATTGTTTTTCAAGTTTTATATCTGGTAATCCTCGACAAAGACCCTCACCTGCCTTGGCCTCACAAAGACCGACTCACCCTGTTGTAGTCCCAGGGTCTGGAACACATCCCTGGTCAATTCGGCTTCGATGAATTCCCCGTTGGCATCCATGGCCAGGGTCACCCGCACCGCCGGTCCCAGCTTCTGGATGTGTTTGATGACCGCCTTGAGAGCGCTCTGATCCTGTTGACTGCGCTCGATCTCGATGTCATGGGAGCGCACGTAGGCCACGGCGTTATCATCATCCGCATTCCCGACCTCCGGCTGGCTGTGGCGGCCGTGGAACAGGTTGACGTTACCCAGGAAGTTGAGCACGAAGGGGTTGGCCGGGTGCTCGTAGACCTGGTCAGGTGTGCCGGCCTGTTCGATCTTGCCCTTGTTCATGACCACGATCCGGTCGGCCACTTCCAAAGCCTCTTCCTGGTCGTGGGTAACGAAGACGCTGGTGATATGGATCTCGTCGTGCAGCCTGCGCAGCCAGCGGCGCAGTTCGGCCCGTACCTGGGCATCCAGTGCGCCAAAGGGTTCGTCCAATAGCAGCATCTGTGGTTCCACCGCCAGGGCGCGGGCCAGGGCGATACGCTGGCGCTGCCCGCCGGAGAGTTGGGCCGGGTAACGCTTGGCCATGTTCTCCAGCTGCACCAGACGCAGGAGCTCATTGACCTTGTCCTTGATCTCACCCTTGGAGGGGCGGGTCTGGCGGGGGCGCACATTCAGGCCAAAGGCGACATTATCGAAGACGGTCATGTGCTTGAACAGGGCGTAATGCTGGAAGACGAAGCCGACACGCCGCTCGCGCACATGACTCTGGGTCGTATCCTGGCCGTTGAACAGGATCCGGCCGCAGTCGGGTGTCTCCAGCCCGGCGATGATGCGCAAGAGCGTGGTCTTGCCCGAGCCGGAAGGTCCCAGCAGGGCCACCAGTTCACCGGAGGGGATCGAAAGGGTAACATCGCCCAGGGCGTTGAACGTGCCGAACTGTTTGCTTATGTTTTCTATCTCGATGCTCATTTAGTCACCTGTCTTTACATCTGACTTGAAAAGCTTTTGTCTCACGCGGAGACGCGGAGGCCGCGGAGAAAACCAGGATTACAGACTAAAAGCTTAGGGTTACACCATATCTTTCCTGTTGTTGACTTACTCCGCGCTCTCCGCGTCTCCGCGTGACCACGTTTTTACTCATTTTCCAGCTGCTGGCGGACCTTCCACTCGGCCACCGTTTTGACCAGCAGCGTGATCAGGGCCAGGAAAGCCAAGAGCGAGGCCACGGCAAAGGCGGCGGTGTAGTTGTACTCGTTGTAGAGGATCTCCACATGCAGCGGCACGGTATTGGTCATGCCGCGAATATGGCCGGAGACGACCGAGACGGCGCCGAATTCCCCCATGGCACGGGCATTACAGAGGATCACGCCGTAGATGATACCCCACTTGATGTTGGGCAGGGTCACGCGCAAAAAGGTTTGCAGGCCGCTGGCCCCCAGCACCAGGGCGGCCTCTTCCTCTTCCTTGCCCTGGGCCTCCATCAGCGGGATCAGTTCGCGGGCCACAAAGGGGAAGGTCACGAAGATCGTGGCCAGAATGATCCCCGGCACGGCGAAGATGATGTGGATGTCGTGCGCCTGCAACCAGGGACCGATCCACCCCTGCAGGCCGAAGATCAGTACATAGATCAGACCGGAGATGACCGGCGAAACCGAAAAGGGAAGATCGATCAGGGTAATCAGCAGGTTCTTGCCGGGGAAACTGAACTTGGCAATGGCCCAGGCCGCGCTGACGCCGAAGAAGAGGTTGAGCGGCACGGTCACGGCGGCGGTGATCAGGGTCAGCTTGATGGATGAGAGCGTATCCGGTTCCTTGAGCGCCTCCAGATAGACCTGAATCCCCTTCTCAAAGGCCTGACTGAAGACGGCCGCCAGGGGCAAGAGCAGAAACAGGGCCAGGAAGATCAGGGCAGTACCAATCAGCAGCCAGCGCACGATGGCCGGTTCGGTCTGAGCGCGATCGGTCGAGCTTCTTACGCTGTATGTTTTGGTTGGAGCGGACATGGTATCCCTCTTTCGATTCGTTACTACAATGGAACACGGATCACATCTGATTGAACGGATACCAGCAGATTTTTGATGGAAAAAACCTGGAGTATTGCATGGTTATCCGTGTAAATCCGTTCCATCCGCTTTTTCCGTGTTCCAGTATCCTTTGGCTTGTCTACTCCGCGTACCTTCTGCTCCATTTCTGCAGCAGGTTGATGACCAGCAGCATCAGAAACGATGTCAGCAGCATCACGCAGGCGATGGCCGTGGCGCCTTGATAGTCGAACTGTTCCAGCTTGGTGATGATCAAAAGCGGCGTGATCTCCGAGACCATTGGCATGTTGCCGGCGATGAAGATGATCGAGCCGTATTCACCCACGGCCCGGGCGAATGACAGGGCAAAGCCGGTCAGGATCGAGGGGAGCAGCATGGGAAAGATCACCCGTTGCAGGGTCTGCCAGCGGCTGGCCCCCAGGCAGACGGCGGCCTCTTCCAGCTCGACCTCGATCTCCTCCACCACCGGTTGCACGGTGCGCACCACGAAGGGGAGGCCGATGAAGGTCATGGCCAGGACGATGCCGAGCGGCGTAAAGGCCACCTTGATGCCATGCGGTTCCAGGAAGCGTCCCACCCAGCCGTTGGGGGAATAGATCGTGGCCAGGGTGATACCGGCCACAGCGGTCGGCAGGGCAAAGGGGAGGTCCACCAGCGCGTCCACCAGCCGCCGGCCGGGAAAACGGTAGCGGACCAGCACCCAGGCCACCAGCACACCGAAGAAGGAGTTGATCAACGCCGCGATGATGGCCGAGCCGAAGGTCACCTTGTAGGAGGCCAGTACCCGCGGGGCGCTGATGGTGCTGACGAACTCGCCCCAGGTCAGGCCGGCCGTCCTGAAGACCAGTGCCGAGAGCGGGATCAGCACGATGATACTCAGGTAGAAGATCGTGAAGCCCAGGGTCAGCCCGAAACCGGGCAGGACGTTGTTCTGACGCTTGAATAGTTTCATGGGTATGTCCCGTCAATCAAAATGCGCGCGTGAACGAGACAATAGCCTAAAACCTGTATAAAAGGGAATTGTGATTTTCGGTTCATGCGCTTCCTCTGGCTTGGGATCATGCACAACCTACGAATGCAGGAATTTATGGGGTAAAGCGGGGCAGACTGAGCCGCCCCGCTTCCTGATTATCGTGAGGGTGAGTAGATCTGATCGAAGGTGCCGCCATCGGCAAAGTGGGTCTTCTGGGCCTTCTGCCAGCCGCCGAAGGCCTGGTCGATGGTATAGAGCCTGACCTTGGCCAGCTTGGTCGGGATCTTGGTGTTGATCGGGCGATAGTAGTGCTTGGCCGCGATGCGCTGCCCTTCGTCGGTGTAGAGAAACTTCAGGTACTCTTCAGCCACCTTGCGGGTTCCGTGGCGATCGGCAACCTTGTCGATCACGGTCACCGGCGGCTCAGCCAGGATGCTCTCCGTGGGTGTTACCACCTCGAATTTATCCGGGCCCAGCTCGTTGATCGCCAGGAAGGCCTCGTTCTCCCAGGCCAGGAGCACATCGCCCAACCCGCGCTGTACAAAGGTGTTGGTGGCTCCCCGGGCACCGGAGTCAAGCACCGGCACGTTCTTGAACAGCTTGGCCACAAACTCCTTGGCCTTGGCATCCGTGCCCCCCTTCTGATGCAGGGCAAAGGCCCAGGCCGCCAGATAGTTCCAGCGAGCGCCGCCGGAGGTCTTGGGGTTGGGGGTGATCACCGAGACACCCGGCTTGACCAGGTCGTCCCAGTTTCTGATCCGCTTGGGATTGCCCTTGCGCACCAGGAAGACGATGGTCGAGGTGTAGGGTGCGCTGTTGTGGGGCAGCTCCTTCTGCCAGCCGGGCTTGATCAACCCTTTGGCCGCGATGGCATCGATATCGTAGGCCAGCGCCAGGGTAACCACATCGGCCTCCAGCCCGTCGATGACCGCACGGGCCTGTTTGCCCGATCCGCCGTGGGACTGTTTGATGGTGACCTTCTGGCCGCTCTTCTTCTGCCAATAATGCCCGAAGGCGTTGTTGACGTCCGAGTACAGTTCACGGGTCGGGTCATAGGAAACGTTCAGCAGGGTCACATCGGCGGCCAGGGCAGCGGTTACGGTGGACAGGGCCAGGGCAACGCTGGCGAGGGTAGTTGCAAATTTCCTGAAGCTCATCTCGATCTCCTTTTAACGCCTATAGGCTTACTAGATTTATAACTCAAAAAAATAGCCGTGGTCAAATCATTCTTCACATTTTTCCAGTTCGAGGATGTAATGCCCTTCCTCGGCCTGCTTCAGGGCGATCAAGCGGTGCCCGTCGGACTTGAGGCTGCGAGGCACGTTTTTGACCGGCTCGCCGTCATCCAGCAGGATTTGGGCAATGGCACCGTTTTCCAGATCCTCCAGCGCCAGCTTGGCCTTGACGAAATTGGTGGGACAACTGACGCCACGCAGATCGATTAGCTGCATGAGCATGCTCCTTTCTTCAATGAATTAACCTAGAAAATCACTTGCACGCGGAGACGCGGAGAACGCGGAGCAAAATCAAATAAATACATCGAAACGAGCATTACCCTGCTTGGTATAAGTATCAATTGACGTAACGTATTGCATTTCTCCGCGGACTCCGCGTCTCCGCGTGAGTAACTGCCGTTTTAAGGATTAATCCTCTTTATCAAGTTCTGGCAACGCCGACTTGCGTCGCGATAATCTGGGGAGCGATGGTCTCGGCCGGCGTCTGCTCGGGAAAACGTTCACGCAGGTGGTCAAGCAGCGCCTGCGCCCCTTCCCTGATGATCGTATCGCCCAACCGGATGCGACCCAGTCCTTCGGCCTTGCGCTGATACCATTCCAGGACCGAGGTGATAAACTCCACCACCCGTTCTTCCGGGAGGAAGGTGGCAAAGAGAGTCCCCACCAGGGGGTTGCGCCCCCACTTGCCGCCGATACGCGCCGTGTAGCCGCGTTTGGCTGCACTCCAGGCGCCGGTCGGACAGACCTTGACGCAGTCGCCGCACCAGATGCAGGGGTCGGCGTCGAATACGGGGATGTTATCCTCGCCCATGGCGATTGCCTTGGGTACGCAATTTTTGGCGCACAGCCCGCAGCTGATGCAGGCCTCCCGTTCAAGCTGCGGGTAGATGGCGCCTTGAAAACCGATATCGTTGGTGGCCGATTTGGGGCAGTCAAAGGGGCAACCGGCAAAGGCCACCTTGAACTTGTGGTGACCGGTAGGGGTGCCGAACAGCTTCTCATCCACCTCCAGGGCCGATTTCTGGGTATCCACCAGACCATTTGGGTTGTACTCGCAGCCGCCGCAGGCCACCGGCACACGCACCCTGGCGCCGCAGGAGGCAACCTTCTGGGTGGCTTCCCCCAGTTCCTCGACCACGGCATCGAAGTCCTTGTAATTGATGTTGATCAGCTCGATGGATTGTCGCACGGAGAGATGCACGAATTCGCCGCCGAACTTCTCGGCCACCTCGGCAATCCGCTTCAACCTGGGCACCGACATGCGCCCCCCCGGCACCCGCAAACGGACGGTAAAGAGATCCTTGCCGCGCTCCTTGATGAAGCCGCCGGACTTGAGGTTGTTCAGATCCAGTTTTGTCTGCTTTGCATCGGACATCGTTATAACTCCAAGTAAGTGTGAATTTGATACTGCCAAAACAAACAATTGCTGTCAAGAATTATTTTCTTACTATCTACAGATTTACTATACTAATATCTCCAGCGCCTCGGCCTGGACGATCCCGGCGCTGATCCGGTAGGACTTGACATCCACGGCTGCGGCGTCGGCAAGCGAGATGATCACGTAGGATACATCCGGCGTCAGCGCCAGCCTGATATCCTCTTGCGAAGGACGGGCCGGGCTCTCCGGGTGCGAGTGGTAGATGGCCAGCATGGACAGGCCAGCGGCGCGCAACTCCTTGACCAGGGCAAACTGCTCGCGAGGGTCCATCATGAAATGCTCGTTACTGGCATCGGTGTTGGTCATGCGCCGGACAAAGGAAACCGTATCGCCGTTGCCGGCCAGGATCCCGCACACCTCCAGCGGAAACCCCTCTTGGGCGTGGTCGATCAGCTCGTCATGAATATGTGCGGGAATCTTCAACATAGCTCACCTCAAATTACAGGGATACACAGGATGAACAGGATACGACCTCAAGATCTGTTCGTGTTTTTCGTGCTTTTCATGGACAATCGCCTTTCCAAGCTTCAAACCGGCCTCTTCTTCATCGCATCTACACGCCGTTATCCTGTGTATCCCGTTCATCCTTGTAAATATTGTTTTCGGATTTTCTCTGCATCCTCTATGGCTAATGTTGTCATTTCTTCTCCAGATCGCAGACGTTCAGGGCATCCAATTCATCCCTGACTTCCGTGATGCTCGGATTATCGCCGCAAACCGGACAGGCGCTCTTGCGTTTGAGCGGCACTTCGCGGAACTTCATCCGCAGGGCGCTGTAGGTCAGCAAACGGTCGCTCAGCAGATCGCCCTTGCCCAGCAGGAACTTGATCGCCTCGGTGGCCTGGATCGTACCGATCACGCCGGGCAGCACGCCGATCACTCCGGCCTGGGAACAGGTCGGGATGGCGTCTTTGGGGGGCGGTTCCGGGAAGATGCAGCGGTAGCAGGCCGATTCACGGGGTTTGACCGTGATGGTCTGGCCATCGAACTGCAGGATGCCGCCGTGGGAATAGGGAATCCCGGCCAGCACGCAGGCGTCGTTGATCAGGAACTTGGCTGCGAAGTTGTCGGTGCCGTCGATGACGAAGTCGTAATCGGCGATGATGCGGCTGATGTTGGCGGCCGAGATCCATTCCTGATAGGTAATCACCTTCAGGTCGGGGTTGATGGCCTGCATCTTCTCGCGGGCCGACTCCACCTTGGGCTTGCCGATATCCGGAGTAAAGTGGATCACCTGGCGCTGCAGGTTGGAGAGGTCCACATCGTCGGCATCGGCGATGCCGATCGTGCCGACCCCGGCCGCCGCCAGATAGAGGGCGATCGGCGCGCCGAGGCCGCCGGCCCCGATGATCAGCACCCGACCGTCGAGCAGCTTTTGCTGCCCCTTTCCACCTACTTCTTTCAGGATGATGTGGCGCGAATAGCGTTCGATCTGCGCATCGCTCAGCATGCCAGCGTTCCCCCACCCATGAAATAGAGAAATTCAATCACGTCGCCCTCGTTAACCGGCGTGGTTTCGTAGGCCGCTCGATCCAGGATATCGCCGTTCAGCTCCACGGTGACGTACAGACGCTGGGAGACATCCAGCTCTTCCAGCAGGGATTCGATGCTGCGGGCGGGATTTTCAGGGATGGCGATTTCCTTGCCGTTGATGGTGATCTTCATTTTTTGTAACTCCTTCATCTTCAAAGATATCGGCTTCACTTCAGTCTCAGGGCGTCGCCACCCTTTACGGTGGTCATTCCGAATTCATCCCTGGGGACCGGGGCTCCGTTGAGGGATACCTCCTGTTCATCGGCTTCGAGAATGTTCAGCAGCTCATCCAGCGCGATAAAGGTCCGGCAGCCGATGTATAATTTTTCTTCAGAGTCATTAACCGTTATGGTCAGCATATCCACTGCCTCCGTTGTAAGCCCATCAACATAATCTGTCCTGCATACTGCCGCTCTTCCGCTCATGGTTCGACAGGCTCACCACGAACGGAAGAGCCTGCAATTATGGCGCTAAAACCCGTTCGCCCTGAGCTTGTCGAAGGGTGAGCGGGTTTTAGCGAAAGATGAGCACCAATCAGGTTCCCTACTTATCGGGATCAGAGCGCATCCAGGGCCTGCTTGAAATCGCCGATGATATCGCGGCAATCCTCGATGCCGACCGAGACCCGGATCAGATCCTCCGTAACACCCAGCAGGGCCTTCTCCTGCGCATCATAGTCGGCGCAGATGGTGCTGGCCGGATGGATGACCAGGGTCTTGGCATCGCCGATATTGGCCAGGTTCTTGGCCAGCCGCAGCCCGTTGATGACCCTGAAGGCCGAGGATTTGTCGCCGCTGCCGAAGGTCAGCAGGCCGCCGTAACGTCCACCGTAGAGCCGCGTGGCAACCGCATGTTGGGGCGAATCCTCCAGACCGGGGTAGTTGACCCAGGCCACTTTGGGGTGTTGTTTGAGAAACCTGGCCAGTTCCAGGGTGCTGGAGCAGTGCCGCTCCATGCGCAGCGCCAGGGTCTGGATCCCCTCGCTGAGCAGGTAGGAATTGAAGGGCGCGGCGCAGGCGCCCAGATCCTTGTGCACCAGTTTGCGGGCGCGGGCCGTGAAGGCGAAGGCACGATACTTTGTATGAAAGGGGGCAAAGTGCGGGAACTTGGGGCTGTTCCAGTCGAAGACGCCCCGATCGATGATGGCGCCGCCGATGGTCGTACCGCTGCCGTTGATATATTTGCTGGTGGAATAGGCCAGGATATCGGCCCCCAGCTCCGCCCCGCCGGCCAGATAGGGTGACGTGACGGTCGTATCGACCATCAGGGGAAGCCCGGCCTCATGGGCGATGTGGGCCAGTGCCGGCACATCCGGCACATCCAGCTTGGGGTTGCCGATCGTCTCCACAAACAGCAGCCGGGTGCGCTCGTTGATGGCGTCCCGGAAGCCGTCAAGGTCCAGGGGATCGACGAAGCGGGCCGTAATACCGTAGTTGGAGAGCGTGTCCCGAAAGAGTGAAAAGGTGCCGCCGAAGAGGGACGACGAGGAGAGGATCTCGTCACCGGCGCGCAGGATTGTCAGGACCGCCGTGGTGATGGCCGCCATGCCGGAAGCAGTTGCGATGGCCGCCCCGCCCCCCTCCAGGATTGCCAGGCGGCGCTCCAGCGCCTCGCTGGTCGGGTTGCCGAGACGGGTATAGACCTGCCCCGCGGCCCGGCCCCGAAAGACATCCTCCAACCCTTCCGCGCTCGCGTAGGCAAAGGCGCTGGACTGAACGATCGGCACGGCTGTCGCGCCGGCCGGCCCCGCTTCCAGACCGCCATGGATCAGCAGTGAATCAAAGTGCAACTGCTTGTGCATCGTCATCTCCCCGGCATGACCATGCCGATTGGAATCGGCTCAAAAAATACACCACCAACTTAGTACAGATAGACAGATACCAAAACCACACAGTTTATGTCAATTACTTTTTACAATATCTATAAATTTTGTAGACTAGTTTGATTTGCATTAGCCAGCAAATCCGCAACGGAGTGCTGACTATTCAAAGATTATCCGCTACAATCCCGACCACAATGAGCAAGAAATCAGATTCAAGCCGCATGCGGTTATCCATCCTGCTGGCAGCGACCCTGCTGCTGGCCTCTGCCCTCCTGACGCGGGAAGCGGAGTTGCGCCTGGCGCTGCCGCTGTTGGTTGGGGTAACGGCAACGATGACGATGATCCTGGCCTGTGCGCTCTATTTCGGCGAGCGCAACAGGATCGCCTGGTCGGCGCCGGTCATCCTGACGGTGGCGCTGCTGCTGCGCCTGATGTTTCTCTTTCATCCGCCGCAACTCTCCGACGACATCTACCGCTACCTGTGGGACGGCAGTAATCTGCTGCGCGGGAATAATCCCTATGCCGCGGCGCCGGCGGCGATCCATCCGCCACACGCGCTGGCCGCCGTTCACCCACGGATCAATCACCCGGAATTTGTCACGATCTACCCGCCCGCCGCTCAGGCAATATTTGCCGGAGGGGCCGCCTTGGGTGGCACGATCAGCGGTCTGAAAACTTTTCTGATGCTGTTGGACATGGGGTTGTGCGCGTTGCTGGTAATGCTGCTGAGGCGGCTGGGAATGCCGGTATGGCGGGCGGCGCTCTACGCCTGGAATCCGCTGCCGGTGTTGGAGATTGCCGGTTCGGGGCATGTGGACGGCGCGGGGTTGGCCATGCTGATCGGGGCGATCTGTCTGCTGGTGATACATGTTCCACTTTCACAAAACCCCATCCCCACCCCGGCCCTCCCCTTGAAAGGGAGGGAGCGAAAAAGGCTCCTCCCCCTTCAAGGGGGAGGTTGGGAGGGGGATGGGGGCATGGGGCGCTGGCCGTTCCTGCTCTCCGGTGCGCTGCTGGCGGCGGCCGGGCTGGTGAAGTTGTTCCCGTTTGTCCTGGCGCCGCTGCTGTTCCTGCTGGTTCCGGCAGGGCGGCGGCGCTATTTCAGCGCCGGATTTGTCGCATCCCTGGCACTGCTGATCGTGCCCTTCCTGCCGCAGCTGGCCAACATGTTCACCACCCTGGACAGCTATGCCCGCAACTGGGAGTTTGCCGGGTTTGCCTTCACCGTGCTACGCAGCCTGACCGGCTCGGGGACGGCCGCTCGCCTGATCCTGTCAGCCGCCTTCCTGCTGGCCGGCGCCGTCATCCTGATCCGCTGTGCCACTGCGATCAGGCGTTCAGCATCTCCCGCCAACAGTGTACATCAGGCGCTGCAAGGCTGCTATGCCATCGCCATGGCGCTGTTACTGCTCACCCCGACCCTGCAACCCTGGTACGCCCTCTGTCTGGCGGTTTTTCTCCCCTTCTGCGCCGGTCCGGCCGGACTGCTGCTCTGCTGGGTGCCCTTCCTGACCTACCGGGTACAGATCCCCTATTTCATCCTGGGGCAGTGGATCGAAAGCCCCTGGGTGACGGCAGCGGTTTTCCTGGCACCGGTGACGACCTGGTTGCTTTGCAAGTTGATTGGTGGGTGCTCGCACAGTTCCGGTGCTTGTAATGTTGCGGAGTGAAAACAACGCGGTATAAATGAAGATCACCAGTTCACGCGCGAACGTGAAACGGTGAACAACGAGTTAGATGCAAGAAGAAGAAGGATAAAAGCATCATGAAAATCACAAACCCATTCACACTTCAACGGCAAGTTTCATTCAATTATGCCAGTTCCAGAACTGATGGTATCTATCTGCTTTCAAAATTTGTAACAAAATTAACTTTCCAGCCAAAATTCAATGAAGGTCTTGTGGGTAAAATCGACACTGATAAAATTGAAATTTGGCTATTCCGACCTTTAAATAAAAACGCATTGCTCCCTGCTTTTTACGGCAAATTTGACAATAAAGATGGCACAACGGTCTTAACTGGCGAATTCAGACTACATAAAAAAACTAAGCTGACATACCAGATTGGTTTTATTGTGACGATTGCATTCTGGGTGTGTATAGGTATCAGAGATCACAGTGTTATAGCTCCATTATGGGGTCTTATTGGGACTATTGTACTAATTGGAGTTTCTTTGCTCCTTTGCAACCGGATTTTCATAAAGGACATGGAAACCATCGAGCAACAGATCCGAAACATATTAACCAACGGCAGCATCTAACATGGGCACGGACTATGGTGCGACAATAAAACGCCGCGCAGGTCATGCCCAGACCCGTTAGCCGGGGTTTTCTCCCCCAGCCCCCACCCCACCTAGCATGCAGGGCACACAGAGAGCTGTTATCAATAATGATACCGTGCCTGAAGAAAATCGATTCGGTCATCACGGACAAGATAGACTATGCGGTGTTCTTGGGTGAGTCGCCTGGACCAGGCGCCGGATGAGAGGTATTTGAGCGGTTCCGGCTTACCGATGCCGGTGAATGGGTCGCGCATAATTGCTTCAATCAGATCAAACGCCCGCAAGGCGACTTTTCGATCCGTCTCCACCCAATGGCGTAAATCCTCGCGAAACTCTGGTTGAAAAACCGTATCCCGTGGCCTACTCTTCAAGACCAACCTCGGCACGCAGCGATTTCAACGAAGATGCTGTTTCACTCCCCTTCAGGGCACGTTCCAGCGCTGAAAGAAGCCGCTCGGCATTTTTGGGGGAGCGCATCAGGTGAGCGCTTTCCACGAGGCTTTGCAATTCATCGGCTGCGATCATTGCCACATTACTTCCATTGCGACGACGGATGAGCACGATCTCCCGGTTCTCGACAACCTCGTCACACAGACCGGCAAAATTAGCCCTGGCATTGGTATAGGTAGTTTGCAGCATAGTGTTCACCTCCTTGACATGTACAGAAATACAGTACAGTACCGTATCATGTCCGTCAACACTCAAAAGCCCCGCGACACTATCCCACCTGATCCGTCACGACCGATTCCCTGATATCCTTGACCACCACCAAGGCAAAACCGAACGGAAAGAGCAGAAACAGCGGCAAAGCGAACCATATCTCGCGCTGCCAGGCGAAAATCAGCGGCAGCAGACAGTAGAGCAGCAACAGCCCATTCATAAGGATATAGGGGAGGTTTTTCTGATGGTAGAGAAAGGCCAGACCCGGAATTTTCTCACGCCCCTGCACGCCGAATTTTGGTGTCCGCTCGAACTCCCCGCCGGAACGGAACAACCCCTTCAACACCGACAAAGAGATACTGGGGGCCAGGCCGATGGTCAGCGCCGGAAGCAGCAGGATGTGGCCGAATTTGCGCGAACCACTGCGGATCGTGTAGAGCAGAAAATAACTCATGATCGCCCCGCTGGTGGCCAGGAAAAGCGGAAGATCGATGCGCAGGATCTGATGCAGGCCGATGCCGACCCGCCAGGTGACCGCCGGATAGAGGGTCAGCATGACGATCATCCCCAGCAGCCAGTAGATATTGGCCATCAGATGGGCCACGGCCTCGATCTTGACCGCCAGCGGCAGGCGCGCCCCAAGCAGCCGGGGCAGGATCTTGCGGGCGGTCTGGATCGAGCCTTTGGCCCAGCGTTGTTGCTGGCTACGCAGGGCGGCCAGGGTCACCGGCAGCTCGGACGGCACTCGGCACTCCTCGCGGTAGACAAAACGCCAGCCGGCCATCTGGGCGCGGTAGCTCAGGTCCAGGTCCTCGGTGACCGTGTCCGCTTGCCAGCCGCCGGCGGACTCGATGGCGCTCCGCCGCCAGACACCGGCGGTGCCGTTGAAGTTGAAGAAGAGCCCCTGCTGATAGCGCACGCGGTGTTCGATGCTGAAGTGCGGCCCGAGCAAGAGCGATTGGACGCCGGTAAACCAGGAGTGATCGGCGTTGCAGAAACTCCAGCGGGTCTGGACCATACCCACGCCGGGGTCTCTCAGCCAGGGCATGGTGGCCTGCAAAAATCCGGTCGGCGGAATGAAGTCGGCATCGAAGACGGCCACAAACTCCCCCTTTGCGGTTGCCAAGCCATGGGCCAGCGCTCCGGCCTTGTACCCCTCCCGGCGTGACCGGCGCACCACGCTGATGTTGATTCCCCGTTCCCGCCAGCAGTCCACCCGCTCGTCCACCAGTCCGCAGGTATCGTCATTGGAATCATCCAGCACCTGGATCTCGAACCGCTCGCGGGGCCAGTCAAGCCGAGCCGCCGCATCCAGCAGGCGCCGAACCACAAAGCGCTCGTTGTAGAGCGGCAGTTGGACAGTGACCATGGGAAATTCTTCCGGGGCGGCGTAGGGTGCCGGAGTCGGCGCCTCGCTCCCCTGCGGCGCCAACAGACAGCGCATCAGCCAGAGACGATGCACACCGTAGAGACACAGACCGAGCAGCGCCGCAAAATGGAGAATTGTCAGAAACGGGATCATGGGTGAATCGCGCGAACAGGCGCTGGTAATGTCATTCCGACTCCTCCGGCTCGGGGCAGTTGCACTGGACCCCGAGCGGTTTTTCTTCAAACAGATATCTCTCCGGCCGCCAGGCGCGCAGTGAAGCGGCCTCGCCCACCTTGCCGGCCAGATCCTCGCCCGCCACCAGCCAGAACTTTTTGGTCCAGTTGCGCCAGGTCCCGCCCAGCTCCAGCTTTCCCTGGGCGTCACTGTTCCCCCGAGCCAGAATATCAGCATGTGGCGGGCCATCGACGAAGCGCACCAGTGCGTAGGACGCACGGGGCGGCAGCCCGCTCGCATACAACGTGAAGGCCCCGCTGGCCTCGCTGTAGATCAGCTTACCGCTGGCGCCGTTCCTGACAATGGCCCAGGTAACGGGGTTCTTGGCGAACAGCAGCAGTCTCTTTTTGCCGCCGGCAGCCTGGCATGCCGCGCTTGAGAGGAGCAGAAGCAGTACGGCCGACAGCAGGATTTGTGAAATATTCTGACATTTCATGTAACGGTATTTCCTGCGAACAGCGGCCTCACGCGAAGGAAGCATTTTTTTAAAAGGCTTTACTCACGCAACGACGCAACGAACGCGACGCTTAAAATCAATCTTGAAAGCAGTTGTCCACGAAAGACACGAAATTACACGAACAAAAAAGTTGATAAGCTTGTCAACAGGTTACCCAAAAGGTGGATGCAAATTTGTTGATAACGATTTTGCTTTGTTCGTGTTTTTCGTGGACCAGCATGTCCTTTTCTTGATGTTTTGTTTCTAAGCCTTTCGTTGCGGCGTTGCGTGAAACCGTCTTGAAAGAACCTACTGACCGGAACGTTTCTCCCAGGCCGCCCAACTCCCCTTGTAGTTGCGCGCCTCGGGCAGGCCCGCCAACTGGTGGACCGTCCAGGCGTAGGCCGAACGCACACCGCCCAGACAGTAATAGACCACCGGCCTGGTCGTATCCACCCCATGCTTGGCCAACAGTTTTTTCAACTCCGCCGGAGAAAGCGGACGGTGCTCCTTGCCGGTGTAGAAATCCTCCCAGGGGATGTGCACGGCGCCGGGAATCCGCCCCTTGATCCACTCGAAGATCGAGCGCACATCGACCAGCGTATAGAGCCCTTTTCCCTTCTGCACATCTTCCGTGGAGACGATGTACTGGGGCTTGAGATCAACCTGGTAACGGGCCTTGCGTGGGGCGCTTCTCTCGGCCCCCTTGACCAGGGGCAGGTTCTGGGCGCGCCAGGCCTGGATGCCGCCGTTCAAGAGCCGGATCGGCCCCTTGTGCCCAAGCCAGGAGAAGAGCCAGACGTCATACCCCTCGCTCCCCCAACTCTTGTCGGCGTCACCGTACACCAGCAGCGGGCTCTTTTCGTCGATGCCCAGGCCGGCCAGCGCCTGGGCCAGTTCCTGGGGCGGGAAGGAGCTGTACTTGACCCCCTTGGCATCGGTGCGGGTGTAATTATCCCAGAAAAACGGGATCGCACCCGGTATGTGACCGGCTTCCCAGTCGGCCCGGGGACGGGCATCAAGGATGACGTATTTCGTCGTAGTATTTTTCAGGGCAGCAGCGTCGACCAGCCCCAGATCAGCGGCAAAAGCACTCGCGGAAAAGGCAATGATTGCCGCTGCCACCAGCAATAGTAGCGTGATTATGTGCTGCAAAGCGGCTCGTGTACTCTTCTGGTTCACCGCTGCATAACTGTGCATATTCTTAATCTCCTTGTGTATGCGGATGTATCAATCTGAAAAGGATTTTCAGCGGGGCGCAGGCATCTTGCCTGCGCTTCAAGCGGGGTTTAACCCCGCTTGAATAGGCAGGCTGGAAGCCTACCCTCCCCTGTCTGTTGTCGTTGTTGCAGCAGCTCCCGAGCGATGACCCACAGAATGGTGCTGCCGGCCTTGATTGTACCGCTGATCGTGCGACTGATCTTTGAGGTTCCGGCGCTGCGGCGATGATAGGGGACGTCGATCTCCTGAATCCGCAAGCCGTGTTTGAGGGCTCTGACCTGCATCTCCACCGTCCAGCCGAAGGCCTGGTCGCCCATGGCCAACTGCTCCAGCGCCGTCCAGCGGATGGCCCGCATCGGTCCCAGGTCGCGATAGCGATACCCCCAGAACAACCGGATCAGGCCGGTAGCCAGCAGATGCCCGAAACGCTGTTGAAGGGTGAGCGCGCCCCGATCGACCGGAACCCGCCGCCCCAGCAGCAGATCCTGCTCCCCCGCTGCAAGCGGTGCGATCAACTCTGGCAGGCAGGCCAGCTCATCGCTGCCGTCGGCATCCACAAAGGCGACGATTTCCGGCGGATCATTACGCAATGCCGCCAAGCCGGCCAGGCAGGCCCGGCCGTATCCGGCCAGCGGCTCGTAGACGACCTGGGCGCCATACGCGGCGGCAACACGGGCCGTGCCATCCGTCGAGCCGTTATCCACCACCACGACCCGGCCGATACCGGGCGGCAGTTTGCCCAAGACCCCCGGCAGGGAGAGTTCCTCGTTCCTGGCCGGGATGATCAGGGCTATCGGGCGGGCAGCGGCTGTCACTCGCTCGCCACTTCAGGTATCTGTTGTCCCTTGAAGCGCCGGTAGAACACCGGGAGCAGCGAGACCAGCACAATCAGGCCGATACCCAGCAGGGCCGTGGGAGAAACCTTGCCCTTGATCAGCCCCAGCAGGGAACTGGAGAAGACGATGAAGGCGATGCAGGCCGGCAGCATGCAGATAAACGAGGTCAGCGCATACTGGCAAAACGACACATTGGTCAGGCCGAAGGCGTAATTGAGCAGGTTGAAAGGGAAAGCCGGGATCAGGCGGGTAAAGGCGACCACCTTCCAGCCGTGCTGGGCCACCTCCTTGTCCAGTTTTTCCCAGCGGGGACCGGTCAGCTTGGCCGCCACCCAGTCGCGGGCCGCGTAGCGCGCAACCAGAAAAGCCAGGGAAGCGCCGATGGTCGCGCCGCTGATGGTATAGACCACCCCCCAGAAGGGTCCGAAGACGATGCCCCCGACAATGGTGATCGGCAGGCCGGGCAAGAACAGCACCGGCGCCAGGGCGTAGATCAGGATGTAGATGGCCGGGGCCAGGGCGCCGTAGGAGGCGATCAGGGCCTGCAAGCGCTCCTGTTGAAGATAGTGGGCCGCTCCGCTCAGGTGTACTCCGGCGACGGCGGCGACAAGCAGGGTCAACAAGAGCAGCGCTTTCCAGGAGCGTTTTCCGGGTTGCCCCTGCTGGGGGAGAAAGGTTCGTTCACGTGTCACGGCAGATCCCTCCATACGTTTGAATGTTCTCTTCAGTCGCAGCCGGTTCAGATAGGTAATGGGCGCGCCGGCCCCCTTTTTCCTGCCGGCCAGGGTCTCGTGCGGTGCGAAGAGCAGATCCACCAGGTGATTGGCCGGGGTATGCGCTCCCAGGGACTGGACGCAGCCGGCGCAGTAGCTGATGATTCGCCTGCCGTTCGCTTCGCTTCTGCGCAGCGTCCCCCAGGTGGCGGCCAGATCCGGGTTCAGCAGGTTGACCGCCCCACCCTGGCCGCAACAGACGGTGGTTGCGCCCGCATGGGGCATCTCCTCCACAATCACCCCCTGACGCTGCAAGAGGGTCCGCACGGCCTGCTGCACCGATTGGGCATTGCGGATCACACAGGGGTCGTGGACGGTCACCGTCGTCGAGACCGGTTCCGGTTGCAGGCCGGAATCGGCCAGGGCCTCCCAGACCGTGCGCACCGTTAGCCCCCTCCCCAGCTTGCTGAACATGACCTGGCAGTTGGGACAGGCCACCAGCACCTCGCGTACCCCCTGCTCCAGCAGCCAGTCGTTCATCTCCCCGAACATGGCGCCCACGTACTGCTTGCGCCCCAGGCTGTGGGACGGTTTCAGGCAGCAGTCGAAGACGATGCCCAGCTGTGGATTTCCTTGGCGGAGTGCGGCAAAGACCTGCCGGACCCCATCCGGGCGGGTGCCGGAGAGGGAGCAGCCGGGGAAGAAGATCGTTGTGCACCCCTGTGGCAAGCGGTAGAGGCTGAAGCGGCGGGAAGTGCCGAGCCGTTCGTAGGTAACGAGCGGCGCATGTTCCTTAAAATCGCCGAAACCGCGCTCAACCGCCTCGCGCCGCATCTCCAGGAACAAGCCGTCCAGATCGAGCCGTTCCGGGCAGACCGTTGAGCAGAGCCCGCACAGGCTGCATTCGAATGTGCGGGTCAATGATCCTCGATCGGCAACATCGAAGCTGTCGGCTATCGCCTTTGGCGTGCCGTGCTTTTTGAGAAAGGCGCACTCTTTCACGCATTCGCCGCACGAGGTGCATCCCGAACGGGTTGCGGCCAGCTGCGCCTCAAGTTCGGGACGCAGCGTTGTTTCTGTGATGTTCTTCATAGCCTCGGTCCTAAGGGGTCTTGAAATAGAGCGCCAGGGTATAGGTGGCCCCCGCGGCGGTGTTCTGGCCGTAGATGGACGGCACGTAGGATGCCTCCAGACCCCAGTTAGGCGCGACCTTGTAACCCACGGTCAGGTCCAACTTGCCCAGATCGAAGTTGTTGGTGGCCGTGGGATTGCCGTTACCGTCGCGTTTCTTGCCGTTATCCACGCTGAGGGTTCCGTCCAGCTTGGCGCGGGTGTACAAATCCTTGGTGATGTCAACACCGAACTCAATCAGATAGCGGATCTCGTCGGAAGGGTCCTCGGCCCGCCAGCGATAGCCGATCTCCAGGTTGCCGTATCCGGGAATCCAGGGGTAGAGCGAACGCCCGTAGAGCAGCTTGACCTCCGTGTCGTACTGGCCGTTACCCAGCGGCAAGGGATCCTTGCGGTCATAGGGGCCGGGGATCTTGACCAGCAACTGGCTGGAAACAATCCCGATCCTGTCGCTATCCAGCAGCTTGTAACGCAGCCCCAGGTCCACATCCCCCAGGCCATAGCCCCTGCTGCGGAGCGAGTTGTCTTCGTTCTCCAGCCACTTGTAGGCCAGCGAATTGATCAGGGTCAGGTTGTCGAACAATCCGTACTCGAAATAGTTGCTGATGTTGTAGTCGCTGAACGTCCCGTTATTGGGCGTAGCTCCGCGACTCCCGGTCTGGTTGAAAGTCTCGTGGGAATAATAGTAGTTGAAGGCCAGCTTTTCATAGAAGGCGTGCTGTTTGGCGGTCCAGGCGCCGGCCATGCCGGCGCTGGCGGACAGGGCCACCAGCAGCAGGGCCGCAAGGGACGAGTGAACAAACTTTTTCATAAGATTCCTCATAAGGTGATAGTAAGGAGGGCGCCACTAACGGGCGCCCTCTTTCCGGCATTACAATCCGTACCCTTCGACAAGCTCAGGACGAACGGATTTTCGCGTCATGATTGCCTGATCTTCCGCTCGTGGTGAGCCTGTCGAACCATGAACGGAAGATCAAAACGATTTGGTCGCTGTTACAGAACCGGGAGCGTGGCGTCCCCGGCCCATTCATAAAACGAGGCGTCATAGTTGACCGCCTTGCTGTACCCGGCCATGCGCAGGATCATGGTCATCAGGCCGGAGCGGATCCCCTTGGTACAGTAGCAGACGATGGTATCCGTCTTCTTGATCCCGGCAACCGTAAAGATCGCCTCCAGCGCATCCTGGTTCTTGAGAATTCCGGGATTGGCCGGATCATTCGTGTAGAGGGCCGTATTGAAGGGGAGGCTGACGGCGCCCGGAATGTGACCGCCACGTTTTTCGCCGTATTTGATGGCGCCGGCGTACTCTTCCGGGGCACGGGCATCGATGATCTTCACGTCCCCCCTGGTCATGTTGGCCACGATCCAGGCCTTGTCAACGGTATAGGCGCCATCAAGCGCTGCGACGGAAAATGTCACAGCCGTAGGAGCCGGAGGCGCTGTCGGAGTAAGGGCGTAACCGGCTGTTGTCCATCCCTTTACACCGCCATTGAGCAGTTTTGAGTTGCTGACACCGGCCATGCGCAGCATCCAGAGAATCCGGCCATCTTCCCCCCAGCCATCGGGGGCATCGGCATAGACGATCACATTGCTGGTTGTATCAATACCCAGGTTGCCCAGAACGGTCCCGATTTCTGCCGGCGTCTTTAAAACGCCCCAGTTGGCGTCTCCCGGAACGCCTGTTGCGACCGTGGCGAATGACTGCCAGATGGCATTGATCGCCCCGGGGATATGCCCTGCGTTGTATGCCGCCGCTCCTCTGGCATCAATAACGACCGTGCCGGGCTTGCCGAGCGATGCGTTCAGGGTTGCCGCGTCAGTTGCCAGGCTTGGGTCACTGTAGGGTTGTGCTGCTATCGTCTGAGATGACTTTTCACTGACACTGCTGCCACACCCCGCCAAAATCGAGATTCCCAGGCTTGCACAGACCAGGAGATATCTCACCGTTCCTCTTTTCATGAATACCGCTCCTTCCAGTTAAATAAGTCCCCAGGGGGAACACTACAGCGTGTCAATCCGCCGGAATCACCGGGCCGCCTCGACTTCTCAATCGAGATCTGCCGGCATGACGAATCGGTCACCCTATCAAACTCACTCACGGGAAGTCCAATCGGTATATACGAAAAATTAACCAATTCTTATCGCAACCATCAATACGAGTATTTTCAAAGAGCACGCGCCGCCCTGCAAACAGGGGCCGGACAGCGTTTGTCACGGGAGGAGCGAAAGCGGGTTCGCCGCTCCCGTCATGATCATTTTTTGTTCAACATCCCCGGCTATGGTCCGCTGACGCGGCCGTCGCCGGTCGCTACCGGATAGGCCGCCTCTTGAATAGACCACTCGTTCCAGGAACCGTCGTAGTTGTAGACGCTGGGGTAACCCAGGCCGCGCAGGATCAGGGTGTAGACTCCCGAGCGGAAGCCCCCTTCGCAATAGTTGTAGACGACCTTGTCAGCCGTGATCCCCAGGCTGGTAAAATGAGCCCGCAAGGCAGCCTCACTCTTGAGGACCTTTACGTTTCTGCCCGCCTGGAGCGTGCTGGCCACCGGCAGACCGGTTGTGGGATTGATATAGTCGGTATACGCATCCGATTCATAATCGCTGAACCTGGCAAAGGGGACATGCCCCGGTCGCGCCCCCGCATTGGAGCTGTACACAAAGGGGGAGCCGTTCAGGGTCCAGCTGCCCGTGGATGGCGCACCCGAGGTGACGGTGGTGCCGAAGCCGGTATATTCACTGGGTGTCCTGACATCGGAAATCACGTAACCGGCCTTGGTGGCATTACCGTTGGCCGTGTCGATGATTGCCGCCACGTCGCTCTTGGTGGCGCGATGGATGTTGTAGCCGGCAATCTTGTAGGGCTTGGCGCTGGGGGGCGGCGTTACGGCGGTCGTGCTGAGCACCCTGGCGTCGACATCTTTCCACTTGTCGATGCCACCATCGATCACATAGGCCTTGGCATGGCCGTAGGCCTTCAACACCCACGCCACGCGGCCGCCGTAGGAGGAGGTATCGTTGTCGTAGGAGACTACCGTCGTATCGGGGGTGATGCCGTTCCTGGTCAGGATGTCGATCAACTCGGCCGGGGTCGGTATATCGTAGGCAATTCGGACGGGATTGCCAGCGGAATCGACCTTATAGGCACCGGTGGCCGGGTCGATGACATTGCGGGGGAAATAGAACTGGTTGCGGGGAATACTGATTGCGCCGGGGATGTGCCCCGCGCTGTAAGCAGCCGTCGGGCGGGTATCCACGATGACGAAGTTCGCGTCGCTGGAATGGGTCGCCACCCAATCCGTTGACTTGAAATAGTCGCTCAATTGGGCGGTCGTTGCGGCTGAGGCCGCTGCCGGGGCGCTGGCGGCGGTTGCCGATGAACTGTTGCACGCGGAAAGCAGCGCGCTCCCCATGCCGATGGCTGATATGGTCAAAAGTGTTACAAGTGTGCGTAATTTCATGCGAGGCTCCTTTCAATTCCCGTTTCGCGTATGGCTGACTTTTGGAAAATGGGCGCCTGTCCACCACCAGGAGGAGTATTGTGGACAGGCGCCTGGCTCGAACTAACGGGGTTAGAACGAGTACTGAAGACTGACGACCGGACCGTCGCTCAGGGCTGCCCGTGTTTTGGAATTCGAGTCGCCGGCATGGGCATAGGCGGCGATCAAGGTCAGGTTGGGATTGACGAACCAGCCCACATGCGCATTGAAATAATTGGCATTTTTGAAGTTATTGAACAGTGCCCCCTGTTTGTACTCAAAACCGACGGCAATGTTGTCGAAGGGAAGAATGTCGATATTGCCGAAGAAGACCTGCTTACGCTGGTCGCTGAAGCCGAGTATGCCGTTTACCTGTCCGCTGGTGGAAAGCAGACCTGCCGAGAGCAGTACCGGCCTGGGCAGTTCGGGGATCAGCTTGGTGGCGACCAGATAATAATCGAAGCTGTCTTTTGAGACACTCGGGTCCGGGTTGTTGAACGAGGTGGTTTTGTAGATGGTACCTACGGAAATCGCCGGGAGGTAGTTGGTGCCGAAACTGTTTTCATCCAGCAGCAAAAGCTTGGCGCCCAGGTTGCTTTTGTGGGTGTTGTGGCCGACGCCACCAATGGCGACCGATTCATAGCCGTAGGAAAGTTCCAGGCGGTTGGCGAAGCTATCGGCAATACCGCCCGTAAACCAGTCGATATCCTTTTCGTTCAGATTGACATACCAGGTGCCGATCCGGGGCTTGCCGATTTCAACCGGTCCAAGCTTCAAGCCTTCCTCACCCTTCTTGGGTGCCGAGTTAGCCAGATAGGCCAACGGGTTGAAGGCCACCCCGCCGACACCTTCCAGGTTGACAAAGGGGACACCGGCCTGTGCCGAACCGGTGAACAGTGCTGCCGCCAACGCCACTACCGCCATAACAAGTGATACCTTTTTCACGATACTTCTCCTTTTCTGTTTTTATTTTCGGGAATAGTTCCCAATGCTTAGCTTCAAAACTACAGTGCTCATTTCCCCGTGATCAGGTTCTTGACCTTCTGCACGAAGCCTTCGGCGGGCGCTTCCCCGACCTGGGCCAGGGCCTGATCCAAATCGGCAATGATATCGTCCACGTTTTCGATGCCCACGGACAAACGGATGAAATCGGGGGTCACCCCGGTGGAAAGCTGTTCCTCGGGGGTTAACTGCTGATGGGTGGTTGATGCCGGATGGATGACCAGTGACTTGGCATCGCCGATGTTGGCCAGCAGGGAGTGCAGCTTGAGCGCGTCGATGAAGCGCTTGCCCTCCTCGATCGTGCCACCTTTAATGCCGAAACCGACCAGGGCGCCATACAAGCCGCGGGTGTGGTATTTGGCGGCCAGCTTATGGGAAGGATTGTCCTCCAGGCCGGGGTAATTGACCCAGCCGACCTTGGGATGGTTTTTCAGGAAGGTCGCCACCTTGAGGGCATTGCTGCTGTGGCGTTCCATGCGCAGGTGCAAGGTTTCCAGCCCCTGCAGGAAGAGGAAGGAATTGAACGGCGAGACGGCCGGGCCGATATCGCGCAACAGCTGGACACGGACCTTGATGATGTAGGCGATGTTGCCCAAGGCCTCCCAGAAGTTGATGCCATGGTAGGAGGGATCGGGCTGGGCGATCTCCGGGAATTTGCCGTTACCCCAGTTGAAGGTACCGCCATCCACAATCACCCCGCCGATGGAGGTGCCGTGGCCGCCGATAAACTTGGTGGCCGAATGCACCACGATATCCGCGCCGTGCTTGAGCGGGTTGACCAGATAGGGTGAGGGAGTCGTGTTGTCGATGATCAGGGGGATATTGTTGGCGTGGGCAATGGCAGCCACGGCCTCGATATCCAGGGTATCCAGCTTGGGATTGCCGACCGATTCGCCGTAGACCAGCCTGGTCTTGGGAGTGATCGCCTTGCGGAAATTTTCCGGGTCGGATGAATCGACAAACTTGACCGTGATACCCAGTTGCGGAAGGGTGTAATGAAACAGGTTGTAGGTGCCGCCATACAGGCTGCTGGCCGAGACGATCTCATCACCGGAGTGGGCCAGGGTCAGTATGGCCAGGGTGATGGCCGACGCGCCGGAAGCGGTGGCCAGGGCCGCCACGCCTCCTTCCAGGGCCGCCACACGCTGCTCAAAAACGTCCGAGGTCGGATTCATCAGGCGGGTGTAGATGTTGCCGAACTCCTGCAGGCCGAACAAACGGGCGGCATGGTCGGCATCGTTGAAGACATAGGATGAGGTCTGGTAGATGGGGACCGCCCGGCTGTTGGTGGTCGGATCCGGTTTCTGCCCGGCGTGCAGGGCCAGGGTCTCCGCTTTGTAGGTTTGTGCTTCACTCATGGTTGTTACCTCCGTTGTTGAAATTTGACGCCGTGGCGTTCTGATGTGTGCTGCAAAATGCAAAAAGGCCGAAGGAATGAATTCCCTCGGCCTCCGGTTTTTCCGGTCAGCTCGAATTGAATATATTAAGTCTGCATTTTTAGTAGATTAATAGCATATAAAAATTGGGGTGTCAAACTTTTTTTCTGATGAGCATCAACCTTCCACTAAAATCCGTCCGCCCTTCGACAAGCTCAGGGCGAACGGATTTTAGTTACGTAGCCGCCTGATCTTCCGTTCGTGGTGAGCTTGTCGAACCATGAGCGGAAGATTAGCCCTATTCAGATCATTTCTTACCCGCATCGTCCTGTACCCAGCCGCCACCCAGCGCTTTGATCAGCTGCACGGCAGCGGTCATGCGCCGGCCCAGAATCCCGATGGCGGTTCTCCGGTTGGCGAGTTCGGCAGTCTGGGCGCTGATCACATTCAGGTAGCCAACGACTCCGGCCTGGTACTGGTTGAGGGTGATCTGCACGGTCTTCACGGCCGCCTCGACCGCCTGATCCTGGACTGTGTTCTCTGCGGCCAGAATCCTCAGCGCCGCCAGATTGTCCTCCACATCCCGAAAAGCAGACAGTACGCTTTGCCGGTAGGAGGCCACGCTGGCGTCATAGGCGGCCACGGCCTGTGCGTTCTCCGACTTGCGCAGGCCGCCGTCGAAGACGGTTTCCGAGACCGTCGGCCCAACCGACCAGAAACGGCTCGGCCAAGCCAGCCACTTGGCGATATCCGAGGCCTCCAGCCCCAGGGAACCGCCCAGTTTGACCGTCGGGTAGTAGGCGGCCTGGGCGATGCCGATCTGGGCATTGGCAGCGGCCATGTGCCGCTCGGCCGAGGCGATATCCGGGCGCCGTTCGAGCAGTTCGGAGGGCAGGGCCAGGGGAATCGAGGGAGGCGCGCTCGTCAGCGGCAGGGCTTTGAGCGAGAATTCAGCGGACGGCTTCCCGATCAATACCGCAATGGCATGCTCCAGTTGGGCGCGCTGCACACCCAGATCGATCATCTGGGCCTGGGTGCTCTTGAGCTGGGTTTCGGCCTGGAGCACATCAACCCGCGCGGCTATCCCGGACGAGTAGCGGTTGTTGGTCAGATCCAGGGTTTTCCGGTAATAGGCAATGGTCTCATCCAGATACTGCTTCTGGGCATCCAAGGCGCGCAGCTGGAAATAGTCCCCGGCCAGTTCGGCCTGGACGCTCAAGCGTGCCGCGGCCAGATCGGCGACACTGGCCTGTAACCCGGCCTGGCTGGCCTCGATGGAGCGGCGGATGCGCCCCCAGACATCGATCTCCCAGGAGAGGGTGGCCGGCAGCAGGTAATCGGACTGAACGCCCCCCGCCTGATTGCGACCCATATTGGCCGATCCCTGGGAACGCGTGGCTGAAGCCCCAATCGTCAACGAGGGATACAGGGCCGCCTTGCTCCCTTCCACCAGGGCGCGGGCCTGGCGGAACTGGGCCTCGGCCAGGGCGATGTTCTGGTTGCTGATAACGACCTGTTCTTCCAGGCGACTCAGCTCCGGGTCGTTGAAGAGTTGCCACCAGGTCGTTGTCAGGGATGTGTCGGCAGGCTGGGCCTGCTTCCAACCGGCAGCCTCCTTGTAGCTAACCGGCATCGCCACCGTCGGTTTGACGTACTCGGGACCGACCGTACAGGCGGCCAATACCATTGCGTAGAACGCCACTATAATCAGAGCAGGTAAGCCTGTAATTTTCACGATTCCTCCATGCAACCTTGACAGATTACTCTCAATCTTCCGCACAACCTTGTCCCCCTTTGAAAAAGGGGGATTCAGGGGGATTTGCCTTTATTGCCGCGGTAAATCCCCCCTGCCCCCCTTTTTCAAAGGGGGGTACTCATCATTCCTCTCCGTCGCTTTCTTTCCAGCCACATACGAAAACGGTCGAGATACAGGTAAACCACCGGTGTGGTGTAGAGGGTCAGCATCTGGCTGAAGATCAGCCCGCCCACGATGGCGATCCCCAAGGGGCGCCTGAGCTCGGAACCGACACCGCTCCCCAGGGCCAGGGGCATGGCGCCCAAGAGCGCCGCCATGGTGGTCATCATGATCGGGCGGAAGCGGAGCAGACAGGCCTCGAAGATGGCATCCCGCGGCTGCTTCCCTTCGTGTCGCTGAACCGCCAGGGCGAAATCGACCATCATGATCCCGTTTTTCTTGACGATGCCGATCAACAGGATCACGCCGATGATGGCAATCAGGTTCAGGTCCGAGCCGAAGATCATCAGCGCCGCCACCGCGCCGACACCGGCCGAAGGGAGCGTCGAGAGGATGGTCAGCGGATGGATGTAACTCTCGTAGAGGATCCCCAGCACGATATAGACCGCCAGGAGCGCCGCCAGAATCAAGAGCGGCTGGCTCTTGAGCGAGTCCTGAAAGGCCTGGGCCGTACCGGCGAATTTCCCGCGGATACTGGCCGGCATGCCCATCTGGCGGGTGGCCTCTTCCACCGTTTCGACGGCCTTGCCCAGGGAGACTCCCGGCGCAAGATTGAAGGAGGTGGTCACGGCCGGGAACTGGCTCTGGTGGTTGACCGCCAGGGCGCTGGCACCGGTCTTGTACGAGGTAAAGGCCGATAGCGGCACCATCTGGCCGTTGGACGAGAGCACATGGATATCGTGCAGCGTATCGGGCTGCTGCCAGAAGGAGGGAGCCGCCTCCATGACCACATGGTACTGGTTGAGCGGGGTATAGATCACCGAGACCTGACGCTGGCCGAAGGCATCGTAAAGCGCTTCGTCGATCTGTTGCGGGGCGATACCCAGGCGTGAAGCGGTGGGGCGATCGATGCCCAGGTCCGCCTCCAGGCCACGGTTTTGCTGATCACTGTTCACATCCACCAGTCCGGGCAGCGTACGCATCTTCTGCAGCACGCGCTGGCTCCAGCTATTAAGTTCGGTGACATTCTCCCCCTGCAGCGTGTACTGGTAGAGGGCATTGCTGACCCGGCCGCCGACCCGCAGATCCTGGACCGGCTGCAGGAAGGTGGGAGCGCCGGGAATACCGGACAGCTTCTTGCGCAGCCGGCCAATGACCTGGTTGGCCGTGGCCTTGCGCTTTCCAAATGGTTGCAGCGAGATGAACATGCGCCCGGAGTTGACCGTGGCGCCCCCTCCCCCGCCGGTAAAAGCGATCACATATTCCACATCCGGGTCCTTCTTGATAATTGCCACAATCTGGATCAACTTTTCACGCATGGCCTGGAAGGAGATATCCTGGGCCGCCTGGATGTTGCCGGCGATCCTGCCTGTATCCTGTTCGGGAAAGAAGCCCTTGGGGATGATCACAAAGAGAGAGATGCTGGCCGCAACGGTTGCCAGCATCACTCCCAGGGTAACCCGGCGATGATCCAGTGCCAGGCGCAGGGAGGATTCGTAGTGACCGTGCAGCCAGGCGAACATGCGCTCGCTGGCCCGATACAGCCAGCCATGGGAGCGGGGCGGCTCATCCTTGAGGATGGTGGCGCACATCATCGGGGTCACGGTCAGCGACACCACCAGGGAAACCATGATGGCCGCCGAGAGGGTCACGGCGAATTCCCGGAACAAACGCCCGACCATGCCCCCCATCAGCAGGATCGGGATAAAGACGGCCACCAGCGAGACGCTCATGGAGAGGACCGTGAAGGCGATCTCCTTGCTGCCGGAGAGGGCCGCCTGAAAGGGGGACTGCCCCATCTCCCGGTAACGGGTGATGTTTTCCAGCACCACGATGGCATCATCGACGACGAATCCGGTGGCAATGGTCAGGGCCATCAGGGAGAGGTTATCCAGGGAGTAACCGAACAGGTACATGATCGCGAATGTGCCGATGATCGAGGAAGCGACCGCAACCGCCGGGATCAGCGTCGCCCGGACGTTGCGCAGAAACCAGAACACCACCAGCACTACCAGAATCCCGGAGAGGAGCAGCGAGAACTCCACATCATGCAGCGAACCGCGAATGGGGGGCGTTCGGTCAAGCACCACGGAGAGCTTGATACCGCTGGGCAGGGCCGCCTCCATCTGGGGCAGAATCTCGCGGATGCTGTCCACGGTGTCGATGATATTGGCCCCCGGCTGCCGAAACATGATCACCATCACCGCCGGAGCGCCGTTGACAAAACCGCTGACCCGCAGGTCCTCCACCGAATCCTCCACGCTGGCCACATCGGCCAAACGCACCGCTGCTCCGGCCTTGTAGCTGAGCACCAGATCCTGATAATCGGCGGCCGTGCGCAGCTGGTCATTGGCGTGCAGCTCCCAGGAGGTGCTGTCGTTGGAGACTGTCCCCTTGGGACGATTGACGTTGGTGGCGGACAGTACCCCACGAACCTGCGCCAGGCTGATGCCGTACTTGTTAAGGGCCAGGGGATTCAGCTCCGCCCGGACCGCCGGCAGGGCGCCCCCGCCGACAAAGACCTGCCCAACCCCTTTGACCTGGGACAGTTTCTGCTGGAGGATCGACGAAGCGGCATCATACATTTTCGGCTTGCTGACACTGTCCGAGGTCAGGGACAGGATCATGATCGGTGCATCCGAAGGGTTCACCTTGCGATAGGAAGGGTTGCTGGGGAGGTTGGCCGGCAGATAGCTGCGGGCGGCATTGATGGCCGCCTGGACATCCCGCGCCGCGCCGTTGATATCCCGATTGAGATCAAATTGCAGGGTGATGCCGGTGTTGCCGCGATTGCTGACCGAGGTCATTTCGGTCACCCCGGCAATCCGGCCGAACTGCCGCTCCAACGGGGCGGCCACCGAGGTGGACATGGTCTCGGGATCGGCGCCGGGCAGGGAGGCCGACACCGAGATGGTCGGAAAATCCACCTGGGGCAGCGGCGAAACCGGCAGGAGCCGGAAGGCGATGATACCGGCCAGCACGACTCCCAGGGTCAGCAGCGTGGTGGCCACCGGGCGGCGTATGAAGGTGGCGGAGATGTTCATGAATGAACCGTACCACCCCCGCCCTGTCGGGCACCCCCTCCTGATTCAGGAGGGGGAAGGGGGGTGGTTAGCCTCTTTCTCCTCCGCGCCAGGCGGTCGAAAGCCAGATAGATGACCGGGGTAGTGTAGAGGGTCAGGATCTGGCTGATGACCAGGCCGCCGATGATCGAGATACCCAGGGGGCGGCGGAGTTCCGAGCCGACACCGGTGCCCATGGCCAGCGGCAGGGCGCCCAACAGCGCCGCCATGGTGGTCATCATGATCGGCCGGAAACGCAGCAGACAGGCCTGATAGATGGCCTCCCGGGGGGATTTGCCTTCGACACGCTCCGCATCCAGGGCAAAATCGACCATCATGATGCCGTTCTTTTTGACGATGCCGATCAGCAAGATGATGCCGATGATGGCTATGACGGTCAGATCCTGACGGAACAGCATCAGGGAAAGCACCGCTCCGACACCGGCGGACGGCAGGGTGGAGAGGATGGTCAGAGGATGAATAAAACTCTCATAGAGCACGCCCAGAACGATATAGACCGTGATCAGGGCCGCCAGGATCAGGATCGGCTCGTTGGAGAGGGAGGCCTTGAAGGCCTGGGCGGTTCCCTGAAAACTCCCCTTGATGCTGGCCGGCAGCCCCATCTGTTTGGTAGCGGTTTCGATGGCGTCCACGGCCCGCCCCAGGGAGATCCCCGGCGCCAGGTTGAAGGAGGTGGTCACCGCCGGAAACTGCCCCTGGCGGTTGATCACCAGCGGCCCCTTGGTCTCGCTGGCCGAGGCAACGGCCGAGAGCGGCACCTGTCCACCGCTGTTGGAGCGGACATAGAGCGCCTGCAGACCGCCCGGGTCCTGACGGAACTGGGGTTTGACCGCCAGGATCACCCGGTACTGGTTCAGTTCGGTAAAGATGGTCGAGACCTGGCGCTGGCCAAAGGCGTCGTAGAGGGCATCGTCGATATTCTGGGGGGTGACGCCGAAGCGGGCGGCCGTGGGGCGATCGATGTTCAAGAGCACCTGCAAACCCAGGTTCTGCTGGTCACTGCTCACATCGCGCAATTCACTCCGCTCCTGCAATCCCTCCACGACGCGCGGCGCCCAGAGCGCCAATTCATCCGAGTTGGGGGTCTCCAGGGTAAACTGGTACTGGGTGCGGCTAACCCGGGCGTCCACGGTCAGATCCTGCACCGGTTGCATGAAGAGGGTGATCCCGCCCACATGAGCCAGATTCGGCTGCAAGCGCCGGATGACCTCGCTGGCGCTGGCGTCCCGCTCGTGCAACGGCTTCAGGTTGATCTGAATCCGGCCGCTGTTGAGGGTGGTGTTGGTGCCGTCCACACCGATGAACGAGGAGATGCTCTCCACGGCCGGATCCGCAAGAATGGTCTTGGCCAGGGCCTGTTGCCGCTCGGCCATGGCCGGAAAGGAGATCGCCTGGGACGCCTCGGAAATACCCTGGATGGCTCCCGTATCCTGCACCGGGAAGAATCCCTTGGGGATCAGCAGGTAGAGCAGCACGGTCAGCAGCAGAGTCCCGCCAGCCACCACCAGGGTAGCGCTCTGATGGCGCAGCACCCACTGCAGCGAACGGCCGTAGGCGGCGATCATCCGCTCGAAAAATTGTCCCGAGGCATGATAGAAGCGCCCCTGGCGCTCTTCGGGCACGTGTTTGAGGATGCGGGCGCACATCATCGGGGTCAGGGTCAGCGAGACCAGCGCCGAGATGAGGATCGTCACCCCCAGAGTTACGGCAAACTCGCGGAACAGCCGCCCGACCACGTCCCCCATGAAGAGTAGCGGAATCAGTACCGCGATGAGCGAGACCGTCAGCGAGAGGATCGTGAAACCGATCTGTTTCGATCCCTTGAGGGCGGCCTCCAGGGGTGTATCCCCCTCCTCCACATAACGGGAGATATTTTCGATCATGACGATGGCGTCGTCGACCACGAAACCGGTGGAGATGGTCAGCGCCATCAGGGTCAAGTTGTTCAGGCTGTAATCGAGCAGATACATGACGCCGAAGGTGCCCACCAGCGAGAGCGGCACGGCCACGCTGGGGATGGTGGTGGCCGGCAGGTTGCGCAGAAAGAGGAAGATGACCAGCACGACCAGGGCCACGGCCAGTAGCAGCTCGAACTGCACATCCTTGACCGATTCCCGGATGGTGACCGTCCGGTCGGTCAGGGGGGTGACCTTGACCGAGGCCGGCAGGGCCGCCTGCAACTGGGGCAGCAGCTGTTTAACCCGGTTGACCACCTCGATGACGTTGGCTCCCGGCTGGCGCTGAATATTGACGATCACCGCCGGGGTCGTGTTCATCCAGGCCGCCTGGTTGACGTTCTCCGTGTCGTCGATGGCATCGGCCACGTCCTTGAGCAGGACCGGGGCACCATTCTTGTAGGCGATGACCAGGGCCCGGTACTCCTTGCTGGTGAAGAGCTGGTCATTGGCACCGATGATATAGGACTGGCGCGGTCCGTCGAAACTCCCCTTGGCCTGGTTGACGTTGGCGGCGATCAGTGCGGCGCGCAGATCTTCCAGGGTCAGGCCGTAGGACGCCAGGGCCGTCGGATTGGCGTGAATGCGCACCGCCGGGCGCTGCCCGCCGCTGATACTGACCAGGCCGACCCCCGGGAGCTGGGATATCTTCTGGGCGAAGCGCGTATCGGCCAGATCCTCGACCTGCGGCAGCGGCAGGGAATCCGAGGAGAGCGCCAGGGTCAGAATCGGGGCATCGGCGGGATTGACCTTGCTGTAGACCGGCGGGTTGGGCAGATCACGGGGGAGAAAGTTGAAGCCGGCGTTGATGGCGGCCTGCACCTGCTGTTCGGCCACATCCAGGGGAAGTTCCAGGGTAAACTGCAGGGTAATCACCGAGCTGCCGTGGGAACTGGTGGAGGTCATCTGGGTCAGCCCCGGCATCTGGCCGAACTGGCGTTCCAGGGGGGCGGTGATCGAAGAGGCCATGACGTCCGAGCTGGCGCCGGGATAGAAGGTGCGCACCTGGATGGTGGGATAATCGACCTGCGGCAGGGCCGAAACCGGCAACTGTTTGTAGGCCACGGCCCCGGCCAGGATAACGGCGATCATCAACAGGGTGGTGGCCACCGGACGGAGTATGAAGAGACGGGAGAAATTCATAAGTTAGTGTCCTGAAGACTCAGATAACATTAAAAACGAAAAGCTGATTTACCACAGAGGACACAGCCAAAAGTAGGCGCTTCTAAGCGAGGAAAAATGAAGGAAGACAAAAAACAAAATGAATGACTTTTGGTTTATCTCATAAATTCTTTATGCCTCTGATTTTGACTTTCCTCTGTGTCCTCCGTGTCCCTGTGGTGAAAGCTTTCAAGGTTTTGATTTTGAACCTGTTCCTGCGTTCCGTTTTTCACCCGGACCTTTCGCTCCAGCCTTGCCCGGCTGTTCCCGTTCCTTGACCTCGACCTTGCTACCATCCCTGAGGCGCTCGGCCCCGTCCACAACCACCTGCTCGCCGACCGCCAAGCCCTCGACGATGGAGGTTTCGCCCCCCTGGGAGATGCCGGTCTTTACCGTTCGCATGGCGACCGTCTTGTCCGGGTTGAGCACGAAGGCAAACAACCCTTGGGGAGATTTTTGAATGGCCGCCGAGGGTACAATCTTCACATCCACCAGGAGCCTGATATTGACGAACTGATTGGGGAAGAGCTCGCCGCCCCGGTTGGCAAACGTTGCTTTCAGTTTCACCGTACCGGTGGTGGGGTCGATCTGGTTGTCGACGGTGGTTAACTCTCCGGCGGACAGGTTCAGTTTCATCTCGCGATCGAAGGCCTCGACGCCCAGCCGGCCACTCTTCATCCTGTTCAGCACCTGGGGGAGGCTGTCTTCGGGGAGCGGGAAGACGACCGCAATCGGCTGCATCTGGGTAATCGTCAGCAAGCCCCCGGCATCCGTGGCGTGGACCATGTTCCCCGGATCCACTAGGCGCAAACCGGCCCGCCCGCTAATGGGGGCCGTGATCCGGCTGTAGGTGAGCTGCAGCCGGGCGTTGTCGATCTGCCCCTGATCGACCTTGACCGCCCCTTCATACTGCCTGACCAGGGCCTCCTGGGTGTCCAGCTGCTGGCGGGGGATCGAATCCTGTTTCCAGAGCGTGCGATACCGTTCCAGGTCCAAACGGGCGTTGTTGAGCAGTTCCCGGTCACGGGCCATCTGCCCCTCGGCCTGGGTCAACTGCACCTGGAAAGGTCGCGGATCGATACTCGCCAGCAGGCTCCCCTTGCTGACGTTCTGCCCCTCGCGAAAATGGACCGACATCAATTGCCCGTCCACTCGGCTGCGTACCGTGACGTTGTTCAAGGGGGTCACAGACCCCAGTCCGGTCAGATACAGGTTCATGTCCCCCTTGCGTGCCGGAACCACGAAAACCGGCATAGGCAGGGAGGCCGCCTTGCCGCCCCCCTTGGCGGACAATGGAGCAGCCGCGGGTTGCCGACTCTTCCAGACAGCAAACATGCCGCCCCCCAAGAGGCAGAGCAGGATAAACCAGAGCCACGGTCGTTTGAAGGCTGAACGTCGGGGCGGCTGTGAAGGTGATTCGATCGGTTCGGCAGCGGTTTCTGGCATAGTCACTATCCTCGATATATTGATGGCAACCTGTTGGAAATGTAGCTCATTTATACCACACCATATTCATAATAAAACAGGCAGGCTCTTATATGACGCAATCAAAAGGGAAAAGGTTACAAATATTATTCGCAGGGTAGTTCAGAGGGGCTGACACGGTTACTCCCGTGTCGACCGGACGGTTCAGGAGAGTATTTTCCGCCAACCGGCACGGATTGGCACTCTCTGTGTATTAAAGCTGCTGAGTGAATGCGGATAGATTGCCCATGTGGCTGAAATATGCTAATCAGAACTGCCTGGAGGATATACATGTCGCAGTCAACACAAAATCAAGCCGAGCATTCCATACTGATCGTCGATGACGATGCCGCCTTTCTCGATGGGGCGCGCCGCGCCCTTCTCGCCCACGGTATCGGCAACGTCACCCCCCTACAGGAAAGCAGCCAGGTACTTCGGGCACTTGCCAGCGGGACTCACACGGTCCTGCTGCTGGACTGGGTCATGCCCGATCCTTCCGGTGCCGACCTGCTTCCGGAGATCGTTCGACAGTACCCCAATATACCGGTCATTATCATGACCGGGGTGCGTGACCTGGAGAATGTGGTCAGCTGCATCAAACAGGGGGCCTACGATTACATCACCAAGCCGCTCGATACGACACGTCTGGTGTCCATCGTCCAAAACGCGGTCAAAAGTAACGAGCTGATTGTCCGTAATCGCAAGCTGACCGGCTATCTTCTGGGAGAACCGCTCTCCAATCTTGAAAATTTCAGCCAGATCATCACCTGCAATGATCGCATGATGTCCATCTTTAAGGTCATCGAGACCCTGGCGGGTTCACGCCAGCCGGTACTGATCACCGGCGAGACCGGCGTGGGGAAAGAGCTGATCGCCCAGGCAATCCACCGCTGCAGCGGCCTCAAGGGGCGCATCGTCACGGTCAATGCGGCCGGTCTGGACGACACCATGCTGGCCGACACCCTCTTCGGGCATAAAAAAGGGGCCTATACCGGTGCGACCGAAAGCCGCGACGGCCTGATCGAGCAGGCCCGGGGCGGAACACTCTTTCTGGATGAGATCGGCGACCTGACGATCGCCTCCCAGATCAAGTTATTACGGCTTTTGCAGCAAAACGAATACTACCGTCTGGGTTCGGATGTGCTTCACAAGAGTGATGCCAGGATTATCGCCGCCTCAAACGGGAATTTTCAATCCATGATGGCCGGCGGGGCCTTCAGGAGCGACCTGTACTATCGCATCAGCGCCCACGCACTGCATATCCCGCCCATTCGGGAGCGCCGCGAAGACATTATCCCGCTGGTAGAGCATTTTGCTGCAGTAACGGCACAATCACTCAAGCGCAAGCCCCCCGAACTGTCCCGGGATCTTCGTTACGCCTTGATCGCCTATGATTTCCCGGGAAATGTGCGCGAATTGATCAATATGGTCCATAACGCCGTCAGCTATACCCGCACGGATACACTGGTCCTGGAGGATTTCCCGGGACTGGCCCCCGGAACGGCCGCCCCCAGGGAGATAGTTCGCAGAATCGGCGGCAATCAATTTGCCCTGCACGGGATTTTTCACGATTTTCCGACCGTTGATGAGGTTCAGGATCTACTGGTGGAGGAGGCAATTGCCCTGTCGCGCGGCAACAGGAGTATCGCCGCCAAGATGTTGGGATTGAGCAGACCGACACTGCAGAAGAGATTGGAGCGAGTGGCCGGGAAACCCTCCGATGATGACGGAGAATAGGCGCCACCCCGGGCGGCTACATGATGAGAGTTTCCAGAGATAGGGGGAGGTGCACCGTGGCCACTGTTCCAACGCCCTGTTCCGATTCGATGGTGATGCGCCCCTTGTGCTCGGAGACGATAAAGTTGGAAATGTACAGCCCCAAGCCGCTGCCCCCCTTATCGATCCTGGTTGAGAAAAATGCCTCGAACAGGTGTTTCCTGACCTCGGGCGGGATCCCCTCCCCCTGATCGATCACACTGATCCGTACCTCATGTTCCTGCGGATAATGTTCGGTGCGTACCGTTACAACCCCCTTGTTGGCGGGCATGGCCTGCATGGCATTCAGGAGCAGGTTTACCACCACCTGTTCCAACTGACTCTGATTGGCGGTGATGTCCGGTAGATTGTTTGCAAGGGCGGGGGTGATGGAAATTTCGCCCTGGCGTCCATGGGCGCGGATGATGGTCAGGGCCTCCTTGACAACCCGGTTGACCGAGACCCCCTGACTGAATTCATTACGCTCCCCCAGGTTGTAGGCGCGCAGATCCTGGATGACCCGTTCAACCCGGTCGGCGTTGCTGAGGATCGACTCATTGGCGCCCCGAATCTCTCCTTTGGCCACGCCGAACGGCAACCCTCCCAGGGTAAAGTCACCCTCCTCCTTGGTGACCTGTTCCAGTATGGGCAAGGCATCCCTCCAGGAACTGGCGATGTGTTGGGCGGCCAGCTTGATGGCGCCGTTGGGAGTATTGATGTTGTGAGCGATGCTGGAGATCAATAGCCCCAGGGAGGTCATGCGATTGGTCTGAATCAGCTTGGCCATGATCGTCCGTCGTTCTTCCTGCACCTCCAACCGCATGGCCTTGATCAGTTCCTCCTGCAGCCTGCGGTTTTCAATTTCACGCTCTTCCAGGGTAGCAGCCAGCCTGTTGACTGCCTGAGCCGCCCGGCCGGCCTCGTCATCCTGATTGATGATGATCTTGGCCGAAAAATCGCCTCCCACCATGCTGTCCAGCCCCTCGGTAAGGATATTGAAGGAGCGTGTCACCCGTTTCATAACCGGATAACAGGCTGCTACCACCGCCATCCAGAACAGAAGCGCCAAGCCGCCGGCCTTGATAATCGCCGAACGGATCGTGTCACGCCGGTCCCCCTCATCAATGGATACGGATACCGTTCCGAGGGATGATCTGCTCTGTGGTGTGACACCACTCAAAGCCGCTTCCGCCGACGGGCTGGCGGTGGTGGCCGTCACCGGCGCCGATGACGTCAGCAGAGGTGAGCCGGCGCTGGCGGATGCTGAAGTAACGTCAACCAACTTTCTGTTGTCGTTGCTGGTAATGATGATCCTTGCCACATGAGGGGTGGCAAGCATTTCCGTTGCGAGGCGGGTCAGTTCGGTCACATTTTCCGAATAGAGGGGCAAGGTAACAGAGCCGGCCAGAAGCGAGGCCAAAAGCCGGGTTTTTTCGGTTGAGCGCTCCCGATAGTTGCGGATTTCCCCACTGATCAGAACAAAGGCGAAGGCGGCGGAGATGATCCCGGTAAAGACGGTGAAGATCAGGAATAATCTTCCGCGGAAACTGGACCGGAACGGGATATAGCCGGTTAGTGGACTCATTCCGTATTCCAGGTGCCGGCCATATCCGGCTTCAGCTCTAGCCGACGCAGTACGAACGGGTTGGATTTGACACTGGTCTTACGGGGCGCTGCCGGGGGGATGTCGGATATGCTGTTCCCGCTCATCAGTAACGCCACCATCTCGCCGGCCTGGCGGCCAATGTCAAAGCGATCGATGTCCAGGGCCAAGGCGGCGCCGGAGGCCAGATAGGCGCTTGAAAAGGTGACCACCGGAACCCGCTGACCGGCGGAGAACAGAAAATGGGCGTCAGCGGCTTCACCGCTGGAGGTGACACTGTCCGGCAGCATCCAGAGGGCATCCACCTGCCCGGCCAGCGAATTCAGCTGCCCGGTGACCTCCCGGGCCGACTTCACCTCCCGCACCAGCAGGTCGATCCCCAGCCCGGCCGCCACCTTGCGGGCATGCTTGATATAGACGGCGCTGCGGGCCGTGTTGCTCAGCACCCCGACCTTGCGGGCCCTGATCGAGGCAAACAGCGGAAGATAGCGTTCAGCTGGGGGCTGTACCATTACTCCGGTCATGGCCGGGTATCCCGTCATCCCGGCCCGGTAACTGAGAGCCATCAAAGAAATGACCGGAGTCTGGCGCACCTTGCGGGCCGCTGCCAGAGCATTGTCACCCAGGGTGATGATGGCCAGGGGTGTCTCCTCGCGGGCGATCCGCACCAGATCGACATCGTTGTAATCCGTGAGCACGATTACCCGTTCCGAAAAACGCACTACGGAGTGCATGCCCCGCAAGAGCTCATCATAGGCCGGGGAACGCTGGCTCTGCACGATCAGCAGGTCATAGCACCAGGCTCTCCCTGGAATCAATAGCCACATGGCGATTATCAGAAGTCCCAGGTATCTCAAAAACGGAACCTCACGCCACCCTCGGCCCAACGGCCATTATTGGGGAATAATTCAAAAAGATACTGGGAACCGTTGAAGATGTTGCGCAGGGAGAAAAATAGCTCGACCCCCTTGTAATCGCCGCTGAAGGGGGTGGCGTTCAGGTGCAGATCCCAGACAAGGCCACGATAGCTGCCGTTACGGAACGGATCGGCATTCCAGAAGATATGCCGGCCGGTCAGGAGCCCCTTGAAATGTTTGTGGTCGTCGTAGAGTAGTCCAAGATGCAGGGTATGGGTAGGCACATCCAGGACAACCGAGTCGTCCGATGGCCGGCGGGTATCCACATAGCTGTATCCGGCACGCAGCGAGGTATTAAGCAGCTCCAACGTGCGCGCCTCCAGCTCGAAACCCTGCCTGATCTGGCGTTCACCCTTGAAGTTGCCGGTCAAATTGTCACGAACGGTGATATCCCAGGTATCATTACGGAAGAGAGTCCCCTTCAGCCAGAGATAGGGGATGGCGCTGGTTTCCAGACCGAGCTGGGAGGTCCAGACCCGTTCGCTCCCTCTTTCGAGGTTGAAGGAGGGCAAGCTGAAGCCCTTGGCGGTGTACCCCCGCAGCAGGATGCTCTCGCTGATCTGCCAGGTAAAACCAAAGGAGGGACTGAACTGGTTGCCCGAGCTGCCGGTCAGGTCATAGCGCGCACCGAAGCAGAGCGAGACCGGCCCGATGCTCTGGGTATCGTTCAGGTAGAGCCCCCAGCGGTCGGCCCGGCGTTTGAGGGTATCCACATTGACCTGCGTGCCGCTGGAATCCATACGGGCAAGCTGGTAATCCACACCCGCCACCAGCAGGTTGTCGGCTTGCCGCGAAAGCAGCCTGACGCCACCACCCGAGACCCGCTCGTCGCCTCTGCTCGGTGGAAACACGAGGCTGTTGATCAGGGTTGCGGCTTCGTTGCCGGTCTGGTTGATCGAATGGTAGGCGTTCAACTCCAGCTCCAGGTGGCTACCGAAGGGCTGGCGCAGGTTCGCTCCCAGGATCAGACGGTGGGCATCGTCTTTTCCCTGGACGTTATAGGTCGGGCTGGCAAGCTCACCACGTTCATGGCGCACGTAGTTGAGCATAATTCCGGCCTGCCCCTGACGGGGGAGTTCCCAGGTCAGGCGGGCATGGGCATTGGCGCTGTTGAAGCCGGTGTTGGGGCGAAAACCGCCCGAGTCGAGATAGCCCCCCGCCAGGTAGTAGCCCAGGCGATCGATGCTGCCGGACAGTTCCCCGCCGGCGTCCCTGGTGCCCCGTTCTCCCTGGGAAAAGGTGGCCAAGCCGCTGATCCGCCGCTCAGCATCCGGGGACTTTGTGATAACATTGATCACTCCTCCCAAGGCTTGGCCCCAGGCCGAGGAGGCGGCCCCCTTGACGATCTCCACCCGCTCGATGATGCGGGCCGGGATCTGGCCGATATCGGAGACATTATCCCCCAGGTTGTTGTAGGGAATACCGTCCAACAGGAGCATCACATGACTGGAATTGGCCCCCTGGATCCTGGTGAACGCGGCATTAAGCGAGCCGATCTGGTTTTCCAGCTGGATGCCGGGAATGGTGGCCAGGATATCGACCAGGGTGTGGGCGTTGAGCGCCTCGATCTCCGTGGCGGTTATTACGGTGGTGTTCTCGGCCGTGCGCGAGAGCTGGCGCGGCAGACGGCCGGCCACGGGATCCAGCACCACGGGCTGTCCCAGCAGGGCCAGGGTCTCGTCCTGGGTCTCGGCCCACGCCCTCGGGGAAAGGACACAGAGAAATATCAGGGGAAAGATGATATGCAAAAGAGTTCGGGCATGCATGTTGCGTCTAGATAGCATGTTCCATGCCGTTCTGTCCACCACGCCGAAGGCGTTATCACTCACACGAGGAGGTGATTTGAATGCCAAAACGTACCATGCTGGTATTGGAGGAGGGGAGCTGCCCCTTCATGGATGAGCCGGATTACTCCTGCTGTTGGTCATCGATCATAATTTTCATATGAGTTATCAAATTGTAGTGGGGGCTGAATGGGCCCCCATTTTTTCGTGAGGTCATTTCATGGAGTTATCGCACTTCATCAAAATCTACCCCAGCAGCGCGGATCCGGACTTGCTGCTGATCTATTCCACCCTGCGGGGAGCGGTGCTGCAGGTCTCCCGCCCAGTGGCCGAGGCGCTGCAAAATGGTACCCTGGCGGACGAGGAACAAGAAACCTTGTCCCGCCTCGGCATCCTGGTAGCGGATGCCGAGGCCGAGCGACGCCAGGTCATGGAATATTTCGACTGGGCCAATGCCAATGCCCAGCGTTTTACGGTTCTGGTAACCCTCAACCTGGACTGTAACCTGGCCTGCTCTTACTGCTACGAGGGACATTTTCGCGGCAAAAGCTACATGTCGGATGCCACCGCCGACCTGCTGATCCACAAAATTTTGAATGGCCCGCTCATGGTCGGCCGTGAGGTGATACTGGATTTCTACGGTGGCGAGGCGCTCCTCTCCCTGCCGCTCATCCGGCGCATTGCCGGGCCGTTGCACGGGGCCGCCGCCAAGAGCGGCACACCCTTTTCCTTCAACCTGGTCACCAACGGCACCCTGCTGACCCGAAGCGTGGTGGAAGAACTACTGCCGCTGGGGTTGCTCAGCGCCAAGATCACCATCGACGGCCCCCCCGACGTTCACAACCGCCAGCGCCCGTTTGTATCCGGGCATGACAGCTTCGACACGATCCTCAAAAATCTCCGCGAGATCTGCGGCCTGCTCAAGGTGCAACTGGGGGGCAATTTTACTCAAGACAACTACCGGCGCTTTCCCGAACTGCTGGACATACTGGCAGAGGTCGGGATCACGCCGGATAAACTCTCCATGGTTCAGTTCACACCGGTGATCCCCAAGGCGGGTGAGGCCGGGCAAGGAGACTTTGCCATGGGATGTGCCTGCACCAGTGAGCCGTGGCTGATCGAGGCCCTGCTCTACCTGCGGGAAGAGATTCTCAGGAGAGGCTGGAAAACCCCCAAGCCCAAATTGGTCGGTTGTATGGTTGAGTTTGAAAACGACCTGGTTGTGGCCTGGGACGGGGCGTTCTACAAGTGCCCGGCCTTCATGGGCTGGCCGGATCTAAAGATTGGGACCCTGGCTGATGGCATCGTTGATTACCGCCAATCTCACAACCTGGAGGTCTGGAAGAACGAGGAATGCCTGGCCTGTCCCTATCTACCGCTCTGTTTCGGCGGCTGCCGTTTTCTGCGCCGTCTGCGTAGCGGCGCCATCGACGGCATCGATTGCCGTAAAGCGTATTTCGACAGCGCCCTGGAGCGGATTATCCGACAGGACATAGAACTGCGCAAGCGTTCCGCCTAGCCAACTTCATGGTTGGGGTGCAGTTTTTTTTACACATTTTATAACAAGCTGATATAACTAATAAAAAACCTTAAAAAGGCCCACCATTTATCAAACTGTAAAGAAACTTTACACTCGCAATAACATAATGTAATTATTACAAAATTACGACTACACTCATCAGGTTGTAAAGAAACTTTACACTAGTGACTCGTCCAACCGGGGGAAACTGGCCCCTGTCAGTTCAATTTTCCTGCCCCTGATAAAAAATGAAGAAACTATCCGTTTCCTGACCTTTGCCACCCACCATCAAAGGGGGGCACAGCAATGACTGGCGAACACGTGCTCCTCGTAAGATTCTTTTGCTTTTTCACCTCTCCACTCCCAAAACACTCCTTCCCGGACTACACCGGAAATTATAAAAAATTTGCATTAGCAAAAATATAACTTACACTGGATTCTCAGATGAATCTGCTTGGCACAATCCGTGTAACTACCCTGAATAAATCCAGTAAACGGGAGTAGGACGGCATGTGTACCATAGGAATCGTAGTTTTCCCCGTTGGCTGGCAGGAATACGGGAGGAGCAGATGAACGAGCAATTCATGGATATACCCTGGGCCGAGGCCATTCCTGCGCCATCGGACCTTTTGTATGTGAAGCTGACAACTTACGTTGTCGTGGCTCCTGCGGATGAGCCTGATAAGACCTATCTCTATTCCGACAAGGCGACCTCCTCCATCATTGTCATTGTCTTCGGACAGAATGCTGCCGGGAAAAGGCTTGTCTCTCTTGCCCATCTTGATTCAGCCGATAGTATCGCATCCTATTTCAACGATGTACTGGATAAACATTTCACAGGCTACGTTTCCCTGTATGCACAGGGTGCGAACCCGTCCGATGACGCGATTGCCATTGAAAACGCACGGGCCCTCTACAAAAACGTCGGCATGGAGAGAAGCTGGGAGGTGGACAACCTGGAGCTGTTTCTCCTGCAAGGTGACCCGCGGATGGCCAACCGGGGAAACTTTGGTATCGACCTGAGCGACCCGCAGAACTACGTGGTCTCAAACCAGCCATTTGATCATGAACTGCTCGATCACGCCCCCACGGATAGAATCGGCACGGCGCAGGCCTCCCCTGACATACCCAATGACCCGAACAGAGCCTACACCTTCATCATAAACCTGATGGATCAGGATACCACCCTAACCGCCCCGCTATCTCCGACGATGAAGCACCCCGATTCACGTGCGCGCTTAACCAGTCGTGCTGTCATGTGAAAAACTTCTGCAGGCAGGTTCCGATCATGCGGCACTAATCCGGACACATGGGGAACTACAATGGATGATTTAACAACGCGATCCAGGAGAAAGCAGATGAACCCAGAACTATTTTCCAAGGATCATGAGGAGTTCAGGGCATTTCTCGACTATACCAAGGCCCTCGTCGACACAAGCCTGGCTGGTCGAGACATGCTGCAACTCCATGGGGGCGATCGCCGAAAAAGCTTCCCGAGCGACTTTCCCGGAGAAACGACAACAGATGTCAACCAGGATAACAATGCGGTTTGTCCCGAGCAGCTGACCGAGTGAGCAACACCATTCACCGGGAGGTCCACCATGGAATTCTTTGTCTGCCGTTGTTCGGCAACCGCCCAGGTGATTCTCGACGGAAACAACCTGGGCCCCAACATGAACAGTGCGGGCAACCTGCTCACCAAACAGTGCAAGGCGGGCTTCCATACCATCACCCTACAGTGCATGGCGGGCAGAAGCTGTTCACCGCCGCAGGTAACGACCGTCATCAAGAACACCAACCCGATCTCACCACGGGTGGTGCCCTTCCAATGCGTATGACGACCCTCGCCAGGCAGCGATGCCCCTCCTAACCAACAACAGGTATTTTCACCGGACACGCCCAGACAACCAACATGTATCCCCCACTACAACACCAGGAGTAATTCATGAGCCACTGCACGGCACTACCCCGAATCCTCGTTTCCTCCCTCTTCCTGGGTCTCTCTCTGCTCCAGGGATGCGCGGCTCTTGCTCCCAACACGAGAGAAACATTACCCACCACCAGCTGTACCCAGGAGAACCGAGCCGTAGACGAATATTTCAACGTCATTGACAACATCAAGCAGGCACAACCCGACTTGGCCTTGCTGCTGAAGAAATTCCCCAAGGGGGCCGACCTGCACAACCACCTTTCGGGAACCGTGATGCCGGAAACCTACCTGGCCCTGGGCAGCGCCGACAACGATTGTTTCGGCCCCGACCCGCTTGTTCCGAGCATGTACACGATCGCCTCGCCCCCGGCGTCCGGCGTATGCCCCGACCAATTCAAACCCTTGACGCAGGCCAGCGACAGTGAGCGACATCAATTGCTGCGCTCGCTTTCCATGTACCGTTTCAACGATTCGGGACCTACCTCGATCCAGGCCGGCCACGACCAGTTCTTTGCAACCTTCGGCCGTTTCGGGGCTATCTCATCGGCCCCCGACAACATGGGGCCGATGTTGGCAAAACTGCTGCAACAGGCCAATGACGACAATGTCAGCTATGTGGAGACCATGATCTCCCTGCAATCCGCGACAATCGGCCATCTTGCCGATCTGTTGCGCCGGAAATATCCCGACCCGGCAGCCTTCAGCCAGGACGGCAACTACCCGGCCATGTTCGATTATCTGTTGAGCATGGGCTTGGAGGACGCCGTGTTGGCGGCTCAAAAGGATGTGGCCAGCTACGTAACCGGAGTCAACACCATACTCAACTGCGGCGGGGCCACTCAGCTCCCGGCCTGCCAAGTCTCGTTCAGCTTCCAGGCATCCGTGAATCGCAACGCGGCCTTGAAAGACGGCAGCCCCGATCTGCCCAAGATCTTCACCCAGGTGGCCCTGTCCGGCATGCTGGCGGACAGGGAACCGCGCGTGGTGGGGATCAACCTGCTCAGTGGTGAAGACGCGTCGGTTTCCATGCAGAGTTTTGCGCAGCAGATGCAGTTTTTCAGCTATGTCCAGAAGCGCTTCCCCCGGCTGAACATCGCCCTGCATGGCGGCGAACTAACCCCCTGTTTCGTGGGAGCCGGAAACCCGGCGCTCTTGGAACATCTCAGCGGACCGATCCAGGCCGGGGCCAAACGGCTGGGACATGCCGTTTCCTTCAGCTATCTGAACGATGCCGATAAGTCAGCCGTTGCTACGCTGATGAAACAAAACAAGACCCTGGTGGAAGTTCCCTTCACCAGCAATGCGCAGATCCTGGGCGTGGCGGGCAGCGAACATCCTTTCGAGCAATACTTCCGCAAATATGGGGTTGCCGTGGCCTTCGCGACGGACGACGAAGGGGTTTCCCATGCCGATTTCACGGACGAGTGGCTCTACGCGGTCGGCCGCTATCGGTTGACCTACGCCGAAGCGGTAAAACTGGCACGGGCCAGCCTGCAGTTCAGCTTTCTGCCCGGCGCTTCCCTCTGGCAGGATCAGGATGCGACACGAGTCGTCAGCGACTGTGCAGGTGAAAGCGTGGGCAACCCCAAACCGGGCAAAGCGTGCACAAACTATCTCGCCGGGAACCTGAAGGCCGGAATGCAGTGGCGTTATGAAGCGAAACTTGCCACATTTGACAGGGAATACGGGGCCACGCTCCGCAAGCAGCTCGGGCTGAGCAACAAACCGAGCAAATGAAAGCTGTCTACATGCCGGAACAATCGGCACGGATGTAATAAGTGATCAGGCCACTACAAGCGAAAGACCATTCAAAGGAGGCGTTCACCATGAAAATCAAAAATCATCGCCTGCAAAACGATGACGACAGTGCCGTGCCATTTAGGCCCAGCCCGAACATCGGCGGCACCCTGAAGCACAAGTATCTGGTGATGCATTTTACCGCCGGACGCAGCGCCCAGGAATCGATTGACTGGCTGGCCAGCAAAAACGCCAAGGCCTCGGCCCACGTGGTCATCGGCCGGGACGGCAGCGTGACCCAGCTGGTTCCCTTTGACCGGGTCGCCTGGCATGCGGGCGCCAGCTCGTGGGAGGGGCTGGTGGGGATGAACAACTACTCCATCGGCATCGAGCTGGACAATGCCGGCCGGCTGACAAAACAGGGCAATCACTGGCGGGCCTGGTTCGGCATCGAATACGACGACAGCCAGGTCGTCCAGGCGGTCCACAAGTTCGAGAGCGAGCTCTGCGGCTGGCAGGCCTACACGCCCGAGCAGATCGAGGCCGCCTTGCAGGTGGCCGCTCTGCTGATGGATGAATACGGCCTCTTGGACGTAATCGGACACGAGGACATCGCACCGCACCGCAAGAGCGATCCCGGCCCGGCCTTTCCCATGGCCAGTTTCCGTTCGCGGCTTCTGGGGCGCATGGAAGATCGGCCCCCCATCTACAAGACGACAACTGTGCTGAACATTCGCAGCGGTCCGGGGGCCGAGAATCCGACGCTTCCGGGCGGTCCGCTCCCCGAGGGAATCGAGGTTGAGCTGCTCTCGGCCCAGGGGGCCTGGTTCCAGGTGGAAGTGCAAGCCACGGAAGGGGTCCCGGCCAACCTGGAGGGGTGGGTGTCGAGCAAGTTTCTCCAGCGGGTCGTGTAAGCGCGGCGCACTACACAGCGTTAGAGGAGGGTGTCATGCCGGAAAACAATCCCAATCCAACACCACCAGCGGAGAAAAATCCGCCTCCAGACAATGAAGGCTGGCTCGCCAGGAACACCGGTCCGCTCCTGGCCATCATGACGGTGCTGATGACATTCGGCATGTTTGCCTATTTTGTCAGCCTGGCCAACAGCCCCTCGAAAGAATCGGCCAATCTCCGCCGGGAACAACAAGCGCTTAAGATAGTCGAGTCGAAATTCGGGGAGATCAGCTCATCAAGAACAGAAAGAGCGGTGCAAGGCAAGCTGTCTGACGTCAGAAAAGAGCGGGAACGGACACGAATGCGGGTGAACCATGCCATGGAAGATGCCGAAGACGCGCGGGACCGCCGGGGAGTTATGAAGGAATACATTATGTACATCCTCGGCGTTCTCTCTTCGGCCCTGACCACGATTCTGGCCTATTACTTCGGCAGTTCCAAGGGGAGCGCGGATAAAAGCACCGCCTTGAACATCGTTGCGGCCAAAAGCCAGATAGCGGCGCCAGCCGCACAGCCCGTCCCGGCACAAGCTGCCGCCGATAAAGACAAAAGCACACCTCGGGCCGCCGCGGGGTGAACATTGTGGGACGAAACCGGGCAGCAGCAGGTTTCCCCAGGAGTAGATGAAAGGAAGCAATCATGCCCAATCTTACCAGCAGCCAACTGGCTGCAATCATGCCGGCTTGTCCCGATACAGATGCATGGACAGCGGCCCTCAACACGGCCATGGAGCAGTTCGAGATCACGACCGCCCAGCGGATGGCCGCCTTCCTGGCTCAGTTGGCCCATGAATCCGGTCAGATGAAGCGGCTGACGGAGAACCTGAGCTATTCGGCCCAGCGTCTGATGCTGGTCTGGCCCGACCGTTTCCTGACCCTGGGCAAAGCCCAGCAGTACGAACGTAACCCGGAAAAACTGGCCAATTATGTCTATGCCAGACGGCTCGGCAACGGAGACGAAACCAGCGGCGACGGCTGGCGCTACCGGGGACGCGGGCTGATCCAGCTGACAGGACGCGGCAACTACCGGGCGGCGGCCCAGGGGATCGGACACCCGCTGGAGGAACGCTCGGAACTTCTCGAACAACCCGGGCCTGCGGCCCTCTCCGCCGCCTGGTTCTGGAAGTCCCACGGTTTGAACGAGCTGGCCGACTGCCACCACGACGAGAGCGACCCGGAAGACTTTCGGACCATCACCAAGCGGATCAACGGCGGCACGCTTGGTTTGAAGGAACGGATCGTTTTCTGGGAGAAGGCCAAGGCGGTATTGCAGGGGTAAGGTTTGGGGCAATCAAGGTGATACTCAAAGGAGTGCAGGCATCTTGCCTGTGCTTCAAACGGGGTTGACCCCGCTTGAATAGGCAGGCTGGAAGCCCGCCCTCCAAAAACCAAATCCAGCAGGAGGGATCAGATGAAGTTCAAATTCAGCACGGAAAAACCCAAAACAGATCTACCGACGGGCTTCTACTATGTGAGCCAGGATAACTACTACATCGCCAACCTCAACCAGCCCAACCCCAAACTGCCTGAAAAATACCTTTATTCCGACAGCGCCACCTCCTGCATCATTATCATTGTCGAGGGGAAGGATAAGGCCGGCAATCCGATTGTCGCCGTATCCCATCTCAGCCGGGAACAACGTTTCCTGGATTTTTTCAAACTGGTGGGGCAGACCTTTTACGGAGCTGTCTCACTCTTCGCCCAGGGGGCCAATCCCCCTTTCGCCGATGCCTCCATCCAAAACAGCACGACTCTTTTAACCTGGGCCATGGCCAACAACAAGGCCAACTATGATGCCTGCCCGCCCGCTCAAAAACCGACCTGGCATATCGAGCAACTGACCCTTTCCCTGGGGCTGGGGGACCCGTTGACCGACGATCGGAGCTGCTACGGCATCGATCTGGACACCATGACGGTCAGCAACCAATGCTTCACCCTGACGGACGTACAACGGGATCCCAGCGGCGGCGTACAGACCTTATTCTGTGTCTTCGGCTTGAAGATCACCCCACCGGCGGTGCTCCACAAGACGGATACGGACTTCCCCAAGAAACAGGTGGAACTGCTGGTGCAAAAAGCCAGGGAAAACAAGTGGGAAGACATTTTGTACCAGACCAAGGACGAGATCCTGAACGCGTATTCATCCACGCCCCAGTATGAAGTCCCCTGGTTCTTCACAACGCTCAGGGAATCGGCCCTGTTCGTCAAAAATCATTCGACAGCAAAGGGGGAGTCTGATGTGCACCATCGGTAATACCTTTAATCAGGATTCGAAAGGGATCGTCGTCTTCAAACAGTGCGATCTGACCGAAAAAACCAACTTCCTGGTTCCGGTTGTAATGCCGGGACAGGGGGCAATCCGCTATCTGCCGTTCAAACGGGACGGCCATAAAGGTTCCTGGGCAGGTGTCAACAACTACGGAGTCTCCTTTGTCGCCGCGGATTCCTATCTTCAGCCGGGGACCAACACCCTGATCCAAAAGGTGGGCGATATCTTCGATGAGTATGAAAAGATCGTTTCCTCGTATAAAACCGCCCGGGAGGCGGCGGTCCATATGTGCAATTTTTATAAGACCTTCGATTCTCCCGACATCTTGCTGATCAATGATCCCAAGGAGGCCTTCTATATTGAGTCAAACGCCGGCAATGTGGTCTGCATCAAGAGAACCGATCAATTCTTTGCCTGCACCAACCACTTCCGTGCCCTGGCCAATGCCGTGGAGTATCGAAGCAACCACAGTACCTACCTGCGGCTGGAAAGGGCCGAGGCCATTTTGCAGAAGGATCCCGATATCGATGGGATCTGTAATGTCGTGACCGACCAGTATTATGGGGAAACGGTCTTATCCATCTGCCGGGTGAGCCAAGGCCTGCCTCCCTATGTGGTCCCGACCGAAGAGCCCTACTTTACCCAGGCTACCTCCATATTTTTCACCGATGGCAAAACCGTCGATTGCGCCTACCAGTTGAACGGCAACCCGAGGAGCAACAGGCTTACCTACATTCGGGATGTATTCGGGAAGGGGACGACAACCAAGCTGACGCTTAAGGATGTCAAAGGAGGCATGGCCAGAGTACGGCCGGGCAAGGGCGTGTAATCAAGCGGATTCATGGGGCGGGCTCGGTTTGAAGGAGCGGACGAAGCAGACGGCAACAGATAATGGTCGAGCGACATACGTTATCCGCGGAGGAAAAATGAACTACAACTGGGACGGAGACATCATTGTTCAGAACAGCGCCGTTGAGAAAAAGCGCTACGTTATCGGCAGCAAACGGCCGGTAACAACGGATATCCGGGAATTCGTATCTCCGGCAGATGATGTAGTAATCAAAGGGATTCTCGGAAAGCTGGTGGCGCAAAACGGGCTGCCCAGTTCAAAAAATCCCGGCGATTTCGATAAACGCGCCTTGATCATCTGGGATCATGTAGCTCACAACGTCAGGTACAAATATGACGCAAAGGAACAGCGCAAAGACGACTTTTGGCTCTTCCCGTCCGAAGTTCACACCTTGGGTTATGGTGACTGTGAGGACGGCAGTTTTCTCCTGGCGAGCCTGCTCATCGGCAGCGGCATCAGTCCATTCAATGTCCGGGTGGCCCTGGGAGAACTCTGCGACAGCACCGGCACCCCCCTCGGCGGCCACTGTTGGCCGATGTACAAGAACGAAGCGGGTCGCTGGTGCATTCTGGAGAGTACGTTTGATCGCGCATCCTGGAGTCTTCCCACCGCCGACCGCTTTACCGACTCGGGCGATAGCCGTTACCTGCCCCATTTCTGCTTCAACAATTTCCACCTCTGGTCAATACGTCATGAACTGAAACAGGAGCTGAATGTCCAGAGCTATCTGAAGAAGAAAAGCAAACGCGGCGCCCTGGCCAACCTGAACAATACCGAATTCCCTTCCGGCGGATTTCTTTCCGTCATCACCGGCGACACCTCGCCGGGGCATCTGGAACTGACCGGCGATGCCCTGGCAAAGTTCAGCTTTTCCGAAGATGCCCTATCCATCGCAGGAGATGCGGCCCAGGACCCCGACTTCTACGAATGGTACAACCCGGCCGCCCATGCTCAATCGGATTGCGACATCAAAACCGGGGCTACCATCCAGAGTAATGCGGATGCAGTCACGTCCTATCTTGCCTGGTTCGATGTGCAAAAGAAACGCTTCCTGGGCGCCTCGAACGATACTCATGCCCTGTTTTACCTCGGCTATCTCCTCCATGGCGTTCAGGACCTTGCCTCCCATCAGGGTGTAACCAATGCACAGCACGCCTTTGAATCCTACGTTCTCTGCAAGGAGGGCAATGACTGCGATCACCTGGAAGCAAACCGGCAGCAGGCGCGACAGTATTCGAGCGATCTTATTGAACACCTCGTACCCCAAAAGCCCGCTTTCTTTAAAAGAATGAAAACCTTCAACGCCGGATTTTCTCTCTTCGGCGCCAAGGTTTCCAAGGAAGACAAATGTACCCTTCTCGGCAAGAAAGAGTGGGATCTCTCCATTGCCGCTTACCGGGAGTACAAGGGACTGGCAGACAAGTTCGCCAGGGTAAAGGACGCAAACCCGGTCGAGAGATGGAATATAGCGGCGGTATTTTCGCAACTGCTGGCACGTATCTGAATCCTTTTAGGAAAGGAGACAATCATGGGCACCGTGAGCAAGCAAAAGAAATGGACCGTCATGGTCTACCTGGCCGGCGACAACAACCTGGATGGCGCCGGTCTCGTCGATCTCAAGGAGATGAAATCGGTGGGAACGTCCGCCGATGTGAACATCATCGCCCAGTTTGACCGGGAAGGGAGCAAGGGAGTAACCCGGCGCTATTGTCTGAAAAAAGGAACTACCCTTGACGCCGATGCTGTTGCCGACCTTGGCGAGACCAATTGCGGTGATCCGAAGGTACTGGAGGAGTTCATCACCTGGGGCATTACCGCATACCCGGCCGAACATTATCTGGTTGTGCTCTGGAATCACGGCGCCGGCTGGGATGACACGAACGTCTACCGGATGATCCGCAGCGACCTGAACAAATCCGTCTCGCGTAAATCAGGGATGGTTGCGGTAAGCGATAATTCCAAGGGAACCGTTACAGCGCGTCATGTCCGCAAGGTCACTGCCGGGAAACTGAGCCGGGCGCTCTTCGGCTCTTCGGTCAGGATGGCGCTCAACACGCGCGCCATTGCCTTCGATGACCAGGCCAGGGATTTCATCGACAATCAGGAATTGAAAAAAGTTCTGACCAATCTGCGCAAAAAGCTGAAACGCAATATCGACATCCTCGGCATGGATGCCTGTCTGATGAATATGGCCGAGGTCGCCTATCAGGTTCGGGAGAGTGTTTCATTTACCGCCGGCTCGGAAGAGACGGAACCGGACAATGGCTGGCCCTACGATCGGATCCTGGCGGAACTGGTGAAGAACCCGGCCATGGCTCCGGCCGATCTGGCCAAAGTAATTGTGGATAAATACCTTGCATCCTATGGCGCCTCCGATGGCGTCACCCAATCCGCCCTGGATCTGAGCAAGGTTCAAGCCCTGGCTGACGCCTGCAACGCCCTGGCAACCGCCCTGATCGACAACCTGACCGACGTGAATGTCGCTTCCATGCTGCTGAAAGTGCGCCGGCAGGTGCAAACGTACGCGGATCCGGATTATGTGGATCTTGCCGATCTGGCGAAACTCATTGGGCAGCAGACGCAAACCCCGGCCATTGTCTCTGCCTGCGCCGGCGTCGGCTCAGCCGTAGGCGGCATTGTCGTCAAGTCGGGCTACAAGGGGGGTGGCATGGCCCACTCCGGCGGCGTATCGATCTATTTCCCCGAAAAAGCGCTCTCCCCGCTGTATGCAAAACTCGATTTCGCCAAAAAAACCACCTGGGACGATTTCATCAAGAAGTATCAGAAATCCCTGGCCCGTTGACAGGTGAGCTGATTCGTCGCGAACGGATATCCGACAGGAAAGGAGAAGGCCATGGCATACGGCAGCTTTTCAGGAAACCCGAAAACGGAGTGGCTCTGTGACCCGCAAGATGGGGACAGGGACATGCAGCTTCTTGAGGACTTCTGGTACGACGATCCGGATGGAAGGCGCTGGCCGGCCAACAAGGGAAGCATCGTCAACGGCGCCAGCATTCCGCGTCCGCTCTGGGCCACGGTTGGTAGTCCCTACACCGATGATTATCGCCGCGCCTCGGTCGTGCATGACGTGGCCTGCAATGACCCGACAGTAGCGCGCAAGGATGCGGACAAGATGTTCTATTACGCCTGCCTGGCGGGTGGCTGTTCGAAGAGTCAGGCTGCGATCCTCTATGCCGGAGTGCGCATCGGGGCTTGGGCGGGTAAGGAGTTTTCCAGCAAGGCGTTTAGCGGCAAGAAGCTACTTTTTCGTTCAACCGAGCGGCCGCAGATCGATGAACTGAAGCTCGGGCTCAAATTTGCGGAGATAACAAAGGCGTTGAGCAAGTTGAATGACCAGGCTGATTTTGCGCAGATAGAGGCGATTGTGGATAAGCAGGTCAAGTAATATTTTGTTAACGCAATGATTTATCTGTCAGTTTCATTGAAAGCCAGTGGCTGGTTGAAGGAAGAGAAGAAGATCGGAATTTGATGAGCTCTGAATAAAATGTTTGACGCGGAAATAAGTATGATGTTCCCGGAATTCAGGTCCTAGATAAAAAATATGATTAGTAGTGATAATACATAAAAAGGAGGAAAAACAATGTCAGTAGTGGAACTGAAAGCAGGAGGAGGTTTACCAACGGTGAAGTATATTGTGGGTGATATTCAACCGGCTACCTACAAGTCAAAACTTATTTTAAAAAACGAAACAAGAATAGATCAAGGTTCAAATAGCGAAATTGTGCGGGTTGGGTCTCCACAAATTACAGTCACACCTCAACTCAATGGGGCAAGTCTTATCTGGGATATACGAGTCGTGAAGGCAACTTCAAAAGCCGACGAAAAGTATTCGATTGAAGTCCATGTTTTCCAGGATGGAACAGAAATAGGTGCCCCGGTATCTACCGATGGGGACTTCGGTGATGACAATGCAATCTCGTGGAAAGAATCGATAATTTTTGATGTGGTTTAACGTTCGAGGATAGGATTGACTACTGAATTTGATCTCTCATGCAAATCCAACAGGAGGACAGATATGATAAAAAAAACTGTTATAACCTTGGTGTTGCTAATAGCTTGTGCTGCAAGTTCCTTGAGTCACGCTGATAGCGGAACAAGTGAAAAAACGGCAGCGACAGCCGCCAACTCATCTCTTGATTTATCGGTACCAGAAAGCCCGGCATTCAAAATCCTCGGATTGACACCTAACAAGATAGATCGGCCAAGCAGTCCAAGGGAGTTCGCTGCTTCGATAATTAATGGGATTGACACGAATGGTAATTTTCAAAGCGGTATTGCATTGGATACAGCACCGTACTTGACGTTCAAGGCTAAGAAAATAACGTTAGATGAGTATCAACAAAAATACTGGACAAGATTCCTGAGCCGGAGTCAATTTTCCTTTGCTACTGCAAAAGGTGGCTCAGATACGGATAAATCACTAAAGATGGCAACTGGCCTGAAATTTACTCCTTGGGATGAAGGGGACCCGCGAAATGATGAGCAATTGATGAATTGCTTGAAGAATGTTGTGGCTAATGTTGAATTAAGTATGGATGCCGACCAGGAAGATTTGTTAAGAAGGCGGGATCTAATAGATTTACAATGGAAAAGGACTGCCGACAGTGCTGAAAAGACATTACTAAAAAAGCAAGTGGACAAAATGAACAGTGATTTGGAAAAGATGAAGGAAAAAAGAAATGCAGAATTGAACGAAAAAAGTGCTGAATCTATAAAGGCATGTAGAAATGATAAGAAATACATGAGTAATGTTTGGAATAAATCGAGCTGGGCTATTGGCATTGCGCCTGCGTTCATTACGACGACAGGTAATACTCGAGACTTTAAATACTCTGGTCTTGGGGCTTGGACTTCCGTTGCCTATGGTATTGAAGATTTCGCTCAGATTATAGGGCAAGTTTCCTACCGCAACAAAAATCAAATACCAGACCCGAATTCGACAGGTGCATTTATCGAACAAGACAATTTTAGTGTCGGCACGAGATTTCGGTTTGGTACTCCAAATTTCAATGGAAACCTTGAAGGTATGTACGTCTTAAATGACAACAAGAATGGCAAAAAAGACGATGACATATTTAGATATTCAGCCGGAATAGAATTCAAGGTTACGAGCAATTTTTGGCTGACCATGAATATTGGAAGTGAAACGGGTAACTCAAATGGGAACAAACTGTTCGCTCTGGGAGATATTAAATGGGCCTATGAATCAGCCCCTGTGCTGTCACCAACAAAATGATTCTAACACCTGATACCTTGCTCTCTTTATTCCTGTAGAAAATTGGGAGCGGTTGTGGGGTTAGGACTTGATAACTTGATTTTGAACCAGATAATCAAACTCTCAAGTCCTGCCCCCACTGACTTACCCTAAAACTAGATCTGGGGATATTCCGGGGACATCTCCAAGACACATAATTACTCAATGATTTTATATTTTATCCCAACAACTTCAATGGACATAAGGTTTTAAAATGAATGAATCTCATGAAAATACACCATGTATAGAAACGAATAATTTTATTTCTGCATGTCAAAAAAGTTACCATAAGTGTATTGAAGTAGTAGAGCATACACTAACTATTTCTGACATAACAGCTACTATGCGTTTACACCACTTGAAGTTTGATGCAAATGGACAACCTATGATTGAATCTTTAGCCGAAGTACTTTATGAACATATCATTGATTATTGTTTAGCATCTAGATGCCGTCCATCCATATTAACATCGCAGCAATCTGCAAAATATACTAAGGAAGCTCGTAAACTTTTTATTCATCCTCCTGCTACCGATGATGATCCAGATCAAACGGGAGAAGCTGGAGAAATGCTTCTGTATTTTCTGGTTGAATCTGTTTTAGGTGCCCCGCAAGTTGTTTCTAAAATGGAACTTAAAACCAATAGTAACGATGAGGTAAAGGGCTCTGACGGGATTCACATGCGGTGGGACAAAGATGATCAAGTTGTTGATGTTTTTTTTGGTGAAGCAAAACTATATCAGGATTCAAGCAAAGCTATTGCTGCAGCAATAAAGAGTGTTGAAAATTTTCATGAGGAGGGCATGCGTCCCCATGAGTTTAAAATGGTAACTAAGCACTTTAAATATGCAGACGATGATGTGCGTACGGCAGTATCTAAACTTTTAGACTCTGGTGTTCCGAGTCCAGATGTACGCATTAATCACGCCTGCCTAATTGGATATAACTGGCCTGAATACGGCAAACTTCCAAAACTGGCAGTTAAAGAACTAACTAAAGAGTTTCAAAGAAACTACCTTCAAGATGGTAAGCGGCTTCGTGCTCTTCTACAAAACCGTTTCAAAGAATTCAAGCATAAGCACCTCCGGTTTGAGGTCTTTTTTCTGCCTTTTCCAAAAGTACAAGACTTCCGTGATGCCTTCAATAAGGCGTTGGACTGAGAGAACATGATGATATTTTGCGGAAAAGAATTATATTCAAAGCTACTGAAAGTCGATGTGATAGGTCAACTCCCAGGTAACACAGTTGAAGCTAGTCCAGTATTATCTGAAGACGAAATTCGAAGATTAGTGGGCTTTGCTTCCGCTCTGTCTCTTTCAACAGAAAAGCCCGACAGATCCAATGCATATGAAATAGCAACACGCCTTATTGAGCTATACGGTGACCAGAACAAAACGCTATTAGCAGCCGCAGATATAATCTTGTCGCGTCTTGGCAATTTCCCTGGTCGTACACTGCTACGCAATCGTTATTCGGCCACACCAAATGAAGCTCCTGCAGCACCAGCATGGTTATCGTTGGAAAGAACAGCGCGCGAGATAGAAAACTGTGTAGATACAGCGGGTTCTCAAACTCCACTGACGGATTTTCAATATGAATTATATCATGCACTTGATGAGTCAAAATTTGTAAGTGTATCTGCTCCAACTTCTGCCGGCAAATCCTTTGTAATGGGAATGGATTTGGTACGCAGGCTTACCAAAGGAACACCTGCCTGTATAATTTATTTGGTCCCTACCAGAGCCCTGATTCACGAAGTATCGTTTAAGCTTAGGGAAAAACTCCGAGAATGCGAGCTTCAAAATATTCCGATACGAACTGTTCCTTTCCCTATTGAGATAGAAGAAGCTCCACAGGGGGCAGTATATGTTTTAACCCAAGAACGTCTGATTAGCCTTTTGCATTCTCACAATGGGACTGCATGGATTACAACGCTTATTGTTGATGAAGCGCAGGGCATACAAGACGACGCTCGTGGAATTGTGTTACAAAGTGCTATTGAAGCAGTGCTCAAACGATTCCCTGATGTTGAAGTTCATTTTGCATGCCCTCTTGTCAAAAATCCAGAGTATTTACTGGAACTTTTTGGCAGAACAACTGCTGGTAAATCTATAATTGAAACGCTTTCTCCTGTATCACAGAATCTTATCTTAGTTTCAGAAGTATATCGGCAACCTACAAAAGTTAAATGTGAGCTGTTGTTAGAAAGTGAGCGTGTTGATTTAGGGGTCGTTAATATTGGTTTCAGATTCAGGGAAAGTGCAATCCAGCAACGAGCATCACTTGCAATCGCCGTTACCAAGGATGATGAAGCAACAATTTTGTATGCTAATGCCCCATCCGATACAGAGGATTTAACTAGTGCTCTTATTGAGCAGTTACCTGCAACTATACAACTTGATCAAGAACTTAATAAATTCATTGAATTTATTAAGAGTGAGATTCATCCGGAGTATCCTCTTATAAAATGTTTGCCATATGGTGTTGCATTTCACTACGGTGACATGCCAGCAATAGTTCGATCAAAAGTAGAAAAACTCTTTAAAGACAGCAAAATAAAATATGTTTGTTGTACCAGTACCCTTCTCCAAGGTGTCAATTTACCTGCACGCCACATTATTATAGAAAATCCGAAACGAGGCTCAGGTTCAAACATGCTTCGTCGTGACTTTTTAAACCTTGCTGGCCGTGCTGGCCGTCTTCTGCATGAGTTTCATGGTAATGTTTGGTGTCTGAGGCCAAGTGATTGGGATTGCTTTGATGGAGAACCGTTGCAATCTGTGCACTCTGCCATGCATGAAGCAATGGAGGATGGTGGAACACTTATTCAGCGCTTACTGACTGATCAGGCACGCCACGATGAGGTCAATCTAGCGGAAGCAGCATTGGGAAAGATTTATTGTGATTTTATAGTGTCTGATAATGATCTTCTCGGGTCAATCTACAAGACAGAGGACAATAAGTTTGCGTTAGAAAAAACGATTACTCAATGCCAAGGGCTTCAAATTACATTACCGCTGGAAATTCTTGACTTCAATAGAGGAATACGGCCTGACCGACTACAACTGTTATATGATTATCTTAAAGATCAGCCTAATTTGGAAGATTTCATACCGATTAAACCAGGTATGTCTAATGCTAACACTCGGATGCGCGACATCATTAAGATACTCGAAGAGAATCTAGGTGATGCCCATAATTTTAGCTATTTGTATTACACCTGGCTAGCAAATCAGTGGATTTACAACAGTCCGCTAAAATCTATAATTCAAAGCAGAATCAAAAATCAGAGAGAAAAAGGTGATACTAGTACAACATCAGCTTTAATTAGGTCTTTACTGAAAGATCTCGAAAAGATTGTCAGATTCAAGCTGGTAAAATATTACATAGCTTACACAAGTATTTTGTCTTTTATATGCATTGAGCGTGGTGATATATCCATTGCTGAATCCATTGAGCCTTTCCATGTCTATCTTGAGTGCGGAGCTTCTGACAGAAATGCACTTAATCTAATTGCTATCGGCCTTTCACGAGTGACTGCGCTTGCGGTCTACAATAAAATATCATTCCCTCAAGAGTCATCACCTGAAGATTGTTTCTCTAAACTAGCATGCCTGAATCTAGATCATTTGAATATCCCTCATCTATGTGTTGAAGAAATCAGAGACTTGTTGGGAAAATGATTGGTAGATGAAAGTGAAGAGGAAGCTATAGGGCAGACTTTTGAATTTGAAAAGCCTTTAAAATAATTGCGTTTTACCTCGAAAATCTCACTCTTCCAAGCAAAAAATCAGGGTGGGTTATGTACATAAGTATTCTGGCAACTATGACGCTTGGCGTCCTACTTGGTGTGTTGGCCGGACTTCTGGGCACTGGCGGGGGGACGTTTGCCATCCCTGCGCTGGTGTATTCCATGGGCTATGGTCAAAAACTGGCGCAGGGCACCGCTCTCGTCATGGTCGTTACCAACGTGTTCAAGGGGTTGCTGAAATATAACGACCGGAGCGGTCTGGATCTCAGGATTTCCGGTATGCTGGCCGTGAGCGGAAGTTTCTCGGCCGCCGTCAGCTCCATGTGGGCAATGTCTTTATCAGGTACAACGCTGCAACGAATGTACGGTGTATTTTTGATCCTGCTGGCAGCCTTTGTTGTCTTCTCCAAACGAAAAGAGGCTTCCACAGATCACATCAGCTGGCAATGGGCCTTCATTCCCGGACTGATCGGCGGTATTTCGTTAGGTCTGTTTGGTGTGGGTGGCGCCATGTTGGCGGTGCCATTGTTAGTCATGTTCTTCGGGCAATCGCAAGTTCGCGCGCAGGGTTTGGGCCTCGCACTTGCGCTGCCAGGCTGCAGCATCAGCCTGGTGCAGTATGCCTGCAACGCCCAGGTCGACTGGACCACCGGGGCTATCCTGGCCGGAGGCGGATTGGCCGGGGTCTCCTACGGCGTGACTATCGCCCACAGTATCAAGGAAAAGACACTGACGAATCTCTTCTGCCTGTTCCTGGTTTTCGGTGGTGTTCTCATGTTGACGAAATGAGTTGAGGCAATATGCTGTTCGGGGTGTGAGAATCGGGGATTTTTGCGACGGATGGACAGATAGTTGGCACGCTACTTGATGTGTTCTTGATAGACAACAGCGGAACTTGAAAGGTTCCAATCGTCATTAACCGACACAAGCTGTTCAACTTCAAACACGGAGGTGCATCATGTCACAAAATACCACATGCCCGGCTTGCCTCTATACTCGCAAGGAAACGGATCTGGTTCCTGATTGGGAGTGTCCTAAGTGCCAGAGGGTGTACGCAAAGATTGGCAGGTCAATGCAATCCCATTCACAGAATGCGGGTATGGCTTCGCCACACGAAGGACAGATGGGGCGGTCCTGAAAAGGTGAAAACAGAGTCCCCCACTCGGCACCAGACCTGCCCGGACACGTCACCGGCAGGTCAACTTCAAGCAACTGGCTAACTAACCACGGAAGGAGTGTGCCCATGCAGAGTGTTACCCAGATCGATTTTGCCGGCCTGACGGCAAAGAAGAGCTTTCATGCCTCCCCGGCAGCCTGGGAAGACCAGGTGTTGTACTTCCTCCTGCTTGACCGGTTTTCCGACAATCGGGAAAAGGAGTACCGGGGCAATGACGGCCAGGTGGTAACAAGCGGGGCGACCATACCCTACGACCCGGCCCGGGATAACGGTAATGGCGTTTCCTCTCCGGAGGCTGCCGCTGCCTGGCGAACGGCGGGTGGCACCTGGACCGGCGGCACCTTGCAGGGACTTACCTCCAAGATGGGCTATCTGCGCCGCATGGGGGTCACGGCCCTCTGGGTCAGCCCGATCCTCAAGCAGGTCAAACGGGAAAACACCTATCATGGCTACGGCATTCAGGACTTCCTCTCCGTCGACGAGCACTTCGGCGACCTGGACGCGCTGCGGGAAATGGTCAAAAGCGCCCATGAAAACGGGATCTATGTCATCCTGGATATCGTGCTCAATCACACCGGCAATGTCTTCTCCTACGCCCCGAATCGCTATCGTCGACCGGACGGCAGCATGGATGTTTGCTGGGACGGCAACCTCTATCCGGTACGCGGCTTCAACGATGCCCAGGGTATGGCGAATATCCCCTTTCAGGATCTTACTTCCGGCGCGCACCCCATCGGCCCGGACGATGCCGTCTGGCCCCGGGAATTCCAGAATCCGGCCTGCTTCACCCAGAAGGGGGAGATCAGAAACTGGGACAACTGGCCCGAATATCTGGACGGCGACTTCTTCAACCTGAAGAACGTCTATCACGGCAGCGGCACGGACAACGACTATAGCCCCTCCCCGGCGCTGCAGGCGCTCTGCCAGGTTTACAAATACTGGATTGCCGCCGCCGATATCGACGGCTACCGCATCGATACGGTCAAACACATGGAGATCGGCGCCATGCGCTTCTTCATCTCGGCCATCAAGGAGTTTGCCCTCTCCATCGGTAAGGAGAACTTTCTGCTGGTGGGCGAGATCACCGGCGGCCGGGAGATGGCCTTTGACACCCTGGAGGCGACCGGCCTGGATGCTGCCTTGGGGATCGACGATATACAGCCCAAGCTGGAGGGGATGGTGAAGGGGGAGAACAACCCCGAGGAGTACTTCAACCTGTTCCGCAACTCGCTGCTGGTGCGCAAGGATTCGCACCTCTGGTTCAAAAACAAGGTCGTGACCATGATCAATGATCACGACCAAGTCTGCAAACAACAGCACAAGGCCCGTTTCTGCGCCGATGGTGACAGGCTGGTGCTGGCCGCACTGGCACTGAATGCCATGACCCTGGGGATACCCTGCATCTACTACGGTACCGAGCAGGCTTTCGACGGTCAGGGACAGGGGGACGGTGCGGACCGCTACATCCGTGAGTGCATGTTCGGCGGCCCCTTCGGTGCCTTCCGCTCCCAGGGACGGCATTTCTTCGACGAAAGCGGTTTCGTCTACCGGGAACTGGGCAAGATCCTGAAACTGCGCGAGGAGAGTCTCGTGCTGCGCCGCGGTCGCCAATACCTGCGGGATATCTCCGGCAACGGGATCAACTTCGGTTCCCCCCGAATGCTGGGCGGACGTCTGCTGTCGCTGGTGGCCTGGTCGCGGATACTGGACCGGCTGGAGATTGTCCTGGCCATCAATACCGACCCGGACAATCCCCGCACAGCCTGGGTGCTGGTAGATGCCAACCTGCATCCCGCCGGAAGTACGTTACGCTACGCCTATTCGACGGAAGCTGGGCAGATCGGGCAGACGCTGGTGGCGCAGTCCAAGGGACCCGGCGGTTGTATCGCGGCAATCGAGGTGCAAGTGCCGGCGGCCGGTTTTGTGATGTTGGAGTAGGACAGATGACATATTGAATTTTGTTGGATGGGTCACCTGACTGCACATCCTTTAGCCTCCCCTTTCAAAGGGGAGGTATATTTACTATGACAACATAAAATTCTGTTCTGGCAAAATTCCTTCACTATGTAAAGTTTCTTTACACATTCTCCAACCTCTTGTCAGAACTGCATTTGCAGGCTTTTCTCCAATAAGTGTAAAAAAAACTGCACTCCGCCCATCCAAACTCAACTAACTTGCTTCATCATAACCACGGCCACATCAAACCGTAACAGGCTTTAATTGTTGACATTTAACAATACGCTCCCATCCAGCACCTTCTTGGCACTATCCGTGTATATAACATCAGTAGCATTGAACGCAGCCAACGTACCAGAGATAACACAAAGATTACTGACGGTTGGACAGGGAGCATGTATGTATACCCTATTCGTAACATGCCTGATTGCAATCACGACTGCCCTCTTGTTTGCCTGGAAATTGTCCCGGAATCGGCTGAATGAAACAACAGCTTATGAAAGCCGGGGGAATCTGCTACCCCCGGCCGAGAGGTCATTTTTGAGTATTCTGGAGCAGGCGCTGGACAGCCGTTACCGGGTATTCGGCAAAGTCCGTCTGTCTGATCTGATCAAACCGGCACGGGAGCTTGATACCCACAAGCGAACCACCTTGCTGAACAAAATCAATCAAAACCATGCGGATTTTGTGATCTGCACGGCCAATGACCTGACCGTGGTCGGCGTAGTTGCTCTGGATGCCCCGGCGTACATGTATGCCGAGCAGACAAGTCGGGATGGAGGTGTTGATCAGGCTCTGACAACTGCCGGGATCCCGGTCCTTCGTTTTCCCTCCCGGAACGAATATTCAGTTCAGGATGTGCGGGCACGGTTGTCGGAGATGATGATTGCCGATACCATATCCAAGGTTGTATCTACTGCGCAGCTGGCCGCTACACCAGCCAATCACGTCCTGGATGCTATTTTGGATAGCAATCCCGTGCAAGCTGACTCGCAGATACCCGCCTGCCCAAAATGTTCGGCAGCGATGGTGAAACGTCAGGCAATACGAGGTAAAAACACCGGAATCTTTTTTTGGGCATGTTCAACCTTTCCAATGTGCAAGGAAGTACTGGGAATTGGGGAGTAAGCGGCCCGGACGAGTTTCACACACGTCACAAACAGATTCCGAAAGGAGAGACCATATGAGCTGCGAACCGAATCTAATCTTACTAGTTGAAGATGACCCGGCCCACGCCGAGGTTGTGCGCCGGAATCTATCAACCTCCCGTATTGCCAATCGGCTGATGCACGTCTCCGACGGTCAGGCAGCCCTCGACTATCTATTTCGTCGTGAGCAATTCAGCACTCCGACACTCGCGCCGCGTCCGGGTTTGATTTTGCTGGATCTGCGTCTTCCCAAGGTGGACGGTCTGGAGGTCTTAAAGACCATCAAAGCGGACGCCACACTCTCCAATATTCCTGTGGTGATGTTGACAACTTCTTCCGCGGAAGCAGATATGTCAAAGGCTTACGCGTTCCATGCCAACAGTTACCTGGTCAAGCCGGCGGATTTTGCGAAATTCGGCGAGTTGATCGAGGTCCTCGGCTACTATTGGCTGACGTGGAATCAGAACCCGATCTGAACATTGTTGACTGGCCATTCGAGAGAAACGTCTCGCTGCAACCATTCACTGCAACCATGTGATGTAGGATGTGTTATGTTAATCGGCGACCAATCGGTCGCCGTTCCATTATATGCCATCCCCGCCCCCCCGCCCCCTTCAGTCGATACGAGGAAATGCAGCTACGTATTTTTGAATCATAAAGGTAGTTTTCTATTTGATTTATCAATTGGACAGCTGCGTCGAATTAGGTTATCTTGCAGCGGATGGGCACATAGCTTAGCTGGTAGAGCAGCCGACTCTTAATCGGCAGGTCGTTGGTTCGATCCCAACTGTGCCCACCATACACAAAACTTATTGACGAGAGGCTAGCCCACACCGGCTAGCCTCTTTTTTTATTTCCTGACACAGACCTGACGCAACTGAACTGTATGCGTAGTAAAAACCTGCCGGGGTAAAGTTAGTTAACCATGCTATACTGTGAGAAAAGGACTTGCATCAGGGAGAACATAATCATGAAAAAAGTTCTGACCACTCTCATCGTTACTCTCGCAGGAGCTTCTCTGGCTTGTACCGCTATCGCTCAGGGATCTTTGAGATCTGTAACTGCTATTGGTGCTCCAGCATCTGCGGGCGCTGCTCCGGCAGGTGCCGGTATGTATACGCCTACACCTGCTGGTAATGCTCCAGCCAGTGCGGGTAGCGCCCCTGCCAGTGCTGGCAGTTATACCCCTACAAATGCCGGTTCACCTGCATCAGCTGGCGGCGTTCCAGCCACCGCAGGTACCTATACTTCATCTCCTGCTGTTGTTCCGCCTTCCGCAGGTGGCGCCCCTGATATTGGAAGTGTCAACCCACCTTCTCCCGGGCAAATTGATTTTGTCACTCAATAAAAAGCAGCAATACAAAAGGCCACTCAAACGTGGCCTTTCATATATCTCCAGCGGACAGCAAGAGTATAGTTCTTCAACAATTACCGATCGTACCGATAGCGTGGCGCTTCATAGACGTGTTAATCCTTCCAGTAAGAAACCGCTGGTCTGAAAGCCAGGAGCAGCGCCGAGATGATAATCACCCAGGCATACCTGGTTACAAACTCATGGAAGTAACCACCAACCACTATTCCCACAAGTAGCGCACTCCACTTCAGTAAAGCAATATCCGTCCAGCACCATATTTTCGTTCTGAGTAGTTTCATATAATCACCCTCTACATATTATAGCCCAATCAGGCAAGAATCATTAGCGACCTGACGCTTGATATCAGCTATGCAAGAGGGGGACCAGCAGGGGTATGCCATCAGGTAAGCAGGCACTTTTCACAATTGCTGTTGATAACCCTGCCCAGACTGTGGATACCCGGCAAAAATGTCATGCACTTTTAATAGCTTTAACATTTTGCACAATGAATAGTCACACGACCTAACCAGCTGTAATAGCGTGTCAATAGATAAATCAAACCGCATACAGCGATGCTTTTAAATTCAAGCAGATTGGTGATGAAAAAATTAATCCGACTCGACCTACATCAATATCTCTGATTGCAGATCAGTCCGCTCCGCCACAACGACGCGATATTCCCAAGTCAGCTTCCTTCAGATTGCCGCACCATCCGTCACCAGGCCGTTTTCCAGGGCAAAGAGCCGGTCAGCCCATTCACGGGCCCATGAGCGCAGCTGTTCCCGAGACAGGGACCTCGGCGGTTGTTTGACCGTCGCCGAGTCCGCTTCATCCACGATCTGGTTTGCCAGTCTCCGGTAAAAATAAGCTTGGTTTGACAATGGCGACGCCTCGATGACCGTCTTGCCGTACAACTCACACTGGCGCACCATCAGGGAACGGGGAATGCTCCCCAGCACACGGGTCTGGGTATGTTGAGCAAAATCGGCAATAAATGACTCTTCAAACGAGTTGCTGATCGCATTGGGCAGCAGCCCACCGAAGGTAACCGGCACATGCGTATCGGCAAATCGCTCCAACTGGAACATGATCGAGTTGACGGATGTGAGCGACATAAAATCTGCCGTGGTGACCGCAAAGAGACGCTGCAGGCCAACCTTTGCGCATAACGCCTGTAAAACCACGTTGCTCTGGTCGCCCGACAGGTCGTAGAACACATAATCCGGGTGCAGTGATGCTATCAGGTCCTGCTGCACGAGTAGATCGAGTGCCGCTATCGTCCCGGCCACACCCTGCTCGCCCCGGGGAGTGCCCAGTTCGATACAATAGATACCCTTGAACGCACGAGTTACGACCGAATCGAATGTAATCGGGCCGTTTTTCAGGTAGCGATCCCAGACCGTGGGGATCGGGAGTCCGGCGTTGAGGTTGTAGCAGGAATCGCCCTTCAGGCCACAGCCGATCTGCAGGACACGGAAACCGGCCTCAACCAGGGCGGCGCTCAGGTTGGATATGAGCGTCGATGTACCGACGCCCCCCTTACTGCAAAATGCTATCTGATCTGCCATGCTGCCCCCTCGCAAACAGTTTGCAAAAAAGGCCGGAGACCACTCTGCAGCGCTCTCCGGCCTCCGGTTTTTCCAGTCAGCTCGTCATACGTTCCATGCGAAAGGGCTAAATGCCGCTTCCGTCGATGTGTCCGGCCCTGTTCAGGCGGATTTTCTCATTTTTGTCTACTTGGATGACCCGACCATCCTGGACCACCAGGGTAACTGTTCCAAAACGGATCGATGCCAGCGCCTCGCGCACCAATCGTTCCAGATCCCGGCTCCAGCTTTCGGGAGTGGGAAGTGCCATCAGATTCCTTCAAACAATGCCGTCGAGAGATAGCGCTCGGCCCCGTCGGGCAGGATAACCACGATCGTCTTGCCGGCAAATTCATCCAGCTGGGCAAGTCTGACCGCGGCGGCAACGGCGGCACCGCAGGAGATGCCGACCAGCAGCCCCTCTTCCTTGGCCAGACGCTTGGCGAATTCAATGGCTTCCTCGCTGGAGACCTGCTCGACCCGATCCACGACGGAGAGGTCGAGGGTCTCGGGAATGAAGCCGGCGCCGATGCCCTGGATCTTGTGGGGGGCCGGTTTGATCTCCTGGCCGGCCAGCTTCTGGCTGATAACCGGGCTTTCCTTGGGTTCGACCGCTACGGAGATGATCTGCTTGCCCTTGGTGTTCTTGATGTAGCGCGAGATGCCGGTGATCGTGCCACCGGTGCCGACGCCCGAGACGATAACATCGACGCCCCCATCGGTATCGTTCCAGATCTCCGGACCGGTGGTTTTCTCGTGGATCTCCGGGTTAGCCGGGTTCTTGAACTGTTGCGGGATGAAATATTTCTTCGGATCGGAGGCAGCGATCTCTTCGGCCCGGTTGATGGCCCCCTTCATCCCTTCGGCACCCGGGGTCAGGATCAGATTGGCCCCCAGGGCGGCCAGCACGCGGCGACGCTCGATGCTCATGGTCTCGGGCATGGTCAGGGTCAGCTTGTAACCACGGGCGGCGGCCACGTAGGCCAGGGCGATGCCGGTGTTACCGGAGGTCGGCTCGATGATTTCGACTCCCGGCTTGAGAATACCGCGTTTTTCGGCATCCCAGATCATGTTGGCGCCGATGCGGCATTTGACCGAATAGGCCGGGTTGCGCCCCTCGACCTTGGCCAGAATGGTGGCCTTGGCGTTTCCAACGATGTGGTTCAGTTTCACCAGCGGCGTGTTGCCGATCGACTGAGAGTTGTCCGCATAAATCTTGCTCATCGTAATCCCCTTTCATGCTCGTGAGTTGTAATGTCTATAGAATTTATAGGCATTATAGTTAAAAAAATTAGATGCTGAAATCGACTACATTTTGACGTTTGATCCGTTCGTTCTCGCTACGATCCACCATGTCCGCCAGGGTCAGGCCATCCAACACCGTGGCCAGGGCCACATTCACATCCGCCAGGGTCAAGCGGATTCCGCAGGTGGTCTCGTCCTGACACTCTTCACAACGGGCATAGTTGGTAGTACTGAGACACGGTACCGGAGCAATATCGCCTTCCAGTATGCGCACGACCGCAGCCAGTGTAATCTTGTTGGCCGGAAGCGCCAGGGTATAGCCGCCCCCTTTGCCAATCCGACTTTGCAGCAGGCCCCCTTTTCGTAAGGAGAGCAGGATGAACTCAAGGAACTTTTTGGGGATGTTTTCATCCCTGGCCAGGTCGGCAATCAATACAGGCTGCCCGCTGGGAGTCCCAGCCAGATGTATCAGCGCCTTAAAGGCGTATATTGTTTTCTTGGATATCATATCTAGTAAGACTATAGATATACAAAAAGCATAGGCTGTGTCAAGAATATTTTTCGCGAACCGTGATCCGTGTATCCCGCTCTCAGACAGCTCAGACGATGATCCCGGCAAACCCGGCCAGTGTGCTGATCTTGACCGGCGCCTGCCCGAGGTAGTCACCATCCAGTTGAATCGCCCGTTCACCCCGCACCTCGACCCGCTCGGCGCGCACGCGCATCACATCACCCGCCCGGCAGGGGCGCCCCCTCAAAACGGCATACATGAGCCGCAGATAGAAAGAACGGCTTTCGGTCGTAATACAGAACAGATCCAGCGACGGCTCGAAGATATCCGCTTGCGGCATGAGAACGTGGTTGCCGCCATAACGGGACCCATTGCAAATAATCACCGAATGACACTCCACGGGCTGTCCATCCGCCAGCAGCAGAAAACTGCCCCGCCGCCAGGCCAGCAGACAACGCAGGGCCGAGAGCAGGTAGGCCCCCTTTTTGAACAGGCGCTTTTCCCACGTCCGCACCCCCCGCACGATGTCGCCATCCAGGCCGATACCGGCCATGAGAAGGAAACGCCGGCTGAGCCCCCCGTGCCCTTCGAGCAACCCGACCGAAAGCGGCCGTGTGCTGCCCCTGGCGATACGCCGGATACCGTCAGACAGACTGTCGATTCCCAACTCCAGGGCCAGCACATTGGCCGTCCCCAGGGGCAGGATCGCCAGGGTGGCGCGCCCCGGCGAAAGGGCGTTGACCACGGCATTGATCGTACCATCGCCTCCGGCGATGATCAGCAGCGGATTTTCAGAGACGGCTTCGATTTCGGCACAGACACGCCGGGCATCCGCCGGACCACTGATGCTCAGACAGACGGGAGAAACGCCGACGCCCCGCAGCGAAGAAATGATCTCATCGTGCAGGGCGCGGGAATAGGAACCGGAGAGCGGGTTTATTATGAGGAAGCTGTTCTGCGAAGTAGTTACGGACATCGACTTTACTTCTTCTTCAGACGCCAGCCTTCCTTGTTGACCTGCGGGACACGGGAAATGGCCAAGGAGTCGGGCGGCACATCGACGGTCACGGTCGTACCGGCCGCCACCAGCGAATTGCGTCCCACCCGGACCGGGGCCACCAGCTGCACGTCGCTGCCGATGAAGACATCGTCGCCGATCACGGTGCGGTGCTTGTTGACCCCGTCATAATTGCAGGTGATCGTGCCGCAACCGATGTTGACATTGCTGCCGATCTCCGCGTCCCCCAGATAGGTCAGGTGCGAGGCCTTGGCCCCGACCCCCATGACCACCTTTTTGGTTTCGACGAAGTTGCCGATCTTGACGTGCTCGTTCAGCACGGTGCCGGGACGCAGGTGGGCCATGGGACCGATGCTGACAGCGGCGTGCAGCTGCGACCCTTCCAGCACCGAACCGGCCTTGATGTGGCAATTGTCGCCGATGGCGCAGTCGCTGATCGAGACACCGTTCTCGATCGTGCAGCCGCTGCCGATGATCGTTGCGCCGCTGATCGTGCAGTTGGGATGCACGACCGTGTCGGGACCGATCCGCACGCCCCGGTCGATATAACTCTGCTCGGGATCAACCAGGGAAACACCCGCACACATCAGATCCCGGTTTATGCGCCGGCGCAGGATGCGTGCCGCCTCGGCCAACTGGGCACGGTCGTTGACTCCCATGATCTCGTCCGGGTCATCCGTACAGCGCCCCAGACAGGTCAATCCATTCTTCACGGCGATTGATACCAGGTCCGTCAGATAGAATTCCTGTTGGGCATTTTGGTTGCTGATGGAATCGATATTGGCGAAGAGAAAATCGGCCTCCATGCAGTAGATGCCGCTGTTGATCTCGCAGATGCCCTGTTCTTGTGGGGTGGCGTCCTTCTGCTCGACAATGCGCTGCACATGACCGGCGGCTGAGCGCACGATCCGCCCGTAGCCATGGGGATTGGCCATCTCGGCCGTCAGCACGGTCAGTACGGCGCCCTGTTCCTGATGAAACCCAATCAATCCCTGGAGGGTCTCGGCCCGCAACAACGGTGTATCACCGCACAGTATCAGTACCGTACCGTTAAAGCCGGCCAGAGCCTCCCGCGCACAGGCCACGGCATGACCGGTTCCCAGCTGTTCCTCCTGCACGGCACAGCTGATATCCGTGGCATCGGAAAACAGACCGCGTACGGCATCGCCCTGATGCCCCACCACCAGCACGGTCGGAGCGGCTCCGGCGCCACGGGCGGCATCCACCGCCCAATTGATCATCGGACGACCGGCCGCCGGATGAAGCACCTTGACCAAAACTGATTTCATACGGGTTCCCTTGCCCGCGGCAAGTACGATTGCGGCGACACTGTTCATGTTAGTCCCGGCTCCATTATGTTTAAGTGAGTTATGCCCGATAGTTGGCAAGGCGTGATTTTATGCGATACGGCAAAGAGCGTCAAGTCAATAGCAACTGATTATGACTTTACATACCCGGCCTGGTTGGATATATTCATTTTCTTTCATGCAATGTTACGTCCCCGGCACCGGGCACGTGACCGGGAATACCCCCTTCAAAAAACATCTGAACCTAGAAAAAGCAGTTATCCACGAAACGCACGAAATACACGAACAAAATCAGTAAAACGAGCAACAATATGGTAAAACCAGTTTGGTGAATTCCTGTTTTGGTGGAATTGTTTGAGTTTTCGTGCTTTTTCGTGTTTTTCGTGGACCTAAAAGCCGTTTTCAGGCTGAACGTTTCCGAGACAGCTAAAGGGTGTTTGATGGCTATCGCCGAAGATCTGACCATACTAGAGAACCAGCTGAAAGATCTGATCACCCGTTACGAACAATACTTCGTTGGCCTTGAAAAGCGTGAGCCGCTGCCACTTCTGATTTCAGTCGAGAAACTGGTGCGCAGATACGCCCATGTCCCGATCACCAACACCATGTACAAGCACAAATACACGATGCTGGTGGCGCGCCTCAACACCTACCGCGAACACTGGAACCGGATCCTGCGCCTGATCGAAGAGGGCAAGTACTCCCGTGACCGTTTCATCAGGGATCTGCACCTGCGCCAAAAGGAGCGGGGCCCGATCCACCATGAAGAACACCACCAACCGCCCCCCCATGACCCCGAACTGGACCGCATCTACCTTGAACTGCGTGAGGCCCGCAAGGCCTGCCACCTGTCGGTGGACAAGCTGAGCATCGAGATGGTGGCGGCAAGCATTGCCAAGAGCAAGGCCACCCTGGCAGCCCGCCTGGGAACCACCGATCTGGTCTTTCGGGTCGTGGTCGAGGACGGCAAACCCAAGATCAAGGCGAGCCAACGCAAATGACCACCCACCCCAGCATCCCGGATTTCCTGTGAACACATATTCCACATCCACTATACTGCCGCAATCGATCGAGCTCCTGGCCGCACTGCGCCGTGGCGACACGCGCATCACCCTCCCCGGACTGAAAGGATCGACAGCGGCCTGCGTAATTGCCGAACTGCTGCGCAGCCTGTCGACGAAACTGCTGGTGATCACCGCTGACCAGGATAGCGCCGACGAGTTCAGGCGCGAACTGGCCTTTTTCGCCCCGCCTGAAACGTCACCCTTGGTTTTTCCGGCCTGGGACAGCCAACCCTGTTCCCCCGCCTCGCCCCATCCCGACATCTCCGGCGCCCGTCTCGACACGCTCTTCCGCCTGCAAAACGACCTGGCCCGGGTCGTGGTCCTGCCGGTGGCCGCGGCCCTGCAACGGGTCCTGCCGCGGCGGACCTTCAGTGAGGCCTCCTGTTACCTGGTGGCCGGGGAAGAGTTTGAGCGCGACGACCTCTTGGCCAGACTGGTCAAGATGGGCTACGCCAATGTCCCCCTGGTGGAGGATCGCGGCACCTTTGCGGTGCGTGGCGGGATCATGGACATCTTCCCGCCCAACCTGGCCTCCCCGGTCAGGATCGAGTTTTTCGGCGACACGGTCGAGACCATCCGCTCCTTCGATCCGCTCACCCAGCGCTCGTTGCAGCCGGTGGAGGAGCTGGTCCTGCTCCCCTCGCGGGAGATCCTCCTGACCGACGAGGTGCTGGCCGATATCGCACCCCGCCTGAAGCAGTGCTGCGACGACCTGGACATCGGTGCCGACCGGCGCCGCAGTTGCCTCAGCGACCTGCAAAATGCCGTCTACTTCCACGGTGTCGAATACCTGCAACCGCTCCTGCACCCCGGCCTGGAAACGATCTTCGACTATGCCCCCGGCTGCCTGCTGGTCATGCACGATCCCGAGGCGATCCGCGGCGCCATGGACGCTTTCGGTGAAGAGATTGCCGCAGGGGTTGCCAAGGGGCGCTCCGCCGCCCTGCCCCACTCGCCACCCTCAGAACTGTTCCTCGACGAGGCCGCCTTCAACGCCGCCATCGCCGGCCACAGCCGCCTGGAGCTCTCCGGCCTGACCCTGGATGGCGGCGCCGAGACAAGCTCGATCGCCATCCCCTGCCAAGACAATAGCGATCTGCGGGTGACGGTCTCCAAGGAAACCAGCCACGCCCTGAGCCCGCTTTCCCATAACCTGCGGGAATGGCTGGACAACGGGCAGCGGATTCTGGTCGTCTGCCATCAGCGCCCCCAGGCCGAGCGCCTCCTGGAACTGCTGGCCCCCTACGGGATTTCCTGCAGCATCAGCGAGACATCCTTCAACGAAGTGCTAACCACCCCCAACCCCCTCCTGAATCAGGAGGGGGCTATAACCCTGATGATGGGTGACATCTCCCGCGGTTTCCGCCTGGCGGATGCGCGTCTGGTGCTGATCGCCGAAGAGGAGCTCTTCGGCAAGCGTGTGCGGCGGCGGGGCATCTCCGAGGTCCGCAAGAAGCAGATCCTCTCATCCCTGGCGGAACTCAAGCCGGGCGATTTCATGGTGCATATCGATCACGGCATCGGTCGCTACCATGGCCTGCAACATATCAGCGTCGGGGGTGGCGCGGGTGATTTCCTGCTCCTGGAGTATGCCGGGGGGGACAAGCTCTACCTGCCGGTGGATCGGCTCGGCCTGGTGCAGCGTTACGTCGGCCCCGAGGGGAGCCTGCCCGGCCTGGACAAACTGGGAGGGAGCGGCTGGGAGAAATCCAAGGGCAAGGCACGCAAGAACATCGAGGAACTGGCCGGCGAACTGCTGGAGATCTACGCCCGGCGTCAGGTCTGCGAAGGCTTCTCCTTCTCGCCGCCCGATGAGATGTATCGCGAATTCGAGGCATCCTTCGCCTGGGAAGAGACCCCGGATCAACTTTCCGCCATCCAGGATGTGCTGGCCGACATGCAGCACTCCCGCCCCATGGACCGGTTGGTCTGCGGCGATGTGGGCTACGGCAAGACCGAGGTCGCCCTGCGGGGCGCGGTCAAGGCGGCCCTGGACGGCAAGCAGATCGGCGTACTGGTCCCGACCACCATCCTGGCCCAGCAGCACTACGAGACCTTCCACGAACGACTGAAGGGGTACCCGATCACGGTGGAAGTACTATCCCGTTTCCGCACCCCCAAGGAGCAGAAGGATATTCTGGAACAGCTTAAAAAGGGCGCCATCGACATCATCATCGGCACCCACCGCCTGCTGCAGAAGGATGTGACCTTCAAGGACCTAGGCCTCTTGATCATCGACGAGGAGCAGCGCTTCGGGGTCAAGGACAAGGAACGCCTCAAGTCCTTCCGGGCCCTGGTGGATGTGATCACCCTGACCGCCACCCCCATACCGCGCACCCTCTACATGTCCATGATGGGCATCCGCGACCTGTCGATCATCGACACCCCGCCGGTGGATCGACTGGCGGTGAAGACCTTTGTGGCCCGCTTCTCCGAGGAGCTGATTCGCGAGGCGGTCATGCGCGAACTGCGCCGGGGCGGACAGGTCTTCTTCGTCCACAATCGCGTCCAGACCATCGCCAAGCGGGCCGAACTGCTGGCCCAGCTGGTGCCGGAGGCCAAGATCGCCGTAGGGCACGGACAGATGGGCGAGCACGAGCTGGAAAAGGTCATGCTCGGCTTCATGCACGGTGAAACCAACCTGCTGCTCTGCACCACCATCATCGAATCCGGCCTGGACATCCCCAACGCCAATACCCTGATCGTCGATCATGCCGACAAATTCGGTCTCTCCCAGCTCTACCAGCTGCGCGGCCGGGTCGGCCGTTCCACCCAGCGCGGCTATGCCTACCTGCTGATCCAGGGGGAGAGTTCCATCACCAGCGACGCCCGCGAACGTCTGAGAATACTGCAGGAGATCTCCGAACTGGGGGCCGGTTTCCGCATCGCTACCCACGACATGGAGATCCGCGGCGCCGGAGACATGCTCGGCAACCGCCAGACCGGCACGGTCACCGAGATCGGCTTCGAGCTCTACAACCAGATGCTGGAAGAGACCATCTGCCGCATGCGGGGCGAAGAGATGGCTGAACAGGTCGAACCGGAGATCAACCTCAAGGTGCCGGCCTTCATCCCCGAGGCCTACGTCAAGGATACCAACCAGCGGCTGGTGATCTACAAGAAGCTGACCCAGGCCGAGAGCGCCGAGGACGTGATCGACGTGCAGAACGAGGTCAGCGACCGCTTCGGCAAGTATCCCTTGGCCACCGCCTATTTGTTCGAGACCATGAAGCTGCGCGTGCTGCTGAAACGGCTGCTCGTGCGGCAGATCGATTTTGACGGCCGCAATGTGATCGTCAGCTTCCATCCCCGCACCCCGGCCCCGCCCGATCTGATCATCGCCATGATCAAAAGCGAACCGAAGAAATACCAGTTCACTCCCGATTACAAACTGGTCTGTGTCCTGAAGGAGACCAGCTTCGAAGAGATCCTGGAGACATCCAAAAACGTACTGCAACGGCTTCTGCCGGTGGAAGCGGCATCATAAGCTTCATCACATTGCCAGACCGATAGGCTTGCAATTTTCAACTTCTCTCACTAAAACCACGTAAAATTCCAACGGCAGGTTGAACATGCACGAAAACAGCGTCTTTGAACAACTTGCCCTTTGGAACCCCCTTGATTCCCAACCGGACCAATCCGTATCTTTGGGAAAAGAGCGCGGCGCCGTCTATACTCGCCCGGAGACGGTCGATTTCATTCTAAATCTGGTTGGCTATCTCCCCGACAAACCACTCCATCGATACACCCTCCTGGAACCTTCCTTCGGAAGCGGAGGTTTCCTCGTCCGCGCAGTCGAGAGATTGCTACAGTCGTACCTCGGCACACATAGTCTGGAGAGTGCCGTTACTGACCTCAAAAACGCAATTGTAGGAATCGAAATCGATGCGAATGCCGCCGCAGAGACAGTATCGCACTTGACGGAACTGCTTGCTCGATTTGGATTCGGTAACGAAGAAATCTGCTCTCTTCTTGCTGGCTGGCTCAGAAATGATGATTTTCTCCTGGCCGACATTCGATCAAAATTTGATTTTGTCGTCGGCAACCCGCCCTATGTTCGACAGGAGTTGATCCCGGACCGGTTGATGGCAGAATACCGTTCACGCTATGAGACCATCTACGACCGGGCCGACCTCTACATCCCCTTCATCGAAAGGGGGCTCAAACTTCTCAACGCATCTGGTGCCCTTGGCTATATCTGCGCTGATCGCTGGATGAAAAACAAGTACGGCGGCCCCCTCAGGGCCTTGGTTGCCAGAGATTTCCACCTGAAATACTACGTTGACATGGTTGACACGAATGCATTCCATGCCGATGTCAGCGCTTACCCCGCCATATTCGTCATCTCGCGGGAACGGAACGGGAAAACCAGAATCGCACACCGGCCGAAGATCGAGGCTGCGATACTGGATCAACTCTCTGCCGCGCTCGTCGGGAGCGAGGATAGATCACCCATTCCGGTCACCGAGTTAGGGAAAATTGTCAATGGCAATGAGCCGTGGATTCTCGATTCCCTGGACCAACTGAACATTGTACGGAGGCTTGAGGCATCTTTCCCGCTGCTGGAGGAGGTCGGATGCAAGGTGGGAATCGGCGTAGCTACGGGGGCGGATAAGGCCTTTATCGGCACATTTGACGAACTTGACGTCGAACCTGACCGAAAGCTGCCGTTGGTGATGACAAAGGATATCGTATCCGGTTCGGTAGCATGGCGTGGATTTGGGGTCGTAAACCCCTTCAATGATGATGGCACGCTCGTCGATCTCGACAAGTATCCACGGCTGAAAAGCTATATTGAAACGAGGCGGAGCATTATCGCCGCACGGAACTGCGCCAAACGTAACCCTCAAGGGTGGTACCGGACCATCGACCGGATTTACCCTGCGCTGGTCAAAGAGAACAAACTGCTGATCCCGGACATCAAAGGAGAGGCCAACGTCGTTTACGAGCACGGGCATTATTACCCGCATCACAATCTCTATTACATCACCTCTACCGAGTGGGACCTCGCGGCACTCCAGGCGGTGCTGAAATCGGGGATTGCACGCCTGTTTGTCGGCATCTATTCGACCCGTATGCGCGGCGGATACCTGAGATATCAGGCCCAGTACCTGCGACGGATCAGGTTGCCGCGCTGGAGTGATGTGCCGGAGGTGCTTCAAGAACAGCTGAAACAAGCGGCCCGCCGGGGAGATGCCGAAGAGTGCAATCGCGTCACATTTGAGCTTTATGGATTGAACAGCACCGAGAGGGCCGCCCTCGGGGGAAATGGGAACTGATATGCCAATCATACTGCCTGATTTTGATAGCAATGTTCGCGAAGCTGTCCGCGCCTTCTGGGGTGCCAGAGAATTGGCCCACCGGAAGCAGGTGGAAAGTGGAAAGGCCGACCAAGGGGAACGATCATCCGTCACCGCCGGAAAGAACATGGATGGATTTCTGGCTATTGTACAGCAGCTCGTAAAGGCCAACGGCCTGCCGGATGCCCAGGTACAGGTTTCGCGCAAGCTCTTGACCCTGCCGGGATACTTCCGGCCCACCAAGGTGTGGGATGTGGTGGTCATGCATAATGGAAGACTGATTGCCACGATTGAGTTCAAGAGCCAGGTCGGCCCCTCTTTCGGGAACAATTTCAATAACCGGGCCGAGGAGGCAATCGGCACAGCCCACGATATCTGGACGGCCTTCCGTGAAGGGGCTTTCGGTGAGAGTCCTGCTCCATTTGTCGGCTGGATGATGCTGTTGGAGGATTGTGACAAATCCCGCTCACCGGTGAAGGAAACCTGTCATAACTTTCCCATGTTTCCCGAGTTCCGGGGGGCATCCTATGCGGAGCGTTACAACATCCTGTGCAAAAGACTGATGCAGGAAAAGCTTTACTCGTCTGCCGCGCTGCTGCTGTCACCACGCCATAGAGTTGAGACAGGAGAGTGTTTGGAGCTTTCCGAGATGACAAGCATCAAATCGTTTTTTGCCGGGTTTGCGGCGCGGGTTGCGGTGGAGGCGGCGAGGTAGGTATGTAGGTAGGTCGCGTACGCTTTTCAACGCGACATTTAGCAGGCGTCAACAGCGGACACACTGCGTTTCACGACAGAACCTGTTCACGCGCAGGACCGGTCATCAAGAGTTGAACGACAAATCAAATAACGATTAAAGACCAGAAGATGAGGTGTAGTTATGGCGGTGATAGATAGTTCTCCGAAAACGCAAAGTAAAGCCATGAAACTATTTAATGAAGCCGTTGCTATTTCTTTCTGGATATATATTGTTAGCAAGGTTGGAATATTTGATTTAGATGTTTATGTCATCAATAGATTTTTCCCTTCACTCAAATACATACTTGACTATAAATTGTTTATTTTTTTGGCTATTATTTCACTTTTATGGCTCATCATCGGCAAAAAACAGTTTCCAAAATTTGCAGGCTATATTCTTATTTACCCAATAATCATTATTAGTTGGAAGATCCCAAAATTAATATTCAAAAACTGGTCGGCGGCTATAGTCTTTAGCCCCGCCATTTTTGAAGTTGCAACGACATTCCGAACTATTTTTATAAGCTACACCATTGTTACGCTTGCTGCGATCTGCGTATTAATCACAACTAACAGAATATCACTTGTACTATCGATGTTTATACTCTTTACCTTATTAATTTTGCACCTGTATTCAAGTTTTAAGAAAGCTTATAAATCAACAGTATTTAGCAAATTAAGCAATTTCATCTCATCTATTAAAGAACAACTTGACGACTCTTCAAATATTCAGAAAATGCTTGATGGCGCGGTATCTAATAAAACGGAGAATAACGAACAAAAAAATTACCACACCAAACTAACTACGCTGTACGCATTCCATTGGGGAATTGAGTTTGCAAGTGACAAAATACGTGATGTCGCTCGAAGTAGAAAGATGGATCTGTACCTAATTTTATCATGGTTTTGGACTGTAATATTTACCTCGTTGATATTCTCATTCGAATATTTTGCTTTATACAAAATAAATCCGAGTTCATTTATTATAACGTTCAAGCCAAATTACTTTTCATTTTTAGGTCTTAGTTTTGGGAAACTAACTCCTTCCAGTGTATCTACGATCTTACCCAATGATCTCTTAGCAACAATACTATGTTACGTTGAACTTGCATGTTCAATCTTAATAGTTGTCATATTAGTATTTACAATTCTTACTGCTGCACGAGAAAGGTATAAGGAAGACATAGAAAAAATACTCACTGGAATGAATGATATTGCGACAATTTTGCAAAACAATCTGCAACAAATGTTTAATTTAGCATTAGCCGATGTTGAACACATTCTCGTCAACAATAATAATGATTTGGTCAACAGTTTAAGAAAGCTAAGAGGGCTACCAGAAATAGCAGTGCAGACTGAGAATTCTAGTCCGAAAGCTTCCGTTGAAAATGAGACGGAAATTATACAAAACTAGGCGTCCAACACGCGCTAAGACCATGACCGGGCGTAAAGCTGCCCGGCAGGTCAAGCGCAGCAACGTTATGCGATATAAAATAAGGAACCTATGATGGGGCGCGTCTCCAAAATTCAAAATAAATGGGGGCGAAACGACTAAAAACAGCCGCACTACAAATCTCAACAAACAATACTACCTATATGCAGGCCTATCCCAAACAGGGAACTACCCAAAGCCATGACTCGATATGCCGCAATAATCCTCATTTTCACGCTATCCCTCCTTACCGGTCATGCCGATGCGGAGACTACAAAATGGAAATGCACCCCGATGCCCTGGGACGAGATCGGACCGTTCTACCGCCCAAATGCGCCGGTACGGGATAAGATCGGCAGCGGCTACATCCTCGAAGGGACCGTCCGCTCGGCGGCTAACTGCCAACCGATCCCTGGCGCCCGCATCGAGTTCTGGCAGGCCGGACCGGACGGGAAGTACGCTGACGCCTGGCGGGCAACCATCTTTACGGACAGTCGCGGACGCTACCGCCTGACCACTGCGCACCCTCCCTCCTACGAACGCCGTCCGCCCCATATTCACATCCTGGTGGACATGCGTGGCTACGCCGGACTGATCACCCAGCACTACCCCCGGACCGGCCAGCAGCGGGCCACATTCGACCTGACCATGGAGACGGAATAGCGACACGACCGCTTTGGTTTTTTCCGGTGATCCGATGCACTGGCAACCGCTTTCCCGCTTGCATTTGCAAACCCGTTCTGCTAATCTTTTTGCCCTTTTACAAAATCACACCTCACCTGAAGCAACGTATTGACGAAAGGATTTTAGAATAATGTTGAAGATATTTGATTACCTGTTCGGGATGTTTTCCAATGATCTGGCCATCGATCTGGGGACCGCCAATACCCTGGTGTATCTGAAGGGGAAAGGCATCGTGGTCCGTGAACCGTCGGTCGTGGCCGTTCAAAAGATGCCCAACGGTCAGCAGAAGGTACTCAAGGTCGGCATGGAAGCCAAGCAGATGCTGGGGCGCACCCCCGGTTCGATCACCGCCATCCGCCCCATGAAGGATGGCGTCATCGCCGATTTTGATATTACCGAGGAAATGCTGCGCTATTTCATCCACAAGGTACACAACCGCAAGACCCTGGTCCGTCCGCGGGTCGTGATCTGCGTCCCCTCCGGCATCACCCAGGTGGAAAAACGTGCCGTCAAGGAATCGGCTGAATCGGCCGGAGCCCGCGAGGTATATCTGATCGAGGAACCCATGGCGGCAGCCATCGGCGCCGGCCTGCCGATCACCGAAGCTTCCGGCAACATGGTCGTTGATATCGGCGGCGGCACCACCGAGGTAGCGGTCATCTCCCTGGCCGGCATCGTCTATGCCCAGTCTACCCGCATGGGGGGCGACAAGATGGACGAGGCCATCGTCCAGTTCATCCGCAAGAAATACAATCTGCAGATCGGCGAGCGCATGGCCGAGCAGATCAAGATCGACATCGGCGAGGCCTACCCCGGACCGGAGGTTCTGATCAAACAGGTCAAGGGACGTGACCTGGTCTCCGGCATCCCCAAAACCATCGAGGTCAACTCGGACGAGATCCGCGACGCGCTCAAGGAGGCGGTCAACGCCATCGTCGATACGGTGCGCATCTGCCTGGAGAAGACTCCCCCCGAGTTAGCGGCCGATATCGTCGACAAGGGTATCTTCCTGGCCGGCGGCGGGGCACTGCTGCGCAACCTGGACATGCTGCTGCGCGAGGTAACCAAGGTACCGGTGCTGATCGCCGAAAACCCGCTGGACTGCGTTGTGCTCGGTTCCGGCAAGGTGCTGGACGAACTGGACCTGTTGCGCCGCGTCTCGATCACGTCGTAAGACCACATTTCACCACGGAGACACGGAGACACTGAGAAATTCAAACACAGACGGAATGGTGATGCCGAACAATACCCGCTGCAAAGATCGTTTATATTGTTTTGCATGTACCAATACACCGTTTTCCGGTTTGTTTTTCTGTTCTCCGTGTCTTCGTGTCTCCGTGGTAAAGAATCCACAATCTTTCTGTTCAAGCTGATATGCCCTCACCCTCCGTCGACATAATTGTCCCAGTCTGGAACAACCCCTTTGAAACCCGCGCCTGCCTGGCGGCTATTCTTGAGTATTCACCGGAAGCCCGCCTGATCGTTATCGATAACGGCAGCAGCCGCGAAACCGAGCTGATGCTGGAAGAGTTCTCCGAACCGCTCGGTGAAGGGGCTCTCTTTATCACCACCGAGCGCAACATCGGACTTGTTCCGGCCATCAACAGGGCGCTGGCCAGCTCACAGGCCGACTTTGCCGTGGTTGTACAACCGCGGGTGCGGGTCGGCAGGGGCTGGCTGAAGGCACTCCTGGATGCGGCCGGAATGCCACAGGTCGGCATCGTTTCGCCCCTCTTCCGGGGCAACGGCGCACCGCTGCTGCCCCGTCCCGTCTCGGGTTGTACACTGATGGAGACCTTCGCACTCTCCTTCGCGACACTCCTGATTCGCGGTGAGTTGCAGAGACAGCTGGGCGGTTTTGATGAAGAACTGAACGGCGCCGACTGGTGCCTGCGGGATTACATCCGCCGGGCGGAAGCCTGCGGATATCACACCTGTGTCACCGTTCACCCGGAGCTGGTCTGCGGCCGGGAAACCATCTTCGGATCGCAGGAGCGACGCCAAGCACAGCTGCGCCTCAGTCGCGACAGATACCTGGCGCGCTGGGGTGTTGCCCGCCACTACTGCCTGTATTTCGGCCCGCAAGCCGCTGCAGCCGATCTGGTCGACACGATCGAGTCGATTGTCGCCGCCGCACGCCGGGGACACCGCTTCACCCTCTTGCTGCACCGCAAGCAGTTCAAGGAGTTCCGGCGACGGGGATGGAACGGGTTGCACACAGCAGTCACACTCTGCCCGCTGCCCCTCTTCGGCACACAGCGCGGCCTCATCCGTCAGTTTGCAGCCCTGCAGGCGGCAGAGCCCGATCTGATCCCGGTGCGGGGCACGGAAAATGTCATCTTTCCCGGCGTAGCCGTACCGATCTGCCTCAGCGAGGCTATGGAAAGCCGTGAGGACACTATTACCCCACCGGCGCAGTGGGATAACGCTATGGAGGTCGTATGATCAATGAAATTAAGCAGCAACTGCAGGACCATCGGGCGTTGATCGACCTGCTGGAACGGGATCTAGCCCCCAAAATCGCCGAGATGAGCACGCTGATCAGCGATGCCCTGGCCAAAGGCAACAAACTGCTGGTAATGGGCAATGGCGGGTCAGCGGCCGACTCGCAACATTTTGTGGCCGAGATCGTCGGGCGCTTCAAGATGGAACGCACGGCACTGCCGGCAGTGGCGCTCTCCACGGACACCTCGATCCTGACCGCCATCGGCAACGATTATGGTTTTGATGCGATCTTCAGTCGCCAGATAGAGGCGCTGGCCGCCCCCGGTGACATCGTGGTCGGCATCTCGACCAGCGGCAACTCCCCCAACGTACTGAAGGCCCTGCTTGCGGCGCGTGAGCGCGGATGCCGCACCATCGGCCTCTTGGGCAAGGATGGCGGCAGCAGCAAGGCCGTCTGCGACCTGCCCCTGGTGATGCCCACCAGCGACACTCCCCGCATCCAGGAAGGACACATCACGGTCATCCACATCGTCTGCGACCTGGTGGAGAAAGCATTGTTTTGCTAATGCACCGTTCATGCTTCGACAGGCTCAGCACGAACGGTACTACAACAACGTATGACAATTCCGTTCGCCCTGAGCCTGTCGAAGGGTGAACCGCAAGGACCTACTCATGAAAATTCAACCCATTGACCTCTCCCACGTGACGACCTACCCCATTGCCGAGCGCAAAAACAAGGTTTCCCTGGCCCGTGACTTTGCCGGTGAGATCAGATCCGGCATGAGCGTTTCCGCACTCTTGGCGGCCATGCCCAACCAACTGGGGAGTGAAAGCCTCAACGCGGTCATCAGCGCCGTGGTCAAGGCCCGCGAAAAGGGCAAGCCGGTGGTCATCGCCCTCGGCGGGCACGTGATCAAGTGTGGCCTGCAACCGGTCCTGAAACGACTGATCGAGGCCGACATCATCAACGCCGTGGCCATGAACGGCTCGGCCAGCATCCACGACTACGAGATCTCCCTGATCGGAGAAACCAGTGAAGACGTGGGCGCGGTGCTGCACTGCGGCACCTTCGGCATGGCCGAGGAGACCGGTCGCGATATCAATCGAGCGCTGAAAGAGGGGGTGGCCGATGGCATCGGCTATGGCGAAGCGCTCGGCCGGTTTATTGTAAAAAACGACAATCCCTACCGCAGCGCAAGCTTATTGGCGACCTGCTTCGACAAGGGCATTCCGGCCACGGTGCACGTGGCCGTAGGCACCGACATCATCCACCAGCATCCCGACTGTGACGGCGCCGTGCTGGGCCAGGCCACCTACAGCGACTTCCGCCTCTTCACCTCGGTGGTCTCGACCCTGGGGAACGGCGGCGTCTTCATCAACATCGGCAGTGCGGTGATCATGCCGGAGGTATTCCTCAAGGCCCTCTCCATCACCCAGAACATGGGCTTCCACGTGGATGGCTTCACCACCGCCAACTTCGACATGACCCAGCACTACCGTCCGCTGCAGAATGTGGTCAAACGCCCGACGGCCGGTGACAGCCGCGGCCTGACCATTACCGGCCACCACGAGATCATGCTGCCGCTCCTGGCGGCGGGAATTTTGGATCGGATCGGACATACCCATGGATAGAAAGGGCATCGAATCCTTCTTCAACCGTATTGCCGACATCCGCTGCCTGGTGATCGGCGACCTGATGCTGGACGAGTATCTGTGGGGCAAAACGGAACGCATCTCGCCCGAAGCGCCGGTTCAGGTGGTGGATGTGCTCCGCGAGGAGTTGCGCCTGGGCGGGGCCGGAAATGTGGTCAACAACCTGGTGGCCCTGGGGGCGCAGGTGGCGGTCTGTTCGGTTATCGGCGACGATGCCAACGGCCGGGCCTTGCTGGAGGATTTCAACAGCCGGGCCGTGGCCGTCGCTGCGATTTTTTCGGACCCTACCCGCCGTACCAGCCGCAAGACCCGGGTCGTGGCCTCCCATCAGCAGATCGTGCGCATCGACCGCGAGTCGCGCGATCCACTTTCCGCCGAGATGGAGCAGAGGGTCTGTGACTGGATTTCCAGCCATGCCGGTTCCTTCGATGTGATCCTGCTTTCGGACTATCTCAAGGGGGTCCTGACCCCACGGGTGATCCAGAGCGCGGTCGCCGCGGCCCGCCCCAAAGCAATCCCCGTGCTGGTGGACCCCAAAGGCACCGATTATACCCGCTATCAGGGTGCCAGCATCCTGACCCCCAACCGCAAGGAGGCCGAGGCCGCCGCCGGCATTGCCATCCGCGACAATGCATCTCTGGGACAAGCAGCCGAACTGATCATGGAACGGGCCGGCCTGGAAAACCTGCTCATCACCCGCAGCGAAGAGGGCATGTCCCTGTTCTCCCGCGGCGCCGAAGTCGTCCATATTCCGACCGTCGCGCGGGAAGTCTTCGACGTATCCGGCGCCGGCGATACGGTTCTGGCCTCCCTGGCCATCGGCGTAGCCGCCGGGCTGGGCATGACCGAGGCTGCACGGCTGGCCAATATCGCCGCCGGCATCGCCGTGGGTAAGCTGGGCACCTCCACCGTCTCGCCGGCCGAGATCATCAACGCCGTGGCGCTGACCCATAGCGACAGCAACTCCAAGATCAAGCATATTGACGTGTTGAGCGCCATCATCGCTGCCGAAAAGAACCGTGGCAAACAGGTGGTCTTTACCAACGGCTGCTTTGACCTGCTGCATGCCGGGCATGTCAAGTACCTGCAAAAGGCGCGGACCCTGGGCGATCTGCTGGTCCTGGGGCTCAACAGCGACGCCTCGGTACGCCGCCTGAAGGGAGAAAAGCGGCCGCTGATCGATGAAGAGGAACGGGCCCATCTCCTGGCTGCGCTGGATTGCGTCGATTATGTGGTCATCTTTGAAGAAGATACCCCGCTGGAGTTGATCACGGCCCTCAAACCCCATATCCTGGCCAAGGGGGGAGATTACACCGCTGACAAAGTCGTGGGAAAAGACGTAGTCGAGGCCTATGGCGGCAGAGTCGAGCTGGTGTCGTTCGTGGACGGCAAATCCACAACCAACATCATCGAACGGATTCTGGAACGCTATACCTAGGCGCTGATTTGGGTGGTTTTTTGGCGTCAATTCTGGTATCAGAGAGCATTTACATAATGCCGTGTGCGACGGGAGAGGGATATGCCTGAAAAGATCAGCTCAGAGCGTGAATTATGGGTACTTGGCGTCACGCCCGGTACCGGCAGGGAAGAACAACTCTGCACCTACCTGGCAGCCGGCGGATATCGCTGTCGCCTGGAACAGATCGATAACCTGGCCGATGGCCGGCCGCTGGGAGTAATCCTGGATATATCACCCCTTTCCGATGACGGTTGGGGACTGCTCTTGAAAATCAAGGGTGACCCAAACCTGCGCAACATACCGGTCCTGCTGGTTTTTCTCAGCGAGACGGGCAAGGTCGGCGGTGTCTTTCCGGTGGCCGGATTCTTTACCATGCCGGTCGACGAACGGCACCTGCTGGAGCGTCTGACGGTTTTCGGCCTGACCGAAGACGCCGAAACCTGGGATCTGCAGGCCCTGGTGGTGTCACGTCTGGGTGAGGAAAAGCTGTCGCGGGTAGTCGAATCGGCCGGTTTTGAGGTAATCAAGGCCTACACCGCCAAGGAAGCCAAGGCAATCACCTCCATCCATCCGGCCTACATGGCCTTTGTCAGCCTGATGCTGCCCGACATGTCAGCCTTTGAGCTGCTTGAAAAGTTCCGCCTGCATCCTTACAGCAGCAATACTCCGGTCTTCGTGCTGCTTAAGGATGAGATGAAACAGGGCGAAAAAATCGCCATGAGCCGCGAGGTTGCCCATCTGGTCAACAAGAAGCAGCTTACCTGCGAGGAATTTCTCCAGCATTTACGCCGCCGGGGATAACCGGACAGCTCCAGATACGAAAAAAGCCGTTCTCTTTGGAGAACGGCTTTTTTGCTTTTCATCTCAACCAAGCTCTACAGAACTCCGCCCAGCTCCTTCACCTCAATGCTGGCCTTGCTGCGCAATTCCTTAGCCCACTGATTGAAACGCTCCTCAGACTTCTTGCGGTAGAGGATATTTTCAATCTCCGACATAACGCTCTCGAAACTCTTCACCTTGCCGCTGTTACGTTCTTCCAGCTTAATGATGTGAAAACCGGAAGGCGTGTAGACCAGCTCACTGACCTCACCCGGTTTCATGTTCACGACGGCCGCTTCCAGTTCGGGCATCATGTCGCCCTTCTTGAAGAGCCCCAGATCACCGCCGTCCTTGCGGGCAGCCGGGTCCTCGGAATAGGACTTGGCAAGCTCGGCAAAATCCTTGCCGCTTTTGGCCTCGGCCAGCACCATCAGTGCCGTGGTCATGGTCCGTTTGATATCCTCGGCCGGAGCCTTTTCATTGGTCTTGAAGAAGATATGCCGCGCCCGGAAGGTATCCTCCTCGGTGTATTTGGCCCGATTGGCTTCGTAATACTCGCGCATCTCCGTCTCACCGACCTGGATCTTGGCGCGAACCTCCATGCTGACCAGCTTGAGCTTTTCGATCTGCTCGCGCAGTTGGTTGCGATACTGCTCGAAGGTCAGCCCCTGACCTGCCAGGGCTGCTACGAGGACTTCCTGGGAAGTCATGTTGTTCTGTTTTTTGACATCGTCGATGGCCTGCTTGATCTCCTCATCGCTGACCTTGATGTTCAGCTCCTTGACCTTCTGATCCAAGATCTTCTTATCGATCAGATGTTCAAGCGCCGTGCGGCGTAGGCTGTTGCGGGTTGCCGCATCGAGGGGAGATTTCTTCTCGGCTTCGCGGATCAGCGACTGAGACTCCTGTTCAACCTCATTGAGTGTAACGATTTCATCATTGACGACAGCTGCAATGGCATTAACAACTTTACCCGAGGAAAGGGGCGCCACCGCCACGACCTTTTGCTGTTCGTCCTTGACTTGCTCAGTCTTGGCCTGATCGGCCTTGTGCGTGGATTCCAGCGGTTCTTTCGTCACAACTGCGTCTTTGTGAGAGCAACCGCCCGTCAATAACAGACAAAGACAGACGGCCGGGATAGCAAAGATGGATTGATTCATTGACATGCTCATTCCTTGGAGTTAACGCACAAAAGGGTGGGCAGAACCCACCCTTTCGATTAGTGACCTAGAATCAATAGAGTGACAAGGTGCGTAACAGCGAACTATTTTTTTCCTGCCTCTGCAGGCTTGGCGGCTTCAGCCGGTTTCTTCTCTTCCTTCTTGCCTTCCTCTTTCTTGCCCTCTTCCTGCTTGCCGCCCAAGCTCTTCAGCACATCTTCCTTGATGGTGATTTTGGCGCTTTTCTTGAGTTCTTCCTTGAGCTTCAGGAAAACTTCCTGCTGCTTTGACGGCATGATGGCGCCCTTGATCTGATCCTTGACTTCTTCCAGAGGGCGGTAACCGGCCGGGCGTTTTCCGACCAATTTGATAATGTGGAAACCGAAATCTGATTTAACAATCGGGGAAACCTGTCCTTCTTTGAGTGCTGACGCGGCCTTCTCAAAAGCCGGTACCATGGATCCTTTACCAAACCACCCCAGATCGCCGCCCCTGGATGCCGAGGAATCAACCGAGTATTTCTTGGCCAGTTCGTCGAAGTTGCCACCGGCCTTGATCTTGGCCATGACGTCATTGGCTTCCTTCTCGGTCTTGACCAGGATATGGCTGGCCTTCATCTGCTCGCCGGTCTTGAACTTTTCCTTGTTCTGCTCGTAGAACTTCTGCAGGTCCGCATCCGTCATCTTGGACTCGCTCTCGACCTTTTTCTTCAGGAATGCTTCCACGATCAGGCGCTGTTTCATCTCTTTCAGTTTTTCTTCCATCTCGGGTCCCTTGTCCAGGCCATCCTTGGCGGCCTGCTGCAGGATCACTTCCCGAATGACCATCGTGTCCAACATCTCTTTACGCCCATCGGGGGTATCAGCCATTGCCTTCAGGTACTCGGGCAGATTTTTCATTTCGCGGTTAAAGTCACCGGTAGTGATGGTGTCACCATTAACCTCGGCCAGAACCTGACCTTCCTTTTTGACTTCCGACTTGGACTCGCTTGCCGGGCCTTTCCCCTGGCAACCGAAGAGCACAGCCGCGCACAAGAAAGTGGCAATAAATTTTGCGGTGTTTGTGGCTTTCACGATAATCTCCTTTTTTTACGTAATTGAAATGAATATAAACTCATTGTAAATAGCATGGCCGCCTGATCAAGCGCAACTGTTTTGTCTTTAAACCACCCGCTTACGCTATTTCAATTCAACGCTGAAATCAAGACAACAGTGCACTGCCCGAACGAAAGTCCGGATAACTCCTATGCGGCGTACATGCACCGGCAAACCGCCCCCGAGCAGAACCAAGTCCATCGGTTTGAATTAAAAGGATAATTCAGCCGGTACAGCGCATGAATGTCGCACAACCGCCCATCCTTCCCATGGGGGCAGGGTTCCCGTTTACTCGCTTGATTCAAGGGTAGTTACGTGGTATTTATACCTGCCTGTATACAATTGACATAACGTTGTTCGCTGCATTTGACGCCACAGGCGTTCCACTACCATAACGCAGTTGGAGGGAGGCACAATGGAAAAGCAGAAGGTTCATTATAGCGAGCTGGGGCTGAGCAACACGAAAGAGATGTTTGCCAAGGCCATGGCCGGCAAATACGCCATCCCGGCCTACAACTTCAACAACCTTGAGCAGATCCAAGCCATCATCACCGCCTGCTCCGAGACAAATTCACCGGTCATCATCCAGGTTTCCAAAGGCGCCCGCAGCTATGCCAACGAGACCATGCTGCGCTACCTGGCCATGGGTGCCGTGCAGATGGCCCGCGAGATGGGGTCAAACATCCCGATCTGCCTGCATCTGGATCATGGCGATTCTTTCGAATTATGCAAATCATGCGTCGATAGCGGCTTCTCTTCCGTCATGATTGACGGCTCACACCTCCCCTACGACGAGAATGTGGCACTGACCCGGAGGGTGGTTGAATACGCCCACCAGTACGACGTTACGGTGGAGGGTGAATTGGGCGTGCTGGCAGGGATCGAGGACGAGGTCTCCGCCGAACATTCCACCTACACCAAACCGGAAGAGGTCGAGGACTTCGTCAAAAAAACCGGCGTCGATTCCCTGGCCATATCCATCGGTACCAGCCATGGGGCGTATAAATTCAAGGCCGGCCAGCCGGTGCCCCCCCTGCGCTTCGACATCCTGGAGGAGTGCGAAAAACGCATCCCCGGTTTTCCGATCGTCCTGCACGGCGCCTCATCGGTCGTACAGGAATATGTACAGCTGATCAACACCTATGGCGGTAAGATGGAAGGCGCCGTGGGTATCCCCGAGGAGCAGCTGCGTCAGGCCGCCGCCAGCGCCGTCTGCAAGATCAACATCGACTCCGACGGGCGTCTGGCGGTCACCGCCAAGGTGCGCGAGTATTTTGCCAAGGATCCCAAGGAATTTGATCCGCGCAAGTACCTGGGTGAAGCCCGCAAGGAGCTTGTCAAATTGATCAAACACAAAAATGAGACGGTGCTGGGTTCAGCTGGTCGGGCCTAGCTGCAATCGTTAACGCTGCTCACCCATAAACAGGGAGTACTGCGCATGGGCAACAGGCTGTTTTCACGGGTCAACTTTCAGGTCTCTGCAACCATCTCGACTGCAACGCACCGCTTTCATGGCCAGGTTGAAAACCTCAGCATGAATGGCATGTTCATGGTCACCGACGAGCAACTGCAGCCGGGAGAGGCGGTGGATATCTCCATCCTCCTCAACGGAACCTCTCCCGAAATAGACATCGCGATCTCAGCCAGGGTCAGCAGGATCGTCGAAAAGGGTATCGCTTTCACCTTTGACAAGATCGACCTGGACTCCTATATGCACCTGAAAAACATTGTCACCTACAACATCGACGATGCCGACAAGATTCTGGAAGAAATCAACCATGCCATTGATGAGAAGATTGCCGTAGAGACGTGATTGGAGCGTAGTGACACCATGACGAAAAAATCAACCGTTTACTCCTTCTCCGGCTTTTTGCTCGGTATCGGCGCGCCCATCGGCTGGACCTTCATCAGACTCCTGTTTTTCTATGACAAAAAGCAGACCTTCCTGGAACAGATTTTCAGCGATGTCATCATGAGCAGCCAACAACTCTCCCTGTACACCTACATGGGCATCGGCACGGCCTTTGTCCTTTCCACCCTGGGATTTTTGATCGGAAGAAACGGGGACGAGTTGCATGAACGGGCGGTTGAACTGGATATCCTCCACCGTGAAGTGGCCACCCAGAAAGAGATCTTTGAGAACCGCTACAAGGTTCTGGACAGCAACATCAAGAACTTCCACCATATCAGCAGCAAGTTGCAGATGTCGCTCAATCTTGAGGAGATCCTCAAGCTGTGCGCCGAAGGGCTGCACGAGGTCCTGGGATACGAACGGGTCAACATCCTGATGGCCGAAGACGGCAAACGGCTCCGTTTCGTGGTCGCCTACGGCACGGACAATTTCGACATCGCCTCTGCAGCGCTGCCGCTCGACCCGAGTATCGGCGTAATCTATAAATGCTTTGCCGACAAGAAGGTCTACCTGATCGACGACATTGCCCGCTATTCGGACGATTACCACCTGCAGCCACCCTACAACAACCTGGAACCGCTCCGCTCAAAGAGCTTCATTCTCTGTCCGATCGTTGTCAAGGGCCAGACCATCGGTGCCTTCGGCATCGACAATAAATCCAGCAAGCGCGCCCTCAACGATTCCGATGTGGACACGATCATGCTCTTTGCCGATCAGGTTTCTTCGGCCATCACCCGCATCAACCTTTTAACCTCCATTGATACCTTGACCAGCGAGATGGAAAGCTCCTTTACCTTTCTGCTGGGAAGTCGCGAGCAGTACTCCCACAATGTCATGACCCTCAAGGAAAATGTGGACTCGGTTGCCGACGGCAGCGCCATTATTGCTTCCGCCTCGGAAGGTGTCATGGCCTCGGTGGACGAGACCAGCACAGCCGTCAACGAGATCTCGGTCGCCATCGAGCAGGTGACCCGCAACCTGGACCATCTCTCCAGCATTGTCCATCAGTCGGCTACGGCCATGGAAGAGATCAACAGCACCATCGGCAGCGTAGAGCAGAATGCGGCCATCTCCCACGAGGTCTCCAGTCAGGTCAAATCCCAGGCCGACGAAAGCATGGCCGTGGTCAGCGAGACCATTAACTCCCTGGCGGAGATTCAAGTGTCGGTCGGCATCTCCTACGATGCCATCACGCGCCTCTCGGAGAACAGCAGCCGTATCGAGAGCATCATCGGCGTGATCAACGACATCACCAAGCGCACCAACCTTCTGGCCTTGAACGCCTCGATCATCGCGGCTCAAGCCGGCGAATACGGTAAAAGCTTCGGCGTCGTGGCCGACGAAATCCGCAACCTTTCCTTGCAGACCGGGCACTCCACCAGCGAGATCACCGGTATCATCGAAGAGATCATGAGTGAATCCAAGACAGCGGCCAGCAACATCACCGCCACCAAGAGCCTGGTGCAACGGGGCGTGGATCTGGGCCACTCCACCGGCGAGACCCTCAAGGCCATCTATGACCGTTCGCTCTGTTCCATGGATATGACCCAACAGATAAAACTGGCCACCGAGGAGCAGGTTGTCAGTGTCCATATGGTCTCCAGGTCCATGGACGACATCAGCACCATGACCTCGCAGATCGTGACCGCCTCCACCGATCAGGCCAAGGCGACCCGCAGTATCGCCCGCTCCATCGAGACCATCAAGGACATGACTCACGAAATGGTCCGCTCCACCTCGCGTCAGGTTGAAGACGGCCGCAAGATTCGCTATACGGTTGAATCGGTCAGCGAAATGGTCAAGGAGATGTTTGACAACATGGAGAAACGCCGTTTGCAAAGTGCTGAAGTAATTATGGAATTGGAATCGATGAAAAACCGGACCTGCCAGATCTAGTCATATTTTTTGTAGCACCGCCGCGCACTTTTTGTTATAAGGTCCCCTTCGGCCACGACGACTACCCTTCGGGAGTCGATCAGCAACAACCGGAGCGCAGCACGGGCACATACCGCGCGGATTCGAAGGCGAACCGGGACGGAAGGGAATATCCCACAGACATGGCAGTAACTGCCAGTCTGTCCGTCCGCGCGCCTTCCGGCGCGTTTTTTAGTGCGATAGAGATTATTTAGAAATAATCTCGTTAACGCACTTATCTGCGAAGCAGGCAGTGCAGGAGGAATCAGTTCTTCAGACTGATTTCGTTAGTGCACTTATCCCGCGAAGCGGGGCGTGTACATCATCTACTATCGTTTTTACACACAGGGGCTTATGAGAAAGAAAATTACCATACCGGACGTTTTGAACATGAAGCAAGAGGGTCGCAGGATCAGCATGCTGACCTCCTACGATTATCCCTTCACCCGCATCATGGATGCTGCCGGGGTGGATATCGTCCTGGTGGGTGACTCGGTCGGCGTCGTCGTTGCCGGCCACGATACGACCTTGCCGGTAACCATGGACGAGATGATCTACCATACCAGGGCGGTCAGACGGGCCGACCCCAGGGCGCTGGTGGTGGCGGATATGCCCTTCATGTCCTACCAGACCGGCCTGGAAGATGCCTGCCGCAACTGTGGACGCCTGATCAAGGAAGGGGGCGCCGAGGCGGTCAAGATCGAGGGGGGCATGAATATGGCCCACGTCATCCGCGCCGTCAGCCAGATCGACATCCCGGTCATGGGGCACATCGGCCTGACCCCCCAGTCAATCCACCGCATGGGGGGCTACAAGGTGCAAGGTCGCAAGGAACAGGCCGACCGGATCATGGAAGACGCTTTCGCCGTCCAGAATTCCGGCGCCTTTGCCGTGGTGCTGGAAGGTATCCCGGCCAAGCTGGCGGCGGAGATCACGGCCGAAGTGAGCATCCCGACCATCGGCATCGGCGCCGGCCCGTCCTGCGACGGCCAGGTACTGGTGATCCACGACATCCTCGGGTTGTGCGAGAAATATTCCCCCAAGTTTGTCAAGCGTTATGCCGACCTGGGCCCGGTCATCAGCGATGCGGTCGCACGCTATGTGGCCGAGGTCCGCTCCGGCGAATTCCCCACGGAAGAGCACTCCTTCAACTGACCCTTCGACTCCGCTCAGGGAACCTCCGTTGGCTGAGCGGAGTCGAAGCTAACAACGGCATTCAGGAAACCATATGCAGATAATCAGTGACATTCAACAGATGCAGTCGTGGGCACGTACTCAAAAACGCGCAGGCAAACGGATCGTCTTTGTACCGACCATGGGCTTCCTGCACGAGGGACACGCCTCCCTGTTGCGCGAGGGGCGCACACGGGGCGATGTTCTGGTGCTCTCGATCTTCGTCAACCCGATCCAGTTCGGTCTCAATGAGGACCTGGATCGTTATCCGCGCAATATGGAGGGAGACTGCGCCATCGCCCAGGCATGTGGCGTCGATATCGTCTTCACACCAGGGGCGGCCGCCATGTATCCGCCCGGTTTTCAGACCACCGTGCGAGTCAGGGATCTGGCCTTGCCGCTCTGCGGCGCCAGCCGCCCCGGCCACTTCGATGGTGTCGCCACGGTGGTGACCAAACTGTTCAATATCGTCCAGCCGGATGTGGCCCTGTTCGGGCGAAAGGACTTCCAGCAACTGGCGATCATCCGCCGCATGACGGCCGACCTGAGCCTGCCGCTGGAGATTGTCGGCATGCCGATCGTTCGTGAGCCGGACGGGCTGGCCATGAGCTCGCGCAACGCCTACCTGTCGGAGGAACAGCGCCAAAGCGCCCTCTGCCTGTCGCGCGCGATCCGCAAGGTCAGAGCGCTGTACGCGTCCGGCGAAAACGATGTCGAACGGTTGCGCAGCGCGGCCCGGGAACTGATCCAGGCTGAATCCGCCGCGGTGATCGACTACCTGGAATTTCGTGACGCGGAGACACTGGAAGAGGTCGCAACCGCACACGCTACGACACTGCTAGCCCTGGCCGTAAAGATTGGCAACACGCGGTTGATCGACAACACCCTGCTTGGAGATGAAGCCTAATTCCACGTGGCAATCAAGGCGATACTCAAAGGAGCGCAGGCATCTTGCCTGTGCTTCAAGCGGGGTTGAACCCCGCTTGAATAGGCAGGCTGGAAGCCTACCCTCTATTCGTGTCAACTTGAAAGTGACATCGAATTAGAAGTAAGTAGTACATGAGCGTTCTGTGACTGAAATCTACCCCGCTGGTTCTGTTGCCGCAGTTAATGCAGTGCTGCGCCGAAGGTGAAACCATAATGCCGAAAAATCGAGACGCAGCTCGCGCCAACCTGGAAAATCTTTACCGGATCTTCACCGTTCCGGTAGCCCCCGATTCAACCCTCGGCGCCATCGATCAGGCGATTACCGACGATGTCACCGGCTTTTTGCAGACCCATATCGTCGCCATCGAACGCAACCTGGAAGAGATCGAAGCCAGTTTTTCCTCCTCCGCCATCCCCGAAGAACCGACCTACGTCTCGGAATACACCGAGTTCGTCAAGGAAAACCTGGTGGCGCAGTCGGTCCATACCGCTGCCCCCGGTTTTGTCGGTCACATGACTTCGGCGCTGCCCTACTTCATGCTCCCCCTGGCGCGCCTGATGACCGCCCTCAACCAAAATCTGGTCAAGGTGGAGACATCCAAGGCCTTTACGCCCATGGAGCGGCAGGTCTTGGCCATGCTTCATCACCTGGTCTACCGCCGCGATGACGGCTTCTATCAGACATGGATTCACAACAGTCAGCATGCCCTGGGGGCCTTCTGCTCCGGCGGCACCATCGCCAACGTCACGGCACTCTGGGTAGCGCGCAACCGTCTCTTTGCGCCACAGGGGAACTTTCGCGGCCTTGCCCAGGAAGGGTTGGCCCGAGGCCTGAAGCATCTCGGCTGTGATGGCGTTGCCGTGCTGGTCTCCGAGCGCGGACACTACTCCTTCGGCAAAGCCGCCGATTTGCTCGGCATCGGCCGGGACCACCTGATCAAGGTAAAGACCGACGCAAACAACCGCGTGGACCTGAAGTTGCTGCGCCAGGAATGCCAGCGCCTGCAGGATGAGAATATCCGGCCGCTGGCGCTGGTCGGCATCGCCGGGACCACCGAAACCGGCAACGTCGATCCGCTGGAGGCCCTGGCCGATTTTGCCGAGGAGCTCGGCTGCCACTTCCATGTGGATGCCGCCTGGGGTGGGCCGACTCTCTTCTCCGACCGCTATCGCCGGCTGCTCAGCGGCATCGAGCGGGCCGACTCAGTCACCATCGATGCCCACAAACAGCTGTATGTACCCATGGGGGCGGGGATGGTCGTCTTCAAGGACCCCACGGCCCTCTCGGCGATCGAACATCATGCCAACTACATCCTGCGCCATGGCTCCAAGGATCTCGGCAGCCACACATTGGAAGGGTCGCGGCCGGGGATGGCCATGCTGGTCCATGCCGGTCTCTCGATCATCGGCCGTAAAGGGTATGAACTGCTCATCGACATGGGCATCGAGCGGGCGCAGACCTTTGCCGCCATGATCCGCCAGCATCCCGATTTCGAACTGACCAGCGAACCGGAGCTGAATATTCTCACCTACCGCTACTGCCCCCGCGCCATTCAACAGGCCCTGGCCGGAGCGACGCCGGAGCAGCGCGCCAGCATCAATGTCCTCCTGGATCAAATCTGCCAGCTGCTGCAAAAACATCAACGGGAAGCGGGCAAGACCTTCGTCTCCCGCACACGGCTGCACATGGCCCAGTATGACGCGGAGCTGACCGTATTGCGCGTCGTCTTGGCCAACCCGCTGACAACCGATGCGATCCTGGCGTCGGTTCTGAGTGAAGAGTGCCAGCTCGCCCAACAAGCGGAGGTACAGGCCTTGCTGCGGCAGATTGAGAAGCAGTGCGGCGCTTTGACCTGCTGACGGCGCGACCGGGAGCGCCCGCTCACCGATCGAGGCACGAGCAGCGCCCCGTTTTTTTCCGCCGATTGCCTTGCTGCTCGCAGTAGTGGTTTTTCTTCCCTGCAAAGTACGTTATCATTGTAGCGTAGACTGAAATTGAGCGGAGGTTGACCATGCCTGACTCCACCATCCACACAGCCGCCTGGCTGATCAATCCCGATCTCCCGCCCGTCGCCGGCGGCGCCATTCTCGTGCGTGACGGTCTGATCGCGGCGACCGGCACCCTGTCAGAACTGAAAAGCCGCTACCCGGCCACGGTGATCGACCATCACGACTGCGCCATCCTGCCCGGCTTCGTCAATGCCCACACCCATCTGGAACTGACCCATTTCCCCTCCTGGCGCATGCGTACCCACGTGGACTACAATCCGCGCCGCTTCAGCGACTGGATCATCCAGCTGATCAAGATCACCCGCAGCCTGGCAGAGGAGGATTTTCGGAGCTCGCTGGTCGAGGGGCTGCGCAAGTGCATCGAAGCCGGCACAACCGCCGTCGGCGACATCATCAGCCGCTATGAGCTGCTCTCCTCCTACGACGTGGCCCCGATTCACGGTCGGCTCTTCTTCGAAGCCCTTGGCCATGACCAGGCCCGTTTCCGCGAACGCCTCGAACAGGCCCTGGCTGTTGCCGCGAGCATGGATGGCGGTCATCTTGCTCCCGGTTTGTCCCCCCACACCCCCTACACCATCGGCGAGCCGAACCTGGCGGCCCTGCGTGACGCAGCCCTCTCCCGCGGCCTGCCCATAACGGTCCACATCTCCGAGTCCCAGGCCGAGGGTGACTTCATCTTCGACACCAGCGGCCCGCTGGCCACGGAGCTGTACCCCTTTGTCGGCTGGGATCAGTATCTGCTGCCGCCACGGCACTGCACATCCACGCAGCTGCTGGACCGCCTCGGTCTGCTGACCCCCACGACCCTGGCCGTACACTGCGTGCACGTCGACCTGGACGATGCCCAGATCATGAAACAGCGCGGCGTAAAGGTCTGTCTCTGCCCGCGCAGCAACGAGCGCCTGGATGTGGGGCGCGCGCCGCTGGCATTGTTCAGGAAACTGGGCATCCCGCTGGCGCTCGGCACCGACTCCCTGGCCAGCAACGACTCCCTCTCCCTGTGGGACGAGATGCGCTTTGCCCTGGACCTGTTTGCGGACGAGCTCTCCCCGGCCGATGTCTTCCGCATGGTCACCACGGGTGGGGCGACGGCCCTCGGTCTCTCCAACAGCCTCGGTTCCCTGGAGGTCGGCAAGCGGGCCGATTTCCAAGTCATCAGCCATGTAGGCAGCGATGAGACAAGGTTGCTGGAACGGGCCATCGGCCAGGGCAGAATAGTGGATGTCTGCCTGAACGGCTTTTCCAGCGCCGCGTAACAGCATCAAACAATGCTTAAACCTAAAAACGGCTTTTGGATCCACGAACTTCACGAAATAACACGAAAATTTAAAGCCTTAGAGCAGAACATCACAGTACCAAACAGGTGAGCCCATAATATTTCTTATTGTATTGGTTTCGTTCGTGATTTTCGTGTATTTCGTGGACAACTGTTTTTTATAGGTATAATGACTTTCGTCGCGTCGTTGCGTGAGAAATGCCTTTTGATATTTGGTTCCCATCCTGTAATAAACTCATCGATCCAGAGACTTCATGAACATTCTCGAAAACGCCATCGTCCGCCTGCTGAGACAGAAACCCTTCTACGGCCACTTCCTGCTCAACCTGCGCCGCTCGGAACAACCCAACTCACCCCACGCCGCCGGCGTGACGGTGCGTGACGGCATCCCCACCCTTAGCCTCAACACGCCCCTCTTCGCGCAATTATCCGCAGCGGAACAGGAGGCGCTCCTGGAACACCTGATCAAGCACCTCCTGCACCTGCACCCCCTGCGCAGAAAAGAGCGCAACCAGCATGACTGGGATGTGTGCTGTGATCTGGCCATCAACCCGAGCATTGCGGGGTTGCCGGTGGGTGCCCTGCTGCCCGAGATGTACGGCATGGAGGATGGTCTGGCGGCCGAGGAATACTATAACGCCCTGGTGCCCCCCTTCGACGCCGGCAACCTGGAGGGGAGCGGTTACGGCGACGGCCAGCAGGACGACTCCGGTGCGAGCGGCCAAGGGCGCTCCCAGGTCCGGGATGCGGCCACGCTGGACGACCACCAAATCTGGAGCGACGCCGACAGCACCCCCCTGCCCTTGGCCGAGGAGATGCTGCGCGCCATCACGCGGGACAGCCTGCGGGGGAGCGACGGCGAGGCGCCGGCGGATGTGCGCGGTGTCGTTGACAACCTGCTGCACCCCTCGCCGATCCCCTGGCGCCAGATCCTGCGCCAGTTTGTGGCCACGGCCGGCCGGGTCGGCAAGACCAGCACCTGGATGCGCGAACACCGGCGCTTCAGCCACGATACCCCCGGCAACCGCAAGCGACGTCGGCTCAATCTGCTGGTGGGGATCGATGTCAGCGACTCGACCAATATCGTTCAGCTGCGCGAGGCCTTTGCCCGCGAGCTGCTGCAGATCGCCCGGGGACGTGATGCCCGCATCACGGTGCTCTACGCCAACAGCCGCATCCAGAGCGTTGAGGCCTTCAACAGCTCCGCCTGCGTGCCGGAGCGTTACGAGGGGGGCGGTTTCACCGATCTGCGCCCGGTCTTCGAGTACGCCAAAACCATGCAGCCCCGGCCGGCGGCGGTGATCTACCTGACCGACGGCATCGGCCCGGTGCCCGAGCAAATGGAGTTTCCCACGTTGTGGGTGTTGACCGCCGAGGGGGAGAAACCGGCCCCCTGGGGCGTGGAGTTGCGGATGGACGGAAAAGAGTAGAAAACCACTCGACTCTCTCATGGGACGAAGATAATTGCAGTTACCCCCCTTTGAAAAAGGGGGGTAAGGGGGGATTTGATGTTCGGCAAAGGCAAATCCCCCTAAATCCCCCTTTGTCAAAGGGGGACTTAAGATACGAACTTGAGATTTGACAGTGTTAGAGGAGATGCTATGGAAGAGTACAAGCCGATGACCGCCGAATCGGTCGGGGCGTTGCTGGAGGAAGCGGGCGCCCAGGTTATGGTGCGCTCGGGCAGGACCGAGAGCTACAGCGCCCCGCGAGAGTTTTCCTTCGAGGTGCGGGCCTCCTTTCCCAACGGCCTGGGGTTGCAGGTGGTGGCGCGCCAGTTCAATTATCGCGATCCGTGGGAGGCCACGGGGCGGGTCAACGACATGGTGGATGTGTCGCTGTTGCGGGCCGGGGCCTTCTCGCCGCTGCCCAAGGGTTTCGGCTATTTCCAGGGAATCGACGAGGAGTGCGGCCTGGATGAAGAGCGCCTGAAAGAGGTCATCGGCATTGTTGCTGGGATCAATCCGAAGTTGTACCTGTTGCAGGAGATGACCGGGGATTTGTGAGGTTATATGCCACGGATCTTATGAAAATATTGGCGCATTTTTGAAGCTATTTCTTTAAATTCAAACAGTTAACTCGTAATTCCCGCATGCGGGAATTGGGAATATCGTCCACGGCGTAAAAAAGGGAGGCTGTTGGGTAAGTCCTTGGTAACTTGACTTTGAACCAGATAATCAAATTCTCAAGTCCTGGCCTCACTGACTTCTTAAAAAACAGACCGGTCAACTCCATGCACATTCGCAGGATAAGAAAATGATTATAGACCGAAAAAATTTCGCTCAGTTCATTGATAGATTAATCACGTCCCAATCGTTGGAGAACGACTGGAACGAATATGCGGTGAATCACTTCCAAGATGCCTTGCTAGAGGAAGTGAGACAGGATCTCGTAAGGCTAATGATCAATGGTGGCGATTCAAAAGGGCAAGTTCGACCTGGGTTCATAGCGGGTATTATGCCTGAACTAGAAAGCCTGAAACAACGACTTCTTGAAGTTGAATAAGCGAATCGGGTAGCCAGGGGTTTTATCCCCCAGCCCCCACACCACCCGGTATGCGGGTCCGCACTGGGCGATTTGGTACAAACTGAATCGGAGATAAACGATGAGCCAACAAATGATAAAAAACATTACTGCCGTAGCGCCTTCGCTATTAACAATTCTGTGGCGTTCCGGCAAGCAAACCAGGGTCGATATAGCCGAGTACTTTGCCTCGCCCGGTTATGAAAAACTGAAAGATCCAGCGTTCTTTAAAACTGCCGTGGTTGAAGAATGGGGGCATGGGGTGGAGTGGGGCGATGGTGAAATCGGCATTGATGCCGATGCTCTTTATCGGCTCGGCAAGGAACAGGCCGGGCTCGCGTTTCCGGCAGCAGAGTTCAACGCATGGATGGAACGCAACGGGCTCTCACTGAGCAGTGCGGCGCAGGCGCTCGGCATCACGCGCCGAACAGTCGTGTATTATCATGGTGGCTACAAACCTATTCCGATCTATATCAAACTTGCCTGCCTTGGTTGGGAAACGCTCACCTATCAGAAAGCCGCTTGACCCAAAGCACCTCACGTGATCTCTCGCCCGGTTGAGAAGATTAAGAGAAAGGTACTACGATGATGAAAAGGCTCTTTCGCCGTAAATTTCTGGAACACATTATCGATGAGATCGACATAGAGCAGCACCGGCTCAAGCGCTCACTCACCGCCCTTGATCTCACCATAATGGGCATCGGCGCCATCATTGGGGTGGGGATTTTCGTCCTTACCGGTGCTGCCGCCGCCAATTACGCCGGCCCGGGGGTGATTCTCTCCTTCGTTGTCTCGGGCACGGCATGCGCCTTCGCCGCCCTGTGCTACGCGGAACTGGCCTCATCAATCCCCGTGGCGGGAAGCGCATACAACTATGCCTACGCCACCATGGGAGAGATGATTGCTTGGATCATCGGCTGGGATCTGGTCCTCGAATATGTCGTGGCCTGTATTGCGGTGGCGATCGGTTGGTCCGGGTATCTGCTCAATATCCTCAAGGCTGTCGGCATCGAACTTCCGCTCTGGTGTTCCGCGGCCCCCGGCACTGTCCCAGGTGCCGTGATCAATCTTCCCGCCGTGCTCATCATCCTCCTTTTGACACTGCTGCTGGTCGTTGGGGTCAAAGAGAGCACCCGCTTAACCGGTGCCATGGTATTTGTAAAGGTGATTACAGTGCTGGTATTTATCGTGGTAGGAAGTTCTCATGTCAATCCCGCCAACTGGCACCCATTTCTTCCCTTCGGCTTCAAGGGGGTCATGGCAGGCGCCGCCATTGTCTTTTTTGCCTATATCGGGTTCGATGCGCTTTCAACCGCGGCGGAAGAGACGAAGAATCCCCAAAGAAATATGCCGATCGGCATCCTTCTCTCCCTTGGGATCTGCACCTTGCTCTACATCGTGGTATCGGCGGTGCTGACCGGAATGGTTTCGTACAAGGAACTGAATACGCCTGCGCCGGTGGCCCATGCGCTGAGTCTGGCGGGGTTCAGGTGGGGATCGGCCCTGGTGTCTGCCGGAGCATTGGCCGGCATTACCAGTGTGTTGGTGGTGATGCTCATGGGGCAACCACGCATCTTGTTCTCCATGTCGAGAGACGGGTTGATCCCAGGTTGGCTCTGTAAGATCCACCCCCGCTTCCGCACCCCCTATATCGCCCAAATCCTCACCGGCTGCGTCGTGGCGGTTTTTGCCGGATTCATCGACATCGGCACCGCCGCGGAACTCTGCAACATTGGGACACTGTTTGCCTTTGCCCTCGTATGCGGCGGTGTGGTCGTGCTGCGCAGGACCCACCCGGAACTGAAGCGTTCCTTTCGTTGCCCCATGGTCCCGCTGATACCTCTGCTGGGGGTCGGCACCTGTTCCTGGCTGATGCTTTCCCTCCCCAAGATTACCTGGTACCGGTTCGTCGCCTGGCTCTTGATAGGTCTTACCGTCTATTTTTATTACGGGATGCGGCACAGCCGTCTGACAGCGCCGAACGAGTCGAAAGGAAGATAAAAGAGTCAAAGCTGACCAAGAAAAACAATGTAAAAAACGAAGCATCCAACCTTGGGAATGGACACCGCTCACCCGAAACAACGGGGCTGGCGGCCAGCAGTACCAGCAACAGCTAGACGCAGAAGCCGATGAACGAGAAAGGAACATGATAAACCCATGCCCGGCCTGTCTCAACGCCCCCCGCCCTGTCAACTCTGAAGCCGATCCTTTAATAACACCCTTGATTATTCAAGGCAAGCTAGATACCCTTTAATAGGAGCGAACGTTATTAAAGGATCGTGTCCATGAAAACGTCAGATCTGAGCCCCGATCGACAAATGCTGCTTGTTCCTCTGAAGGAGTATCTGGGAGCTTCCGCGCTCGTACCACCTCTTGCCCCCCGCACACTCGGACTGAAGGAAGTTTTCGGCGACGTAGTCAAGTCGCACGAGGCGCCGGGAGCAGTGCAGGCCGCCACAGCCCGTCTTCCCAACCCGAACCTTGCCACCAGGACGCTCGACCGTCGCGAAGCCGCCCGTTTAAGGAGGGGGCTGCGGGGTTGGGTGATCTCCCGCCCCGTTGGCAAATTAAGGATAAGATGACCTCACACATGACACCTATAAAGAGAACACGGGTATGCGTTAATGACTTGATGCAAACGAATTACGTGTACTTCTTGACAGAGCCGATGGGTGAAAACTTCCATCCAGACTTCAGGCCGGAGCTAACCCCAAAGGAGATGCTTGAACTTGGTGTTTTTGGCGGGAAGTACATGAGTGACTGCACAAGCGAGTTCCCGCAAGATTGGTTTATCAATGCGAAACTCTGCCATGACCGCCATGTTCCCGAACTGAATTTCTTCGGCGTAAATGCCTCGAAACCTCTATCCTACTGGCGGGAAAAGGGTTGGATTCATACCGATGACCCGCGAGGGTGGTTCCAATGGTACTGCAGGTACTACATGGGTCGAAGGTGCTCCGATGACAATCGGCAGATTAAACGATGGAAGGCGATGGCACGACATATCGCTCAGTTGAGGAGGAACTGCCCGGAGGGATACCTATCATGTCGAAGAAAGCAGCGCCAGGCGCTTTTACACTGGGCCTACGACAGTAGAAAATATTGAATTGCCAATCCGCGTATTTCGGGAGGGTTATTCCCGAATAGCGCCTTGCCCATAAGAAATTCAAGCGATTGATCCGCTCGAAACGCAGGCAACATGCCCGCGCCCCGCAACAGGCAACCTTGTAATACTACTTCTCTCCCCCACAACTGCAACTGCACCCGCAGCCCATACCGGCCGCCTTTTGGAACGATTCCCGCCCTTCCCTCCAGGTCAACCAGGCGATAAACAGCGCCCCGATGGCATCCAGACTGGCGATGCCGGTCAACTCATAGCCCAGGCTGGCGGCCAGCAGCACCAGCGACAAATAGACGCAGGCCCGTGAGCAGGCCGCATCGGCCAGGATGGCCGGTGAGTCGAGCGCACGGCCGACCTTGATCTTGCCTTGGATCAGAAACCACATGAAGGAGATGGAGAGAGAGGAGATGATCACGCCGGGCAGCGTGGCTTCGGGTCGGTGACCCTGGTAGATGTTGATCGCGGCCGTCAGTGTCAGGCCGATTGACAGCAGGTAGAAGGCGGCGCCGGTGATCCGCAGCGCGCGCTGTTCGAACTCGTCGCGCGTCTCGCCGTTGTTGGACCTGATCCGCTGCAGCATGTGCCAGACACCGATCGCGGAAATGACCTCTATAAACGAATCGACCCCGAACCCAAACAGGGCCAGGGTCTCATCGGAGGCACCGAACCAGACCGAAACAACACCTTCGATCAGGTTGTAGATAATGGTGAATACCGCCAGAAAGCTGGCTCGACGATACAATCCGGCGGTATCCACGGTGTGGTTCATTGCGTCTACATCTTGGGCGAACTGCCGTAGCTGTGCAGACCGGAGAGGAACAAGTTCACACCCAGGTAGCAGAAGATTGTGGCGGCAAAGCCGATTACCGAGAGCCAGGCGGCGCGCTTGCCGACCCAACCGCGGGTGAAGCGGGCGTGCAGAAAGGCGGCGTAGACGAACCAGACGATCAAGGACCAGGTCTCCTTGGGGTCCCAGCTCCAGTAGGTGCCCCAGGCGTAGTTGGCCCAGGCGGCGCCGGTGATGATCCCCAGGGTCAGGAGCGGAAAGCCGACCATGATGGCCCGGTAGTTGAGATCGTCCAGGATGCGGATCGGGGGAAACATACTCATCAGGCTGGACTCGCCGGCCTTCTGGCCACCCTCGTCATGGGCAGCCTTGATCAAATACATGATCGAGATGCCGCAGGCCACGGCAAATGCGGCATAGCCGAGGAAACAGGTGATGACGTGGTAGAGCAGCCAGTTGCTCTGCAGGGCCGGTACCAGCGGCTCGATGCCGGTGTGCATGCCGAGCTGTGCCCAGGCCATGCCCAGGAGGGCAAAGGGCATGACAAAGGCGCCGATGACCCGGTACTTGTACTTGATATCCAGCAGGGCGAAGATCAGCACGATCGTCCAGGAGAAGAAGACCACCGACTCGTAGAGGTTGGAGAGCGGGGCATGGCCGACGCCCATGTCATAGGACTCTTTCCAGCGCAGGGCAATGGCGCCGGTCTGGGCCAGCAGGCCGAAGTAGGCCACCGAGATGCCAGCGGTACCGAGAGCCTTGGAGCGGCTGGCCATGAATGCGAAAAAGAGCAGCATGGAAACGAGATAGGCAAAGGTTGTGACGTTAAAGAGAAGCGAGCTGGTCATTATTGTTCCTCCCGTAAAAGATTGTTTCTGAGTTTTGTTTCCAGGTCCTTGAAGTACATTTCAAAGGCGCCCTGGTTCTTGTTGGCATTGCCACCCATGGTGACAAGCCCGTTCTGCTGGCGGATCCAGATACGGCGGTGTGACATGAGGAAGGCGCCGTAGATACCGATCACCATCAGGGCACACCCCAGCCAGACGATCCAGACCCCCGGGTCTTTGGCAACCTGCAACCCGGTAAACATCCTCTTCTGGCTCCCCTTGTAGAGGAGTATGTTGCTGAACTTGTGCTTTTTGGCGTATTCGATGTTCAACTCGGGGTGGTTGGCGTACACGATCAGTTTCTGAGTGGCGCCCTGGGGAGTATGCATCTCCAGCTGAGCAGCCGGGCCGGTCAGATTGGGTACGAACTGGGAAACGTCATCGATCGAGTCGACAATGTGAATACTGCTACCATCCGGCAAGGTGGCGGATTCGTTGCCGTTGAGCGTCACGGGAATCGTGTTTTTTCCCTCCGGGTCGCTGACGGTAAAGAAATAGTCCCCGGCATTACCGTAGCTGGACTGGTAGAAGGTGATGCCCTTGTAGGTCAGCGGATCATTGACGATTACACGGACATTGGTGTAATCGGGCACCGGCTTACCATTTTCCAGCACCGTCAGGATACTCTTGAATTCCTTGGGTGCACCGGTTTTATAGAGAGCGACGCTGAACTTCTCACAGCGGAGCGCGAATCCGAGATCGATTTCCTTGCCCGTGCGGGACTGGATCCGGGAGATGCTTTCACCTTCGCCTACGTTCACAAAACCCTTGTAGCCGAAGAGCGAGCCGATCATGGCGCCGATAAAGATGATGATCACGCTCAGGTGGACAACATAGACCGAAAGCCGGCACCAGGGGGTCTTCTGGGCAAAGAAGTGCCATTCCCCGTCAACCTCGCTCACCACCGGGTTGGCAAATTCCTTGCGCAGGAATGCAGCCAGCTTGTCTTTCAATGCCTCGGGCTGCTCGGCGGTTTCAATAGAGGCTTTGTTGGAGAGCGATTGTTCCAGAGCGCTGTTCATGGTCAGCGTCGGCTGGGAGATGATCTTCCAGATGTGGGGCAAGCGTTTGATGGAACAGGCCGTCAGGTTGACGGTCAGCATGTAGAGGAGCAGCACAAACCACCAGGAGTGATACATGTCAAAGAAGCCCAGTGTCTGATACAACTGCTGCTTGGCCTGACTGATGGTGGCCAGGTATTCGGGTGGCGGCGCCCCCTGGGGAATAATCGTACCGATGATCGATATGACCGCCAGGGAGATCAGCAGGAACATGGTCAACTTCAAGGAGCAGAAAAAATCCCACAGGCTATGCAAAAAATCACGCTTTTGGGTAGTCACGCGCAAACTCCTTTGCTTCGTGTCGGCATGCGACCTGATACACAACACGATAAGTAGATTAGTAAAGAATTCAGTTTTAATTGTCAACTAAAATGGTCTTATTTATCCCGAACGGATCAACCCTTGCTGCGCCGGTCCTCCAGCAGCATATCCAGCGCCAGCAGGAAGACCCCCACACAGATCAGCGAATCGGCCACGTTGAAGGCCGGCCAGTGATGTTGGTACCAATGGGCATCCAGAAAATCGATCACCTCGCCCAACCGCAGCCGGTCGATCAGGTTACCAATGGCCCCGGCGAAGATCATCGCCAGGGAGACCTGGGCCAGCTTCTGGTCGTCACGCAGCTTGTGGAACGCAACCAGGATCGCGATCGCGGCCACGACGGAGATCCCGATAAAAAACGGCAGGCGCCAGGAGGCGTCGGACAGAAAGCTGAAGGCCGCGCCACGATTGCGGACATAGGTGATGTGAAAGAAATTCGTCACGACCGGGATCGAGTCAAACAACCGCATACCGCGGTCGATATACAGTTTGGTGGCCTGATCCAGCAGCAGACCGACAACGGTCAGGATGGTAAACAGGGTGTAGCGTGGTTTCATGTGTGTACCTTTATTCCTCCCCTTAACAGGGGAGGCTACAAAGCATCCCCCCTGACAAGGGGGGATTGAGGGGGGTTGGTTTTGACCCTACAGCACCGCCGCCGTGCATTTGGGGCAGATGGCCGGATGGTCGGCGTGGCTGCCCAGCTCTTCGCTGTAACACCAGCAGCGCTCGCACTTGACGCCCGGCGCGGCCGTCACCTGGACCTGAAGTCCGGCGATATTTTCCGAGCTCCAGCAGTCGCCGCTGATCGCCGCGACCAGTGTCACCTTGGAGACGATGAAGATACTCTGCAACTCGGCTTCGTACTCCCGCAGGAACTCCAGCAGCTCGGCCGGGGCGTTGATGGTCACGGCAGCGTCCAGCGAGTGCCCGATGGTCTTGGCGGCACGGGCCAGCTCCAGGGCCTTGGACACATCGGCCCGGACCTGCATGATCCGGTTCCACCTGTCCACCAACGACTCGTTCTTCCATTCGGGATGCAGCACGGGGAAAGCGGCCAGATGGACGCTCTGCTCTTTCCTGGCCGGCATATGCTGCCAGGCCTCATCGGCGGTAAAGGAGAGCACCGGCGCCAGCAGGCGCAGCAGGGTGTCCAGGATCTCGTGCAGCACGGTCTGGGCGCTGCGGCGGCTGAGGGAATCGGCCTTGCTGGTGTACATGCGGTCCTTGAGGATATCCAGGTAAAAGGAGCTCATCTCCACCGTACAGAAGGCGTTCACATCCTGATAGATGACATGGAAGGCGAAGTCCTGATAGGCGTTCAGCACGCGTTCCTTGAGCATCTCCAGCTGATGCAGGGCCCAGCGGTCGATCTCGGGCATCTCGGCCGGGTTGACCGCATGGCTGGCCGGGTCGAAATCGCTGATGCTGCCCAGGATGTAGCGACAGGTGTTGCGGATGCGGCGATAGGCCTCGGACACGCGGGTCAGGATCTCTTCGGAGATGCGGGTATCGTCGCGGTAATCCTGGGCCGAACACCACAGGCGCAGCACATCGGCGCCGAACTTCTTGATGACATCCTCGGGCGCGACCACGTTGCCCAGGGACTTGCTCATCTTGTACCCCTTGCCGTCCAGCACGAAGCCGTGGGTCAGGACGCTCTTGTAGGGGGCGCGGCCACGGGTGCCGACGCTCTCCAAGAGCGAGGAGTGGAACCAGCCGCGATGCTGGTCGCTCCCCTCCAGATACAGGTCGGCCGGTGAGGAAAGCTTGGGATTGGCCTCCAGCACGGCGGCGTGGGACACGCCCGAGTCGAACCAGACGTCCAGGATGTCGTTCTCCTTCTCGAAGGCCGCTGCCCCGCATTTCGGACAGACCGTGCCGGCCGGCAACAACTGTTCGGCGCTCCAGTCGAACCAGACGTCGGAGCTGTGCTCCTTGAAGAGGCCGGCCACATGATCCATCAGTTTCCCGTCGGCCACGTACTCGCCGCAGGCCGTGCAGGAGAAGGCGGTGATCGGCACCCCCCAGGAGCGCTGGCGCGAGACGCACCAGTCGGGACGGTTCTCGATCATGCCGTGAATGCGCTCGCGGCCCCATTTGGGGATCCACTGGACCTGGTCGATGGCGGCCAGGGCCTTGCCGCGCAGATCGTTGGCCTTCATGCTGATGAACCACTGCTCGGTGGCGCGGAAGATGATCGGCTTCTTGCAACGCCAGCAGTGGGGATAGGAGTGGCTGATCTTGGAGGTCTGCAGCAGCGCACCGACCTCGATCAGTTTGTCGATGACGCTCTGATTGGCGGCAAAGACCTGCTGACCGCCGAAGAATTCCAGGGTCGAGATGTACTTGCCATGGTTATCGACCGGATTGTAGATCTCCAGCCCCTCTTTCAGGCCCAGTTCGTAGTCTTCCTGGCCGTGGCCGGGCGCCGTGTGCACGCAGCCGGTACCGGCTTCCAGGGTAACATGCTCGCCCAGCAGGATCACCGAGTCGCGATCATAGAAGGGGTGCTGGCAGTTCTTGCGCTCCAGCAGGGTGGCGGAAAAGGTGGCAATCACGTTGCAGCTCAGGCCGGTGGCGGCCAGGAAGCTATCCTTGAGCCCCTCGGCCACGATCAGCACACCCTTCTCCGTCTCCAGGGCCACGTAATCGAACTCGGGGTGCAGGGCCACCGCCAGGTTGGCCGGGATCGTCCAGGGGGTCGTGGTCCAGATGACCACATAGGCCTGTTTTCCGGCCAGGGCCGGGATGGCTGCGGAGAGATCGTCCTTGATCAGGAAACGGACGTAGATCGAGGGCGAGGTATGATCGGCGTATTCCACCTCGGCCTCGGCCAGGGCGGTCACGCAGGACGAGCACCAGTGCACCGGCTTGCGGCCACGATACAGCCCGTTGTTATGGGCAAACTTGGCCAACTCGGCCGCGGTCAGCCCCTCGTATTCATACTTCATGGTCAGGTAGGGGTTCTCCCAGTCGCCCTGGATGCCCAGGCGCTTGAACTCCTCCTTCTGGATATCGACGAACTTGGCGGCGTACTCGCGACACAGTTTGCGCATCTCCAGTTTGGAGACCTGACTCTTCTTCGACCCCAGGTTTTTCTCCACCTGCAGCTCGATCGGCAGGCCGTGACAGTCCCAACCCGGCACATAGGGGGCATGGTAGCCCTGCATGCGCTTGACCTTGAGCACGAAGTCCTTGAGGATCTTGTTCAGGGCATGACCGATATGGATGTGGCCGTTGGCGTAGGGGGGACCGTCGTGCAGGACGTAGAGCGGCTTGTCGCTTGCGGCTGCTTCCATCTGTTCATAGAGCCCGTTTTCCTGCCACTTGGCCAGCATCTCCGGTTCGCGCTGGTTCAGGTTGGCCTTCATCGGAAAGTTTGTCACCGGCAGGTTGAGAGTGTCCTTATACTCCATGGGAAAATGCCTCCGAATTAAATATCTGGCTAAAATTTTAATAAATTACAGGGATCACCTCGAAAAGTCAAGGGAAGGGCGGCGATCTTTTCACGGTTGCCAGCGGGGAGCGGCTCGCCTATAATGCCGCAAACCGGAGCTACCAATTATGCCTGAAAAAATATCATTTACCCCTGCCCTGCTGGACAGTCACTGCGTCATCGATGTACGCACCCCACTGGAATTCGCCGAAGACCATCTGCCCGGTGCAATCAACGTCCCGATCCTGAACAACGAGGAACGGGTCGAGGTCGGCACGATTCACAATCAAGTCGGTCCGCTGCAGGCACGCCAGCGCGGGCTGGAGCTGACCTGCGGCCGCTTCGGCGCCATGGTGGCTGATATTGCCGAACATGCCGCCGGCCGACCGATTTTGGTCTATTGCTGGCGCGGCGGCTTGCGCAGCCTCTCCATGGCGGTCCTGCTGGAGATGACCGGCCGGCCGGTGCTGCAGTTGCGCGGCGGCTACAAGGCCTTTCGCGGCCAGGTGATCAGCTTTTTCGAGGAGTTCAAACCTGCGGCGCCCCTGATCGTCATGCACGGCATGACCGGCACCGGCAAGACCACCTTCATCAACGGTCTCGATCGGCAGAAGTGGACAGCGATCGACCTGGAGGGGCTGGCCTGTCATCGCGGCTCGGCCTTCGGCGAAGTCGGCCTTCACCAGGAACTCAGCCAGAAACGCTTTGAGACCCTGCTCTGGGATGCCTTCCGTTGTGCACCGGCCGACCTCCCGATCGTACTGGAGGGAGAGAGCCCACGCATCGGCAAGATCTCGCTTCCCGGAAATCTGTATGAGGTCATGGCCGCCAGTTGCAAAGTCTGGTGCAGCGCCTCGCTGGAGACCCGTGTCCGGCGCCTGGCCGTGGAATACGCCCATGAAGAGTACCGCGAGGCCATGGCAACGGCTTTGGAGCGCATCAGAAAGAAACTGGGCGGCCAACGTTACGCCGAACTGGCCGGCATGCTGGCGACCTGGGATATTGAGGGACTGGGACGGGGGCTGATTGAACTGTACTACGACAAGCTCTATTACAAGCATCGTCCCTGGACGCCGGAGCTGGAGATCGATCTAGAGGATTACGCAGAGGCGGAGCGCCTTTTGTCAGAGTTCTGGAACAGCCGGAGACACGCATGAGATTCGCAGTCAATCACCTCAAGGGGACATTCATCGCCGGGTTGTTCGTGGTGATCCCGATCGGTATCACCATCTTCATCCTCAAGTTCCTGTTCAACTTTACCGACGGCATCCTGAGCAGTTATCTGGACCGACTGTTCAGCCTCTTCTTCCACTATGAGCTGCACATCCCCGGCCTGGGCATCATAACCGGCGTCGTGGTCATCTACCTGGCCGGACTGCTGGCCACAAACGTACTGGGCACACAGCTGCTCAAGCTGGGAGACAACCTGCTGTCCCGCATCCCGCTGGTCAATTCGATCTACTCCTCCAGCAAGCAGCTGATCAAGGTCTTTCGGGAAGGGAAAAGTTCCTACCGCCGGGCGGTATTCGTGGAATGGCCCCGGCCGGGGGTAAAGGCGGTCGGCTTTGTGACGGCGGAGGTGGAGCGTAACGGAGAGAGACTGGTGGTGGTCTATGTCCCGACTATGCCCAACCCCACATCCGGTTTTGCCCTCTTCTTTCGTGAGGAGGATGTGTTCGACAGCGGCATGACCGTCGAAGAGGCGCTGAAGTTCGTCGTTTCCGGCGGGGCGATCGTGTCGTAACGGAAATTCAATACAAAGCTTATATGAACGCGGATGACGCGGATCGAACGGATTTGCGCAGATTTTAAGACAGTATTCGCTTAATCCGTGACAATCCGCCTAAATCAGATGTAATCCGCGTTCCATTGCTTTTTACCTCAGGATGTCATCTGCAATTCCCCGCCTACCAGCGGGATGCTGGACACGTCGAAATGAGTGACGCCCCACTGAAGCATCTCCCGGCAGGATGCCGTGGCAAGATCTTCCGCCGGTGACTGCCCCAGAAACTTGAGGACCTTCCAGAGCAACACCCCTTCCCGCCCCTGGCAGCCCCCCAATTGATGCGAAACCAGGTTATCCCGCTTGCTCAGTTTTTCTCCACCCGCTCCGCAGACCAGCGGCAGGTGGCAGTAGATCGGCTGTGGCAGCCCCAGCAGCCGCTGCAGATGGATCTGACGAGGCGTCGAGGTGAGCAGGTCATCGCCGCGCACCACCTGATTGACCCCGGTCAGGGCGTCATCCACCACCACCGCCAGTTGATAGGCAAATTCCCCATCCCCGCGACGCAGTGCAAAATCTCCGCAGCTCCTGCTAAGATTTTGGCAGACACGCCCCCGGCGCAGATCGTCAAAGCAGAGTTCCTCATCCGTCACCCGTACCCGCCACGAACGGAGTTGCGCGCCGGGGCGCATACCATCCCGGCAGGTACCGGGATAGGAGAGGCAATCATCATCGGGATGCGGCGCCGAAGCGGCCTGGGCGATCTCCTTGCGCGAACAGCCACAGGGATAGACCCAACCCAGCTCTTGCAACTGCGCGAAGGCCTGTTGGTAGGCCTCCCGGTGGCGGCTCTGCCAGGTGATCTCACCATCCCACTCCAGTCCGAAATCCTCCAGCGTGCGCAGGATGTCATCGGCCATACCCGCCACCTGGCGTGGCGTATCCAGGTCGTCCATGCGCAGCAACCAGCGGCCGCCGGCGCTTTTGGCCATCAACCAACTCCCCACCGCCGCCACCAGCGAACCGCTATGCAGCGCACCGGTGGGGGAAGGGGCAAATCGGCCTGTTATGGAGTTTGGGGCTGTTTTCATTTTCAATGATGGTCAGGAACAAAGGCTAATTTCGTGGCTTTGCAAAGCGGAAAGCAACACAGGTCTCACGCGGAGGCGCGGAGAAAATCTACAACAAAATTCATGGCCTAACCAAAAGACTCACGTTTTATCTCGTTTTCTCCGCGCACTCCGCGTCTTGCGAGAAACTTTTTTGTGTGCAAATTGTCCTGCTTAAAACTTACGCAAAAGGCGTGTTTAGGCGACAAACGAACAGCAGTAGTCACATACTGCCGGTACCTTCATCAAAAACACCGAATTAGCCGGCACGTTGAAGGCCTCGCCGGCCACAACCTTCTGCCACTGGCTGTCGCCCTTCATCTGCCACTGCAGCTCACCGGAAAGGATCTCCATGATCTCGGCCGCGCCGGTGGAGAACTCGTAATCACCGGACTGCATGATGCCGAGGGTTTTCTTGCTGCCGTCGGGGAACAGGACGGTATGGCTGGCGACCTTGCCGTCGAAGTAGATGTTGGCCTTTTTAACCACGGTTACGTTGCTGAATTCTGACATGCTGCCTCCCTATAGAAAAATATTACGACGTTTATACCCGTAATTTCGGCTTGGGCGCAAAAGAAAAAACCCGCCGCGGAGATCCGCGACGGGTTAATATTTGTGTCATGCTGTCAATATGTGTTGCTTAGTTGAACGTTCCCCGCAGGATATCGGCCCGCCAGGAAACCACCGTCTGCTTGGTACTCGGAGACTCGACCAGGTCCGGGATCAGTGTCGGCATGGCAATTTTAACCGAGCCGTTTTCAATGGAAGCCAGGGCGCGTGTGGCTTTTCCGATACCGTAGGCCGTACCGGCCAGGACACCGGCCGCTGCACCGAAGCCCATATAATCAAGATGATCGACAGGTTTTTTGGTAAACACCATCAGGGCCGCACCAACCAATGCCCCGATTCCGGCACCATAGAATGCACTTTGAAAGGTATCTCGAAAAACGTTCTCATCGGCAAAGGCGGATGTGCTGGAGCAAACTATAGCTGCGAGTGTCATAACTGCGACTATTCCCCTGAATCGTTTCATGGTGTTCTCCTGGCAATGCAACGTGTGATTGTTAATTCCAATGCAACGAAGGTGCCAAACACATCCGACCATCACAAACAACACCTAACCATTCATTTAAAAAAGGATCCTGAGTATTCTTAACAAGCATAGCATAAAAAACAAAACAGTACCAGTTCAACACACTGCAGCATTTACGACACATTTATACGGTTTTTTGACGTAATAGCAGCGCTACGAGAGCCCGTTCCTCTTCATCACTGGTGACCTCTCCATCCAGTCGTGCGGCCAACAGACGATCCACGATTCGGCCAAAATCGGGCCCCGGCCTTACTCCCAGGGCCATGAGGGCCTGGCCGTCCAGGCCACGGCGAACCAGGCGCAGACGGGTCAGGTAGAGGGATACATAGCGTCGCACCGCTTCCTGACTGGCGGCCGCGGCCAGATAGAGCAATATTTCCAGCGGCAGACCGTGGAACCAACCGTAAATCTCGCTGTTGCGGATCTCCGGTCCACGCCGGATCCTGCGTTGCAATGCATCCAGCATGCCCAGAGCCTGGCGGCGGTGACCGAATACGCGTGTTGTCATGCGGCCGGGTATCTCCAGACGATGGCCGGTTTCCTCGAACTCTTCCTGCCTGAGCCCATGGCAGAGGGCCAGCAGATAGACCTGCCACGGCAGACAGGGGTCATCCAGGTAGAGCAGTCGATACCAGGTCAGCACCCCGGCGGCCTCATGCACTACGCGGACCGTCTCCGCAACCAGCCTGAGATTGGGATGGATGAAGGGGAGCAGACCGAAAGCCGCCATGCGAGCTATGGCGCCGGCCGGCTCCTTTTCCTTGAGGATCAGCACCAGTTCGTTGAAGAGCCGTCGGCCGCCGACCTTTTCGAGGATATTCATGCGCACGGCGCTGCGGATCAGATTTTCCGTATGGGGTGCAATGGGGAATCCCAGGCGCTGCTCAAAGCGGATGGCGCGAAAGACACGGGTCGGGTCCTCCACAAAGGAGAGGTTGTGCAGCACCCTGACCGTACGCTTCTGAAGATCCTGGTGCCCGCCGAAATAATCGGTCAGCAGACCGAAGCGCCCTTCGTTGATACACAACGCCAGGGTATTGATGGTAAAGTCGCGACGGTACAGGTCATGCCGCAAGGATGAACGCTCCACCGTGGGGAGTACGCCGGGGGATTCGTAATATTCCAGGCGTGTACTGGCCACATCGACCTTGCTGTTGTCGGGCATGATCAGCACCGCCGTGCCAAAGGTGTGATGGCTGCGCACCCGGCAACCATGGGCAGCGGCAAAGCGCTCGGCAAAGAAGATCCCGTCTCCCTCCACGGTAACATCCATATCCAGATTTTCCACACCCAGCAGCAGATCGCGTACAAAGCCCCCCACCGCATACACGGCCAAGCCGAGTTCATCACCGACTCTGCCCAGCTCGTGCAAGAGGGCGATCGTCGCGGGCGTCAGGCGTTTGGAGATCAGACCGGTTATGGAATCACGCTGCGGGGGTGACTCCAGGTTCTCCACATCGTAGAACGACTCGGGTTGCTCCCGGCGTCCTCCGTACATATGCCGTAAGAGATCGGTGCGCGTCACCGCTCCAACCAGGGCCTGCCCCTCGAAGACCGGTACAAAGCGGCGGTTGCCGTCGACCATGTAGGCCTGGATCTCCGCCAGCGGTGTGTTGGGGGTGGCACGCAGAAATTCGGTGTGCATGAACTCACTGACAAGCGACCCGGCCAGGTCATGGTAGAGCGCCTTTTCCACCGTCTTGCGTGAAATTATGCCAATCACGCGCTGACCGTCCATGACCGGCATGGCATTGCAGTTGTAGCGCGTCAGAAACTCCCGGGCCTCGGCGATGCTGCTGCCGACCGGCATGGTCTTGACCGGGGCCGACATGATGTCGCCGGCCGAGATTCGCGGACGAATCGCCACCCGCAGCAACTCCTCCAGCCGCCCCAAGACCTGTTTCAGCGACTGATCGTGAACCGTGGCCGAGGCCGCCGACGGATGTCCGCCACCATGAAACTCCCGCATGATCTGGCCCACATCGACCTCTGCCACGCGGCTGCGAGCCACCAGACAAACACGTTTTTCCATGGCCACCACCAGGAAGAGGACATCGGGGTTCTCCATGTCGCGCACCATGTGCGCCAGACCGGCAATATCGGCGATATAGGTTTCACTGGAGGCGTAGGCGACCGAGACGCTGATCCCGTCGAAGTCGCTGGTCTTCAAGTTCTTCAGCAGGATATTGAGCAGTTCTACCTGCTGAACGGTCAGTTCCTGGGAAACGAATTCGGCGACGAGCCTCAGGTTGGCGCCCTGCCCCAGCAACCAGGCCGCAGCCTGATAATCCTCCTGTGTGGTGGAGGGAAACAGCAGGCGTCCGGTGTCCTCGTAGATACCGAGCATCATCAGGGTCGCCTCCGCCGGCGTCAGTGGCATAGCGCGCTCCCTGAGAATTCCGACCAGGATGGTTGATGACGATCCACAGGAGCGGATGACACCACCGTTGGCCCGGATACTGTCCGCCGAGAGCGGATGATGATCGTAGATATGCAGATCCAGACCGGGACGCTCCAGAATCTCCGCAAAGCGCCCGATGCGGCTGGCCTGCTGACAATCGACGATAATCAGACGGGAGACGGCCTCAAGATCGATATCCTTGGAGCGGGTAACGAGCGGCAGATACTCGGCATGCCGGGCGATAAAATCGCGCACCCCCTTTTCCTGGGAACCGGGAAAGGAAAGCAACGCATCGGGATACAACCGCGCAGCCGCCGCCATGGCGCCCAGGCAGTCGAAATCGGCATTTATGTGGGTGGTGATGACGTCCATCCAGTGACGATAGCAGGCAGGTAGAATAAGTCAATATTTCATCCGCGCTCCCCCGAACACCTCAGCATGCACGCAGCAGTCAAATTGACTTCCGCAGGCGTTAAATGCGCGTCAAGTCCCTCCAGAGTAAGGCTGACACGGTTCACCGCTTAAACGGAAAAGCTTTGCTTTTTCCACATTTTATGATTGATTATTAATTAGATTGTGATAATATAAGCTTAGTTGATTAACGTAACTTAATATTAACATGCCATATACAGATATGGGATCTGCGTACGGCCCAAGTAGGGAAGCGGTTATCAATTTTGAACAAGATGATGAAAGGAGACCACCATGAAGAACACGGTAAGACACGCAGGAGAACACAACCTTATTCCAGGCCGTCCTGCAAGCGCGGCACTTTTCCTGATACTGGCCATTCTGTTACTGATTAATGCAACAACTGTTATTGCCGCCCCAGCCATTACGCCAAAGGCTGTCGCGGGCTGGTATCATACTGTCACGCTCAAGAGCGACGGCACGGTCTGGACCTGGGGAGACAACAGCTGGGGGCAACTGGGTGATTCCACGTTCCTCTTCCGCTCGACTCCGGCTCAGATCCCCAATCTCAAGGACGTCATCAGCGTTGATGCGGGAGCGGAGTATTCCGTTGCCCTGAAGAGCGACGGCACGGTCTGGACCTGGGGAAGAAACAGCAATGGTCAACTCGGCAACAATAGCAGCGACAGCCGTTCGGAACCCGCCCAGGTCAAAGGGCTTACCAATGTGACCGCCATTGCCGCCGGAATCAATCACAGCATGGCCCTGAAGAGCGATGGAACGGTCTGGACCTGGGGTAACAATCGCACCGGCCAGCTGGGCGACAATACGACCCGTAACAGTTCACGTCCGATTCAGGTCCAAGGCCTGTCCGGTGTAACCAGCATTGTGGCGGGATTCGTTCATAGTGCGGCTCTGAAAAGCGACGGTACGATCTGGGCATGGGGCGGCAATATCCATGGCGAACTGGGCGACGGCACGAACCTGCAACGCAACACACCGGTCCGGGCAACCGGTTTGACGGGTGTGGTTGCTCTTGCATCCCACAGCCATCGCACGATCGCCCTGATGCGCGACGGAACCCTCTGGGCATGGGGTAATAACAGTTCCGGTCAGCTGGGTGACGGAACCAGGGAAAATCGCTACCTGCCCGTGCAGCTCTCCGGAATCTCGGGAGTAGTTTCCGTGGTAGCCAACGGTCATCACACCATGGCCCTGAAGAGCGATGGAACGGTCTGGACCTGGGGCAATAACCGGGCCGGACAGCTGGGTGACGGCACGACGACCAACAGCCTGACCCCGGTTCAGGTCAAAGGGCTGACGGATATCACGGCCATCGGAAACGGCAACTATTACTCCCTGGCCATGAAGAACAACGGCACCCTCTGGGCCTGGGGCAGCAACAACTCTGGTCAGCTGGGTGACGGCACCATCGTGAACCGCAGCACACCGGTAGCAGTGGAATTTAACGCCAAGGCCGCCGGCGCTGATGTGAACGCCAGCATGCGACTTCAGTTGTCTGCCCTCTAGTACAATATCGACAAAGCAGACACTGACTGACCAAGCAAAAAAGAGCCCGCAAACGTATTGTTTGCGGGCTCTTTTTTGCAGATATGATTTTTTTGGATGCTACCGACTACCCTTTTCCTGCAACCTCTTCTGAGCAAGAGCACGTTCCAAGTTGCTACGCGTACGTGTATTGTTGGGCCTTATCCTAAGTGTCTCCTGGAACTCCTTGATCGCTGCATCCAGATCCCCTTTTATTGCAAGTGCAGACCCTAAGTTGTTATGCGCGCCCGCATGGTTGGGATTGATCCGCAGTACTTCCCGGTATTGATAAACCGCTGCATCCAGGTTTCCGTCAGCTTGTAGGGCAAGCCCCAGATTGTAATTGATCATAAAATTGTCAGGGGTGACGCGCAGAGTATGTCGATAGAGAGAGCCGTTATCCTGCCAATGACCGAGCTGCTGCCACGTCAATGCTGCGGATGCGATGATCACCACACCAGCGAGTAGAGCGAGTACACTCTGCCGATATTTTACCCCCTTTAACAGATCCCAAACGCCCCACGCTGCCATGATAAAAAGCCCTGTCAAAGGGATATACGAATAGCGGTCCGCCATTGATTGCCCCCCCACCTGCACTAGGCCAATTACAGGTATCAAGGTAACGAGAAACCAGAGCCACCCCAAGACCAAGTAAGGCTGTTGATCTTTGGAGCGAAAAATTGCCACGGATAAGAAGAGCAGAATAAGCAGTGAACCGATGACCTGCCAGAGCGGAATATATGAGGGGAATGGGTATAAAATGGCCAAATCATGAGGCCAGAATGTATTCGCGATGTACTTCACATAGGCAATCAGGGCATTTTCAATGCGCGGCCAAAAGGATATTTCCTCAAGACTGCGCATTGCCGTTGAATTTTGTTGAGCGTAGATGGTGACGATGCCTGATAAGAGCGAGCAGAGGAAAAATGGAATTTTCTCCTTAAAAAGAGCCGTTCCCCTGCTTGATATCTGACCCAGCCCCACTCCCTGTTCGCCGCAACGAAAGCGGCCGAGCGGCCAGTAATCAATCAGGAGCATGACAAGAGGCAACGTTACGAGCATCGGCTTGGACATTAGACCCAGCACGAAGGATATGAGAGAGAGGAGGTATAGTGACAGTTTTCGCTTTGCCACGTATGCGCAATACAGGAGAAGCGTCAGGAACCAGAACAGCCCGCTGAGAACATCCTTGCGTTCCGCCACCCAGGCAACCGACTCCACATGCAAGGGATGGAGCGCGAACATGGCAGCGACGAATGCACTTGGCCACACCGCACCGCTCAAGCGGATAAGCAGAAGCAAGAGAAGCAGCGCAGAGACAGTATGAATATAGACGTTGGTGAGATGGTGGCCGTGAGGGTCCATGCCATAGAGCTGGACATCCGCCATGTGCGATAACCAGGTGATCGGGTGCCAGTTGGCCGCATCAACGGAAGTAAAGGCCCACAAAATATTCCGAGCTGTCATGCCGCTCGCTACATGGGGGTTATTCGTAACATAGACATCATCGTCGAAATTCAAAAACTGGTGATTTCCGACTTGCAGGTAAACGGCCAAGGTTATGACAACGAGGGCCAGGGAGATTATTACAAGCGTGCCCGCTCCAGCGCCCTTTTGAAATGGCTTTGTAACAGAATCTGCGGGAATATGATTATCGTGTCGCATGAAAAACGTTTCGGGTTTCAAGGGACACCTCAATAGTTCCCAGCGTGGTTTTTCAAAGCTGCATTCACAGTTGACAGCCTCAAATCTCCGAGGTTTTAAAGACCTCGGAGGTTTCGCCGGTAATAAATGTCATCTTGATTGCAAAAGCGCCTTAAAGAGCCATCCCCCGGAAACGCGCCACCGCCCCCGGGATCGCTTCTTCGCGAATGTTGCCGAATGCCAGACGCAGATACCCCTCCAGGCCGGGGCCGAAGACCTCACCCGGCAGACTGAGGATTGCGGCCTCGTCCACCAGACGCCGGGCGGCCTGACGACCGCTCAACCCGGCCCAGGGATGGCGCACCCAGGCAAAAAAGGCACCGCTGGCCGCCAGCTGAAACGGGTTGCCCGGCTGCATGAATTCGGAGCGGAACAGGTCGTGGCGACGAGCCATCATCTCACGGTTCGCGGCCACCCACCCTTCCAGGTGATCCAGGCCAAACCTCACGGCGTGCTGGGTGATGCGCGGCTGGCAGACGGCCATGGTGTCATGGGCCTTGAGGGCCTGGTGAATGAACTCGGGCGAGGCCGCCAACAGACCGGCCCGGTAACCGGTCAGGGCGAAGGTCTTGCCGAAGGAGGCGATGTGAATCAGCTGTTCGCCCCATGCGGGTCGGCTGAACAGGTCGTGGGGCCGGGCGCCCCCCGGAATGAAGCCGTTGTAGGTCTCATCCAGGATCAGGGCAATGTTGCGGCGTTGCGCAAGGGCATACAGTTCGGCCAGCAGATCGGGCGGGATGATGGCCCCGGTGGGATTGCTGGGGGTCACCAGCAGGACGGCGCGTGTCCGGGGGGTGATCAGCGCTTCGATCACCGCCGTAGAAGGCAAGCCGGCCGAGGCCTCGTCAAAGGGGGCATAGACTCCGCGCATGCCCAGCATATCCAGCACCATGGCGTGATCGAAGTAATAGGGCGCTTGTACCACCACCTCGTCACCGGCCCGACAGAGGGTCACAAGCGCCAGCCAGAAGGCCTGGCTGGCACCGATCGTCAGACAGATGTTGGCAGGTGTGATGCAGGCATCATAGCCACGCCGATAGTGGCGGCAGACCGCTTCGAGCACCTCGGGCAACCCCTCGTCGGGCGAGTAGCGCGAGGTCTGCGGGTCAGCAAGCAACCCGGCCAGATGGTCCGTCAACTCCGCTGCCGGGGCGTAATCGGGCACGGCCTGACACAGGTCGATCAGTTCCAGGCCATTGTCGACCCGTTCCGCCAACCACCCTTTGACCTCGGAAATCGGAGGGAAATGAACCTCTCTGATGTGGGGGGATATGCTGAAGTTCATGGATAGACCCGCGCCAGGAATTCAGCCACGCAGGCCGGTTTTTGATTGCCTTCAATCTCGACGGTAATCAGATAGCTGAACTGAACCCCTTCGCCAACCCGCTCCACCCCTGCCAGGGTCGTATGGGCACGAACCCGGGCACCGCATAGGACCGGGGCCGGGAAGCGTACCCGGTTGAGGCCATAGTTGAGACGCAGACGCATGCCGGGGTAGTTCCGTTCAAAGAATCCGGGGGCATTACTCTCCGTCAGGCAGGGCAAAAGCGACAGAGTCAGGTAGCCGTGGGCGATGGTACTGCCGTAGGGTGATTCTTTCGCGGCCCGCTCCGGGTCGGTGTGGATCCACTGCACGTCGCCGGTAGCCGCGGCAAAGGCGTCAATGCGTTGTTGATCGATCTCCAGCCAGGGACCGCAGTGAATCTCGCTGGCGATCTTCGGCTGATACTGTGCTATGAGCAGGTCGGCGGCGGACATGCTTCCCCCATCTGAAAAAATGATTGCCAAGGGCTCTCCTGCTATGGTATCGCAGATTTCCTGTCTGTTCACAAGGGGGAGATCATGACGCTGCACGAAAATCTGAAATCGCTGGGCGCGGGCGCAACTACCTACCGCTATGACCAGCCTGACGCCGCGCTGCTGGAGTCCTTCCCCAGCCCTTTTGCCCAGCCGGAGATGAATCCGGCCTGCGCCGTGGGGACCTTGCACATCGAATGCCCGGAATTCACCAGTCTCTGCCCCTTGACCGGCCAGCCCGATTTTGCAAAGATCGTTATCGATTACCAGCCCGAGCAACTGTGTGTTGAAAGCAAGAGCCTCAAGCTCTATTTGGGGTCGTTCCGCATGCACGGAGAGTTTCATGAATCCTGCGTCAACCGCATCTGCAACGACCTGGTCCACTTGCTGGCTCCGGCCTGGCTGACGGTGCGGGGCGAATTCACCCCGCGCGGCGGCATCCCCTTCTGGCCCACGGCCGAATACCGGAAAAAATCCTGATCAAGAGAGCCGTACCGCGAAGGAGACGGAAAGCAGCACACCTGGATCTGAAAGAATGGGCATTCCCTCCCCAATCCGCTGTGTGACAGTTCCATACGCTTCTTCTCCGTGGTAACAGCCTTTAGAATTTTCAACACAAGGAGAATACATGTATACCACCTCTGATTTCAAAAAAGGGCTCGTCATCCAACTGGAAGGCGCACCCTGCCTGATCGTTGACGTCACCGTCAGCTCCCCTACCGCACGTGGCGCCAATACCATGGTTCGTACCAAATACCGCAACCTGATTACCAGCCAGGTACTGGAAAAAACCTTTCGTTCCGGCGACAAGGTCGATGAAGCCGATTTCGAGCGCCACAAGGGGCAATTTCTGTATGCCAACGGCGCCCAGGGGGTCTTTATGGACCTGGAAAATTACGAACAGTACGAGATGGTGGAAAACGACTTCGAGTCGCTGGCGCCATTTCTGTTGGAAGGTACCGAGGTTGTGCTGGGCATCTTCGAGGGACGCATGGTCAATGTGGAGCTGCCCATGACCGTGGAGCTGATCGTGAGCGAGACCGCCCCAGCCCTCAAGAATGCCACGGCCACCGCCGAGACCAAGGACGCCATCCTGGAAACCGGCCTGAAGATCAAAGTGCCGCCCTATCTGGAGTCCGGCGAGAAAGTCAAGGTCGATACCCGCGACGGCCGTTTCATCTCCCGCGCATAACCCTCTCGTATGCAGATCAGCCACGGGACGGCTCCCGCCTTCGAATGGGAGAGCCGTCCCGTGGCATTCCCCCCTGTCAGGCTGAAATGCGCACGGCAGCAGAAATAATCACTGTTCCAGCTTCAATGCTATCCAGATCCTGAACTTTTCAAACTCGAGGTTGCACCGATGAGTAGCTCCCCAACCGTCGATTTCAGCAGGTATTTCGCTATACGACAGCGTGCATACCTGATCAATATATCGGAGGAACGGGACCGGGAACAGTACGAATCACTGAGCGGCACCATTGTCAGTTGCCTTGGGAATGCCATCGCCGTGCAGATTCCTTATACGACCGGGCAGGAATTCCCGGCTGACGGCACGCGTCAGATCACGTATAAGCTCACCTCCGAGTCCATGGGGGACGGCATCCAGATCATGGCCGACCTTGAAAAGATCACGGAAAACAACGTCTTCCATCTCCAACTCCACGGCAGCCTGGAGATGTACCAACGGCGGCATTCCCCCCGTATCAATACCACCCTCAAGCTCTTCCAGATCCGACGGGACACGTCGCTTGCGGTCTATCGCAAAGAGTTCAAACGGATTACGGACGCCATGACTGGCCAGGGAGCCCGCCCCAAGATCACGCTGCTGGAAACCCCGATCAACCTGAGCGCCGGCGGCCTGCGCATTGCCCTTGCGGCATCCGAGCCTGTCCCCCCGATTGCCATGTTCTTTCTTGATCTCGACCCTGCTCAGCCCCTGGTCTGCGCCGTGGCGGAATTGATCTGGAAGCACCATGAGCAGGAGAAGCTGATCTGCGGGTACCGCTTCGTGCAGATTCGCAAGGCGGACCAGGAGCGGATCAGCCGATTTGTGGAGTCGTTGCAGAAGGAGCAGGGGATCGCCACATCCACCGCCAAAACCTACTGGGAACTGCTCGATCGAATGACCGCCGAGCAGCCGGGAACGTAAGCAAGGTCCAGGTTGCAGCCAGTTTGAGGAAAGACTGCCAACAAAACATTCAAAAGTGCTTGACAGCCAAGGACTATTTACATAATATAATTTTTTCGCATGGGCCTATAGCTCAGTTGGCTAGAGCCACCGGCTCATAACCGGTTGGTCCCAGGTTCGAGTCCTGGTGGGCCCACCACTAACAAACGAAGGAAGACACGCCGGATGACGGCAATACAGCGAACGGGGCGACCCATATCATCAATTCCACAAGAGTGCACACCGACCGGTTGCACTCTTTTTGTTTGTATCGGATGAAAGTGCCAAAACTCTCTGATATACTTGGAATGATTAACAAAATTTCACCAGCAAACCTGGCGGAATCTTGGGACAACCCAGGACTCCAGGTGGGCGACCCAAGCGCGGAGGTCTCGCGCATCATGGTTGCCCTGGATGCAACACCCGACGTCATCGATGCCGCCCTCCAAGCCGGTTGCCAGCTTCTCGTCACCCACCACCCGCTGATCTTCAAAGCGCAGAAAACAATCTCCACCGCCACCACCCTGGGTAAGTCGATCCATAGCGCTATTCGCGGCGGCCTTGGAATTATCAGCATGCATACCAACTATGACATTGCCCATGGCGGGCTCAATGATCTGCTGGCCGAACTGTTGGGACTCTCCGACTCTGCCCCGCTCCAGGTGACGACGACCCAGGAACTGGCCAAGCTGGTGGTATTCGTGCCGGACGAGTATCTAGAGAGAATGCGGGCAGCGCTCCTGCCCCATGCCGAGTCTCTGGGCGCCTATCGCGACTGTTCCTTCGCGGCTGCCGGTGAAGGGACCTTTACCCCGCTGGAGAGTGCCCGGCCATTTATCGGCACAATCGGCACACGGGAAAAGGTCAGCGAACAGCGCCTGGAAGTGCTGCTTGACAGGTCCAAGCTGCCCCAAGCCCTGAAATCGCTGCTGGCGGCCCATCCCTATGAAGAGCCGGCCTATGATATCTATCCACTGCATAATCCGGGAAAAACATCCGGCCTGGGCCGGATCGGCACCCTGCCCCAGGCGACAAACCTGGCTGAGTATGTACAACGGGTAGCAGAGCGCCTGGGCGCCCCCGGTACACGCTATGTGGGAGACCCGGCCGCAACCGTACAAAGAGTGGCCCTCTGCAGCGGCAGCGGTGCCTCCGTCATGCGCAGCGCGGCCCGGGCCGGCGCCCATGTCCTGGTGACGGGGGATGTCAAGTATCACGAGGCTCGTGATGCGCAAGATCTGGGCATTGCCTTGATCGATGCCGGACATTTCCCCACCGAGATCATCATGGCAACAGCCGTGGAGAGCCGCCTGCAGCAGATGCTCGCTGCCGCCGGACTGGATGGCTGCCAGGTGATCAGCTGCACCGTGGAACGGGACCCCTTCCGTTACCTGGCCTGACATTATCATCGAAAACCTTTATATAACAACGCAGTTCACATACCACATCTGGATACGGAGGAAGCTGAATTGAAAAACAGACTGGAATTACTGGAACAACTTCAGGAGATCGACTCGCAGGTCGATGTTATGAAAGTTGCACAGAACAACCTGCAAACAGACTTGAACGGGATCGATCAGGCCCTTGACGATGCACGCGAAGGGCTGGCGGCTTGTAAAGCCCGTGCAGCGCAGTTGGAGAAGGAGAAGAGCGAACTGGAGGCCAGCAATGCCACCGAGCTCGAAAACATCCAACGCTCCGAAACCAACATGAAGGAAATCAAGACCAACAAGGAGTACCAGGCCGTTGGTCGTGAGATTGCGGCTGCCCGCAAGCAGGTTACCGAGCTGGAAGAGCAGATCCTGCAGAAGATTACCCAACTGGACGAGCTGAATAACCAGATTGCTGCCAGCCAGACAACACTTGAAGAGCTGGAGCAGAACACCGAACAGCGCCGCAGCGAAAAACAGAGTGAAATCGATAAGGTTCAGCAGGATATCGATGTTGACCGCCTACGCCGTGAAGTCATCACGAAAGAGCTGCCCGCCAATGTACTCAAGCGTTACGACAGCCTCCGTGCCCAGCGGCGCGGCCAGGCCGTGGCCATGGCCCGTGACGGGTACTGCATGGGATGCAACATGCATCTGCCACCGCAGCTCTACAACAGCCTCTTCAAGTACGAAGAGCTGATCACCTGCCCGCACTGCCAGCGCATGCTGATCCTGAAGCTGCAGCCGGCGCAGCAGTAAGTAACGTACCATTATTGGGAACGAGGATTTTTCCGTTCTGGCAAAGCTGTCGAGAGAGTGTGCGGCGACGTGGCAGCGCCACGTCGCACAATTTCACCTATGAAATTGGACCGCGAAGGCGCCCCGCAGGGGGTGGCCAATAGGCCGAGTTACAAACACTCTTGAAGACTTACGCAGCCAGGGCGGAAAAAGACCGTTCCGAGGGATTGGCTGAAGCAGGACAGGTGGCCGCTCTTCTTAGGAAGGGAGGAAAGTCCGGGCTCCACAGGGTATGGCGCTGGATAACGTCCAGCGGGGGTGACCCCAGGGATAAGTGCCACAGAGAGAAGTCCGCCTGCCTCGGCAGGTAAGGGTGAAAGGGTGAGGTAAGAGCTCACCGGGTCCGTCGGTGACGACGGATGCCAGGTAAACCCCGCCAGGAGCAAGGCCAAATAGGGAGGCGTTAAGGGCGACCCGCCCGTGCCTCCGGGTTGGCTGCTCGAGGCTGTCGGTAACGGCAGTCCCAGATGAATGGCCACCACCCAGGGCAGGGTAACCCACCCTGGGAACAGAACCCGGCTTACGGACTGCTTCAGCCAATATTTATTTTTAGAAAATCCGCTCCTCCTTCGACACGCTCAGGACAGGCTTCGACAAGCTCAGGACGAACGGATTTTAGATGTGTAATTGCTTGATCTTCCGTTCGTGGTGAGCCTGTCGAACCATGAGCGGGGAGATCAGTACTACTCAGGTACAGGGATGTACGTGTGAATGATCAGGCAGTATGGGAACAGGCGCTTGCAACCACCGCCAGCTGGTATTGCGGATTGCCGGCAGCCATCAGGCTGGAACTGGATCGGTTGCTGGAAGAGATCATGCATCTCAAACAGTTGCTTGTCGATCTGGTAACCGCGTCGGGAAGCTCGGCAATCTGCCGCACCTGCGGCGGCGAGTGCTGCAACCTGGGCAAGTATCATCTCAGCGTCCTGGATATACTGGCCTATTGCAAAACCGGGCTTGCACCGCTGGTTCCCGATTTCAGCAGCGCTCCGGCCTGCCCCTACTCGAATGCCTCCGGCTGCCTCATGACAGCGCCCTATCGACCGCTGACCTGCGTAATCTTCAACTGCCAGTCGATAGAAGAACGCCTCACGGCGACGCAACGTGACTCCCTGCAAGAGTATGAGAGCAGACTGCGCGCCACGGTCGCCCACGCCGGACGCATACACAACATGCGCATCGACCGGCCGCTTCTGCTCAGCTGCGCTTAAGCGGACTCAACCAAAACCACTTCATACCAACGAGGATGCACTAATGGTAGCAATCAACGAAATCGTACTCGTACACGTTGACAACAAACCGGGCTTCTACGCCCGTATCGAAGACATTTCGCCCGACGTCAAGCCGGGCTGGTGGCAGGTACGCCTGCTGGTCCTGACCTTCCCCCTGCAGGTGTTCACCTGGATATTGGACGAATTTCAGCTGGAGTATGCCCCCTTTACCATGGGTGGCACCCCGATCCAGTTGGAGCCGGTGATCTCACCCATGGAAGAAGAGCGCCAGCAACAGGAACAGAAGGAGCAGGAAGAGATCAAGCGCCGGCTTCAGGAGAACGGCAGCCGCAAGGTCGTTTCACTGGCGGAGCGTCGCAAGAAATAGAACCTGGCCGCAGACACGGTCACGAACCTCTCCCGGGCACGGGAGAGGTTTTTTTATGCGAAAAGCTTTGCCGAAAATTCTGGAAGCAAGTAACTACACAAGCATCTCGCCTGATTACCTCTGCATAACCTGTCGCCAAAAAGCATTTACCACAGAGGACACAGAGGAGATCGGAGGAGATTCAAAATCTAAAACGTTTGAGTTACAACAGGATAAATCCGTTTTGATTTAAATTCCTCCGTGTCCTCTGTGGTTAAGCTGTTTTTTAAGTTGTCTTAAAAGGATTCTCGGCCAACATGACCAGCACCCGCTCCAACATAAAGAAGCTGTACGCTTTTTCCTTCCTGCAGATGACCCTCTTCCCGATGGCGATCATCACCCTCTTCTGGAAGGATCATATCGGCCTGTCACTGACCCAGATCCTGCTGCTGCAGGGGATCCTCTCGGTGGTGATGGTGCTGATGGAGTATCCCAGCGGCTACATCAGCGACCGCATCGGTTACCGCGTCTCCCTGAGCCTCTCGGCGCTGCTGGGTATGATCGGCTGGGGGATCTATACGCTGGCCAGCAGCTTCGCCCACGTCATGGCCGCCGAGATTCTGCTGGGCATCTCCCTGGCCTTCATCAGCGGTTCGGACAGCGCCCTGCTCTACGAGAGCCTCAAGCAAAACAATAGCGAGCAGGAGTACGCCCGCCATCAGGGGCGCATGAGCGGGCTCGCCCAGGGGGGCGAAGCGCTGGGGGCGCTCTTCGCCGGTCTGCTCTACGCCTATGCGCCGGTACTCCCCTTCGTCCTGCAAGTCGGGGTCTGGCTGCTGGCACTGCTCATCACCCGCTCCCTGGTCGAACCGACCCGCATCATCACTGCCCCCGCCAGCCATCTGGCCGAGGCGCTGCAGTCGGCGCGTTACGCCTTTTTGGACAACAAGCCCCTGCGCTACAACATCCTGCTCAACTCGGCCCTGGGCATCGCCTCCTTCTACCCGGTCTGGCTGATTCAACCCTACATGCAGCACGCGGGGGTGCCGCTGACCTGGTTCGGCCCGGTCTGGAGCGGGGCCAACCTGACCGTGGCCTTTTTTTCCCTGACCAGCCACCGTGTTGCCGGCTATCTGGGCGAGCGCTTGATGGTACTCTTGTTTCTGGTCCTGGTCCTGGCGGGCTACTTCGGCTTGGGGACTGTTGGCGGGTTGTGGAGCTTTCTGTTCTACTACCTGCTGACGAGCATGCGCGGCCTGCGCGGCCCGATGATGCTCAACCTGACCCAACGGGAATGCCCCTCGGCCAACCGGGCGGGGATCCTCTCGCTACAGTCGCTCTGTTTTCGACTGCTGTTCGTCTGCAGCGGGCCATTGGTGGGGATGCTGGCCGATAGGTGCGGGGTTGCCCAGACCTTTCAGTATCTGCTGTACGCCTTTCTGATCGGCCTGCCCCCCTTGGCCTTGCTCTTCCTGCGCAGCCTCCCCCCAAAACGCAATCCGGCCTGAACAACAATGCACCGTTTCCCCGTAAGGTCAGGGTGACTGGGCAAAATACTCGGCCGTGGTCTTGACCGCTTTGATGCCGACCGAAATTTTGGACCCGTCCGCTTTTCTGCCATGGAGGACAAACTCGCTCAGCCCGGTGTGATTGCTGCTACCCCAGTCATAGGTGTAGCCGAGACGGGTCCAGGGATAGGGGGAAGCACCCAGGGTGTAGATATTGCGGGTACGGTTGTTGAACCAGGAGGTATAGGTCTTGAAAACGCCGTACTCGGCCCCTTCGGTCGCCCTGACCTTGTTGCCCAGATCGAGCATGCGGAACATATCCGTGGGAAAACCGGTTTCACAGACCGTATCCGTTATCTCCGTATCGGGACAGGGACGGAAGAGATCCCTGGGGGAGACCCACATTTCCAGCATGTATTTTGCCTCGCTGGGATTGCCCGGAGTGGCGTATTCCGGCGGAAGCCCCAGCAACTGGGCGATCCGTAACGGTTGTGGTTGCGTGACGCCGAAGAACTTTTTGATCTCCGGCACCACGGTGACCCAGGAATCGTATCCGTAGGTCGGGCACTCGCCCCCCTCGATACAGGAGGTATTGCCGCTGCAACCGCCGGGAGTGGTGCATTTGTAATATTTGCCCGCGTCGCCCAGCCAGGACACCACCAGCAATCGCGATCCCACCACGCCGTTTTCCCAGATCAGATCGGGATTCTCGTTGCTGATCGGTATCAGGTAACGGGAAATTTTCGAGGGAGTAACCGTGCGGGCATCCGTAACCGCACTGGAATACTGGGCCTGCAGAGAGACCGGCGCAGGAGAGCCGTCCGTACCGCAGGCGACAAGCATACAGATCAGTGGGGATAACGACAGCCGGGCCAGCTCCTTGAGATGCAACATAACGCCTCCTTTGTGCGGTACAAGCCGCTTGGCTAGCTACGCGGAAAATTCTATGGCCAGGAACAGGCCGACCATGGATTGGCCTATGGGATGCGCCTGAATACCATGCGCAGGATGTTGCGGTCGTTTTCGCGCCGGTAGCTGACGCTGTCCGAGAGTGTGCGGATAAAATGAATCCCCAGGCCGCCGATCCGTCTCTCCATGATCGGAGAGCTTGTATCCGGTTCGGGGAGCGAGAGGAGATCAAAGGGGCTGCCACTGTCCGCGATTTCCAACGTAAAGTCAGCTCCGTCACCCGTGCAGGCGATTTCCACGTCACCCGTTCCACCCGGATAGGCGTAGTGGCAAATATTGACGAAGGCTTCTTCCAGTGCCAACTGCAGCCCGAACCTCTTCTGCGGGTCAAGGCCGAAACGCTCGGCGCATCCTTCGACAAATTCGTTCGCCGCGCCAAGGTTCTCAACCCTTGCGTTATACCGTCTCCTGTCGCATTGCATTGCGCTTCAGCCCAGTGCGGCCAGAGCGGCCGTCACCGAATCATCCATCTGGAAGAGGGAGCCGAAGCCGGAGATATCGAAGACCTCCTTGACGGTGCCCGTGATATTGGCAAAGCGCAACTGCCCCCCCCTGGCCTTGAGCAATTTGGCTGTAACCAAAAGTCCGCGCAAACCGGCGCTGCTGATATAGTCGAGACCTTCAAAATCGACCACGAAGTTGATACTTCCACCGTCAATCAGTCCCTGGACCTTTTTTTCATACTCCGGTGCCGTAACGGCATCCAACCGGCCGGTTATTGTTACAACGGTTGCGGTTGCTTCATTCCTGGTCTGCATCTCCATGGTGTTCTCCCCTGTCTAATAGTGTAAATCGTTGCTGAGGGTTTCTTATCGCTTGCCAGCTTCATGGTCCCCCTGATTGCAACGCTGGTCTGAAAGCGTAATTATTCAAATGCCGGCGGCGGTTCCTGTTCATCGTAGATGCGGATATCCGAGCCCAGGTCCGCCAGGTTGAAGATCTTGCGCACATTGGCGTTGACCCCATAGCAGCCGATCCTGCCCGAAAGTTCCACAAGCCGGTACGCTGCCTCGAACAGGACCCGCAAACCGGCACTACTGACGTATTCAAGGCCGGAACAGTCCAGCAGTATCCGTGTTTCTCCCCGCTCGATGTCCGTCATGATCGTTTCGCGGACCAACGGTGAGGTGACCGCATCCATGCGCCCTTTCAGATCAAGAATCAACCAGCCGTTTTTTTTGACTTCAAAGATGTCCATGGCTATCCCTTCATGTTTTGTCGTGGTCAAGCGCCTGCCGGTAGCGGATGCAGAGCATGGCGATGTCGTCGGACTGGGGCGCTCCGCCGGCAAACGTCCTGACATCTTGCAGGAGCCCGCTGATGACGCTATCCGCATTGCCTGATACTTCCCGCTTATTGAGGCTCTCCAGCGGGCGCTGGCTTCCGTAAAATTCATCGTTCTGATTCTGGGCTTCCGTGACCCCATCGGTCATGACCAGCAGAGCATCTTCCGCTTTCAGACAATGACTCCCGCTTGTAAACATCGCCTTTTCCGTGATACCGAGTGGTTTACCCGGCGGCACCTCAAGCCATCGGCAGCCCCCGTCCCCGCCTAGCAGTACGGGAGGGACGTGTCCGGCGTTGCTTATGGCCAGTTCACCCGTCTGCAGATCGAGGATCCCCAGAAAGACGGTAATGAACATCATCAGCTCGTTGCCTTCCACCAATTCGCGGTTGGCCTCCGCCAGGATGCTATCCGGTGTGGCCCCCGACCGGCGGGCGGCGCTGCGCAGGGTGGCCTTGCCCCGAGCCATGAAGAGAGCGGCCGGGATGCCCTTGTCGGATACATCGCCAACCAGAAAACAGAGCCGCTGCGGCGCGATCATGAAAAAGTCGTACAGATCACCGCCCACTTCACGGGCCGGTTCCAGCAGGGCCGCCAGATCGATTCCCGGCTGTTCCCGCAAAATGCCCTGGCGATCCGGCAGCATGCTCATCTGGATGTCGCGGGCAATGCGCAGTTCACTGGCCATGCGTTCCCGGGCGGCCGTCGTCTCCCTGATATTTTTCAGATACTCGTCGAGCCGCTCCTCCATATTCAGAAAGGCCCACGCCAGATGGGCTATCTCATGGGGGAAACGAATGGCGCGCAGGCCGCGCCGTTCCGACTCCGGCGGGCAAAAGCCGCTCGTATCAAGCTGTTCGGCATGGCAGGTCAGTCGGGCCAGGGGCGAGGTAACCCGCGCCACCAGCAGAAAGACGGCAATAATCGAGAAGAGCAGAATCCCGCCCACGAAGAGCGTCTGGCGGCGCAGGATCCGTGCGGCCGGACGCTCCATTTCATCCTGATAGACGGAAGATGAAACGTACCAGTCGAACGGGGCAAAGTGTTCCACATGGGAGTATTTCTGATAGAGATACTCCCCGGGACTTGAGGGCTTGTCCCACAGGTATTTCAGGGGAACCGCCGGGGTGCGGGACGCGTTCATCAGGTTTTGCAAGTGTTGTTTGCCGGTGGTCGGGTCACGCAACAGACTCCCATCGCTGTGTGCCAGGGAGGGGTGGATCAGAATCCGCCCCTGGCCGTCAAAGAGAAAGAAATATCCGGTCTCCGCAACACGTACCTTGCTGAAGGCCTGCTGGAGGACCGCCAGGATCTCGGCCTTCTTTTTTTCCACATCACGATCAATGTCGTCGATGTAGACCCCGCTCCCGATCATCCAATCCCACTGGGGGTAATGCCGGAAGTAGAGCAGTTTCGGAACCGGCTTCTCTTCACCCAGACGGGTCCAGGCAATGGTCAGGAAGCCATCCGGCCGTTCCCGGGTCATCTCCCACATGGCCTTGTTGACCGGTCGCCCTTGGGAATCCTTGGCGTTACTCATGTCACGCCCCCTGATGCGGGGATCGGCGTGGGAGATGGCCACATTGCGACGGTCGTAGATGAAAAAATAATCGTTATTGCCGTAACGGCTCCTCTGGACCGTTTCAAGGGCCGCACGCCGGGCCTGCTCCCCGGAGAGCAAACCCCGCTCCTGGAGGGTCCGAAAATAGTCCACCTGGGACACAACCAGCGAGACGAGATCGCGCAACTGCTGTTCGTGGCGCTGACGGGCATACTCCCTGAAAAAATCCAGTCCGACCTTGTGGTCTTCCAGGTTCAGCATGATCACCCGCAGGATGTTGCAGGCCTCCGCATCACCCTGTTCAAGGGTGCTGCGGGTCACCTCCCGACTCGTAACGACCATGAAGGCTGTCGCGGTGGCCAGCAAACTGCCGATGACGAGCAGGGTAATCAGTGTCCGAAAACGTCCGAACAACGTAATCAGTGATTGAAGTGCAGAACCACGAGGCATTGCCGCCCCTCCTGGGTGGTCGTGATCTTGTCGGTATACTGGCGGACCAGATATCCCGCCAGATGGGCAACTGCTTCGGGGTTGCAGCGGATTTCCGACTTGTCGGGTCGTTCCGCGGGGAATTCCATGGGCTGCCCCCGGTAGCCGGCCCGCACATCCAGGCTGTACTCGTCGAAGCAAACCTGAAACGTGACCCGCTCGTCTTCCAGATCATAGTGGGCAATGGCTTCCATAAACTCGTTCATGGCCGTCATGGCATTCTGGACAACGTCCTTGCGAGCCCCCCAGGCAGCACCCTGGTTTTCCATGAAACGGAAGATCGTCTGCGAGACCTCCGTGCCCGTCAACAGTTCAAGGGTTGCCTGCCGGGCAATGCCGAGCCGCATGACCAGATTCAGCAGGATCGCCAGAACGGTAGTCACCGCCAGCGAGGAACTTACCAGCGGCTTGAGCCAGGGATGGACGTGATGGTAGATCTCGGGGAAGATGTCCACGCTCATCCCGAACATCAGCGAGACGGCAATTACAAAGGTTCTGCGGATATCGATCATCCGGGAGGTCATGATCTGAAAACCGGAGATGACCATGAAGGCGGCCATGAAGATCAGCGCCCCCCCCATGACCGGCTTGGGCATGATGCTGAAAAAACCGGTCAGCAGGGGTAGAAACGCCATGGCGATGTAGATACCGCCGGTATAGAAGGCCACGACGCGGCTGGTGACGCCGGTTGCGACACTCAACCCGACGCTGGCCGCATACAGTGACTTGCCCATGGCGCCTATGCTCCCACCCAGTATGCAGGCGAAGCCGTCGGCCATCGTTCCCCGGCCAATATTTTTCAAGTCGGGGCGGGTCCATTCGGCGTCATTGATCTTCTGGCACATAGTCAGGGTGGCAACGGATTTGAGGGTCGAAGCCAGGGTGACGACGATGATCGGTATCAGCAGCCTGATATCGAAGGACCAACTTAGCCCGCTCAGATCGGGCAGGGAGAAGAGCGGTTCATGGGCCAGCCAGCGGAGCTGTTCCGTTTTCAACACTCCCATGAGGATTGCGGCGACGTAACCGCAGACAATCCCGATGATGACCGAGTAGAGGCGCAGCTTTCCCCGGCCCCAGACGTTGCTGGCCACCATGACCGCCAGCGTGATCAGCCCCACAATGACATTATTGGTTTCGATGGGCTGGCTGGCCGCGGTCAGGCCGAAAAAATCGAGCATCATGATCGGAATCAGGTTAAAGGCCACCATCGTCAGCACGACACCGGTCACCTCCGGCGGCAGCAAAACCCGCAGGTGCTGGAGAAAGCGGGCCAGGACACACTCGATTACCCCCGATACGATGGTCATGCCGAAGATCAGCGGAAGACCGCCGCTGGTTCCGGCCATGACGGAAACGGCGACAAAACTTGGATCGGTACCTTCGGCACACAGGTACCCGCTTCCCAGGGGTCCCTTGTTCAGCGCCTGAATAATCGTCGCGATCCCCCCGGCGATCATGGACATGGAGACCACATTCTGAATGGTTTCGGTCGGACAGCCGATCTGAAGCAGGGTCAGGGTGACGATAATCAGGCCACCGGTGAGGAAGAAAATATGCTGGATGGCCATCAGAATACAGACACGGAGCGGGGGGATATCATCCACCCCGTACAGCAAATTGGCCGGTTTCTTTGCCATGGCGACACCTCCCAGCTGTTTCATGCGGCTGCGTTCAGCTCTTTTTCATCAACAGGGTCAGCCGGTTTATCTCATCCAGACGCAGGTAATCCATGCTCTCAGTAAGATTTTGGATAATTCTCAACCCCAGCTCATCGGGCAGCAGGCTTTCATCCAGCGGATTCAGCGCCGCCCCGCCACTCTCACAGACAAGCTCCAGACTCTCCTTCTTTTCCGAGTAGGAGATGCGCAGATCAAGCGGCGTCGTGCCCAGCAATGGATTGTAGATCTGCAGCAGCTCTTCCACGAGCAAGAGCAGATTCTGCCTGCTCTTCCTGGGCAGGATCTGCTTTTCACAAAAGGCTTCGATCTCCGCGTTCATGGCATACAGGTCATAATCCGGCGAGCAGACGCGATAGTTGAAACTGCGGATCCTGTTGATGAAGGCGCGGGTCTTTTCCTTGAGCGGATTCTCGAAGATCTGCTCCGGCGTACCTTGCTCATAGATCAGCCCCTCGTCCATGTAGAGCACCCGTTTCGATACATCCCGGGCAAACTCCATTTCGTGGGTGACGATCAGCATGGTCATACCGTCCCTGGCCAAGCGGCGGATAACCGAGAGCACCTCGCTGACCATGGTCGGATCGAGGGCCGAGGTCGGCTCGTCAAAAAGGATGATCTCGGGCTCCATGGCCAGGCAGCGGGCGATGGCCACGCGTTGCTTCTGTCCACCGGAGAGCTCGTCAGGATAGCTGTCGGCCTTCTCGGCCAACCCGACCAGCTTGAGCAGTTCCCTTGATTTCTGCTCGGCGTCGTGCCGCTCCATCCCGCGCAGTTTGATCGGCCCGAGGGTCAGATTTTCCAGCACGGAGAGGTGAGAGAACAGATTGAACGACTGAAAGACCATATTCATCTTCTGGCGGACCTTGGGCACATCGGCCTTTTTATCGAGGATATCCACACCGCCGATGCGGATGGAGCCGCCGCTGGGCTGTTCAAGCAGGTTGAGACAGCGCAGAAAGGTGCTCTTGCCGGTGCCGGAGGGGCCGATGATCGAGATGACCTCGCCTTTTTGGATATCGATGTTGATGTCGCTCAGGACAATCAGGTCATCGTATTTCTTGGAGAGATGTTCCACCGTTATCATACGTCAACCACCCTCTTTCTTTTCAAGCGAGTACCGCGCTAAGCCTGATGCAACTGTGGGCGTCAGCGCGCGGCACGGCAATATTGCGCAATCATCTGCGCCGTTTTCTTGGCGCAGGCGACCGCCTCGACCACCGTCCGGGGACCGCTGACCACATCTCCGGCGGCAAATACGCCCGGCTGCGAAGTCCGGCCGAACTCATCGACCTGCATCAGCCCGCGCTGGGAGAGCTGTACGCCGCCGGCGCTGACCATATCCGCGCCCGGTCCCTGACCGATGGCGATGATGACCGAATCGGCCGGCAGCTGAAACGAGGCGTGAAAATCCTCCTCGAAGCTGACCGAGCCGTCTGCGGCAACGGTTTTTTCCACCCGCACGCATGTCACGGCATCCTCGGTGATGCGCACCGCCTGGCAGTGATGTAAAAACTCCACGCCGTCGATGTGCGCCATTTCAACTTCGCCACTGTTGGCCGTCATATCCTCCTCGCCCATGAAATGGAGGATCGTGACCCTGGCATGTTCCTTCCTGATTGCGGTCCGGGCCGCGTCGATGGCCACATTGCCGGCGCCGATTATCGCCACCCTTTTTCCCAGTGTGTAGGCCGCCGGCGACCTCAAATAATCGATGGCAAAATGCACATGTCCCAGGGTTTCGCCAAGCAGGCCAAGCCGATTGGGCCGGCCGGTACCCGTGGCAACAAAGATGGCGTCGTAACCGTCTAAAAACATATCCTCGGCGGTGATATTGACGCCGATTTTCGTGTTGGGACGGAACTTGACCCCCAGCGCAGCCAGAATATTTCCATAGAAATCGAGGATACTGTTGGGCAGTCTGAATTCGGGAATACCATAGCGCAGCGTTCCGCCGATACTGTCCATGGCCTCAAAGAGCGTGATCTGAAAACCCTGCGAGGCCAGGATGATGCTGGCAGTAATGCCGGCCGGTCCGGCGCCCACTACGCCGATTTTTTTGCCGTTCTTTTTAACGTGGCGGGGCGTGTAGGTCTCCAGAAAGAAGCGGGAAATGTACTGTTCGGCCTTGAAAAACTCCACCGCCTGACCCTTGTTGCCCAGCACGCAATGACCGGCGCAGTTCCGCTCGTGCGGGCAGATGATCGAGCAGACCGCCGACAAGGGATTGTTGTTGAAGAGCACCTCCCCCGCTTCCCGCAACCTGTTCTCCAGAAACAGATCGAACACCTGCGGGATTGCCGTCGCAACAGGGCAAGCCTGAGAACAGCGGGGCTGCTTGCATTTCAAACATCTTTCCGCTTCCGATTTTATTGTCGGCATCGGTCGAGGACCTCCTTCCTGCGTCGTGCCTGCGGGTCGCTCTTCCGTTCCAGATAGCCCAGCGACTGCATCAGGACCCACGAGATCAAGAAATAGAGAATCGCCACCATGACCAGGGGAAAGAAGGCGTCAAAGGTACGGCTGCGGATGATGTCGCTGGCTTTGGTCAGATCCTGGACGGCGATGTAGCCGACGATGGAGGTCATCTTGACCAGGGAGATAAACTCGCCTTTATAGATCGGCAGGATGCGCCGCACGGTCTGGGGCAGGACGATGTGCAGGAAGGTGGCGATTCTGCTAAAACCCATGGCGATGCCGGCTTCGCTCTGCCCTTTATCGACCCCCTCGATGCCGGTTCTGAATATCTCCGCCGAGTAGGCGGCGAAATTCATCCCGAAGGCGATCACGGCCACCAGTACCGGACTGATATCGATTGAGGCGAAGACCACATAGAAGATCAGCATCAACAACACCAGCACCGGGGTACCACGCAGAATGGAGATGTAGACCCTGGCCGGCAGATTAAGCAGCGCAATTTTCGACATGCGCATGAAGCAGATCACCGCCCCCAGCAGGGTGCCGAAGATTGTGGCCAGCACGGAAATCACCACCGTGATCTTCAGACCGTCCCAGATCAAAAGATAGCGGTTTTCCTGGATGATGTTGCTCTGAAAGCTGCTGGCGATCTTCGTCAGGAAGGATCCTGAGACGCCCTGTTTTTGGGTAGTGGACAGGCCCTGCGCAACGCCGGAATCCCGTCTGACCAGGGCGGAAATATCATTTTCAATATAGGGGAGCGTGAAGAGGACCAGCTTCTTACGCTCTTCGGTGACATTGAAGTTGGACAGCGCAAAATCGATTTTGCCCGCTTGCAACGCCGGGATCAGGGCTTCGAAATTCATATCGATGATCTCGATCTTCTTCCCCAGCCGGGCCGCGATCAGGCGGCCCAGCTCCACATCCAGACCGGTAAAGATCCCGTTGGACTGGAATGAAAAGGGTTCGATGGTCGCGCAGGTGCCCATCTTCAGCACGCCCTTGGTCTGAACAGCGCCAGCCGGCGGCAGTTGCGGGGTTTGCGTATACTTTGTGTCGACCCACTTCAGCCGCAGGCGTTGCAGCGTGCCCTCTTTTTTGAGTTCCGCCAGGACCCCGTTCATATCCGCAAGAAGTTTGCCATTCTCTTTTTTGATGGCCGCGGCCACCTCCAGCTTGTCCACCGCCTGATCAAGAATCACCAACTCGGGACTTTTCTCAACCAGATTGAGCAGCACGCTTTTGTCATAGATAAAGGCGTCGGCCTTGTTGCTCTTGACCGCCAGGGCCGCATCCGCCGCTGCAGTCATGGATTGAAAACTGGCATGGGGAAAGTGTTTGCGGGCCGCCAGATCTCCGGCCGAACCGGTCAGGACGCAGATTCGTTTGCCATCGATCTGTCCTAATCCGGAAACGTCATCTCCTTTAGCGGGGCCACTGACCGGGGCCGGCGTTGATTCAGGTTTGGCGCCAGCGCCCTTTTTAACGATCATGACCTGGGTATTGGCAAAGTAGGGCTGGGTGAAATTCACGGATTTCTTACGTTCAACGGAGGCGGTCATGCCGCTGATGATCAGATCGATCTTGCCCGACTGCAGCGCAGGGATCAGGGCCATGAATTTCATGTCTGAAAACGCGATCGGCCGGCCGAGTCTGGCGCCGATAATACGGGCCAGCTCGCCATCGTGACCGGTCACCCGGCCGTTTTTATCCACAAAGCTGAACGGTTCCCGTGTTGCGCTGACCCCTACCTTAAGCAACTGGCCCTCTTTGGGCAGGGTGATCTGCATTTCTTCGTAGGGAGACAGATCTGCCTTGAGCCAGCGCTTCTTCATGGATTCCAGGGTGCCGTCGTTCTTCAGATCGCCGATTATCCGGTCCACAGCCGCCAGCAGTTGATCATTGCCTTTCTTGATGGCAATGGCCGTATCCTCTTTATCAAGCGCTTCCGGCAGCAGCCGCAATTCCTGATTCTTCTTTGAGACCTGAAGCGCCGCCGGGAACAGGGTGATGATCGCATCCAACTGCCCTGATTTCATGGCGGCAACCGCATCCATGATGTCGTCGAAACTTTTGACCTGAGCCTGTGGAAACCTTTTGCGAGCCACCGCCTCCCCGGTCGAGCCGGTCATCACGCCGATCTTTGCATGTTGCGCATCGGCAAAACTGTTTATGACGTTTTCCGTCTTACTACAGCCGGTGACACACAGGACAATTGCCAGACTTATGACTGCTAATCGCACAATATTTTTCATGTATGTTCCAAGCCTTGCGTTTGTGGAATTCATAACTCCCCCACGCCACCCCGATAGGTAATCGCCACCATGGTGATATCGTCGGATTGGGGCGCCCCGTTGGCGTGCCGGCGTACCTCGCCACGGATGTAATGGATCATTTCCGCAAGATTGTCCTTGGGTCCGCTTTGCAGCGCCTGCTGTAGCTGCGCCTCACCGTAAGCCTCTTCCGCCGGGTTATTCGCCTCGGTGACACCGTCGGTATAGAGAAAGAGCGTATCCCCCGGCTGCAGGGTGATCCGCTCGGTGGTATAGACCGTCTCCGCCATGGGGCCCAACACAAAACCGGCCTTGAGAGAAAGATAGCGTGTCCCCAGGGCATCCATGATCAGGGGCGGGTTATGTCCGGCATTGGCAAAGCGCACTTCACCGCTTTTGGTATCCAGGATGGCGCAGAAGACCGTGGCAAACATGCAGCTCTGATTGTCCTCGGCCAGAATCCTGTTCACGCAGGAAAGTATGCGGTCCGGCTCACCCAGCCGCTGCCCTTCGGACTTCAAGAGGGTTTTTGCCACCATCATGTACAGCGCGGCCGGCACCCCCTTGTCGGAGACATCGGCAATCAGGAAACAGAGGTTGCTGTCGTCGATGAAAAAGAAATCATAGAAGTCGCCGCCGACCTCCTTGGCCGGATCCATGGAGGCAAATATGTCGAACTCGGGACGATCCGGGAAGGCGGGGAAGATGCGCGGAAGCAGGCTGGCCTGGATATCGGTGGCCACCTTGAGTTCGCTCTGGATGCGCTCCTTGGCCGCGGTGGTCTCGGTCAGATTACGGATATACTCCTTGAGAGACTCCTTCATCATCTGAAAGTCGTGTGTCAGCTCTCCGACCTCGTCCCGCGAACGCACCAGCGGCAGTTCCAGGTCGAAGTTTCCCGCCGCCATGATGTGGGTGGCCGCCGCCAGCGAGCGGAGCGGCCGGGTAATGGAACGTGCGATGGAGACCACCGCCACGGTCAGAAGCAGGATGCCCGCCAGCCCCATGACCGCCATGGTCACGCTCAAGCGGGTGACGTTTTCAAGCAGCTCCGCCTCGGGGAACACGACCGCCAGCGTCCAACCGGTGGCAGTGATCGGCGCGTAGTACATCCAGCTCCTGACACCGACCAGGCTCTTGTAGAGGATGAAGCCGGATTCCCCCCTGACCATCTTTTTGCCCAGTTCCCGCAGGGAGGGGTCATTGCGCGCCTCGGCGATGCTGAAGAAGGTCTCGTTCATGACGGCGTCCTTCAAGGGGTGCGCGAGCAGCATCCCGTTGCGGGAGAGCAAGGCGGCGTAACCGCTTTTGAGTATCTTGACCGAGGAGACCAGTTTCGTCAGAGATTCAAGTGAAACATCGGCCGTCACGATCCCTTTGAGTCGTCTCGTCTTGCCGCTTATCCCGTAGAAGGGAACGGAACAGGTCGACATGGGGATATTGCCGGCCCCCTCATCGAAGTAGGGCTCGCTCCATTCGAGCTTGCCCAGCTCACGGGGGATCTGATACCAGTCCCAATGCAGATAGGGAACATACTGATATGAATCCTCCAGGCGACTGAAGGCAATCGCCCCTTTTTCCCGGTAGTAGTAGGGGGCATACAGGCGGGAGGCGTTGCTGAAGGCATAGGGTTCAAAGGCCACGGTCGAACCGTATATTTCCGGATTCTTTTCAACCGTTGTTCGGATCAGGGTGAGCAGTTCCTGTTCCGAGTAGCGCCCGCTCTCCAGTGAGCGGGCCACCCCTTCCGTCACCTTGGCAACCGCCGTCAATTCGGTCTCTACCCGGTGAACCAGGGACATGGCCAGGTTGCGGGCGTTGTTCTCCAGTTCCTGTTCCAGGATGACGCGGGAGCGGTAATAGTTATAGCCGAGCGTCACGGCAAAGATCAGCGAGCTGCAGAGCGTGATTACCAGCACGAGCCGGATGACGATGCTATTTCTTCCCGGCATGGGACCTCCCGCTGAAGACCGTGTAGTCGGGATAGCTTCCGATCAGCCCCTCTTTGCGCAATGTGCGGGCAACCGCCTCGTAATCCTGCTGTTTGAGCAGACCGGCTGTCCCCTGATCAACAGCCGGCATGATCAGGTCCCGCATCCGCTCCAGCATCCATTTCTGATGGGTCCGGTTAGCGGGCACCGGTGCCGCACGCATGTACTTGATGACGATGTCCAGCGCCTCCTCGGGATGGTCAAACGCGTAGCGCCACCCCTCCAGCGATGCAGCCACAAAGCCCTGCACCAGGGCCGGATCTTTCTGGAGCGTTGTCTCCAGGGCATAGATCCCGTCTTCCGGGAAATTCATCCCCTGCTCGTAGAGAGATACAACGTTCAACTCATCCCGATCGACGCCCGAGTTGAGGATCGTATGGTACTCGTTGTACCACATGGCCGAGGTCACATCGATGCCGCCACGCAGGAAGAGGTTGACCGTGTGGGTCAGGGGTATTTCCCGCACCGTTACACCATGTTTGGAGAACAGCGTCCGGGGTGGTATGGACAGGTCTCCTCCCCACAGCCCCACCTTGCGGCCGTTCATATCGGCAACGGTCTTGATGCCGGCTGATTTTTTGGAGATCAGCATCATGGAAGACCGTTGGACCATCTGGGCCAGATTGACCAGCTTGATTCCGGCGGAGCGATGCTCAAGTGCGGTTGTCAACCAGAGCACGGCAAAGTCGGCCGTGCCGCTTTTCAGGGATTGCAGGGGGGAATGCCCCGGTCCGGCCGGGAGGATTTTCAGGTCAATACCGTGGCGGGCATAGATTCCCTTTTCGAGGGCCACGTAATAGCCGGCGAACTGGGCCTGGGGGCTCCATAGCGGCATGAGCGAGGCCTTTTTCAGCGCGGTTTCGGCGGCAGCGGCGGGAAAGACACCTACGCAGCACAGCACAAGCAAGATGGTGGCGCCGGCTCCCACCAACTCCCGCCAGCCCCTATGCTTTGCGGGCGTCCCTGGTTGCGAATTTGTCATGGTTTTCTCGGGAATAGACGTTCTTTCAACGTGGTTATTGGGAGTACTGTGGCTACATGTGCTTCGGTTCCCTCACCAGCGCGGCAATGCCGCCGGTATAGTATGATTCCGAAAACAGCACCTTCCGGGCGCGTTCCTCGGTAACCGTGATGCAGGCGGCAATCATATCCACCTTGCCCGAGAGCAACGCCGGGATCATCGCACCAAAATCCATATTGACGATTTCAAGCTTCTTACCCAGTTTTTGCGCGACATACTGTGCCAATTCAATGTCGAATCCGACCACCTTCTGCGTCCCATCCACAAATGAGAACGGCTCGGTAACTGCGGCGGTACCAAGTTTCAAACTCCCGTTCGCGTCAGTGAAGGGGAGTTCTGGCAACGGCCCGAGCGCTCCGGACTTGGGAAACCAGCGCTGCTGCATGGCGCTGTATGTGCCACTTTTTTTCAGATCGCTGATCACAGCATCGATGGCCGTTTTAAGCTCACGATTGTCCTTGCTGACGGCAACGGCATAATTGTCCACGGTGATCATGTCAGCCAGCAGTACCAGCCCTCCGTTTTTCGCGGCAATATTTTTCAAAATCGGTTCGTCATACGCAGCGGCATCGGCTTTACCGGCTTTGACCGCCAGTGCCGCATCGATGATACTGTTGAAATACTGGAATTTTGCCGGCGGAAATTTTGACAGGATAAGTTTGTCGGCGACCGTTCCGCTTGGGACGGCAAACACCTTGTCGCCGAGTTGGGACAGGCTGGTAATGTCGGCTTTTTTGCTGCATCCTGATGCAATCAAGGTCGAGATGATCACAAAACAACACCAGCTCAATCTGACGAACATACGTTTCATGCCGGTGCTCTCCTTTTCAATGTATCCGCCGATACATTTCCGAAACGGACCGTACCTAAAGGGTAGCACTCCTTTTACATCTGTCCACTGCGACTTCCTTGCGGCGCTACCGCGTCCCGCCAATAGCAGGCGGTTGCCGCCCTGTTGACTGCGTCACAGCACCTTGCTCGAAACGTTCGAGATTGTGATGAAGACAACGCCCCCATCACCCAGTCGCGGAAAAGCTCAGAACAACGGAGCCGTGGCCAGCAGTTTTGCGGAATCGATACCTTCGCAGAGCGCGTTATCCACCGTCAGATTGCCCTGGGCGTCAAGCTTCACGGTCCAGATGCTGTCGTAGTCGGCGCTCGGCCAGATGGTGGGGAGCAGCGGAAGGTTGTTGCCGCCATAGCTGGTAAGGAGCGCATTTATCATCGGTTTGATACGTGAAGACTCCCACGCCACCAGTATGGTTTGATTGGATAATGTGCCGCCGGTAAAGAAAAAGTCACTGGAGAGCTGGGCGACGTTGGGATTCAATATCGAGAAGTTCGAGACCAGCTGATATGGCAAATTATTGGCAATTACATAGGGCAGGACCGTTAATGAGGGTCTGACGTATGAAAAATTGTTTGTACCCACAGGAAACCACTGAGCCGGGTCGATGGAATAGACCATGTTGGGACTTATTTTGCCGCGCAGAGCATTGGCAAGCTCCAGTGCGCGCCACTGTCCCGCCCCCACGAAGTTGCCGTTTTCAAATTTGAACTTCAGATCAGGATGCGCCTCTGCATGCCGCACAATGTAAATCCTTTGGTTCTTATTGATGTTCGCCGGAATAACCGCGCCATCAACCCCTCCGGTTCGGGAGGTACTGAAATAGGGCTGCAGCGAGTTCGTGCATGCAGCGCTTGCCACCGGAGAGGGGAGCACGGGGTACGTGGCAGGCGGATTCAGATTGCTGTTGTAGCTGACCAGACTCGCGCTTCCGGACAACGGGATTGATATGGCATAGACATGGTTGGGCCCCCGATAGGTCGCCGGAATAGTCAGGTTATATCCATGTTGCGTATTGATATTTGTCATCAGGGCGCTGATGGTTTCCCAAGGCGCCGAGAAGACGTAATAACCTGGGGTATTTTTATTGATGATGCCGGATACCAATGCATCGTTGCTGCTGCCCGTATTGTTAAAATCCAGACCGCTACAATCGGGGCAGAATGCAGTCGGCACAGCAACTCCGTTTGGCACGGGACCTGAGGCATACGCTGCATTGAGCGGGTAACTGTTAGCGGTGTAACCGGGACTTGTCGCATCAACGGGCAGAGTGTGCTGGTTGAGCAGGGCAAACTGCTGAATGTATCCAATGGCCGTCATGTCTGGATAATTGTTTGCGGTCTGCAGATGGGTCATCGGTGAGAGTGTGTAAATGCTGGTTACGTTGTTTGTCCCCAGCACCCGCTGCTTCAGATAGCTGGCCATCATGAGTGAGCGCTGCAACCCCTGACTGGTCAGATTTGCCGTACCTTGATCCACATCCCCGACCGCCTGGTACGCCAAATCCGGACTTGACACGAAGACCAGGTTGACGTTGTTGGCGTTTAACGGAGCTGATGAATTGAGGCCGGAATCGCCCGCGCATGCCATGAGCAGTGTCAGGGCGATAACCATTAACAACGACTGTGCGACAGAAGTTCCATTCATAATCAAATCCTCCCCGGATGCGTTCTGAACGCATATTACGATCAATAGTTGTTCACACTGGCGACAATATCCGCTTCCTCCACATGTCCAATGCCGCTCCAGTACACCGGCCAGGTCGTGTCGCTAATCGGATTGTAGGAATTGCCAAAAGGAGGATAGACAACGGGAGTCAATGATGTGTTTCCGGAAAAATAATGGCCTCGGTAAAGCGCCTGCTTTGCACTATTCGTGACAAGCGCCGGAGTAAGCTGTGTTAACGATTCATCCAGAGGACCCTGGCTGGAATAGGACGTTGAAAATGTGTAATAGCCGTTGAATTGTAGCGGGTTAGCAGCAAGGTCATAGTTCAGGGAACTGTAATCGCTGGGTTTAAGCGTATCGCGAGAGAGTGTAAAGACTTTGAAGGCAGGGTTATTGCCAAACCACGGGCTTATGGCGGGCGTTATTTCAAGTACATCGGAAGACGGCAGGATACGGTATTCATCCATATGGGTATGCCCGGCAAGCGTCAGGGAGATAAGACCCGGATAGTTGGAAAGTATCTGCAGGAACCTTGTCTGATAAGCCGGCCACCACATCATTGAGGCGCTTGAAATTTGCCCGTTGAGGACATGACTGGCCGTTGTGCTAATATCTGCGCCGGGGGGCGCATGCATCAAGAGACACACCTTTTTGCCTTTAACCGCGGCTGCGGCGAGTCTTGAATCAAGCCAATCAAGTTCGGCGGCTACTATGCCGTCATTGGCAGTCGCACTGGCAGAGAAAAGCCGGCAAAACAAGATGGTATTGAGCGCTATCACCATCAGATTGGTGCCGGCAGGCTCGGCAGAATAATAACCTCCAGTCGTGAAGGTCGTAAGAAATCTCTGGTGATCTACTGTGCCATTCAAAAATTTCGTGTAAAAAAGATCCGCCGTATTCACCAGAAAACTGTTATCCGGACTCAAACTGCTATCCAGGACATTCGGGCCGGCGCCCGAGTATGAATCGCCATTTCCGACGGCGAACATGACCGGAATGTCTCCAACAGCCGCCCTCACCTGGTCCATAAAAAAGGCAACCGTCTTGTCGGTAAAGGACTGCATCGCTGCAACATCTGCAAGGTCGCGAGGTTTTTGGGTCCCATTTATGTGCAGATAAAACATTTGGGGCAAGCCATGCCCGAGAATGTCGCCGGTAAAAATAACCAGCGGACTCGCTCCCAGGTTCCGCTTTATGCCTGAGAGTGCCAGCACCAGCAACGGGTAGTTGGTATCGCCGCCCCGTGCCGAAGGCGTTTTTATGCCGGATCCCTCAAAAATGCCCGCCCACCCGTCGGCACCCGTGGAGTCAAGCGCCGAGAAGAGAGATTGGTCGTAAAACGGATTGAAATGAACATCCGAGAAAACAACCACCGGGAAGTTGCTGTTGGCGGTGTCGTTGCCGCATCCGCTGTTCAACGCGCCCAAGTAGAGGCATGCGACTGTTCCGGCGGAATATTTCACGAAATCCCGCCGCGTCATGCCACCAGCGAGTTTCGTTGACTCCCTGTTAACCTGACTCTCGCCGCTTTTTTCCGAATGACCAATCACGTTGTTCTCCCTTAGCCGGCAAAGCCGGAAGCAAACTGGAACTAGCATGAAAAACAGGTTTCATTGCCTTACAGCGGCGTGCCGGCAGTGGCGATAACCGCCTGCATGGTGGGGGTCAACTGCACCACCAGCTCGGCATTGATCGAGTGCGACGTGGCATCGTTGATGGCAACGGCGGCGGATATCCGTGCGGCTGCCATTGCGCTCCCCCGTGATGTTGTCGCCGGCGACACCGCGGCAACCGCCGGGTCAACGTTGGTAATAATGATCGAGATCGTGTTGTCGCTGTTGCGGCAGATAGTGAAGGTCCTAAACTGCTGCGGGAAATCCCGCAGCGACGAAGTCTCGACCTCCCAGAAACTGAGTGTGGGGTCGCTGGGGTGAATCTGCGGGGTGACGGTGTTCATGTGACGGTGTCCGGAGATCCACATGATCAGATTCGGATAGGCCTGGAGAGTGGCAAGCAGTGATGCATCATCAACGACAGAGGTAGCTCCGGGAACGGGCTTAGGGATAAAAAGGGACATGAACGGCGGGGACAGCGCCACTTGGGCCGGATCGGTAACAAGATCCCTGTATGTATGAAACGGGATATGCGCCGCGATGATCATGAGCTGGTTATTGTCCTGCCCTGCCTGAAGCTCGTTTTTGAGCCAGTCGAGCCGGGGCTGGTCAATACACCCCGCGGCATAGTTCGGTTGACCGGATCCCTTGACCGTATCGTCCAACACGATCACCTTGATCGGTATGCCCGACTTCGGCACGAAGCTGTAGCAGGCCGGCGGATTCCCAGGGGCGACCAGGTTGAAGCCGTGGCCGAGCGGGGCCGATGTGGTATTGAAGAACTCTTTAATCCAATTATCGACTGTATTTGTCAGCGTCGAGAGTGAGCGGCGATGCGGGTCAGGGGCGACCGTCGGAGGAACGGCAAAGTTGCCCTCCGGTCCGGAATGGATGACCGCCCCGAGAGGATCGGAACCGTCAACGACGCCCATATAATAGCCGTGTCCATCGACCGAAGCCGGCGTAGGAGGACCAATATTCATATCGAGCACGGTATTGGCAGTATGGGCAGCCAGGGTTTTCGTATCTTCATAATACGCACCCGACCAGAACTGATCGTGGTTGCCCATAACCTGGAACCAGGGGATCGACTTGTCCAGCCCGGCGGCCTGGAACGGTCGCTGATAATCGATAGTGGTGGCACCGATATTGGCGCCGGAACTGGGGGTGATGACCTTGCCGTCGATGACGTCGATATACCATCTCAGCTCGTTATACTGGGTGTTGTTGCAGGCATCGCCGAGGGCAATCCCGAAATCGAACGGCGCCCTTTTATGGACCGCGTTGATCGTCTGAACCGCGGCATCGAGAACCTGGGTCGTCGCCAGCACGACCGGCGAATAGGCCGACGAATTATAGTTCGTGCCGTACTGCGCTATCCAGCCGATATAGAGCGGCTGCGCCGGCGATTCCTTGTCGGTGATATGAACGTCGGTGATGGTAAAGAACGAGAGAAGACGCGCGACATTGGGCGCCTTAACATAGCCGGACGCCATGATGGTGGTCCATGGTGTGATCGGCAGCCCTGGCCCGACATGCCAGGCGTCGTAACCGAATTCCGAGTATAACGTGAGGTCTCGCGGATTGATCTGTGGCGCGCTTGCGGATACCGGTACGGGGAGTATCTGCTGTTGGACGGTAGTGAAAACATCTTTCGAGATCGTCCATTTTACGGCCTGCGTGCTGGTGGTGTTGCCTCCGCATCCGGTGGTCATCGTGCCCAGGTAGAGGCAAGCGACCGTCCCGGCCGAATACTTCACGAAATCCCGCCGGGTCAGAGGGGCGCTGAATGTAATTGAATCGCTTTTAACCGGACTCTCGCCACTTTTTTCTGAATCAATCGCCATGAGATTCTCCCCTTCTTTGCTTTGGTGTTTTTGCGCTTAAAAGTCCCCGAAGACTGGACTCCGACGGCCTCGGTGTTTGTGCAAAATGTGTCAGGCAGACATCAGATGGCAGTTGGGTATCTTGCTTTCAGTACGTCGATCATTGTTGGGCTCAACTGTTTGAATAACTCGGCGTTGTACGACGCATTGTATGGGACGGAGGGGGTGGCAGCCGACAGATCTACAAACTTGATCGTCGGGTCGGTATACGGGTCGCCGGAATGCGCTACCGCCGGATCGCCCCCCTGTGGCCGGGTAGGGTCCATAGCCCCGAAATCCATGCCATACATCGTCTGATAGTTGGGGTAATTCTTGGTTAAATCATTCTGGACTATCTGCTGCGCCGCAATCGCGTAGTTGCGTGATGTCGCTGCTGGGGTCCCGGGTGCAACGGCCGGATCAACATTGGTCGTGACGATTGAAATCGTGTAGTCGCTGTTGAGGTAGATCTCGAAGGTACGGAACTGCTGCGGGAAATCACGCAGCGATGAAGTTTCAACCTGCCAGAAACCTTTTTCCGGGGAGTTGACCGGGTCGGGTGAGACAAACGCTTTCACCGTATTGAAATGACGATGCCCGGCGATCCACATCAGAAGATTCGGGGTATTCTGGAGCGTATCCACCAGTCCCTTCAGGGTTACGGCATTCTGTGTGGTGGTAGACGCATCACCGAGGGGATTCGCAGCGGTCCGGCCACCAAGCCACCATTCGGTTTCGTCACCTATATTTACGACAGCAATCGGGATATGCGACGCGATGATCATGAGTTGATTGGCGGCCTGACCGGCCGCAAGTTGTGCCTGAAGCCAGGCCCAGCGTGTGGCGTCAAGGAAACCGTGGCCGTGAATATCGGTAGAGCCGTCGGTTTCCGACTGGGTATTGTCAAGCACGATAACCTTGAGCGGCACATTCGACTTCGGCATGAAGCTGTAACAGGCAAAACCGCTTCCCAGGGAGGGATCGACCAGGCTAAAACCATGACCGACCGGACCACTGGATGTGTTGAAGAATTCCTGGATCCATTCCGTTCTCAAGAGCGAACGACGATCGGGGTCAGCGGCAACCTTTGGAGGAGTGCTGAACGTAGAGACATCTCCTGCGTTGCTAATACTGCCCAACGGGGTTGAGCCATCGATTACCCCCATATAGTATTTGGGAGATTTTTTCAGGTTTTCCATGCTGAAATTTGCCGGGAAGGCAGCTGGTGGGGTATTTGGAACGAGAACATCCGCTACAGCCCAGACCGTATCGCTGGTGTATGACTGGCGGAAGCCAAGGGACGGGTCGGCATCGACCGGGAACGAACCAATCAGGAAGTGGTCGTGGTTGCCGAGTGTTTGATACCAGGGGATCGATTTGTCGAGTCCCGCCGCCTTGTACGGCTTCTGATAATCGATGGTGTTGGCACCGAGATGAGCACCGGAACTGGGGGTAATCATCTTGCCGTCAATGACGTCAATATACCACCTGAGTTCGTTGTACGATGTACTGTTGCAGGTATCACCCAGCGAGATGGCAAAATCAAAAGCATTTTTCCTGTGCAGGGCGTTTGCCGTCTGAATCGCGGCATCGAGGACCTGGGTTGTATAGACCATGATCGGCGAGTAGATGGACGTGTTTTGCCCGGAAAACTCTGCATCCAGCTGCTGGAGATAGATAAATGAGTTTGGTGCTTCCTTGTCGGTGATGTGGATATCGGTAATGGCAAAGAAGTTGAGGAGTTTTTTTCTTCTGGTGGGCGTCGGATACGCGTCGCCGCCCGGCATGAGGTCCTTACGCGGCACAATCGGCAGAGGCGCTCCAAAGGTCCAGGCGCCATAGCCAAGTTCGTCATATTTTGATACCTGGTCGAGTTCAATGACCGAGAGACCTGGCTTGCCGTTGGGGCTGGGTGGCGGGGGAGGCAGCATATTGGGCGGGGGATCAGACATGGTAAATGGGAACGAGATCATCCTTTCGGCAGTCGTGGAAACAGTTGCATCAATCGGGTATGTAGCAGCCTGATGTGTCGTACTGCCGCAGCCGTAGGTCAACGCGCCCAAGGAAATACACGCAACCGTTCCGGCGGTATATTTCATGAAATCCCGCCGTGTTACATTACAATCCATTGTTGCATCAATGCCCGGTGTTTGATCGTCGTTCGTCATACACTTTCCCCCTTCGCTTTTTTTGAGATGGGTAGATCAGCAGAGAAACCAAAATTTGATATGTTGAAAAAGTTTATAGCTAATTTCCCGCTTATCAAGAAACGCCCCACCCGATATAAATTATATTTATCAAATAGTTGTGGCTCATACCACCCGGATACCCACCACCAAATGACGGAATTTTTCGATCCAGATGCAGGGAAAACCCCGTAATTGCATGTAGTTCTTCAACAACTACGTAACGTTTAATGCAGCGCGCTGTAATCCTGGTATGATCAAAACCTTCCAGTACATTTTTCCCGGAAAGGAGTTTTCAGATGACGGAGCAGCATACAAACTACAGCGTGGAGCATATCGGACCGTTTGAGGAGCTTTTAAAACGTGATTTCATGGGGTTTCCCGGCAAATACTTCATCGGCAAGGAGCTGGGGCTTACCGGTTGCGAGGTCTCACTCAACCGGCTTCCGGCCGGAAAGGGGATGCCGTTCGTCCACACCCACAAGAAGAACGAAGAGCTGTACATCGTCCTGCGGGGCAGCGGCACATTTTATACGGATGGAGAGGAGTTTCCGATTCAGGAGGGAAGTCTGATCCGGGTCGCCCCGGAAGGCGAGCGGGCCTGGAAGGCGGGAGACGAGGATCTGTATTTCATCTGTATCCAGGCCGAAGCCGGCAGCCTCAGCCAGGCCACCCTGGAAGACGGAACGCGTACCGCCACCAAGGCTTCATGGATGAAAAAGTGACAACGAGCACCGGACTCCTCTCGGTTTCAATATTCACCAACTAATTGTTCCAGTGGGTAGTTCATCGGTTCACGCGTGCGTGAATCGGTCAATGACGAGTTATGCTAGAAAGGAGATTTAATGCCTGAAAAACATTGGATAGACTATGTAACCGCGGTTGGCGCTATTACCACGCCACTTTTGGTACTCTTATTAACCGGGATAGGCTGGAAAATACGAAAAAACCAAGAGCGGCAGCATGACCTAGAAGACAAACTGCGGGAAAAACGAATTGAAATTTACAACCAGATCCTTGAGCCATTTATAATCTTACTTACATCAGATATGGCTTGGCAGCATGATAAGCAAAACAAAGGGAAAGACAAAAATGATATCGCCTTAGACAAACTGCTATCACTCGATTATAGACGACAGGCATTTAAACTTGCGCTTGTTGGCTCAGACGAAGTTGTCCAAGCTTATAATGATTTGTTGCAGTTTTTCTTTTCTCAGGATGAAAATCATCAGGCTACTGAAAAACACCTAAAGTCAATGTTGTCATTACTGGGGACATTTCTCCTGCAAATTCGGAAAAGTATGGGGAACGAAACATCAAAACTTACGAACTGGCAGATGCTTGAGTGGTTTATAACCGATGCTCGTAAACTTGCAAAGTCATAACGTTCGGGGATCAGGCGGTAGGGTCAGGACGTGACGACTTGACGTCGAACCAGACAATCAAATTCTCAAATTCTGACCCTGCTGATTTCCGAATGCCTCATCAGCTCTAAGGTATAAAGAGGAATAAATGAAAAAACAAAGTGGAATCGCTGTATTACTCGGATTTATCTATTTATCAATAAGCGGTTGCTTATACAGAGGTAATGGCGTTTTTAAGCAAATTGGAGATAGTGATTACAAAGCGAAGATAAACATCATGAACATGTTTGTAGCGGCAGATGGTAGGCCTACATACGTTTGCGGTGCTGTTTTATTGGAAGATCACATCACACCGCTGAGAAACGCACACATCATACTCAAGAAAAAAGATCAACAGGAAATTGTTTCAGATGCAACCACTGATAATGCCGGTACTTTCAATATGACAGGCTTATACTCGAACGAGTATTACACGCTGGAGGTTGACTCACTCGGCTACTTTGCAAAAAAGACAATTATAATTGATCCTAACAAAAACAACTGGCATGAAATCTATGCAAATAAAAAATGACCGGAAGCGATCAGTGCGCTGCAAAACCCTTCTCTTTTGAGAGGCTATGCAGTTGGGAAATGGAAAGAAAATTTCTACGACGGTGGCATTATGAAACAGCTTAACTCCATTGTGATTGCCGCATTAGCCGGGTTCATTGCCACATCCTCCGTGTTGGCGCAGAGTACGCCAACCGTCCCGGTATCGGCAACTGTGAGGGCTTGCGAGCATTTGCCCACAAGGGACGAGTTTGTAAAAACGGATTACGACAAGGCAACAATCGGGAAGATTCAGCAGTGTCTCAAGGTGAAAGGCTTTTACAATGCGCCGGTCAACGGCGTAAAAGGTCCGCTAACAATTGCCGCGCTGGAAAAATATCAAACGCAAAAAACAGCTGCAAACGCGCCATACGCCACGACGGCGAAGGTCGATTGTAACGCCTTGCCGTCGAAAGAGCTGTTCGTGAAGCAGGTATACGATGCCGACACGATCAAGCTCATTCAGGGGTGTCTGGCGGCGAAAGGGGTTTACAAAGGAGCGCTGGACGGCATAAAAGGACCGGCGCTGATCGATGCGCTCGGCAAAGCGCAGGCTCCCGGACCTTGCCAGGAGTGCCATTTCAGCAGTTCCACGAGCTCGGCGGCCGGCAGCGGGCGGCCGAAGCGGTAACCCTGGCCTTGTTCGAAGCCCAGGGCTTTCAGATATCCGGCCTCCAGGAATGAAAGAGCGGGGCAACAGGAACATTTTCGCGTGTGCATGAGTTCAACCCTAACTGAACAGAGGAGGGTGAATCAATGAGATCCAAACCCGGTAGCATGATTCCGCTGATGATGTTCGTTCTGCTGATAACTCTCCTGATGGCCGGCCCGGCCCATGCCGTTCTCAACAGCTGGGCGAGCGTCGGGCCGCCCGCAGGACGTGTGTGGTCCCTGGCGATCGATCCGACAAACACCTCCGTTCTGTATGCCGCGACCTCGGGCGGTTTATTCAAGAGCAGTAACGCAGGCGGCAGCTGGGATATGAACACCGCCCTCGGTTCGACATATATATCCACCATCGCCATCAACCCGAACGACACCTCCATCATCTATGTCGGGATGTCGACCGGAGTGTCCAAGACTATAAACGGCGGTACATCCTGGGATCTTGTAAGCACAGGCATACCGGCAGGTACCGCCATCAAGTCAATCGTCATCAATCCTGCGGACGTAACCACCATCTATGTCGCAACATATAGCAAGGGCGTTTACAAAAGCGCCGCCGGAGGCGCCTGGAGCCAGGTCAACAACAATCTGACGAACTTGAACGTGTTGGTGCTGGTGATTGACCCGCTGACACCGGCCACGCTCTATGCCGGGACCGATGGCGGCGGGGTGTTCAAGAGCACAACCAGCGGCGCGAACTGGGGCACGGTCAACACCGGCCTGACGGACCCGAACAAGAACATTTTTGCCCTCGCCATAGATCCGCAGACACCGGCCAACCTCTATCTCGCTACCTATAGCGGCGGCGTGTTCAAGAGCACAACCGGCGGTGCTTCCTGGGGGGCGGTCAATACCGGCCTGACCAATACGTATGTCCGGGCGCTGGCCATCAACCCCGTTTCCACGGGAATCCTCTATGCCGGGACGCTTGACGGCGGGGTGTTCAAGGGGGACGGCGGGAGCGGTAACTGGAGCGAGATCAATACCGGCCTGACGAACTACTACATTCTCTCGCTTGCCATCGATCCGGAATCACCGGCCACGGTGTATGCCGGTACGAATGGTGGCGGCGTGTTCAAGATAACTTTCGCTAACTTCACCCTGACAAGCGGCTTCAGCGGTAACGGCCGTGGCACAGTAACCAGCGACCCGACCGGCTTGGCCTGCAACTCCAACTGTTCTCACCCCTTCGAATTTGCCAGCTATGTCACGCTTACCGGCACAGCCGCCGATTACTCCACCTTCGACGGCTGGACGGGAGCCTGCACCGGCAGCTCGTGCGGGCTGCTCATGGATGCCGACCGGACGATCGGCGCCATCTTCAACCTGGACACGGTCCACAAGGCGCTCATCCCATACCCGGCACAGTATTTTTACTTTTCCACCCTCCAGGCAGCTTACAACGCGGCCACCTCCAGCATACCCGTCCGTGCCTGGGGGACCGATTTCACGGAGCAACTCAACGCCAATCTGGACAAAGACGTTACCATCAGGGGCGGATTCAACGCTGCCTATTCCGCCAACAGCGGCTACACCACCCTGCATGGCCGCCTGAACGTATCGAAGGGCACCCTTACCGTGGAGCGTCTGGTGATCAAGTAGGCACCTGAGTAGAACCAATTTCCCGCTAAAATCCGCCCACCCCCTTCGACAGGCTCAGGACAGGCTTCGACAAGCTCAGGGCGAACGGGTTTTATAGCTAATATAGCTGCTTGATCTTCCGTTCGTGGTGAGCCGGTCGAACCATGAGCGGGAGATCAGTACTACTCAGGAATAAGGATTATATGTCGGTAACCGTGTGGGCAAGGGGGACCTGCCCGTCCATTTTTCTGTTGAAAGAATTGGAGAAATACATAAAAGTGTTCCGCTGGGCATGGTTTCCGGCAGCGCGGGCCGCGACAGGGATACGGCCTACATTTTAATTTTGGAGGACTCTGCATTATGAACCTTGGAACACCGCTGAAACCGGGCGCTACCCGGCTGTTGCTGCTGGGCTCGGGAGAACTGGGCAAGGAGGTCGCCATCGAGGCGCAACGTCTCGGCGTGGAGGTGATCGCCGTGGACCGTTACCCCAATGCCCCGGCCATGCAGGTGGCCCACCGCCGCCATGTCATCAGCATGCTGGACCGTGAGGCGCTGCGGCGGGTGGTGGCCGAGGAGCAACCCGACCTGATCGTGCCGGAGATCGAGGCCATCGACACGGCCTTTTTGCTGGAGCTGGAACAGGGAGGGCAGCGGGTGATCCCCACGGCCCGGGCAACCAACCTGACCATGAACCGCGAGGGCATCCGGCGCCTGGCGGCCGAAGAGCTGGGCCTGCCCACGGCAGCCTACGCTTTTGCCACCAGCCAGGAGGAGTTGCACGCCAGCGCCACGGCCTTCGGCTTCCCCTGCGTGGTGAAGCCGATCATGAGTTCGTCGGGCAAGGGGCAGAGCGTGATCCGCTCGGCCGACGACGTGGAAGCTGCCTGGCGTTACGCCATGGAGGGGGCACGCGGCGCTTCGGACACCGCCATCGTCGAAGAGTTCATCGACTTTGACTACGAGATTACCCTCTTGACGGTCCGCCACGCCGGCGGCACCTCATTTTGCCCCCCCATCGGCCATGTGCAGATCAAGGGTGACTATCACGAATCATGGCAGCCCATGGCCATGTCGGCAACAGCCCTGAGCGAGGCGCGCCGTCAGGCGGAGGCGGTCACCAGCGCCTTGGGCGGCTACGGCATCTTCGGAGTGGAGCTGTTCATCAAGGGCGATACGGTCCTCTTCAGCGAGGTTTCCCCCCGCCCCCACGACACCGGCATGGTGACCATGATCTCCCAGAACCTGAGCCAGTTCGAGCTACACGTCCGCGCCATCCTGGGCTTGCCGGTGCCCGAGATCCTCAACCTGGCCCCTTCGGCCAGCCATGTGATCCTGGCCGAGGAGAGCCACGACAACGTGCGCTTCGAGGGGCTCGTGGAAGCTCTCAACGTCCCCACCGCCAAGCTGCGTCTGTTCGGCAAGCCGGACACCCGCCCCGGCCGGCGCATGGGTGTGGCCCTCGTCCAGGGCGCATCCACCGATGAGGCCAGAAGCCGCGCCGAGGCCAGTGCCCACCGCATTCGCCTGGTCCCCCAGGAGTCATAGGTCATGCTGTTTCGTTTGCGCCTCTTTTCCACCGAGAAGGGGCGCTTTATTTTTATGATCTTGCAAAGGAGACCCGTATGAAACGACTAAGCGCATTGCCCCTTGTTATTGTCACCCTGGCCCTGCTCGCCTGTGCCATGCCGGCTTTGGCCGCTTCGAAAACCGTTATCCTGGCCACGACTACCAGCACCCAGGATTCCGGCCTGCTGGATGTTCTGGTACCGCTCTTCGAGAAGGAGAGCGGCTATCAGGTCAAGACCATCTCGGTCGGCTCCGGCCAGGCCATGAAGATGGGTGAGAAGGGTGAGGCCGATGTGCTGCTGGTGCACTCGCCCGATGCGGAAAAGAAGTTCATGAAGGACGGTTTCGGATTCAGCCGCCGCCTGGTGATGCACAACGACTTCGTCATCGTCGGGCCGCCGTCCGATCCGGCCAGGATCAGGGGCTCCTCGGCCAACGAGGCCATCAAACGTATCGCCGGTTCCGGCGCCATATTCATCTCGCGCGGCGACAATTCCGGTACCCACGCCAAGGAAAAGGGGCTCTGGAAGGGGGCGGCCGTCACCCCGGAAGGGCAGAAATGGTACCAGCAGACCGGCCTCGGCATGGGACAAACCCTGAACGTGGCGGCCGAGAAAAAGGGCTACACCATGACCGACCGGGCCACCTACCTGGCCCTGAAAAAGGGGCTCGGTCTCGAAATCCTCGTGGAAGGCGACAGCAAACTGCTCAACATCTACCATGTCATCGAACTCAACGCGACCAGGTGGCCCAAGATCAATGCCAGGGGAGGCAGGGCCTTTTCCGACTTCATGATCGCCCGGAAGAGCCAGGAGATTATCGGCCGTTTCGGGGTCGACAAGTTCGGCGCGCCGCTCTTTTTTCCGGATGCGGGCAAGAGAGCCGAGTCGCTGGGACTCTGACAAAATCTTCATCGTTGAGACCGCCAGACCTCCGAGGAGTTGCCACCTCGGAGGTCTTTTTATTTACCCTCTCCCCAGTTCCCGCAGCATGGCGTAATCACCCGCCCGCCCCTCGCCTCAACACACAAAAACCTTCACAATAATCATATTTTATCTTGACACAAGCCTTGACCAACGCTATAAATTTCCCATAACGTGGAAAAAAGTGGAAAAGAGTGGCAAATGATCGAGGATAGCACCCTATTCGGGGGAGAAAATCCAAGCACCATTGATGGCAAGGGACGCACCTGCATCCCGGCCAGGTTCAGGGATGCCCTCGTCAGCCTCTCCTCGGACGAACGCTTCATCATCACCAAGGCTGCTCCGGTGGATCTGGGGGACGGCACCTTCGGGCGCGGGCTCTCCGTCTATCCCCTCACGGAATGGCGTGACATAAAGAAGAAAATCTTGGCCAACGAGGGGGGCTTCACCTCGGTCCAGCTGAACAGCATCAAACGCCAGATCATCAATCCCGCCGAGGAGTGCAGCGCCGACAAACTTGGCCGAGTCCTGGTTCCGGCATCCCTGCGCAGCCATGCCGGACTGGAACGGGATATCTGGTTCGTCGGCATGGGGCAGCGTTTCGATATCTGGAGCAAGGAAACCTATAGCCGCGTGAATGCTCAGGACGAGAAGAACTTCCCGCTGGAATCGGAAGCGCTGGCCGCGCTGGGGATCTGAGTGGATACCTTTCACCATCTATCGGTCCTGCCGGACGAAGTCATTCAATTCCTGAATCCGCAACCGGGTGGGATCTACCTGGACGGTACCCTGGGCGGAGGAGGTCATGCCGGACTGATCCTGGAACGCTGTACCCCCGGCGGCATGCTGATCGGCATGGATCAGGACCAGGAAGCCCTGCGGGCCGCCGGTCGCCGCTTGGCCGATTACGGGACAGCGCTCCGCCTGGTACACGCAAATTTCGGGGACCTGGCCCAGCAACTCGATCGCCTGGAACTCCCGGCATTGGACGGATTCATCCTCGACCTGGGGGTTTCATCACACCAGCTGGACAGCGCGGGCAGAGGCTTCAGTTTCCAGCAGGACGCCCCGCTGGACATGCGTATGAACACCAGTTGCGGAGAAACGGCGGCCGACCTGCTCAACGACCTGCCGGAGCAGGAGCTGGAGCGGATCATCAAGGAGTATGGCGAGGAGCGTTGGGCAAAACGGATCGCCGCCTTCATCGTCCGGGCCCGCCAGGATGCGGCGATAGAAACAACGATGCAGCTGGTAGACATCGTCAAGGGGGCTGTTCCCAAGGCAAAATGGGAAGAACGGATCCACCCTGCCACCCGCACCTTTCAGGCCATCCGTATCGCGGTCAACCGGGAGTTGGAGAGTCTGGAAAAGGGGTTGCGGGCGGCTATTGACCGTTTGAAACCGGGCGGACGGGGTGTAGTGATCTCGTTTCATTCTCTGGAAGACCGGATTGTGAAGCACATTTTCAGGGATTACGCCACCGGCTGTACCTGTCCGCGCAACTTTCCGGTCTGCGCCTGCAACAAGACACCACGCGTGCGGCTGCTAACCGGCAAACCGGTCACGGCCACCCCGCAGGAGCTTGAAGCCAATGCCCGCTCACGCAGCGCCAAACTGCGGGCTATCGAAAAATTGTAATCCGGAACCCGGCCTCGTCAGCGCCGGGGATCGTGTAATGGACGTTTGGAATCATGGAGGTGAGGTATGGCACAGGCACGGGTAGATTACGGTAAGGTCGCCGCCCCACGACCTTTTGGCAACACACAACTGGCAACCAACAAGCTGGATATTTTCAGGTTTCTGATGATCTGCATGGTCCTGCTTACGGTGGTTTCGGTATTTCATGTCTGGTCGCGTTTCAAACTGGTTGATCTTAATCTGCAGATATCCGAGAAAAGCCGCCTGCTCAAGGAAGCCGAACAGGAGCAAAAACGCCTCAAACTTGAGGTTGCTTCCTTCAGGACGCCGGCCCGCATCGAGACCATCGCCAAGAACGAACTCGGCATGGCCCTGCCGACCGAGCAACAGGTCGTACTCGTTAAATGAAGATGATCGGGGAAAAATGGGCTCGCGTCCGGATCAGCATGATCGCGACGTTATTCGGCCTGTTATTCGTGATCGTCATCGGTCGTGCCTTCTATTTGCAGATCATCCAGCACGAGGAACTGGTCAAACGGGCCGACAAGCAACATCAACGCATCGTTCCGCTAACCCCCGCCCGCGGGGCAATCATGGACCGCAACGGCACTCCCCTGGCGGTCTCGGTCGAGATGGACTCCTGCTACGGCGAACCACGCCACATCCAGGATGTGGAAGGGACCGCGACCGTGCTGGCACCGCTCCTCGGCACCCCCAAAAGCGAGATCGTAAAGAAGCTCTCCAGCGGTAAAAGCTTCATCTGGCTGGAGCGCCGTCTGACCCCGGAAGTCGCCCTGCGCGTCAAAAACATGAAATTGCGCGGCATCGGCTTCGTCAAGGAAAACAAACGCTTCTACCCCAACCTGGAGGTCGCGGCACACGTGCTCGGCTTTACCGGCCAGGACCCCAACGGCCTGGAAGGAATCGAGCTCAAATATGACTCGACCATCCTGGGCAATACCGGCTACCTGATCACGGAACGGGACAATCTGGGGCGCGATATCGCCATCAAGAGCACGGTCATCAAGAACACCTCGCCGGGTAAGAATATCATTCTGACCCTGGACAAGAACATCCAGTACATCGCGGAGCGGGAACTGGCCAAGGCGGTCAACGACAGCGGCGCCAAGAACGGCATGGCCCTGGTGATGGAATCGGATAGCGGCAGGGTGCTGGCCATGGCCAATTACCCTACCTTCAACCCCAATGCATACTTCCGCTATTCCCTGCCCCAACTGCGTAACCGGATCGTGGCCGACAGCTTCGAGCCGGGCTCGACCTTCAAGGTATTCCTGATCGCCGCGGCCCTGGAGGAAAAAGTTGTCCGCCCGGGCGATGCCTTCTACTGCGAGAACGGCAGCTACAAGATCGCCGACCGTACCATCCATGACACGCACAGCTACGGTCGCCTCTCGGTATCGGAAGTGCTGAAATATTCCAGTAACATCGGGGCGGCCAAGATCGGTTTCAAGTTGGGCGATGAACGCCTCTTCCGCTATCTGAAAAATTTCGGCTTCGGCGACCGGACCGGTATCGACCTGCCCGGCGAATCGGCGGGAAATCTGCGCGACAAGCGCCGCTGGTATGGAGTCGATCTGGCCAACATCTCCTTCGGCCAGGGCGTAACCACCTCGGCCATCCAGCTGGCCGCCGCCGTATCGGCCGTGGCCAACGGCGGCAACCTGATGAAGCCCTATATCGTCGAGCGGATCTTGGACGACACCGGCCAGGAGGTCCAGAAGTTCGAGCCCCAGACCCTGCACCGCGTCATTTCGGCGGACACGTCCCAGCAATTGACCAAGATGATGGAAACCGTCACCGCCACGGGCGGAACCGGGACCAACGCGGCTGTCGAAGGCTTCCGGGTGGCCGGCAAGACCGGCACGGCCCAGAAGGTCGATGCCGTGACGCACCGTTACGGAGCCAAACGGACCGCCTCGTTTGTCGGCTTCATCCCGGCCGACAAGCCGAAACTGACCATTTTGGTGGTGGTGGATGAGCCCAAAACCAGCCAGTATGGCGGGGTGGTTGCGGCGCCCGCCTTCCGGGCCATTGCCCAGAACGCCCTGGCCTATCTGAAGATCGTTCCACCAGGCGGGTCCAACAGACAACCCCAGGGAGTCGAGGCCAAAAACGCACCGGCCAAGGCCGCACCGGAACTGCAGCAGGAAGCCATGTCGGAAGGTGACGCACTGGAGGAACCGGCCGAGGGGGAAGCCATCATGCCCGATTTCCGTGGCATGAGCATGCGCCGGGTACTGCAGGTGATGGAAAAACGCAATATCAACATCCGCTTGATGGGCAGCGGACGGGCCACGGAACAGAGCCCACCTCCGGGACAGAAGATCAGGGGCATCGACGCGGTCTGGATCAAGTTTGCACCGTCCGCATGATTACCGCGGCCTGCCGGGTCTCCGGCAGGCCGCAACAAACTATCAGCAGAGCAATTTATTCCGTATGACGGGGGTCGGGGATACATGGAATTCTCCCAACTACTCAAAGGGGTAGCAGAGTACGATCTCCACGGAGATGGCAGCGCCAGCATCAGCGGCTTGACCTGCGACTCGCGCAAGGTGCGGCCGGGCTGGCTTTTTTTTGCGCTGCGCGGAGCCACGGTCGATGGTCACGCCTACATCCCGACAGCGATCAATGCCGGGGCCACGGCGGTGGTGCTGGAAGATGACAGTTGCGCCCCCCAGGGCATACCCTGGGTCCGGGTAACAGACGGCCGCGCCGCCATGGCGCAGATCGCCGCCGAATTTCAGGGCAACCCGACCCGCAGCCTGCCCCTGGTCGGCATCACCGGCACCAACGGCAAAACCACCACCACCTATCTGATCGAGGCGATCCTCTCCGCAGCCAACCTGCCGGCGGCCGTCCTGGGTACGATCAGCTACCGTTTCGGCGCCACACGTATCGAGGCATCCCACACCACACCCGAATCAACCGAGCTGCAAGCCGCTTTTCGCCAATTGGCCGATGCCGGCGCCCAGGCCTTTGTCATGGAGGTATCCTCCCATGCCCTGGAACAGAAACGGGTCGATGGCTGCCACTTCGATGTGGCCGTATTCAGCAACCTGACCCGCGATCATCTGGATTACCACAAAACCATGGAGAGCTACCTGGAATCCAAGTTGCGGCTGTTCTCCGAGTTGCTCCAACCCACTCCGGACAAGCCGCGCCGCCGCGCCGCGATTAATATGGACGACCCCTACGGGGCCGTGATTGCCGGGCGCGCGGCCTGCCCGGTCATCAGCTACGGCGTCGAGTACCAAGGTGATGTCCAGGCGGTGGATGTCAGTTCATCGGTGGACGGCCTGAGCGGCACGCTGGTCACCCCCAAGGGTACGGTTCCGTTCGCCTCGCGCCTGCTGGGCAGGTTCAATCTGGCCAACATCCTGGCAGCGGTCTCGGCCGGCATTGCCCTCGACCTGCCCCTGTCAGCCATCCAAGCCGGTATCGAAGGGCACACCACCGTTCCCGGACGGATGGAGCGCGTGGACAACAAGCGCGGCGTGACCCTGCTGGTGGATTACGCCCATACCGGAGACGCCCTCGAAAATGTGCTCTCGACGCTCAAGGAGCTTGCCACCGCCCGGATCATCACACTCTTCGGCTGTGGCGGCGACCGCGATACCGGCAAACGCCCGATCATGGGCCAGATCGCCGCCCGGATAAGCGACCTGGCCATCGTCACCTCCGACAATCCCCGCACCGAGGATCCACTCACCATCCTGGCCCAGGTCAAAGCAGGCATCACGCCCTTGGCTATCCGCGAATACACGCCGCAAGAGCTGACGGGCGGTTTTTCCGAAAAGGGATTCGTCATGCTGGAAAATCGTCACGCGGCCATCCGCTTGGCGGTAGGCTTGGCCCGGCCGGGTGACATCGTCCTCTTGGCCGGCAAAGGGCACGAGGATTACCAGATTATCGGACACACCAAATACCACTTCGACGACCGTGAAGAAGCTGCCCAGGCCTTTGCGGAACTGGACGACTGAATGTTCACCATCCACGACATAGCCGACGCCACCGGCGGGCGGATCATCGGCTGCGACACGGACGAGGTCGGCGGCATCTCCACCGATTCGCGCTCCGTCTCCTCCTCGGAACTGTTTGTGCCGCTCTCCGGCACCAACTTCGACGGTCACGACTACCTGGCAGCGGTTGCCGGGCAGGGCGTACAGACAGTCCTGGCCAGTGATTCCTGGCTGGCGGGTCATAGCCTGCCCGATTCGCTGACCTGTATCGCGGTTCGCGATACCCTCCACGCCCTGGGCGATCTGGCGGCCGCCTACCGCCGGCGTTACGAGCTGCCTCTGGTGGGGATCACCGGCAGTAATGGCAAGACCACCTGCAAAGAGATGTTGGCCACCATCCTGGACCAGATCGGCCCGGGGTTAAAAACCGCCGGCAACCTGAACAACCTGATCGGACTGCCCCAGATGCTCTTCCGGCTACGCCCGGACCATGCCTGGGCCGTTCTGGAAATGGGCATGAGCGAACCGGGCGAAATCGACCGTCTGGCGCAGATCGCCGCCCCCCTGGTCGGCGTGGTGCTGAATGCCTTTCCGGCACACCTGGAGAGTATGGGCAGCGTTGAAAACGTGGCCCGGGCCAAGGGCGAGCTGTTGCTGCGCCTGCCGGCCGGCGGATGCGCCGTGGTCAATGCCGACGATCCGCTGATCGCGGGCCAGCCCTCCCCGGCCGGGGTCAGACGGATCACCTTCGGGCTGGACAAGGCTGAAGTTCGGGCCAGCGCCATACAGTCGCGCGGCATTCGCGGACAGCATTTCACCCTGCATATCGGCGAGGATCGCATCGACGTGGCCCTGGCGGCTTTCGGCAGACACAACATCTACAATGCGCTGGCCGCGGCAGCGGCCGCCCATGCCCTGGGCATCCCCTCCGAGATCATCGCCAATGGGCTGGAACTGTTCCGCCCCTACGATAAACGCTTCAACCTGGAAAAGAGCGGCACGATCATGCTGATCGACGACAGCTACAACGCCAACCCGGCCTCCATGGGCGCAGCCCTGGCCACCCTGGCGGAACTCAAGGGGGACAAGCGTGCCTTCGTGGCCCTGGGTGACATGCTGGAACTGGGCGGCAACGAAGCCGATCTGCATCGCCTGCTCGGTGTCCAGGCGGCACAGGTGGCCGATCGCCTCTACCTGCATGGCCCCTTGACCGCCCATGTCGCCGAAGGTGCCCTCAGTGCCGGCCTGCCCTCCGAAAACCTCGTGCAGGGGCTGTCCCACGAGGAAATCGCCACGGATATCCTCAAGCATGCCGGGGAAGGCGATTTTGTGCTCTTGAAAGGGTCGCGGGGCATGCGGATGGAAAAAATCGCCGAAGCAATCCGCAACAGGATTTCGTAGGGGCGCATGGCATGCGCCCATGTCGGCATTCCCGCCGATATTGTTATTGCATAAGGCGCGGACACGCTCCGCCCCTACAACCACGGAGAATCGACCATGCTGTATCACATATTTTACCCGTTGGCGACCAACATCAAGCTCTTCAACATCTTCAAATACCTGACCTTCCGTACCATCTACGCCATGATCACGGCTCTCTTGGTCTGCTTCGTGCTCGGTCCCTGGATCATCCGCAAGCTTGAGTCGTTGCAGGCCCGCCAAGTGATCCGCACCGACGGTCCCGAATCGCACCTCCAGAAGCAGGGTACTCCCACCATGGGCGGGGTCATGATCCTGGCGGCGATCGTCATCCCGACCCTCTTGTGGGCCGACCTGACCAACCAGTATGTCTGGATTGTTCTCTTCATCACCATCGGCTACGGTGTGATCGGTTTCATGGACGATTATCTGAAGGTGGTAAAAAAGAACACCAAGGGACTCTCCGCGCGCCAGAAGATGTTCTGGCAGGTGCTGCTGGCCGGAGCCGTGGCCCTGTACCTGTTCCTCATGCCCGGTTTCAGCGAAGAACTCTTCTTTCCCTTTTTCAAACGCTTCCACCCCGACCTGTGGATCTGGTTCGTCCCCTTCGTAACCCTGGTCATAGTCGGTGCCAGTAATGCCGTCAACCTGACCGACGGACTGGACGGCCTGGCCATCGGCCCGGTGACCATCAATGCCGCCACCTACATGCTCTTCGCCTATGTGGCCGGACACGCCACGCTCTCGGCCTACCTGCAGATACCACGGGTAGTGGGAGCGGGAGAACTGGCCATCGTCTGCGGGGCCATGGTCGGTGCCGGCCTCGGTTTCCTCTGGTTCAACTCCTACCCGGCCGAAGTCTTCATGGGGGATGTGGGTTCACTCTCCCTGGGCGGAACGCTGGGTGCCATCGCGGTACTGACCAAGCAGGAGATCCTGCTGGTGATCGTCGGCGGCGTGTTCGTGGTCGAGGCCCTCTCGGTCATCTTTCAGGTCGGATCGTACAAGTACCGCGGAAAACGGATCTTCCGCATGGCGCCGATCCACCACCACTTCGAATTGAAGGGGGTGGCTGAACCGAAGATCATCGTGCGTTTCTGGATCATCACCATCATCCTGGCCTTGGTGGCGATTTCCACATTGAAGATGCGCTAGTGATTGGAGCTTAGGCTTCCAGCCTGAGATTCAAGCAGCTGTATCGCTTGAATAGCCTTTTGAATAAGAAACCGTTGTTCGAGCATGAAACCGCTCGAAACGCAGGCAACATGCCTACGCTCCACTGAACTACAGAATTTTCAGTTGTTTTTATTCAGCCGAGGTTCCCATGGATCTAACAAACAAACAGATACTCGTTGTCGGACTGGCCCGTACCGGCGTCTCCGTAGCCCGCTTCCTGGCCTCGCGCGGCGCACGCGTAACCGTTACCGATCAACGTGACGAGATTGCCCTGGCACGTGTCATGGATGAACTGGGCGCACTGGATATCCGCTGGGTGCTGGGGCGCCATGACGAGAGCGATTTCATCACCGCCGACCTGATCGTCGTTTCCCCCGGCGTGCCACAGGATCACCCCTTGCTGGTACTGGCCAGAGAAGCAAACCGGGAGATCGTCAGCGAGATCGAACTGGCCTCGCGCTTCATCAGCGCGCCACTGGTAGCCATCACCGGCACCAACGGCAAAACCACCACCACAACCCTGACCGGCGAGATCTTCAAAAAGAATGGTTTCGCAACCTATGTGGGAGGCAATATCGGCGACCCGCTGATCGAACTGGTCGAGTCGGGCGAAAACGCAGAGCGGGTTGTGGCCGAGATCAGTTCCTTCCAGCTGGAATGGATCAGCAGCTTCCGGCCCCACGTGGCGGCGCTGCTCAACATCAGCGAAGATCACCTGGACCGCTACGCTTCCTATCAGGAGTATATCGATGCCAAGCTGCGACTCTTCGAAAACCAGACCCTGGAGGATTTTGCCGTACTCAACCGCGACGACGAGCTGGTCTGGAAACATGCCCCCGACCTGAAAGCGCGCCTGTTTCCCTTCAGCCGCAGGCAGGAGCTGTCCGAAGGTATCTTCTATCGCGACAATATGATAACCTTCCGCCACCATGGTCGCGAAGAACGTTTCCCCACAACCGATTTCAAACTGACCGGTGTCCACAACCTGGAAAACATCATGGCGGCCCTGGCCTGTACGCTGCTTCTGGGATGCTCCCCGGCCTCGGCCCTGGAAACGGTGCGCAACTTCGAGTCACTGCACCACCGCATGGAATTCGTGCGCAAGTTCAAAGGGGTCAATTACTTTGAAGACAGCAAGGCCACCAACGTCGGCAGCGTGGAAAAGGCCCTGGAGAGCTTCGAGAACATCACCCTGATCGCCGGCGGCAAAGACAAGGGCGGCTCCTACGCCCCGCTGGTATCGCTGGTCCAGGAGCGGGTCCGGCACCTGATCCTGATCGGCGAGGCCGCCGACCGGATGCAGATCGAACTGGGGTCGCTGACCGACACCCACCGGGCTGAGACACTGGAGGAAGCGGTCTGGCTGGCCGCGCAGATTACGGCCTCCGGCGGCACGGTACTGATGTCGCCGGCCTGCTCAAGCTTCGACATGTTCAAGGATTACGAAGAACGTGCCCGGCGCTTTATCAACGCGGTCAAGGCGCTCTAAGTATGCTCAAGAAGCTGGAAGAATATGACCTGCTGCTGATGTTGATGGCCATTGCCCTGACCTGTTTCGGAGTGGTCATGGTCTATTCGGCATCGAATATCATGGCGGATAAACGCTACCACGACAGCTTCTTCTTCCTGAAACGCCAGGGGGTCTTTACCGCCCTCGGTTTTGCCATCATGCTGGGGGTCATGCGCATCGACTATCACGTCTGGAAGAAACTGGCCGTGCCGGCGCTGCTGCTCTGTCTGACACTGCTGGTCATGGTCCTGATTCCGGGCATCGGCGGCAAGGCCGGCGGTTCGTCGCGCTGGATCAAACTGCCCGGTTTCAACCTGCAACCCTCGGAGATGGCCAAACTGGCCCTGATCATGTACATGGCCTTTTCCCTGGACCGCAAACAGGACAAGGTCAAAAACTTTGCCAGCGGCATCATCCCCTACATGGTCGTGCTGGCCCCGCTGATCGGCCTGATGGCCATGCAACCCGACCTGGGCGGAGCCCTGACCCTGGCGGCGGTGGCAGCCGTCATGCTCTTCGCCGCCGGCATGCGCCTGGGACACCTGATCTCGATCATCCTGCTGGCCATGCCGCTCTTGATGTACAAGCTGAGCCGGGGCTATCACAAAGGGCGCATGGAGGCCTGGACCAACCCTTGGAGCGATCCGGAGGGGAAGGGTTTCCAGATCATCCAGTCCTGGTTGGCCCTGGGGACCGGCGGCGTCTTCGGTCAGGGGCTGGGTGAAGGGAAACAGAAGCTCTTTTACCTGCCCGAGGCCCACACCGACTTCATCCTCTCCGTTGTCGGCGAGGAGTTGGGTTTTCTGGGGGTGATCGTCATTATCGGCATGTTCTTCCTGCTGGTACAGCGGGCCATGCGCATCTCGGTGGCCGCCCCGGACACCTTCGGCCGCTTCCTGGCCCTGGGGATCGCGGTACTCTTCGGCATCGAGGCCACCGTCAACATGGGGGTCGTCACCGGCCTGCTCCCCACCAAAGGTCTGGCGCTCCCCTTTATCAGCTACGGTGGCAGTTCCCTGCTGATCAGCCTGTTTGCGGTCGGCATCCTGCTCAACATCTCTTCCGGTCTGAAGATCGAAGCGATCAAGCTCAAGGAAGAAAAATGACAGGGAGGCTCATTCAAGATGATAACTAGGCGGCAAGGAGAAAACGACGCAGGCGTACACCACAGGTACGTCGAGGAGTTGACGACGACGCCAACGACGTTAGCGCTTGAAGGAGGCTTGCTATGAAATTGCTTATTGCCGGTGGCGGCACCGGCGGCCACCTCTTTCCCGGCATGGCCGTGGCCGAGGAGTTTCTGGCCCGTGACCCTGCCAACCAGGTGCTCTTCGTGGGTACCGCGCACGGCATCGAGGCGCGCGCCGTACCGGCCGCCGGGTATCGCATCGAGCTGATCACGGCCGCCGGGATCCGCGGCAAGGGGCTCTTCAGCAAGTTCAAGGGGGCCGCCATGATGATCTACGGCTATGCCCTGTCGCGTAAGATCCTCAAGTCCTTCAAGCCGGATATGGTCCTGGGTGTGGGCGGCTACGCCTCATTACCGATGGTGCTGGCGGCCAAGGGGATGCAGATCCCGCGCTATATCCACGAACAGAACGCCATCCCCGGCATGACCAACAAGCTGCTGGCCAGAGTCGCCGACCGGGTCTTTATCACCCTGGAGGAGTCGGCCAAGTTTTTTCCCGTCGAAAACACCCTGCTGACCGGCAACCCTCTGCGCCGCCAAATCCTGAACGTGGTCGCAAAACAAGATCCCCCCTCGATTCCCCCGTTGGCAGAGGCGGAAAGCGAACAGGGTGAACAGGGGAAGTTTCGCCTGTTCATTTTCGGAGGCAGCCAGGGCGCCCATGCCATCAACATGGCCATGATTGCCGCCCTACCCCATCTGGCGGACCTGGCCGAGCGGTTGGAGATCTGCCACCAGACCGGGGAAAAGGACTGCCCGGAGGTACGGACCGCCTACGCGAAAAGCGGGCTACACTCTTCCGTGCAACCCTTCATCAGCGATATGGCCGCCCAATACCAGGCCGCCGACCTGATCATCTGCCGGGCCGGCGCGACCACCATCGCCGAGGTAACCGCCTGCGGCAAGCCCTGCCTGTTCATCCCCTTTCCCCATGCGGTGGACGATCATCAACGCCGCAATGCCGAGGCCCTGCTCAAGCAGCAGGCCTGTTTCATGCTGCTGGAACGCGAGCTGAGCGGCGAACGGATGGCGGGGACAATCAGGGAGTTGATCAACGATACCGGCACGCTGCAGCGCACAGGCGCGGCGGCCTTCGGCCTGGCACGGCTGGATTCGGCAAGCATAATCGTCAATGAGATGATGAAAATGACAAAATAAGGAAGAGGTTTTCTTATGTACGGTAAAATTGAAAAAATTCACTTCGTCGGCATCGGCGGCATCGGCATGAGCGGCATCGCCGAGGTGCTGCTGAACCTGGGCTACAAGGTCTCCGGCTCCGACCTCCGGCAATCGGACACAACCGAGCGCCTGGCAGGCATCGGCGGCGAGATCTATATCGGTCACGCCCGCCAGAACCTGACCAATGTGGATGTGGTGGTCACCTCCACGGCCGTGCAGGAGGACAACCCGGAGGTGCTCGAAGCACGCGAGCGGATGATCCCGGTCATCCCGCGAGCCGAGATGCTGGCCGAACTGATGCGCATGAAATACGGCATTGCCATCGCCGGCACCCACGGCAAGACGACCACCACCTCCATGGTAGCCACGATCCTGACCCACGGCGGCATCGACCCGACCATCGTTATCGGCGGCAAGCTGAACACCCTGGGCACCAATGCCGTGCTCGGCCAGGGCAAGTTTCTGGTGGCCGAGGCCGACGAGTCGGACGGCTCGTTTTTGAAGCTTTCGCCGACGATTGCCGTGGTGACCAATATCGACGCCGACCACCTGGATTTCTATACCGGCGGCATCAGCCAGATCAAAGATATCTTCGTCGATTTCATCAACAAGATCCCTTTCTACGGCCTGGCCGTGCTCTGCCTGGACGACGACAACGTCGCCGGCATCATTCCGCGAGTCAAAAAACGCTTTGTCACCTATGGGCTTTCTTCCCAGGCCGATATCCGCGCCACGCACATCAGGCTGGAAGGGGGCAAAAGCTCCTTTATCGCCCACTACAAGGGCTATCGCATGGGTGAGATTAGCTATGCCATGCCGGGCGCCCACAATGTCCTCAACGCCCTGGCCTGTATCGCGGTCGCCATGGAACTGGACGTCCCCTTTGCCATGATTCAGGAGGGCTTTGCCCGTTTTGGCGGTGTGGGGCGGCGCTTCCAGGTAAAGGGCGAGATCGACGACATCATGGTGGTTGACGATTACGGGCATCATCCCGCCGAAATCAGGGCCACCCTGGCGGCGGCCAAGGGGGGCTGGCCCGAGCGCAGACTGGTGGTGGCCTTCCAGCCCCATCGCTACTCGCGCACCAAGGAACTCTTCGACGATTTTGTTAAATGCTTCTATGACGCCGATGTGTTGATCCTGACGGACATCTATGCCGCCAGCGAAAAGCCGATCGAGGGGGTCTCCGCCGAGTCGCTGGTGGCCACGATCAAGAAACATGGCCAACGCGACGTGACCTATGTTGCCGACCGGGAGACACTCCCCGAGTATTTGGCCGGGATCTGCAAGCCGGGCGACATCGTCCTGACCTTGGGAGCCGGCAACATCTGGCAGGCCGGCGAAGGTCTGCTGAAACGCTTGCAAGGGGAGTAACGGCTTGAACCAGCTCAGCCAAGCCATGGACGCGCTCTTCAGGGGTGAACTTCTGCGGGGGGAACCACTCTCGCGACACACCTCGCTGCGCGTGGGAGGGCCGGCCGATTTCTTTGCCATCCCCCGGGACGTTGCCGATCTCCAGTGCCTGATACAGCTCCTCGATCAACAGCAGACCCCCCGCATGATCATCGGCGGCGGTTACAACCTGCTGGTCAGAGACGGCGGTTTTCGCGGAGTGGTTATCTCGTTGGAACAGATCAAACAGTTGGCCGTCCACCAGGCGGGGAATCTCTACGCTGAAAGCGGGGCGCGCAACATCGACCTGGCCCGCCTGGCAGAAGCCCACGGGCTGAGCGGACTGGAGTTTCTGGTCGGCATTCCGGGCACGGTCGGAGGGGCCCTGCGGATGAACGCCGGCGCCCATGGCGGCGAGATATTCGAGCACCTGATTTCCCTTGAAATTTTGGGCGATGAGGGGGTGCGGAGCCATGCGAAAAAAACCGTCCGCTATGGGTATCGCAGCTTGCAACTTGCACCTAATGAAATTATAATTGCGGCCAATTTTCAACTTCCTGCCGCCGGTCGTGAGATCATCTCCGGCACAATGGATGCATGCTTGCAGAAGCGGCGCGAGGCACAACAGGTCAGGTTTCCCAATGCCGGCTCGTTTTTCAAGAATCCGCCTAATCAAGCGGCCTGGAAACTGATCGATGCGGCCGGACTGCGCGGGATGACCATTGGCGCGGCACAGGTTTCCGAGGTACACACCAATTTCCTGGTCAACCTGGGCGACGCGAAGGCCGCTGATTTCCTGCAGCTGGCGGCCATTATCAAGGAAAAAGTTTTCGAAACGAGCGGGATACTACTGGAAGAAGAAGTACGTATCGCGGGTGAGGATTAGTTGATGGCAAGCATGAAATCAAAAAAAATCGCCGTCCTGATGGGCGGTCTTTCCGCTGAACGGGAAGTCTCCCTGAAAAGCGGCGCAGCCGTTCACCAGGCGCTGTTGAACCAAGGCTATCATGCCGTGGCCATCGACGTGGGACGCGACCTGGCGGCCGTTCTCGTCCAGGAAAAAGTCGAGGCGGCCTTCATCGCCCTGCATGGCCGCTACGGCGAAGACGGCTGTGTCCAAGGGCTGTTGGAACTGTTGCAGATTCCCTACACCGGTTCGGGTGTGCTGGCCAGTGCCCTGGCCATGCACAAACTGTACAGCAAGCAGACCTTTGCCGCGGCCGGGATCCTGACGGCTCCCTTCCATCACTTCCGGCGCGGCCAACAGGTCCGTAGCGAAGATCTGGCCTTCGGACTGCCCCTGGTGGTCAAGCCGGTGCAGGAAGGCTCCTCGGTCGGTGTTTCCATCGTCCGCGAAGCCAGCCAACTGGATGCGGCCGTGAGCGACGCCTTCCGCTACGATGCGGAAATCCTGGTTGAGCAGTACATCAAGGGACAGGAGGTCCAGGTCGGCATTCTGGACGATCGGCCCGTCGGCGCCATCGAGATTGTGCCCAAAAATGAATTCTATGACTTTGAAGCCAAATACACCGACGGCATGGCCGAACATATCTTCCCGGCCCGGCTCGAACCAGCGCTCTATGAAAAGGCCCAGCAGATCGGCCTGGCGGCCCACCAGGCACTGGGATGCTCGGGTTACAGCCGAGTCGATCTGCTGGTAACCGAAGCGCAAGAGTGCTATGTGCTGGAGGTCAACACCCTGCCCGGCATGACGGCCCTGAGCCTCCTGCCGGAGATTGCCGCCAAGGGTGCCGGACTGCCCTTCGAGGCCTTGGTAGAACGGATCATTGAAACGGCAACGCTGCACACAAAGGCAGAATAGACAACCGTGCGAGACTTTTCCAGTTCGACATACCAGCGCAAGAAAGTGGCCGCTAACAAGGTCAAGATCAAGCGCAAGCCGATTGAATGGAGAAAGTACCTGCGTCCACTGGGCAAAATCGCCCTGGGAATCGCCGGGGTCTCACTGGCCGGTGGTATTGTGTTTGCCGCCTATCGCGCCATCGGTTCAGCAACCTTTTTCCGCCTCAAGCATATCGAGGTATCCAGCGCCAAGCACCTGACCCAGGATGAGATCCTGGCCCTGGTCGGGGTTGAAGCGGGCCAGGATATGGCGCGCATGAACCTGAAACACATGGGAGAACAGCTTGCCCAGAACCCCTGGGTGGAGAATGTGCGCATTCATCGTTACTTTCCCGACCGGCTTTCCATAGCGGTGTCGGAGCGCGAGCCGCTGGCGATAGTCAACATGGGCTTCATCTATTACCTGGACAAGAAGGGCAATGTCTTCAAGGCCCTCAACCAGGGTGACAAGCTGGACTACCCGGTTATCACCGGCTTCAGTGAAGAGGAAATGAGCAGCAATCCGGCGGCTACGGGGGACGCGCTGAAGAGTACCTGCGAACTGCTTGGAATATTACGGGAAAAGGGGGCCTTTATCCTTGCGGATGTATCGGAGATTCATTACGATAAGGGCTACGGTTTTACCCTCTTTACCGCTTCCGGCGCGCTTCCGGTAAAGATCGGCGCCGGAGATTTCGCCGCCAAGGTGGAGCGTTTCGCCCGGATCTACAAGGAACTCATGGCCCAACGGGCGTCATTGCAATACATCGACCTGGATTACAATGACAAGATCGTTGTCAAAAAGAGCTAACGTACACATATAAATATATCGGCGGGGGGAAGTATGTCAGCAAACAAAAAGGATAATCTGATCGTCGGTCTCGACATCGGCACTACCAAGATATGTGCGATTGTCGGCAACGTCACCGAGGACGGCATCGATATCGTCGGCATCGGCACCAGCCCCTCCAGCGGCCTGCGTAAAGGTGTCGTCATCAATATCGAGAGCACGGTCTCCTCCATCCGCAAGGCGATCAGCGAGGCCGAGTTGATGGCTGGCTGCGAGATCAAATCCGTCTACGCTGGCATTGCCGGCGGCCACATCAAGGGTATCAACTCCCAGGGCGTGATCGCCATCAAGAACCGCGAGGTTGCCCAGGAGGATGTGCGCCGCGTCATCGACGCCGCCAAGGCGATTGCCATCCCCATGGATCGCGAGGTGATTCACATCCTGCCCCAGGAATTCATCATCGACGAACAGGACGGCATCCGCGAACCGCTCGGCATGAGTGGCGTCCGTCTGGAGGCCAAGGTGCACATCGTCACCGGCGCCGTAGCCAGCGCCCAGAACATCGTCAAATCCTGCAACCGCGCCGGTTTGGATGTTGCCGATATCGTGCTGGAACAGTTGGCCTCCTCCGAGGCGGTGCTTTCTCCCGATGAAAAGGAACTGGGAGTCTGCCTGGTGGACATCGGCGGCGGCACGACCGATATCGCCATCTTCGCCGACGGGGCCATCAAGTACACCTCGGTGCTCTCCCTGGGCGGTAACCATCTCACCAACGATATCGCCGTCGGCCTGCGCACCCCCATGGCCGAGGCGGAAAAGATCAAGCAGAAATACGGCTGTTGCCTGTCGGCCCTGGTGGGCAAGGAAGACAAGATCGAAGTACCCAGTGTCGGCGGACGCAAACCGCGCGAACTCTCGCGCAATGTACTCTGCGAGATCCTCGGTCCCCGCGTGGAAGAGATCTTCACCCTGGTAAATCGCGAAATCATCAAGTCGGGACTCGAAGATACCATCGCCTCGGGTGTCGTCATCACCGGTGGTTCCAGCATCCTGGAAGGCATGCCGGAACTGGCCGAACAGATCTTCAACCTGCCGGTCCGGCGCGGCGTTCCCCAGAAAATCGGCGGCCTGGTGGATGTGGTCAACTCCCCGGTGTACGCCACAGGCGTCGGCCTGGTGGTCTATGGCAGCCGCAATTCGGGCACACGGGAACATTTCAAAGAGGGCGGCTCCGATGACAGCATCTTTAATACCACCATCCGCCGCATGAAGACCTGGTTCCGGGAATTTTTCTGATCCAAGAGCTAGATGAGCTGTTTCAGGCTAACAGCACAAACGAATTGAATTTTAAGCCATTTTTATCCGGCACATTTTTTTGTTTTTTTTCCTTTGATTCTTTGTTGCTTTACGGTTACATTTTAATCTTGTTATAGGGTTACTACTCATTGCGCAAGGGGGAAACGCATGTTTGAATTTGATGAAGCGATCGACCAGGGTGCTGTAATCAAAGTGATCGGCGTAGGTGGCGGCGGCGGAAATGCAGTCAACACCATGATCGCCAGCACTATCCATAAAGTTGACTTTATCGTTGCCAATACCGATGCACAAGCCCTGCGCAACTCAAAGGCACCGGTCAAGATACAGCTCGGCCGCCAACTGACCAAGGGACTCGGGGCCGGCACCAAGGCCGAGGTAGGCCGGGAAGCCGCCCTCGAAGATCGCGAAGCCCTAATCGAGGCCATCAAAGGGGCCGACCTTGTCTTCATCGCCGCCGGCATGGGTGGCGGCACCGGCACCGGTGCTGCTCCGGTAATTGCCGAATCGGCTCGCGAAAGCGGCATCCTGACCGTGGGTGTCGTCACCAAACCCTTCACCTACGAAGGCAAGCAAAAAGCCGAGGCAGCCGAATCGGGCATCAACGAACTGAAAAAACACGTTGACTCCCTGATCATCATCCCCAATGACCGCCTGATCAGCCAAGCCGGCAAGAACATGTCGCTCTTCGACGCCTTCAAGCCATCCGACGACGTTCTGCGCCAGGCCGTACAGGGTATCTCCGAACTGATTACCTCCACCGGTTTCATGAACCTGGACTTTGCCGACGTCAAGACCGTCATGAGCGTACGCGGCATGGCCATGATGGGAATCGGCGTGGGCGCCGGCGAGAACCGTGCCGCCGATGCCGTCAATAACGCCATTGCCAGCCCGCTGCTGGAAGACAACGATATCTCCGGTGCAAAAGGCGTGCTGGTCAATATCACCGGTTCGACCACCATGACCATGGACGACTACAATACCGTCAACCGCATCGTGCATGAGAAGGTCCATGAGGAAGCCAACATCAAGATCGGCGTTGTCCGTGACGACGAAATGGGCGACACCATCAAGGTCACCGTTATCGCCACCGGCTTCGGCGACCGCTTTGATGTGGAGCGTGGACACAAACGCAGCACGCTCGGTACTATCCCGGCCATCGAAAAGCAGGCCTCATCCTCACGCAATTCCCTGGACAAGCCGACCTTTATCCGCGACCGTCAGCAGACCGAAAATGTCACCCGTATCCGTCCGTCAGCCTCTTCCTTCATCGAGGATGACGAGGACCAGTACGACATCCCGACGTTCCTGCGCAAGTCGGTGGATTAATCCCAGAACACAATTGACAGAGCGGCAGCGCCCGGCGTTGTCGCTCGTATTTGCCCGGTTCTCCTCTTCCCCCTCCTGGAGACCGGGCTTTTTTTGCCCAATAAACGTCAAACGGGGGCATGCCATGCGGCATGTCCCCGTCTCTTTTAGCAAAAACACCTTGTATTATCGACCGGTCAAAACCTTCTCAAGCCGCTCCAAGCGGGCCTTCAGCGAATCGTTCTCCGCCTTCATCCCTTTGACCGCCTCGATCAAAACGGCCGTCAGGTTGGCATAGGCCACACTCTTGATACCGGCTTCGCTGGTGGCAATCAGCTCCGGGTACTCCTCTTCCAATTCCTGGGCGATAACGCCGATCTTGCGCTCACGAGCAACATCGTCCTTCATGACATAGCTGACACCGCGCAGACGTAGCACCTTATCCAGCGTATTTTCCAGGGGCTGGATATCAGTTTTGAGACGCCGGTCGGAGTTTTGGGTGATTGTTCCCGTAGCATACACGGGACCGTTAAAATACGCGGCATAGCTTGTCGTCGCCAGATCGGCACTGTAATTGGGAGACGTATTGTTATAAGCCCGTACCCCAATACTGCCACCTCGCCCTACGACGCCGATTGAAGAGGCCCCCGTTCCATAACCATCGACACCGACACCGGCGGTTTTGTTGCTGATCCCCCAGATACCGGTGTCATTATTGCTCTCTCCCCGCATCCCGACACTGTTGGTGCTGAAACTATACATCCCGTAATTTGTCGTACTCGAAGCGTAGACTCCGTAGCCGGAACTGGAGACACCTCTGACAGCATTTCCACTGGTGCTGGTTCCGCGGATGGCCTCCCCGGTGCCGCTCGTGGTGGCTGTAAGAGCCGTACTGCTATTTGACGCGTTATTTATCTCAAATGCCCCGCCCGACCCACTGCCGAGATTGTTCCCCTTGATAGCGGCCCCGCTCCCCTGATGGTAGCCATACAGCGCATTGAAGTTGCTGGCGGCGTTACTCACGCCAAAACTGCCGGCATTTCCATTTACGCTGGAAATTATTGCTTCAATGGCGTTGTTATTGCCGGCCTGGCTGACGTACAGTGCCTGCCCGGTTCCACTGCTGTTGGTGACGCTGAAATCGCCGGCCCGGCCGGTCCCGTTAGTCGTGGCTGCGAGAGCTGCGTTACTGTTTGTTGCATTGTTTATGAGAAAGCGAGCGGCTCTGCCGGTGCCGTTCGTATGGCCGTAGACAGCCTCGCCGCTCCCTGCGGTATAGGTTTCCAGAGCCGGGCCTGAGCCGAATGTCCGTGCAAACAGTGCCCGGGCAGCACTTGACGCAGCGGGTATCTCAAACCAGCCGGCAGGACCGGTCCCCCCTGAAGCTGCCATCAGGGCCGCTGCGCTACTTGATGCGTTGGAAACGCTGAAAAATCCGGCGTTACCGGTACCAACCGTGTTTCCCTGAATGGCCGCTCCGCTGCCGATGGTGTAGGCATAGAGTGCATTGAAAGGGCTTAAGGTATTATTGACCGTGAAACTGGCGGCGTTGGCATCTACCCCGCTGGTGGTCACTTCCAGGGCATTCCCTTTGCCGGCTTGATTGACATACAGTGCCGGGCTGCTGCTGTTGACGTTGCTGATGCGGAACTCGCCGGCCTTGCCGGTACCGTTGGTGGAAGCCTTGAGCACACTCTGTCCCCCAGCAACGTTGGTGACACTCAAATCGGCCACCGCTGCGCTACCGGCCCCGAAGCTCGTGCCGTAAATAACCCCGCCATTGCCCTGGTTGGAAACATAGAGGGCCAGTTGACTGTTTCCCGCATTGGCCTGGGTAAAGGAGCCAGCCATGCCGCTGCCGGTTGCCGTGGCTGTCAGAGTCGAACCGCCACCGTTGCCGGTGGCATAGATGACACTGTGGAGATTATCGGGGCTAATCGATGAAAAATAGCCGGCAGAGCCGCTGCCCATCTGTAATGCCTCGAAGGCGCTATTGCCCCCGCTGGAGGCGCTAAACAGGGTACTCAATTGTTGATCGGTACTGCCGGTCGTATAAAAGCGCCCGGCGGACCCATCGCCGTTATTGGTAACAGAGAAGGCGCTGGATGGATTGGAGACGGTCGTGCTCGCCGGCAGAGCTGAATTCAAGGCATAGGGAACACTACTGAGGGGCTGGCGGGGTGTCATCTCCGCATCGCCACCCACGGTGACGCCCAGGTAGTACTGGGCATCGAAGGGGAGTACCAGCGGTGTGACACTCCCCAAAGTCGCCTGGTAGATGCCGTTGCTCACTGCCACGCTTGGCTGGGTCTCGCTCCAGAGCGGAGAACCACCCGACGCGACATTGTACAGTTTGAAGACGATGCTGACGCTGCTGTTGACCGGAACGCCGCCGGCATCGGTCAGATACCCCTGGTAGTTGACTGTCAGGGGGACGCTGGCAACGAGTGGGGTAGCAATGGAGATGAAAACAATGAAAAACAAACCACATGATAGACGCGCTGGGTTCATACGACCTCCCTGGAAGATCAAACCGACATTAGTATGTATTTAACACACTACAGCTTCTTTTCAAATTGCTTCGGACACATCAATCATCTGTGATCTGCTGAAACACGTGTGACTGGCAGGTACTGTTCAAAGTAATCAATACCCCCAAATAAGCTGTTTCAATATTGACTTCCCGAACCCTTCACTATAAACATAACCGGTTAGCTGCTCGATGCCAGGAGGAACCATGCCGGATAATTCTGTTACCAATGATACCGCCACCGTGTCGCTGAAGACGGTCTTCAGCCTACCGGTGATTGTTGCCGCCTTGGGATACTTCGTGGACATCTACGACTTGGTGCTCTTCAGCATCGTTCGTGTCCCCAGTCTGAAGGGGATCGGCATCTCCGGAGCGGAGCTGATCGACAAGGGGGTCATGCTGCTCAACATGCAGATGATCGGCATGCTGCTGGGCGGGATTCTCTGGGGCATCCTGGGGGATCGCAAGGGGCGGCTGAAGATCATGTTCGGCTCGATCTTCATCTATTCCCTGGCTAATCTGGCCAACGGCATGGTCACCTCCATCGAAGCCTATGCGGCTCTGCGTTTCGTCGCCGGCGTTGGTCTAGCTGGAGAGCTGGGGGCCGGTATCACCCTGGTCAGCGAGGTGTTGCACAAGTCGATTCGCGGCTACGGCACCATGATCGTGGCCGCGGTAGGCGTCTCCGGCGCGATCCTGGCCAACTTCGTCGCCAAGGGCTTTGACTGGCGGACCGCCTTCTATATCGGCGGTGTGCTGGGCCTGCTGCTGTTGATCCTGCGGATCAGCGTCAGTGAATCGGGTATGTTCAAGGGGATGGAGGGAACCAGCCTGCGCCGGGGCAACTTCCTGTCGCTGTTCACATCCCGTGACCGCTTCGGCCGCTTTCTGCACTCGATCCTGATCGGCCTACCCTCCTGGTTCGTGGTGGGGGTGCTGATCACCTTTTCGCCCGAATTCGCCAAGGTTTTGAATATACAGGGACAGGTCAGCGCCGGTAACGCGGTCATGTACTGCTATATGGGGCTGGTAGCGGGAGACTTGGTCAGCGGGCTGTTGAGCCAGCTTTTCAAGAGCCGTAAAAAGGTGATCCTGCTGTTTCTTGTCCTGACCGTGGCGGCCGTAGGGGCCTATTTTGGCGCCAGCGGCGTCACTGCCGCCACCTTCTACCTGATCTGCGGCCTGCTCGGCTTCGGCATCGGCTACTGGGCCATCTTCGTCACCGTGGCGGCCGAGCAGTTCGGCACCAACCTGCGCGCCACCGTCGCCACCACCGTGCCCAACTTCGTGCGCGGCATGACCGTGCCGATCACCATGCTCTTCCAGGTTGTCCGCAAACCGCTCGGCATCGAGAACGGAGCGCTGGCCGTCGGGCTGCTCACTCTCGTCATTGCGCTCTTCTCGCTCTCCCGATTACAGGAGACCTTCCACAAGGATCTGGACTACTTTGAGGAATACCTTTAAGCGGCTGCTAACGACCCTTATCACAAAACCTATCTGTTCATCATGACTTTCAGTGCGGCCAGCTCAGCCTTCAGTTCATCGATCGTGGCGCCTTGTGCATCTATCTTTACCTTCTGCCGCTCGATCTCCTGCTGCTGTTCCTGAACAGCCTTGACCAGCACAGCCGACATAGTGGCATATTTGACACCATCCGGCTCACCCTGCTCGTTGTAGATCGCCAACACCGGCTGCAAGGCCGCTACCTCTTCGGCAATAAATCCAAGATCCTCATTCTTGTTGGCTTTCCAGGTAAAGGATACCGGCCTGAGCCGGTTGACGGTATCGAGCCCCAGCAAAAGATCGGCGATATTCTCCTTCAATTTTCGCGAGCTGGCGGAACAGCGTTGAACCACACCCCGGTTGGCAAGACTGGAACAGAGCGGATATGGTGCGGATCCGGTTGGGATACTGCTTATGGTGAGGTTGCCCTGTGTCGAGAGATCACCCTGGACCGAAACGTTGTTGGCAACATTCCATGAGAGTGCGATCCGTTGCGTACCACCGTTGATCGTACCGAGTGCCCCGCCGCCGTTGCCGTAGAGCGCCGGACCATTGACATCGCTGCCGGCAAAGTTCTTGCCGCCACCGTAAAACCCGAGACCGTGCAACGTGTCTGTACCGCTACGGAGGTATATATCATAATCGTTGAGCCTGATGTTTCCGCCAACATCAAGTGATTCTGTCGGTGCCAATGTCCCGATGCCAATCTTTGAGCCGGCAATCACCGATCCGGCCACTTTCAGATTACCGACCACATCAAGAACCTCGGTTGGCGAATTGGTGCCGATCCCGACCCTGTTATTTGTGGCAATAAACTGACTGCCATCACCCAGTGAAAGTCCGTTGGCAGGCAGACTCAAGACACCATTCTTGGACATTGAAGCCAAAATAATGCCACCTTCTGCATCCCACCATTCCTGGAGGTTCGCACTTCTCCATTCGTGCCCTCGTACGACAAGTGCGGTTGAGGTTTCAGTGCCGGCTTGCACAATAGGAGAGCCTGAAATACGGTAATTGCCCAGGTAATCAAAGACCCCTTCGTATATGACGGGCGTCCTTGGACGGTCACTTACCCGGCCTTCAAGTTTTGAATCTATAATGCGTACCCTATTGTTCGTATTGTTACTTGTCTCTATCGCCGAAGAGCTATAAGTATCCGTGCTGTTGGTTATCAAGGAATCTCTTATTACGATGGAAGAGGGTGAAACACCATCATCGTAGATTCCGGGTCCATGGCCATTAGAGATTACAACACGCATAGTTGCAGCCAGAACCGACCCAAGATGACGGTTATAAATGCCATATCCATTCGAACAGGTTGATCCTGTGGTAATACTGGCGTTCGCTATGGTCAACGTGGAGTCATAATTATAGACGCCATAACAATAGTTCGGGCTGGAAAGCGGTAGCAGAGTAACATCCTGTAATGTCGGCGAAGCAAGGTAGTTCCAGACGGCAATCGAATTACCGACCGTTGCTGTTGCTGATGCCGTCACATGGCTTACTCTAGGAGAAGCGCTTTCGTTATAGATGGCTATGGAGATATTATTGCCTGGCCCTGAATTGTCTACCGTCAGGTAACGAAGTTCAGCATTCGATGCGCCCGTCACAACTCCGGCAACACCACTGTCGATTGTGCCGCTGATCTTAGTCACACTCTCCCCGGACCCTTCGATATCGACATAAGGCTGCATCACGAGGCTGTTGGTATTGATATTGTAGACCCCCGGCATGATTTTCATCAGGCAGGGATTGGCAGCCGATGGTGAACCGCACCAGCTGAGCAGAGCATCCATGGCCTGAACTGGGTTGGTGTAATCCCCCCCTTCCCTAGCCACCACAGCGCTCTTTGCGTATTTTTGTTGGTAGATGGCATCGTGGTTATGTGATGCCGAAGCAGCACCCAGGTTCGAAAGGGCTGTTGTCGCGTTGGTTGCCCCGGTTCCTCCCTGCGTGATTGCAAACGTTCCGGTGACATTGCCCGCAGCTACACCTGTCAGGGCGGCTCCGCTGCCGGAAAATGAGGTTGCCTTCACCGTACCGACAACTTCCAGGCGTTCGCTGGGAGTTACCGTCCCGATGCCGACATTGTTGCTGCTGTTCCATGCCAGGGCGATATTTTGACCGCCGCTTGTCGTCCCGAGCGCGCCGCCGCTGAAACCATAGAGTGCCGGCCCATCCAGGCTTGAACCGGCAAACAGTTTGCCGGCACCGTACCATCCCAGACCGTGGTTTGTGTCGCTACCGGCCCTGAGATAGAGATCCTTGTTATTGACTCTCACGTTACCGACGACATCGAGCACCTCTGACGGTATTTGCGTACCGATACCGACCTTGACCATGTCAGCCCCTGTTCCGCCCAACACCAGGCTGTTGCTCTGGCTGACCAGGGCGTTGTAGCCGATGGCCGTGGCATTACTTAGCTGAGTCGCTGCGCCGGGACCGGAGTTATATCCGATGAACGTATTGTTGGTGCCGGTCGTATTGGCATTGGCGGGGGTTGCGCTGTAACCGGCCTGGTAACCGAGCGCCGTATTCCCGGTACCGGTGGTGTTTTCGCGAAGCGCGCTGCTGCCAAAAGCTGCATTATTGCTGCCGGTCGTATTGGCAAACAATGCCACATTGCCATAGGCGTTGTTGAAACCACCGACGGTGTTCTTGTTCAGGGAATTCAGTCCCATGGCCACGTTGCCGATCCCCTCGGTGTTGTTTTGCAACGCCGCCACACCATATGCTGTGTTGGCCAAGCCGGTACTGTTCAACGAGAGTGCATCAGCGCCGACAGCGGTGTTGTTATTTCCGCTGGTATTGGCGTACAACGCGTTATATCCGCTGGCGGTGTTGGAGTGACCGATTGTGTTGGAATAAAGCGAGAGCGCACCACTGGCGGTGTTGGAGTAGCCGCTGGTATTGTGAGCGAGGGCGGCATTGCCGCTGGCGGCATTGTCGCTCCCGCTGCTGTTGGCATTGAGGCTGTTGGCCCCAAAGGCCGTGTTGCGATAACCACCGGCGTTGCTTGAGAGTGCATTATATCCGCTGCCAACATTGAAAGTGCCGGTCATGGCCACGTTACCGGCATTTCGCCCTGAAAAGAAATTAGTCGTTCCGAAACTGTGAATCAGCGGTATCCCTCCTGCCGTAATGAGACCTGCATTAGTGGTGGTGGCAGGGAGGTTAAGATTCCCGGTTATTGTCAGATCACCCACAGGGCTGACGGATGCCACGGTACTGCCCGTGCTGTTCTGCCACTGCTGCAAGTCGGCGGTCTGGCTTGCGGAACCTTTGACGATGAGACCAACATTGGTCGCTGCACCGGTCAGAAGAGTCTGCGTTCCGGCATCGACAGCGGCTGCTCTGCGGGCATAGGGTACGCTGGAAAGCGCTTGCAACGCCATCTCCGCATCACCGGCAACCTTGACCCCCAGCCAGTAGGGGACGTCAAAGGGCGCCGTAATCGGTGCGACGGAACCGAGTTGGGTGCTGTAGATGCCATTACTGGGGGTGATGCTCTTGGTCTCGCGCCAGACCGGGTTATTGCGGGCCGGGTTGGATGAGTAGAGCGAGAAGCGCACACTGGTGGCGATACTGACCGGCGTGCCGTCCGTGTTCTTCAGATAGCCCTGGTAGTTGATAATCTGGGGCAGGGTCGCCCGGGCACAGGTCACGCTGACCAGGATCAACAGGGTAATGAAGGCATATTTTCCAATTGATTGCATAGGTTCCTCACTTGATTTGCAACGTTATTCTGCGAAGTCAGCCCCCCATCAGGACGGCGAAGATGGGGGGAATCGTCACAGGTAAAGGTGACGCTTGCGTTCTTGATGGCGTTCATCAGTACCTAGCAGCCCGGTGCCCTGCCGCAGCCGACAGGGCACCAAAGTTCGCCACGGTTGAGTGAAATCGGTGACAGCTGTAGCGGGTGTAACGTCGGCGTAGCAGCTGCTTTTTTGGGTACTAATTGCAAAAGCTCATCCCCAACACACCAGACAAGCTACTTTCCACCACGCACGCAGCGAACATAGAGTTCATAGCCCTGACCGTAGAAGTTAACGCTGCCATTGGCGAAAAAGACGCTCCAGGCACTGTCCGGATCGAAGGCATAAGGGTTCGTGGTAGACGTCCAGTGAAGAGCGGACTGCACATTCGTAAAAGGATGTCCCGCGGGGAGGGCAGGATTACTTTGTCCAGGATCAACGAGGCTCGACAGTTCGTCTACGGAAGGAAGGCGCCACCCCCTGCGCCCGCCCAGACTCAATTGGTAGCAATAATACAAAGCCGATTCCCAGGGTAATGGTGTCAAATCAGTCGACCTCTGCCAGACGAGCCCTGTCTCATTATCAAGGACCGCGGCGTTGCCCATCACAAGTACGAACCGCGCGGCCACCGGCACTATCTGGCTCCATGTTGCGGATGCCAGACTGTCCGCGGTAGCGGCCCGGAAGGCATAGGGGACCGTGGTCAACTGCTGCCGCGGCGTCATCTCCGCCTGGTCTCTACCGACCTTCACCCCCAGCCAGAGAGTGTCGTTTCCGAAGAGCCCTGCGGGGAACGCCACCACACTCCCCAGTTGCACGCTGTAGACGCCGTTGACCGGGGTGAGGCTTCGGGTCTCGCTCCAGAGGGCGCTTCCGCCGCTCGCCGAAGTGTAGAGTGAGAACACGACACTCACCTCGCTGTTCACCGGCGTGCCATCCGTGTTCTTCAGATAGCCCTGGTAATTGATCGTGGTCGGGACGGCGGCAAATACCGCAACAGCGAAAGCAAGTGTGAGTAGAACCACAACAGGTATGAATTTGTTGGCAGACATGGTTTTCTCCTTTGAAGTGCAGCCAGGTGCTTCACTATGGCAAGGGACAACGCAACCTAACGGGAAGTCGCTGATTGAGCAGGACAAACAAGAGCGAGCGTGTACCTATGAAGTATTTACCTACAACCGGCTTTAGTCAATTGGGAGAACTGTTTTTGATGCGATGGGCCCCGAGTTTGAGTCGTTAGAACCAGGTATAGCCCGTTCGGACGAAGATCGGGTAAGGAGGAATTACTTACAGTGCAGTTACGCTTTAACAGGATGTCTTACTTCACGCTCAGGAATTGATCTCGTGGCAGTACATCATCGCCAGGCGGGCCCGGTTTTCCAGACAGAGCGGACAGAGCTCACCGGCATCCTGCCAGAGCTCGCCGGCCAGCCATTCTCCCGCCTCGGCATACTCCGAGCGGGGGGCCTGCTCGTCAAATTCCTTCTTGCACATGGTACAGATCTTCATGCGGTTTCCCCCTCACCGGCCAGCGCCCGCTCATACTCGCGGCGCAGCTTGCCATGTTCGGCCGTAGCGATCACGCTCCAGGGCAGGATCTCGTCGGCCCCGATCCTGCGCCGGACATACCACTCCGTGTCGATGCCGCAGGCCTTGGCAGCCTTCTTCAGGTTGGCGCCCTCGGCCATGGCACACAGCAAGGGGGATAAGCGCCGGTCGCCCCGCGAGAGGAGCGCCTGCAGATAGGATTCTCGCAAACTCTCCACCTTGAGCCGCACGTTGGAGAGGGGACGCAGCCGGCTCTCCAACAGCTTGACCTTGCGTTCCAGCGAGGGAAGCGGCTCCATCCCGCACCACTGGAAGGGGGTGAACGGCTTGGGGATGAAGGGATTGACCGAGAGGGTAATCTCACCCAGGCGTTTGTTGGCCCGGGCCCGCTCGATGACCCGCTCGCGAATCGCTCCCACCAAGCGGATCAGCTCGTCCAGATCCTCATCCGTCTCGGTCGGCAGACCGATGATGACGTACAGCTTCAGGTTGAGAATGTTGCGGGAGATCAGCATCTCACAGGCATCCAGGATCTGCTCCTCGGTCAGGTTCTTGTGGATCAGGTCGCGCAACCGCTGCGAGCCCCCTTCCGGGGCCAGGGAAATGGTCTTGTGCCCGCTGGCGATCAGGGCTTCCAGCATATCCGTATCGATCCGGTCGATGCGCAGGGACGATACCGAAACCTTGGCGCCTTGCTCGACGATATAACGGCAGAGACGGCCGATATGGGCGTAATCCGAGACCGCCGCCCCCACCAGACCGATCTTGTTGCGATGGGTGAGCCCCTCGTCCACCTGGGCGATGAGATGTTCGTAGGGTTGCTGCCGAAAAGCACCGTAGATGAAGCCCGAACTGCAGAAGCGGCATCCCCGCGGGCAGCCGCGGCTGACCTCGATCAGGTACATGTCGCCGAACTCGATCCCCTCGGAGAGGATCTGGGACGTGGAAGGCTGGTGTCGCCCCAGGCAGACCGCGGAGCGCAGCACCGGCAAGGGTGCTCCCTCCTCGACCTCGTAAGCGCTCAGCTGTCCCTGGGCATAGCTCGGATGGTACAGGGAGGGCACATAGACTCCGGGAACAGCTGCCAGGCTTGCGAGCAGCGCACGGCGCGTGTCGTCTTGGCGCGGCGCGAAGAGGGCCGCCACCACACCGGGGACGATCTCCTCCCCTTCGCCGATACAGATCACATCCATGAAATCGGCCACCGGCTCCGGGTTGATGAAAAAGGCCGCGCCGCCGGCGATGATCAGCGGATTGGATTGGCTGCGCTCGGCTGCGTAGAGCGGGATTCCGGCCAGGGAGAGTATGGTGGGGATATTGAGGTAGTCCGGCTCGAAGGAGGTGGAAAAGGCGATCACGTCAAAATCAACCAGCGGACGCTGGGACTCCAGGGACATGAGTGCCGATCCGCTGCGGCGGTATTCGTCCAGGTCGTCACGGTCGGGCAGAAAGGCGCGCTCGCAGTGTAGCCCTGCCGAAGCGTTCAAGAGCCGGTAGATCGTCTGAAAGCCCAGACTGCCCATGCCGGTGCGGTAAACGTTGGGATAGACCAGGCAGATGGAGAGGTCGCCGCCACGCCCATGACCGCCGCCAGAGAGGTTGGTTTCAGCCGCCAGCAGGGCGCGCAGTTTCTGTTTAATCTTCCAGCTCATCGGGGGAGTATACCAGCCGGGATGGGGATTTCCCAAAAGAAAAGCGCCGCCAATGGCAGCGCTCTTCGGTTTGGGACATGTAAAGCGCGATCAGGCTTTTTCAAGCTTGACGGCAACGCTGTTGGCGGAGCCGTTCAGCAGCAGGCCGGCCTGGGACTCGCGGAAATGGGCCGGAACAAAAAGAGCCCCCTCCTGCACGGCGCCGGAGAGTTGGGCAGGCAGGCTCAGGCTGCCGACCGTCGAGCTGATCTTAACGTTAGTGCCGTCCGCAATACCGGCCTTGGCGGCATCGACGGGGTTGATCTCCACATAACAGTGGCCGGCTACGGTCAGGTTGTTTTCCGACCAGGTGGTGTAGGTTCCATTATGATGCAGGATCGGACCAACCGTCAGGCTGAAGGGATGGGCCGTATCGCCAGCCGCTACGGCACGCGGCGCCACGGGTGCACAGACAGCCGGTTTGGTGCCGAAAGCGACCCGGTTTTTCTTCCTCCCCATGCGGCATCCCTCATGATTGCAGGACTCGCTATAGAGGCCGGTCAGGGCGGAGATTTCATGGTGCAGTCCCTCGACGTCCTGTGCGGCGATGGGGGCAATCGGAGCCACCAGGCTGTACAGTTTGGTGAGGATCTCGGCATCGCTGCGAGCGTCACCAGCCGGCGCAACCGCCCGGCCAAAGCACTGCACCCGGTTATCGACCGAGGTAAATGAACCTGCTTTTTCAGCGCCCGTGGCCGCCGGCAGCACGACTGTGGCCAGCTTGGCGGTCTCGGTCAGGAACAGGTCCTGAACGACCAGCAGATCCAGCTTCTGCAGCGCCTTCTGCACGCGGCTGCGGTCGGCCATGAAATGCAACGGATCACTGCCCATGACGTACAGGGCCCTGATCTCGCCTCGCTCCACCCCTTCCAGTATCTGGTTCAGATCCTTGCCGGGAGTCGTGGGCAGCGTGGTGTTCCAAGCGGCGCCGAATTTCGCGGCCATGTACTCGTAGCTGTGGTAGCCGGGCAGATACTCGGGGCAGACGCCCATGTCCAGCATACCCTGGGTATTGTTCTTCTCATCCAGCGGATAGATACCGGCACCGGCCTCACTGACGGCACCGGTCAGCAGTGCCAGGTTGACGACACCTTTGACGGCATTGGCCATGTCGACGGAGCGCAGGATTTCGGCACCGTAGATGACCGCCGTACGTCTGTCCTTGCCGATCAGGCGGGCAGCCTCGCGCAGGGCAGCCTCGCTGATACCGCTGGCGACGGTGATCTGCTCGAATGAAATCGCATCCAGAGCGGCCGTGGCAGCCGCCACTCCGCTAACGTTTTTCTCGATAAAGAGGGTGTGCTCAAGTCCTTCGGCGATCAGTGCCTTGTTGAGACCAGCCACCAGAAAGGCTTCGCTGCCCGGACGGTACTGCAGGAAGGCATTGGCAAACTTGTTCATCGAGGTAGCCCGCGTCGTGGCCAACACCAGTTTGGCATCGTTTTTGGTCGCGGCCTGAATGACCCGATAGGCGAAACCGGGCGACTCCGCCTTGAGATCCCCGCCGATCACGATCACCGTGGTGGCCTTTTCGATGGCATCCATGGCGTAGGTTCCGCCGCTGTAACCGAGCATCTCGTACTGGATGACCTGGGCCGGGAGAAAACCGAGCCGGGCTTCGGAATCGATATGGTTGGTCCCCACGGCGCCGCGCAGGAATTTCTGGAACAAATAGCTCTCTTCGTTGGTGACGCGCGGTGAACCGATACCGGCTACGGCAGCTCCACCATGGACCTTGACGATGTCCTTGAGCTTGCCGGCAACCAGGGTCAGGGCCTGCTCCCAGTCGGCCGACTGCTGCTGGCCGGAGGCGTCCTTAACCAGGGGGGCCGTCAGACGGCCGGAGGAGTTGAAGGCGGCATAGCCGAAACGGCCGTTGACACAGAGATTGCCCTTGTTGAAACCGTCATCGGAACTAGTTACCCGCTCGATACGACCGTTCTTGGCATGGTATTCGATCTGGCAGCCCGAGGAGCAGAAGGTACAGATACTGTTGGTTACCTCAAAGGTCCAGGGACGGCCGCGGAACTTGAAGGGTTTGCTGATCAGGGTCCCGGTCGGGCAGGCGTTGATGCAGTTGCCGCAGAAATCACAGTTCAGGGGTTGACGGGTAATGGTATCGATGATGGTGCGGTCGCCGCGGTCGACGATCTCGATCGCCTCGCGGCCAACCACCTCGCGGCAGACCTTGACGCACTTCTCGCAGAGTATGCAGCGGTTGGGATCGCTTTCCAGCAGCTGCCAGTCGTAGCGGATCGGCAGACGCTCCAGTTCGGCACTGTATTTGTTCTTGTCCACCTGCAGCCCGTAGCAGCTGTCCTGCAGATCGCACTCGCCGCCGGCATCGCAGACCGGGCAGTCCAGCGGGTGATTGACCAGCAGCAACTCCAGGGTCTTTTTGCGGGCAGACTCAAGTTCCGGCGACGTGGTGGTTACCGTAATGCCGTCCTTGACCGGGGTATTGCAGGCGGTCATGAAACGCTCGACCCCTTCCACCTTGACCACGCAGATCCGGCAGGCACCGGTAGTGGAGACCTTCTTCAGCCAGCAGAGAGTCGGGATCTTGATGCCCAACTGCGCTGCCGCCTCCAAGATGGTCGTTCCGACAGGCACCGTCACCTGTTGTCCGTCAATGGTCAGTGTTGCCGTCGTCTTCTTGTCGCTGGACTCTGTATGTGCCATGCCTTCATATCTCCAATAAATTCTCTTTAGATAAATCCTAAACCGGCCAGGCCGGAACCAAAAAGGATAAAAATCAAAGGCAATGGAACGCGGATCAAATCTGATTTAAGCGGATATACACGGATAAATAAACAAGCAAATATTTTTATATCTGCGTAAATCCGTTCAATCCGCGTCATCCGCGTTCTATTGCAGTTCAGGCTTGTAAATTTCTTACACGGCCACCATCGCCATCCTGTAGCAACGCAGGCAGCGGTCCGCCTCGATCTGCGCCGCGCTGTCGCTGAAGCCCAGTTCCACCTCGCGATAGTTGCCCTTGGAGGCGCGCTCCTTGCCATGGATCTCGTTCTGGTTGGCGCGATCGCAGGAATCCAGCCAGGCGACTTTTTCGTTCTTGTCGTAGACACCCAGGTAGGTCAGCAGGTCGTCGAAAATATCCTGCTCGGAGAGATAGGCCTTGCCCTCTTCCAGCCAACGCTGGATGACCCGGGCGGCACGATGGGCGTTGCCGATGCAGGCCACGACGGTCAACGGTCCGATCTCGGCGTCGCCGCCGGCGAATACGCCGTCGCAGTCGGTGATCAGCGAACGGGAAAGCATGTTGCCCATGCCGTCCTTGAGGTCCTTGCCGGCAGCGTCTTTCAGCGGCAGGTACTTGGTGACAACCGTGTTCCACTTGGTGATATCGATGCCCATGTCCGACGGGATAAAGCTTAGATCCGGATCCTGGCCGATGGCCGGAATGACCGTATCGCACTCGACGATGAACTCGCTGCCCGGCACCGGCTCGGGACGACGGCGACCGGAAGCATCCGGCTCACCCATGGCCATGCGCACGCACTCCACGCCGGTAACCTGTTCGTTGGCATCCACCACGATCTTGGTCGGCAGTACCTGGAACTCGAAACGGACACCTTCTTCATCGGCACCGTCCACTTCCCAGACATCGGCCGGCATCTCCTTGCGGGAACGGCGATAGAGCAGGATCGATTCTTCGGCACCTTCACGCAGGGCCACCCGGACACAGTCGATGGCGGTATTGCCGCCGCCGACCACACAGACCTTCTTGCCCATGCCGGTCGGACGTCCCAGATAGGCCTCGCGCAGGAAATCGATACCGCCGGAGAGGAAGCCCTTGTAGCCCTTGTCCTCGCCCTCGACCCCCATCGGCTTGGAGCGGTGCGCGCCGGGCGCCAGGAAAACGGCGTCGTATTGCTGCTTGAGCTCCGGCAGGGAGATATCCTTGCCGACCCGCATGTTGTACTTGATCTCCGAGCCGACCGACTCGATGATATCCACATCGCGCTGCAAAATGTGACGCGGCATACGGTAGGCCGGGATACCGACGGCGATCATGCCGCCGCCGTACCCTTCGGGCAGGGCCTCATAGATAGTGGATGTATACCCCTCCAGCCCCAGATAGTAGGCACAGGCCAGACCGGCGGGACCGGCGCCGACAATGGCGACCTTTTTGCCCTTGGCAGGCTTGGGCTGCATGGGCGGCTTGATGTTGTGCATCCACTCATAGTCGGAAGCGGTCCGCTTGAGGACCATGATGTTGACGGCGTCATCCACGTTCTTGCGGCGGCAGGCGCTTTCACAGGGGTGCGGACAGACCCGGCCGCAGACGGCCGGCATGGGCATGTTATCGCGGATGGTAGCCAGCGCTTCGCCGTACTGATAATTTTTAATCTCTTCGATGTATTTAGGGATATCGATATGTGCGGGACAGCGGTCCATGCAGGGAGCGGTGATCTTGTGGATGTAGCTGGCCTTCTCCGTGTTCGGTCCGCAGGCGCTGTTGATATAGGCCAGGAAATCGGCGCGATAGTGGGTAACCGCATCGAAAACCGGCACCGTGGCGCTCTGGCAGAGGGTACATTTACAGTTCTTCAACAGCTCAGCCAGATCGGCCACCGTGTCCAGATCGGCTTCCGTGGCCTTTTTGTCCAGCACGTTCTGGAACAGGTCCGCCAGGACCTTGGTCCCTTTCTTGCCCGGCGTGCAGCGGCCGCAGCAGTAGAGGGTCTGGACGCGCTTCATATACTCGGCGGTCATGGCCGGAACATCCACATACTTGTCGAACAGGATCATGCCGTCCCACCCCATGAAACCCCTGAGCGGTTTTTCACCGTCAAACGCCACCGGCAGTTTGAAACTGACCTCCTGCGCCTCGGCGGACGCGTTCCTGTTATCGACTAGATTCCTGCCCCATGTGGAAAAGACTACCTGTGCCACTCGAACCTCCAAAAACTAAATCCCTAGGAATAACAAAGGATAAGTGCTTGCAATTATTATAGAAAACCTGGATGGAAAATTGTATACAGTATGCATGATTATCATAATAACACCTCAGAAATCAAGGGAAAAATCTAACCGAAAACCGCATCTCTTTGAACTGATTATCATTGTGTGATATACACTGTCGATCCTGAACAACACTACAAACTGGAGAAACTCTATGAGCAACCTTGATACGGCATTCAGCTCACTCTTCGTGACCAACATGGGGATCATGCCCGGCGAAAGCGTGCTGGTCTTCAGCGACCGCATCCGCCCCGACGAAGCCCCCTCCGAGGACGACCGCGACCGTCGCCAGCGCCTGAACGAGACCGCACGCCAGGCAGCCGAATTTGCCGCCAACAGCTACGGCAGCGGCCAGTTCGTCGATTTTCCGGCAACAACCGCCTCGGGTGTCGAACCGCCCCAGATCCTCTGGGAAGCCACCTTCGGGCGCAACATCATGTCCGCCCTGCAGCAGGGGGGCATCCTGGACGACCTGCTGGACAAGTGCGTCACCCCCGCACAGCTGGCCCGCGCCCGGGAGATTGTCGACACACATGCCGCCGACGTACCGCGCATCATCATCGCCATGAGCAACAACTCCACCAGCCACACCAACTACCGCAAGCTGGCCTGCCAGGCCGGAGCCCGCTTCGCCTCCCTGCCCCACTTCGATCCCGACATGTTCAGCAGCTCGATGAATGTGGACTGGCAGGCCCTGGCCGAGCGCACCGCCCGCCTGGTGGCCGCGATCAATCGCGCCGAATGGGTCAACGTGGAGTGCCCCAACGGTACGGCCATGCATATCTGCAAGCGCGGCAGAATCGCCGAGGGTGACGACGGACTCTTGACCCAAACCGGCAGTTTCGGCAACCTGCCGGCCGGCGAGGCCTATCTGGCGCCGCTGGAAGGGGAAAGCCACGGCCGGATGGTCATCGAATGGGGACCGACCCGTAAGCTGGAGAATCCGCTGACCCTGACCATCGCCGAGGGGCGGGTCGTGCACATCGACGGCGACGACCCGCTGCGGGGTGTACTGGAAGCACGCTTTGCCGGGAACGAGGCCTGCCGCAACCTGGCCGAGCTGGGCATCGGCACCAACGACAAGGCCAGCCGCCCCGACAACGTGTTGGAGGCGGAGAAGATCCTGGGCACCATCCATCTGGCCCTGGGTGACAACACCGGCTTCGGCGGCACGGTGGCCGCTCCCTTCCACGAGGATTACGTCTTCTACCAGCCGACGGTGACCCTGGTCATGGTCGATGGGAGTGAAGAGATCATCCTGGACAGCGGGAAACTGATGCTATGACGACGCCAGCTTTGACCCTCGGTTTCTCCCCCTGCCCCAACGACACCTTCATGTTCTACCCACTGGTGCACGGAGTGGTGGACACAGCCGGCCTCTCCTTCCGCGAGCGGCTGGAAGATGTGGAGACCCTCAACCGGCTGGCCCTGGCAGGAGAACTGGACGTGAGCAAGGTCTCCTACCACGCCCTGGGCCATATCCGCGACCAGTACGCCCTGCTCCGCTCCGGCAGCGCCCTGGGGCGCGGCTGCGGGCCGCTGCTGGTGGCACGGCAGAACATTGACCCGGCCGATCTGCGCGGCCGCCGGATCGCCGTGCCGGGGCAGTACACCACGGCCCTGCTGCTCTTGCGCCTGCTCGACCCGCAGCTTGACAACTTCATCGTCATGCCCTTCAACGAGATCATGGAGGCCGTGCTGGCCGGCACGGTCGACGCCGGCCTGATCATCCACGAATCGCGCTTTACCTATCAGGGGCTGGGCCTGTGCAAGCTGGTCGATCTGGGGGAGTGGTGGGAAAAAGAGAGCGGTTTGCCGATCCCGCTGGGGGGCATCGTCGCCCGCCGTTCCCTGGGTGCGGAGACGATCGCCGTCATCGAGCGAGCCCTGCGGGCGGGGGTGATCTACTCCCGCTCCCATCCGGCCGAGGCCGCTGGCTATATTCGCCAGCACGCCCAGGAGATGAGCGACGAAGTCTGCGCCGCCCACATCGGGTTGTATGTCAACGACTTCTCCACCGAACTGGGCGCGGAGGGTGAACGGGCCATCGCCGAACTCTTGCGCCGTGCGGAAGAAGTGGGAATAATTCCACGCTCGACACAAAGGCTCTTTGCCTAAGCCGGCAAAGCCGGAAACAAAAAGGAAAAACCAACTGCAATGGAACGCGGATCAAATCTGATTTAAGCGGAGTAAGCATCCCCCGGCCGAGCCGGGGGCTTTCAAAATCGTGAACCGCTCGAAGCGGTGTGTTCAAAAGATCATCTGACCACCTGTGGTGGTCATCCTTCGGTAAAAAATGTTAGTTGGTCCAAACG